>Ga0209579_10000175_pt1 | contig 94770 bp, 103 predicted proteins | sample Coa_R1_2_FD_187152 | JGI IMG/M metagenome (GOLD analysis project Ga0209579, IMG submission 187152) | Surface soil microbial communities from Centralia Pennsylvania, which are recovering from an underground coalmine fire - Coalmine... | ecosystem: Environmental > Terrestrial > Soil >... | reverse complement strand
TGGGCTGGACGCCGGGCGACCTGGTCGGGCGGCCTTCAACCTCGTTCATCCACCCCGAGGACCAGCCGAGCGCGATCACGGCCTGGTTCGAAATGATCAGCGCGCCAGGAGCGGTACGCACGTGGCGGGGCCGCTATCAAGCCAGCGACGGCAGTTGGGCGTGGGTCGAGTCCGTCAACGAGAACCATCTCGACGACCGCGACCGTCCCGCCGAGACGGCGGAGCAGCTCGGACGCAGCAACGGCAGCATTGTTGAGGTAGCACGATCCGCCGTAGGCGCTGCGAAGCGCGTGATGCCCCGGCGGGCGGCAGCAGGCGTACGCGAGCGGTGCTCCGTCGGCGACGAGATCCACGGCGCTGAGCGCAACGTCGACCGCCGCCCGGGCGGCCTCCCACGTCCCGGGCCCGATCAGCGTCATCGTGTCGTAGGCGAACTGTCCCGGCCGCGCCCACGCCGCGGCCGGCAGCATCGGCGGGCGGCCGCCCGTGAGCTCGCGGTGCGCGAAGACGTACGGGACCACCCGGTCCTGGCCCGGGTCGACCGGCAGCCCGGCCGCGTCCCAGTCCTCCCAGGCCGTCCTCAGGAACTCGACGAGCGCGGGGTCGTGGACCGCGAACAGCGGCTCGTCGTCGTGCGGCACGGCGTGAACTACCTCGGCGCCCACGGCGAGCAGGGCATCCCGGATGCGGGTCGCGCGCGCCGGCACCTCCGTCGCCTGCGTCCGGACGCCGACCCAGATCTCGGCTGCCGGCTCGTGGCGGAGGCAGTCGTCGCTCCAGACAAACGGCAGGCGGAGTCGCACGCGTGCGACGCTACGCGCATGGCGCAGCGCGTGCGTGACGACGGCGTCGCGCCGGGCGAGCTCGAACCCGGCCCGCGCAACTCGATCGGCGACCTCGGCGTCCGTGTCGGTCACGTCACCGTCGAGGTGACCGGGGTGACGGCGCTCGTGCCGCCGGCGCTGCCGCTGCCCGCCGGCACCGCGGTGCTGAACGGCGCCGGCGAGCTGACGGGCTCGCTCGAGATCCGCGAGTGGGGGATCCTCGACACCCCCGTATACCTCACCGCGACGCACGCGGTCGGGCGCGTGTACGACGGCGCCGTCCAGGTGGCGATGGCGGCCGACCCGCGCGTGGGCGTCGACGACGTCGTCATCCCGGTCGTCGGCGAGTGCGACGACAGCTGGCTGTCCGACGCGCGTGTCTCGCACGTGCAACCCGCGCACGTCGCCGACGCCGTGGCGAGTGCGAGCCTCGACGTCGACGAAGGGGCGGTGGGTGCGGGCACGGGGATGATCTGCTTCGGGTGGAAAGGCGGCATCGGCAGCTCGAGCCGCGTCACCGAGGACGGGACCGTAGGTGCGCTCGTCCTCGCGAACTTCGGCTCGGCACGTCAGCTGCGCGTCGACGGCGTCCCCGTCGGGCAGCTGCTCGATGCCTCCGGGTCGGGGCCCCGCACACCGGGCGGGAGCTGCATCGCCGTCGTCGCGACGGACGCGCCGCTCTCCCCTGCGCAGCTCGAGCGGATCGCACGCCGGGCGGGGCTCGGCCTCGCCCGCACCGGCTCGGTGGCGCATCACGGCAGCGGCGAGATCTTCGTCGCGTTCTCGACGTCGACCGAGCGCTCGCACCCCGACCGTTCCCTGGACTCGCTGTTCCAGGCGACGGTCGAGGCGACGGAGGAAGCGGTGCTCAACGCCCTCTGGGGCGCCGTCGACACGACGGGTCGCGAAGGACGCGTCGTGGCTGCCCTGCCGCACGACGAGGTGCTCGAGCTCTACCGCGGTCGCGGCCGGTAACGGCCGCCGTACATCGGCAGGTCGAGAGCAGGGCCGACGCGGTCCATCTCGTCCCACAGGCGGTTGATGCCGAAGCTCCCGCGTTCCCGCACGCGCGCCACGCCGTCGAGGTCGAGCACCGCGGTGACGAGCTCCTCGCCCTCGCCCGCCTCGTATCGCACGGCGCCTTCCGCATCCACCACGAGGCTGCGCCCGTTCCCGACGGGTGCGGCGGCGTTGACGTTGACGACGCACACCTGGTTCACGATCGCGTTCGCACGGACGACGACCACCTCTGCCTCCCGGTCGCTCGTGCCGGTGAGCGTCACCTGGAAGACCGCTTCCGCGCCCAGCCAGGCAAGCTGGCGGAACACCTCCGGGAACACGCCGTCGTGGCAGACGGCGAGGCCGAAGCGGCCGATGCCGTCGATGTCGAAGCAGGTGAACCTTGTCCCGGGCACCGAGGTCTCGTACGGCTGCCAGGGGAAGCACTTGCGGTACGAGGCGACGAGCTCGCCGGCGGGCGAGAGCACGACGGCGGTGTTGTAGACGCCCTCTGCGGCCCGCTCGTAGACGCTGCCGGGAATGAGCCAGAGCCGTGTCTCTTGCGCAAGGCGGCCGAGCCGCTCCGTCAGCTCCCCGGGGATCGTGACCGCAGGCGCCGCCTTGTGCTCCTCGAGCAGCGGCGGCAGCGCCATCAGGTGGAGCTCCGGTGCGACGACGAGCTGCACCCCGTCGAACGTCGAGCGGATCGCACGCATGCGCTCCTCGAACCGCACGAGCGTCTCCTCGGGCTCACCCGGAACTCCGGCCGTCTGCAGCCCGGCGACGAAGAGGGAGCGTCCTGCCATCGGGCGATCGTAGTCGGCCGGCGAACGACAGACCCGGGCGTCGAGTAGTCTCGGCAGGGACATGAGCGGACCCCAGGGACCGATCGAGCCGATGCAGCGTGCAGCGCGTCCGATCGATCCCGATCTCCGGATCGGCCACGTGCACCTGCGTACCGCAGACATCGACAGGGTGCGCGAGTTCTACGTCGGGATCCTCGGCTTCGACGTCGTGCACGAAGCCCGCGACCGGCCGGGCTGGGGGACCACCGGGGACATTCTCTTCGTATCCGCCGGCGGCTACCACCATCATCTCGCCTTCAACACCTGGAAGTCGGCGGGCGGGCCGCCGCAGCCGGACGGCGTCACGGGGCTGCACCACGTCGCGCTCAACTTCTCGTCACGCGAGCAGCTCGCGGAGGCGGTCGGGCGGCTCGTCGACGCGGGGGTCCCGTTGCGGCAGCTCACCGATCACGGCACGCACCTTGCGGTCTACCTGAGCGATCCGGACGGGAACGATCTCGAGCTCGCGTGGGATCGGCCGTTCGACGAGTGGCGGCTGTACGGCTCGGACGACGCGCCGCCGAACGACGGCCGGCTCGACCTCGACGAGCTGCTCTCGTACCGCAGCTGACGCTGCTCGCGACGTCAGATCTTCGGCCCGGTCCTCTCCGTCAGTCCGCGAAGCGGCGCTCGGCGACGCGCCGCCCGACCTCGGCTCCGACGATCACGATCAGCGAGACGACGAGGACGACCACCGCGACGGCGATCACCTGCGGCAGCTCGCTCGGGAAGCGCAGCGCGGAGTACAGGTAGATCGGGAACGTCACGCGCGTCCCGATGACGAACGACGCCACTGCGTACTCGTCGAACGAGGTCGTGAAGGCGATCAGGAACGCCGACAGGATCGCGGGCAGGATCAGCGGCAGCGTGATCAGCAAGAACGTGCGCAGTCGACCGGCGCCGAGGTCGAACGCCGCCTCCTCCAGCGCGATGTCGAGCTGCTCGAGGCGCGGCACGAGCACGAGAATGGTGTAGGGGAGTGTGATGACGGTGTGCCCGATGAAGACCGTCGGGATCCCGTTGCCGATCCCGAGGGTGTGGAAGAGGAGCAGCAGCGAGATGCCGAAGACGACGTAGGGAATGACGAGCGGGCTGAGCAACAGGGCGGAGACGAGCGGCTTGGCACGGAATTGCCGGCGCGTCAACGCGATCGACGCGAGGATGCCGAGGAGCACTGCGCCGACGCTCGTCAGCGACGCAACGATTGCGCTCGTCTCGAGCGCGCCGCGCAGGTCCGAGTTCTCGAAGAAGTCGCGGTACCACTGGAATGTGAACCCGCTCAGCGGAAACGCCGGCACCTGCGACTTGTTGAACGAGAAGATCAGCAGGATGACGATCGGCGCGTAGAGGAACACGACGACAAGGACGAAGAACGCCCGCAGGACGCGCGCTCCGTTCTTCGACAGCGCGACGTCCATCAGCCGGACGCAACCTGCCGAGGCTGCAGGAAGCGCGAGAACACGATCGTCAGGACGGCGACGACGACGAGCAGGAAGAGTGCGAGCACGGACCCGGTCTCCCAGTCGGGGAATCCGGTGCCGAAGAGGTCGACGATCTGGTTCCCGTACATGTAGCCGCTCGCTCCTCCCACGAGCGACGGAGTAACGAACTCGCCGAGCGTCGGGATGAAGACGAAGAGGAACGCCGCGAAGATGCCGGGCAGGGAGAGTGGGAGCGTGACTCGCCGAAAAGCCTGGAGCCGGCTCGCGCCGAGGTCGCTCGCAGCTTCGAGGAGCGAGCGGTCGAGGCTCTCCAGCGACACGAAGATCGGGAGCGCGACGAACGGCAGCCAGATGTAGCCGAGGACGAGCATCACGGCGAAGCGGCTGTACAGGAGCTGGGAGAGCGGGTGGCCGGGCGAGCGCACGCCCGTCCAGAAGAGGAACGTGTTGATCACGCCCTGGTCGCCGAGGATGACCTTCCAGGCGAGCACGCGCAGCAGGTAGCTCGTCAGGAACGGCGCGATCAGCAGCAGGAGGAGGATGTACTTGCGCTTCGTGCCGGAGAGCGCGAGGTAGTACGCAAGCGGATACGCGAGCAGGACGATGATCGCGCTGACCGTGAGCGACATCTTCACGGACTTCCAGAAGAGCCGGAGGTAGATCGGCTCGTGGAACGTCGCGCGCCAGCCGGCGAGCGTGAACCCGTGCGCGCCCGGATACAGCGTGTAGACGTCGAAGCTGTAGAGCGCGACGAACGCGATCGGCAGCAGGAAGAAGACGCCGAGCCACGCGAGCGGCAGCCCGAGCAGGCTCGGCGTCGTCAGGTTGAAGCGCCGCCTTAGGACGCCTTCACCTCTTCCCACATCTTGGCGTAGAGCGCCCGCCGCGGAACGTCACGGTCGAGGTACGCGTTCGGGAGCGTCACCGCCTTCGGGTTCGAGAGGTCGAGCACGCGCAGCAGGTCGCTCGACGACGGCCGTGCCTGCGTGTTCGCGTGGCCGTACCCGTAGTTGTCCTCGAGCCACTTCGCCGACGCCTTCGAGCTCCATGCGTCGACATATGCGTGCGCGAGGTCCGGACGAGGCGTCCCGTTCAAGAGCATGAACATCCCGACCCACGCGATCGGCCGCTGCTTCTTGACCGCCGGATGCATGTAGACGACCGGCAGCTTCTTCGCCTTCATCTGCACCCAGTCGTTCGGCCACGCGAGCGCGATCCAGACGTCGCCCGAAGCGAACTGCTGGTCGAGCTCGGTCTCCGACGCCCAGATCGTGCGGACGAGATGCTTCTTGGAGATGAGGAACTTCTGCGACTGCGCGAGCTGCGCATCCGTCTGGTTCCACGGGTCGGGGAAGCCGAACAGCAGGCCGGCGATCGTGAAGTTCTCGACGGGATCGTCGAACCACGCGATCTTCCCCTTGTAGCGCTCGTCGTAGAGCAGGCCCCACGACTTCGCCTTCGGCTTGACCGTGTCGCTGCGATACAGGATCGCGTCGAAGCCCCAATCCTCCGGGATGCCGTACTGCTTCCCGTTGTACTGACCCGCCTTGACCATGAACGGGTTGAGGTGCTTGAAGTTCGAGATCTTCGACGTGTCCCACGGTTGCACGAGGCCGCTCGTCGCGAAGTACTTCACCCAGCCGACGTACGGCCGGAACAGGTCGGGCTTCAGGCCGGCGTGGATCTTCGCCAGCGCGTCGGCCTCGTTCGTCATGTACGTGAACTGCGGCTTGTTGTTCGGGTGCGCCTTGACGTACTGCGCGAACATCGCCTGCCCGCCGTCGTTGCCGTAGCCCGCCCAGTCGAGCACCTGCAGCCGGCCGCTCTCGGCCGCAGACAGCGCGCGCATCGCGTCTGCGACTCCGCTCGGTCCGGCGACGACGCCCGCCCCACCCGCGGCCGCCGCCCATTTCAAGAGCGTCTGGCGGTCGATCCGCCGTTCCGCTCTCCGTTCCTCCGTGTCCATCCCGGCCTCCTTTAGTAACTGGGCGGACTGATGATCCACATGACTTCTGCGAGCTCCTTGCCGACGTTCGAGATGCGATGCTGTATCGAGCTTCGGTAGTCGATGCTGTCGCCGGCGTCGAGCTCGTGGAGCTCGCCGCCGAGCTCGAGTTGAACGGTTCCGCTGAGCACGACGAAGAGCTCCTCCGAGTCTCCGTGCGAGTACGGCTCGGCGCCGGTCGACCCCCCCGGGTCGAGCTCTCCGACGAACACCTCCAGGTTGTGCAGCGGCTTCGGCGTGAGCAGCAGCTTCCGGCCGAGGATCCCGAAGCTCAGCGCCGGCCGGTCGTCCCGGCGCAGCACCCTCGGCTGCGGCGGCCCGTTCGGCTCGAACAGGTCGGAGACGCTGACGCGGAGCGCGTCGGCGATCCGGCGGAGCGAGGCGATGCTCGCGTTCGACCGGCCCCGCTCGACCTGGCTCAGGAAGCTCTCGCTGAGACCGGACCGCTCGGCGACCGTGCGCAGCGTGGCCCGGCGCAGCCTCCGGATCTCGCGGAGCCGCCGCCCGACGTCGACCTCGGTCGTCACGTCCGGCGCGCTCGTCGGCAAGTTCAACCCTCCTGAGGTGAGACTGAAGAAGAACTGAAGCGACCCTACGGCCCGGATGAACCCGCTGTCAACGGCGGCAGGCTGTGAGAGCCTCTCACGATGATCAGGGTCTGCATCGCCGGCAGCACGGGGTGGACCGGGCGCGAGATTGCTACCGCTGTGGCGGAGGCGGACGACCTGGATCTCGTCGCCGGCGTCTCCCGCTCGGGCGAAGGGACGTACAGGTCGGTCGGCGACGCGCTGGCCGCCGTCGAGGCCGACGTGCTCGTCGACTACACACACGCTGCGGCCGTGAAGGAAAACGTGCTGACGGCAGTCGATCGCGGTGTCGGGGTCGTGATCGGGTCGAGCGGCCTCTCGGCCGCCGACTACGAGGAGATCGACTCACGGGCGCTGCGGAACGACGTCGGCGTGGTCGCCGCCGGCAACTTCTCCCTCACCGCCGCGCTCATGCTGCGCTTCGCCGTCGAGTCGGCGAAGCACCTCGGGTCGTGGGAGGTGATCGACTACGCGAGCGCCGGCAAGCAGGATGCTCCGAGCGGAACAGCCCGCGAGCTCGCCGAGCGGCTCGGCGAGGTGCGGCCGCCGGATGTCGCCTTTCCGATCGACGAGACGCACGGCGCCCGCGATGCGCGCGGCGCGACGATCGCGGGTACGCAGGTCCATTCGCTGCGGCTGCCGAGCTTCGTCGTCTCGACCGAGGTGGTCTTCGCCGCCGCCGGCCAGCGCCTCACGCTGCGGCACGACGCAGGGGAGACGCCGGCGCCGTACGTCGCGGGTACTCTGCTCGCCGTGCGGGCCGTTCCTCAACTGAGCGGTCTTACACGCGGCCTCGACAGGCTGCTGGACTGACGTACCTTTGCGAATCCGGAACGGGGGACGAGTAGGGCTTCGGCGTCGGGCCGCCGGTTAGGAGCTCTCCGACTCGGCGTCGAGCGCGGCGTACATCGCGCGCAGGCTGTCGAGCACCGCGGCGGCCGCCGCCAACTCCTCGCTCGTGTAGCCGGCCAGCGTCTCGCGCCACCTCTGCTCCCACGCCGCGCGCTTCTCGGTCAGGAGCTCACTGCCCCTATCGGTCAGCGCGACGGTGACGACGCGCCTGTCGCGATCGGAGCGGGTCCGCTCGACGAGGCCCATCCCGACAAGGCCGTCGAGCATCTGCGTGACCGTCGCCGGCGTGACGTCCGCCGCTGCGGCGAGCCGGCTCGTCGTCAGCTCGCCGCGCTCGGCGAGCCCGAACAGCAGGTGGTACTGCGCGTGGCTGAGCCCGCCTGTGCGATGCGTCTCGCGTCCGCGCATCCGCCTCAACGCGCCCATCAGCCCCTTGAACGCGGAACCGAGCGCGAGGAGCGACTGCTCGCGTTCGGCGACGCGCCGCTTCGTCGCAGCCATGGTCACGCCGCCTCGACTGTCGGGACGAGGTCGGCCACCGGGTGCACGGCACGGGTTGCGCGCTCCGCGCGGAGGAGGATGAGGCACGGCACGATCGCGAGAGCGGTCAGTCCGAGCGACCACCAGAACGCCGTCCCGTAGGCACCGGCCGCGCCCGAAAGGCCGTGGGAGTGGAGGAGAGCCCGTTGCAGCACGACGGCGAGCACCGCGGTGCCGATCGAGCCGCCGACCCGCTGCAGCACGTTGAGCTGAGGGGTGGCGTCCGAGAGCTCGTGCCGGTCGAGGGCGGCGTAGGCCGCGGTCATCGCCGGCATGAACGCGAAGCCGACGCCCATGCCGCGGACGAACATCGCGGCCGAGAGCCAGGTGATCGACGTGTGCGCGCCGATGAGCCCGAAGGGGATCGTCGCCACCGACGTGACGGCCACGCCGAGGAGCGCGAGCGGCCCGCCGCCGAGACGGTCGGTCAGCCGGCCGACGAGCGGCATCACGAGGGCCATGCCGAGTCCCATCGGGGCCGTCAGCAGGCCCGTGGTGACGACGTTCTCGCCGCGGATCTGCTGCCAGTAGAGCGGCATGAGGACCATGCCGCCGAAGAGCGCCGCGCCGAGGCAGAACATCGCGATCGACGCGGACGAGAACGTGGCGCGCCGGTACAGACGCAGGTCGAGCAGCGGCCGCCGCGCGCGCAGCGCGTGCAACGCGAACGCGACGACGAGCGCGACGCCCACGAGGAGCGGCACGAGTGCCTTCACGCTCGTGAACTTCCCGGTCGCGCCGATCTCTGCGAGGCCGTAGGTCAGCAGCGGGACGCCCGTCGCCATCAACGCGAGTCCGCGGATGTCGAGCCGGTCGGTCGGCTGCCGCTCCGAGTGCGGGAGCAGGCGCAGCGCGAGCGGGAATGCCAGGGCGCCGACGGGGAGATTGACGAAGAAGATCCAGCGCCAGCTGGCGTTGTCGACGATCAACCCGCCGAGCGTCGGGCCGAAGATCGGCGCGAGCATCGCCGGCACGGCCACGATGCTCATCACGCGGCCCATTCGCCTCGGGCCGGCAGCCGACGCCATCATCAGCTGCCCGATCGGCAGGATCATGCCGCCGCCGATGCCCTGGATGACGCGGAACACGATCAGCTCGGTCGTCGAGGTGGCGACGCCGCAGAGCGCCGAGCCGGCGGTGAAGAGGACCAGCGAGAGCAGATAGACCTGCTTCGCGCCGAACCGGCGCGCGGCCCAGCCCGTGACCGGGATCACGGCGGCGAGCGACAGCATGTAGCCGGTGATCACCCACTGGATCTGGCTCAACGTGCTGTGCAGCTCGCGGCCGAGCGTCTCGAGCGCGACGTTGACGATCGTCGTGTCGAGGATCGACATGATCGAGCCGAGGACGACGACGAACGAGATGCGCCAGACGTGGGACTCGATCCGCTCACCCACGGTACATGCTCCTTTGCTCCCTAATATTCAAGTACCTAAAGAATAGGTACTCAAGCATCGCGCGTCAACTCTGGTATTTGCTCGGTCCCGCGCGGCTACTGGAAGCGCTTCAGGAACGTCCAGCCCCAGGGCGGGATCCTGTCGGGAGCGCCGGTCAGCCGGCGGAGCCTCGGATCGCCGGCGTGGCCCCTGTACCTCGCCCGCCCGAGCTTCCACTCGACCCACTGCCAGGCCCAGGCGGGTAGCGGGGTCGGGTACGACCGTGTCGGGATGGGGTTTCGGCTTGCGATTGTCCGACCCACCGTTCGTCGCCGGCGCCTGTCCGTCCCCGTAGTCCCCGGTGAGGTAGAGGTGCGCCTCCTGCTTCCGCCGCTCGAGCAGTCCCTGGAGCACCACGTGCCCCGAATGGTCCCACTGCTCGAGTGCAGCGCTCGGATCGCCGCCTCCGTTCACCGCCGCCCCGACCGAGCCTTCGAGCGCGCCGCCGCCGCAGTTGAAGGCGAACGACGCAAGCGCGTCGCGCTGCCACTGCGTGAGCTGGCGCTTGATGAAGTGCTCGATCGCGTTCTCGGCGATCGCGGCGTCCTGTTGCAGGAGCTGGATACCGCGATCCATCGTGATCGTTCCCCATTCGGCGTTGTCGTGCGCCGTCACAGGCCCCATGTGGATCAGGTGGCCGAAGCCGATCGTCGCGTTGTTCGTCGGATCGTTGTACGGCCTGTCCCGCCATCCCTCGAAGCGCCCGATGAAGTGCGCGCCCCTCACGCTCAGCTGAGTCATGTCGCCTCCGCGTGCGCGGCTATGACGGCGCGGGTGCGGTCGTCACGGCCGGCGGCACGATCGCAATCTCTTCGGGTCTCAGGTCCGGCGACGGCTGATGTCGCCCGGAGTGCGTCACGAACGCCTCCATGTCCCGCTCGAGGAGCATCTCGACCTGCGTGGCGAAGCGCGAAAACGCGGCCGAGTGATCGGGCGAGCCCGAGTAGCGGCCGGCCAGCTGGAAGAACTGCCAGCCGTGCGCCTTCAATGCTTCGGCGGTGCGCCTGAACGTACGCCACCGATCTCCGTAACCGAAGAAGGACTCGAGCGCCGCCGCGATCGCGACGACGAGGCTGACGGCGAACGTCGTCCAGGCGATGGTCTCCGCGACTCCGCTCTTGCGGACGTCGAGGCTGACAAGAGAGGGAACGACGACCCCGCCGACGATGGTCACCAGCCGCAAGGTGTAGTGCCGCTTCTGGTTGTACACCGACTTTCTCTCGAACCGGATCAGCTCCTTGAGCCAGCGTTCGCGGAGGAACTTCTTCTGGATCTCATGGATGTGCAGGTCGTCGATCACCTCGTGGCAGCCGCGCTCGAGATGCACGAGATACGGGTCTTGCTTCTTCGGCGTGCCGGCGCGTGCGCTGGTCATTTGCGTCGATCCCTCCCGATGTCGGAGACGAGGAACGCCGCAGATGCGTGAAGCAGGACCGGCCGCCGCGTGGGCAGAGAGCATGCCGCAGTGACAACGAAGTGCCTGCCACCGCTCGAATTGCCTTTCCGGTCGCCTGTTCGGAGCAGATAACCACTCCCCGGGCCGATCTGTCAACGCGGTCTTGACTCGCCGTCTGCGACCGCGAGATGATCGACCCGTTCGAGCGGAGCGGCGCCACGTCGTGAGCTACTGCGGTGGCGCGAACGCCGTCCCGAGAGCCTTGATCGAGAGGGGTAGAGATGCCAGAGCTGAAGCTCGGGAAACAACCCGCGGCGCCGCGCCCGTCGGACTTGCAGTTCGCGGAGTTCGCGGCAGAGATCAAGCTTCCGTCCGTGCCGTCCCGGTTCGGCCACGGGAACGCCTACAAGGACTGGAAGATGCTCGGCAACGACCGCTACGGGGACTGCGTGTGGGCCGGCGCGGCGCACGAGCACATGTTGTTGAACAAGGTCGTCCAGAAGGCGGACGTGCCGTTCGACGATCAGACGGTGCTCGGCGACTACGCCGCCGTCACCGGGTTCGATCCCGACGATCCCAGCACCGACAGAGGCACCGACGTGCACGTCGCTCTGTCGTATCGACGGAAGACCGGGATCCTCGACACGAACGGGAAGCGTCACCAGATCGGCGCGTACGTCGCGCTCGACCCGAAGAACTGGGAGCACCTCGAGCAGGCGGCCTACATCTTCGGCGCGGTCGGCATCGGGATCGAGTTCCCCGACTCGGCGATGGATCAGTTCTCGAACGGCGAGCCCTGGGATGTGGTCAACGGCGCGACCATCGAGGGCGGGCACTACGTGCCGGTCGTCGGATCGCTCCACACCCGCGACCAGGCGTCGGCGGTCACGTGGGGGAAGCGGCAGGTCTTCACCGTCCGCTTCTACGAGCGGTACAACGACGAGGCGTGGGTGTACATCACGCCCGACGAGCTGCACAGCGACGGCACCGGGCTGCACGGCTTCGACATGGAGAAGCTGAACGAGTACCTGGCCGCGCTGTCGAACTGAGGAGACCCGCGAGCCTGGTCCGGTTACGCCGGGCCAGGCTCGCCGAGCCCGCGCAGCGCCTCGACGACCTCGTCCACGGTGTGCACGATCGTTCCGCACGAGGCGATCGCGCCCCCGACGAACAGGTTCATCCCGCCGCCGACGACGCTCGCCTGCCGCCGTCGCTCGAGGCGCAGGTCGGTCGCCACGGCGACGATGCCGCGGTGATGCCCGCGGCCGCTCCGCACGAGCTCGGCGAACATGCCGATCTCGCACGCGGTGCCGTCGTCCACCATCGGGCCGTCGAGCCACGCGACCAGCGCATTCGAGGACCGGAGGCCTTCCGTGTCGATGCGGTAGACCTCGTCGAGCGTGACGTCGGCGAGCTCCGGGAAGTTCTCGTGCGGGACGAAGCAGTCGATGCCTTCGGCGCGAAGGCGCGCGGCGAGCGTGTCGAGCCACGACCGCTCGGCCTCGGAAAACAGTGGTCCTGCGACGTAGACCTGCAACCGCGCGGGGCGTTTCTCTGCGGCTAGTGCCCCTTCAGCAAATGTCCTCCGCGTCCCTGGCAGCTGCAAAGCGGTGCGCTGCTGCGTCCTCGGTCGCTCCGATAGCTTTGGCTATCGGAGCTCCCTGCGTCCTTGCATCGCTTGCTTTTCGCTCGCCGGGAACACGGCAACATTCACTGAAGGGGCACTAGGCGGTGTGCTCGGTTCTGTGGTGGCGGTCGACCGCGATCAGCCGCAGCCGCCGCCTGCGGAGGTTGCGGTGGCTCCGCGAGCGGACCTCGTGCACGGCGTTGGCGAGCAGCGGCCGGCGCGTCCGGCTTGACCCTTGCCCAGGCATCGCAGGGACCTTACTGCACTTGCGGCAGGCGGCAAGGCCGACCAGGATTCGACCCGGTGACCATCTCCCGCGCCTTGCTCGTCGCAGCCGTCGCAGCGCTGGTGCTCGCCGTCCTGCCGGCTGCGCTCGCCTCCGGGGGGACCGAGGGCGTGCCGTCGTTCGGGCACGTCTTCCTGATCATCGGGGAGAACACCGACTACTCGCACCTGGACTCGACCGACGCGCCGTACCTGATGACGACGCTGCGGCCGCAGTCGGCCTGGTTCGACAACTACTACGCCGCGACGCACTGGTCGGAGGCGAACTACGTCGCCCTCGCCACCGGACAGTTCACGAGCTGCGAGCAGCACGACGGGGGCATCGCCTGCCACCAGGACGTCGACAACGTCTACCACCGGCTCGACGCGGCGCACCGAACCTGGAAGGTCTGGCTGGAGTCAGGGCCGGGCAGGTGCGACGGCGGCGCGGGGGGCAGCTGCGCGAGCGACCAGCCGTGCCCGCTGAGCGGCTTCTACACGACGGGGAACCCGCCGATCCTGTTCGACGACGTCGAAGGTCCCAACGGCGTGTGGTCGGCGACCGACCCCTCCGCCGAGTGCCTGGCGAACGACGTGCCCGCGGGCACGGATCAGGACGGGATGGCCACCTTCAACGCGCACCTCGCTTCCGGCGACGTCGCCGCGTTCAACACGGTGATCCCGACGGGCTGCGACGACGGCGAGGCGAGCTGCAAGCCCGACAACAACCGGTACACGCAGTTCGACGACTTCCTCGCACGCGAGGTCCCGTTGATCGAACGGTCTCCCGCGTTCGGGCGCGACGGCGTCATCGTCGTCCTCTACGACGAGGACGGGCGGATGGGCGGCGTCCCGGCGAAGGCGGGCCTCGCACAGGGCGGCCACACCGTCTGCCTGCTGATCAGCCCGCTCGTCGTACCCGGCGAGTACGCGGCGACGACCTACTCGTACAGCGTGCTGCGAACGCTGCAGGACGGCTTCCGGCTCGCGGGCTATCTCGGCTCCGCGGCCGCCGTCGCACCGCTGCCGGTTACCTGGCGCTAGTCCGCGCCAGGCGGCGCGCGCGGACCCGCCGCTGCATGAACACCGTCTGGGCTGCGCGGCGCCGCTCGCTCTTCTTCGGCGTGACCCGCGACCATTCGCCGTCCGCGCCCAGCTCCCACGCCTGCGAGTTGTCCGCGAGCAGCGCCTTGAAGATCGATTCGATCTCCGCCTTGACGTGAGCATCCTCCACGGGGGTGATGACCTCGATCCGGTGGTCGAGGTTGCGGGTCATGAGGTCGGCGCTGCCGAGAAGGTGCACCTTCTCCTCGTCCGCCTCGAAGCTGTACAGACGGCTGTGCTCGAGGAAGCGGCCGAGCACGGAGCGGACGCGGATCGTCTCGCTCACACCCGGGAGCCCGGGGACGAGGGTGCAGACGGCCCGCACGATGAGATCGATGTCCGCGCCCGCCTGCGAGGCGATGTACAGCTCCCGCACGATCTCGGGATCCGTGAGGTTGTTGACCTTGATCCTGATCCGCGCGCGCTTTCCGTTCTCGGCGGCCTCCGCGACGGTGCGGATGTGCCGTACCAGCTCCTGTCGCAGGTTGAACGGTGCGACGAGCAGCTTGCGGAACCGCTGCGGCCTGCCGAACCCGGTCACGAAGTTGAACAGATCCGCCACGTCCGCGGTGATCTCGGGGTCGGCGGTGAACAGGCCGACGTCCTCGTAGATCCGCGCGGTCGTGGCGTGGTAGTTGCCGGTGCCGATGTGGACGAACCTGCGGAGGTCGCCGTCGCTCTCACGCCGGACGACGAGTGTCGTCTTCGCGTGGATCTTCATGTCCGGGAAGCCGTAGACGACGTGGACCCCCGCCTGCTCGAGCGACCGAGCCCATTCGATGTTGCGCCGCTCGTCGAACCGCGCCTTCAGCTCGACGACGCAGACACTCTGCTTCCCGTGCTCGACCGCCACGATCAGCGCCGGGGCCAGGGCCGAGTCGTGGCTCGTGCGGTACACGGTGGTCTTCAGCGCGACGGTCTGCGGATCTCGCGATGCCGCGCGAACGAAGGCCTCGACGCTGGTGCCGAACGAGTCGTATGGGTGCTGCACCACGAGGTCGCGCTGGGCGATCTCGCCGAAGATGTCCCCCTCGGTCGTGAGGCGGTGCTGCGTGAACGGGACCCACGGCTCGTACTTGAGCTCGGGGCGGTCGATTGCGTAGAGCTCTCCCAGGTCGTCGAGGTCGAGCATCGCGGCGATCGGATAGACGCCGTTGCCCGGTACGCCCAGCCGGTCCTTCAGCCGTGAGAGCATCGACTGCGACGTCGAGCTCAGGACCTCGAGGCGGACGACGGCGCCGAACCGGCGCTTCTGCAGCTCGGACTCGACGGCTTCGAGCAGGTCGTCGGCATCGTCGGAGATCTCGGTGTCGCCGTCGCGCGTGAGCCGGAACATCGTCTGCTCCACGATCTCCATCTCCGGGAACAGCCAGCCGAGGAAGTGGGCGACGACCTCTTCCAGCGGGATCAGAAGGCCGCGGTCGCCGACGGCGACGAAGCGGTCGAGCCGCTCCGGCACCTTGACGCGGGCGAAGCGCTCCTCCCCCGACTCGGGGTCGCGGATCACGACGCCGAGGCTCAGCGAGAGGCCCGAGATGTACGGGAACGGCTGTCCGGGGCCGACGGCGAGGGGCGTCAGCACCGGGAAGATCTGACGCCTGAACTTCGACTCGAGCTCGCGCAGCTCGTCGTCGGTCGCATCGGCGACGCTGCCGATCACGATCCGCTCGCGCGACAGCGCCGGGCAGAGCTCCTCACGCCAGAGCCGCGACTGGTCGGCGGTGAGCGTCAACACCCGCGTTCGGATCTCCTCCAGCGTCTGCTGCGGCGTCCGGCCGTCAGGTGTCCGAACGGACAGGTTCGATGCGAGCTGGTCGAGGATGCCCGCGACCCGCACCATGAAGAACTCGTCGAGCAGCTGCGACACGATTCCGCAGAACTTGACGCGCTCGAGGAGCGGCTCGGCCGGGTCGCCGGCCATCGCGAGCACGCGCCCGACGAGCTCGAGCGAGGAGAGCTCGCGGTTCAGGAGCACGTCGAGGGGCGTGTCCGATTGCAGGCGAAGTGTCGACGCCACGGGGACCTCTAAGGATGTCCGATCCCCTGCGGCCGTGGGGTTTCGTTTTGGTTACGTGCCTCGAGGCGGCTTCAGAACCTGCGGGCGGCGCGGCGAAGCTGCTTCCAGGCGGTCGGCAGGCGCTCCCTCAGCTGCTCCCGCCGCACGGTCTCCCGCTCGGCCAGGCGTCCGGCGACGAAGGCGACCGCGGCGTCCCGCATCTCCGTGGCCTGCTCGAAGAGCAGGCGCTCGGCGACCACCGTGTCCTGGTGCTCGCCCAGGATGTCCTGCACGGCCTTGGCAGATGCGATCAGCGGTTCCGCCTCCGGCGTCGAGTCGCCGGCGAGCTCGACGGCGTAACGGGCGCGCTTGACCCGGATTCGCAGCGCATGGAGGTCGGTGTCGCTCGGCGCGTCGCCGAGTCGCCGCACGTCGCGCACGAGCCGCTTCAGCTCGCGCCGTGCGAGCTTCCGCAGCGAGAACCTCCCTGGAACCGGGACGACCGGGACCGGCGCCGCGAGACGATCGAGCAGCTGCGCGTAGACCGGCAGGTCGAGCGTCTCGCGCAGCGTCTCACGCAGGTGATCGCGCTCGAAGGCGAGCGCGCCCAACAGGCTCATCGCGGCGGGCAGCTGGTCGGGATCCAGGCCCGCGACCTCCTCCTCGAGACGTTCGAGCAGCACGTCGAGATCGCGGACGGGACCGCCGGCACGGCCGAGCTCGGACAGCCCGGCGCGCACCGCGGCGGACCACTCTTCGTCGACGAGGCTGCGTCCGACGCGCAGGAACGCGCGCAGCCGGCGGCCGGCGACCCTGAACTGATGCAGGTTCTCGGCGTCGACCGCGAGGCGCGTTCCGGGGTCGTGGCGGAGAAGCGCGCGGCGCTGCTCCCAGATCTGCTCCTGGAAGCGCTGCACGTCCGGATCGTCCGCGTGCCACGGGACCGGGACGAGAGACTCGCCGCCGACGACGGCGTGCACGAGTGCGGCGATCGACGCAGGCGGCTCGCCGTCCTGCTCCTCGTCGTCCTCGACCACCTCGCCGCGCGCGAGCACGAGACGCCAGCGCACCACGCCCTCGCTGACGTGACGCTCCAGCGTGAGATCGTGCCGGTTCAAGTCACGGTCGGCCGTGTCGTAGACCCCAGCGGGTGGATCGGCGGGCGCGGGCTTCGGCGGTATCGCCGTGGAGGCGAACAACGTCCTCATCAGCACCGGGCGGAGCGGCTCGCGGGTCGGCCCGCCCGCGGCCCGGTCGGGCCTCATCCACGGTGGATCCGGCAGCTGCTCGCGGGCTGCCGCGGCGAGCTCGGGGCTCACCAGGGCCAGTTCGGGGCTGATCGGCCCGAGATCCGGCGGCCTGGCCACGACCAGCTGGAGCCGCGCACGCGCACTCATCGATGTTCCAACTTCCCCGGCATGCCGTCCTCTCCTCCGGTAGGAATGATGCGGGTGACGCAGCACGAAATCGAGCGCAAGTTCGTTCTCCCCGAGCGGCCGGACCTCGAACACCCGCCGCTTGCGGGGTCGAGTCGCATCGCGATCGAGCAGACCTACCTGGCGGGGGTCGACGACGCGACCGAGCGTGTCCGGCTCACGCGGGACGACGACGGGGCGGAGCGCTACTACCACACCGTGAAGCGGCGGGTCTCGGACTTGACGCGCGAGGAGACGGAGCGCGAGATCGACCGAGCCGAGTACCAAGAGCTGTGGCGGCGCAGAGATCCCGAGCGGGGGACGATCCGCAAGACCCGCTACCGCTTTCGGTACGACGGCCGCCTCTTCGAGCTCGACGTGTTCGACGATCCGGGCGGGATCGTCCTTCTGGAGGTGGAGCTTCCGTCGGAGGACGAGCACGTGGAGCTGCCCCCCTTCGCGGGATTGCGCGAGGTGACGGGCGACGGCGCCTACGCGAACTCAGAGCTCGCTCGGCGGGCGGGCCGCCGGTGAACGAGCCGAAGGTCGTCCTCGCCGTCGACGTCGGCGGCTCGCACGTGAAGGCGCTCGTCTCGACGGCGACCGAGCCGCGCAGGTTCGCCTCGGGCCCGGATCTGTCGGCTCAGGGGATGGTCACCGGGGTGCTCGCGATCGCCGACGGCTGGGCCTGGGACGTCGTCTCGGTGGGGATCCCCGCGCCGGTCAGAGGCGGCAAGCCAATCTCCGAGCCGGTGAACCTCGGCCCCGGCTGGGTCGGGTTCGACTACGAAGGCGCCTTCGGCAAGCCGACGCAGGTCGTCAACGACGCCGCCATGCAGGCCGTCGGCAGCTACGAAGGCGGGCGGATGCTCTTCCTCGGACTCGGGACCGGACTCGGCTCGGCCTTCATCGCGGACGGGATCCTCGAGCCGCTCGAGCTCGGTCATCTCCCGTACCGCAAGAAGACGTTCGAGGACTACGTGGGCGAGGCGGCGCTCGAGCGCCGCGGCAAGGCGAAGTGGACGAAGGCGGTCTTCGACATGGTCGAGCGTCTCAGCGCGGCGATGGAGCCGGACTACGTCGTCATCGGCGGAGGAGGCGCGAAGGAGCTGGAGGAGCTGCCGCCGCTCTGCCGGCGCGGCGACAACGAGAATGCGTTCCTCGGCGGTTTTCGCCTCTGGGCTCAGCCCGCCCCGACCAGCTCGGGGTAGAGGCGCTCGCAGAGCTCGCGGACCTTTCCGCGTTTCGCAGGCTCGAGGTCGTCGGCGAACAGGCGACGGAGCTGACGGTCCGCCTCCGAGAGGTAACGGTGCGCGCGGCTCGATCTCGCCTCGACCTCGACCCACACCTTGTCCGGCCCGCGCGGGAACGAGAGCTTGTCCCACGTGAGCTCCAGACGGTGCAGCCCCTGCACGTAGTGATGGCGCGAGCGTTCGCTCTGCAGTTGTCCGATCGGCTGGAGGCCGGTGTCGACGCCGGCCTTCTTCCGCAGCACCCTGTCCAGACCGAATCGGCGCAGCATCGTCTCCAGCTCGTCGGACGTCTGCGGCACGACGTCGACGCGTAACTCGACCTCGGCCCGGCGCTTGTGCCCGTTGCGGCGCCGCTTCGACGGGCCCTTCCACGTCAGGCGCGGCGACGCGCCTGACTCGCCGACGCGGATCCGCAGTGTGCAGCCGGCATTGCGCAGCGCGAGGTCCTCGGTGTCGAAGTACGTGTCGGTGAGGCTGAGCCGGTCGGAGCCTGCCAGCGTCATGCCGGCGAGCTCGGTGGGAACGGACGGCTGCAGCGTGCCTACGTAGACGTATTGGAGCTCATGCTCCATCCGTCTAGGTTTCCCGCCTCGGCGGGCGTTATTCGTTGCCTCCGACCGGCACCTGAAGAGAATGTCGTAGCGATGGTGACGGGCGCCTCGTGGAGCTTCGGGTGGACCGCTCTGGCTGCGATCGGAGCGTTGGCGCTTGCGGCGGTGGTGTTCGTGACGGCGGTGGTGACGAGCCGCGGCCTCGCGCGTACCCGCCGTAGCCTTTCGCCGGTCGCGGATGCCTTACGCGCTTCGCTGCTACCGGTGCTCGAGCCGGTGCCTCCGCACACGGGGAAGCACAAGCGCAGCTCCGCGGACAGGATCGACTACACGGGGCTCGGGGGACCCGCCGACGAGCGCTGGGCGTGGCCGTACGTGGTGGACATCCTGCCGCTCGAGTCCGGGATCTTCTGCTCGGTGCCCGTGCGGAACATCGGACCGGGCGTCGCCAGGCTCTCGACCGAGGTGGCGACCCGGGCGCTGTCCGTCCCCGACGACTGGTGGTCGACCGGGGAGCCGACCAGCGGGCTCGTCGCGCCGGGCGCGCGGACCCGCATGCAGTTCAGGCTTCCGGGCGTGCGCGACGAGCTCTACGTCGAGGTCGACTATTCCGATCTGGGCGGTGAGCAGCGGAGACGGCTACGGCTGTACCTCAGGCGTGGTGACGCGGCGTACGAGGTGCGCGGCGCGGCGACGTACGTGCTCACGCCCGCGGGTGCGACGCTGTTCGCCGTGGCGGGGGACGAGCGCGTGACGACACCCGGTGCCTGACACCTTCGGGTGACCTGGCTCGACCCAGCGGAGCTGCGGATCGGCCTCGGCTGCATGCGCCTCCCCGCCGAGAGTGCGGGCGCGACGATCGCCGCCGCGGTCGACGCAGGTGTCACCGTCTTCGACACGGCGCGTGCATACGGGGACAACGAGCAGCTCCTCGCCGAGGCGCTGCGTGGCCGAAACGGCATCCGGGTGGTGACGAAGGGCGGCATGTCGCGACCGGGAGGAGCGTGGGTGCCCGACGGGCGCGCCCGCTCGATCCGGTCCGACTGCGAGGCGAGCCTCGCCGCTCTCGGCGGAGTGCCGATCGACGTGTACCTCGTTCATGCGCCGGATCCGCGAACCCCGTGGGCGACGTCCGTCCGCGCGCTCGCGAAGCTCGTCGACGAAGGCCTCGTCGCCCGGGTCGGCGTCGCGAACGTCAGCCGGCCGCAGCTCGACCAGGCGCTCGAGCTCGCGCCGATCGCAGTCGTCCAGGTTGCGCTCAGCGTCTTCGACGAGCGCGCCGTCCGCGGCGGTTTGCTGGAGCGCTGCGAGGAGGCGGCCGTCACGCTGATCGCACATTCGCCTCTCGGCGGCCCGCGGCGCGCGAATGGGATCATCCGGCGTCCCGAGCTCGTCGAGCTTGCCGCCGCGCACGGCGCGACTCCGGCCGAGGCCGCGCTCGCGTGGGTGCTTTCGCAGTCGCCGCACGTGGTCGCGATCCCCGGCGCGCGGCGGCCCGAGAGCATCCGCTCGGCGGTGCGCGCGGCGGCCGTCGAGCTCGAGCGCCCGCCTTCGCTGGGCGCGCGGCGGCACGCCCGCGCCGGCGCGGAGGTCGTGCTCGTGATGGGCATCCCCGGAGCGGGGAAGAGCCGCATCGCGTCGCAGTACGCCGAGCGCGGCTATCTCAGGCTCAACCGCGACGAGCGAGGCGGATCGCTGCGCGAGCTCGCGGACGAGCTCGACGGACAGCTCGGCTCGGGCGCCGGCCGTGTGGTCCTCGACAACACGTACCTCACGCGTGCCGCCCGCAGCTACGTCGTCGACGCGGCAGGTCGCCGCGGTGCCGCAGTGCGGTGCGTGTGGCTCGATACTCCGCTCGCCGACGCGCAGGTGAATCTCGTCGAGCGCCTGCTCGAGCGCTTCGGCTCCCTGCCGACCCCGGCCGAGCTCCGCGCCCGCGCGCGCAGCGAGCAAGGGCTGCTCCTGCCGGCGTCCCAGATGCGCGCGGTGCGCGAGCTCGAGCCGCCCTCGCTCGAGGAGGGGTTCGCCGAGGTCGTGCGCATTCCGTTCGTGCGCGAGCGCTCCCCTCGGTCGGCGCCGGGCGTGTTCGTCGCCGCGGCCGCGTTGTCGGCTCCGGGCTGGGAGGCCGCGATCGCGGCCGCGGATCCCAGGGCGCCGCACCTCGTCTTCGACTGGCGCGAAGAGGGCTCCGTGGGGGAACTCGATCCGCTCGCTGCGCAGCTCGCCTCCGCGGTCAGTGGTCCTGTTTCGGCCGCGCTGTGTCCGCACGGCGGCGGACCGCCTGCGTGCTGGTGCCGCCCGCCGCTGCCGGGGCTGCCGCTCGCGTTCGCGTGCGAGCACGGCGTCGACCCGGCCGCTTCGTTCGTCGTCGGCTGCCGCCCGGCGCACCGTACGCTCGCCGCCGCGCTCGGCGCTCGATACGTCCCGACCCCGGACTAGGGTGAGTCCATGCCTGCGCGTTCGTCACTGAGTCCGGAGAACACGCTGACGCCTCGTCTCGTCCGGCGCGAGGCGATCCAACTCGGCGTCGTCGCGGTGCTCACGCTCGTCGCGCTGGTCGCCGCGCCGAGCGGGCTGCGAATCGCCGCGGGCGTCGTGGACGTCGTCGCCGCGCTGCTCGCGGGTGTTGCCCTGACGGTCGCCTGGAGAGCCGGCGGGCGCGGCCCGGCTCTCGGGTTGTACGCGGTGGCGCTCGCCGTGTTCGTGGTGCTCGCCGCGTTGAACTTCCGCTGATCGGACGGTCGACACGACTCTACGGCGCCGCGGTCCAGCTGAACCGCGTCAGTGTCCGGTCCGGAGCAAGGCCGCTGGGGCGGAGGCCGCCGTGCACGAGCAGCACCGGCACCGGCGACCGGGCGAGCAACGCGCGTCGCGTGGGGTCGGTCCCGTCCGCGGGTAACGACGCGACGATCACCGATGCGCCGGCGGAGAGCAGTCCGTCGATCCCCGCCGCTGCGACGACCGGCTCCGCCGCGATGCCCGCGAACCGCTGGAGCGCGAGCGACGCGGCGGCGAGCGTGCGGCTCGCGTCCCGCCGTCCCTCGCGTGCTTCTGCACCCGCCAGCCGCAAAGGAAGCGTGTGGGCGCGCGCGAGCCACCCGGCCAGCTCCAGCGCGGGCCACTCTTCCTTGCCGCCCGCGAACGGCACGACGATCGGGCCACTCGGCTCGAACGGCCCGGGGTGGTGGAGCAGGGCGACGTCGCACGGCGCGTGTGCCAGGAGCCCCGGCGACGCCTCGGTGACGACGAGCAGCTCGGCATCCTGCTCGTGCGCGAGTCTGGCGGTGTCGGCAGCCTGGTCCCCGGACGTGAAGCACGCCGTGCGCACGTCGGGATGCCCGGTGCGCACACGTTCGAGCCGCTCGACCGCGTGGCCGAGCGAAGAGCCCTCGCTGACGAGCTCGACCACGATCACCTCGCGCTCCAGCGACCCGAAGAGCTCGAGCGGCGCGCAGCCGACGCAGACGACCGGTCCGCGCCGGTCGGAGACGCCGCCTGCTCCGTTCAGCGCCTCGAGCGACGTGTCCTGGCGCAGGATCGCGCGCTGCAGCTCCTGCAGTGCCCGTCCCGGCTCGATCCCGAGTGCGTCCACGAGCAGCTTGCGGCCCTCCCGGTACGACGCGAGCGCGTCGACCTGGCGGCCGCTCCGGTACAGCGCGAGCATGAGTTGTCGGCGCAGCGGCTCTCGCAGCGGCTCCTCCGCGACCAGCGCGGTGAGCTCCGGGACGAGCCGCTCGTGCCGCCCGAGCTCGAGGTCGGCGTCGATGCGCCGTTCGAGCGCCGTGATGCGCAACTCGCGAAGCCGCCCCGCGGCGGCCTGCACGAACGGCTCGCGCCGGAACTCCGCGAGCGGGTCGCCGCGCCACAGCGCGAGCGCCTGTCCGAGGAGCGCTGCGCGGCGGCGCGCGTCCGGCTCGGTTCGCGCACGCTCGGTGAGCTCTTCGAACTGTCCGAGATCGGACGACGTGCGGTGAAGGACGTATCCCTTCCCGCGCGTCTCGATCGACCCGGAGCCGAGTGCCTTGCGGAGCGCGACCACGTGCGCCTGCAGCACCTTCGACGCGCTCGGCGGCGGCGACTCCCACAGCGACTCCACCAGTGCGGCACTGGAAACGACGCGCCCGGCGTCGAGCAGCAGCCGCGCGAGCAGCGCCTTCGGTTTCCCGCCGGGAAGCGGCACCGGCCCCTCGAACGGGCCCAGCAGAAGGAACTCGCTCATCTCTCGCCGATAATCGCGACGTGAATCGTGACCGGTACCGCATCCTCGAGCAACTCGGTGAAGGGGCGGCCGGCATCGTGTATCGCGCGACCGACGGTACGGCCGAGGTCGCGCTGAAGGTGCTGCGCGCCGCCGACGCGGAGTCGCAGCGGCGGTTCGAGCGCGAGGCGCGGCTGGCGCGCGCGTGCGAGTCGCCTCACGTCGTCCGGATCCTCGACGTCGGCGCCGACTACATCGTGATGCCGCTGTATCCGGGCGGGTCCCTTGCCTCGAGACTCGCACGCGACGGCGCGCTGCCCCTGCGCGACACGGCGAGGCTCGCGGCCGAGCTCGCGCGCGGGCTCGACGCCCTGCACGGACAGGGCGTGCTGCACCGCGACGTCAAGCCGTCGAACGTCCTGCACGACGGCGCCGGCACGGCCGTGCTCACCGACTTCGGGCTCGCGCGCGGCGTCGATTCGACGCAACTGACGCGCGACGGCCAGGTGCTCGGCAGCCTGCACTACCTCGCCCCCGAGCTGATCGAAGGCGCACCCGCCTCGCCGGCGAGCGACGTCTACGCGCTCGGCTGCCTGCTCTACGAATGCGTCACGGGCTCGCCGCCGTTCGCCGGGCGCAGCGAGGCCGAGCTCGGCTACGCCCACCTCGCCGAGCCCCCGCCGGACCCGCGTGACCGCCGTCCGGAGCTGCCGCCCGAGATCGGGCTCGCGCTCTTCACTGCGCTCGAGAAGGACCCGCGCTCGCGGCCGACGACTGCGACGGCGCTGGCCCGGATGCTCCACCTTGCAGGCACTGCTGCGCCTGCCGAATCCGCGGCCGGATGAACTGCGCCTGGCCGGCCGCTTCGATCCCGAGCGCCTTCTTCAAGAGCGGCAGCGCGGCCCGGCACTGCCCGGTCTTGAGCAGGGCGAAGCCGAGGTTGAAGGTCGCGTACCCGTAGGTGACGCTGTCGTGCGGTGCGTACCGCACGGCGCGCCGGGCGAAAGGGATCGCCCGCGTGTACTCGTCCGCCTTGATCAGGTAGAACGCCGCGTCGTTCAGGGTCCGTCCGTCGACGCTCTTCATGACGAGCGTGTCGAGCGCGACGGGCGACTGCTGCGGACGCGACTGCTCGACGACGGTCGTGACCCGCGTCGCAGGGCTCGAGCGGAGCACCGCGCCGAGGCCGATCGCGATCGCGGCGCCCCCGGCCGCCGCGGCCGCGAGCACGGCGAGCGATGCCGCCAGGCGGGTCCGGTGCACCCGCTTCTCGGTCGCCGCCTCGCGCGCGGCGGCGACGAACTCGCCGCAACTCGGGTACCGGTCGAGCGGCGACTTCGAAAGCGCCTTGGCGAGGATCGGCTCCAGCGACGGCGGCAGGTCGGGCGCCGTCTTGGCCAGTCTCGGCGGCGACGCGTGCAGGTGCGCGTTCAGGATCGCGACGTCGGACGACCGGTGGAACGGCGGCGTGCCGACGAGGCATTCGTAGAGCACGCACGCGAGCGAGTACTGATCCGCACGCGCGTCGATCTCGCGTCCCTCGATCTGTTCCGGCGCGCAGTAGGAGATCGTCCCGACGAAGCTGCCCGTGCGTGTCGTTCCCGCGGTCGCCAACTCCTTCACGACGCCGAAATCGGAGAGAAACGCACGGTCGGCGTCCCCGACCAGGATGTTGGCCGGCTTGACGTCCCGGTGGACGAGGCCGTGGGCATGTGCGACATCGAGTGCGGAGGCGATCTGGCCGGCGATGCGCAACGCCCGTCGCAGCGGCAGCCGCCCCTCCCGGCCGAGCAGTGTCTTGAGGTCCGATCCCTCGACGCAGGCCATCGCGATGTACAGAAGCCCGTCGTCCTCGCCGGCGTCGAAGACCGGGACGATGCTCGGATGGTCGAGCGAGGCGGCGAGCTTCGACTCGCGGATGAAGCGGTCATGGAAATCGTCCTCGCCGATCGCAGGCGTCAGCAGCTTCACCGCGGCGGAGCGCCCGAGCCGGACGTGCTCGGCCCGGTAGACGATGCTCGTCCCGCCGCGGCCGAGCGCCTCGACGATCCGGTAGCCGCCGACCTCCGTCCCGATTCGCCGATCGACCATCGGAACGAGTTGTAGCGCGCTGATCCCGTTGCCGCTCGACACGCGCCGACGATCACGCAGACCGGTTCATCGCCGGTTCAGGATCGGTTCAGAAGCCGCCCTTCGGCGTGGGGGAATCGGCCGAGGCGATCGCGGCGCAGACGCTGCGGCGGCTGCGCGTCGAGCCAGCGGACGAGTGTCCGAATCGTCGTGCAACGCACCTCCGGCCGCGCGCAGGCGCGGAGGAGAAAGCGCGTCAGCGCCTTGTCATATGCCCACCCTTCCCACGTCTCGAAGTGGTTCGCGACCTGGAGCGGGGCCCGGTTGCCGAGGTAACTCGCGCGAAACGCGTTCCAGAGCGTCCGGTACGTCTCGCTCTCGACCCGTGAGAACGACTCGCCGATCTGGTTCGCCATGAAGTTGTAATCCATCGAGACAACGCGAAAGGTGTGGCCGATGAACGGCAGCTCGAGCAGGGGCACGCTCCAGAGGCCGAGTTGCCGCGACGGCCACGTTCCGAGCACGGCCGTGTGGCTCGCGTCGTAGAGAAAGCCGTGCTTCGCGAGCACGGGGTAGAGCGCTGCCAGGTTTCCCTCGAGGCACGGCGTGCGTCCGCCGACGACCTCGCTCGGCCCGAACGGCAGCCTCGCGCCCGGCGCGAAGAGCAGGTCGTCGAACTGGTCGAGCTCGTGGCCCCAGTCGGCGGCGCTCCACGTGCCGACTCCGCCCGGGCCGCAGAAGTGGCCGTTGTAGTGAGTGCCGATCTCGTTTCCCTCGCGGTAACCGAGGACGATCTGTCTACGCGTCCCCGCGCTCCACGCCGCGTCCGGAGCGAAGCCGATCGACGAGTCGCCGCGCGGAAGCTCGGGCGGTGCGTACCGGTCGCGCTGAGCCCAGTCGATGAGGTAGACGCCGCTGACGAAGAATGTGAAGTGCGCGTGGGCCTTCCTGGCGACCGCCCGCCAGTACTTCCACAGGGGAGCGCCGCCGGCGCCGTCGAACGAGACGACGACGAACTGCGGCGGCCGCGCGGGGACGCGAGCGCGATGCCGCTGGTAGCGGAGGGCGTGTGCGGGTGCAGGCGGATCGGCGACGTGAGTCGTGCGCCGGCTTTGCATGCCGCAGCCGCTCAGGAGCAGCAGACCCGGGAGGATCGCGATGAGAAGCCGGCGCACCTTTCGATCGTGCGCCCGCCCGCTTCAGTTTCGGTTCAGGCGCGGTGGAAGCGCGCCTGGAAGAGGTCGAACAGGGCGAAGACGATGAAGCCCGCCGCCACCGCGACGAGCACGTATGAGCCGTACGCCGCATGCGCGAGCTTCGACAGCGCTCCGCCCAGGCTGACCGCGTCCTGCGGGTCGAACTGGATCGCCGCCTTGAACAAGAACCACGTGATGATCGCGAACGACGCCCCCAGGGACAGCAGCCCGACCACGCCGAGCGCTGTCACTACCCCCTCGACCGGGGGGCTCATCTGCTCGGTCTCGAGCGACTCCTTGAACCGCAGGCTGACCGCCCAGTACGCGGTCACGCCCGCGACGACCAGGAGGACGGCGGCGGCGAGCCCGACCAGCTCCCGGCCGCCCGGCCAGCCGAGCACCCCGGCTGCCGGATGTTGGCTCTTGCCGGCCGACGAGCGTGCGCCGAGGAGGACGTGCGCCGCGCTGGCGGCGAGCCCAAGGTAGATGAGGCCCTGGCCGAGCTGGATCCCACGGCGCCCGAGCCCGCCGAGGTCGTGCCCCATGCCTCCCCGGTCGAGCAGCGCCTGCGCGAACCGCCAGACGGCGTAGGCGACGAAGCCCGCGACGAGGACGACGAGGACGATCTTCGTCCACCCGTGGCGGGCGAGGGCGTGGAACGCCCCCTGCGGGTCGGTCGCCTCGCCGCCGGTGCCGGCCGCAAGCTCGATCGCGAGTGCGCCGATGATGCCGAAGCAGAGGCCCTGCGAGGCGAGCCCGGTTCGGCCGAGATACCCGATCCAAGGGCTCCGGGCCTCCCGCTTCGCCTGCCGATGGAGTGTCCCGGCCTCGGCTCTCAACCGAGATCCCCGCTGAGCACGTCTCGGCCGCGGCTCTTCTGCACTCGCCGGTATCCCTCGGCGGCGAGCATGAGCACACCGGCGATGCCGAAGGCGAACGCCAGCGGCTTCCACGAGTTGCGCTCGAAGCTCGCGCCGCCCGCGTACCCGAGCATGCTCGCGTAGACCGCCCACAGCGCGGCCGCCGCGGCGTCGGCGACGACGAACCGGCGCCACGGCATCTCGAGCGTTCCGGCAGCCAGGGTCGTCGCGGTACGGCCGATCGGGATGAAGCGCGCGATCAGGATGAGGAGCCCGCCCCGCCGGCGCACACCGCGCTCGGCCCGTTTCAACTGCTCTCGCCGCTTCCCGCGACGGAAGACCTTCTCCGTGATCCGGCATCCGACGCGGTTCCCGAGCAGGTACGAGACGTTGTCCCCGAGGAGACCTCCGCAGGCGGCGACCGCGACGACGGGCCAGATGATCAGGTGTCCCTCGGCCGCGAGGACCGCCGCGGTGATCACCACTGCCTCCGCCTGCACGAACGGGAGCAGGGCGTCGACCGCGACGACGAGAAAGATCAGGGCGTAGGTCGCGGGTGAGGCAGAGACGAACTGGGTGACGACGTGCACGGTCTCCGGTGTGTAACCCGGAACTCGCGTCCGTGGTTCCGGCGGAACTGCGACTACGCGCCGGCGGGGTATGGAGCTCGGCAAAGCCGTTCGCGAGTGCCCGGTTGATCTGCGCCGCCTTGAGCGCGCGCGATCCCTCGGCCGCGCGACGGGTCACCCGATGTTCATCGCTATGGCCGAACTCGATTAGAAACTGTTTCGCCGCGGAACGGACGAAACAGTTTCAGCCGCCCGCGACGACGCGGTTGGTGAGCACGCCGATCCGCTCGATCTCGATCTCCACCGTGTCGCCGGGCGCGAGGTAGCGCGGCTCGGGTCGCCCCATCGCGACCCCGGGCGGCGTGCCCGTGGCGATCACGTCGCCGGGGTCGAGCGTGATCGTCGCGGAGACGAACGCGACGAGCTCTGCGACGCCGAAGATCATGTCGGCCGTCGTGCCGTCCTGGAGCGTCTCGCCGTTGACGCGGCACGCGATGCGCAGCGACTGCGGATCGCCGACCTCTGCCGCCGGAACGACGCGCGGTCCGATCGGGCAGAAGGTGTCGAGCGACTTGGCGCGCGTCCACTGGCCGTCCGAGAACTGGATCGAGCGCGCCGAGACGTCGTTGAGGCACGTGTATCCCGCGACCGCCTCCAGGGCGGTCTCGGCGGACACGCCCTTGACGCGCGTGCCGATCACGGCTGCGAGCTCCGCTTCGTAGTCGACTTCCTCGATATCCGGTGGAATGACGATCACGTCGCCGTCGCCGATGACCGCGTTCGGCCACTTGGCGAACAGCAGCGGGCGCTTGGGCAGCTCCAGGTCGACCTCACGCGCGTGGTCGACGTAGTTCAGTCCGACGCAGACGATCTTGCCTGGGTTCACGGCGTTGGGGACACTCTAGTGGTGCGTCTCCAGGACAAGGTCTGCATCGTCACCGGTTCCGCGTCCGGCATCGGTGAGGCGACGGCCGCTCTGTTCGCGGCGGAGGGAGCGACCGTCGTCGGCGCCGATCTCGCCGACGGGTTCGACGTCGCGGACGAGACACAGACGCGCGAGCTCGCGGAGCGGGTCGTCGGCGAGCACGGACGCATCGACGTCCTCTTCAACAACGCGGGCATCGCCGGCGTGGGCGCCGTGGAAGAGACGACGCTCGAGCTCTGGGAGAACGTCATGCGCGTCAACGCGCGCGGCGTGTTTCTCATGTCGCGTGCGGTCGTCCCGACGATGATCGCCCAGTGTTCCGGCTCGATCGTGAACATGTCGTCCGCGATCGCCGAGACGGGGCTCGCCCGCCGCGTGTCGTACGCGGCCTCGAAGGGCGCGGTGCTGGCGCTGACGAAGTCGATGCAGGTCGACCTCGCACCGCACGGCGTCCGCGTCAACGCGCTCCTGCCGGGCACGATCATGACCCCGTTCGTGGAGCGCTACCTGCGCGAGTCCTACGCCGATCCGGAGGAGGGCCGGCGCTCGATTCGCGCACGCCAGCTGACAGGTGAGCTCGGCATGGCGGACGACGTCGCGCGGGCCGCGCTGTACCTCGCGTCCGACGAGTCGCGCTTCGTCATGGGCTCGGGACTCGTCGTCGACGGGGGCCTTTCCGCCGGAAAGGCCTGAGCGCAGCGCTAGCCTGCGGTTGAGATGAACCCGAGGGTTCGTGGCGGAATCTACGGCGCCCTGGCGAGCGTGGGCGCCGTGGCCGTCGTGACCGGGGCCATCGAGCTTCTGAAGGACCACGTCCCGGTCCTGAGCCTGGGCGTCCTCTACATCTTCGCCGTCCTACCGGTCGCGATCTTCTGGGGCCTCGCGCTCGGCGCGGCCGTTGCGATCGCGTCGATGCTCGCGTTCAACTTCTTCTTCCTGCCGCCGCTCTACACGCTCACGATCGCGGACTCGCGGAACTGGTTCGCGCTCGCCGTCTTCCTCGTCACCGCCGTGGTCGTGAGCGAGCTCGCGGCGCGGTCGCGGAGGGAGGCAAGAGAATCGGCGCTGCTCGCGAGGATCGCGAGCTCGCTCCTCGAGCACGGCAGCGTCAGCGCCGAGCTGGAGCGGATCGCGGACGAGGCGGCGCAGGCGCTGCGCGTCGAACAGGTGAGCATCGATCTCGCCGGTCCGTCGATCGAGATGCAAGGTCGGCGGAGTGGCAGCGACGCGGCACGGCGCAAGATGCTGCCCGCTCTCGTGTCTCTGCTCCGGGTCGCGAGCGACCGTGAGCGGCTCGAGCGCGAAGCAGTCGAGGCCGAGGCGCTCCGCCGGAGCGACGCGATGAAGACGGCGCTCCTTCGTGCGGTGAGCCATGACCTGCGGACGCCGCTCATGGCGATTCTCACGTCGGCCAGCGCGCTGGCTCGACCGGATTTCGCGCTCGACGATGTCGAACGAACCGAGTTGCTGGACACGGTCCTCGAAGAAGCTCGCCGGCTCGACCGTCTCGTCGCGAACCTGCTCGATCTCTCCCGCCTCCAGGCAGGGGCCGCGGTGCCCGAGTTCGCGCTCGTGAGCGTCGACGATCTCGTCGTGGAGGCGCTCGAGGGCCTCGGCGCGGACGGGCTGCGAATCGACATCTCGCTGCCGGAGGATCCGGCGACCGTCCGAGTCGACCCCCATCAGGTGCAACGCGCACTCGCCAACCTGCTCGAGAACGCGCTGAAGTACTCACCCGCGGACGAGCCCGTGTCGGTGAGGGTCGCCTCGACCTCGACGGATGTGCTCGTCCGGGTCATCGACCGTGGCCCCGGGGTGCTGCAGCAGGAGGCGGAGCGAATCTTCTCGCCGTTCCAGCGCGGGTCGGTGCAGGACGGGACCCGCGGCGCCGGACTCGGTCTCGCCATCGCGCAGGGATTCGCCGAAGCGAACGGCGGCCGGGTGTGGGTGGAGTCGCATGCCGGCCAGGGCGCGACGTTCGTGCTCGCCCTGCCCATCGCGCAGGTGGAGGCTCTCGTGTGAGCGGTCAGCGCGTGCTCGTCGTGGACGACGAGCCGCAGATCCTGAGAGCGCTGCGTACCGGTCTTCGCGCGGGCGGCTACACGGTCGAGACCGCAGACACGGTTGAAAGCGCTCTCGCGGCGGCGGCGCTGCAGCCGCCGGACGCGGTCATCCTCGATCTGCTGCTGCCCGACGGGACCGGCACCGACGTTGCGCGCGAGCTACGCAAGTGGAGCGGCGCGCCCGTCATCGTCCTGTCCGCCGTGGGCGAGGAAGCCGAGAAGGTCGCGGCTCTCGACGCCGGTGCAGACGACTACGTGACGAAGCCGGTCGGCATCGACGAGCTGCTCGCCCGCCTACGCGCCGTCCTGCGTCGCGCGACACCGTCGGGAGAGCCGCTGATGACGGTCGGCGAGCTCGAGATCGACCTCGAGAAGCGGGAGCTCCGAGTGGGCGGGAAGCCGGTGCATCTGACGCCGCATCAGTTCGACCTGCTGCGCGTGTTCGCACGCAACCTCGGGAAGCTCCTGACGCACCGAATGCTGATCCGGGAGATCTGGGGGCCTGGGTACGGCGGGGATGCGAACCTGCTCCGCGTTCACGTGGCGCAGCTTCGTCGGAAGATCGAGCAAGACACCGCAAGGCCGCGGTACCTGTTGACGGAGCCCGGCGCCGGCTATCGGTTCGTGGATCCCGCGACGCGCGGCTGAGCGTCCGGGCCCTTCACAACTTCTTTAGGCCTCGGGCCGGAACTTTCACGGGGCGCTTATGCCTCCCGGCCTACCGTCGGAAGCGATGTTCGATCTCGCTGCAATCGGCGTGGCTCTGCTCTGTTTCGCCTTCGCGTTTTTCCTTCTCTACGTGCTGGACCGAGTCTGATGTCGGCCGCGGACCTCTTCGGCTTGATCGTCTCGCTGGCCGTGCTCGCCTATCTCGTCTACGCGCTTTTCCGCGGGGAGCGGTTCTAGCCTCATGTCCGGGCAGGGAGTCGGGCAGATCCTCGTCTACTCGCTCGTGCTGGTGGCGCTGAGCTACCCGCTCGGCGTCTACATGGCGCGGGTGTACATGGAGAGCGCCTTCGCGGCCCGCGGACGCCTGCGCTGGCTCGGCGCCGTCGAGCGCGGCTTCTACCGCGCCGTACGCACCGACCGAACGAAGGAGCAGGACTGGAAGAGCTACGGCGCCACTGTCCTCGTGTTCAGCGTCCTCTTCTGGGGAGTGCTGTACGCGATCCAGCGCGCGCAAGGGCACCTGTTCCTGAACCCCGACGGGATGAAGGACGTCCCCTCGCACCTGTCGCTGAACACCGCAGTCAGCTTCGTCACGAACACGAACTGGCAGTACTACGGCGGAGAGTCGACGATGTCGTACCTCACGCAGATGGCCGGGCTCGCGGTCCAGAACTTCGTCTCCGCCGCAGTCGGGATGGCGGTGCTGGCGGCGATGGTGCGCGGTATCGCGCGCCGGTCGGCGGGGACACTCGGCAACTTCTGGGTCGACCTCTACCGTTCGCTCGTCTACATCCTCCTCCCGCTCGCGATCGTGGTGGCGGCGATCCTGATGTGGCAGGGCGTGCCGCAGACGTTCTCCGGACATGCGACGGCACACACCCTGCAGGGTGCGACGCAGACGATCGCCCGTGGCCCGGTCGCATCGCAGATCGCGATCAAGCAGCTGGGGACGAACGGCGGCGGCTTCTACAACTCGAACTCGGCTGTGCCTTTCGAGAACCCGACCGGGCTCTCGAACTTCGTCGAGATGCTCGCGATCCTGCTGATCCCGGCGGCGCAGGTGTTCATGTTCGGCCGGATGGTCCTGGCGCGGCGGCACGCCTGGATGGTGTTCGCGGCAATGTTCGTCGTGTTCGCGATCGGCATCGGGATCAACCTCCCGGCCGAGCAGCACGGGTCGCAGGTCCTCCGCAACTCCGGGGTCAACATCACGATGGGCCACGGGCAGTCGGGCGGCAACCTGGCCGACAAGGAGGTGCGTTTCGGCCTGGCCAACACCGCGACGTGGACCGTCGCAACGAGCGACGCCTCGAACGGCTCGGTCAACGGCGGCTTCGATGCGAACACCCCCGCCGGCGGCGCGGTCCCGCTGGTCAACCTGTTCCTCGGCGAGGTGATCTTCGGCGGAGTCGGCTCCGGCCTGTACGGGATGTTCTTCTACATCGTCATCGCCGTCTTCGTCGCCGGACTCATGGTGGGTCGCACGCCCGAATGGCTCGGGAAGAAGATCGAGGCGCGCGAGATCAAGTACGCGGCGCTCGGGGCCCTGTTCGTCCCGACCATGGTGCTGGCGATGACCGCGCTCTCGATCGTGACCAGGAGCGGCCTCGCCTCGATCTACAACCACGGCGTCCACGGCTTCACCGAGACCCTTTACGCCTACGACTCGCAGGGCAACAACAACGGCAGCGCGTTCGCCGGCTTCGAGCTGACGAGCTTCAGCGCCTATCTCGGCGCGATCGCGATGCTGCTCGGCCGATTCGTACCGATGTTCGCTGCGCTCGCACTGGGCGGTGCTCTGGCGAAGAAGAAGATCGTGCCCGCCTCGGCGGGGACGTTCCGGACCGACGGGCCGACGTTCGCCGTGCTGCTCGTCGGCGTGATCGCCCTTACCGCCGGCCTGATGATCTTCCCGGCCCTCACCCTCGGGCCCGTCGTCGAAGGACTGATGCACTGATGCGCAACCTCGTCAGCTCTGCGATCGCGATCGTCGTGATCACGGCGGTTTTCGGCTTTGCCTATCCCGTGGTGATGACCGCCTTCGGCCAGGCAGCGTTCAACGAGCAGGCGAACGGCAGCCTGATCAAGGTCAACGGGCGCGTCGTCGGCTCGAAGCTCGCGGCGCAGGAGTTCACCGGGAAGCAGTACTTCCACGAGCGGCCGTCGGCGACCTCGCCGGCGTACAACGCGGGCGGAACGACGTTCGCCAACCTCGGTCCCACGAGTACCGAGCTGGCGAAGAACGTGAAGGCAGCCGCGGACGCGATCCTGAAGCTCGAGGGTCCGTACAACCCGGGCCTGACGATCCACCGGATCCCCGTGGACGCGGTGACGACCTCGGGCTCCGGGATCGACCCCGACATCTCGCCCGCGTACGCGGCGCTGCAGTCGCGTCGCGTCGCCGCCGTCCGTCATCTCCCGCTCGCGACCGTGCAGACGCTGATCACGCGGAACACGGACGGACGCTCCTGGGGCTTCTTCGGCGAGCCGGGCGTCAACGTGCTCGAGCTCAACCTCGCGCTGGACAAGTTGGGAGGCAAGTAGATGTCTGTCGTCGCCGAACCGCCGCCCCTCACCGTGCAGTCACCGGCTGCGCGTACGAGGCGCTCGAGCGTGTTCTCACGCGAGCTGGTCGTCCAGGCGATCTGGGACTCGTTCCCGAAGCTCGACCCGCGGCTGCAGCTGAAGAACCCGGTGATGTTCATCGTCGAGATCGGCAGCGTGATCACGACCGTGATCTTCTTCAAGAACATCGCGCAGGGGCACGACGCGCAGCTCTGGTTCGTCGGGGTCATCGCCGCGTGGCTCTGGCTGACCGTCCTGTTCGCGAACTTCGCGGAGGCGATTGCCGAGGGTCGCGGCAAGGCGCAGGCGAACGCCCTGCGCGCGACGCGGACGACGACCAATGCTCTGCGGCGCTCGCGCGACGGCCACCTCGAGGAAGTGCCCGCTCCCGAGCTGCAGAGGGGCGACGTCGTCGTGGTCGAGGCCGGCATGGTCATCCCGGCGGACGGCGAGATCGTCGAGGGCGTCGGCTCCGTCGACGAGTCGGCGATCACGGGCGAGTCGGCACCCGTCATCCGCGAGGCCGGCGGCGACCGCTCGGCAGTGACCGGCGGCACGCGGCTGCTCTCGGACAGGCTCGTCATCGAGGTCACCCAGGAGCCCGGGAAGTCGTTCCTCGACCGGATGATCGCGCTTGTCGAGGGCGCGGAGCGCCGCAAGACGCCGAACGAGATCGCCCTCAACATCCTGCTCGCCGGCCTGACGATCACCTTCCTCGCCGCGGTCGTGACCCTGCAGCCGTACGCGATCTACGCCAGTTCGCGGCAGTCGGAGACCGTGCTGATCGCACTCCTCGTCGCTCTCATCCCGACGACGATCGGCGCCCTTCTGTCGGCGATCGGGATCGCCGGCATGGACAGGCTCGTCCAGCGCAACGTGCTCGCGATGTCGGGTCGAGCCGTCGAGGCGTCGGGCGACGTGGACGTGCTCCTTCTCGACAAGACCGGCACCATCACCCTCGGCAACCGCCAGGCTGCGGAGTTCATCGCGGCTCCCGGGGTGGAGGAGCGTGAGCTCGCCGAGGTCGCCCAGCTCGCCTCGCTCGCCGATGAGACTCCGGAAGGCCGCTCGATCGTCGTGCTCGCGAAGGAACGGTTCGGGATCCGCGAGCGCGACCTCGGGGAGCACGAATTCGTCCCGTTCACCGCCCAGACCCGCATGAGCGGCGTCAACGTCAACGGCAGCATGATCCGCAAGGGAGCCGCCGACGCGGTGAAGGCCTTCATCACCGAGAACGGCGGTCGGGCACCGTCCGAGGTGGACGCCGCCGTCCGGCATGTCGCAGAACAGGGTGGAACGCCGCTCGTGGTCGCAAAGGACAACTTCGCGCTCGGGGTCGTCTACCTGAAGGACATCGTCAAGGGCGGCATGCGCGAGCGCTTCGACGAGCTGCGGCGCATGGGCATCCGGACCGTGATGATCACCGGCGACAACCGTGTCACGGCGGCGGTCATCGCCGAGGAGGCCGGCGTCGACGACTTCCTGGCCGAGGCAACCCCCGAGGCGAAGATGGCGTTGATCAAGGAGGAGCAGGGGAAGGGCCGCATGGTCGCGATGACCGGGGACGGCACGAACGATGCGCCCGCGCTGGCGCAGTCCGATGTCGGCGTGGCGATGAACACCGGCACGACTGCGGCGAAGGAGGCCGGCAACATGGTCGACCTCGACTCGAACCCCACGAAGCTGATCGAGATCGTCGAAGTCGGCAAGCAGTTGCTCATCACGCGCGGCGCGCTGACGACGTTCTCGATCGCGAACGACGTCGCGAAGTACTTCGCGATCCTGCCTGCGATGTTCGCCTTCACCTACGCCTCGAAACCCGGTCATCGCGGACCGTTGAACTCGCTCAACATCATGCATCTCGGCGACCCGAGGAGTGCGATCGTCTCGGCGATCATCTTCAACGCGCTGATCATCCCCGCGCTCGTCCCGCTCGCACTCAAAGGCGTCAAGTATCGCGCGATCGGCGCGACCGCCCTGCTGCGCCGCAACCTCGGCATCTATGGACTCGGCGGCGTGATCCTTCCCTTCATCGGCATCAAGCTGATCGACCTGATCGTGCACAACCTGCTCGGGGCATGAATGAGGGGGCAATACCGGATCCTGCTCGGGATGGCAGCCGGCGTCGGCAAGACGTACCGGATGCTGCAGGAGGGCAGGCAGGCGCAGGGTGAAGGTCGAGACGTCGTGATCGGCTACCTCGAGCCGCACGACCGGCCCGAGACTGCGGCGCTCGCCGAGGGGCTCGAGCAGGTGCCGCACCTGCGCTCGCGAGTCGGCGACGTCGAGCTGGCGGAGATGGACGTGGACGCCGTGATCGCGCGCAGGCCCGAGCTCGCCCTGGTCGACGAGCTGGCCCACACGAACGCGCCGGAGATGCGCAACGAGAAGCGCTATCAGGACATCGACGAGATACTCGCGGCCGGCATCGACGTCGTCTCGACGGTAAACATCCAGCACCTCGAGAGCCTCAACGACACGATCTTCGAGCTGACGGAGGTCCGCGTTCGGGAGACGTTCCCCGACAGCGTGCTCGACGAGGCCGACGAGGTCGTACTGGTGGATCTGACACCGGAGGCGTTACAGCAGCGGATCGAGGCGGGGAAGGTCTATGCGAAGGATCGAGCGGACGTCGCGCTCGTCAACTTCTTCCGGCTCGAGAACCTCAGCTCGCTGCGCGAGCTCGCGTTGCGCGAGGTCGCCGAGGATGTCGAGGAACGCCGGCAGGCCTCGGTGCTCGACCCGCTGAGCCAGCAGGCGGTCGCCGAGCGCGTGCTCGCGCTGATCGAGCCGCAACCGAAGTCGCAGCGGATCATGCGGCGTGCCTGGCGCTCCGCCCAGAGGCTGAACGGAGAGATCGACGCGCTGTGGATGCGACCCGGGGGCGGCGAGATCAGTCCGGAGGAGGCGACGCAGGTCGCCGCCCTGCGCCGGCTGGCAAGCGTGCTCGGCGTCCACTTCCTGGAAGTGGACGGCGACGATCTGGTCGCGACGGTGCGCCGCGTCGCCGACGAACGGGGCTCCACCTACATCTTCGTCGGAACGCCCGACGAGTCCCGTCGGCGCGAGATCTTCGGCGGGTCACTCCTCTCGCGAATGGTGCGCGAGCTTCCCGGAATCGACATCCGCGTCGTCACCAATCGCGCCGACAGGCGGGAGCGGACGAGCGAATGATCGTCGTCGTCGTGCTGCTCGCCGTCGTCGTCGTCCTGCTCGCGGCCGCGCTCGCCTGGCAGAGCCGTCCCCCTCGCCCTCTTCGCAGTCCGAGCACGGCGCGACGGATCCTCCTGCCGTTCACCGACGGCGGGCTCGATCCGACGGTGCTCGCTGCCGCGATCCGGATCGCGCACGCGGAAGACGCAGTCCTCGTCCCCGCCTACCTCCTCCGCGTGCCCCTCGAGTATCCGGAGGACTCTCCGCTGACGAAGGAGGTCGCGGTCGCCATGCCGCTGCTCGAGGCGGTCGAGCATGCCGCTTTGCGCTGCGGCGTCCCGGTCGACGCCCGGATCGAGAAGGGTCGGACTCCCACACACGCGCTCGGGCGACTCTGGGACGTCGAGCAGTTCGACCGCGTCATCGCTCCGGCACCTCCCGAGCAGCGCAACGGCGGTCGCGGCGGGTTCACGCCGAAGGACGTCACATGGATCCTCGCTCACGCACCGGCCGAGACGCTCGTGCTCAAGCCTGGACGGAGCGGTGAGCCGGAGCCCGCCGCGCGAGCGACCAGACCTCGACGCAGATGGATTCAGGCGCCGGCGCACAGCTGATCCGCAACTTCGATCAGCTGGTTCCGATCAGCTCCTTGAACGCGGGATCGTCGCGGAGCGAGTCGAGATCCGAATCACCCTTCGCGTACTCGCGCGGCTGATCCGCCTTCTCGACCGCCCGGCGGAGATAGGCGAGCGCCTCGGTCGGGCGGCCGGCCAGGGCTTCGCAGCACGCGACGTTGTACGCCGGCACCCAGTAATCGGGGTTGGCGTCCGCGATCAGGCGGCCCTGCTCGGCCGCCTTCGCGTACTCGCCGTCCCGGTAGAGCGGGTTCACGGGCGCCCACAGCTCCCAGCCGCCGGGGTCGTAGACGCCGCCCCGTCTCCCACCGAGCGCCAGCAGGGACGTGTCGGGCTCTTCCGCGAACGCCGTGCGCCTCGTCTCCGGCTGGACGAAGACGAGCGTGCCGGCCGGGGCATCCAGCTGCTCATCGCCGAGCTCGAACCTGGCCCGGCCGCGGAGCACGAGGTAGAGCTCCTCGTCCGGTCCGTCGGCCTCGTCGTGCTCGTTGATGAGGCGGTCGCCCGCGGCCTTCCCCGTCCAGACGTTGACGCCGAACGCCTTGATCCCGAGGTGGTGGCGCACGGGGCGCCAGGGCTCCCGGCCGTCGGTGATCTCCGGTATGTCTTCGATGCGCGCGACGGTGTAGCTCATCGGGCTTCACCGACCAGCTCCTGGATCGCGGACTCGCCGCGAACGGGCTCGAAGTCGGAGTCGTCGCGCGCGAGGTCCTTGAAGCCCGGGTTGAGCTCGATCGCGCGGCGAAGACTCTCGGCAACCGTCCCGATGTAGGCTCCGGCGAGACTGTCGAAGCACGCGAGGTTGTAGTGAAGCTGCGCGGCGTCGGGATACGTCTTCAGCGCGTCGCGTAGAACGCCGCTCGCCTCGGCGTACCGCTGCTCGCGGTACAGCTTCATCGCCGCCTGGTTCGGCTGCCAGGTCTCCTCCCAGGCGGAGACTTCGAAGATCGCCCCGGGCGCCGCGCCGGTGACGAGTACCGTCGTCCGGTCCTCCTTCGCGACGGCCTTGCGGCGGGTCTCCGGATCGACGCGGACGAGGGTGCCCAGGGGCGCGTCGATCTCGTCGCCGTCCACGGTGAACGTCGCGTGCCCCTCGACGACGACATACAGCTCCTCGTGTCCGGAAACCGTCTCGACATGCTCGCCGATCACGGTTTCGCCGGCTTTCGCGGCCGTGTACGCGTTGATGCCGAACGCGCCGATGCCGAGGTGATCGCGCACCGGGATCCACTTGTCTCTCGGCGGGATCTCGTGCAGCTGTGCGGCGGTGAAGCCCGTCACGGAACCTCCTTCGCAGGACTGCCGGATCATGGCAGCCCGCCGCAGGCCTCGCGTCGATCTCGGTTCTTCCACGGGGTGTGCGCTTGCTTGAATCCGTCGTGGATGGCCCGCGCGATCGGGATCAACCACGTGGCGCTCGACGTCGGCAGCGTCGAGGACGCGCTCGACTTCTGGCGGGCGCTGTTTCCGGACCTCCGGCTGCGGAACCGCTCGTCGAGCATGGCCTTCATCGATCTCGGCGACCAGTTCATCGCCCTGTTCCGGCACGACGTCGAGCCGCGGAGCGAGCATCGTCACTTCGGTCTCGTGGTCGACGACGTCGGGGCGGTGCTCGACGCCGCCCGTGCCCGGGGCGCGAGCGTTCGCGGCAACAACGTCGGCGATCCGTGGGGCAACCGCTTCGACGTCGTCGCGTACGGCGAGGTGCAGTTCACGAAGGTCGAGGCGGTCCTGCGCGCGCAGGAGGCGGCGGACGTGACGAAGGGAGAGGCGGCCCTCGCCGAGCTGCGCGCGAAGGGGATCGAGCTGTAGCCGTGGACGACGTCGTGGTCGAGGTCGCGGGCCGCGAGATCGCGATCTCGAGCCCGGACAAGGTCTTCTTCTCCGAGCGCGGCGATACGAAGCTCGACCTCGTCCGCTACTACCTCGCGGTTGGCGAGCCGCTCATGCGCGCCGCCGGCGGGCGCCCGACGCTGATGCAGCGCTTCCCGCACGGAGCGGAGGGGACCTCCTTCTTCCAGAAGCGCGTGCCGGAGGCGAGGCCGGAGTGGCTGGAGACCGCAGTCGTGAGCACGCCGAACGGGACGACGTCGCAGGCGCTCGTGCTCGCCGACATGGCGCATGTGATCTGGGCCGTGAACCTCGCCTGTCTCGGCTTTCACGTTTGGCCCCACATCCACGACCGTGCCGACGTCGCGGACGAGCTCCGTCTCGACCTCGACCCGCAGCCGGGGGTCGAGTTCGACGACGTCCGATCGGCGGCGGGTGAGCTGCGCCTGCTGCTCGACGAGCTCGGCATCGTCGGCTACCCGAAGACGACCGGCAACCGCGGCCTGCATGTCTACGTCCGTCTCGAGCCGCGCTGGGACTCGTACCAGGTACGGGCCGCTGCGGTCGCGGCCGCGCGCGAGCTCGAGCGGCGTAATCCGGAGCTGATCACGGCGGCGTGGTGGAAGGAGGAGCGCGGCAGGCGCGTCTTCCTCGACTACAACCAGAACGCACCGCACAAGACCGTCTTCGGCGCGTGGTCGGTGCGGGCTCGCCCGGGCGCGCAGGTCTCGACGCCGCTGAGGTGGGGCGACATCGCCGGGGTGCATCCAGACGAGCTCACGATCGCGACCGTTCCCGACCGTGTCGCCGCGCACGGTGATCCGTGGGAGGCGATGGACAGGCAGCCGCAGTCGCTCGAGCCGTTGCTCGAGCTGCACGAGCGCGACCTCGCCGCGGGGCTGATGGACGCGCCGTGGCCGCCGGTGTACCCGAAACAGCCGAACGAGCCGCCGCGGGTCGCGCCCAGCAGGGCGCGCAAGACGGAGTGACCTTGACAAAGCTATGTTCCGTAGTTATAACCTACGGAACATAGCTTCGGAGGTGGAGTGAGATGTACGACGCGATCATCGTCGGCGCGCGCGTAGCCGGGTCGCCGACGGCCCTGCTGCTCGCCCGGAAGGGCTACCGGGTGCTCCTGCTCGACCGGGCGGAGCTCCCCAGTGACACCCTGTCCACGCACTACATCCACCAGCCCGGTGTCGCGAGCCTCGCGCGCTGGGGATTGCTCGACCGGCTCGTCGAGACGGGAGCGCCGCCGGCACGCGCGCTCACGTTCGACGTGGGGCCGTTCGCCGTCAGCGGTGCGCCGCCGCCTGCCGAGGGCGTCGGTGAGGCCTATGCACCGAGGCGCACGGTTCTCGACGCGTTCCTGCTCGACGCGGCCGCAGCCGCGGGCGTCGAGGTCCGCACGCGTTTCGCCGTCGACGAGCTCGTGTTCGAGGACGGGATCGTCGCCGGCGTGCGGGGACGCGAGGCCGGCGGAGCGTCGGTGATCGAGCGTGCGCGGCTGGTCGTCGGCGCCGACGGCCGCAACTCGTTCGTCGCCCGCGCGGTGGACGCGCCGTCGTACGACGAACGGCCGGGACGCACCTGCGTCTACTACAGCTACTGGAGCGGCGCGGCCGGCGACACGGCCGAGCTGTATCCGCGCGACGGCCGGATGATCATCTCCGGGCCGACGAACGACGGCCTCCAGATCGTGATCGCCTACTGGCCGAGGGACGAGTTCCACGCCGTGCGCGCGGACGTCGAGCGGAGCTTCGGCGAGGCTGTCGCACTCGCATCCCCACTTGCGGAGCGGCTTGCGGCGGGCGAGCGGGTCGAGCGCTTCTACGGCACCGGCGAGGTCCCGTTCTACTTCCGGAAGCCGTACGGTCCCGGATGGGCGCTCGTCGGGGACGCCGGTTACCACAAGGATCCGATCACCGCGCAGGGCATCACCGACGCCTTCCGCGACGCAGAGCTCTTGAGCGACGCGATCGACGAGGCGTTCTCCGGGCGTCCCGCCGGCGAGGCTTTCGGCGACTACGAGCGGACGCGCAACGAGGCCACGCGGCCGCTCTACGAGCTCACGTACGAGTTCGCGTCGCTCGCGCCGCCGTCGCCGGAGCAGCAGGCGCTCTTCGGCGCGCTGCGCTCCGACCCCGAGGCGGCGAGCCGGTTCTTCGGGACGATCGCCGGCACGGTTCCCGTCGCGGACTTCTTCGCGCCCGAGAACATCGGACGCATCGTCGGAGCCGCCGTGCCTGCGTAGAGTCCGATCCAGAGATATGGCGACGGATCGCAGCGAGCTCACGCTCTTCTCCTACGAGATCCTCGGGCTCGTCGGCCGCGGCGGCGCGGGGGCGCACGATCTGCTGCGCATGGCGAAGCGCGACCGGATCCTCGCGTGGGCCGGTGAGAGCCAGTACTACGTCGAACCGAAGCGGCTCGCGAAGCTCGGCTACCTCGAGGCCCGCAGCGAGCCCGGCAAGACGCGCGAACGGACGGTGTACAGCCTCACGCCGCAGGGTCTCGACGCGCTGCGCGCCTGGGCGAAGACGCCGGTGCACTTCACCCCAGTCAAGAGCGAGCTGCTCGTCCGCCTGCTGATCGCCGACCTCGTGGGCGAGGCAGCCACTCGCAAAGGCATCGGCGCGCTCCGCGACGACGTCGACGACCTGCTCGAGCGGCTCGAAGTCTCCGAGTCGGCGGTCGAAGCTCTGCCGCACCGAAGCAAGTACCTGCACCTCGTCAATGCGTTCCTCCGCCGCCTGCTCGACCTGCATCTCCACTTCGTGGACGACGTCGAGCGCGAGCTTGCGCCGGCTCGATCGAGCCGGCGCACCGCTGCTCGCTGAGCTCAGTCGAAAGTCGCGACGTAGTACGCGTTGAGTGGGTCGCCGTCCAGCGACTCCCCGGCCACATGGACGAAGCCGGCGTCGGCCAGCGCGGCCCGGATGTTGTCGTCGCCCCACGCGACGCCGAGGCCTTCGCCGCCCTCCGAGAGGGAAGCCGTCATGCAATGGAACAGCGAGACCGTGTACAGCGCGGCTGCGAACGGATGACCCGCGTTCTCCTCCGGCCGGCTCGAGAGCGCGAGCTCCGCCATCAGCAGTACGCCCCCGGGGCGCAGCGCATCGCGGATCGCACGCAGGGTCTCGTACGGGTGCGCGAGGTCGTGGATCACGTCGAACGCGAGGACGAGGTCCGCCGACCCCGGCTCGAGGTCGGCCGCGTCGCGCACCTCGAAGGCCGCGTTGTCGAGTCGCAACTGCTCGGCTCCGGCCCTCGCCGCCGCGATCTGGTTCGGGCCCTGGTCGATCCCGAGAACGTTCGACGCCGGATATCCGTCGGCCACTCGCAACGCGGCGTGGCCGGTTCCGCAGCCGATGTCGACGACGTCGATTCCGGCGCGGAGACGGTCGACCAGCCCGGGGGCGAGGGACAGGAGCGAGTCGACGTCGGCGAAGATCTCGTACGACAGCTCCGGCTGCCATTCCTGGACGCGCACCAGCTTCGACCACGACACGCCGCCGCCCTCGCGGAACGCACGCACGACGTCGTCCTCCACCTCGCCGAACCGCGCGACCGCGCCGGCCAGGATGCCGAGGTTGTTCGCGCCAGCCCGGCGTGTCAGCACGAATGTGTGCTCGCGCGGCAGCCACCACGTGCCCGCGTCCGGATCGTGCTCGACGACTCCGCCTGCGAGCTGGGCGGCGAGCCACTCCCGCAGGTAACGCTCCTGCAGCCCTGTGCGCTCGGCGATCTCGGAGGACGTTGCCGGGTCGAGCTCCGACATCGTGTCGTAGATGCCGAGCCGGTGTCCGACGCTGATCGACAGCGCGAACATCGCGCCGTCGATCACGCCGACCATGCGCCCGCCGAACTCCTCGGCGCGTTGTGCATCGATCTCTGCAACTGCCATCTGTCGCCTCCTTGGTAAGTGGACACGACGAGCGTGCCGCGCGGCAGCGGTGGGCGCATGCGTGCCGGTACCCAAGTTGTCGGCTGCCGGTACGGAACTTCGAGTCAGGCGGCGCCGTGCGCGAGCGCCCAGGCGGTCGCGGCCGCCCGTGCTGAGCGACCCGACACGCCGATCTTGTCGTAGATGTTCTCGACGTGGCGCTCGACCGTGCGGACGCTGAGGACCAGCGAAGCCGCGATCTCGTCGTTCGAGCGGCCCGCAGCGAGGAGGCGGATGACCTCGCGCTCGCGCGGCGTCAACAGCGAGCGCTCGGCCGACGGGGGCGGGGGAAGTGCGCCGAGCCCGGCGAGCGTCTTGCCCGCCGCCGCCTCGACCCGCTCGGCGTGATGCACCCGGTCCTGCGCGCGCAGGACCCGCCCCAGCTCGAGCTGGGCGTGCGCGGCGTCGTACCCGGCACCGCATTCCACGAAGAGGTCGGCGGCGTCCTCGAGGAGCTCGGCGCTCCGTTCGACTCGCCCGCGGGCCAGCAGCGCCGCCGCCCGGAGCGGAGCGGTGCCGATCTCGTCTGCGATTCCCGTGAGCTCGGAGGCCGCCGCGGCCGCGTCGGCTTCGCGGTCGAGGGCGAGGTGGGTTCGGACGAGCAGCTCGAGCGCCGGCACGCGTTCGAAACGGTCGGCGCCGACGCGGCGAAGGAAGCGCTCCGCGAGCTCGGCCGCCTCGGCGGGCGAGCCCCGGTCGAGCGCGAGTGCGGATCGCACCAGCAGCGCACCGCGGTGTCCTTCGGCCTGTGCGAGCAGCGCGTCCGCCTGGTCGGGGCGTCCCTGGCGTCGCCGGAGCTCGGCGAGCCGCACGACGCCTTCGACCACCTTGCGCGGGATGCCGCCGAGGTCGCGGCACGCCGCCGTCAGCATCTCTTCGGCATCGCCCCACGATCCTTGCCACACGAGTACGTCCGCGTAGTGGATGCGACACGTGCAGAACATCTCCGTGTCGGCATGGCGCGCCGAGATCTCCTCGACACGGCGGCACCATTCGCCTGCCCGCTCGATGTCCCGGACACGCTGACAGGCATCGATGAGGTGGCAGCAGATCGTCTCCGCAATCCGCAGGGAGGCCACCTCGCCGGCCACGGCTGCGGTCGTCGTCTCGTCCAGCCGCCGCATCCCTTCATCGATGTCTCCCCCGGCGACGAGCGTGAGCCCTTCGAGCGCGATGCAGGCCAGCTCGTAGTCGAGGGCGTGTGCCGCGCGTGCGGCCTGGACGCCCGCCGACACCAGCGCGCGTGCTGCGTGCGGATCGTGATCGACGTTGAGTGCGCGGTTGGCGCGCAGGTACGCGAGCAGTGCATGCTCGGGCAGCGGCGGCAGGTCGTCGAGCAGGCGGCCGGCGCGCTCGAGCCAGCCCCGCGCCTCCGCCTCACCGCGGAACTGGAGGCAGTCGAACGCGAGCTCGAGCGCGAGCCTCGCGGCGGCCGCGTCGTCGCCGGCGTCGCGCGCGAGACGGTAGGCACGCTCGTGCGCCTCGAGGGCCGGCGCCCCGTCCATCTGCCAGCGGGCCGCGACGCCCAGTCCTTCGAGGGCGTCGATCGACTCACCTGCTGCGAGCGCGTGCTCGAAGTGCGTCCGCGCCTCGGCCCAGGCAGCCCGGTCGAGCGCGGCCCGGCCCGCGGTCAGTGAATCCTCGGTTGCCTGCACCACCGGGAAGCCTAGGCGTGTTCCGGCTTGCGGGCGCGGCCGCTGACGAGGCGTTCCCTGTCGAAGAGGCGCGAGACGCCGCGCCAGGCCGCAACGTCGATGACGAGCAGCGCGAGTGCGAACCCGACCGCGAGCGAGACCGTCGGCTTGATGATCTGGAACGAGACGAGAGAGGTGACGCCGAGCAGCGGGAGGCCGGCCAGCGTCGCGAGTTGCTGCGCCACGCGGACGTCGCTCGCACGCGTCGAGATGCCGATGCCGACCCAGATCGACCAGAGCGCGAGGAGAGGCGTGAAAAGAAGCTGCGCCAGTACCTGCGGCGGATGCCAGACCACGGCGGCCACGGCGTGCGCGGCGCCGAACCGGACGCTGATCGCGGCGACGAAGTAGATCGCGTAGGCGACACCGACCGACGGTAGGAACGCGGCCGCCGCCTTCCCCAGCAGCAGCTCCGAAGCACGTACCGGGGTGGTGAGCACGGGCTCGAGCGTGCCCTGGTCGCGCTCGCCGACGACGGAGTACGCGGCGATGACGGGCGGGATCACGATCGGCACGATCAGCATCAGAAGCGACATGACGCCGACCGCGGCTCGCACCTGAGGCCCCGACGCCGATGCGGGGATCTTGAAGAGGGTGACCATCGGCGTGATCAGGAAGACGACCGGCATCACCGACATCGTTGCGACCACGAACCGGTTGCGCCGGAACTCGCGGATCTCCTTGCGCACGACGGTGCGAACCCGCTGCAAGCTCATCGCTGCGCCTCGACGTCGTCGTCGATCAGCTCGAGGTACACGTCCTCGAGTGAGTGCCGGGCCTCCCCGAGCGAGAGGACGTCTGCGCCGGCGTCGACGAGCGACCGCGTGACCGCCGGCGCGGCCGTCCTCGAGTCGGCGACCGTCAGGACGTAGCCGGCGTCGCCGTCGGATCGCCAGGCCTCGACCCCGGCGACGGCGAACACCTGGTCGGGATTCGTCAGCGAGGCGGCCGTGCGGACGAGCAGCGACTTGGAGAACAGGCGGTCGCGGAGCTCGTCCGGGCGTCCGATCGAGCGCAGGCCGGTGTTGAGGATGGCGACGCGGTCGCACAGGCGCTCCGCCTCTTCGAGCCGGTGGGTCGTGAGGAACACCGTCGTGCCCCGCTCGCGCAGTGTGTCGATCAGCTCGTGCACGTCGCGGCTCGCGACTGGGTCGAGCCCCGACGTCGGCTCGTCGAGGAACAGGATCGACGGTTCGTTGAGGAGCGCGCGTGCGAGCGCGACGCGCTGGCGCAGACCCTTGGAGAGGCTGCCGCAGAGATCGTGGGCGCGGCCGGCGAGGTTGACCGCTTCGAGCGCCCGTGCGATCCGCTCTTTCGGGCCTCGCTGCCCGTAGAGCCCTGCGAAGAACTCGAGGTTCTCCGTCACGGTGAGCCGCAGGTAGAGGCCGGGGCTTTCCGGCATGACCGCGATGCGCTGCCTGATCTCCACGCCGTTCGCTTCCTCGAGCGGGATTCCGGCGACCGTCGCCGATCCGGACGTCGGCGCGATCAGCGTGCCGAGCATGCGCACGGTGGTCGTCTTCCCGGCGCCGTTCGGACCGAGGAAACCGAACACCTCGCCTGCGGAGACGGTGAACGAGACCTCGTCGACCGCGAGCCGATCGCCGAATCGCTTTGTCAGGTGCTCGACGACGAGTGCCGGAGTCGTGCCTCGACTATAGAGGCGGCGGCAGCCGTCTCACACGCGACGGCCGCGGCGCGTTCTAGATTCCCGAGATGCCGAGCGCGGTCGTCGACACCCCGATCGGGCCCCTCGGGCTCGTTGCCTCCGACGCCGGTCTGCGGGAGGTGCGCTTCCACGCGCGCGGCGCGCACGCGAAGGACAGCTCACCCGTTTTGGCCGAGGCCGCGCGCCAGCTCGACGCGTACTTCGACGGCGATCTCGTGACGTTCGACCTTCCGCTCGAGCTGAGCGGGACGGACTTTCAACGCCGCTGCTGGCTCGCGCTCGCGTCGATCCCGTACGGGCAGACCGTGAGCTACGGCGAGCAGGCGCGGCGTCTCGGGCTCGGCCCCGACGCCGCGCGGGCGGTGGGTGCCGCGAACGGGCAGAACCCGCTCCCGATCGTCTTGCCCTGCCATCGCGTGATCGGGGCGGACGGGTTCGCTCACCGGCTTCGGCGGCGGGCTGCACGTGAAGCGCTTCCTGCTCGAGCACGAAGGCGCGTTACTTCCGCTGGGTTGACGTAGTGTCGAGGTCGTGCTCGCGACCTACGACACGCAGCTTCGCACTCGGGTCCCGGATCCGCTGCCGGACGGCACGACCGTCGAGCGAGACGGGCCCGTGGTGCGCTTCCTCGGTTTCGCCGGCGGCGGCTTCGTCCTGTATCGCGATCTCGCCGGTGTGACCGGTGACGCGCTCGACGAGTTGATCGCGCGCCAGGTTCGGGCTTTTGCCGAGCGAGGCGAGCGCTTCGAGTGGAAGCTGCACGGGCACGACCTGCCGGCCGATCTGCCGCAGCGGCTGCTGGGCGCGGGCTTCGTGCCGGAGGACACCGAGACCGTCGTGATCGGCCGGGTGGCGGACGTCACCGGCGAGCCGCAGCTGCCCGAAGGGGTCTCGCTCCGCGAGGTGACGACCAGGGCCGACTTCGAACGGATCGCGGGGATGGAACGGGCGGTCTGGGGGGACGACCACAGCTCACTCGTGGACATGCTCGAGTCCGAGCGCGCCGCCGACCCAGAGGCGCTCGCGATCGTGGTTGCGGAGGCGGATGCGACCGTCGTCTGTGCAGCCTGGATCCGCTACGAAGGCGACAGCGAGTTTGCGACGCTCTGGGGCGGCGCGACGCTGGCCGGGTGGCGCCGCCGGGGCATCTACCGGGCGACCGTCGTGTACCGCGCGAACCTTGCCGCCGCCCGCGGCTACCGGTTTCTCGAGGTCGACGCCTCCGACGACAGCCGGCCGATCCTGGAGCGTCTCGGCTTCACGCCGGTGACCACCACGACGCCGTACGTCTGGTCACCGCCCGGCCTAGAGGCTTGATGTGAAACGGCGAGCGCCCTCGGCTGGTGGCTCAGACGCGGCGCATCTCGCACGGGTCGGGCTAGCCCGTAGGGACCGCTACGCGCCGCGCCCGACCCGTGCGACCTGCTTGGTCTGAGCCATCCCCGCAAGCGCCGAGTTCCACATCAAGCCTCTAGCTCAAGCGCACCACTCGGCGGCCGTCCGGGCGATCACGTCGCGCACGCGCCGGAGGGACGGGAGATCGACCCATTCGGTCTCGGCATGCGCGCCCGCACCTGCAGGTCCGAACAACACCGTCGGAATCCCTGCCTCGGCGATCAGCGCGGCGTCGGTCCAGAACGGTGCGCCGACCGGGTCGTCGATCCCGGCGACGCGCGCGACGAGCTCGGCGAAGGGGTGATCGAGCGGTGCCTCGTACGGATCGCGGCTCGCGATCAGGCGCACCGTCGCGTCGCCGCCCAGCTCGCGAAGCTCCCGCTCGACGTCGGCAGTGGTCTCGCCGGGGATCGTGCGCCGCTCGCCCGTGAGCACGCAGCGCGCCGGAAAGCTCGACAGCTCCTGGCCGCCCTCGATGAGCGAGGCATGCACGGATCCGGTGCCCGCGAGCGGGTGGCTCGGCCCGGACTGCAGCAGCGCGTCGAGCCGCTCGAGCCCGACGAGCAGACGGCCCATCTTGACGATCGCGTCGACGCCCAGGTCGGGGCGCGAGCCGTGCGCCGCGACACCGTGCGTCTCGAGCTCGAACCCGACGAAGCCGCGGTGGGCGACCGCGAGCCGGAGATCGGTCGGCTCGGGAACGATCGCGGCGTCTGCGTGCACGTGCCGAAGCACCGTCTCGGTGCCGACCGATGCGAGCTCCTCGTCGGCGACGGCGGTCACGATCACGTCGCCGTTGAGCCCGTCGGCTGCCGCGGCGACGAGGAGGATCGCCGCGAGCGCGCCCTTCATGTCGTAGGCGCCGCGGCCGTACAGGCGGCCGTCTTCGACGCGCGGCTCGTGGGGGGCGGTCATCCCCGCGACGCCGACCGTGTCGAGGTGGCCGTTGAGCAGCAGCGAGCGTCCACCGCCGGCACCGCGTCTCGTCGCGATCACACTCGGCCGTTCGTCGCCCACGACCTCCACGTCCAGGCCCCGCCCTTCGCACCAGTCGGCCACGAACATCGCGATGTCGCGCTCGCCCTTACCGCCGGCGACGAGCGCGGGGTTGACGGAGTCGATCGCGACGAGCCGGGCCGTCAGCTCGGTCAGCTCATCCATGCGCTGCGAAGATAACCCCGTGGAGCAGGTGCGGATCGACAAGTGGCTCTGGGCCGCGCGCTTCTTCAAGACGCGGGGTGCCGCGACCGAGGCGGTGCTCGGCGGTCACGTGCAGGTCGGCGGCCGGCGCGTCAAGCCGGCGAAGGAGGTACGCGTGGGGGAGACGGTCGAGATCCGGCGCGACGAGCTCCGCTGGACGGTCGTCGTCGCCGCGCTGGCCGACCGGCGCGGTCCGGCCGGCGTCGCCGCCACCCTGTACGACGAGACGCCCGAGTCGGTCGAGGCGCGCGAGCAGGGGCGGCTCGAGCGCCGGCTCGCGCGGCCGTTCGGCTCGGACCTCGGCGCGCGGCCGACGAAGCAGACGCGCCGGAGAATCGAGGCGCTCCGGCGCGGAACGCGACGGCGCTGAGCGATGAGCTCCGCGATCCGCCGCGTCGACGTGTTCGGCTACCGGCTGACCTACGTGTACGGCGACTACGTCATGTCCGGCGGGCGCGTGGTGCGCGACCTGGACTCGACGGTGGTGCGGGTCACCACCGAAGACGGCGCGGAGGGGTTCGGCGAGGTCTGCCCGCTCGGCCCGAGGTATCTCGCGGCGCACGCCGAGGGCGCGCGGGCCGCATTGCGTGAGCTTGCCCCGGCCGTCCTCGGTACAGCCGTCGAGAACCTCGCGGCGGTGAATCGGGCGCTCGACAGAGCGCTCGCAGGGCATGCGTACGCGAAGAGCGCGGTCGACATCGCGTGCTGGGATGCGTTCGGCAAGACGGTGGGACTGCCGGTGCACGAGCTGCTCGGCGGCATGTTGAGCGAGCGGTTTCCGCTGTACTTCGCCGTCCCGCTCGGTTCCGTCGACGAGATGGCCGACTTCGTCGCCCATCGTCGACGCGAAGGGGTGCACCGGTTCCAGCTCAAGGTCGGCGCGGACCCGCTCGCCGACGTCGAGCGGACGCAGCGCGTCGTCGAGCAGACGGGCGACGAAGACGTCGTCGTCGCCGACGCGAACGGCGGTTGGGTGCTGCAGGACGCGGTCGTCGCCGCACGTGGGCTCGACAACCTGCCTCGTGTGTTCCTCGAGCAGCCGTGCGCCACCCTCGACGAATGCCTGATCGTCCGTCGCCGTACGACGCTGCCGTTCGTCCTCGACGAATCGATCTACGACGTCCCGACGCTGCTGCGCGCCTACGAGGCGAAAGCGATGGAGGCGGTCAACCTCAAGATCTCGAAGGTCGGCGGGCTGACCGCGGCCCGGCAGATCCGCGACCTCGCGCAATCGCTCGGGCTTCGGTTGACGATCGAAGACACGTGGGGCGGCGATCTCGTCACCGCCGCCGTCGCGCATCTCGCCGCAAGCACTCGGCCCGAGACGCTCTTCACCGTGTCTTTCATGAACGACTGGACGAACGAGCACATCGCCGGCTACCGGCCTCGGTCCGACGGCGGATACGGCAGCCCGAGCGAGGGGCCGGGGCTCGGTGTCGAGGTCGACGTCGCCGCCCTCGGGCAGCCGCTCGTCCGTGTCTGATCCTCTTGCGGCAGGCGCCGTCGCCTGCTAGCTTGTGACGCAAGATAGTGAGCGAGCGCCGGAGTCAACTGTTGCGCGGAGTTCTCGATCTCTGCTTGTTGTCCGTGATCGACGAAGAGCCTGCCTACGGCTACGAGATGACGAAGCGCCTGCGCGAGCGCGGGCTGCCGGTGGTCGGCGAAGGGTCGATCTACCCGCTCCTCGGGCGGCTCGAGAAGGACGGCCTCGTCGAGACGTATCGCGCCGCCAGCAACGGCGGTCCGCCGCGGAAGTACTACCGCGCGTCTGCGCGCGGGCGCAGTGAGCTGGCCGAGGGCGTTTCGGAGTGGCAGGCGACGCGCGACTCCGTCGACGCGGTGCTGAGGCCCGTCGAAGCGGAGGTGGCGGAGTGAGCGATTTCGTCGATCGCTGCCGCGAGGAGTGGAAGCGCCTCGGTGTGCCCGACGAGGCCGCGAACGAGATGGCCGCCGACCTCGAGACCGACCTGCAGGAAGCGCAGGGCGAGGGCGTGTCGATCGAAGAAGTGCTCGGACGTGGCGCATTCGACCCGGCCGGGTTTGCCGCCGCCTGGGCCTCGGAGCGCGGCGTCGTGCCGACCGACCCGGTTGCCGGGCGGACGCGGAAGGTGCCTGTCGGAGCAGCGCTGCTGACGCTCGCGGCCGTCGTCGTCTTCCTTCTCGGCCTGGCCGTGCTCTCAGGCCGTGCTTCGACGCACGTCGCGCTGCAGTCGCAGGTCGTCCGGCCTGCCGGCGGCGGGACGGTCGTGCTTCCGCCGCCGCGCCTGTTCAGGCTGCGGCCGCGCCTCCGTGTGGTGCCGCGGGTCGCGGGCATTCCGCCCACCGTCGCCGTCGTCTCCGTCAGGCGTGCCGTCCGGCCGTTCGGCTGGCTTCTCCTGCTGCTCGGCGCAGCGGGCGTGGTCACCGCGGTCGTGTACTGGTCGAGGCAGTTCGCGGCGCTCCGCCGCGCGTAGCACTCAGGACGTCTGCGATGAGTTCCGCCTCGCGGCGGGGTCTTCTTTCATGATCAAGTCCCGTCCACGAAGCGGAGGAGACAGATGCCCGACCACAAGATCGCAACACGTGAGGAATGGCAGGCTGCCCGCGACGAGCTCGCGAAGCTCGAGGCGGAGCACGCCGAACGCACCGAGGAGATCACGAAGAAGCGCCGCGAGCTGCCCTGGGTGCCGGTCGAGAAGGACTACGAGTTCGACACCGAGGACGGCAAGAAGAGCCTCGCGGAGCTCTTCGACGGCCGATCGCAGCTGCTCGCCTACAACGTCATGTTCGGCCCCGACTACACGCTCGGCGCCTGTCCGGGCTGCACGAGCCTCGCCGACGGACTCGACGGCGCCCTCGTCCATCTCCGGCACAAGGACGTGACGTTGATCTGTTTCTCGCGCGCGCCGATCGAACGGCTCACGGAGTACAAGCGACGCATGGGCTGGGAGTTCCCCTACATCTCCACCTACAACACCGACTTCGCCTTCGACTTCAATCTGGCGCTGACCGAGGAGCAGGCGCAGACGATTCCGCAGGTCAAGGAGCTGATCGACAACCCGCCGGAGTTTCTCCAGGAGTGGTCACGCCAGGTCGGCGCGGAGCTGAAGGACGGGTTGCGCGAGAACCCGAGCTGGATCGCCTTCGTGCGCGAGAACGGGACCGTGTACCACACGTACACCGTGTCGGCACCGGACCCGTTCGTCGCGCCGTACTTCAGCTTCCTGCTCAGGCGAACGCCGAAGGAGTCGTCGGAGTTCGACACGCGCCGGAAGGACGAATACTGATCAGTGCGAGCCGTTTCACGAATCGACGATGGTCACGATTCCGGACGGCGCCTCGAGGAGCGGCAGCGTCGCGCGCGCGGCCTCGTCGACGGACACGCGCGGCGGGGCCGGCAACTCGTCCTCGTAGAAGGTGCCCGGCCCGTAGAACTGGCCGTACCGGATGACGACGCCGCCGATCGCGAGCACCTGCGCTTCGTGGGCCTCGACCACCTCACCACCACGGGCCGGCCGCCAGGCGATGCTCTGCGCGAGAAAGCGGTTCGCGCCGGCCGCGCGCGCTGCCGCTACGAGGTTGCGCGTGCCCTCCGTACGAATGCGGTCGTTGGCGGCTGCGTACCCCTGCAGCTCGCCGAGCGCGTCCGGAAGATCGGTGAGCTGGTGCACGACCGCCTCGGGGGCAAAACGGACGACGGCTTCCCTCAACGCCTCGCCGTCGAACACGTCGCACACGATCGGCTCGCCGCCGCCGGCCGCGATTTGGCTCGCCTTTTGCGGTGAACGGGTCATGCCGGCGACGACGTGGCCGCCGGCGACGAGCAGCGGTAGAAGCCGAACGCCGATGACCCCGGTGGCGCCTGCGAGAAAGACCCGCACCCGGACACGCTAGCGGTGGCCTGTCTGCTCCTGGTTGGCGCGCCCGGCCGTGATCGGCACGCCTGTGCGTCCGCCCGACGCGACGAGGATGCCGATCAGGATCAGGGCGAAGCCGCCGAGCTTCGCGACGCCGAGCGGCTCGTGCAGGAAAAGCGCGCCGTAGACGAGCGCGAAGGCAGGGATGAGGTAGCTGACGAGGGTTGATCGCGAGCTCCCGTGACCTGCGAGTAGGCGGAACCAGAGGAGCTGCGCGACCGCGGTGCCGACGAGGGCGAGCGCGAGCACTGCCGCCACCGGTTTCCAGCCAGGCCAGCGGTGCGGTGCCTGCGCAATGCCGGCGGGCGCGAGCACGGCGGCCGCGCACAGGTAGGCGGTCGTCGCCAGGACCGGTCCGCTCACGCCGGCGACGAGGCGCTGGCCGTACAGCGACCCGAGTGCGTACGAGAACGTCGCGACGACGATCGCCGCCGAGCCCGCGAAGAACCAGGCGCTCGAGTGGGGGTGCAGACCGACGAGCCAGGCAACGCCGCCGAAGCCGATCAGAAGCCCGGCGAGGCGCACGCCGAACACCTTCTCACCGTGCGCGACGAACGGCGCGAGAAGAGCCACGAACAGCGGCACCCCCGAGTTCACGACCGCGGCGGTGCCCGAATCGACGTGCCGCTCGCCCCACGCGATCAGCGTGAACGGAACGGCCGCGTTCACGAGGCCCAGCGCGTACGCGCCCGGCGGTGCCCGTCGAAGCGCCGCCAGCTCCCCTCGAGCGGCCAGGAACCCCACCAATATCAGCAGGGCGACGAGCAGCCGCACGAGCATCATCGTCGTCGGCTCGAAGCCGCGATCACCGACCTTGATGAACAGGTACGACGCTCCCCAGAGCGCCGCGAGGATCGTCAACAGCAGGCCGTAGCCTGGATCGATGCCACTTCTCACCAGGTGTTGTGCGCGAGCACCCCGCCGTCGACGACGACGTTCGCGCCGGCCTCGTGCAGTCGCGCCGCGATGCCGGCCCCGATGTTGCCGCTCGCGCCCGTGACGAGTGCGACGCGGCCTGTCAGATCGAGCAGCCTGCCGACCGGGGGTGCTTCAACGGACACGGCGGCGACCCTACCGGTAGCGTCGCCCGATCGACCCGAGCGTGAGACTCCTGATCGAGCGCTTCGGCATGCGAGTCGCGCGCTCCGAGGTGAGTGCTATGTGCGGGTGAGCGCGTCCTTCCAACTCGGCGGCAGATCATGTCCTGTCACTGTCCAGCGGTCGGTCTTGAAGCCGGGGAGGGCTTTCGAGAGCTCGTGCATGGCGCTGCGATGGGGGGTTTGGTGGATGAATCCGGCGATGGCGTCCGAGTCACGCCAGGCAGAGAGGGTCCAGTAGTTGGAGCGGAGGGGTTTGGCGAGCAGCGAGTAGCCGATGAGGCCGTCGGGCGCGGCGTCGAGTTGCCGTTGGATCCTGCGCACGTAGCGGAGGAACCGCGGCAATTTGGACGGTCGGCGAACAGGCAGGTGCGTGAGAAGGAGGAGGTAGTCGCGGTCGGGCTCGGGCTCGGCGAGCGTTTTCCACGGCGTCGGGGGTGGGATGTGCGGCATCGGGAGCGTGGCCTAGGCGACGTCTGCTCGGTGGGTCATCGCTTGGAGCGCCCAGCCGTTCCCGTCGGGGTCTTTGAAGAAGACGAAGCTTCCCCAGGGGAAGACCTGGACGTCGCTGACCTCGATGCCGCGTTCGACGAGTTCGGTGCGGCTGGCCGCGGCGTCCTCGACCACCATCTGTAGGCCGTCGATCGAGCCGGGCTTCATCTGGTGGGCGCCGGAGGTGAGCGCGATCGAGCAGGCGGATCCCGGAGGGGTGAGCTGGACGAAACGAAGGTGTTCGGTGACCTGGTGGTCGTGGTCGACGTTGAAGCCTGCCTTCTCGTAGAAGGCTTTGGCGCGGTCGATGTCCGAAACCGGGACCTGGATCAGTTCGAGCCGCATGTCGCTTGCCATCTCGTTCTCCTTTCGGGCTAGTCTTAGGTCAGGTTCTTCAGCGAATGAACATTTTAGCAGCTAAAGGAAATTCATGATGGTGGTGCGGAGAACGAAGCGACGAATCGTCGAGGAGCTGATCCGGGAGTTCAGGGTTAGCGGCAACCAGGACAGGGCCTTTGATGCCCTGGCCGCCGAGCGCCTCGGCATCAACGAGACCGACCTCCACTGCCTCAACATCATCGAGAACAGCGGCGGGCTGACGGCCGGGGAGCTCGCCGTTCAATCCGGCCTGACCAACGGCGCGATCACAGGTGTGCTCGACCGGCTCGAGCGGGTCGGCTTCGCCCAGCGCGTCCTCGATCCCGGCGATCGTCGGCGCGTGCACGTCGAGGTGACGCCGGCGTTCTACAAGCGCGCCGAGCGCATCTGGAGGCCGGTCGCCGAAGACTGGCAAGCGACGATCGGCAACCGGTTCAGCAAGGAGGAACTCGAACAGATCACCGACTTCCTCCGCGTCACCGTCGAGCTCGGCCGTCGGCACCTGAACCGACTCCGCGACACGCGATGACAGACGCAACCCGAACACCCCGGCGTCGCTGATCTTCAGGGATCTTTGAAGCCCTCTGTCTCGCGGTCGGGCTAGCGGTACCCGGCGCCGGATTTCGGCATTGGCTATCTGCCCGCGGCGAGCGAGCGCCGCCTGATGGCACGACGAGTCCTACCTCAGTGCCCGCTGATTCGCATCCCCTGGGCATCGGCGGGAGCGGCCGGAAAGTCGACGTCGATGTCGAGTCCGCCGTCGTCGAGAGCACGGGCCGTGATCGTCGCGTCGTGGGCGTCGGCGATCGCCTGCACGATCGAGAGGCCGAGCCCGAGACCGTTCGTCTCGCTCGTGCGGGTCGCGTCGAGCCGCTGGAAGGGTTGGAACAGCCGGTCGAGGTCTTGTGCCGGGATCTTCGGGCCGGTGTTCCTGACGGTGAGGACTGCGTGACCGTCGGCAGTCTCGGTTGTCAGTCCGATGCTGCCGTGCGCGACGTTGTGACGGATCGCGTTGCTGAGGAGGTTCGCGACGAGCCGTTCGACGAGGCGTGGGTTCCCGGTGGTGTGTGCCGGGCGAATCGTGATGTCGAGCGTGAGTCCATCGTGGTCTGCGGCCGCTGCGGCGGACGCGGTGATGGCCGCGAGGTCGACGGGTTGATGTCCGTCGAGCCCTCGTTGGCTTCGCGAGAGAGTGAGCAGTGCCTCGATCAGGCGCTCTTGCTGTTCCCCGACCGCGAGGAGCTGCTCGCACGTGTGCCGGTACGAGTCGATGTTCGCGTTGGGGTCGCTGAGCGCGAGCTCGAGCAGCGTGCGCTCGAGCGTGAGAGGCGTGCGCAACTCGTGCGATGCGTTGGCGACGAATTGACGCTGCGCGTCGAACGATGTCTCGAGGCGCGCAAGCAGCCCGTCGATGGTGGTCCCGAGTTGCCTGAGCTCGTCGTCAGGCCCGGTGAGTGCGAGCCGGCGATGGAGGTTGCTGGCGGAGATCTCGCGAGCGGTGTCGGTGATGGTGCGGAGCGGGCGGAGCGCACGGCCGGAGATCACCCAGCCCAGCCAGAGCGAGAGCACCGCCATCACCCCGAGCGCGAGCGTCGAATCGACGAACAGCTTGTGCAACGCAGCGTCGGATTGGCCCTGCGCCGCGGCGAACGCGATGGTCCTGTTCGGCGCGAGCAGTTTCGGACTGATGGGGACGCCGAACCCGGGCTTCGGAAGCACCTTGATGTTGTCCGATTTGACGGTTTGGACAGCGACGACCGCACGGCTACCGGACTTGATGAAGAAGCTGCCCGTGTACTGCCGGTGGACGAGGACATAGGTGATCGCCAGCAGCGCGACCGCCGAGCAGAGGAAGAGACCGCCGTAGGTGAGCGTCAGGCGCAACCTGATCGTGGGAGCGGGCAGCTTCACCGGGTGATGCGGTAACCGCCGTGGGGGACGGTCTCGATGAGTGGTGGGTCGCCGAGTTTCCGCCGGAGCCTGCTGATGGTGACCTTGACGACGCTGCCGTCGGGGTCGACGTATTCGTCCCAGCCTCGCGCCAGCAACGTGCGGGTGGGGACGGGGTTCCCGGCGGCGGCGAGCAGGAGCTCCAGGACGGCGAGCTCCTTGCTGCTCAGCTCGAGCCGTCGGCCCGCGCGGGTGGCGACTCGCTGCACCGTGTCGAGCCGGAGGTCGCCGCAGACGAGAAGCGGAGCGCGTGTCGCCTGGTCGCGACGCGCGAGGGCGCGAATGCGGGCGACCAGCTCCGCGAACGCAAACGGCTTGGGAAGGTAGTCGTCGGCGCCGAGACCGAGGCCGTCGACCCGGTCCTCGATCGTATGGGCGGCCGTGAGCATGAGAACACGCGAGCGCGATCCGCGTGCGACGAGAGCGCGACAGACGTCGTCGCCGTGGATCTTCGGCAGGTCGCGGTCGAGCAGGATCACCTCGTAGCTGTCTTTCGCCGCGTGCCGCAACCCGTCTTCACCGTCGAAGGCGATGTCGACGGCCATACCCTCGCGGCGTAGCCCGATCGCGATGGTGGCGGCGAGCTCTCTGTGGTCTTCGACGACGAGCACGCGCATCCGCGCTTCAGCCTCCCTCCGCTCGCCTCAAGGATGCCCGAACTGCGGTTACGCACAGGTAACAGCTTCTGTTCCCCCGCCGTAACCGGACGGGAGCTATTCCTCCCGGCAGCCGACCCGAGTCGCTCGAAAAGGAGCCGAAGAGATGCGCTGCCGCCGTCCGATCATCCTCACCTCCGTCACCGCGGTTGTCGCGTTCGCGCTGCTCGCGGCCGGCTGCGGCGGCGGCGGGAAGTCCCCGGGTGTGGCGAACCTGGCCGGCTCGGCCGCCGGAACGACGGGCACGACCACCACGCACAGCAGCTCCGGAGACAAGCCGTTCGGTGGGCCCGCAGGTGCGCACGGCCAGTTCCGGCTTGCGATGAGGGTCGGCACCGAGGACGGCACGAAATTCTCCGCCTGCATGCGCAAGCACGGGGTTCCGAACTTCCCGGACCCCAACGGCCAGGGCCTGATCACGATCGACTCGGGAATGGGGATCGACCCGGGCTCACCCGCCTTCAGGTCCGCGCAGGCCACGTGTTCGAAGCTGCTGCCGAACGGCGGTCAGCCGACGCCGGCCCAGGCCGCGCAGCAGCAGCAGAAGCTGCTCGCGTTCTCCGCCTGCATGCGTTCGCACGGGATCAAGGACTTCCCGGACCCGTCGAACGGCGCCCTGCGACTCAGCGTCCACCCGGGCAGCGACCTGGACCCGAGCAACCCCACGTTCCAGAGCGCTCAGAACGCGTGTCAGAAGTACGCGCCGTTCAAGGGTTGAACAGGTGACCGCGAAGCGCAAGTGGATCATCGCGGGCGCCGCGGTCCTGCTCGCCGCCGGCATCGCGCTGGCAGTCGCGGATCCGTTCGTAAACAGCTCGCCGGCGACGAACGGGGTCGCGGACAACTCGGCGGCGACCTCGTTGGCGACGCTGAAACGCCGGGATCTGTCGCAGCAGACTCAGGTGAGCGCGACCCTTGGTTATGCGGACGCATCGACCGTGTCGGTGCCGATCGGGACGGCGCCGGCCGCCCTCGAGCAGGCGCATCAGTCGGTTGTGACGGCACGACAAACCCTCGCCGCCGACGAGCGCGCGGGTGCACAGGCGCAGGCGACGCTGGCTGCAGAGCTGAGCAAGCTTTCCGTCGACTGCCGCGGCGGCAACGCGGCCGAGAGCGGCGGCTCGCCGCAGGGCGGCTCACAGCAGAACAGTGCAACCGCCGACCCGTGCGCAACCGACGCGCAGGCCGTGACGGCGGACCGCGCGACCGTCACGACGACGACCGGGAAAGCGCAGGTGGACCAGCAGGCCCTCTCGGCCGCAGAGGCGACGCTTGCCCAAAGCCAGGGCACGGCGGCGACCTACGGGCAGAACGCGGTGTACACGATGCTGCCGAAGGTCGGGCAGATCGTCCGCCGCGGCCAGCCGCTCTACGCGATCGGCGGGGAGCCGGCGTTCCTCTTCTACGGTGGTGTGCCGGCCTCGCGCGCCTTCATGCCCGGGATGTCGGCAGGCGCCGACGTTGCCGAGCTGAATCGAAATCTCCGCGGCTACGGGGCGACCAGCGGCGACGCGTTCACCGCGGCGACTGCAGCTGCAATCGACCGGTTTCAAGCTGCGCACCACGTGCGTGCGACCGGTCGGCTTCCGCTCGGGTCGGCGGTGTTCGAGCCGGCCGCGGTGCGCGTGACGAGCGTGACGCCCACGGAGGGCTCGCCCGTGCAAGCCGGGGCGCTCCTGGGCATCAGCTCGATCCGCCGCGTCGTGACGATCGCGCTCGACGCTTCGCAGCAGACGAGTGTCAGAGTGGGCGACCCGGTGGTGATCACGCTGCCGGACAACTCGACCACGGCGGGGCACGTCTCCTTCGTGGGGACTGTGGCGACGGCGCCGTCGAGTGACCAGAACAACGGCGGCTCGAGCTCGCCGACGATCGAGGTGGATGTGACCCCCGATCGTCCGGGCGCTACCGGGCGGCTCGACCAGGCGCCGGTCGACGTTTCGATCACGACGGCAACGGTTCGCAGCGTCCTCGCCGTGCCCGTGGACGCCCTCGTTGCGCTCGCGGGCGGCGGCTACGCGGTTGAGGAAGTGGGGCCGACGGGCACCCACCGGCTGGTGGCCGTGGCCGTCGGGCTGTTCGACGACGCCGCGGGCATGGTCGAGGTGAGCGGTGCCGCGCTTGCGGCCGGCCAACAGGTGGTGGTTCCGGCGTCGTCATGAGCGGCGAAGCGCCGACGCTCACGCTGCCGCCGCAGCATCACCGTCCTGCGTCGCCCGTGCTCGAGCTCGAGCGGGTCACCAAGACGTACGGCGTCGACCCGGCCGTTCCGGCTCTGCAGGGAGTCAGCTTCGGTGTCGCGGCCGGCGAGCTGGTCGCCGTCGTCGGTCCCTCGGGCTCCGGCAAGTCGACGCTGCTGCATCTCATGGGCACGCTCGAACGGCCGACATCCGGGCGTGTCTCCGTGACCGGCCTCGACGTCGCCGAGCTGAACGACCGGGAGCTCGCAGCCGTACGGGCGACGCGGATCGGCTTCGTCTTCCAGCAGTTCTTCCTCGCCGAGCATTCGACGCTGCTCGACAATGTTGCGGACGGGCTCCTCTATGCCGGGGTCCCGGCGGATCAGCGGCGAGAACAAGCAACGGAGTCTCTCGCGGCGGTCGGGCTCGGCGACCGCTTGAAGGCGCGACCGACCCAGCTCTCGGGCGGCGAGCGGCAGCGCGTCGCCATCGCGCGCGCACTCGTCGGCGCGCCGGCGATCGTTCTCGCCGACGAGCCGACCGGCAACCTCGACAGCGCAACCGGGGAGCAGATCATGGCGCTGATCGACGAGCTCAATCGCAGCGGCGCCACGATCGTCGTCATCACCCACGAGCACGCGATCGCGGACCGCTGCCCGCGGCGGATCCAGCTGCTCGACGGCCGCATCGTCTTCGACAGCCGGAAGGAGGGAACGACATGAAACGCCACCTCGTCTTCGGCGCGCTTGCGGCCTCGGCCGCGGCGATCGTCACCGGAAGCAGTGCGCACGCCGCGAGGAGCGTCTGCCCGACGAAGAACCGCCCGAACGAGCTCGTGCTCGCGGGCGGCAGCGGCCAGACCGCCCAGCTCGGCAAGCCGTTCGCCGAGAACTTCAGCGTCATGCTGGCGAATACCAACGGCTGCCCGCTCACAGGCAACCTCGCCGGCGTCACGATCAACTTCGACGCTCCGGGGAGCGGCGCGAGCGGCATCTTCGCCGGCAGCGGGTCACGGGAGGCGTACGTCGGCACCGACTCCCAGGGCGTTGCCACCGCGCCGCCGTTCACGGCCAACTACACCGCAGGCAGCTACACCGTCGACGCGCACTCCGACTACGGCACGGTCGAGCTCTCCCTCTCGAACACGGCAGCCGGGTTGGCGGCCGCGATCAGCGCCGGCACCGGCACGCCGCAGGAGGCGACCGTGAACAGCCGGTACGCACAGCCGCTGCAGGCGCGCGTCACGGACGCCAACGGCAACCCGGTCCAGGGCGCGGCCGTGACCTTCTCGACTGTTCCGGGCCCGACCGGCGCAGGCGCGAGCTTTCTCGGTGGAGGACCGGCGACCGCGATGACCGACTCGGACGGCGTCGCGACCTCGTTGCCGCTCCTCGCGAACGGCACGCCGGGAAAGTTCGACGCGATCGCGACCACCGACGGCGTCTCGAGCGTCGCCACGTTCAGCCTCGACAACCACGCTGCCACCGAGGCCCTCGCCGCGGGTGACGCCCCGCCGCAGTTGGCAACCGTCGACACGGCCTACGGCAGGCCGCTGACCGCCCGCCTTCTCGACGCGTCGGGGCAGCCGGTCGAGGGCGCGGCGGTCACCTTCACGCTCGGAACGGCCGCGGGCGGCGGCGGCGGAAGCGCTGTCGATGCCGCCGGTGCGGGCGCCGCGTTCCCGGGCGGAAGCAACCAGGCGACGGTGCTGACCGACCAGGACGGACAGGCGACCTCGCCCGTGTTCGTCGCCAACGGCGCGCCGGGCGACTTCACCGCGACTGCGACCGCGGCCGGCGCGACCGCCGTCGGCTACCGGCTCCAGAACCTGCCGGCCCGCCTGAGAGCGAGTACGCCGACTCGGCGGGCAACCGTCGGGGCTCGTTACCGCGGCCCGCTGGTCGCGCGCGTCACCGACATGCACGGACGGCCCATCGATGGAGCCGCGGTCACCTTCTCGGTCGGCCGGTCGGCCGGCGGGGCGAGCGCGAGCTTCCCCGACGGCACCACGCAGGCGACGGTGTCCACCGGCGCCGCCGGGCGTGCAGTCGCGCCTGCGCTCGAGGCGAACACGACCGCCGGCTCGTTCAACGTCGTCGCGGCGATGTCGGGCGGAACGCCGATCCGCTTCACGCTCGACAACCGCGCCGGCACACCGACGTCAGTGGTGGTCGGAGCAGCGACGGACCAGTCGCTGCCGGTCGGCACGATGCTGCCGCTCCGGCTTGCGGTCACCGTCACCGATGCGAACGGCAATCCGGTCTCCGGCGCCGTCGTCGTCTTCTCCGCGCCGACGTCGGGCCCGGGCGGCAGCTTCACCAGGTTCAGCCACAACCACGGACACCATCTCCGTGTCGTTCGCGTCGAGGCGGACGGCAAAGGGGTCGCCGTCGCGCCTCCCTTCACGGCGAACGGACAGACAGGAGGCTACGCCGTGACAGTTCGGTCCGGGGGTGTGCGCGCGGCCTTCGCGCTCGTCAACACCGCCGCATGACCGCGGCGCCGGTACCGGTCAGACTTGCGCTCCCCGACCTCGCGCGGGTGGCGAGCGTCGGGCTGCGCACGCGGCGGCTGCGCGCAGCGCTCTCCGCCCTGGGGATCGCGATCGGTGTCGCCGCCATCGTCGCCGTGCTCGGTCTCTCTTCGTCGTCGCAGGCGGGCTTGCTCGCCGAGATCGACAAGCTCGGCACCAACCTGCTGACGGTTCAAAACGGACAGACGCTCTTCGGGCAGACGGCGGAGCTCCCTCTCGCCGCCCCGGGGATGATCTCGCGCATCGGGCCCGTGCAGCAGGTGCAGTACACCGGCTCGACGAGCGCCAACGTGTACCGCAGCCCGCTCGTTCCGTCGGTCAACACCAACGCTCTCTCCGTCCAGGCCACCAGCCTCGGCCTGCCTCAGACAGTCGGGGCGACCATCGCCGCGGGGAGCTATCTCAATGCCGCCACGGCGCGCGAGCCGGTCGCGGTGCTCGGCTACGCGGCCGCACAACGCCTTGGCATCGACCGTCTCTATCCCGGCGAACGCGTCTGGCTGGGAGGCATGTGGTTCTACCTCGCAGGCATCCTCGACTCCGCCACCCTCGCTCCCGAGATCGACTCCAGCGTCCTCGTCGGCTTTCCGGCCGCGCGGAAGTACCTCGGCTTCGACGGGCACCCGACCACGATCTACGTCCGCTCGGTCACCAGTCAGACGGCGGCGGTTCAGTCGGTGCTCGCCGCAACCGCCGACCCGGAAGCCCCGAACGAGGCAACCATCAGCCAGCCCTCCGCCGCGCTCACCGCCCGCGCCGAAGCGCAGGGCGCGCTCAACAGCCTCTTCCTCGGGCTTGGCGCCGTGTCCCTCATCGTCGGCGCCGTCGGCGTCGCCAACATCATGCTCATCGGGGTGCTCGAGCGACGCAGCGAGATCGGATTGCGCCGATCGCTCGGCGCGACGCGCGCCAACATCCGAACACAGTTCCTCTCCGAAGCGATCTTGCTCGCTCTGATCGGCGGCGCAGTCGGTGTCACCGCGGGCGTCATCTCCACCGTCGTCTACGCGACGGCGAAGCACTGGCGCATCGCGATTCCGACCACCGCGTGGGCCGGCGGTCTCGCCGCAGCGCTCGTCATCGGCGCAATCGCCGGGCTTCTCCCCGCGATCCGCGCCGCCCGCCTCTCGCCGACCGAAGCACTCCGAACCGTGTGAGCACAACCGAAAGGAACCGAACAGCATGCGCAATCGCCGTCCGCTCATCCTGACCTCGATCGTCGTGCTCGCTTCGATCTCGCTCGTCGCCGCCGGTTGTGGCGGCAGTGGGAGCTCGTCGGGAATTGCGAGCGTCGCCTCGGGAACGACCAACACCTCCACGACATCAACCGCCCAGAACGGGCTGATCGCGTTCTCGCGCTGCATGCGCTCGAACGGAGTGCCGAACTTCCCCGACCCGCAGCGCTACGCCGGAGGGAACGTCAAGCTGACCGTACACAACCTCGGAGACAGCCCACAGGTCAAGACAGCGATGAACGTCTGCGGGCACCTCCTTCCCAGCGGCCCCGGCTCGCCGGTGTCGGCTCAGCAGCAACGCACGAGGCTCGCCGACGAGCTGTCCTTTGCACGGTGCATGCGCAGCCACGGCGTTGCCCGCTTCCCCGACCCGACCGCGCAGGGCGAGCTCTCGGTCGAGATGGTCCAGGCGCAGGGAATCGATGTGCACTCACCGGCGGTCCTGCACGTCGTGCAGGCCTGCCTGCCGGCGTCGCACGGAGCACTCACACCCGCGAAGGTCAGAGAAGCAATCGCCAACGCCGGCGGCTGACCCGGTCACGTACCGCGCGAAAGTGCGCTTGACCGGGACTCGCAGAACTGGCGAGACTGGCGTTCCGTGCGGCTGCGCCGGCTCAGTCCTGCTGTGCCTTTGGTCGCGCTCACGATTGCGGCGGCGTCGGCGAGCCGTTTCTCCTGGCTGAACCTGATGGAGTTCAAGGGCGACGAGGCAACTGCCTGTCGTCTGGCGCTGCACGTTCTCGGATACCGCGAGCCAGGTGTCGGCAGCTTCTTTCCGACGGCGGGGCTGGTTTCCAGCGTGGGCGTTCCTAATCCGCCGCTGTTCGTCTATCTGGTCGCGCTCCCGTTGGCAGTCGTGCGTTCGCCGCTTGCAGCAGCCGTGTGCGTGGCGGCGGCGAACGTGCTCGCTGTCGGGTTGACCTACGTCTTGGGGAAGCGGTTGTTCTCGCGCTTCGCAGGAGTGGTTGCAGCGGCGCTGCTCGCACTCTCGCCCTGGGGAATCGTCTTCAGTCGCAAGATCTGGGCGCAAGATCTGCTGCCGCTGTGCACCGTTGTGTTTGCGCTGCAGTTGCATGGGCTGGTGGTCGAGCGTCGCCCGCGCGCTGCTTTCTGGTTGATCGTCGTCGTGGCGGTCGCCACGCAGCTGCATTTCTCGGCGTGGGTCCTTGCGCCTGTCGCGTTCGCCGCGATCCTCGCACGGCGCCGTTCAGTTTCCTGGCGCTGGTGCGCTGCCGGTGTCGCCGTGGCGGCTGCGCTCTACGCGCCGTTTCTGATCGTCCACACCGGTCAGGTCCTGCATGCGATCAGCCATCGCAGCCGCTACCTCGGTCCGGATGCGGCCGGCCGGTTCGAGACGGCAGGCCGACTGATGCTGGCGATCGTCGGAGGCGGCCGGATGTCTTTCTTGATCGGGCACGGATCGCGAGTCGCGACCGTCCTCTCGGCACTGCTCGGCGTCACGGCGGTCGTCGGACTCGTCGCAGCCATCGCACCAGGCAGGCAGCAACGCACGCTCAACGGTCTTCTGTTGGGCTGGTACCTGCTTCCGCTCGCCGCGTTGAGCGTCCTGCGCGTTCAGCCGTACATCCACTACTTCATCATCCTGCTACCGCTGCCGTATCTCGGGATAGCCCACGCTCTCGAGCGACTCACCAGACGGAAACAGGTCCAGGCGGTCATCGTCATCGCATGCTTGTGCTGTTTCGCGCTGCTCGACGCGCGCTTCTTCTCAACCATCATCCGCGACGGCGGCGCACCCGGCCAGTACGGCATCGCCTACCGCTACAAGCTCGCCGCCGCGATGCTCGTCCGTGCGAACCCAAGCCGGTCGTTCAGACTCGGCGTCAGCCCGACGTTCGCGTCAAGCCCGATCCTCGGCCCCTACCGTTTCCTGATCTGGAATGCCCAACCCAACCGCAGCCCCCGAACCACACAGCCGGCCGTCGGCTACATCCTCGTCAACCGGCTCCAGCCGACCAGCTCACAGCTTTCACTCCAGCCCAACTGGCATGAGACTCGACTCGGACCACTCACCGTCGTGACGGTCCCGTTCCCAAGACGACGCACTCGTTAGCCGGCTAGGCGCGATCCATTGGACGTGGCGGGTAAGCCCCAAGGCGCACCTCGCCCGTATCGCCGGCGATGTAACCGGGGGCAATTGTTCGCGTCCTGCCAGCGACACCATGGTGCGCGAAGCCCTCTGACGGACTCGAACCGTCGACCCCCTCCCTACCATCGGTGGCAAGTGTCAGCAACGGATCGCAAGTAGTTGAGCGGGTCTCTCGACGGCTCCTGTTGCGAGCCGTTGCGGTTGATTGCGTCCGCTCTGCTCCATTAGTGCTCCACGATCAACCGTTCGAACTCGAGGTGTTTGTCGCTCAGGCCGGAGCGTTCTCGCGGTGTTCGGAAGCAAGTCCTTCTGCGCGCTGTTTGATCCCGCGCAGCATCTTGCGTTCCATTACCAGCGATCCGGGCTCCATCGGGATCATCCCGATCCGGTCGCGTCGTCGGGGTAGGCGAAAGCGGTTGCGGCTTATCAGCCGTGTCGTCCCGTCCCGCTCGTGGAGGATGAAGCTCCAGACCCAGTTGCCGTCTGCGGATTGCGTGGCGAGTACGTGCTCCGGCTCGACGATCGCGAAGCTCATCCTGTTGCCGCCATAGCCGAAACCGTCGCCGAGCTGCGGATGCTGGTACTCGGGGAGCACCGTGTCGGCCGAGTGCATGTTGAGACCGAGCAGGTTCTCGATCCAGTCGTAGGTGTAGGCGCCGCCGCGCGGGAAGGGACCCATTTGCGCGATCCACGGCCAGACTGCGGAGGCGGGCGCGTTGATCGTGATCGCCCTTGTCGCGACGCTGTCGGCCGGTTCGAGGAGTTCGTCGCCTGGGAGCCTCGACGCTGCCTCTTCGGCGCTTGCACCCCAGGTCAGGATCGCCTGTCGCAGCAGCTTTCGGTAGACGAGCGCGGCGCCGCTGAGGGCGGCTGCTGCACGCACGGCTCGTCTGACGGCGGCCTGTGCCGGCTTGGGTTGTCGGGTGATCACGTGTCGGGTCACGTTTCCTAGTTGACATCGCGGCGGTGTACGAGTGCGATGCCGGCGAGCGCGAGGGCGGCGGTCCAGGCGGTCAAGACGAGTCCGCCCGCGGTGGCGTGGAGGAGGTGATGGGTGGTGAGGCCGATGAAGGCGTCTTGTGCGTGGACCGGTGCGAAGCGGCCTGCGGAGGGAACGAACGCGAAGAGGAGGTTCTCGGCGACGAAGCCCCAGGCCAGCAGGGCGATGATGGCGCCGACCTGGTTGCGGACGATCGCGCCGAGACCGACGCCGATTGCTCCCCAGAGCGCGGTGGCGGCGAAGGTGCCAAGCAGGAGCAGGGCGATCTGGTTTCCGTTGAGGGCGAAGTGGATGCCGCGGCCGGCAAGGGCGGCGTAGCCGATCAGGAAACCGAGGCTCTCGGCGACGATGCCGAAGATGAAGCCGGCGAGGAGGCCGGCTTCGATCTTGGCTGCAATGACTCGCGAGCGCTTCGGTGTGAAAAGGAATGTCGGCCGGATCGTTCCGTAACGGAATTCGCTGGTGATGAGCATGATCCCGGCGAGCGCGGAGAAGACGCCCGCGAGGCTGCCCACGCTGAGCACGCCACGCTGATCCTCGGCGCTCACCAGGTTCGGCGCCTTCGTCAGCAGCCCTGAGAGCAGGGAGAAGAGCAGGACGAGCGCGATCATCCCGATGATCAGGCCGATCGTCGTCCGGGTCGAGCGGATCTTCAGAAGCTCGGCTTTGAACTGACCGCTCACGTCGCCGGTTCCGAGGTCAGTTCCAGGAAGACGTCTTCCAGGGAGGAGCTCTCCGCGATCAGTTCGTGGATCGGGACCTGGGCGGCGAAAGCGAGATCGCCAACGCGTTCGCTCGTCGTTCCATGTGCGAGCACGGTGTGATCGTTGCTCGGGCTCGTCTGGATCCCCGCGCCCTCGAGTGCAGCAACCAGCTTCCCGGCCTCGGGCGTGCGGACGCGGACGGAGCCGCCGACGCGCGCGGTGAGCTGTTCGAGCGAGCTTTCGACGACGAGTCGGCCGCGGTTGATGATCAGCACTTGGTCGACCGTCTGCGCGATCTCGGCGAGTACGTGGCTCGAGATCAGCACGGTCCGCTGGCCGGCCGCGAATGTCCGCAGGAAGTCTCTGAGCCAGCGCACCCCTTCCGGGTCGAGGCCGTTGGCGGGCTCGTCGAGGATCAGCAGTTCGGGGTCGCCGAGCAGCGCGGCGGCCAGTCCGAGCCGCTGACGCATCCCCAGCGAGTAGCTCTTCACGCGCCTGCCCGCGGCGTCGTTCAGCTCCACCAGCCGCAACACCTCGTCGACTCGTGCACGAGGCAGCTCTGCCGCCTCGCTGAGCATGCGGAGATGGTCGCGGCCTGTGCGTCCCGGATGGAAGTCAGTTGACTCGAGCACCGCGCCGATGCGCAGAGCGGGCTGCGAGAGCTGCAAATACGGCTGGCCCAACACCAGCGCGCGTCCACTCGTCGGCGCCGCCAGCCCGAGCAGCATACGAAGCGTGGTTGTCTTGCCGGCGCCGTTGGGCCCGAGGAAGCCCGTGATCGTTCCCGGCTCCAGGCCAAACGAGAGGTCGTCGACCGCCAGGAGCGTTCCAAACCGCTTACACAGCGACTCGGCGACAACCGCAGCCGTCATCCGACCACTCCTGCCGGCCGCCCAGCCGCGGCCGACGGAGCCAGCACGATCAGAGACGCGGTCGCGCATCTCAGCGGACATCTCGATCTCAAGAGACACCGCACCCACGTTCGTGGATCAGGACCGACGCCGGAATCGGACAATGCGCGGAGCAAGGCGCGGTCTTTCCGCATACCCGGGAGAATCTTCGCCGTCTCCTGGACAGCCGCTGCCGCTCGGATCGCACGCTGGTCAAGCTCACGGCCCAAGCATCGCCGCCAAGCCCGTCGCAGCCAATGGTGCTGCCTGGGGTTTGCCGCTAGGGCAAACTGTTGCCGCGCGACGGGGCCCGGTGTCGTTACGTTCAGCCGGCCGTGGATGGGACCGGCGGGGTGAGGTGGTCGTTGAGGATGCGTTCGACGGTCTCGGGTTGGTCTGGGGTGATCGTGGGGTGGATCCAGCGGCCGGTGTCGATGTCGAGTGCGAGTGTCTTGTTGGGGCGGTTGAGGTCGAGGTTCCACCAATGTCGGAAGTCGCCGCTTCCCCACAGCCGCCATCTGCGGATCCGGATCGGCAGGCGCTTGACCGACTTGACCTGGGCGTAGGGGACGTGTTTGGCGCCCCAGGGGTAGTAGCGCTTGATCAGAAGGCCGGTGTCGGTGCAGGTGATGCGGCCGTCGTCGTAGAGCGGTGCGGCGGCAGTCACGTGATCTCCTTTGTTCTCGGAGGCGCGAGGATGATCGAGTCGGACACGGCCCCGCGATGATGCTGGGTGGTGCTGGCGCTCATGGCAGGGGGAGGTCGCGGTTTGCGTGGGCCCGGGCACGCTCGGTCGGGTTGAGATCGCTCCCGCGAACGGGCGTAACGAGCGACCAGTGGTGGCCGACTGGGCAGTACTGGATGCGTGCGATGCCGAGGTCGAGCGCTTTCAGCTTGACGCCCGGGATCCAGATCGTCGTGAAGAGATGGCCGCTTCGGCAGCGCACGATGGTCTGGCCGCCGAGCTTGTAGCCGCGCAGGCGCGCGAGGAGGGTGAATGCCGTCAGTGCGCCGGCGATCCTCGCCGTCCTGCGTGCAGCCTCACGACCCATCGTTCTCATTACTGTGAATGTTAGCACTATTGGAATTGGAGGGCTAGACTTGGGTTGTGGCGAGTGCCGATCTCCTTCTGCACCCGGTCAGGCTTCGGATCGTGCAGGCGTTCCTGGGCGAGCGGGCGCTCACCACCGGCCGGCTTCGCGACGAGCTTCCCGACGTTCCGGCCGGCAGTCTGTACCGGCACGTCGCCAAGCTCGTCGAGGGCGGTGTGCTCGCGGTCGTCAGCGAGCGCCGTGTCCGCGGCGCGGTCGAACGCACCTACGTTCTACGAACCTCCGCCGCCCGGCTCGGGGTGGAGGAGATCGCGTCGATGAGCCGGGAGGAACACCGGCAGGCGTTCCTCGCGTTCGTTGCCGGTCTGATCGGCGACTTCGACCGCTACCTCGCCCGCGAGCAGATCGATCCGCTCCGCGACGGCGCGAGCTACAACCTGGCTGCCATGTGGCTCGACGACGCCGAGCTCGCCGAGCTCGCACGCGAGCTGTACATCCTCCTCCAGCCCCGCACCACCAACGAGCCTCGGCAAGGGCGCAAGCGGCGCATTCTCGCCACCGTTCTTCTCCCCGGCGATGAGGCAACGTGAATGGAAGCGCTCGTCCGCGCCGTAGACCCGTCGGCCCGTTGGCGCGATAGATGCCGAGCCTGAGCCCCGAACCCGTGATCGTCACACGCGGTCTCTCCAAGGACTACGGCTCCGGCCGCGGCCTCTTCGGGCTCGACCTCGAGGTGGGCCGCGGAGAGGTGTTCGGGTTCCTGGGCCCGAACGGCGCGGGCAAGTCGACGACGATGCGGCTGCTGCTGGATCTGATCAAGCCGACGTCGGGTTCTGCGCGCGTCCTCGGGTTGGACGTCGGCGAGGGGAGTGTCGAGATCCGACGGCGGGTCGGGTTCCTCCCCGGCGACCTGGCGCTATATCCAAAGCTGACCGGCCGGGTCGTGCTCGACTACCTGGCGAAGCTCCGCGGTGGTGTCGACGCGCGCGTGCGGGACGCGCTTGTCGACCGGTTCGACGCCGATCTCGATCGACCGATCCGGCAGCTCTCGACCGGGAACCGGCAGAAGCTCGGTCTCATTCAGGCCTTCATGCACGAGCCCGAACTGTTGATCCTGGACGAGCCGATCGCCGGGCTCGATCCGCTGGTGCAGCAGCGCTTCCATGCCCTCCTGCACGAGGTGAGCGCCAAGGGTCGCACGGTGTTCCTGTCCTCGCACACCCTGTCGGAGGTCGAACGCGTCACCCACCGTTTGGCGATCCTGCGCCAAGGGCGGCTGGTGATCGTCGACTCGCTCGAGAACTTGCGCAAGGTCGCCGTGCAGCGCCTGGAGATCGAGTTCGGCGAGCCCATCGACGCCGAGGCCTTCCGAACCCTTCCCGGCGTCAGAGACGTGCAGGCGAATGGGCGCACCGTGACGATTGGCTTCGAGGGTTCGGCGGATGCTGTTGTCAAGGCCGCCGCCGCCCGCGACGTGCGAGCGATCCGGCCACGCGAGGACGACCTGGAAGACATCTTCCTCCGCTACTACCAGGACGATCCCGCATGAGCTGGCCGGCGACCGAAATCACGCTTCGTCTGCGAAGGGTGGGCACGCTGTCTGCGGCGGTGGGGCTCGTCGCGGTGATGGCCGCCGTCGGCGCGCTCTTCCCCGCTGTCGGACACACGATCGGCAAGCTCAACGTCCCCACCGGGGTCGCGAACCTCCTCGGCGGCGCCGACTACGCCACCATCACCGGCTGGTTCCGCAGCGAGATCGCCGAGATCTACGGACCACTCGTGATCGCCGCCCTCGCGATCACCGGCGCCGCGGCAACCACCGCCGGCGAGGAAGAAGACCGCATCCTCGCATTGGTGCTCGCCCACCCGATCCGACGTTCGCGGTTGATCGCAGCCAAGGCAACAGCCGTCGCTCTCATCGTGTTCGTCGTCGCCTTCGCAGTCTGGCTCGGTCTGATCGTCGGCGTCGCTGCCGGCGGCGGCGGGATCACACTCGCGCACATGACGGCACTTGCGGTGCAGCTCGCCTTCTTCGGACTCGCCACCGGCGCCCTCGCGCTCGCCCTCGGTGCTGGCACCGGCCGCCGATCCCTCGCCAACGGGGGCGCCGCGGCCGTCGTCATCGTCGGCTGGCTCGTCAACAGCTTCGCGCCGCTCGTCGGCGCCATCGCTTGGCTCAAATACCTCACCCTCTTCTACTACTACGCCGGCCACGACCCGCTCGCACGCGGTATCGACAGCGTGGGCCTCCTCGTGCTCGGACTGGCCACCCTGGCGCTGACCGCGGCAGCCGTCATTGGCTTCGAGCAGCGCGACCTTCACGCCTAACCGACCCGCGACGGGTCGAGCGATCTGATGCCCGTCGAGTCCTTATTCGCGGTGAAGCGATATCGCGAGGCTTGGGATGAGGAGCGCTGCGACGTATCGCGGCCAGAGCATGGCTCCGTGGCAGCGGAAGGTCACGACGTCGGCTTCGCTCGTCTCGAACGATTCGTCGCTGCTGGAGTATCTGTTCTTACCGACGCGGAGAATGTGACGGCCGGGCGCGATTGGCAGCTCGAGCGTCTGATGGCGATCGATCGATCCCACCGGGACACCGTCGAGGTAGACGGTGAACGTGCCACGGCGGAGCTCGATACCCGTGCCCTCTCTGATCAGCTTGAGGGTCGCGCTCAACGGAGAACCTCCTCTTCCGGGTGCGGCCACGACCCCCTCGTGGGTGCTGCTTGCCGTGCCTGGGGCGCGCGGCGGTCTTTGAGTAGGGGCGCTGCCGGTGATCAAGCGTTCCCTGCTGAACAGGGTGGCGACGAGTCGCCAGCCGGCGAGGTCGACGACGAGGAGAGCGGCGCCGAGGGCGACCGCGAGGGTGAGAGTGGGAGTGATGACGCCGAAGCCCATCAGCGAGGTGAGTGCGAGCGGGGGAAGGCTTCCGAGGACGGTCAGCTGCTGGGCGACGCGGACGTCGCCCGCCCGAGTTGAGACGGCGATTCCGATCCAGATCGCCCAGGCGGTGAGGAGCGGGATGAAGACGGGCTGGGCGAGGACCTGGTTGCTGTGGAAGACGGCGCTCGAGACGAAGGCGTGGGCGAACAGCTCGACCGCGAGCAAGAACAGCCCGTACACGGCGTAGGCGATCGCGAGGGCGGGCATGGCGATCGCTGCCGCCTTGCCGAGCAAGATCTCGTCTGGCCGGACCGGGGTCGTGAGAAACGGTTCGAGGGTTCCCGCTTCCCGCTCGCCGACGACTGCATAGCCGGAGATCGTCGCCGGTACGACGAGCGGGATGAGCAACATGTAGAGGAGCGAGAGCCCGATGTGGCCGCTCAAGTTGGCGCTCGCGACAGAGGGCTGACGGGCGAAAAAGGTGGCGATCGGAAGGGCGGTGAAGATCACCGGGTAGACGATCATGCTGCCGACCAGCAGGCGATTGCGGCGGTACTCGCGCAACTCCTTGGCGATCACGGCCGCGATGCGAACACGGTTCATCGCTTCGCCGCTTCGACGTCTTCGTCAACGAGCTCGAGGTAGACATCCTCGAGCGAATGGCGGCCCTCGCCGATCGAGAGCACATCCGCGCCGGCCGAAACCAGTGCTCGTGTCAGCTCTGGCGCTGTCTCTTCGGGATCAGCGACGATCAACGTGTAGGTTCGCTCGTTGTCGTTCTGCCAGCCTCGGACACCGGGCACGGCCGAGAGGAGGCCGCTCGGATCGGCGAGCGGCTGCCTGACTCGGACGACCAGGGTGGTCGTGAACAGCTGAGCGCGGAGATCCTGCGGGCGCCCGATCGTGCGCAGCGTCGTGTTGAGGATCGCGACCCGGTCGCACAGCCGCTCTGCCTCCTCGAGCCGATGCGTCGTGAGAAAGACAGTCACGTCTTGCCGGCGGAGGCCGTCGATCAGCTCGTGCACCTCGCGGGTCGCGACCGGGTCGAGTCCCGATGTCGGCTCGTCGAGAAAGACGAGCTGCGGGTCGTTCAACAGTGCTCGTGCGAGGCCGACGCGCTGCCGTAGTCCTTTGGAGAGGCTGCCGCAAGGATCGTCTGCGCGACTGCTCATGTTCACGAGCTCGAGCGCCCGGACGATCCGTTGGTCCGGATCGCGTAACCCGTACAGACCGGCGAAGAAGCGCAGGTTCTCCTCCACGGTCAAACGGAGATATAGACCTGGGCTCTCCGGCATGACGGAAATCCGCTGGCGGATTTCGACCGCGTTCTGCGGGCGAAGAGGAAGCCCAGCCACGACTGCCGACCCCTCCGTCGGCTCGATCAAGGTGGCCAGCGCGCGCACGGTCGTCGTCTTGCCCGCGCCGTTCGGGCCAAGGAAGCCAAACACCTCGCCCGCCTCGAGCGTGAAGGAAACGTTTGAAACCGCGAGGCGATCGCCGAACCACTTGCTCAGGCGATCGACGACCAACACCTCGCGCGGCCCAGCTGCCACGACTCGGAACTTAGCCCTCGATCCGTGACCTCGCCCCGTTCAAGCGAGCTCACCGGCGGAGGAGTCGAATTCTCTCTGGGCGGATCGACCGCCACTACGGACACCTCGCCGACGACAGTCGCGAACACGCCGTCGCCCTCCTTACCAGGTGAGCAGACTCACGGGCGGCTAGGTGTTGTGGTATCTTGATACCGATATGGCTGATCGGAAGAACATGACGCTGCGGCTGCCGACTGAGCAGGCGGACGAGCTCGAGGCGGTAGCGCGCGCGGAGGGGATCAGCGTCTCCGACGCCGTACGCGAAGCGATCGCAGAGCACATTGCGCGCAAGCGCAAGAACAAGGCGTTCCGCGACCGTCTGCGCGCGGTGATGGAGCGCGACCGTGAGATCCTCGAGCGGCTCGCCCGCTGAGGGTGGCGGAGTATCTCGATCTCGCCGACTACCTGTTGATCGCCGAGGCGGTGATTGGCATGCCGGCCGAGGCGATTGCCCGCTGGCCCGGAATCGGACTTGCGGACTCTGCACTACATGCTCCCGCCGCTAGTTTCGAGGACGTCGAGTTGTACCCGGATGTGATTGACAAGGCGGCTGTCCTCTGTGTGCGGCTTGCGCGGAACCGCGATGCTTGAGTTCCTCGCTCGGAACGAAGTGGAGTGGCGTCCGCCTTCGGTGGACGAGACGGTTGAGACGATCGAAGCCGCGGCCGCTGGCCGCGTGTCGGAGCGTGAGCTCGCCGATTGGCTGCGCGCAACGGCGGGTAGCCACAGCCTTCGCTTCGTAGTCGTTGCGAGAATCCCCGTGTGCGTCTCGTGCTCGAGCGTCCGGTAGTTGAGCGGCTCATCGCGCGCCTCTCAAGTGACGATGTGCAGTTGGGCGAGGATGCTCGCGCCGCTGTCGAGTGGCTCACGGCGGATGACGAGGAGGGCGCGTCCGCCGTGTTCACGGCCCGACGGTTGCAGCTGTTCCTCTGGTACGAGCTGCCGCGGAAGTGGTTGATCGCACCGGATGAGCACCTCGGTGTCGCCGCGGCCCTCGGCGCCTTCTTCGACGAATCAGGCTCGCGGGGCGCGGCTCTGGCGGCGCTTTGTCGCGCGCAGGAGACGATCCAAATTCTGTCTGGGGACGGCGACGTTGATTTTGCGGCGTTGATCGAAGCCTCGGGCCTGGAACCTCCGGATACGCCGATGCTCGAGTGGAGTGATCTGATGACGATCGAGGAATCGCTCGAGCGAGACGCCGTGGCGGAGATGCTCGAGCAGGCCGTGGACGATGCGGCGCTGGTGCCGGGCACGACGGGATGGAGGCGGCGGCAAGCGCAACTCGTGGAGCGGTATCTGGTCACCCCAGATGTTGAAGGAACGCCTCTCGCGCGGATCCACGCTGCGCGCAGGGAGTCGTGGGTGAGCCAATTCGCGGCTGTTGAGGAACGCAGGTTGGTAGCGACCGTCATACCTCGGATCGAGGAGCGTCCTTTGCCCAGCGAGGCCGAGGCTGCGATCGAACCTCTGTTGTGGCTGCTTGAACGTCTCGCCGACGGTGTGAAGCTCACTCAGACCGGCGCGCTGCCACGCTCGCTGGTCCGCGACGCCGTCGACCGCTACCCGGACTGGTGGGATGTCGACCTATTCGGGCCGCCGCACCGTGCGGCGGAGGTCTATTCGCTCGACGTGTTGCACACGATCGTGAACGAGCTCAACCTCGCGTATACGCGACGCGGCGTCCTCAAAGTCGGCCCGCGGGGCCGCAGTCTTCAAGCCGATCCACCGATGCTTCTTTCGGTAGTTGCGTCTGCGATCGCCTCACTCGGCGGCTCCGTTGATCTCGACCTTGCGCTCGCCGATCTTCTGGGCGAGGAAAATGCGGAACCAGACTTCCGGTTGCTCCACCTCCTCGGTCCGTTCTACGGGATCATCGGAGGTCGGTTTCGAAGAGAAGTCGAGGTCACGCCAGGCGGCCGTACGCTTGCGGTGGCGATTCTCCGGGCGCGCGCATACGGACCGAGACACAGCTTTTCCTGATGTCCGGCGACGAGCCGATCCGAGAGAAGCCCGAGGACGTCCCTCCGCTCGGTTCCTCGGCCTGAACTCAACCACCTTCCACCACCTCCCTTCTACGGAGGTGCTCCCTGTTCGCTGATCCCTTTCGGACTCACCACCACCCAGGTCCGCGACCGTCTCCACACCGCCCGCGAACGCGGCTACCTCGGCCCGGGCACCCGCGGCTGCGCCGGCGCCAAACTCGGCAAGCGCCTTCTCGAGCACCGGCGAACGCTGAGACCTCACCTCGACGAGCTCGTTGTCCATATTGACAACGAAGCCGCGAAGCCTTCACGATCGAAACGGCCTTGAACAATGCCTTGTCGCACTGCCAAGACTGCCGTTTGCCCTCCGCTAACCTAGAGCCACTGCCCTCTTAGCTCAGCTGGTAGAGCACCTCCATGGTAAGGAGGGGGTCGACGGTTCGAGTCCGTCAGAGGGCTCTGCAAAAGCGCCGCACGTCGGCGCTTTCTCGTATGTGTTCAGTCGGCGAGAGGGCTCTGGGGGGCCCGGATGGAGCCGTTTATGGAGCGTTCGCGTCGAGAAGCGCGGGCGCCGGCGCTCGTGAGGCAGCTAGATGCCCCAGATACTCAGCGTTGTTCTAGTTCGTCCGAGATGATCGCAGCGTGATCGTCGGCGAGATCCTCGGCTTCGCGCTTTCCTGGAGCGGCGGCAAGGACTCCGCACTCAGCCTCTGGAGGCTACGCCACGAGCACCGCGAGCCGGCAGTACTCATCACGACGGTCACTGAGCACTACGACCGGATCAGCATGCACGGGGTGCGCCGCGAGCTCCTCGCTCGGCAGGTCGAAGAGCTCGGGATCCCGCTCGTCGAAATCATGATCCCACCCGCGTGCAGCAACGACGTTTACGAGCAGCAACTCGAGCGAGCGTTTGCCACGCCGCCCCTCGACGCCATCAACACCGTGGCCTACGGTGACCTCTTTCTCGAGGACATCCGCGCCTACCGCGAAGAGCGACTCGCCAGCGCCGGCAGACGTGGGATCTTCCCGATCTGGGGTCTCGACACGACAGAGCTCGCTCATGAGTTCATCGACAATGGATTCAAAGCAACCCTGGTCTGCGTCGACCCCCGCGTCCTCGACCCCTCTTTCGCGGGCCGCTCGTACGACCAGGAACTGCTCGCCGACCTGCCGGCAAGCGTCGATCCCTGCGGCGAGAACGGCGAGTTCCACACATTCGTCCATGCCGGCCCGATCTTCAAGAGACCGATCGCCCACAAGCGCGGCGACACGGTCGAACGAGACAGCTTCGTCTTCTGTGACCTGATACTGGACTAGACCGATGCCGTCCTATCCCGCGCTTGACTCGTCAGGCGAGGGTCGGGAGCGGATCGCCGCGGGCCTTGGCGGTGAGGGCGTCGGCGAGGTAGGCGTAGAGCGAGCGGCGTTGCAGGCGGCAGGTCTGGTCGACCGAGAGCAGTCGTTCGATCGTGCGCTCGCCGCCTTGGGAGCGGCTGCCGAGCGAGAGCTTGCGGTAGATGACGGCGGCGCGGAGGCTACGGGTTGTTCTGGGATGTCGACGAGACAGCGTGGGCGTACAGCAAGCGGGAGTTGCTGGGACGCCGGGGGACAACGGTGACCTGGCGGAACGCGACGGGGTGCGCAGCAGGGACTTGCTCCGCTCGCCCTGGTATCGGGAGCGCTGGCCCGAGCTCGAGCTGAAGGCCGACGTCAATCGCACCAACCGCTACGAGAACACGCACACGGGTTATCGGCTCGCGACCTCGGTCGGTGGGGAGGCGACCGGGGAGGGCGGCGACGTGATCATCGTCGACGACCCGCACAAGCTCGAGGAAGCAGCGAGCGAATCTGCCCGCGGGCGGGTGCTCGACTGGCACGACGGTACGCTCGGCTCCCGCTTCAACGACCCGAAGACCGGGATCGAGGTCATCGTCATGCAGCGCCTGCACGAACGCGACCTCTCCGGGCATCTGCTCGAGCGCGGCGGCTACGTCCACCTCTGCCTTCCCGCCCGCTACGAACCCTCTCACCCGTTCGTCTGGCCCGACGACCCACGCCAGGTGGAGGGCGAGCTGCTCTGGCCGGCCCACATCCCCGAGCTCGCGCTCGCGCGGATCGAGCAGACGATGGGTCGTTTCCGCGCAGCCGGCCAACTGCAACAGCGCCCCGCCGCCGCCGAAGGCGAGCTGCTCAAGCGGTCCTGGTGGCGCTTCTACCCGCCGGAGTTGGCGGCCCGTGAACGGATCGGGCTGCTGCCGCGCTTCACACAAATCGTCTCTAGCTGGGACACCGCGTTCGAAGACAAGACCAGCTCCGACTACGTCGTCGGCCAGATCTGGGGGATCCGCGGCCCCGACCGCTACCTCCTCTGGGGCTACCGCCGCCACGCCAACCTCAACGCGACCAAGAACGCGATGCGCGACGGGTACGCCTTCGTCCAGGAGCGCTGGCCGCGCGTCGCCCACACAATCCTGGTCGAAAAGTCCGCCAACGGCGCCGAGATCATCCACGCCCTGAAGGCCGAACTCCCGGGCGTGGTCGCCGTGATCGTCTCCACCGACAAGATCACCCGAGCGATCGCCGCCTCCCCGCCGCTCGAGAGCGGCAACATCTATGTCCCCGGTCGCGAGGCACCCGAACTGCCCGCCGGCTACGAGGCACCCGACTGGGTCGCAGCCCTGATCGAGGAAGCCGCGACCTTTCCTAACGGCCGTTACGACGACCAAGTGGATACCTTCAGCCAGGCGATCAACTGGGCGCGCCACCGCGTCTTCGGAACGATGAAAGCGACCGCTCCGCGCGGTCGCATCCCGGAAGACCCCGAGGCGCTGGGACTCGCCGGCCCGATGTCACCGACCGCTCGGTGCAACCGCCGACCCCTGCACGACGATGGAACACGGCGCGTCGAGAGCCTCGAAGAACTCGCCGCCCGGCTCGGACTGCCGCCGATCGGATAGGTCCCAGGCTTTCAGTCCGCCTTCGTCACCTTCATGACCGGCCTCGCCGAGGCAGCCGACGCCGCCCGCCACGGCGGCTAACCAGGCCAAGGCGAAACCGATACAGAGTTAGCAACAGAAATAGAAAGAGACGGGTCTCTCACGAGGAGTGGCCGCTCCGAGAGGCCCGTCATCGTCAATACTGCCCAGCGTTAGTCCGTAACCAAGGTTCCCGTCGCGCTCAGTCTCAAGCAACATCTCGACCAGTAGCACTTCGCGACAAACAAGTCCGACGGCGACAGCAGCTGGGGCTGAGATAAGAACCCGGAATCCGGCTTCATGTTCTGGCGCGTATGTGCAGGCATGCAGTTGGTCCGGCTCTGGACGCACGTCGGGGGAGCGTTGCTCGTCTTAGCGGCGGGCGCCTTGCACCTCTACCTGTACTTCGACTACTTCCACCGAGTGCACGTCGTTGGGCCTCTCTTCCTGCTCAACGCGGCAGCCGCGGCCATCATCGGCCTCGTCCTGTTCTTGTCCTCGCACCCAGTCGCTGCGGCAGCCGGCGTGCTCTATGCAGCGGGCACCTTGGCCGCCTTTCTCGTCAGCGTCTATCACAGCCTGTTCGGCTACGTCGAACGTCTGACGGGCGCCTGGCAGGAGGCAGCGGCGGGGCTGGAGATCGCCGCGATCGTTCTTCTTCTCCTCCCACTCGCGGTCGCGCTGCGACAACGCAGCCGGCAGCCAGACTGGTCGCGGAGCCACCAACAAGACCTACTAGGACTGCGAGCTCCGCTGTCGGCGCGGCGCGGCGAGCGAGCGCGTCGCGGGCGGTGAGCCGGCGGCAGTCGGCCCTGGGATGCGCGCTGCTGCCGCGCGGGCGACCACAGAAAGTGACTGGCCACGGACCGGGTCGCCGGCCGCGTTGACGGCGACGAGTCACCGCGCGAAGATCGCGTCAAGCAGGCCCGCGCTGTGCCATAGAGAGGAGCATCGAATGTTGCTGCGCCTGACGCTTCGCCTCCCCGCGCTCGCAATCGTCCTCGCGCTCGTTCTGATCGCCGCGGGTTGAAGGTAGGGAGTGCCGCCGACGCTGTTCGGCGGGCGTCCATAGCCGTTATCGCGGGACCGACCCGGGCAACGATCAAGGGATCGGTGACCTCAAACCTAGTCTTGCGGGAGGATTCGTTCCGTCCGAGCGGCTCCTTGGTGTTGGGCCTTCAGGCGTGTTCGCGATTTCATGAGGGGCCGATGCGAATCGCGCAGTTGCCGATTCGCTGTTGCGCGATAAGCGCCACCGTGCGCGCAGGTTGAATGACTTTCACTTGCCGGCCTGTCCGCCGACCAAAATGCCGACAGGCCACGTGCCGTTCGCGCCTCAGCCGCTACACGAGCGGCGTGGTCAAACGATCACCAGTAGGAACTGTTGAAGCTGAAAAGGAGCGGATCGGGAGAGGACATCTTTGGCTAGGCGAACTGCGACGAGCAAGTCGTGCTCCGCCTCGACCGATTAACCGCTCCCGTCCGCTCGATGGTCAGGGTCTAGCCCCAGCTGCCTTTGCTGGTGGTGGTGCCGCTCGAGGTGGTTGTCTCGGCGGTCGTGGCACCGCCGCCACCGGCGGAAGTCGGGTGTTTGACGAGTGCGCCTTTCTCGTTCACGACGTACCACTCTTTGAGGAAGTTCTGCCCGTTGAGTTGGCCGGCCTTTTTGTCGCCGGCGAAGAAGTAGAGGGGGAAGCCGGCGTAGGTGACTTGCCGTCGGCCATGGGAGATCGTGATCGTCCCCAGCAGCGCGGCGCTCGCGCCGCCGGCCGCGGTCGGCTTCGCTGCACCAGTCATGACGAGGGGCGGCCAATACTTGTTGCAGACCGCGTTGGTGGTGCAGCGGTTCACATGCTTGCTGTCCTTCGTGTAGCGATAGAGCGTCTTGCCAGTTGAGCTGACGAGGACCATTCCGTAGGGGCTGCGGTTCGCAGCCTTCACGGTCGCCGAGCCGCTGTGCGTCGCTGTAGCGGCCATTGCCGCGCCGACGCCAGCGACCCCCGCGATCGCGAGCGGCAGCAGCCAGGTGATCATCCGCCCTCGCATCTGTCTCCTTTCGTCCTTGGATCGCGCCTTTCGATGAGCACGTACGCAGCACCCCCGGGAGCGGATTGCGAATCCGGTCAAGCGCTGCAAGGGTAGAGAGGGCGGTGGCGGCTGAACCCACAGCGGGCCCGACTGCCACGACGGGCCCTCGCGCCGACGGGCGGACAGGAACGCCGCTGGCACCGACGCTCTACCTTGGCTTCGCGATCGCGTCGATCGGCGGCCCGCTCGCGCTGCCGACGCTGCTTCCGGGGACGATCGGCGACGCGATCGACTCGGCATGGCTGGTCGTGTTGCTCGCCCTCGTCGTCTTCGCCTTCCCGCTCGCGATCTGGGTCGCCTACTCGAGACAAGTAGTGTCGCCGGGCGGCTTGAGCGCCTTCGTCGCGGCGGCTGCCGGACGGGGCGCAGCCTTCGTGCACGGCTGGATCTGGGCGCTCGCCTACTTCCTCTACCTCCCCTACACGGTCACGTTCGTCGTCTACGACCTCCTGCCGCCCGTCTTCCCCGGAATCCACCCCTACCGCGCCGCACTGGAGCTGCTCCTGCCGGCTGCCTTGGTGATCGTCGCCCTCTCGCCCGTTCGAGCCGTCGTCGGCGGGCTCGCGCTGCTCGCGGCTCTCCAGATCGGCCTCCTCGTAGCCCTCGCCGTCGTCGAGTTTTCCCACACCAGCGGCTCGTTCGTGGGGAGCCCGGAATTGAACGACACCGGTCGCGCGACGGGCGGTGCAGCGTTGCTGTTCGTCTGCGCCAGCCTGCCGCTCTACCTCGGCGCCGAGGTACGAGGGGGCTCGCGTACGGTCCGCCGTGGCCTCGTCGCAGCGGTCGCGATTGTCGGCGCGGGCTTTCTGCTTGCCGCTGTCCCGCTGGCCGCTGTGCCCGATTCTCTGCGCGAGACCGCCGTTCCCGGCGCGGCGATCGCACAGGCGTACGGCGGCCGCGAGTTCGGCATCGCGATCGGTCTCGTCACCGCGCTCAGCACGCTGGCCCTGATCGTCGCCGAATACCTGGCTCTCGGACGGCTGCTCCACTGGCTGCACGGCCCGCCCGTCCGCACCGTCCTCGCATGGATCGCACTACCCTTCCTCGCCTCGGACGCAATCTCCCTGATCCACCCCGACCGCTTCTACGACGACCTTCTCAAGCCCTCGCTCGGCGCGCTCTTCGTCTCGCAGCTGATCGTCTTCCTCGTCTTCCCACGCTTCCGACGCGGCCCCCTGCTACTCGCCGCCACGACGGTCGCAGCCGCCCTCGCAGCCTGGGGCTTCTACATACTCGTCGCCGGATCCGCTTCTACCTGAGCCGCACCGCACGACGGCCCCGAGCCCCTCCGTCGCTGGTCGCGAAGACCTCGCAGTTGCCGCCGGTCACCCCAGCCGGGGTCCTGACGTCGACAGGCACGGCGTGTCAACGTCAGCCGCTCGAGGGTGGATCTGCGTCGAGGTCGATCAGTGCGAGTCCACTCGCGGGATCATGGCGTTTTCGCAGTGGGTGGGCGACTCATTGAGAATGATCTCGAGCATTGGCCGTACAAGGCCTTCGAGCAGGTGACCGCCGCGCGTTACGGCGACCGTCAACCGGTGGCGGCGAGCAAACCAGTTTCACGCCTTCAATCGGCTCATCGGCGCGGTCGAAGACGAAGACGACGCTTGCGCGGCGATCGCGCAGTCCCGAGTTTGGCCAGGACATGCGCAACCTGGGTCCTGCCATGAACGGTCGCCTCAGACCACTGACCTTCGGGCAAGAACTGAGGCTTCGTCGATTGGCTCGTCGAGGTCCTCGACCGGCAGGTCTCCGGTGGCATGCCTTGCGAGCAGCGTCGCGACTGCGGGCTGGAAGTAGCGGCCGGGGGTGACGCCGGTGTGGGCGCGGAAGGCGGCGACGTAGGCGCTGGTCGTCTTGTACCCGACGAGCGGAGCGACTGCGCTTACCGGCATCTGCTCGGCGAGATAGGGCAGTGATGCCTGCAGGCGGACGAGCGTGCGCCAGCGCCCGAACGAGAGACCGGTTTCGCGGAGGAAGGTGCGTGCGAGCGTGCGTTCGCTGGCCCCGACGGCGTGACCCCACTCAGCGAGTGTTCGTGGATCGGCCGGGTCGGCGAGGAGGCCGTCCGAGACATCCTGGGCGCGGGGATCGGTCGGTCGGCGGACATCGATCGTCGCGACCCGAAGGGGCAGAAGCAGGTCGAAGAGCACCGCCTCGGCACGTGAACGTTCGTCCGTTCCGAGCCTGTGTGCATCGAGGTGGTGGATGAGCTCGCCGAGCAGCGGGCTGACGACGACAGGGGTCGGTGCCGCCCACACGATCGGGCACCGAGGCGGCTCGATGTAGACGGAACGCAGGACGGCGGCGCCGGAGGCCGTGGTCTCGTGCAGCGTGCCCGCGGGGATCCACAGCGCCCGCAACGGAGGCAGCACATAGCTGCCGCCGCCGGCGATGTGCACGACGAGTACCCCTTGTGGCGACCAGGCGATCTGGTGGTCGGAGTGCTGATGCCACTCGAAGCGAGTCCCGACCGGCATCGGAAAGGTGACGATGGTCGCCGCTGCAGGTTGTCCTTCCAGCGACACAACTTGGCAGCGTACTCCCTTTCGGCAAGAGATGGATCTCGCTAGCGTCGGCCGGCATGAACGAGAACCACGCACTCTGCGCCACCCCGGAGTGGGCCGAATACATGGAGTCGGAGGTGCTCGAGCCCGTGACTGCCGGACTGGAGCTCGGAGCGGAGCTACTCGAGATCGGCCCGGGAGCGGGCGCCGCAACCCGCTGGCTCCGCCACCGGGTCAGCCGGCTGGTCGCGCTCGAGCTCGACCCTGACGCCGCCGCCCAGCTTGCCGAAGACCTCGCCGGCACGAACGTCATGGTCGAGGTCGGAGACTCGACGCAGCTGCCCTTCCCCGACGAGTGCTTCGACTCGGTCGGTTGCTTCACGATGCTCCACCACCTGCCCACGCCGCAGAAGCAGTTCCAGACGCTGTGCGAGGCGTTCCGGGTCCTCAGAACCGGCGGTGTCCTCGTCGGGGCCGACAGCCTCGCAAGCCAGGGACTCCACGAGTTCCACGAAAAGGACACCTACAACCCGATCGACCCCGCCCGCCTGCTCGTCTTCCTGCAAGCAGCCGGCTTCGGCCACGCAATGGTCTCCGTAGGCGAAGGGCTCCTCTTCACCGCCCGCAAAGCGCCCGAAGACACACCCTGCGAATGACCGCGATGACGCTGCCCTACGAAGAACCGCTCGTGCCGCGCAAGCCCGGCCCACGCCAGATCCCGGAACCGCCCCGGCGCGGCGAACCCGGCGGCCCACCCTGCGCCATCTGCGGCGGGGAGACGACCACGGCGGTCTGGTCAGACGACAACTGGACGCTGCACCCGCCGGTCGGCGGCAGCCTGCCCGGCACGGTGTGGCTCGCCAGCCGCATCCACCTCGACTCCTTCTCCGACCTCCCGGAGGAGTTGCAGGCCGATTTCGGCCGGGTCGCCGCGCGCGTCGAACGCGCGATTCTCGGACTCGGCGACATCGCCCGCGTCCACCTTTACCGCTGGGGCGACGGCGGCGCCCACTTCCACGTCTGGTTCTTCCCGCGCCCGCTCGGCATGCTCGAAGCAACCGGCATGGCGCTCCCAGTCTGGGAAGACGCCCTCCCGAACGTCCCCGACCGGGAACTCCGCACCGCAGCAGAACGGATCGCCGCCGCGATGTGAGCACGACGGCCCGGGCGTTCGGGGCTTGTATGGTCGGCGGACGATGACTGTCGCGGCCGAGTGTCCGGTCGGACTGCAATCGGTTGACCGCGTCGACGTGACGATCGTCGTCGACAACTTCGTCGATCTGTTGATGGCCGGCGACGAGGGTGTGCGTAGGTATGCCGCCACCGATCTGGGCGGTCGCGAGCAGCTCGTTGCGGAGCATGGTTTCTCTGCGCTGATCACGGTGGAGTCGGACGGTCGCAGTAACTCCGTCCTGTACGACGGCGGTCTGACACCGGGTGCGCTGGCGCGGAACCTCGACATACTGCAAGTACCGGTCAAAGACTTGCGCGCGCTGGTCGTTTCGCACGGGCACGCGGATCACCACGGCGGGCTCGAAGCGCTGTTCACGAGGTACGGTCGACGCGGCCTGCCGCTCGTGATTCACCCCGAGGCCTGGCGGGAGCGAAAGTTGGTCTTTCCGACCGGGACTGAACTGCAGCTTCCACCACCGAACCGGAGGGATCTCGAAGCGGAAGGGGTCGACGTGATCGAGACACCCGGGCAGACACTCCTGCTCGACTCAACCGTGCTCGTCTCCGGCCAGGTCGAGCGGGTCACCAGCTTCGAGCGAGGATTCCCGATTCACCACGCGCGCTCGCCGGCTGGTTGGGAACCTGACCCGATGATCTGGGACGACCAAAACCTGATCGTCAACGTCAACGACAAGGGCCTCGTCATCGTCTCTGGCTGCTCGCATTCAGGAGCCGTCAATGTCCTGCGCAACGCTCAGCGGCTAACCGGTGAGCAGCGGGTCGCCGGGTTCATCGGCGGGCTCCACCTCACCGGGGGAATCTTCGAGCCGATCATCACCCCGACAGTTGACGCCCTGGTCGCCGCTGGCATCCAACGACTCCTACCGGCCCACTGCACCGGCTGGAAAGCTGTCCACCAGTTGGCGCAGGCGCTCCCCGACGCCTTCGTGCAACCAGCCGTCGGAACTGTCATCACCTTCTAGCGGCGCGCTGAAGTAGTCATCGAGACGGGGCTCGGGGTGACTACCGGCGCCGAGACCGACGCCTACGCCGCGACCGCCTCAGCCTCCTTCGCCGCGATCGTGGGTTCAGCGGCCGCAAGGGCGCGCGCGTGCGCGGAGGTCGCGATTGTCCATGTGAGCCAGGTGGCGATGAAGATGCGTTGTCCGAGTCCGAAGAGGCTGTCGTCGACCGTGTTGAGCGTGAGGGTGAGAAGGAGCGTGGCGAGTGCGCAGCTTGCCCAGATGAGCGTCGGGCGGGCGAGGTGCTGCCAGCGCGAGTCGAGGCGGAAGCGGCGGCTGGAGACGAACATGGCGATGATGAGAAACACGAACGCCACGAGGCTCGCGATCTGGTGGATCTCGTCGTGCAAGGTCGTGGTCGTCGCGTTTTCGGGGTCGGCGTGAAAAACGGCGGCGACGTAGGCGAGGAGTCCGGCGGCTGCTAGCAGTACCGGCGCGGTGCGTGAACGCTCGACGAGGCGGCGATGAAGGATGCCGAAGCAGATCAGTCCGGTGCCAGCGGAGCAGAAGGCGATCCACATCAGCCAGCCGGCGCGGCCGTCCGCGAGTTGGCTTACGGCGTCGCTGAGCGGGTGGTAGTCGGCGCGCTGAACGATGTGCAGCGCGATGACGATTGCAGGGAAGGTCGCAAGACCGGCCAGGGCGGTGCCGGCGAGGAAGCGGGTGGGGAGCGTGGACGACGTCATGGTAATCCTCCGGTGAGTCGGGACGCTTTCGAGCGTAGGTTTGGGTCGCTCGGAAAACGTCGGCCGCTGGGCGGAACCTGGAGCCGATTCTCGAGATGGATCTCGTCCTCGGGTTGAGCGAGGATCATCCGCGCGATGATGCGCCGGCACCATTGTCGCGGTACGGTCCAGCGATGAACGGTGCGGCGGTCTGGATGCCGCAACGGGTTCGGCTCCGGCCGCGCCGTGCGGTGGTGCTTCCGGTCATCCTCGCGGGCCTGGTCCAGGTCGACATCTGGGGCGGCCGGTTGGCGCTCGGGCACATGGTTGGGCCCCGACCCGTGATCGCCCTGCTCTACACGGCGACCTCGCTCTCGCTGATCTGGTCTCGAAGCGCGCCGCTTGCGGTGCTCGCGTTCATCGTGACCGCCGACTCAGCGGTGTACCTCGCCTTCGGTGCGCCCGAGGGTCTCGGGTCCTTCCTGCCGCTGCTCTTCGCCTTCTACGCCGTGGGCCGCTATTCCCAGCGAGGCAACGTCGTCTTTGCCGCGCCCCTCGTGTTTGCGGGCATCGCCATCCACGAGTTAACCGACCCCGTCTACTCGTTCGGTGGTTCTGATGCTGTCTTCTACGCCGGAGTCGCGGCAGGCTGGCCGCTCGGGTACGCCTTCCAGCGGCGAGCGGTGGAAAAGGAGGCGCTTGTAGAGGCGCAGGAGCAAACCGCACGAGCGGCTGTCGCCGGAGAGCGGTCACGGATCGCGCGAGAGCTGCACGACGTCGTCGGCCACGGGCTGAGCGTCGTCGTCCTTCAGCTCGTCGCGGCCCTGGGCCAGGTCGATCGCCGCGTTGAGGCGGACCTTCGCAAGCGACTCGAGGACGTGGAGCGGAGCGCGCGCGAGACGCTCGCGGAGATGCGCCGGCTGCTCGACCTGATCGACGACGGCGGGGCGCCCGAGCTCGCGCCGCAGCCCGGCCTCGACCAGCTCGACCGACTCGTCGCCGACACACGCGTCGCGGGTGCCAGCGTCGAGGTCGAGGTGGCCGGCGAGCGGCGGCTGCTCGCGCCGGGCATCGAACTTGCCGCCTACCGGATCCTGCAGGAGTCGCTCACCAACGTCCTCAAGCACGCTCGCCCGCCGTGCGCGTATGTCCGCATCAGCTACGAGCCGACCAGGCTCGTGCTCGAGATCGACGACAAAGGGGAAGCGCGAACTACGCACGTCGGTGGTCGCGGGCTTGCGGGGATGCGTGAACGGGTCGCCGTCTACGGCGGCCGCTTCCAGGCAGGGCCGCGCCCCAACGGCGGCTTCTCCGTTCACGCCGTTCTCCCCATGGGATGAGCGACTCGATCCGGGTGCTGGTCGTCGACGACGAGGCGATCGTCCGCGATGGTCTGCGCGCGATCGTCGACCTAGAGCCCGGCCTCGAGGTGGTGGGCGAGGCCGCCGACGGCGCCGAGGCACTCGAGAGAGCGCGCAAGCTCACGCCCGACGTCGCACTCGTCGACATCCAGATGCCGAACGTCGACGGCATCGAAGCGACCCGCCGCTTGGTCGCGCTCGAACGGCCACCGCGCGTGCTTGTCCTCACCACCTTCGACCGCAACGAGTACGTCTACGAGGCGCTACGCGCCGGAGCCGCCGGCTTCCTGCTCAAGGACGCCCGCCGTGGACAGCTCACCGACGCCATCCGCACCGTCGTCGCCGGCGAGACCCTTCTCGCCCCCACGATCACCAGACGCCTCGTCGAGGAGTTCTGCCGCCGCCCGGCAGCGAAGAACGGCCGTCCGTCCGAACTCGGCGACCTGACGGCGCGCGAGCTCGAGGTGCTGACGTTCGTCGGCCGCGGCCTATCGAACGACGAGATCGCCGCGCAGCTCTTCGTCTCGCACTCGACCGTCAAGACACACGTCGCGCACCTGCTCGCCAAACTCGGCTCTCGCGACCGCGCCCAGCTCGTCATCGCCGCCTACGAGACAGGCCTCGTAAGGCCCGGCGACGACACGCCTACGTGATCGCGCAGACCGTCGCCGCAATCTGGACGAAACCGCCACAACTCGGCGAACTCATGGTCTTGCATCGGATCTCGTGCAGCTAAGAAGACCGACGTCCGCGAGCAGAAGTAGGACAGGATCGTCCGACAACGCCATTCGTTGTCAGACCAGACGAACAAGTCGGTCAACCGAAGTCCCCAGGTCGCAGGTTGATCCCTGCTGCAAACTAGGGATTCTGGAGAGCGCCTACTAGAGATACGTCCCCCGTCACTGGGTCCAAAAGCGCGACTCGGGATAGAAGGACGCGCTCGCCCAGCCCAGCATCTGTGTCGCTATTGAGGGCCGCGTGCGAGGAGGATCCGTCGCGCCTTCGCGAGGCACGCGCAAGAACAAGTGACTCCGATCTCGGGAGTGACCACCCCCGGGCGTCCCCCCTCGTGCACGTGGGTCCACCCACGCGGAAGGGGCCGATGGGGAAACTTGGTCACGACTCAGACCTGGACTGCCTGCGATGCGGGCTTGCGCCGTAGCCCGACGATCACGGCCGCGGCGAGCGCGACTCCAGTGACGGCCAGGGCGAGGTCTGCAGCCTTGGTGATGGTCATCGCGCTGAGGGTTGGTGCGACAGCGCCTTCGAACGCGAAGAGCAACGTCAGAGCGACGGCCGCGCGGAGGCTGTCGCGCCGCCAGTACCAGATCGTGCAGGTGAGGAACAGGGCTGCCATGACAGCGGCGGCGGCGGGAGATGAGATCCAGAAGATGTCGATCGCGTCCCAGGTCGCGAAGGCGAGGCCGGCGAGGATGAGCGCCTTTCTTGTGTTGTTGATCATCGTGTGCTCCTTTGCGGGGTGTTGCTCGCGACCGTATGACGTTGCGGCGCTGCCGTCGTCGGCGGCCAGGCTGATCTTTGCGTCAGCCGACCGGCTGATTCTGTGTCACTGCGGGATCGGCCCGGCGGCTGAATGACATGTGGCGCGGCGCGTTCTAGGTTGGTCGCGTGCGCACACGGGTTCTGCGTCTCGGCGGGTTGCGGGTCGACCCGATGAAGTTCGACCTTGCCCTCGCCGTGGTCCTGGCGGTCACATCAGAGCTCGAAGCCTGGCTGGGAAGCGAGAGTGGACGCGAGCAGCTCGTGGTGGCGGTAGCCGGGCCGCTGCTGGCCGGCACGGTCGCCGTGCGTCGCCGCTATCCCGCCGCGGCGGGCATCGCCGCCGCTCTGATCGCGGAGATCGCCGCGCTCGGGTGGCGAGCACCCAGCACGGTGAGCTTCGGGATCGCCTGGGTGTGCTCGATGTATGCGCTGACAGCCTCGACTACGTCGAACTCTCAGCGTTTACCGGGCCAGGGCTCGTCGCGGGCGCCCTGCATTTGGGCATTCGTTGACGTCTCCTGTTCGGGCGCGCCCATGCTTCCTTCCGGAGGAGTCGCGATGGGCTCGCTTCCGGATGGCTTCGCCCTTGCGTTTCCGCGTAACCGCCGTTTGATCCTGGCGAGCATTCGCACTTGGCACCGCGAGTATACGACCAGGTTCCGGGCATGCAGCCTTCCCGCGTCCGCTCGCAGCGGAGGTGTGTCTTCAGGCGGCGATCGCCGCGAGTGATGGGCGACGCCCGGGCGCTGGCTGAGTTCGCAGCGATCGGCTGCTGATATGGAGTAGGTGCCTGTCATCCATGATGGAGTGAAGCTCGCGCCCGCGCCAGAGGGGTGAACACGCCGGGCCTCGGTGGGTGGACTTGCCTTGCGTCATTCGGCCATGCCGACCTGGCGAGGTGAGGCCCGCCCCGCGGGGCGAGCCTCGTCGTCTGGGGGTTAGAGGTCTTACTGGCCCTGTTTGACGCCCGGCAGGACGGGCCTTGGTGCGAGCGATCGGAGCCTCGGCGGTTAAACGACGACGAGCTTTCTGTCGGCCCCTCTTCGACGGAACACGCTCTGGTTGAGCGCCGGTACTCGGCGGCGACGCGCCTTCGCAGGATAGGTCGCCCTACGGGCGGTTTGAGGAGGTTTATTCAAGAACGGCGACGGTGAACAAGGAAACCGGCTGAGTCGTGAGATCTGCTGAGAGCGGGAGACCGGGTCGAGACGGTGGCGCTACTAAACGACGAGATTCAGGGCGTGGCTGCGCCGGAACGCGTCCCACATTGGGGCATTCGTCCCGGGACGACCACCCAGCCGGTCAGCCTCCGACGCCTGGTCGGCGGTCTCCCGGTCGTCGGCCCGTTGGTGCGCCGGGCCCGGCGTGCTGTGTGGCCCACCTATGCGTTTGCCCGGGTGGAGGCCGTCGACGAGCGGGGGCGGGTGGGAAATGTCCTGAACTACGCGAAGGCGCGCGATACCGCCTACTCGGCGTTGCCCTACCCGGCCGGCTATCAGACGGTTCGTCTCGTCGACGGCAGCGAGATCGCCGGGCAGCGTGATCCGGCCCAGCGAGTCGCTCTGATCCCGATCGATCTGCAGGGGAAGACAGTGCTCGATCTTGGCTGCAACCAGGGCGGGATGCTGCTCGCGCTCCGGGAACAGATCGAGCACGGCATTGGCATCGACTACGACCCTCGGATGGTCAACGCGGCGAACCGTGTGCGCGCGAACCTGGAGGCGGCGAACCTCGACTTCTACGTCTTTGATCTCGAACGCGAACCGCTGGCTCTAATCCGTGACTTGATCCCGGGTGGGCAGGTCGACGTTGTCTTTCTGCTCGCGGTCTGCATGTGGCTTCGCAACTGGCGCGACGTGATCGACTTCGCCCGTTCGATCTCCGACGAGATGATCTTCGAAAGCAACGGCACCCAGAAGCAACAAGCCGAGCAGGAGGCATACCTGCGCGGCCGCTACCGGACGGTCACCCTGCTCGCCGCACACTCCGACGATGATCCACGGCAGCAGCAGCGCATGCTCTTCCACGCACACCAATAGTCAGCCGTCCTCGATCACTTTCATTCGACTCCGCGAAACGCCTGTCGTCGTACCTCGTCGCGAAATGTGGGCCGTGACTCGAGGCGTGCCGTTACGCTCGCGTCCGGCATGGGCTTGTGGAACGTCGCCGACTATCTGCGCCTGCGGACGGGCGGGGACGACCCCGTTCTCGAGGAGTTCGCTCGACGGCATCACCTCGCCGGTGTCGATCTGCTCGACGTCGGCTGCGGCCCCGGTCGCGCCGCCGCCGCACTTGCCGAGCGTTACGGCGCGGTTGTCACCGGCGTCGATGCGTCGGCGGAGATGCTGGCCGCGGCGCGCGAACTTGCGCCATCGATCACCTTCATCCAGGGCTTCGCGGAGGATCTGCCCTTCGCCGATCGATCGTTCGACTTCGTCGTCTCGAACTTCGTGGTGCACCTACTCGAGCGACCGGCTGCGTTCCTCGAGGTTCGTCGCGTCCTCAGGCCGGGTGGGGTCTACTGGATCAAGACCGAGGACCCGGACACGCTCCCCGATTACTGGGCTGCACCTTTGTTCCCGTCTTTGGTCGAGCTCGAGACCGCGCGGTTTCCAGGAGAGATTCGTCTCCGAGAGGAGCTCGCCGTCGCGGGCTTCCCCAGTCTGCTGGTTCAACGCCGGCGTCTCGAGCAGGTGTTCAGCCGTGACGCAGCGATCGAGAAGCTCATGAGCGGCGCCTACTCGACGATGCGCCTGCTGCCGCCCGAAGAGCTTGCAGAGGGCATCCGACTCGCCCCGGAGCTGCTCCCCGACCCCGTCCGCTACCAGCTCGTCTTCCTGATCGTCGAAGCCCGTTAGTCTGGCACCGTCAGCTGCGGCAAGGGGGACGGCGACAGGATGTCGGAGGACGAGAAAGAAGCTACCGGCGAGGCCGGCGGGCCGGCCGTGCTCGCAGAGCAGCTCGACGATCGTTGGGAGTTGGTCGCGCCCGGGATCTATCGGCTGCGTGAAGACCCAGGGCCGTCAGGCTCACCCGGCTTCCTGCAGGGCTCGACCTCCGAGCAGCCCGAACAGCACGCGGTCACACCCCGAGCCCGGTCGATCTTCGACGAGTTCGAACAAGCGATCGAGGCGGCCCTACGGATCGCCGCGTCGTTCGAAACACCTACGGAGATCTAACTGTGAACCGCAGCGGCCGGTGAGGGCGGCTGGGCGGAGGTGCCGGCGTTGACCTGGACGGGCGATCTTCGGCGGCTTTAGCGAACGCGTCTGATCTTCAGGAGGCCGACAGCCGCAATGACGACGATCACCATCAGGCCGAGTGAGGCGGCATGCGTCACCGGACGAGCATCCAGGTCTCGACGGCGACGATCGACCAGGCGACAAGCCCAAGGATCGCCAGCAGCTTGACTGCCTACCCGCAGGCGCCGACGCGGCCGAGGCAGCGCGACCACCGTGCTGAGGGACGTCGGGGGAGGAGGGCGACATCCGAGGGGTCGAAGACAACGCCTCGCTCGATCAGCGCCTGCAGGTAGTCGAGTTGGACCGCCATCGATAAGGAGTGTCGGCCCGAAGAGCAGTTGCCTCAATGGGCAAAGCTCCTAGTTGGCGCGGCCGCGAGTCCTAACCCTTTTCAGGGAGCCTGATTCGGCGTATGCAGGGACCGAACGCTTCTCAAGCTAGAGCGGCACGCGGTCGTCGAGGTACCTGTGGCACTCGATGCGGAGGTTGTCGAGATCGGAGTCGGGTTTGTAGATGCCGACCTCGTGCATGCGATTCAGCGCGACCAGCATTTGCCGGATCGAACTGTCGCCAAGTCGTACTCGTTCGTCGCCGCCGGAGAGCAGCAGGTCGATCGCGACCCTGAGCGCGTGCGCTTCCGCGCCGAACGAGCTCAGAGCAACGCGAAGCTTGCGGAGCTCGGCGGGGTACAAGCCGACAAGTCGCGAATCGCCGTCGAAGACGAAGAAGACGGGAAGGATCGGCCGGCAGGCGAGAGTCTCGGCGTCGACCTCCGACGTGACGCACCACCAGCTCTCGTCCAGTTGGATCTCGTCGCCCTCCTTGAGCTCGCGGCCGTCTTGGAAGACCAGTTCGTCGATCTGCAGCGTCGGGACGTCCGAGCCGGCCTGTGGCAGGCGAGACGCAAGGATGAGCCTGTAGATAGGCAACAGCCATAACATCGGCGAGGCAGGACTGCGTCTTGAACGGCGGGTCGCTCGTCGAGACGCCGCGAGCACGGTCGTCAGGCCGAATCAGTCGTCCGTCGACCACCGGTCGAGCTCGCGTTGCTCCTCGGGTGGCACGTCCTTGAGCTGGAAGCCGCTGCCGGCCGTGGATTGACCAAGCCCCGTGTTTTGCTGCCATAGGTACTCGATTCCGCGCTTCACCACGAAGACGAGTGCGAGCGCAGCGACGGAGCCAAGTCCCGCAGCGAGGTCGGTCTCCCAGGACCTCACAGGCGAGATCGTAAGAGCGCCTGCTGTCGCGGAGCGGGCGCCGCCTCCCTCATCCCGGGTTCGATCGATCCTCCGTCATGGGGGATTGACGCTGCGTGCCGGAGCGTCTTGTCTCGAAGCGGTCATGGCGACCCGTACCCTCGAGCATCTCGTAGCCGTCGTCGACGGGGAGATCGACGACCCGGAGCCGGGTGAAAGCGAGCGGGAGTTGGCTGTCGAATTGATCCGGCTGGAGCGTGACGAGCGGCAGGTGTCGGCCCTTCGCCGCAAGATGCACGAGAGGCTGGCCAGCTTCCCGAATGAGCTATCGGAGGCGCGTGAGCGTGAGCTTTCGCTGCATCGCCGCGAGCTCCACGCACGGATTGACCTGCTACGGGACGAACTGGCGATGCTTGGCTGGGAACGCTCATCTGACAGTCGCTGACTGCGCGTCGCAACCACATCTTCGCAGTGATTTGTCGCTCCTAAGAGCGCCTTTCATAATGAGTTGCTGGGCTGGAGGAGCTTGAGACAGGTCAGGCTGCAGCCGATCGCCAGGAACGCTTCGTGGATGTCGGCGCGGCGCTCGTAGCGGATGCGTAGCCGCCGGTACTGGTGGAGCCAGGAGAGCGATC
>Ga0209579_10000174_pt1 | contig 95262 bp, 77 predicted proteins | sample Coa_R1_2_FD_187152 | JGI IMG/M metagenome (GOLD analysis project Ga0209579, IMG submission 187152) | Surface soil microbial communities from Centralia Pennsylvania, which are recovering from an underground coalmine fire - Coalmine... | ecosystem: Environmental > Terrestrial > Soil >... | reverse complement strand
GCCACCGGCGTCCTCCGCGTTCGGCTCCGCTTCGACGTGCTCGCTAGACCCTACCGACCGCCCCGCTCGTGCCGCCGCGGGCGTCCGGCCTCGGCGAGACCTCGCCAGACCCGGCCGATCCCCACCCGGAGCCCGAAACTCTTACCCTGGATTGCGAACCCTCTTATCTGCAACGGCTGCAATTGCGTCCGTCGTTGCAGCGACGAAGGAGGCACCGATGACCGACGTCCCGCCCGAGGCAGACCGCGGGCAGCCGACAAAGACGACTACGGAGCAGGTCCCGCCGGCGTCCCCGGCCGACGCGGCGCGGACCGACCTCGGGCCCGAGCAGGCGACGCCGGCCGCGGGAACTACGCCCGTGGTCACCCCCGGCGCTGAAGGAACGCCCCCGTGGGGCTCGCCCGTGCGTCCCCCCTGGGCGCCGGCGGGTGAGCACGACCAGGCGGCCGGGGCCGGTTCGGCGACGCCCCCCTGGGGGGGCCCGCCTTGGGGTGGCCCACCCTCGGGTCCCCAGTCGTCGGGCGGTCCGCAGTGGGGCGGACCACCGTGGGGTCCTCCGCCCTGGGGCCCCTGGTACGGCTGGGGCCCGGGCCCCACCTGGCAGACGCCGCCCGCGCAGACGAGGACAGCGACGTCACGGCGACCCAACGTGTCGCCGTGGACGATCGCCGCTGCCGTCCTGGCGTTCCTGGCCCTCATCGGTCTCGGAGTCCTGATCGGCTTCAGCGTCTGGGGATCGGCGCCCGCCTCGTCGGCGAGCAGCGGCTCCCCCGCCCTCAAGCACCCGGGCCTCTTCCCCGGCACCTCGACGAAGCGCGCGTTCCTCGGCGTCGAAGTCGCGCCCAACGCGTTCGCGACACCGTCAGGGTCGAAGTCGAGTCCCGGCGCGCACGTCGTGAAGGTGGTCCCCGGATCCCCTGCGGCCAAGGCCGGGATCGTCCGGGGCGACGTCATCACGAGGTTCGGAACACAGCGGGTCTCCGCGGCGCTGACACTGTCCTTCGACGTACAGCGCGATTCGCCCGGCCAGCACGTGAAGGTCACGTGGTTGACCGCCAAGGGCAGGCACGACTCGGCGACAGTCACCCTCGCCACCCGCCCGGCAGGCCGCTCGCTGGGATAGGTGCCGGGCCCCGGGGCGGTTCATTCCGCTTCGGCGGCCGCTCCCTCGGCTCCGTCCACCCCGCCCGGGCCGTCCGCTGCGCTCGCGCGGCGCGCGCGGCGCCGGCGTCTGTCGCCTCCCGGGGCGCGCAGCTCCGTCGCGACCGCGTTCGGGTCGATCTGGCGCCCGGCCTCGAGGTATTCACGCTGGGTCATCGGACGGCCGCGCACCCGGGTCGTCACCTCTTGCTCGGGTCGTCGTTGGTTCTGGGTCGCCTGAAGAGCGATCGACATCTGGTCCGCTTCGGTGAGCGGTGGCTGAACCATCCCCCTCGGCCACAACCGACGGGCGACGACGGTGTTCACCTCCGCCGCGTAGAGCGTCAGCTCGGCACCGATGTACATCCACGCCAACAGGCCGAGCACGGTGCCGAACAGCCCGTACACGGCGTTGTCGTTGCGAAGGTAGTGACCGACGAGGTAGCCGCCCAATGCCTGGAGGACCGTCCACGCGACGCCGCCCAACACCGCACCGGGGACCAGCGCCCGGGTGCCCACCTGCTTCGGGGTGAGCACCCGGAACGCCGCGAGGTACATCGCGGTGTTGACCAGCGCGGCGACGACCTCCGCGGCGATGCCGAGCCAAAATTCGTGGCGGCCGAAGGTGCCGAAGCCGGAGAGGAACGTGGTCACGATCACGCCGACACCGAGCAACCCGAGGAAGACGAGGCTGCGCACGAGGCGGGTGAGGTAATTCGGCCTGAGCGCGCCGGGAATGTTCCAGACCTGCTCCATCGCGTACAGCCCAGAGCCCGCGAGCGCGGTCGAGCCGTAGACGAGACCGATGATGCCGATCGCGAGACCGAACGCCGAGTTGCGGCGCATGGCATGGACGTTCTTCGAGAGTTCGCTCCCGACGATCGGAAACTGGCCGAAGGTCGACTTGAGGACCGCATGTCGAGCCGAGGGGTCGCCCGCGAGCACGATGGCGAGCAGCGTCACCAGCAGCAGCAGCAGCGGAAAGATCGTGGTGAAGAGCGAGTAGGTCAGCTGGACGGCGAGGGCGCCACCGTTGTCGTCGCCGTACTTCTTCACGACCCCGAAGACGAACGCGGTCGCACGGTGGCGCTGTTGGAAGGCGTCGACGCCCCGGAACAGGCGCTCCGCCGGGTTCACGCCGCCTCGCCCTCTCGGTGTCTCCGCCTGCCCTCATGCTCGCGCACGACTGAGCCATACCCCCGGTGCTCCGCCGGCTCCCTCCGACACGGTTCCCGCGGCGGCCCACCGCCTACTTGACGACGGTGACGTCCCCCATCGCCTCGAGCGGAGCGGTGACGATCTCTGCGTCCCCGACGACGACGGTCGTCATCGCGGCCGGGCCGAGGAACCGCTCGGCCGCGGCGCGAAGCGAGCGCGCGTCCACCTCGGCCAGCTCCCTGGTGAACCGCTCCAGGTACGTCGGCTCGAGCCCGTAGGAGACGAAGGCGCCGAGCATTCCCGCGAGGCCCGCCTGCGTCGCCGCCGCCATCGCGAGCACGCCGTTGACGTAGCGCCGGGCGGACTCCAGCTCCTCGGCGGTCACGTCGGTCGTCGCCATCCGAGCGAGCTCGTAGCGGACCTCGTTGAGGGCGGCGCCCGTGACCTCCGTGCCCACCTCCGCCTTCACCACGAAGGAGGCGGCGAGCTGCCGTTCTTCGATACCGGCCCTCGGTGAGTACGTGTAGCCGTGACGCTCCCGCAGGTTGTCGACGAGCCGGCTCGTGAACTGCCCTCCGAAGACCGTGGCGGCGAGGAACAGGGCCGGGAACGCCGGGTCGTGGCGGTCGGCGCACCGCACGCCGACACGGAGGTTGGACTGGACGGCGCCGGGCCGGTGGACGAGCAGCGCGGGCTGACCGCCCGCGACGAACGCGGGGACCGGGAGCGCCGGACGCGTTGAGGCGCCCAGCCCGGCGTCGTCGACATCGGATCCACCAAAGCGCGCGAAGGCCGACTGTGCGACGACGGCGAGGCGTTCGGGATCGACGTCACCCACCGCGACGAGGAGGCACCCGGCGGGGACGACGTGCTCGGTGTGGAACCGGGAGAGCCGGGCCCGGCCAGTCCGCCGCACGGCGCCGACTTCAGGCAACGGGTCCGAGTACGGGTGTCGGGGAAAGAGCCGTCCCGAGAGGGCATGTGTCGCAATGGCGATCGGGTCGACGGCCTCCTGCAGGACTTCCTGGACGACGCGCTCTCGCTCCCCGAGCACCTCGCGTCGGGGGAACGACGGGTGCGCGACGATGTCGACCAACTCGTCCACGCCGTCGGTCAGGGAGTCCGCGGGGACACCGGCCGAGATGGAGAGATGGTCGACGTCGGCGCCGGCCCCCGCGAGGATCCCGAGGCGCTGGAGCGAAGCGGCGATTTCGCTCCCGCTTCGCGCTCCCGTCCCGGCGAGGAGCATCTTCGGCAGCAGCCTGAGGGGAACGGTGTCACGCAAGCCCACGTCGCCGAGCGGGAAGTGGAGCCGCAACTGCACGAGCGGCACGTTGGGCCGTCGCACGGCGACGATCCGGACGCCCGGCGGGACCGTCGTGTCCGTGATGCCGTCGAGGGTGACGACCGGAAGCGGCCCGACCACAGGGACGGGGCTCATGCCGGCGCCCCAGACGCCTCTGGCTCCGCTGTCGCTGCGGACATCCCGGGGGTGAGCATCATGACCCCGCGGCCTTCGGGGCCGAACCACCCGGCGGCGACTTCCGGTACGAGCTCGGCCGCTGCCCTCAGACGGTCGACGACCTCGAAGGTCAGCTGCGGACGACCCCGTTGCTGGGCGAAGAACCCCGCCTGGATCGCCAGGCTGTACTTGCTGTCCAGCTGCATCCAGTGTGCCGAGGCGAGCTCGGCGAGCACCGCGCGGAAGGCGTCCGGTTCGACACCCCGCGCGATCGACTCGATCTCGTCGTCGATCACCGAGATGATGGGCTCGGTCAGCCCGACGTCGGGATAGTGCGCGATCAGCGCGAGGTACGTCGGGTCCCGGCTCGTCCACGCCGAATCGAGGCCGCCCCACATGGCGCCGACGTCCGCGGCGAGCTTGTCCCGTCGGACAAGGCGGTCGAAGAGCCGCGAAGCCGGCCCCTGCGCGAGCAGGCTGGCGAGAAGGACGGTGGCGAAGTAGCGGTCCTCGTCGCCGATCGGGTCGGGGACCCGGTACCCGAGGGCGAGCGCGGGGAGCGGTGCGAGCGCGTCGGTCCGGCTCGCACGGCGCTCCTCGGTGAGGCGCGGCTCGGCGAAGCTCGGACGCGGCGGCGTGTCGCGCGCCGGGATGTCGCCGAAGTGGCGCTCGACGAGGCTGGCGGCGTCGTCGGGGTCCACCGCGCCGGCGATGGAGACCACCGCGTTTCCCGGCGCGTAGTAGGCGTCGAAGAACCGTTGGACGTGCTCGAGGGTGGCCGCCTCGAGGTCGTCGAAGCTCCCGTAACCGTTGTGGGCGTTCGGAAAGGAATGGAACAGCAGCTTGGGGAGGTCTTCGAGCCACGGAAACCCGCCGTAGGGCTGGTTGAGCACGTTGACGCGGATCTCCTCCTTGACGACCGCGATCTGGTTGGCGAGGTTCTCCTCGTTGATCCTCGGCGCGCGCATGCGGTCGGCTTCGCAGAAGAGCACGAGCTCGAGCGCGTTCGCCGGGACCTGCTCGAAGTAGACGGTCGCGTCCGGACGCGTGAAACCGTTCATGATCCCGCCGTTGCTCTCGATGAGTCGGGGGAGCTCGCCTTTGGGCAGCTGTTCGGAGCCCTGGAACATCAGGTGCTCAAACAGGTGCGCGAAGCCCGTCGACCCCTGCGGTTCGGACCGAAAACCGACGTCGTAGTGGACCGAGACCGCGACGACGGGCGCGCCGGGGTCGGAAATCAGCACCAGCCGAAGGCCGTTGTCGAGCGTCGTCTCTGAGACCGTCGTCACCTGCTCCTCCGTCCTCGGGTCCCAGGCAGGTTATAGGTCGGGCTCGCGCGTGCGCGAAGGCGGCGGCGTGCGCCATGGGCAGGCACGCACACCACGGGAGTGGGCGCCGCACTGGGCGGGGGCCGGCGTGCGCCGACCCCCGCCGGGATCCTCAGGCGGCCAGAAAGCCTCCGGACTGGTGTCGCCAGAGGCGGCCGTAGACGCCGTCGCCCAGCGCCAGCAACTCGCGGTGGGATCCCTCCTCGACGATCGAGCCCTGCTCGATGACGACGATGCGGTCGAGGCGCGCGATGGTGGCGAGCCGGTGGGCGACCACGAGGGCCGTTGCGTTCGCCATCAGCTTCCAGAGGGCCTCCTGCACGAGGACCTCGGACTCCGAGTCGAGCGCGGACGTCGCCTCGTCGAGGATCAGCACCGGAGCGGCCTTCGCCATCGCCTGGGCGATCGCCACCCGCTGGCGTTGCCCACCCGAGAGCTTGAGCCCGCGCTCTCCGACGACCGTGGCGTAGCCGTCGGGGAGGCGCCGCACGAACTCTTCGACGTGCGCGGCGCGCCCGACCTCGTGGACGAGGTCCATGTCGGGGGACTCCATCCCTTCGATCCCGTAGCAGATGTTCTCCGCGATCGTCCGGTGGAGCATCTGCGGGTCCTGCGGCACGAACGAGATGTGCTTTCGCAGCGAAGACTGCGTGACGCTCGAGATGTCCTGGCCGTCGATCGAGATCGTGCCGCCGTCGACGTCCATGAACCGCAGGACGAGCTTGGTGAGCGTCGTCTTGCCCGATCCCGAGGACCCGACGAGCCCGACGTGCTCACCCGGCTCGATGGCGAGCGAGAGGTCCTCGAAGAGCGGTTGACGGCCCGGGTAGCTGAAGCGCAGGTGGCTGAGCTCGAGCCGGCCCTCGTGGACGTCGATCTCCGGGGCCCCCGGCACGTCCACGATCTCGGGTCTGGTCTGTGCGATCCCGGCGAACTTCGCGCACCGCCCGAGCCCCCGCGACGACGTGCGGATGTGCTCGAACGATTCCTCCATCGTCGCGACGACCTGGGTCGCGTAGAAGAGGATGAGGTAGATCGTCCCGGCTGCCGCCGAATGACGGAGTGCAAGGACGACGCCGACGAGCACGGCGAGCCAGCTGAAGAGCCCGAGCGACCCCTCCATCTGCAGTCGCGTCGTCGCGAAGATGCGCCGGGCTTCGAGGTCGGCCGCCACCGTCTGTGCGACGAGCGACTCGACGTGACGACCCTCGATCGGCTCCGCGGACTGCGTGCGCACCGTCGTCAGGTTCGAGATCGTGTCGGCGAGGACGCCGGTCGCGCGGCTGTGCGTGTCGGAGAACTTCTTGCCCGCGGCGACGACCAGTGCCATTCGCTTCCGGAGCACGACGCAGAACGCGATGACGAGCGCGGCCATGACGAGCGCGACCGGCCACGCCACGATCGCCAGCACGACGACGGCGGAGAGGACGGTCACCCCGATCCTGAGGAAACCCCAGTTCAACGTGTCGAGCAGGTCGACGAACGCCCACGAGAAGGTCTCGAGCGTCGAGATGACCTCCCCCGCGGGGCGGTCCGAGTGCCAGCGGTGGCTGAGGTTGATCAGGTGCTCGTAACCCTTCACCAGGGCGTGCGCGAACGCGCGCAGCGACGCGCCCCACTCGACCCAGCCCGCGATCCGCCACGTGAGCGTGCTCAGGATGAGGACCACGCCGTACGCGATGACGAGGGATTCGAACGTCGAGCCGAAGGTCGCGTGCCGCGGCAGCTGTGCGACGCGCGTGAGGAGCTCGGCGAAGATGAGCGGGCCCGCGACGGATTGGAGTGCGGTCGCAAGGACCGTGAGGATCCAACCGGCGACCGTCGCCTTTTTGTACGGACCGACCTGGCGCCAGCAGAAGGCCAGGGTGTCGCGCGTTGATGATGCAGGAAAGAGCGTGTCAGTGGCGCTCATCGTGTGCTCCGTCTTGGTGAGTGTCCGTCATTGATGATTCCGTGCATGGGTGTGCGGGCCGCTCGCCCGTGGGCCGGGCCGTTCGGGGGTTGACCGATCGGCGTTCGTCGGGAGCCGAGACTCCTCAGGTGTCGTCGCCGATCGCCTTCCGGTCCGCTCGCCCTGCCGACGTAACCGGGAGGGGCCGTGGAGGATTGCCGGCCCCTCGTCGTCCGTCGCGCTCCGGCGCGACGCGACGCGTGCCGTTCAGCGAAGGAGGCGGTGCGGGCGGTCCCGCTGAGTCCGACGAGTTGCTGTCAGTCGGCTCGGCTCACGACGTCTGCGTCGGGCACACCGGGAACCCGGATGTCCGCTCGCAAGGCGTCAGCGACGAGCTTCATCGCGATGAGCTGCGGCACGGCGAGACCACGCGGCATATTGGAACCCGTAGCTGCCAACGTGATCACCTCGCTTTCTGCTCGCGGCCGAGCCAAGCAGCTTACATCGAAGCGCGAGTCGTGTAAAGGGGTGTCGGCGTGCGGACGACGACGATGCCCCGGCGTCCAGGACGCCCTTTTCGCCGAGTCGCGCTGTCGCTCAGTGCTGAAGCGAGTCGACGCGCCGGCTGAGGTTCACAGCGTGGTCGCCGATCCGCTCGTAGAAGCGCGCGATCAGGGTCACCTGGGCGGCCACCGAGGGAGGCATGTTCCCCGCCGCCACCTCCGCGGTCAGCCGGTCGTGGAGGATGTCGAGTTCTTCGTCCGCCTCGTCGAGCTCGAGCGCTCCGGAGCGGGCACTGGCGTACGCGTCCGCCGCGGCCCGCCACATTTCGACGGCGACCTCCGACATCCGCTGGACGATGCCGCGGCTCACGGGGGTCATTTCTCCGCCGAGGCCGAAGACGGCGCGCTGCGCGATGTGCTCCGCCAGGTCCGCGCTGCGCTCGAGCTCGGGAAGGACGAGCAACATCCCGACCAGCTCGTGCATCTCGCCCACCTGGGCGCGACCGGACTCGAGCTCCCGCCAGAGGGCCCTCTCGACGGAGGACACCTGCTCGTCGATGCCTCGGTCGTCCTCGACCACGGCCCGCCCGAGGTCGGCATCGGCGTTCAGGAGAGCCCACGTGGCCCGGGCGAGCGCCTCGGTGACCTGAGCGAACAACCGCATCACCTGCTGTTCGGTCTCGAGGTCCACGGCTAGCACCCTAGCGATGACACGGCCGGTGTCCAGCCTCGACGCCGTTCTCGTGATGCGCGCGCGGGCCCGAGGGAAGTCGGGCGACCGCGTCGCACCTCGGCCCCGTCTCCTCCGCGAGGACGCCCGAACAACAGGACGGTCGAACGCCGGCGACCTTTGCATGCACCCCGAGTTCGTCGACTCAACGGACAGGTCCGCGCTCGACCACTTCTTCGACGTCTCGCCGCGTTGCGTCCATCCCGAACGACCACATCGCCCACGTTGCTCCCGCCGGTTCCATCACTTCGAGGTCGGTGTCGGCCTCGTCCGGGCGTATTTCGACAGCGACGTCGTACCCTTCGAGCGTGCCGCGCAATCCGCGCAACGTGTCGAGGATCCATGCCAGATGCTCGATCGACGTATCGACCGGGAAGATCCCGTCCAAGGCTGCCGCACGACGCAGCGGAGCGAGCCTCCGGTGCGCTCCCTGGGCAGCCGCCCACACCGGAATCCGCGGACGCTGAACCGGAACCGGCAAGAACCGCACTCCTGTCGCAGTGAAGGACGTGCCGCGGTGGCTCACCTCCGCTCCCGACCACAACGCGACGACCAGCTCGATGGCCTCGTCGAGAACGCGGGCTCTCGTACGCGGCTCGGTGACCTCGCCGAACCGCTCCAGTTCACCACCCGTGTCCACTCCGAGACCGACGCCGAGGACCAGACGGCCGCCTGAGAGGTGATCGAGGGTGACGGTCTCGCGCGCGACCTTCTGGGGACGCCGGCGAGCGAGTGGCGTGATCATCGGACCTAGCCTGATGCGAGTGGTTCGTGCGGCCACCGCGGCGAGGAGTATCCAGGGGTCCGCGATGACCTGTGGGTCTCCAGGTGGGCGCACCACGTGGTCCCACAGGAAGAACCCGTCCCACGAGTGTTCCTCTGCCGAAGTCGCGAGGTCCAAGATCGTTCGCGGGTCCGCGAACGCTCCGAACGGTGGGAGGTAGAGGCCGTGACGCATTCCGCCAAATCTATGGTCGAAGAACGCGCGGGTTCGGGGGCCTCTTCGCTCACTCCCCGGTCGAGCCGTCGATCAGCTCACGCACCGCGTCCGCGTGTCCGGCGTGTCGGGCGGTCTCGTTGATGAGGTGCAGCAGGACCCAACGAAGCGTGATCCCCTTCTCGCGCCTCGCCGGTTCGTCGAGCGGGAGGCTGCGGACCACCGCGTCCGTCGAGGCGGCGCGCTCGGAATAGGTCCTCACGACGTCGGCGACGGTCACGTCGAGGCCTGGGAAGAATTCGTCTTCGCTTCGGACCACCGGTCCGCCGCGCATGCGTCCGTCGATCCATCGCCGCTCGACCCCGACCAGGTGGTTGACGATGCCGACGAGCGGGAGCAGGCGGCCGTCCGGCCTCCGGTGGGCGTCTGCTTCGTCGACGCCCTCGATGTTGCGAACCGCCGCGCGCCGGAGGTATCCGAGCCAGTCGAGCAGCAGCTCCTTTTCGTCGTCGTGGTCGACGGGGAAGGTGGAGTCGGCTCGCTTGGGCATCGCGCCAACTCTACGGAAGGCGACGTCCGTGACTCCTCGTTCGTCTCGCCTCTCGGACGGGGGCACCGAGTGCGACGCCGGCGAGCACGAGCACCACGGCGAGGGCGCCGGCCGTGAGCCACGCGCCGGTCAGGAATCGCGGCGCCGCGTAGTACCACGCGACGACGCCCCGACCCGCCGGCACGCGCACGACTTGGACGACACCGAGGCGACGGACCATCAGCGGGTGGGAACGGTCGCCGCCCGCGGGCGTCCAGGTCGCCTGCCATCCGGGCACGTCGGCGACGCCGCGCACCACCTCGGCCCCGTGGGGCGACGCCACCTCGGCGGAAGCAGGCTCGAGCCGGGGGCCCGAGATCTGCCGGACGGTCGCGCCCGCGAGACGGGCCCCGGGAGCGGCGCGCAACCGGAGCGGCGGATCCGCCCTGCGGTTGCGGAAGATCGCGAACGCGCCGTCCACGCCCGCGTACGCCCAGTGCGGGGCGAAGACGGCCGACTGCAGCGCGCCGTCGAGTTCGAAGCGTCCCACGGTGGTCGCGACGACGGGCGGCTCGACGACAATGCCCGAGCCGCCGGTGCCGCCCGCACTGCCGGCCGAGGCGACGATCCCGACCGCGCGCTGCGGCCGCGGCCACACGGCGCGCACGGTCCGGCCCTCTGCAACGGGGGTGCTGGCCCACACCGTTCGCCCCGAGGGCGTGAGGATCCCGACGCGCTTCACATCGCCTCCTCCACGGGTGCGCAGGACGACCGAGGTGACTGAGTGCGGGACGCCGAGGTACCAGGTGGCTCGTCCCGGGCGGACGCGGTCTCCGGCGCTCGCCGAGGGAGCGGGCGTGAGCCTCCGGGCCCCGGGGCCGTTGCTCGCCGGGCCGCTCGGCGGCGACGACCCGCGATCAGAGAGGCGCGTCGTGAAGGACTGGGCGGGGGCGAAGAGGTCGGTCGTGTCGAGCGAGTCGAAGACGCCGTCACGCGCGGCGGCCGGGGCGAAGACGTCCTGACCCTCCCCCGATAGGCCGTGCACGCCCGCGGCCCGCGCATAGCGGGCGTCCACGATCGAGCCGTAGCCCTGGACCGAGTAGGTGCCCGCAAGGACGTTTCCGTCCGGGACGCCGAGCTCGCGGGGCCGGCCGACCAGCGTCGGGTCGTAGACGGCGAACCGGCCCTTGATGCGCAAGGCGGAGATCGGGCGGACGGCGGATGCCGACCCCGCGGCCGCCCCGCCCCGCCCCGCCACGCCCGCGTGTCCACCGATGGCGGCGCCGGCGCCTGCGGCGACGACGGCGGACAGCACGAACACGGTGAGGTCGATGACGACGTACGAGGAGACGATCGTTCGCAGTGCGACCGGCCGCGCCCGTGCGCCGCTCCACAACAGGGCGATGGCCAGGCCGCCGAGCACGAGCGGTGGGACGAACCAGGGGGCGAGCCCACGCATCTCGGACGCGCGGTTCGCAGTCACGCCCATCCACTCGGCGAAGGCGGGACCGTCGACGAGCGCGCCCAGCGCGGCCCCGGCGACGGCGAGCGCCGGGATGGACCCGGCGGCACGCTCGGCGAACGACACCCGCGCGCCGGCCGAGAGCCACCCGTCGAGCCAATAGGCGAGGAGGACGGCGAGCGCGAGGTCGGTGGCGAGGATGCTGCGGCTCTGCAGTCGCTGGCCCCCGAAGAGGGGCACCCTCACGAGGAGGTGCCAGAAGGGCACGTGGTTTCCGAGTGCGAGGAGGACGCCAGCCGCGGCGACGACGTACCAGATGGCCCATTCCGGAACGCCCCGTCGCGGCGGCGCGAGAGCTCGGCCGATCAGTGCCCCCGCCGCGACGAGAGCGAGTACGCCGACGTAGCCGGTGACCTCCGTGAGGTTGTAGCTGGCGAAGTAGACGGGTTGCCCGAAGGAGCCCGACCCGCCGAGCAGGTCGGGGACCCCGAGCAGGAGCAGCCAGCGCACCGGGAGCGACCCCGCGGAGAAGAGGTAGGCGCTGGCGGCGCCGCGCTGGGAGGCGGTCACCGCGGCGAGCCCAGGGAGGAGCTGCACCGCGCCGAGGCCGACACCGAGCACGCAGCCGGCGACCACGCCGGCACCGGCGCGCAGGGCGGCGCGCCTCGCCGCCTCGAGCCGGTCGAGGTGGACGACACGCCACAGGCGAAAGAGGCGCCAGAGGGCGTAGAGGACGAGCACGACCGCCGCGTCGGAGATGGCCCGGGGTTCGCCCGCCAAGATGACGAGTCCGACGGAGGCGGCGAGCCCGGCCGTCCAGCCGGCCCGACGGCCAACGCCTCGTGAGGCCGAAGGTCCTCCCGGGCCGCCCGTCACGCGCCGCGACGGGGCGACCGCTCCCGCGCCGGTGGCGGGCGCGGTCAGCCGGTTCAGCGCGAGCAGTGCGACGGGCACCCAGCTCATGCCCGCGACGAGGCCGATGTGCTGGGTCTGGGCCGCCATGCCGCCCGCGAACGCGTACGTGAGGCCGCCGAGCCAGCTCGCGAGGACCCCCAGGCCCGACGCGCGCAGGAAGGCGAAGCACCCGACGCCCGCCACCGCGCTGACCGCGATGAGGTTCACGGGCCACGCGACGGACGCGGGCAGCACCGCAAAGAGCCAGGTGAGCGGGTACGCCGCCCCCGCGTTCCACCCCGCGAGCAGCGGCGTCCCGCTCCAGATGTAGGGGTCGAAGAGCGGCAGGTGCCCGTGGCTCAGCTCGCGCCCGACGAGCTCACGGAGCGGCAGGTTCTGCGTGAGGTCGTCGCCCGGGACGACGGGGTGCCCGGCCAGTGACGGCACGCCGTAGACGAGGAAGGCGAGCAGCACGAGCGAGCCCGCGGCGAGCAGGCTGCTCCGCCCCTCCTCGGGCCGCGCCGGCCCCGGCCCGGTCGCCGGACGCGACGATGCAGGCGACATTTTGGAGGCCACCGCCCGTCATGCTTCCAGCTCGGCGCGGCGGCGTTCAGGCGGCCCGCGCCCCTACCGGCCCGCGTCCGAGGCGTTCAGGAGCAGCGCCACCGGCAGGGACGAAAGGACGTCGTCGAGCTCGAGGGTGCCTCCGGGCGCGCGCACCGTGGTCCCGCTCAGCGCGTCCTCGAACGTGCCCGGCGCGCCCTCGGGGAGCACCACCGTCGTCCCCGCGTACGAGAGCCCCGCGGGGAGGTCGTCGTCCGGGGCGTCGAGACGGGCCGCGAGCCTCGTCACCACCGCCACGGCCCACGCGTCGCGTGTCCCGGGTGCGGCGCCGCCGGGCGCCGTGCTGCGACGGAGCGGCTCGGGCGCCGTCGTCCGGGCAAAGCAGAGCACGGAGCCGGCAGCGGGTCCTGCCGCAGCGAGCCGTTGGTACGCCGCATCAGGGGTGAGTGCCCGACCCCGGGGCGAGCGCCGTGCCCGGAGGCAGCGCGAGGTCACGAACTGTTTCACGCGCCCGTCGCGCCACCCTCGCCGCAGCTCGCCGGCGAGTGTCGCCGCGCCCGCGAGCCGGTCGGGTCCGGCGGGAGCCGACGCGCCCCCCGAGGCCGAGTCCGACCGCGTGTCGATTTCGTCGAGCTCCCGCGCGAGCGCTCGGAGGTCGACCGGCCGGCGGTTGTCGGGGTCGACGAGGGAGAGGTTCCACGTCTCGTCGCCCTGGTAGCAGTCGGGAAGTCCCGGCAGCGCGTGCCGGAGCACGATCGAGGAGAGCGAGTTGACGGCTCCGAGGCGCAGCGCCTCGTCGAGCGCGGGACCGAAGCACGACCGGAGGCGCGCCGCCCCGTCGGCGAGGATCGCCTCGGCGAGACGGCGCAACCGCGTCTCGTACCCGGTGTCCGGGGCGAGCCAGGACGACCGTCGCTTGGCCTCCCGAGCGCCCTTCTCGAGCGCGCCGGCGAGCCGGGCCGCCTCGTCGGCGAGCGCAGGCTCGGACTGCGAGACGGCCGGGAGCACGCCGAGGGCGAGCTGGGCCGCGACGCGCGTCTCGAAGGCGAGGTCACCGACGCCGCCGTCCGCTTCGAGCGCGGCGTCGAGGGCGGCCCGCAACGCGCGGAGCCCGGTCCCGAAGTCGTGCGCCATCTCGGTCAGCGCGTAGAGACGGCAGCGAACGTCCTGCGCGCGCTTCGTGTCGTGCGTCGTGCCGGGCACGAGGCCGTGCGTTGCGGGCGCCACGCGGTCCGCCGCACGTCGGTGCCACCGCGCGACCGCGTCGTGACGCGTCAGCCCGGGCTCGCCGCCCACCTCGCAGAAGGCGAGCGGTCCGGACAGCCGGTACCACGCGGTGTCCTCGACGCCCTTCGCCATGAGCGCCCCGGTGAGCTGCTGCACCCCGAGGGCGGCGTCGCGGCGCTCGGGGTCGAGGACGGCGTCGACGACGGCTGCCGGGCTCGCGCCGTTGGCGCCACCGGCCTCGGTGACCGCCTCGTCCCCTGCGCGGCGCCACACCGCGGCTTGCCCGGCGTCGTCCCCTGCTTCGTCGAGGTAGGTCCGATACCGACGGAGCCGGACGGCAACCTCGCGGAACGCGTCGGTCCGCACGGCGAGCCGTTGTGCCGCTCTCGCGAACTCACCGGGGAAGCTCGTCGTCGCGACGAGCCGGCGGCACTCGACCGTGAGCGTGTCGGTCTCCTCGTCCCCGTCCGCACGGGCGGCCGCGACGAGCCGGTCGAGGCCGTGCGGGTCGACGAGCACGCCTCCGACGTCGTCGATCGTCTCGTACCCGGTCGTCCCGACGACGGGCCAATCGGCGCGCAGCCGTTCGTCTCGGGTCAGGATCTTCTCGACGACGATGGGGACCCCGGTCGCGGCCTGCAGACGCTGCAGGTACCGGGCCGGATCCCTGAGCCCGTCGACGTGGTCCACGCGAAGGGCGGAGAGCCAGGCGCGCTCGGCGAGGCGCCGAACGAGCGCGTGCGTCGCGTCGAAGACGCGGGGGATCTCGACGCGCACGCCCACGAGGCCGTCGATGTCGAAGAACCGTCGGTAGTTGCGGTCGCGGTTGTCGTGCCAGTCGACGAGGCGGTAGTGCTGCACCGCGAGCACGTCGAAGAGCTCGTTGCGGTGCTCCCCGGTTGCGTCAAGAGCCACGCCCGGGTCGACCGACCCCGGCGCGACCGGCAGGTCGATCGCCCCGCTCGCGTCGTCCTCGGGCCCACCGCACGAGCCTCCGCCTGCGCCCACGAGCACGACCGGTTCGCCGGAGCGCACGCCGAGGCGGACGAGGCCGGCCTCGGCGGCCTCGGCGAGCGGCCGGTCGAGGAGGGGAAGCGCGACCTTGCCGCGTGCGGCGGGCGGACCGGCGTCCCAGTCCACGTCGAAGACCTCGCCCATCTCCGAGTCCCGGCCTTCGGCGAGGAGGCGTCGCCACCACGGTCCGTGCGGCCACGTCGAGAGATGGTTGGGCACCAGGTCCACGCAGATCCCGAGGCCGTGCTCCGCGCAGGCGCCGACCAGGCGGACGTACGCACCCTCGCCGCCGAGCTCGGCGCGCAACGAGGTCGGGTCGGTCCCGTCGTAGCCGTGCTGGCTCCCCGGTACGGCCTCTGCCACGGGCGAGAGGTAGACCGTCTCGATGCCGAGGCGAGCGAGGTAGGGCAGGGCGGTGGCCGCCTCGGCGAACCCGAATCCCGGACGGAGTTGCAGGCGGTACGTGGCGCCGAGACCGGGCTGGAGCGACGCGGGGCTCACGGACAGATGACCGCGCCGACGACGACCCCGTACGGGGCGAGCCGGATCGTCAGCCCGGAGCGGGCCGTCCCCCTACTTCCGGCGTCCTCGCGTTCGTCGAGCCCCCTCGCCGCGAGGACCTCCAGTCGCGGGGTCGCCCCGCCCGCCGCCGACGTGCCCCCAGGATCGGCCGGCTCGGGAGGTCCCAGAAGCGCGACGACCGGGACCCGGAGCTCGACGGTCTCGGGGTGGAAGGTGCCGGCCACGACGACCGGGCGCGCTCCGGCGCTGGCGGCGGCCCGCCGCACGAGCACCCAACTCGCGCTCCGCCCGTCCGTCCACGCCCACGTCCGTTCGGGCTCGAGGGTGCCCAGCGCCGGCTCCTCGGCCCGCAGGCGCAGCAGGAGCCGCTGCCACTCGAGGAGCTCCGCGTGCACGCCGCCGGACGCGAGCGAGCGGTCCGGGCGGCATGCAGCGAAGGTCTCGGGGTCCTCGGGGTCCGGCAACTCGAGCCGCTCGCCGGCGATCCCGCCACCGGCACCGGCTGTGCGCAGGGCACCGATCTCGGCGCGCCGCCCTTCGCGCACGGCGTCGATCAGCCGGGGGTCCGAGTGCTCGATGAAGTAGTGGAAGGGCGCCGTCTCGCCGTACTCCTCGCCCATGAAGCGCAGTGGGACCCAGCCGCTCAACAGCACGGCCGCCGCGACCGGGAACTGCGCCTCCATCGGCAACGACGCGGTGAGCCGCATGCCGAAGCCGCCGTTGCCGACCTGGTCGTGATTCTGCGCGAACACGACGAGCCGATCGCCGGTGAACGGCGGGCACGGTCGCGCGCCGTGCCGGCGTCCGCGCGAGGGCACTTCGCGGCCCGAGAAGACGAAGCCGTCCGTGCACGCGGTCGTAAAGTCCCCCACACCGCGGTAGTCGCCGAAATACCGGTCTCGCTGGCCGGTGAGCGACACGCGCAACGCGTGATGGAAGTCGTCGTTCCACACCGCGTCGAGCCCCATCCCGCCCGCGTCGGGACCTCTGAGGAGACGAGGGTCGTCGTCGGGGCTCTCGGCGACGACCGTGATCACGCGGCCGGCTCTCCGTCCCTCCGCGTGCAGTGCCGAGGCCAGCTCCGCGAGGAACGGCGACGCGGTGCGGTCGGCGAACTCGTTGACCGCGTCGAGCCGGAACCCGTCCACGCCGAGCTCCCGCACGCAGGACACCGCGTGCTCCACGAAGAAGCGCCGCACCTCGTCGCTCCCGTGCGCGTCGAAATTCACAGCCTCGCCCCAGGGCGTCCGGTAGCGGTCGGTCAGGTACGGGCCGTACTCCGTGAGGACCGCCCCCTCCGGGCCGAAGTGGTTGTAGACGACGTCGAGCACGACGGCGAGGCCTTCACGGTGTGCGGCCGTGCAGAGCCGTCGCAGCCCCTCGCGCCCGCCGTAGGCGTGGTGCACCGCGAAGGGGAAGACGCCGTCGTAGCCCCAGTTCCGCGTGCCGGGGAACTCGGCGACGGGCATGAGCTCCACGGCGCTGTAGCCCGCGTGCGCGAGCTCGCCGAGCGCGGCCTCGACACCGGCGAACGTCCCCTGCTCGGAGAACGTGCCGACGTGCACTTCGCAGATGACGTACGCCGCGAGCGGAAGGCCGCGCCAGTGCACACCGGGCTCGGCGGGGCGGCACTCGACGACCTCCGACGGTCCGTGCACGCCCTCGGGCTGCGAGCGCGACGCGGGGTCCGCGAAGGGTCCGCGACCGTCGAGGAGATACCGGTACCGCGTGCCAGGTGGCGCCGCGAACGTGCCGTGGTGATAGCCGCGGTCCGTCTTTCGCAGGCTGCCTGAGACCTCGTCGCCGAGGACGAGCTCGACACGTTCGGCCGACGGCGCCCACACGCTGAAGCGCGTGAGGGCGTCTGCGTCGAAGAACGCGCCGTGCCGCATGCCGTCGCCGGCGCCGGTCATCTCCGTGACACCTCCTCGGCGCCATCCCCCGGCGCGCCGACATCTTCGTCGCAGGGTGACGCCGGCGCACCCGTGACGAGCGGCGACGCTGCCACGAGGGAGCCGTACCCGATCGACATTGCCCGCACGCCGTCTGCAGGGCCGGGGCTCAGGGGGCAAGTGACCCGCCGCGCTCGGCCAGATTGCGTGCTCAGAACGTGATCTGCGAGCTCCAGCGCTCCGCCAACGCGCGCTCCCCGAAGACGTCGATGCCCGCCGCGCCGAGGGTCTCGCGATTCGTGCACCAGAGCCAGAGCGCCTCGGCGCCGCCGCGCAGCGCGATGTCGCCCTTCGCGTGTGAGTGCTCGACCTCGACGCGGCTCTCGGGTCCGAGGTGCACGAGCCACTCGCCGTCGCCGTCGGTTCGATGGAAGTGGAAGGTCTCCCCGCCCCACGTCCCGGGATTGCGGCCCATCCAGCGCGGCACCATGACCGTGAGGTGCTCGTCCAACCCGTCCGCCGCAAGATCCGCTGTCAGCGGAGTGGTCGTCCCGGTCGCCCGCTCGGCGTCCCACGCGTGCAGCACGGTCTCGAGCGCCTGGCGTCGGAACCAGAACCAATTCGTCGCGGGCTGCCCGAACGTCCAGCACCCGGACTCCGCGTCCGACGATCCGAGCGCGGTGACGAGGCGCGCGGCCTGCCCGCGTGCCCACTCGACGAGCGCTGCGTCGCCAGCGTCGTCCGGCGGTTCCGGGCGGTCCGCCGGAGACCCGTCGGTGACGATCGTCGCCGCCCATCCCCACGTCCGCCCGAGGTGCGCGACGAGGTCCGAGACGGACCATCCGGGACAGCTCGGCACGGGGAGGTCGAGCGTGCCGTCGGCCGCCACGAAGGTGCGTGTGACAGCGTCCTCCAGCGCGGCGAGGTACTCGGCAGGTTCCACGGGCCGAGGATAGATCGCGCCGCGCTCAGCGTTGCGCGCCCTCCGAGTGCCGCTGCGTGCGGGCGACGACGATGCGGGCGGCGACAAGAAGGACGAGCACCATCACGATGAGGATCAGCGCCGCGTCGTAGGAGAGGTAGTTCGCGTGCTTCGACGGATACGACCAGAACGTGAACACGAGGTACGTGAGGTACCCGAAGCCGTGCGCGTGGATGAACGAGCCTGTCCAGACGCCGCTCGAGAACTCGGCGGTGAAGAGCAGCGGGGCCGTCTCGCCGCCCGCGATCGCGAGCGCGATGAGAAGACCGGTGATGATGCCGGGCGCCGCGGACCTGAGCACCACCTTGCGCAGCGCGTACCCCGTTCGCATGCCGAGCGCTTCTGCCCCTTCCCGGTAGTTGGTGGGCACCTGGCGGAGGGCGGTCTCGGTTGCCTTGGCGATGTAGGGGACGACCATCACCGAGAGCACGAGGAGCGCCGGCAGGAGCGAGAACTGCCAGTGGAGTCCGACGACCAGGGCGACGTACCCGACATAGCCGAGCACGATCGAGGGGAATCCGGACAGGACGTCGGAGGCCATGCGAAGCCAGGTACCCCCCGGAGAGCCGCCGCGGCGGGGTCGGCCGAGCTCGGCCAGGTGGATCCCGGCGAGCACCCCGATGGTCCCGGCGATGAGGAGGACCCCGGCCATGAGGATGAGCGTCCCGGTGATCGGCCCGAGAAGACCCCCCTGCTCGCCGTACAGGTTGGTCCAGAGCACGCTCCACTGCCAGTGCGCGGCCGCGCGGCTCACGACACCCGCGACGAGCCAGGCCGCCGGCGCCAGCACCAGCGCGAGCGCGAGCACCGTGCCGACGCGGAAGACCACGGTGAAGACGGACCGGCGTCTCGTACGAGTCATCGCCCCCGCCCTCATGCCGCGCGCCCCACCGGTCCGCCGAGGCGCGACGTCCGGTGGACGATCCAGCGCGCGGCCAGGTTCACGAGCACCGACATGACCGCCAGCACGAGGGCGATCTCCGCGAGGCTCGCGACCGAGAACCCGGTGCCGTCGGTGAGGGCCGAGTCGAGTTGCGTGGCGATGGCAGCGGCGATCGTCGTCATCGGGGAGTAGACGTTCGGTGCGACCTTGAAGATCGCGCCCACCGTGAGGACGAGCGCCATGGTCTCACCGAGCGCGCGACCGAGCCCGAGCACGGTCGCCCCGATGATCCCGGAACGCACCCAGCGGAGCGTGATCTTGTTGGCGACCTCGAAGTCCGTCATGCCGAGCGCCTCGCCACCTTCCTTGGGCAGCGTCGGCACCTGGCGGAACAGGTCGGCCGTCGTCGCCGTGATGATGGGCACGATCATGAGGGTGAGGACGAGGCCGCCGGTGAGCAGACCCTCGCCGTGCCCGACTGTGCCCTTGAAGAAGGAGAACACCGGCACGTTGGGCAGGTGGGTGGCGATGAACGGGTAGACGGTCTTCGAGAGCGCCGGGCCGAAGGTGAGGACACCCCAGAGGCCGAGCACGACGCTCGGCACGCCGGCCAGCAACTCGATCGCGAACCCGAGCGGGCGCGACAGGAACCTCGGGAGCCGCTCGGTGAGCGCGAACGCGCACCCGATCGAGATTGGGAGCGCGATCACGACGGCGATCGCCGAGGTCTGGAGGGTCCCGGCGATCATCGGCCAGGCGCCGTAGGACGAGCCGAGGGGATGCGCGATGCCGTCCGTCTTGACCGTCTGCGCGTAGGTGCTCCCGATCTTCCACGCCGAGTGCGTGAAGAAGCTGCCGCCGTTCAGGCGCACGGCGGGGTAGGCCTTCACGGCCAGCACCGCGACGACGAAGACCAGCGCGGCGAACGGCAGCAGCACGGCGACCCGCGCCCCCCACCGCCACGCGCCTGTCTCGCCGGCGCGCAGCGCTGCTGCGACGCTCCGGAGCACGTCGCCCGGCCTCGTGCGGATGGGACCGCGGGCTGCGGGCGGGGGGACGCCCGCAGCACCGGCGGCATTCTGTGCAGTCGTCATCTCACCAACCGGTGTGACGTGGTGGCCGCGATGGGCCGAAGTGGCGCCGCTACTTGATCGCCTTGATCTCCCCGAACGAGTTGTCCGCGACCCTGAGCGGCAACGGCCGGAACCCGACCTGGCTCAGGTAGGTGGCGTTGTTCCCGTCGGCGGGGTTGATCGCCCACTCGAGCAGTGACCGCACGGCCTTCGCCTCGCTCGAGCTCGACTGCCTCTTCGAGACGATCGCATACTCGTAGTTGATGATCGGGTAGCCGTTCTTGATCTTCCCGTCGATCATCGACTGCGCGCCTGTCTTCGGGGTCTTCTTGGCGAAACCGGCTGCCTCTGCGGCGACGGTCGTCGGCGACGGCATGATGTACTGCCCCTTTCCGTTCTTCAGCTGCGCGTAGACGAGCCCGTCGCCGAGGGCCTGGGTCTGGTAGCTGATGCCCACGTAGGCGATGCACCCGGGGGTCGCCTTGCAGCCGGCCAGCATTCCGGAGTTCCCTGTCTCGCCGAGGGCACCCGGTGCCGAGGGCCATGTGACCGTCGTGTTGTAGCCGACCTTGGACGCCCAGCCCTTTGTGGAGTCCGACAGGTACGTGGTGAAGAGGAACGTGTCACCACTTCCGTCGGAGCGGTGCAGGGTCACGATGGGGATCGACGGAAGCGAGACCCCGGGGTTCAGCTTGGCGATCGCGGCTGTGTTCCACTTGGTGACCTTGCCGTCGTAGATCTGCGCAAGGACCCTGCCGCTCAGCTTCAGGTGCGCCGTGACGCCTGTCAGGTGGTAGAAGATCTCCTGCGCCGAGATGGCGAGGGGGATGTTCTCGAGTGTCTTGGCGGCCTGCTTGTCCGATGTCGACAGGTACGCGTCGGACGAGCCGATCTGGATCGTGCCCGCGGTCGCCTCGCTGATGCCGTGGCCGGAACCTCCGGCGGCCGTCTGGACGGTCACCTGCGGGTACTTTGCGTTGTAGCCGGGCACCCAGAGGTTCCACAGCGGGTAGAGCAGCGAGCTCCCCGCCTCGCTGATGGTGCCTGAGGCGGGCCTTTCGACGGTGAGCTTGACGGCCTTCGATTTCTTGTGGGTGGCGTGCGCAGCCGCGCCGGATGCGGTTCCGGCCGTGGCCAGCGCCATGGCTGCCGCGCCGAGGACGGCGGGCGCCAGGTAACGGGCTCGGATCTTCCGAGTCACGTGGTCCTCCTTTTGGGTCGGTGCATCGGATGCTGGAGAAACGGGTGCGTGAGCGGGCGGGTTCGGTGGCATTGGCGGACCTCCCGGGCGTGATTCGGGACGTGGTCGTCTCATTGGGCGGGGTGCTGCATTGCGGGTCGGGTTGCGAAGGTCGAATGCGGTGTCGGCGGTAGCGGTCGAGCCCGGGTCGTCACCCGATGTGCCCGTTCACGTACCGCTCGGTACGGGGGTCCTGTGGTCGTTTGAAGATGTCGCTCGTCGTGCCGTGTTCGACGAGCCCTCCTTCGTAGAAGAAGACGGTCCGTTCTGAGATCCGTTTTGCCTGCGCGAGGTTGTGCGTCACGACGACGAGCGTGAGCGCGGGCGCGAGCCCCATGAGGAGCGCCTCGACGTACTCGGTCGAGATCGGATCGAGCGAGGAGGTCGGCTCGTCGAGGAGCAGCACGTCCGGACCGACCGCGAGCGCGCGAGCGAGGCACAGCAGCTGCTGTTGGCCTCCGGAGAGCCGGAACGGCGAGTCGCCGAGACGGTCCTTCACCGCGTCCCAGAGCCCGACTTCGCGCAGGCGTCGCTCGGCGACCACCTTGAGCTGCTTGCCCTTGGCGATCCGGTGGGCGCGCACCCCTGCGCTCACGTTGTCCTCGATGGACATCGGGAAGGGGTTCGGCCGCTGGAACAGCATCCCCACCCGGCGGCGGAGGTCGAGGAGGTCGACGTCGCGCGCCCAGAGGCTCTTGCCGTCGAGCGTGACGTCGCCGCCGTGGCGGAAGCCCGGCACCCGGTCGTTCATCCTGTTGAGCGTCCGGAGGAACGTCGACTTGCCCGATCCCGTCGGCCCGATGAGGGCGGTGATGCTCCCCCGCGGGAAACGGACGTCGATCGACGAGAGCACCGACTTGTTGCCGAAGGAGAGGGCCAGGCCGGAGGTCTCGATGATGTTGGGGGGCCGGTCCCGGTCAGGGTCGAGTGCGTCGAGGCGCGAGTCGATCCGGGCCGCGGGCTTGCTCACAAGAAGGTTGTACCGGTGCAAGGTGAACTAGGAGAAAACTTGCGGTAAAGCGGAACCGAACTTCGCGCAAACATTTCAATTCCGCTTCGAAAACGTCTTCACGCACCCCGACTGCGCGCACCGCACGCGTCAACCTCCGAGCGCGACGCCTCCGCCGCGGGGGTCCGAGGCTCCGCAGAGCCCTCCTCCCGCCGCGTCGATCGCGACGACCTGGACGCTCCCGTCGTTGCCCCACGGCTCCTGCACGACGACCGTCGCGCCTGCGCGTCGGAGCTCCTCGAGCGCAGTGTCGTTGAAGCGCGACTCGCAGCGGACTTCGGGTCTGACGCCGACCGCGTCGGCGTCGCTTCCCGGGAAGAGCGTGAGGCGCGGGGCCGCGGCGGCGCGACCCGGGCCGGCGTCGTGGTCGAGGAGGTGGGAGAGGACCTGCATGTTCCACTGCACCTGACCGTCGCCGCCCGGCGTGTTGCCTACGAATGCGGGACGGCCTGTCGGAGCCGCCGCGATCCACGCGTTGAGCGTGTGCATGGGTCTGCGACCCGGGCGGAGACCGTTCGGGTGGTCGGGATGCAGGTAGGCGCCGCGTCCGAGCCGGTCGTTCATGACGATGCCCGTTCCGGGGACCATCAACCCCGAGCCGAACGAGTAGGCGAGCGAGCAGATGAAGCTGACCGCGTTGCCACGACCGTCGACGGCGACGACCGAGGTCGTGTCTCCGGTGCCGATCGACGAGGGGACGGTCGGAAGCGGGTCTGCTTCGAGTGCCGCCCGGGCGCGCTCGGCGATCTCGGGGGCGAGCAGGTCCTCCCACCCTCTCGAGTCAGATCCGGCCAGACGCCGGCGGTCGGCGAAGGCGAGGGTCGCCGCGCCGGCGAACCACCTGAGCGCGCGTCCGTCCAGCCACGGCAGCTCCGACAAGACGCCGTCGAGCACCGCGGCCTGCTGGAGCACCATGTAGCCCTGGCTCGGCGGGCGGTTCTCGTGGACGGTGTGATCGCTGTAGGTGCCGGTGATCGTCTCGGTGGGCTCCGCCCGGGTGTCCCGCCACTCGCGCCCGGAGAACGGCGCCCCCGCCGCCGTGAGCGCTCGCAGGCAGCGCTCGGCGAGCTCGCCCCGGTAGAAGTCCGTGGGCGCGGCGGCCAGACGCTCGATCGTGGCCGCGAGGTCGGGCTGTCGGAACGTGGCTCCGGGGAGGGGCGGCTCTCCGCCGGGGAGGTACACGGCCGCCGCAGCCTCGTCCGCCGCCAGCTTCTCCCTGGCGTCGGTGACGTCCTCGCGCAGCCCGTCTGTCGCCGGGAGGCCGTCGCGGGCCGCGGCGACGGCCGGCGCGAAGAGCTCCGCGAGGGGTCTCGTGCCGATCTCGCGGTGGAGGGTCTCGATCGCGGCCATGGCGCCCGGGACGGTGACCGAGAGCGGGCCGCCGACCGGCACCGCCTCGAAGCCCCGTTGCCGGTAGAAGTCGACGTCCGCCCCGTCGGGCCCCACGCCGCTCCCCTGGACGGCCCGGTACCGGCCCGTCTCTGCTTCGTACCACACGCAGAAGACGTCGCCGCCGACGCCGCACATGCCCGGAATGGCCACGAAGCACATGGCGGCCATGGCGAGGGCGGCGTCGCCCGCGCTCCCCCCCGCCTCGAGCACGGCGGCACCCGTCGCGCTGACGGTCGGGTGGCTCGAGCCGACCATGTAACGGTCCGAGCGTGCCTCGGAGGCCCGGGCGTTGTCCTCCCAGGTGCCAGCCGAGAGCGATGCCGCCGGGTCCTCCTCGCTCCTCGTGCTCACCGCTGCGCGTCGCCCCGGTGCACGTCGCGCATGCGGACCCCGGTCGTTCTCGTCACTGGCACGACCCCAGTTGAGCACGGCTGCGCACGACGGGTCAGAGGTTCGGCGCACCCGTGGCGCGAGCGAGTGGGGCTCGGGTGCCGGGAGCCGCCGGTTCCGCGGGGGCGCCATTGGATACCGTGCCCACGTGGACTGGGTGGACGCGGTCGTGATCCTCCTTCTGCTCGCGGCCGCTCTCCACGGGCTCCGCGTGGGCGCGCTCGTCCAGGTCCTCTCGTTGTTCGGGTTCGCGATCGGCGTGACCATCGGCGCCCTCCTGACCGGTGTGGTGGAGCCGTCGGTGCACACATCGGTGGCGAAGACGGCGGTCGCGCTCGCGCTCGTGATCGGTCTCGGTGCCGGCTTCGGCGTGCTCGGCCGCGTGCTCGGTGCGATGGGGAACGTCGCTGCGCGGCGCCACCGGCTCGGCCCGCTCGACAGCGCGGCCGGCGTCGGCGTCGCGATCGTCGCCGGGCTCTTCGCGGTGTGGCTCGTGGCCAACGAGCTGGCGCAGACCCAGTACACGTGGTTGAGCGCGGCCATCCAGCGCTCCGGGGTCGTCCGCGTGGTCGACGGCGTCATGCCGCCCCTTCCGAACGTCTTCTCCAAGGTGCAGACCTTCTTCGGCTCGACGGGGTTCCCCCCCGTCTTCTCCGAGCTCGAGCCGGCGCCGCTCCACGTGGCGCTGCCGAGCTCGCGCTGGGCACAGAACCTGGCGCGCACGGCCGAGGCCTCGACGGTGAAGGTGCTCGGGCAGGCCTGCGGGTACCTGCAGGAGGGCTCGGCGTTCGTGGTCGCGTCCCGGACCGTCGTGACGAACGCGCACGTCGTCGCGGGGGAGCGGACCACCTACGTGGTGGTCCAGGGCGCGCAGTACCCGGCGAAGGCCGTGTACTTCGACCCGACATTCGACCTCGCCGTCTTGCGCACGACGGCGCCGCTCGGCCGGCCGCTCCCCATCGACGGATCGACAGTCGCCTCGGGGACCCGCGGGGTGGTGCTCGGCTACCCCGAGAACGGCCCCCTCGCGGTGGGTCCCGCCGCGGTGGCGGACGAGCTCGCCGCGCAGGGTCGCAACATCTACAACCAGGGCACAGTGACGCGCAGGGTGTACCAGGTCGACGCGTCGGTGCAGCCCGGCAACTCCGGCGGACCGCTGCTCGACGCCGCCGGCCAGGTGATCGGCGTCGTCTTCTCCCGCTCGACGGTGTACTCGGGCGTCGGCTACGCCCTCGCCTCCCCGGGCGTCCTGTCGCGGGTGCGGGCTTCGGCGCACCACGTCGCGCCCGTCGCGACCGGCGCGTGCACCTCGGGCTGAGCGCGTCCGGGGCGGCTTCGTCCGTGGCGGCGGCCGGGTCCGCGTCGGCGGCGGGGTGGCGGCGGCGGGCACGGAGGGACGGGCCGTCGGCCGCGTGAGCGGGGACGCCCGGTAAGAATGGCCGCCGTGCCACTGCGGATCGAGGACTACGGCGTCATCGGGGACCTGCACACGATGGCGCTCGTGGGCATCGACGGGTCCATCGACTGGCTGTGTCTTCCGCATTTCGACTCCGACGCCTGTTTCGCCCGGCTGCTCGGCTCGGATGAAAACGGCTTCTGGCGGATCGCGCCCGTCGGGGCGCCGACAACGGTCAGGGCGACGAGGCGTCGGTACCGCGGCAATTCGTTCGTGCTCGAGACCGAGATGGACACCGCCGACGGCACCATCCGCGTCGTCGACTGCATGCCCTGTCGCGAGCAGCGGCCGCAGGTCGTTCGGGTGGTCGCGGGGCTGCATGGGACGGTCCGGGTGCGCATGGAGCTTCGGATCCGCTTCGACTACGGCAACACGGTTCCGTGGGTCACGAAGGACGATCACCTCCTCACGGCGACGGCCGGGCCGAACGCGCTGTGGTTGTGGACGCGCGCGGAGACGCACGGCGAGAACATGTCGACGATCGCCGAGCTGGACGTGAGCGAAGGGGAGCGGTACGCCTTCACCATCGGGTGGTACCCCTCGCACGAGGCGCCACCGCATCCGATCGACCCGAGCTACGCGATCGGGGCGACCGAGGGATGGTGGGAGACGTGGTGCGCGGCGTCGACGTACGACGGCGGTCACAAAGAGGCGGTGCGCCGCTCGCTCATGACCCTGAAGGCCCTCACCTACGAACCGACGGGCGGCATCGTGGCCGCGGCGACCACGTCGCTCCCAGAAACCCTCGGCGGGGAACGGAACTGGGACTACCGCTACTGCTGGTTGCGCGACGCCACGCTGACCCTCGAATCGCTCATGCGTGGCGGCTACCACGATGAGGCGCTCGCCTGGCGCGACTGGTTGTTGCGCGCGACGGCCGGCGACGTCTCGAAGCTGCAGATCATGTACGGGGCCCGCGGCGAGCGCCGTCTGGACGAGTGGGAGGTCGACTGGCTGTCGGGCTACGAGGGGTCGGTCCCGGTGCGGATCGGGAACGCGGCCGCCGACCAGTTCCAGCTCGACGTCTACGGAGAGGTGATGTCCGCCCTCTACCGCGCCGCGCAGATCGACGGTGTGCACAGCCGGGCCATCTGGGACCTGCAGACGAAGCTGGTCGAGTTCGTCGAGCACGGGTGGAAGGAGCCCGATGACGGGCTCTGGGAGGTCCGCGGGCCGCGACGGCACTTCACGCACTCCAAGGTGATGGCGTGGGTGGCCGTCGACCGGGCCGTTCGGACGATGGAGGACTGGCCCGAGCTTCCAGGCCCCATCGAGCGGTGGCGCAAGCTGCGGGACCGGATCCACGCCGAGGTCCTCGAGAAGGGCTTCGACAAGGAGAAGCAGTCCTTCACGCAGTACTACGGCACCGACGAGCTTGACGCCAGCCTCCTCATGATCCCCCGAGTCGGGTTCCTTCCGGCGAAGGACCCCCGCATGGTCGGCACGATCGACGCGATCCAGCGCGAGCTCGTCGAGGACGGCTTCGTGCTCCGCTACCGCACGAAGGACGACGGCCGCGTGGACGGCCTGACGGGTCGCGAGGGCGCCTTCCTCGCGTGCTCGTTCTGGCTCGTGGACTGCCTGTACATGATCGACCGGCGCGACGAGGCCCACGAGCTCTTCGACCATCTGCTCTCGTTGCGCAACGACCTCGGGCTGCTCGCCGAGGAGTACGACCACGTCGCCAAGCGTCAGGTCGGCAACTTCCCCCAGGCGTTCTCCCACGTGTCCCTCGTGAACTCCGCGTGTCTGATTTCTGGGATCGACCACCCCGAAGCGGTACAGGCGGTCGAGGACCACCACCCCCCGCCCCACCGGCTCCAGCGCGTCCTGCACACCGGGGCGCGGTCGTTCGCCCCGACCTCGGGGACGTCCCGGTGGAACGTCGGGCCACTCACCCGGCGCCGGAAGCCGCCCGATGGACGCGCCGTCGAGCCGGGCAACGGCGTCGACAACGGGAGGCGGGGGCGCGCCGAACCGGACGGGCGCGACGCGTCGGGGGCGCCGAGCGCGGCTTCGAGCGTGGCCGGGGGAGCGGGACGGCTCTTGGGACCCTCCGACACGAAGACCGAACCGACGACGGCGACGACGGGGACGACCGAGTCGAAGGAGGAGCCGTGAAGGCGCTGACGGTGGTGCCCCTGCAGGCCGGGTCGGCGGAGCTCTCCGACGTCGCCGACCCTCCGGAGTCCGACGGTCCGGTGCTGGTCGAGACCATCGCGGTCGGCGTCTGCGGGACGGACGCCGAGATCCTCTCGGGGGCGTACGGCTGGGCGCCGCCGGGGAAGCAGCGGCTGGTGCTCGGCCACGAGTCCCTCGGCCGCGTCCTCGATGCTCCCGCCGGGGCGGGCGTCGCGAAGGGCGACCTCGTCGTCGGCATCGTGCGCCGGCCGGACCCGGTGCCGTGTGGCAACTGCGCCGTCGGCGAGTGGGACTTCTGCCGCAACGGCAAGTACACCGAGCGGGGGATCAAGGAGCACGACGGCTACCTGTCCGAGCGGTACCGGATCACGGCGGACTTCACGGTGAAGGTCGACGCCTCGCTCGGGCTCCTGGGCGTCCTGCTCGAGCCGACGAGCGTCGTGGCCAAGGCCTGGGAACAGGTCGACCGGATCGGTCACCGCGCGCACTGGGAGCCCAAGACCGCCGTCGTGACCGGTGCCGGACCGATCGGCCTCCTCGCCGCCATGATCGGCGTCCAGCGCGGCCTCGAGGTGCACGTGATCGACCAGATGGCGACCGGTCGCAAGCCGGACCTCGTCCGCGCGCTGGGCGCGAGCTACCACACGGGCGCGGTCGAGGACGCCGTCGCGGAGCCCGACGTCATCATCGAGTGCACGGGGGTCTCGTCGCTGGTGCTCGACGCCATGGAGCACGTCGGACCGGGTGGCGTCGTCTGCCTGACCGGCGTGTCGTCGGGAGGACGGACCGTCGCCGTCGACGAGGGCGCGCTGAACCGCACGATGGTGCTCGAGAACGAGTCGGTCGTCGGCTCGGTCAACGCCAACCGCCGGCACTACGAGGATGGCGCGGCTGCGCTCGCCGATGCCGACCGCGGCTGGCTGGAGCAACTCGTGACGAGGCAGGTGCCGCTCGAACAATGGCAGCAGGCGCTCGAGCGCTCACCGGACGACGTGAAGGTGGTCGTCCAGGTCTCCGACGTCTGACCCGTGAGCCACCCGGCCGCGGATTCCCCGCGCGCATCGGACGAAGAGCCGCGGCGCACCGACACGACGGTCATCGCCCCCGGCGTCGTCCAGATCGACACCCTGCTCGGCGGCTGGCAGCGGATGACCGCCGGGTACCTGCTCGAGGGCCCGGCGCCGCTCCTCGTCGAGACCGGGAGCCAGTCGTCCGTCCCGGTCCTGCTCGCCGCCCTCGAGGGGCTCGGGATCGGCGCGAGCGACCTCGCAGGCGTGGCCGTGACCCACATCCACCTCGACCACGCGGGTGGCGTCGGCGACGTCGCGCGGGCCTTTCCCGGCGCGACGGTCTACGTCCACGAAAAGGGCGCCCGGCACCTCGCCGACCCCGGCCGCCTCGTCGCCTCGGCCGCCCGCGTCTACGGCGACCTCCTCGACGCGCTCTACGGTCGTCTCGAGCCGACGGCGCCCGAGCGCATCCACGTCCTGCTCGACGGCGACAGGGTGCAGGTCGGCCCCGGACGCGAGCTCGTCGCGATCGATTCGCCCGGTCACGCCAAACACCACCTCGGGCTCCACGATTCGGCGACCGGTATCCTGTTCGCGGGCGACGCCGTCGGCGTTCGGCTTCCCGACTTGGGCGTGCTCCGGCCTGCCACGCCTCCGCCCGACTTCGATCTTTTCCAGGCGCTTCGCTCACTCGGCCGGTTCGCCGAGCGCCGGCCGGACGCGATCGCGCTGGCGCACTACGGGCTGCTCGGCGACCCTCTCACCTTGCTCGCAGAGGCGGAGGAGACGCTCAGGAGCTGGGCGTGGACCGCTGAGCAGGCATGGCGGGAGGGGCGGGACATCGCCGACGCGCTCATGGCCAGCTACCCCGTCGACACCGACACGATCGCGCCCGAGAATCTCCAGAAGCTCGATGTACTGAACGGCTTCCACTCGAATGCGGCGGGGTTCGAGCGGTGGCTCGAAAAGCGCGACGCCTCGGCCTCGGGCTCGGCCCCAGGGGGGCCGCGGAGCGCCTGAGCGGGAGAACTCAGGTGAGCGAGTGCACCTCGTGGACGTCGCCGCACTCGATGCCGAGCGCTGTGTGGTGACTTCGGACCGCCTCTTCGTCCGGCGCCTCGAGCAGGCAGTACACCTTTCCGTGCGCGTTGAAGAACGCGTCCACCTGGCGGACCCCGTACTCGTCGGAGCGGCCTTCACGGGCTTCGTGACCCAGCTCGTCGACCATCTGGTCGGAGAGCTTCAGGTCGTCGTGGAAGTCGATGAACATCGGCATGGTGGCCGCCCCCCTTTGCGCATCAGGACTGCTGCGCAGCCAACTCCCTGTCGGGATTGCACTGGCAGCGTCACATTACCGGGCAGCCCTTCGACGGTCGCGGCATGTCGCACGCGTGTGCTCGCCGAGCGCGCGGCCGCGCGCAGCGGGCGCGCGACCCGGCACGTGCCGAAATCCATCGGGAATGGGCGCGCCCTTCGCGTGTTCGCCGGTGAGGTTCAGTCGACTCGAAGGCGGCGGCGGAGGTCCTCTTGTCGTGACTCGAAATCGTCGAGCGAGATCCGACCGTCTGCCAGGTCCTCGTGGAGGCGGGCGAACTCGGCGAGCAGTGCCTCTTGGTCCTCTGGGGGCGCCGGGGCGGGTGTGGCGCCGTCACCGTCCGCTCGTTCGGCGCGCCGCGCGAGCCGGTCCTCCTGCTTCGCTCGCGCCTTCTCCCGCTTCGCCTGGTCACGCTGCAGCTTGCCCACGGTGGTCCGCGGTCGTGCCATGGTCACCCCTTCTCTCGTTATCTCGGACCCACAGGCACTCGGCCGCGGGTCACCGGCGGAAGGGAGGAGCGGTCAGATCGCCTTGACGTTGCGCGCCTCGTCGCCCTTTCGCCCGGGCGCGATCTCGAACTCCACCTGCTGGCCGGCCTCGAGCGTCCGGAAACCGGAGCCCACGATCGCCGAGTAGTGGACAAAGACGTCTTCGCCGTCGGGCCGGGAAACGAACCCGTACCCCTTCTCGTTGTTGAAGAATTTAACGGTTCCGGTCGGCATGCGTGCCTTCTCCCTGCATTTCGATCACTTTCTTGCTACTTGACTCTTGCTTCTTGAAGTTGCCGGCCGCCCTGTCGGCAGGCGCCGCTCGCGCAGCCTCGTCCGGAGGTGTGCACGTCGACCTCCGCGCGGCTGGGCGATGCGGGAACGCTCGAGCGAAGAGGAAGTGCGGCAGCCGGTGCGACCGGCCGAAGGAGCGTAGCAGGGGGCGTCGGCGACTCCCGCTCGCCCGCTCACCTGGTCCTTCGGCGGAGTCACCCACCTCGAACCGGGCGTCTCTCGTCCGGTTCACACCGTCCGGAGCGCCTCGGCTGGGGCCATGCGTGACGCCTTGAGCGCCGGGTGGAGGCCTGCCACGGCACCCACGACGACGGCGGCAGCCACGGCCGCGCCGAACGCCGAGGCCGGCACGACCGCGTGCCAGGCGCGCGCCGCCGAATACAGGGAGGACGCCAGGCCGCCGAGGAGCCCGCCCGTCACGCCGCCGACGCCGCCCATGAGGGCCGATTCGGCCACGAATTGGAGGCCGATGTGGGCACGGGTCGCGCCGAGGGCCCTTCGCAGGCCGATTTCGCCGCGGCGTTCGAGCACCGAGATGACCATCACGTTGGCGATGCCGATCCCCCCGACGAGGACCGCGACCCCCCCGACGGCGAGAAAGAGGCTCTCGAACGCCGCGGACGCGTCCGCCCGCGCGACCAACGCGTCGGTCGGGTCTGTGACCGAGACGTCCTGGGGGGCAGCCGGGTCGGCCGTGGCAGCCAGGACGGACTGGACGGCACCGACGCTCGCGGGTGCGGTCCGGACGAAGATCTCGACGACGCGGCCTGACGCGCCGAGCAGGTGCTCCGCGGCGTGGAATCCGACGAACGCGCTCCGATCGAGCTCCGGGGCAAGCTGGAGCGGGTCGAGGACGCCGACGACGTCGAACCAACGGCCGCCGAGCCAGACCTCGACCGCGCCGTCGGCGCGGTCGATCCCGAGCGCGCTCGCCGCGCTGGCACCGAGGACGACGGCGGGGAGGTTCGCCGTCGCGGCGTTGAGAAACCGCCCGCGGGCCACGTGACCCTGCAGCGTCGAGAGAAGGGTGGGCTGGGCCGCGTACACCGAGACCGCGTCCGTGTTCACGGCCGGGATCCGGTCGGTCCGGTAGATCGCGACGCCCCCTCCCACCGCGCCGAGCGCCGAGGCGCTCTGCACGGGACCGATCCGTCTCACCATCGCCGGTGCCCGAGCCGGCAGGGTGGGCGTCCCGCCGGAGATCGAGGGCGACGGCGAGACCGTGAGCAGGTTCGTCCCGAGCGCATCGATCTCCGAGATGAGCTGCGCACGGCTCGACGTCGAGATGCCGAGCACGCCCACGACCGTGGCCACGCCGAGCGCGATGCCCGCTGCGGAGAGCACGGCCCTCGCAGGGCGGCCGCGCAGACCGAGCGTGGCGAGACGGAAGACGTCACGCGCGCCGAGATGGCTCCGGCGCGTGAGTCGCAGGCTGTCTCCGCCGAGCTCGGCTCCGATCGACGGGGTGTCGGTGGCGATCATCCCGTCGCCCCGCTGTCGTGCTCGACGATTCCATCGCGCATCCGGACCGTGCGAGGCAGACCGCGGGCGAGGCCTTCGTTGTGGGTGACCACCACGATCGTCGAACCGAGACGGTTGAGCTCGCGCAGCAACTCGACGATCTCCGCGCCCTGACGTGAATCGACGTTCCCGGTGGGCTCGTCGGCGAGGATCACGGCGGGCTCTCCGACAAGGGCACGCGCTATCGCGACCCGCTGGCACTCGCCGCCCGAGAGCGCACCTGGCCGGTGAGCGGTGCGGCGTCCCAGCCCGACCGCGTCCAATGCGGCCCGCGCGGCCCGCCTGCGACCGGTCTCGTCGATGCCGCGGTAGAGGAGCCCGGTCGCCACGTTGTCAAGCGCCGTGAGCGTCGGGACGAGGAAGAATTGTTGGAAGACGAACCCGATGGCGTGCGCACGAATACCGGCCAGCTCGCGGTCGCCGAGGTGGCCCACGGCCGCGCCCGCGACACGCACGTCGCCCGAGCTCGCGCGTTCGAGCGTCCCGGCGATCGCGAGCAGCGTCGACTTTCCCGAGCCCGACGGCCCGACCACGGCGAGCATCTCGCCGCGACACACCCGAAGGGTCACCGACCCGAGGGCGACGACCGGCGGACTGCCGGCGTAGCACTTGGTCACACGGTCGAGCTCGAGAACCGTCCCTCGGATCACTCGGAGACGACCACCTTGGTCCCGGGGCCGATCCCGCGGCCGGCGACCTGAACCCTCGTTCCGGTGAACATGCCCGTGGTCACGCCGACGAGGCGGTGCGCGCCCGACGGCTCGTCGACCTCCACGCCGTAGCCGCCTCCCGCGAGCGCGAGCAACGCGGAGATGGGTGCAGCGAGCACGTGCTTCGCCGAACCGGTCACGAGGGACACCTCAACCGGGACGCCGTTCTCGGTCCCCGTCGCCGCAGGATCCGTCGGCGTGACCGTCGCGATCGTCCCCCTGCCCGACGAGGCCGAAGCCGGACCGCTCCCCGGCGAGGAGCTCGGCGGAGCGGGCCCGACGGCGGTGATCCCCCCGGCCACGCGCGCGCCTGTCGGCAGATGGATCGAGACGCTCTGCCCCACGTGCACCGGAGGGAGATCCGGGTTGAGCGGGACGCTCACCGTCCGGGTCGTCGAGGTCACCGCGTAGGGGATGCCACCTGGGGCCGCTGGCTGCCCCGGATAGGCGTTCTCGGCCCCGACGACCACGGCACCTGGAAGGAAGATCACCCGGCCGAGGTCGACGACCCCGTCGACGGGCAGGCCGGCGTGCGCCTGCCACCGTTCGATGGCGAGAACGGTGAGGACGGTGAACTGGTCGCTCGGCGTCGTGAACAATCCGGACGCGTCGCCGAGCGCGATCAGGTTCGCCTCGAGCTCGTGCACGTCCGGCCCCGCCGACATCCCGGGTTGGAAGGGCCGCCACGCGGGCACCGGCCCCGAGAAGAGCACGACCGGTTCGTCGTCGACGTCGTAGAGGGCGGCACCTCGAGCGATCGTGCTGCCCGGTTGCGGCAACCAGGTGTACGTGCCGGACACGGCGTCGACGACCGGGTCGGTGGGAGCGTCGCCGAGCGTGCCCGCGGTGAGGACGGTCGTCGTGAGGGTGGTGCGCTCGATCGTCGCCGTGCTCACTCGCGGCGGTCGGGGGGCGGGTAGGGGTCGGCCCGCACCGTCGAGGGCGACGGTCGCCACAGCGCCGGCGATGACCGCGAGGGCGAGCGCCCCGGCGAAGAGGAGGCGACGGCCTCTCACGGCCCTGATCCGTTGTCACGGACGCCGTGCGGCAGCAGACGACGGCACGCGTGGTCGGCGGCGCGGAACTGGGGGGAGTAGCGGCCGAAGTTGCTCGTGATGCCAGGGACCCGGCCCAGATTCAGCTCACCCGCCGGTGTCGGATTCAGCATGGCGATGTCGTGGCGGCGCATGCAGGCCGCGTAGTTGGTGAGGGCGCGAAGTTCCGGAGCCGCGCGTGCCGTGGCCGCCGCCCGCTTCATCGCGGCGATCGGTGCGAGGAAGTGGTTGCACGACGAGAGCGCCGCGCGCGTCGACGGCCCGGGCGCCGGGACTTCGACGCTCAGCCCGGTGTGGCCGGGGATGTGCATCGGGTCCGGCTCGTTGACGCCGTGTGCCCGGAGACAGCGCGCAAACTTCACCATGTCCCGGTCCGACTGCGCGGGGGTGAGCGGGCGCGATGAATGATCGGTCTGCCCGCCGTTCCCCGTGAGGCTCGCGACGGGCGGCGACGCGGACTGCGTCGAGCACGCCGCGGCGACGCCGCCGGCCACCACGACGAGCAGACACACGCCGAGCGTTCGCAGCGATCTCCTCACGGTTGGTCTCCTTGTCCCATGGCCCCTCCTTCGCTCGGTAGCACCTTTCGCGCAGACGTCTACGCCGACCGGGGTCACACCACGGGCACAGCGACAGGACCCGGAGGAAGGTCAGCTGACCAGAATCCCCAGCTCCCGAGCGGCCGGCGCCGGTGCGCGGGGCGAGCGCGCGTTGCGCCGTTGTGACACCTGCTGGTGCAGGATGTGGTCGTGCGGGTGCTCGTCGTCGAAGACGCGGTCGAGTTGGCCGACGACATCGCCGACGGTCTGCGCGACCAGGGTCTGGCCGCCGATGTCGCGTACGACGGCGCGAGCGGCATCGAGAAGGCGCTGCTGAACCACTACGACGTCGTCGTCCTCGACCGGGACCTGCCCAAGGTTCACGGGGACGCGGTCTGCGCGAGTCTCGTGGCTGCGGCTTCGCCGTCCCGCATCCTCATGCTGACGGCGGCCGACGCCGTCGGCGACCGAGTCGAAGGGCTCAATCTCGGGGCGGACGACTACCTCGCAAAACCGTTCGCCTTCGCGGAGCTCGTCGCCCGTGTGCGCGCGCTGACCCGGAGGCAAGGTCCTTCGCCCTCCCCCGTGCTCTCGAAGGGGGATGTCGCATTCGACCGCGCCCGGCGTCGCACCAGCCGCGGCGGGAGGAGCGTCTCACTGACTCGGAAGGAGATGGGCGTCCTCGAGGTGCTTCTCCTCGCCGACGGTGGAGTGGTCAGCGCGGAGGAGCTGCTCGAGCGTGTGTGGGACGAGCACGCGGATCCCTTCAGCCGCACCGTCACCGTCACGGTGGGCCGTCTTCGCCGAAAACTCGGCGAGCCCGATCCGATCGAGACCGTCGTCGGGGTGGGGTACCGGCTCCGATGAGCGGAAGGCGACTCGTCGGGCGGAGCCGTCGCTGGTTACCCCAGACGGTCCGTGTCCGCCTGTCGCTTCTGTACGCGGCGCTCTTCCTCGTCGCAGGCGCCGTCCTGCTGGGACTCACCTACGGGCTCGTCGCGGGCAGCCTCTCGACCGGGGGCCGAGGTGCCAAGTTCACGGCGGCGCAGTTCGAACGGCTGAAGAACCAGTGCACGGCGAGCCGCGCCGCCATCCCGAAGGGCAAGAGCGCGGCCGTCCCCCTGAAGCTCCCGAAATCATGCTTCGAGCTCGAGCAGGCGGGCGCCGCCGTCGCCACGGCCGATCAACGGACGAGGGTCCTCGGTGACCTCCTGCTCTTCTCGCTCGTCGGCCTCGGGGTGCTGACCGTCTGCTCCGGAGGGCTCGGGTGGGTGATGGCCGGGAAGGTCCTCCGGCCGGTGACGGCGATCACCGGCGCCGCGCGGCGCGCGTCCGAGCGTCATCTGGGCGAGCGTTTGAACCTCGGGGGACCCGCCGACGAGCTGAAGGAGCTCGCCGACACGTTCGACGGGATGCTCGAACGGCTGGACGTCGCGTTCGCCAGCCAGAAGCGCTTCGTGGCCGACGCGTCGCACGAGCTTCGAACGCCCCTCACGGTCATGCGGACGTCCATCGACGTCGCGCTCGCCAAGTCCACACGATCACCGGAGATGCTGGAGGCGATGGCGAGAAAGGTCCGGCGGTCGGTCGACCGTGCGGAGTCGCTCATCACGGCGCTCCTGACCCTCGCCGTGAGCGAGCAGGACCTGACTGTCGCCGAGGGCGTGGACATGACGATCATCGCCGAAGACGCGCTCGACCTCTTCGGCCGCGACATCGCGGCGAGGGGAATCTCGGTGACGACGGATCTGGCCGAGGCCGAGACGATTGGCGACCGCGTGCTGCTCGAGCGACTGGCCGCGAACCTGGTCGACAATGCGCTGCGGCACAACCGCCCTCGCGGCTGGGTCCACGTCGCCACCGGCACGACCCTGGACGGGGACCCTCACCTCAGCGTGTCGAACAGCGGTGACGCGCTCGAGCCGAAGCTCGTCGAGTCTCTCTTCGATCCGTTCCGGACCGTCAAGGGTCGGGCCGGCAACGAGGGCTTCGGGCTCGGCCTCGCCATCGTCAAGTCGATCGCGAGCGCCCACGACGGGGCGATCGCCGCGCAGGCGCGGCCGGGCGGCGGCCTCGACATCACGATCGTGTTCCCGCGCGCATCGAGCGGAACGACGGTCCCTTCGGGTCCCTCGGAGCCGGAGCTGCCCGCACCGCCCCCATCGAACCCTGACGTCGGCGCGCCGGAGCCGAACCCTGAGCGTTCGGTGTACGCGCTCAACACTCCGAGGGTGTCGCCCCGCCGCGCGCCCGATCCAGGGAGCGACTGAGGGCAGGTTGCACAAAAGCGGAGGCGGTGGGATTTGAACCCACGGTACCCGGGGGGTACAACGGTTTTCGAGACCGTCCGATTCGGCCGCTCTCGCACGCCTCCGGGCGAGAGGTTATCCGGTCAGCTCGCCGCCGCCCGCATCGTCTGGTGCGGTGCGGCGCGCGGCGAAGAAGTCGCGGAGCAGCTCCGCTGATTGCTCGGCGAAGAGCCCCGGCGTGACCGGCAGCTCGTGGTTCAGGCGCGGGTCGGCACACAGGTTGTAGATGGACCCGCAGGCGCCGGCGCGCGGATCCGCGGCGCCGAAGACGAGGCGGCCCAGGCGACCCGCCACCAGCGCGCCCGCGCACATCGGGCAGGGCTCGAGCGTGACGTAGAGCGTCACGTCGGTGAGGCGCCAGGTGCCGAGGGTGCGGGCGGCCGCCTGCATGGCGAGCATCTCCGCGTGGGCGGTGGGGTCACGGCGGAGCTCCCGCTCGTTGTGCGCAGCCGAGAGCAGCGCGCCGTCACGCACTGCGATTGCGCCGACCGGTACGTCGCCGTGGATCGGGGCGCGCGTCGCTTCCTCGATGGCGAGGCGCATGGCCTGCGCGTCTGAGAGTCGCTGTCCGGAGGGGTTCACCGTGCGCTCGCTCCCGCGTCGCCGTCCGAGTGCGCGGCAGGAGCGGAGGGAGTGGGATTCGAACCCACGGGGACCTGGGCCCCACGGCTTTTCAAGAGCCGCGCATTCGTCCGCTCTGCCATCCCTCCTGGCGCGCACCGCGCCTGGGCGACGCTACCGGGGCGTCCCCGCCTGTGCCAGGCGTCGAGGAGCGTGCTCGCAAGCTTCGGGCCGGACGCGATCCCGCACGGCCGTCACGACGGCGTCGACGACCGACCCCAAGGCGGAGACGTCGACGTCGACCGCCCACGCCTTGCCGCACTCCGGCCACCAGCCGACGACGCGCTCCGGCGCGACCTCGGGCCCGCGAAGAAGGGCATCGACCAGCGCGGACAGGCCCAGCGAGGCCCGGCTCGAAGGGGTCGGCGAGCCTGCGACCACCAGCAGATGGGCCGCGGCCCGCCGCGTTTCGGATCCCGGCAGTGAAGCGGACCGCTCCTCGCGCACGTCCACGCGCAGGTCGGCGCGACCGCGCAGCGCGACTCGGACCGGACCGGCCCATCCCCACCAGCGGTCCGCGATCCCGACTCGCGGGGCCGGGTCGAAGCGTTCCCAGTCGAGCGCGCTCCACACGTTGGTTGCCCAGGTGGTGGCCTCGGCCTCCGCCGCAGCTCGCGCCGGCGCGGGCAGCGATCCGAGCCATTCGGCGCACGAGCCGGGGCCCGGCGTCGATCCTCCGAGGAAGCGCTCGGGCCTCGAGACCACCCGCGCGGCGGCGTCTGCCGGCGTCGCGATCCGCCCACGAAGCACTTCGCGGAGGGCGGCGAGCCCGACCGTGCGTCGTGCAGCGCGGGCGGTCCACCGGAACGGCGTCTCGGGCGCGCCAGCCGCGGACCGCTGCGACGCCGCGAGCTGGTACCCGCCGATCCGGACGCAGCGCTGGACGTGAGCGCGCGTCGGTCGCACCACTGAGGCGAGTCCGCGCTCGAGCCGGGCCGAGACCGCGGCGAGACCGTCGGCATCGACGCGAGCCGGACCGCCGCCTCCTGTGCCGAGCAGCAGATCGGTCAGCGCGTCGGCCCGCGGCAGCGTCGCCGGCGCGAGCGGTATCGCGGACGGCCCGTCGACCCAGGCCGCGCCCCCCGCGACGGAGAACCACCCTGTGGCGCGCACGACGCTCACTGTCCGCGCTCGCTGACTTCTGTCGCCGCACGGTGAGCGATCGCGTCGACCGCGTCCTCGACCGCCGCGACGAGCATCGCGTCTGAGACCTCCTCGGTCACAAGCAGACTCGGACCGGGGTGGTAGGTCGCCACGCGGAACGGGGGAGCGCCGCTGCGCAGCGTCTCCGCGAGTGCGATGAACCTCCGGGATCGCGCGTGCAAGGCGGCCGGGGCGCCGGCACCCACTTCGACGAGGCAGACCGACGCGGTCCCACGAGACGGAGTCCCGAGGACGAGGTCGGCCGTCACCCGCAGTTCGATCGCACCGGCCGCGAGTGGCACGCAGATCCGCTCGGCGGTCCGGGGCAACCACCGGGCGGCCGGGCGGCGCCACGTCGCAGCGATTTGATGGGCGTCCGCGCGCGCGACACCGCGCAACGAGGCGAGGTCCTTTCCGGACATCGACTGGATGAGCTCGATCGACCGCAGCCCCGTTCCCCCGGCGCAGAGGGCGACCAAGGCGTCGTCGAACGGGTCGCCGGGCATCGCCCCGGTGAGCACCATGCGGAAGATCGTGCGTGCGATCGCGTGTCGCGCGACGGCGAAGCTGCTCGCCAAGTCGCCCTCGGCCGCCGCGTGGCGGTCCGGCGTGACGATGACGCGGCAGTCGTCGGGGCGGAGCATCGTCGCTGCGTCTTCGAGCCAAGCCCGCAGGCCTCCTGCCAGACCCGGATCGACCGGGGCGCGCGACGCGCCGGGAGCACGCAGCTGCAGGAGCGGGTCGTCATGGTGCAGCGACACCGGGACTGACGGCGCCCTCGAACCACGTACACGCTGCGCCCTGCGAGCGCGTGCGCTCCTCTCCGTCGCATCGAAGGGGTTTCCGTCCCCGACCACCGGGCCGGTGGGCGAGAGGACCGCCTCGGGGACCTGTTCGAGACTCGGACCGGGGCGGTCGTCGAGGACGGAGGGGAGCGTCGCCGCGGTGGTCACGCGAGGTAGCGTGCCAGGGGGTTGTGACTGCCTCATTGATCGGTGCGCCAGGGATCGCCTTCGGAGCCGTGTTCGGGCTCTTCATCGCCGCCTTCCTCGTCCTCGTCGTGGTGACGATGCGTTGGGCCGTGCGCCGCGACCGGCAGGGACGCTCGGCGTGGCTCGAGCGCCAACGCGGCGCGGGAGCAACCGAGACGCCCGGGCCGGCCACGACGGGCACCACCAACGGCAGCGCCCCGCGCCGCGGGCGTCGGCGCGTCGGCGGCCCCGTCCCGACGACGGGCCCGGGCGGTGCGCCGGGCGCGGCTCCGAGGAAAGAGCCCGAGGGCGGTCCGCGACCATGAGCGAGCGGGGCATCACACCCGACGTCACCGGCGAGTCGCCGTGGTGGGACCGGTTCGCCCGCCGCCGCCGTGCGCGCGAACAACCGGGGCCTCCCATGACCGCGTTCGTCCTCGCGGGTGGGGGGAGTCGCGGAGCGGTGCAGGTCGGCATGCTCGCCGAGCTGGTCGACCGCGGCATCCGCGCGGACCGTGTCTACGGCGCGTCGGTGGGCGCGGTGAACGGCGCCGCGTACGCGGGAGATCCGACGCCCGAGGGCGTGCGGCACCTCGAACGCATCTGGCGTTCGTTGTCGGGCGACACCATCTTCCCGAAGCGGCGCGCCGAGGGGCCGTGGACCTTCTTCCAGCAGCGCCAGGCGGTCCACTCCAACAGCGGGTTGCGCCGCATCCTCGAGAACGGCCTGCGGATCGAACGGATGGAAGACGCCGTGGTCCCCTTCGAAGTGGTGGCGACGTCGCTCACCGATGGGCGAGAACGCTGGCTGACGCGCGGCCCGGTCGTCGACGCGGTGCTCGCCTCGGCGGCGATCCCCGCGCTCTTCCCGCCCGTCAACATCGACGGCGACGTGCTGATCGACGGCGGTGTGGTCGACAACGTCCCGATCAGCCGGGCGATCGACGCGGGAGCCACGCGCGTCTTCGTCCTGCTGTGCGGGCCGCTCCACTACCGCCCGAGGACCGCGCGACGCCCCGTGGAGGCGGTGCTGACGGGGTTGTTCGTGGCGGTGCACGCACGGTTCGCGCGGGAGCTTGCGATGGTGCCTCCGGGCATCGAGATCGCCGTCTTCAGCGGCGGCGGCGACCCGGCCGCCGCCTACCGCGACTTCTCGGGGACCGCTGAGCTGATCGCGGCAGGTCGAAGCGAGGTGGCGCGTGTCCTCGACGGCTCGGGTGACGCTGTCGGCGGGACCGGTGGCCGTCAGGTCGCGGGGTCCGGGCGCGAACCGACCGACGGCCGTGCGCGCCCGGTGACCCGAACGGGCCCAGCCGACGTCGCAGCCGACGTCACAGCCCAGGTCAACGCCAAGGGCAAGGGGCCCGAAGTCGAAGTGGGAGAAGCCGACGACTCGGGAGAAGCGGCGTCGGCAGCCGCACAGCCCGGTCGCGCTCGCCGCGGCATCACGGAGATCCCCGGATTCGTCGCGCGTGGCGCGCGCGGCGCGCCAGGTCCGCCCGAGCCCCGGAAGGAGCACGAGACCTCGGCCCAGTAGCATCCTGCGCAATGCCTGCGTGCGGAGCGTGCGGGGTCGAGAACCCGGCGGGGAGCCGCTTCTGCGGAGCCTGCGGCGCGCCGCTCGAGGCTCGTTGCCCCTCGTGCGGGGAGGCCTACGAGCCGGACCCGTCGGCCCGGTTCTGCCGCAACTGTGGCGCCCAGCTCGCGGCCCCGACCTCGCCTCAGGCACAGGCCGCACCCGCCGCATCCACCCAGACCGAGGCTCCGGGACGCGCCGATCCCGTCGCGGAGCGGCGGGTCTGCTCGGTGCTCTTCGCCGACCTCGTCGGGTTCACGCCGCTCTCCGAGACGAAGGACGCCGAGGAGGTGCGCGAGATCTTGTCGCGCTATTTCGAGGTCGCGCGGCGCCTCGTCGGCCGCTACGGCGGCACCGTCGAAAAATTCATCGGCGACGCGGTGATGGCCGTGTGGGGCACCCCCGTCGCGTACGAAGCCGACGCCGAACGCGCGGTCAGGGCGGCCCTCGACCTCGTCGAGGCGGTGAAGGTGCTCGGCGACGAGCTCGGCGCGCCGCGGGCTCCTCGGGCGGCGAACGCCACCGACCCCGCGGCACCCGACTCGGCCCCCGGAGCGCCGAACGGAGCGGCCCCGCAAGGAGCAGCCCCGCATCGCGGCAAGCAGCCGGGGCTCTCGGCTCGTGTCGGCGTGGTGACGGGAGAGGTCGCCGTGACGATCGGTGCCGTCGGAGAAGGCATGGTCGCCGGTGACGCCGTGAACACGGCGGCGCGCGTGCAGGCGACGGCACAACCCGGCTGCGTGCTCGTCGACGACACCACGCGGCGGCAGGCCGAGCGCGCGATCGCGTTCGAAGACGTCGGGCTCCACGAGTTGAAGGGCAAGGAGTCCCCGGAGCATCTCTTCCGCGCGGTGCGCGTGCTCGCCGGACGCGGGGGCACGCAACGCTCCGACGCGCTCGAGGCGCCGTTCACCGGACGCGACGCCGAGCTCCGCGCGGTGAAGGACCTCTTCGACATCGCGACCGAGCGGAGGACGCCGAGGCTCGTCGTCGTCACCGGCCCCGCCGGTGTCGGCAAGTCGCGACTCGGGTGGGAGTTCGAGAAGTACGCCGACGGGATCGCGGAGACCGTGCTCTGGCACCGGGGGCGGTGCCTCTCCTATGGCGAGGGCGTCGCCTTCTGGGCCCTCGCCGAGGCTGTCCGCCAACGCTTCGGCATCGCCGAGGAGGACGCGCCGGAGGTCGCCTCGACGAAGCTCCAAGAAGGGCTCGTCCGCTTCGTTCCCGACCCGGCCGAGCGCGACTACGTCGGCCTGCGGCTGTCGCGGCTGTTGGGCGTCGCCTACCCCTCGGAGACCCGCGCCGTGCTCGGGCGGGACGAACTGTTCGCGGGGTGGCGGCTGTTCATCGAGCGCCTCGCCGCAGTCGCTCCGGTCATCATGCTCATCGAGGACGCGCAGTACGCGGACGAGGGACTGCTCGCGTTCCTCGAGCATCTCGTCGACTGGACGCGGGACCTTCCGATCCTCGTGCTGCTCTTCGCGCGTCCCGGGCTCGCGGCGATCGACTCCGGCTACGGCATGGGACGCAACCGGTCCACGCTCTCGCTCGACCCGCTCGACCGCGCCTCGATGGGCGCGCTCGTGGGATCCCTCGTCCCCGGCATGCCGCAGCACGCGGTCGACACGATCGTCGGGCGGTCGCAGGGGATCCCGCTCTTCGCGGTGGAGACGGTGCGCTCCCTCATCGACCAGGGGATCGTCGTCCGCGACGACGACGGGTACCACCTCGCGAGCGAGATCGGCGAGCTCGCGGTGCCCGAGTCGCTCCATGCGCTCCTCGCAGCGCGCCTCGACGCACTTCCCGCCGACCTTCGTTCCCTCGTCGCCGACGCCGCGGTCATCGGGACGACCTTCCCGATCGACGCGCTCGTCGCCGTGTCCGGGAGGGACGAGCCGGCGGTGAGCGCCGGGGTCGCGGAGCTCGTCCGCCGCGACGTCCTCGACGTGATGGCCGACCCGCTCTCTCCCGAGCGGGGTTCGCTCCGGTTCGGACAGGAGATGCTGCGCCAGGTCGCCTACGACACGCTCTCGAAGCGGGACCGCAGATCGCGCCACCTGGCCGTCGCCGAGCACCTCCGCACCACGTTCTCCAACGAAGGTGACGAGATCGCCGAGGTGATCGCCCACCACTACCTCGACGCCCTGAGCGCGGACCCCTCGGCCGACGACGCCGCGGAGCTCGCGGCAGACGCGTTGCGGTTCCTCGTCCGCGCGGGCGAGCGCGCCAGACGTTCGGGGGCGCTCTCTCGTGCGGCCGAGAACTTCGGACGAGCGGCCGAGATCGCCCCGCCCGACGAGGCCCCGGCGCTGTTCGAGAGCGCGGCACAGGCCAGCCTCGATCACGCCGACTCGGACGTCGCGGTGTCCATGGCCGAATCTGCCGCGCGCGCCTGGAGCGCGGTCGGCAACGAACGCGGCGCGGCGCGCGCCCGCGCGATCGCCGGCCAGGCGCACCGAGCCGCGGGCCGCCACGGCGCGGCGCGCGCCGAGTTCATGGCGGCGATCGAGGTGCTGCGGCCGACACCCGACGCCGACACGGTGCGTGTGCTCGAGTACCTCGGAGGGGTGGAGCTCTTCGGCGGCAACGGGGACGAGGGAGAGCGCATCGTGACCGAGGCGCTGACGCTGAGCCAGGCACTCGGGCTCGAGGGCGCGCAGCTGGCCTCGAGCTTCACGATGAAGGGTATCGCCGCAGGGTGGCGGAACCGGCCGCTCGAGGGGTCGGCGTTCCTGGAGTTCGCCGCCCGCCTCGCGGAGCGAGCGGGAGACGCCTCCCTGCTCAGCCGTGCCCAGCTCTCGCTCTCCAACAACTTCGCCGCGATCGGCGACCCCGCCGGAGCGCTCGAGGCGGCACGGAGCGCCGCCGGGGGCGCGAGGCGAGCCGGCATGCGACGCCATCTCGGGGTGGCGACCGTGAACGAGGTGATCGCCCTCGTCGAGCTCGGAAGATGGCACGAGGCCGACCAGGTGTTGCGCCAGATGCTCGACGTCGAGCACTTCGACGTCGGCGGGCTCGGGGGGATCGCGGGGTGTTTCGCCGCGATGCGCGGGGACGTCGAGAGCGCCACCGCGGCCCTCGATCGGCTCCTCGCCGGCCCCGAGACCGAGGACGAGCAGGACCTCGCCGACATCGGACTCCTGTCTGCGCTGATCGCGGACTGCCACGGCGACCCCGACCGTGCGCTCGCCCACGCTCGCGGGGTGCTCGAACGGCGCGGCTCGCTCGGGATCTCGGCCGACTCGCAGCGCATGGCGTGGCCGATCGCCGCGCGGGCCGCGAGACGGACCGGGAACCGCGGCGCCCTCGCCGAGCTCCTCGAGATGCTCGCGTCCTACCCGCCCGGCCATCTTCCTCCCGTGCTGCGGGCCGGTGCCCGGCTCTTCGCGGCCCTCGACGAGGCCGACGCCGGGGGCTCCACACCCGAGGCCCTCGCCTCGCTCGCAGAGGCGGTCGACGTCGTTCGTGCCTCGAGCTACCCCTACGAGCTCGCCCACGCGCTGTGCGACTGGGCGGACGTTCTCGTGCGGCACGGCGACGAGGGCGCCCCGGCCACGGTCTCCTCGGCGCTCGACGAAGCCCGCCGCATCGGCGAGTCGCTCGGATGCCGCCCGCTCCTCGCCCGGGTGGCCGCGGTCGAGGCGCGCCGGGACTTCGCGGCGGCCCACGCGGGATCCCGCCCGGGCGGTTGACGCGGCGTCCCGACCCGGCAGGATGGTAGGCGCCATGTCCTCGCTTGCCGCCCCTCGGAGCGCCGCCCGGGGCGCCGGTCCCGACGACGTGCTCGGGGCGTTCCACCCCGCGGTGCGCGCCTGGTTCGAGCAGCGATTCCCCGGCGGCCCGACCGAGCCCCAGGTCGCCGCGTGGCCGCTCATCCGGACGGGCCGCGACGTCCTCGTCGCGTCACCGACCGGAACCGGAAAGACCCTGACCGGCTTCCTCGTGGCGATCGACGCCGCCTTCGCCCGGCGCGGTGCCGCCTCCGTCGCAGAGGCAGCCGACGCGGCGGGGTCCGAGGCCCCCGCGGGTGGCGCGGGTCCCGAGGTCGTCTACGTCTCGCCGCTGCGGGCCCTCGCGGCCGACGTGCACGAGAACCTCCAGGTTCCCCTCGCGGGCATCCGGGAGATCGGGGCCGGCCTGGAGGTGCAGGTGCCCGAGCTCAGGGTGGCGGTGCGCACCGGAGACACCCCGGCGTCCGAACGGGCCGGCATGCGCAAGCACCCGCCGGACCTGCTCGTGACGACGCCCGAATCGCTCTACCTCCTCCTGACCGCAGCCTCGTCGCGCAAGCTGTTGCGCGGGGTGCGCACGGTGATCGTCGACGAGGTGCACACGCTGGCGCGCGACAAGCGCGGCTCGCACCTCGCGCTGAGTCTCGAGCGACTCGGCGCGCTCGTGGCCGAGTCGGGCGGGCGGCTCCAGCGCATCGGGCTCTCGGCCACCCAGCGGCCACTCGAGACCGTCGCACGCCTTCTCGCGGGTGTCGGGCCCGCCGGCGAACGTCGGCTTCCGGAGATCGTCGACTGCGGGCACCGGCGCGACCTCGACGTCGCGATCGAGCTCCCCTCGGCCGAGCTCGAGGCCGTCGCGAGCCACCAGCAGTTCGACGACATGCTCGACCGGATCGCCGACCACGTCCGGCACCACCGCACGACGCTCGTGTTCGTGAACACGCGCAAGCTGGCCGAGCGCGTGGCCCACCTCCTGGGCGAACGGCTCGCCCCGCAGGACGAGGCCGCGGGGACCGACGAGGCGCTGACGGTCGCCGCGCATCACGGCAGCCTCTCGGCCGCCCGTCGGCGCACAGTCGAGGCACGGCTTCGTGCCGGTCAGTTGCGCGCGCTCGTCGCGACGGCGTCGCTCGAGCTCGGCATCGACGTGGGGCCGGTCGAGCTCGTCTGTCAGATCGGGTCGCCCCGCGCGATCGGCACCTTCCTCCAGCGGGTGGGCCGTGCGAACCACTCGCTGCACGGCACGCCTGCAGGACGCCTCTACCCGCTCACGCGCGACGAGCTCGTCGAGTGCACCGCGCTGCTCGCCGCCGTCCGCGCCGGTGAACTGGACGCGCTCGTGCCGCCGGTCGCCCCGCTCGACGTGCTCGCGCAGCAGATCGTCGCGGAGGTCGCGGCCGCCGAGGAGCGGGGCACCGACGACCTCTTCGCCATGGCCAGGGCGTCGGCCCCCTACGCCGCCCTCGAGCGCGAGGAGTTCGACCGGGTCGTCGACCTCGTCTCGTGGGGGATCTCGACGGGCCGCGGCCGACGCGGCGCGTACCTCCACCACGACGCCGTCAACGGCAAGCTGCGCGCACGCCGGGGCGCCCGCATGACCGCGCTGACCGCGGGCGGGGCGATCCCCGAGACGGGCGACTACCGCGTGGTCCTCGACCCCGACGGGGTGACCGTCGGCTCGGTGCACGAGGACTTCGCGGTCGAGGCGAACATCGGTGACGTCTTTTTGCTCGGCACCCACTCGTGGCGCGTGCGCCAGGTCGAGGTCGGGACCGTCCGGGTCTCCGACGCCGGCGACGCCGCTCCGACGGTGCCCTTCTGGCTCGGGGAGGCCCCGGCGCGAACGGCGGAGCTCTCGACCGCGGTCGGGGAGCTTCGTGAGATGGTCGACGGCTACCTCGCCGCCGGCGACCCCGGGGGTGCCCGGCGCGCGCTCGTCGAGCGGTCCGGTGCCGGTCCGGACGTCGCCGACCAGGTGGTCGCGTACCTCGCCGTGGGCCGCGCCGCGCTCGGCACCCTGCCCACCCACCGCCGGATCGTGGTCGAGCGCTTCTTCGACGAGAGCGAGGGCACGCAGCTCGTCGTGCACGCGCCGTTCGGGGGGCGGGCGAACCGCGCGCTCGGCCTCGCGCTCCGGAAGCGTTTCTGCGTCACGTTCGACTTCGAGCTGCAGGCGGCCGCCGACGACGACACGGTCGTCCTCTCGCTCGGTCCGCAGCACAGTTTCCCCCTCTCCGACGTGCCGAAGATGGTGACGAGCCGGAGCGCGGTCGGCGTGGTGACCCAGGCCGTCCTCACCCACCCCATGCTGCAGGCGCGCTGGCGGTGGAACTGCAACCGCGCCCTCATGGTCCCCCGTTCGCGTGGTGGCCGGCGCCGGCCGATCCACCTGCAGCGGATGGAGGCGGACGACCTGCTCTGTTCGGCCTGGCCCGCGCTCGCGGCGTGCCAGGAGAACGCCCCGCCCGGCCCCATCGAGGTCCCCGATCACGTCCTCGTCCGCCAGACGGTGACCGACTGCCTGACCGAGGCGCTCGACGCCGAAGGCCTCGCGGTGCTCTTGGCCGAGGTGGAGGAAGGAAGGATCGACGTGCGCTTCGTCGAGTCCTCCGAGCCTTCCGTGCTCGCGCACGGCATCCTCACCGGGAAGCCGTACACCTTCCTCGACGGTGCCCCCCTCGAGGAGCGCCGCACGCGGGCGGTGCCGCTCCGGCGGGGTCTTCACGTGGCCCCCGACGCGCTCCCGGTCGCGGCCGGCGAGCTCGCGCCGTTCTCCGACGAGGCCGTCTCCGCCGTGCTCGAGGTCGTCCGGCCGCGGCCGCGGGACGCCGACGAACTGCACGACCTGCTGCTCTCGCTGGTGCGCTGCCGCCCCGTCGCCGAGTGGCGTCCGCTCTTCGAAGAGCTCGTCGCGGCGGGACGCGCCGGGGTCGTCGGCGACGACTGGGCGCCGACCGAACGCCGTTCGCTGGCCGAAGCGCTCGACACCGACGACGAGGCGGCGGCCGAGTGCGTGCGCGGCCATCTGGATGTGGCCGGCCCCGTCGACGTGGCCGCGCTCGTGTCCGAGGACCGCCTTCCTGCCGGTGCCCCGTACGGCGCCCCCATGAGCGCCGCGCGAGCCCGGACCGCATTGGCACGCCTCGAGGCGGCCGGGATCGCGATGCAGCTTCCCGACCGGAGGTGGTGCGCGCGCCACCTCCTGGTTCGCCTCTACCGCGAGAGCCGCGGGCAGCGGCGCCGTGCGGTGAGAACGGTGAGCATCGGCGACTACCTGCGCGCCCTGATGCGGTGGCAGCACGCCACGCGCGACACGCGTCTCGAGGGCCGTGCCGGTCTGCTCGCGGCCGTCGAGCAGCTCCAGGGCATCGAGGCCCCCGCCGGGGACTGGGAGAGCGAGATCCTTCCCGCGCGTGTCGCGGGCTACGACCCGCACTGGCTCGACGAGCTCTGCCTCTCGGGGGAGGTCGCGTGGGCGCGGCTCACGCCCCGCGCCGATACGCCAGCGGAGGGCGAGAGCGCGACCGCAAGCGACGCGACCGCGACGTCGAACGAACCGGCCGGCGACACGCAGCCCGCGCCCGAAGCCGACAGCCCGGCCGAGCGGCGCGGATCGGCCGTCCCGTCGCCGGCGACGCCCCTGTCGATCGTGCTCCGCGAGGACCTCGACTGGCAGCTGGCCGCGGTCCGCGTGCACGGCGAGCCGGCGGAGCCGACCGCGGGACCGTCGGCCGACTTGCTCGAGGTGCTCCGCACGAGCGGCGCGTCGTTCCGCTCCGAGCTCGCGTCGAGGGCGCGTCGCCTGTCGGTCGAGGTCGACGAGGGACTCTGGGACCTCGTCGCCCGCGGGCTCGTGACCGCGGACGCGTTCTCCGCCGTGCGGGCGCTCCTCTCGGCGAGACAGCGCTGGCGGGCCAGGCAGCGCCGCCGCTCCGTCGGACGGCTCGGGCTCTCGCGCCAGCGGTCGGTCCCCGGGTCCGGTGTCGGCGAGGGACGCTGGTCGCTGCTTCCGACCGGACTGGAGCCGCCGGCCGACGAGCTGGCGGAGGCCGTCGCGGGGCAACTGCTCGCGCGGTGGGGGGTCGTCGCGTGGGAGCTCTGGGCCCGGGAGCCCTACCGCCTCGCCTGGCGTGACGTCGTGCGCGCGCTGCGGCGCCTCGAAGCCCGCGGGCTGTGCCTCGGGGGCCGGTTCGTGGCGGGGCTCTCGGGGGAGCAGTACGCGCTCGGCGAGGCGGCCGAGCTCCTCGCTTCGGTCGCCGGACGGCCCGACCGTGACGAGGTGTCGGTCGCGGCCTCGGACCCCTTGAACCTCACGGGGCTCGTGGTCCCCGGCCCGCGAGTCCCGGCGGCGCGTCACCGGCGGGTGCGCTACCGCGACGGGGCGCTCGAAGCAGAACGTCCCGCCGGCTGACGACGGACCGGCGCGCGAGGGGCGCAGGCCGCGCACGCCATCCTGCCCGCGCCGCCACACGACGGCGTCCCGACCGGGCGGACCTCGGAGACCGCTGATCAGGGTGCGCTGATCGCGGCTGTCACCGTCGCCGTCGTCGGCACCGGGACCGCTGGGCGCGACGTGGTCACGCTGTTCGTCACGAGCGCAGCGCCTGTCGAAGCGGTGCCGGGTGTGACGAGCGACGTTGTGACACTCGGGGGCGTCACGCCCGGGGGGACCACCGACGACCCGCTGCCGCCGGTTCCGGTGCGGCCCCAAGCGCCGGTGATCGCCTTCTTGAGTGCTGTGGCGACGGACCCGGTGGCCGCCGTGGGGGTGACGGCGGGCTCGGGGCCGCTCCGGGTCGCCGTGGGGGCACCGGCCGAGGCGCGTCCGGAGCCCGTCGCTCCGGGAACCGACGGGCTCGCGGTGCCGCCGGTTCCGTCCGCCCTGCGCGTCCCCGCCGTCGGCGCCGCGTCGCCCGGGGATGCGAGGGCTCCTGCGCCGTGCGACGCCGCGGCACGCGACCCCGCTGCCGGGCCGGATCCGGCGAGGAGCGCCCCGCCGCCGACGACCGTCGCACCGCTGAGCGCGAGCAGCGCTGCCACCACGCCGGGACCGCGGACGGGGCCCGGAAGCCACGCGGTGAGCCTCGTGCCCACGCGCGCCGCGCCCCGTCGAAGGGCTGCCAGGCCCATGCCGACGACGCCGGCGAGCCCGCCTCCCTCGCGCAACGCGACGAACTCCCGCTTGAACGCCTGACGCGCCCGCCACAACAAGGTGTCGACCGCCGGGACCGCGAGGCCTTCTTGGTCAGCGATGCGCTGCGCCGACCAGTGTGTGCCCTCCCGTAGCTGCAGTACGCGCTGGTGGCGGTCGGACAGGTTCCCGAGCGCCTTCGTCGCCATGGCGAGGTCGACGCCGCGCATGAGGTCGTCGTCCACGTCGGGGGCGGTCCATTCGACCGACCGTGCCGGCATCTCTTGCATCGGGACGAGCCTCGAGCGGCGCCGCAGGGTGTCGGTGCAGACGTTGGCGGCGATCACGCTCAGCCAGGGATAGAAGCGGCGGTCCCCTCCGAACCGAGGGAGGGCTCGCCACGCCCTGGCGAAGGCCTCCTGGACGGCCTCGTCCGCGTCGTCGGGGGTGTGGAGCCGGCGGAGGCAGAAGCGGTGGAGGCGGCGGCGGTACCGCGCGTAGAGGTCGGAGAACGCGGTCTCGTCCCCTGACTGGCAGCGCTCGACGAGGTCCCGGTCCCGGGCCAGGTCCACCGCGCCGTCGAGCGTCGTCACCCGTTCCCCATCCTCTCCTCCACCCGCGGCCCTCTGGACCACCAGCTTGAGGGTTCCCCGAGGCCGGGGGACTGAAACGTCGGTGGCAGCCCGGTGCCCTGGCGTGAGCAGGGCGGATGAGACGGCGGACCCCGGGATTTCGCACCCGACCGAAAGTTCGCGGCGCGTGTCACGTTCCACCCCTGGATGGCGCTCGCCGGGTCCGGCCCGGTCACGGCGAGCCGGCTTCCCGCCGGGCCTGCGGTTCGGGATCCTCCTCCGTTCCCCCTCTGGTTCCGGACCAGGCCCGGCGGGCATCCTCCGGAGACCGTCGCTCCGGGGGCTGCCCCGCATCGGGGGCCGGCGGTCGGGCCGGATCAGCCCGGCGTCGTCACCCCGCGTTGGGAAGAGCCGCAGCGACGCCGGGCGACGTCCCCGGCCCCTCACCCCGGCGAAGCGCGGGCCCGTCGACGGCCGCGTCGGAGGGAACCTCCTGGCTGAAGACGGAGGCCTTCGCGTGCGCCGCCGTCTTGTGCATCGCCGTGCGGAAGCGCTTCCACGCCTTCCCGTGGAGCAGTCCCAGTGTGCTGCGGACCGCCCGGCGACGTTCCTCCGACTCGCTCCGGTAGTGCTCCGCGACGCCGCCCATGGCGAAGACGGCGTCCGCTCCGAGGGGTCGCCGACCCGGGTCGTTGCCGCCGGCCAGCTCGAGGAGGCGCGCGGCGCCGACCTCGGCGTCCTGGATCTGTCCGAGCGAGTCCTGGAGTCCGGCGAGCTTCTTTGCGAACCGGCCGGCGGGCTTGCCGTAGAGAGCGGTCGTGAACTCGACGGCGTAGCGGAGCCGCTTGCCGCGGATCCGGACGCGGTGGAAGTCGTGCGGTGCGCCGGACCGCTTCGCCCGCCGTGCCGCGGCGACGGCGTGGCGTTGGCGCGCCTCGACCACGGGGGCGAGCGCGACGGCGGCCGGGACACCGGCCTTCGTCGAAAGCCGGCCGGGGTCCTCGCGTGCGAGCGCGACCAGCTCTTTCACCAGGCGCTCGAAACGGTCCGAGTCGAGCGTGTCGACGAGCCGTTGGCGCGCTGCCGCGCGCTCTTCTTCGAGGAGGGGGAACAGCTGCCCGAGCGCGGCGCTGTGCTGGCTGCCGAGACGCGGGGCGGCCCACTTCGCCGCGACCCTGGCCCGCTCGAGCTGCACGTCGAGGTCGCGCACGGCGCCGAGCTCGCGGGCCGCCCATCGCAGGTCGTCCTCGAGCTTCGACGCGCGCTCTGCGAGGACGTCGCTGAAGACGCCCAGCGCAGCGCGAAGGCGCCGCGTCGCGACACGCATGTCGTGGAGCTCCTCGGGGTCGTCGCCGATCCGGGTGCCGGGCTCGTGGGCGATGAGCTCGCGCACCTGCGCGCGCACGACGGCGAGGGCGAGCTCGCCGAGCGTCGGGTCCGCGGGGATGGCGGCTGAGCCGATTTCCGGCGCGCTCGGGACGGCCACGCCCGCGGCCTGGAGCCCGGCCTCGTACTTCGAGGTCGTCGCCGGGCGCAGGCCCGTCGCCTCTCGCAGGTCGCTCACCGTCTTGGCGAGCGCGTCCGACCACTCGGGGACGACCTCGACCTCCACGCGCGAGAGGCGCGCGACGGGCCGGTCGGTGCCCGCGACGATGGCCGTCTCGTCGAGCGCGACCTCGGCGATCTCCGCCCCGGCCGCGCGCAGCGAGTACGGCCGTCGACGCGTGCGGACCTGGAGCACCTGGACGAGGGGGTGGCGGCCGGCCAGGGCGTGCACGCGCCGTCCGACCGCCCCGTCGGCATCGAGGACGGACATCCCTTCGGGGACGGGCTCCGTGAGCTCGAGCCGTTGTCGCAGGCCGTCCGCGTCGGCGGGCTTGGTGTCTTTCATCGTGAGCTCGACGCCGCGCCCGCGCTGGCGCGTCCGGAGGACGAAACCGGCACGCGCAAAGCGCCAGTCCTCCGTGTCGAGATAGCGGTCGACGAGCCGGCGGGCCGGCTTCGCGAGCACCGTCAGCGCCAACGATCCTTCAGCGTGGGAGCGCGACGCGAGCTCGGCGAGCCACCGTTCGACGGCGCCGAGATCGGGCGCGTCGAACTGCCATTCCACCTCGGTCGGTTCGGAGGAGCCCCCCGCCACGCTCACCGACAAACGGTATCGCCGTTCCGGTGTATCGCGTACGGGAGCCGCGCGCCGGGAGACGGGCGGGCCATGGCCGCCAACCCCACCGATGCCACCCGCGCCGACGCCCGCCTGCGAAATGCCCGGTTCGGCGAGGGCGCGCCGGTAGGCTCCGCGACGTGAGCCGGTCTGCGGCGGCGATGGTGCAAGGTGCGGGACGCACAGCCGGCGTGGTGCGCGCCGCCGGCGGGATGATCGTGCGGCTCGGACCCGAAGGCGACCTCCAGGTGGCCGTGGTGCACCGACCCCTCCGGGTGGACTGGTCGTTCCCGAAGGGGAAGCTCGAGCCGGGCGAGACGCTCGAGGAGTGCGCCGTCCGCGAGGTCGCCGAGGAGACGGGGCTGCGTTGCCGGCTCGGTCCCTTCGTCGGCCACACCGAGTACCGCGACCGCCTCGACCGCGCGAAGGTCGTCGCGTACTGGACGATGCTCGTGGAAGGCGGCGAGTTCGCGCCCGGCCGCGAGGTCGACGAGTTGCGCTGGGTCGACCTCCCGGGCGCGTCCCGGCTGCTCACCTACGAACGGGACCGCGAACTGCTGATGCCGCTCTCCGCGGCCGCGCGCGACCTGTTCGCGGGCGGGGTCGCCGAGGCCTGAGCGGCCCGGTCGACCGGGCTTCCCCGGACCGCTCCCCGGCCGGCCCCGGGCCGGCTACTTCCCGAGCGCCTTGGCCACCCGGGCGCCGAGGTCGTCGTCCACCTTGCGCCAGTACTCGAGCGCCCGGGAGAGCACCGGTTCGACGACGCCGTTGCCGATGTGGCGGGCGATGTTCGACACGAGCCGCTCTCTCGCCGCGTCGTCGAGCACGTGCCGGACGAGGTTGCCGGGCTGCACGAAGTCGTCGTCTGTCGCTCGCAGCGTGTACGCGGCGCGCACGATGTCACCGGTGGGCGTCCACGACGGGTCCTCGAATTGCGGGTCCGCAGCGGGGCCGCCGTAGGAGTTCGGCGCGTAGACCGGGTCGGGCGGGTTCTCGTAGCGCATCGAGCCGTCGCGGTTGTAGCTGTGCACCTCGGAGCGGGGCCGGTTGATCGGGAGCTGCAGGTAGTTCGGACCGATCCGGTGCCGGTGGGTGTCGGGGTAGCTGAACAGCCGTCCGAGGAGCATCTTGTCGGGGGATGGGCCGATGCCCGGAACCATGTTCGCCGGCTCGAAGGCCGCCTGCTCGACCTCCGCGAAGTAGTTCGCCGGGTTTCGGTCGAGGACGAGCCGGCCCACCGCGTGCAGCGGGTAGTCGCCGTGCGGCCACACCTTGGTCAGGTCGAACGGGTTGAAGCGGTAGTCGGCGGCCTCCTCGAAGGGCATCACCTGCATCGAGAGGGTCCAAGACGGGTGGTCGCCGCGCTCGATGGCGCCGTGGAGGTCCCGGATGTGGAAGTCCGGGTCCTCGGCGGCCATGAGCTGCGCCTCCTTTGTCGTGAAGCTCTCGACGCCCTGGTCGGTCTTGAAGTGGTACTTGACCCAGAACCGTTCGCCGCTCCGGTTCACCCACATGTAGGTGTGCGAGGAGAAGCCGTCCATGTTGCGCCACGTCCGTGGGGTCCCGCGGTCCCCCAGGAGCCACGTCACCTGGTGCGCGGACTCAGGAGAGAGGGTCCAGAAGTCCCACTGCATGTTGTTTGTCCGCAGGTGCGTGTCGGCGCGGCGCTTCTGGGAGTGGATGAAGTCCTGGAACTTCTGGGGATCGCGCACGAAGAAGACGGGGGTGTTGTTGCCCACCATGTCGTAGTTCCCCTGCGACGTGTAGAACTTCAGCGCGAAGCCACGCGGGTCACGCGCGGTGTCGGCGGAACCGAGCTCGCCGGCAACCGTCGAGAAGCGGGCGAAGACGGGCGTCCGCACTCCCTTGGCGAGGAACCCCGCCTCGGTCCACTGCTCCGCCTCGCCGTTGGCCTCGAAGAACCCGTGCGCGCCCCCGCCCTTGGCGTGCACGACGCGCTCGGGCACGCGTTCACGGTTGAACTGCGCCATCTTCTGGATGAGGTAGTGGTCCTGGAGGAGGATCGGGCCGTCGGGGCCGACCGTCAGGGAGTGCGCGTCGCTCGCCGCCGGAATGCCGGCGTCGGTCGTGGTCACGGGTGGCTGGTCGGGCATCGTCTGTCTCCTGTCTCCTCGACGCGTCGCGGCGTCGTGGGGTTGATGGTTCGAGAGGTCAACGGGTCGCCTTGCGGGTTCCGCCACGCGAGGCCCGACCGGCCGGCGGAGCGGCGGTGGGGCCGGTGCGCGGGCTCCGTGGACGAGGTGGCCGGCGCCGGCTCGCCTGACAGCGCGGGCAGAGGCCCCAGAAGGTCACCTCCGCCTCGTCGAGCGCGTAGCCGTGGGCGTCCGAGGGGGTGAGGCACGGGCGCCTTCCGACCGCGCAGTCGACGTCGGCGACGTCGCCGCAGCCACGGCAGACCACGTGGTGGTGGTTGTCGCCGACGCGCCGCTCGTAGAGGGCAGGGCTCCCCGCCGGCTCGATTCGCCGGACCAGGCCCGCCGAAGCCAGGGAGCCGAGCGCGTGGTAGACGGCCTGTGAGGTGACGGTCCCGAGATGGCGCCGCACGTCGGTGACCACCGCTTCGGCGCGGGCGTGGGGACGCGCGGCGAGCGACGCAAGGATCGCAACCCTGGCCGACGTCGCCCGAAGACCGGCGGCCCGGAGCTCGTCCGCCAAGCCGTCGCTGTCGGCGCTCCGGGGCTGAATCGAGCTTGCGTGCGACCTCGAGCTCGCCGTCGGCCTGGTCCTCAACAGGTCTCCTTCCCGCTCCGCCCTAGATTAGGCCATCTCGTACCTTTGAGTCAACCAAAATAGCCTGGTCCGGCTGCAGGGAAAGACGGGTCCGTCAGTGGCGGCCGGCGGTCGCCATAGGCTGCCGCCGATGTGCGGACGCATCGCCCAGAGCGACCCGAGCCGGTACGCCCAGCGCCTCGAGGCGATCCTCGATCCGGCGCCGGAGTGGAAGCCGAGCTGGAACGTCGGCCCGACCGCGGAGGTCCTCGGCGTACGGGACCGCCACGGGACGCGCCACCTTTCCCCGTTCCTCTGGGGGCTGCTGCCCGGCTGGTGCGACGACCCCAAGGTCGCCAACCGCAGCTTCAACGCCCGAGCCGAGTCGGTCGCCACGAAGCCGATGTTCCGGCACGCGTTCCACAAGCGCCGGCTCCTCGTCCCCGTCGACGGCTTCTACGAGTGGGCCCACGTGCCGGACGCCGCGCGGAAACAGCCCTTCTTCTTCCAGCGCGCCGACGGCGATCCCGTCGTGCTGGCCGGGCTGTGGGAGTGGTGGGAGCGTGACGGCGACGAGCGCAGGACCGCGACGGTGATCACCTGCGCCGCAGGCCCGGACATGCCGGTCCACGACCGCCAGCCGGTGGTGCTCGAGCCGGCCACATGGCAGCGGTGGCTCGACCCCGAATTCGGCGACCAGGCGGCCTTGAAGGCGATGCTCCGGGCGCGGGGCGGCGTGCTCGTGCGCCATCCGGTGAGCAGGGAGGTCGGCTCGGTCCGTAACGACGGGCCGCAGCTCGTCGAACCGGTCGCCGTCGCCGGCTGAGGCGGAGCCGGCGCCCGGGTTCAGGGTCTCGGCGCGAGCCGCGGCGGTGAACGGTCGGGGCGCGTGGCGGGGTCGGGGGGCACGGCGGCCGGGTGCTCGGCGAGGGCCTCGAGCACGATCGAGATCGCGCGGTCGAGCTGGGGGTCACGTCCGGCGCCCCAGTCCTGGGGCGGGAACGGGACCTCGACGTCGGGGTCGACGCCGTGGTTCTCGACGTCCCATCCCCAGCCGTAGAACCAGAAGGCGTACCTGGGCTGGGTGACGGTGCTCCCGTCGACGAGCCGGTAGCGGCCGTCGATCCCGATGACGCCGCCCCACGTCCTCGTGCCCACGACCGGTCCGAGCTCGCGCTGGCGGAACCCCGCGGTGACGATGTCGCCGTCGGAGCCCGCCTGCTCGTTCGCGACGAGCACCCGGGGGCCGCGCGGCGCGTGGGGAGGGTAGGGCTGCGGGCCCATGTGACGGACGACGTCCCACCCCCGCACGGTCCTTCCGATGGTCTCGAGGACGAGCGGGGAGACATGGCCCCCCCGGTTGTCCCGGACGTCGACGATGAGCGCCTCGCGGGCGACCTCGACCCGCAGGTCGCGGTGCAGCTCCGCCCATCCTGCGCCCATCATGTCCGGCACGTGGACGTAGCCCACCCGGCCGCCCGTCGCGTCGTGCACGTAGACACGGCGGTCGGCGACCCACGCGTGGTAGCGGAGCGGCCGCTGGTCGCCGAGCGGCTCGACGACGACTTCGCGCACCGCACCCGAGCGGTCGCGCACGGTGAGCTGCACGGGCTTCCCCGCCGCGCCCACCAACCCGGCCGCGGGGCCGAACGCGGGGTCGACGGGCCGCCCGTCGACCGCCACGACCGTGTCGCCGCGCTCGACGGCGACCCCCGGCGCGCGCAGCGGCGAGCGGGCGCCGGGCACCGACGACTCGCCGGGCACGACCCCGCCGACTCGCCACGTGCCGTCGCCGTCGCGCTCGAGGTCGGCACCGAGCAGGCCGAGTCGACGCTCCTCTTCGACCGGACGCGGGGGCGGCGCCTCGTACGCGTGGGAGGAGCCGAGCTCGCCCTGGACCTCCCACAACAGCTCCGAGAGGTCGTCGCGCGTGGCGATCCGGTCGAGGAGCGGCCGGTACCGCTCGACGACGCCCGACCAGTCGACGCCGCCCATGTCGGGGATCCAGAAATGGTCGCGCATGAGGCGGGCGGCTTCGTCGTACATCTGCGTCCACTCGACGGGCGGGTCGAGCTCGACCCGGACCCGGCGCGTGTCGATCTCGACGAGCTCGGGGTCCGGCTCGCCGCCGGGATCGTGCGGCGCGAGGCGACGCTCGGAGGGGAGCGCGCGCAACTGCGTGCCGTCGCGCACGACGACCGTCGCGCCGTCCCCGCTCACCTCGTAGTCGTCGAGCTCGTCGACCAGGTGGAGCTCACGCGAGTAGACGAGGTCGTACCCGATGAGGGACGGACGTGTCGGCTCGGCCTCGCGCACGCGTCCCTCCCCGAGGACGCCCGCGAGCGGCTCGTCGATCCAGAGAAAGCCGCTGTGCGTCGCGCGGAGCCGCGAGTAGCGCCCGGCGGGGACCGGGAAGGGCACGACGCGCTCGGCGATGCCGTCGACGTCGACGTCGACCTGAGCCGGCCCACCTTTCTCGGTCTCGGCGTCGCCGTCCTCGACGTGCTCGCCCGTCGGGTGGGCGTCGCCACCACGCCCGCTGTGCGCGGCCGCCGCGCCGCCGCCCGGGGACTCCCCGGCCGGCGGCTCGCCGCAGGCGGAGCCGGGGAGGTGGTCGTCTCCGCGCTTTCGCTCGGGAACCGGACGCGCTCTTCCTGCGAGCTCGGCGTCGAAGGGCGACGGCGTCGTCGCGGCCAGGGGCACGAGGTACGGGCGCGCCCCCGCGGCGAAGGACATGTCGAAGACCTGCGTGTCGTAGAGGGGATCGAAGGTGCGGATCGACAGGAAGGCCAGGTACCTGCCGTCGTGGCTGAAGACCGGGTCCTCGTCGCGGAAGCGGAGCGGGGTCACGTCGAACGTGGCGTCGCCGAAGACCTCGGCCATCTTGATGTGCCGGAGCGGCTCGGGGCCGGCGTGGGACCACGCCAGGTAGCGCGAGTCTGGCGAGAAGGCGAGCCCGCTCGCGTCGCCCTCTCTCGACGTCGACACGGTGCGGATGGCGCCGTCGTCCAGCCGGACGAGGAGGACGCGTCCGTCGTGGGTCGCGACGGCGGCGTGCACCCCGTCGGCGGCGACGGCGAGGTCGAGCACCCGTCCGAGTGCCCCCGTGCCGACGCGGCGTCGGGGAGCGGGGCCGCCCCCGTTCGCTCCGGATCCGTCGCCTGCACCCCCGTCGGGCACGTCGCCGAGGGCGGGGACGATCTCGAGCGCGTCCTCGCCCTCCGCGTCGGTCACGACGACGACCCGTGCGGTGGTTCCGGTGCCGGTCACCCGCGGGAGGCGGGCCCGCGCGCCAGAACCGCCGGCGACGAGCCGCGCCGGGCCCATGCGATGGGTCAACCAGTGGACCTCGCCGCGCGCCTCGACCGCGCTCGCCCGCCCGTCATGGTCGACGGCGTGCTCGCCCAGGACCTCGTCGGCCCTGAGGGTCCGCGGCGCCCGCCCGCTTCTCGGGGCGCCGAGCGAGATGTCGAGGCGCGCCGGGACCGAGGCGTCGGAGAGCTCGTCGATGCGGTACAGGTCCCCCGCGCACTGGTAGACGACGGTGCGCCCGTCGCTCGACGCCGCGCGCGCGTAGAAGTCGCCGTGGTCGGTGTGGCGTTGCAGCCCGCTCCCGTCGGGAAGGGCGGAGTAGACGTTGCCGTAGCCCTCGTGGTCCGACACGAACGCGACGCGCCCGCCGACGAAGGCGGGGTCTTCGAGTTGACCGCGCAGTGTCCTCAGGTACGGCACGAACTCGCCGCTGCCGTGCGCGTCGATCCACAGCGCCCCAGCCGTGCCACCGCGGTAGCGCTTCCACCCGGCGCCGCGCCGCGAGCTCTGGTTCACGCCGAGGACCACGGCCCCCCCGGGTCCGTACGAGACGGCGGTGACCGGGCCGTAGGGAAGCCGTTCGACGTCCCGGCCGTCCGTCGAGATGGCGTAGGCCCAGGTGCGGCTGCGGAACGGCTCGTTGGCGGCTGAGATCGCGAGCACCCGGCCGTCCGACGTCCATCCGATCGTGCGCGTGAACTCGTCGCCGAAGTAGGTGAGACGGAGGAAGCCCTCGCCGTCCGTCCGGACGAGGAAGACCTCCGGCCCGCCGTCGCGCGTGGAGGTGAAGGCGACGGTGCCGCCATCGGGCGAGACCTCCGGGTCGGAGACCGGTGCCCGGTCCACCGTGAGCCGGCGCGCGACGCCGCCCGTCGAGGGGACCACCCAGACGTCGTCGTCGGCGACGAACACCAACTGCTCGCCCCGGACGGCTGGGTGACGCAGGTAGGGACGGGCTGAAGGCACGGGCGACGACCGTAATCGACCGGAGGGCGGGCTTCGACCTGATCGTCGGTCGTTGACGGCTCGAGATTCGACGGTGGACGCTTCGCCGCGCTGTGGTCCGACCACGAGGTGACGTGGGCACGACAGCCTCGGCGGGAGGGTGCCGCCCACGACGGCGTAGGATCTGGCCGGTTCGCCGTTTCCCTGGTGAGCCGCCCCGGAGAGGTGCGAGAGCGGCCGAATCGGACTCACTGCTAATGAGTTGACTGGGGAGACCTGGTCCGAGGGTTCAAATCCCTCCCTCTCCGCTTGACACGTCGGGTGCTGCGATACGGAGCTTGACAACACAGCGAGCGCTCGCCGGGGCCGACGGCGCCGATCCCCGTGCCCATGAGGAAGGACACCACATGCCCAACGGGCGGTACTGGCTTCAGACGCTCGGTTGCCCGAAGAACCAGGTCGACTCCGAGAAGCTGGCCGGCATGCTCCAGACCGACGGCTTCGCGCCGGCGCTCGCCCCGGGGGACGCCGACCTTCTCGTCGTGAACACCTGCGCGTTCGTCGAGGCGGCCCGGGAGGAGTCGATCGAGGCGGTTCTCGCTCTTGTGGGGGAGCGTCGGCGAGGCGCGCGGCTCGTCGTGACGGGCTGCATCGCCGAACGCTACGGGGAGGAGCTCGCCGACGCCCTCCCCGAAGTCGACCTCGTGGCAGGGTTCGGCCGGCGACTGGCACCTGCGCCTCCCGGCCGAGCGTCGATCGCGGCACCCGTCACACTGGGTGCGCCGCGGCGCCGGTCGGCAACGGTCACGGCCGACGCCGCCCTCGACTTCGACCTGCTCTCCTTGCCGCGGCCGGCATCGGCGGCGCCGTGGGCGTACGTCAAGGTCGCAGAAGGCTGCGACCGGCGCTGCGGGTTCTGCGCCATTCCGTCGTTTCGGGGCGCGCAACGTTCACGGGCCCCCGAAGACGTGCTCGCCGAGGTTGCGTCGCTCGTGGCCGATCCCGACATGCCGGTCCGCGAGATCGTGCTCGTCGCACAGGACCTCGTCTCCTACGGTCGCGATCGATCGACGCGGGTCGAACGGCGCGTCAGCGCGGCCCCGCGCCCGACCGCCGGCTCGCGTCCGAGCCCGCTCGTGTCGCTGGTCGCCGCCGTCCGTGAGATGGTCGCGCGCACTCGGCTCCTGTACATCTATCCCTCCGGGTTGAGCGACGAGCTCGTCGACGCGGTCATCTCGACCGGCGTTCCGTACTTCGATCTCTCGCTCCAGCACGTGTCACGACCGCACTTGGCACGGATGCGACGGTGGGGCGACGGTGAACGTTTCCTCGATCGCATCGCGGCCATCCGGCGCGAGGCTCCGGAGGCGACCTTCCGGTCCTCGTTCATCCTCGGGTACCCGGGGGAAACCGAGGACGACCACGCGGCGCTCCTCGAGTTCCTCGACGCTGCGCGGCTCGACTGGGCCGGATTCTTCCCGTTCTCAAAGGAGTCGGGCACCATGGCAGAGGCGCTACCGGACCAGGTCCCCGAATACCTTGCCATGGAACGGCTCCGCGAGTGCACGGAGGTTCAGGACGAGATCACCGCTCGTCGTCGGGACGAGCTCGTGGGTATGACGCTCGACGTGCTCGTCGACGCACCCGGCGTCGGGCGCTCGGTCCACGAGGCCCCGGAGATCGACGGTGTCGTTCGCGTGCCGCGTGCCATCCCGCGCGGCAGCTTCGTCCACGTACGCGTGACGCGCTCCCTTGGCACCGATCTCGTGGGAGAGCCCGTCGAGCCGGTGCTCGAGCCCGTGCGGCTGGCTCCGTGACCGACGACGCCCAACCGATGGAGCGCGAACCGACCAGCGTGCCGCGGTCGACGTCGGACCTGTCGACGCTCCCGACGTCGATGCCGTCGTCGGTGTCGGCGACCGCATCGTCACCGGCCGCCTCGTCGTCGACCCCGCTCGCAACGACGGCTGCCGTCAGCGGCAACCACCGGCGCGGCTTCGGCCCCTCGGCACTCGCCACCCCCGCCAACGCGCTGAGCGCCGGTCGTCTGCTCGCGGCGCCGGTCTTCGTGGGACTGATCGCGACGGAAGGCGCCAGCTGGGTCACGGTCGCCGTCGGCGTGGCCGTCGCGGGCACCGACGGCATCGACGGGTGGCTGGCCCGCCGCCAGGGGGCAACGAGATCGGGAGCCTTCCTCGACCCGCTGGCCGACAAGGTGCTCGTGCTCGGTTCGTTCTTTGCCCTCGCCGCCCAGGGCACGTTGCCGTGGCTGCCGGTCGGGCTGATGGCCGTCCGCGAGGCGGGAATGAGCGCGTACCGCTCGTGGGCCGGCCGGCGGGGCGTGTCGGTGCCGGCGCGGCGATCGGCGAAGCTGAAGACGCTCGTTCAGGAGTTCGCGATCGCCACGTGCCTCGTTCCGCCGGTGTCCGAGAACCGGCCCCTGCAACTCGCCGCCGTCTGGACGGCCACCGCGCTGACGATCTCGACGGGCGTCCAGTACTTCGTGGACGGGCGCAAGCGCGGGGCCGTGGCGCGGTGACCACCGGTGGTCGCTTCGTGATCGCGCCGTGAGGGTCGAGATCCTGGCGGTCGGCACCGAGCTGTTGCTCGGTCAGATCGCCGACACGAACGGACGGTGGCTCGGCGAACACCTGGCTGCAGCGGGGATCGACTCGCACTTCCACCAGTCGGTCGGTGACAACCGCGGGCGGATCGTCACAGCGCTGCGCGTCGCGCTCGCCCGCTCCGACGCCGTGATCACCTCCGGAGGTCTCGGACCGACCCAGGACGACATCACCCGAGAGGCGATCGCGGAGGTGATGAACGTCCCGCTCGTCCGCGACCCCGAGCTGGTGGCGCGGGTCGAGGAGTTCTTCGCCGCCCGCGGGCGCGCCATGCCACCCAGCAACGCGCGGCAGGCCGACGTGCCCCAGGGCGCCACCGTGATCGACCAGACGCGCGGCACCGCCCCGGGCCTGATCTGCCCGCTCGGGCACAAGGTCGTCTACGCGTTGCCCGGTGTCCCCCACGAGATGGAGGAGATGTTCGACCGAGCGGTTCTCCCCGACCTGGACCGCCGCCGACGGGACTCCGGTGGGATGCGCGGGGTCATCAGGAGCCGGGTGCTCCGGACGTGGGGAACGAGCGAGTCGGCACTGGCCGAAGCCCTGCAGCCGCGGATCGACGCGCTCGACCTCGCCGTTGGTCCGAGCACGGCCGTCACCCTCGCGTTCCTCGCGAGCGGCATCGAAGGCCTCAAGGTGCGCCTCACGGTCCGGGCGCCGGACGACGCGGTGGCCGCAGAGCTCCTCGACGCCGAGGAGAAGGAGGTCCGCGCCGTGCTCGCGGCCACCTTCGGCGACGTCGTCTTCGGCACGGACGAGACGAGCATGGAGCAGGCGGTGGCCGAGCTGCTCCAGGAGCGCCGTCTCACGCTCGGGGTGGCGGAGTCGCTCACCGGCGGGCTGATCGCGTCACGCCTCGTCGACGTCCCCGGCGCGAGCGTGTGGTTCCGCGGCGGCGTCGTCGCCTACGACTCGGCGGTGAAGTACTCGATCCTCGGCCTTCCGGAAGGCCCCGTCGTGACCGAGGACGCGGCGGTCGCGATGGCCGAGGGCGCCAACCGCGTGTTGGGTGCGTCGGTCGGGCTCGGCATCACGGGCGTCGCCGGCCCGGACCCACAGGAGGGCGTCGAGCCCGGGACCGTGTTCGTGGGCCTTTCGCTGCCGCGCGACGTTGCCGCCCCGGGCGGCACGGCGGACCCGGGGGCGTCCGACCCGTCGACACGGGCATCGGGGCGCACCAGTCTCGTCCGTCGCCTGCGGCTTCCCGGCGACCGTCAGCGGGTCCGGCAGTACGCGGCGATTTCTGCGTTGGATCTCCTGCGCCGAACGCTGCTCACAGCGGAGAAGGGGATCGAGGGTCCGACGCTCGGCTGAGTCTTCCGCGCGCGTGGTGGCCCCCGGCCGACCGTTCCGGTCATGGCCGCAAGATCACGCCGAACCGAGACGGCAGCGAATGGTCGACAGCCTCCCGACCTTGCCGAGCGCGTCACTCGGCCTCGTTCCGTCGCCGCTGCCACCTCGGCGTCCCGTGCCTTCGATGTCGAGCTCAGCAACGAGGTCGTCGCCTGGTACGCGGCGCTTTCCACGCGTGACCGCGCGTTTGCCGACCGGGCGCTCGACCGGCTCGCGGCGCTCGGAGCCGACCTCCGGATGCCGCAGAGCCGCGGAGTGGGCGACGGGCTCTACGAGCTCCGGTTCTCGTGCGAGGGTGTGCAGCGGCGCATCGTCTACGTGTTCGGGTCCGGACGGGAGATCACCGCGCTCACGACGTTCCGGAAGCAGCGCGACCGGGAGCGCCACGAAGTCGAGCGGGCGCTCGCGGCGAAGTCCCGGGGGGTCACCCAGAACAAGGGCAGGACACGGACCATCGAGCTAGGAAGGTGAACGGTGAGGTTGAGTGACATGAGGCAGCGGTTCCCGGTCCTCGACCGGACCGCGTACGAGCTCGCGTACGCCGAAACCGAGCTCGCAGAGAAGCTGGGTGAGCTCCTGCACCGGGTGCGGTCGGCCGCCGGGATCAGCGAGGCCGAGCTCGCCGAGCGCACCGGCACGACGCAAGACACGATCGTGGGATTCGAAGAGGGCGCCCCCGGCGTCACGGTTGCCTTCTTGGACCAGGTCGGGCGCGTGCTCGGGGTGGGCCTGACCCTCACCGTCGACGAGACGGTCGTCGCGACCGACACCCCCGACGACTCCGGCGGCGGCCCCGCCGGGACGACCGGAACGACCGTGGTGTTCGGCGCACCAGGTGATCCAGGTGGCGCCGAGTGACCGGCCCGGCCAGCCAGGGGGCCCTCAGCGAGGGTCTTCTCGGTCCAGGTTCCAGTGCCGGCCGACGCTCGCGAGCCGGCCACCCGACTCCATCGGCATGAGGAGGAACCGGCTGATGGTCCGCTGGCCGCCCTCGAAGTCGCCGTAGAGGAGGTCGACCATGATCGGGCTCCGGGCCTCGACCGCCGTTCGGACGGGGCCGAACTCCGGCGCCCCGGGCTCCCGGAACGCGCCCTGCCAGAACCCGACGTCGGCGGGCGAGATGTAGAGATCCCGCAACTGGCGGCGGAACCGCTCGATCGAGGGCCGCTCGTCGTACCCGACGGGGCGGTCCGTGATGACGTCCCACCCGTGCAGCACCGCCATCCCGGTGCCCACGTTGCGCAACGACAGGGTAAAGTACACCGCCTCGTCGGTCGCCTCCGCGCTGCCCTGACCGCCGGGCAGCTTCACCCAGTGCTCGTCACCGAACATGATCTTCTGCGTGACGTCGTCCGCCCGCGAGGGCATGAGGAGCGGCCGCAGTCCGGCGGCGAGCGAACGCTCGGCCACACGGGCGGAGCGATTGGCCGACCGAACGGAGGCGAAGGTGGCGAGGGCGAGCACCAACGTGCCGCCGGCCGTCGCCAGCGACGCGATCGTGGGCCAGCTGAGCCCACCCGACGCCATCAACACCCCGCCCGCCGGCCCCCCGAGCATGTCCGAGCGTAACGAAGGTGTTTGCGCAGAAACACCGGCACGGGAGCCGACCGCCCGCCTCTTCGTCGCGGTGTGGCCGCCTGACAAGGTCGTCGGTCTCCTCGAAGCCCTTTGCCGGCCCGAGGTCGACGGCGTCCGGTGGACGACCGCCGAGCAGTGGCACGTCACGATCGCCTTCCTGGGGAACGTGCCGGAGTCACGGATCGAGGAGGTCGCGGCCGCGCTCCGCGACGCGGCGGCCCGCGCGGCAGGTCCGATCGAGGCGGAGCTCGGCCCGGCAACCGCCCGGCTCGGGAGCGGTGTCCTGTCGGTCCCCGTCGCCGGTCTCGAGGGTCTTGCACGCGACGTGCGCGCCGCGATCGCTGCCGTGACCGCAATCGACACCGTGTCCAGCGGGGAACGGGCGTTCCACGGGCATCTCACGCTCGCGCGCGGCAAGGGCGGCCGGCGGGTCCCGGGTTTCCTCGGCGGAGCCCCGATCGAGGCGCGCTGGACGGTCCGGGAGGTGTGTCTCGTGCGGTCGTCGCTGACTTCGCACGGCGCCCGGTACACGACGCTTGTGCGCGCGACCGTTCCGTGCTGAGTGATGCCCGGGCTCCGCGTCCCCCTTCCCCCCCGCGGAGCCGGGCATCCCACATCGAACACGTGTTCGCCACTAGGCTTGGGTGTCACACCCCATCCGTATTGTCGCCAACGGCACACCGACGCCGACCTACGACTCGCCAGGACACCCACGAGGAGACGAGAGAGCGATGGCAGAGCAGGACCGTGACAAGGCGCTGGCGATGGCGCTCGGCCAGATCGAGAAGCAGTTCGGCAAGGGCTCGGTCATGCGCATGGGTGAGAACCTCGACCTCGGCATCGAGGCCATCCCGACGGGCGCTCTCTCGCTCGACCTCGCCCTCGGGATTGGTGGGCTCCCGCGTGGGCGGATCGTCGAGATCTTCGGACCGGAAAGCTCGGGAAAGACGACGTTGGCGATCCACGTCGTCGCGGAGGCGCAGCGGAACGGAGGGATCTGTGCGTACATCGACTCCGAGCATGCGATGGACCCGGTCTACGCCGGCGCCATCGGCGTGAACGTCGACGACCTCCTCATCTCCCAGCCCGACACCGGGGAACAGGCGCTCGAGATCGCCGACATGCTCATCCGCTCGAGCGCGATCGACGTCATCGTCATCGACTCGGTCGCCGCCCTCACGCCCCGAGCGGAGATCGAAGGGGAGATGGGTGACACCCACGTCGGACTGCAGGCCCGCCTCATGTCACAGGCACTCCGAAAGCTCGCGGGAAGCTTGAGCAAGTCCAACACGGTCGCCATCTTCATCAACCAGTTGCGAGAGAAGATCGGGGTGATCTACGGCTCGCCGGAGACCACGCCGGGCGGGCGCGCGCTCAAGTTCTACTCTTCGGTCCGCCTGGACATCCGTCGCACCGAGTCGATCAAGGACGGCGTGGAGATCGTCGGAAGTCGGACGCGCGTGAAGATCGTCAAGAACAAAGTCGGGGGCAGGCCTTTCCAACAGGCCGAGTTCGACATCATGTACGGCACCGGCATCAGCCGCGAGGGATCCCTCCTCGACGTCGCGGTCGACATGGGACTCGTGAAGAAGTCGGGGGCGTGGTTCACCTACGAGGGCGAGCAGCTCGGGCAGGGTCGGGAGAACGTGAAGACGTTCCTCCGGGAGAACCCCCAGCTGATGGCCGAGATCGACGACCGGGTCCGTCAGCAGCTCGCGCGCAAAGGCACGGATGACGAAGCCGACAAAGAGAAGCTGGACCCCGACGATCTGCCCATCACCTTGGAGTGACGCGCTGAGCGGCTGAGTTCAGCCCGCCGCAGCCGGCGTCGTCGTCACCGACACCGTCGACGGCACCAGCTCGATCCACGTGTTGCCCGGCGCCAGTGAGACCTGGGCGCCCGAGGTCGTGGTGAAACGGGTCGGCTGCGCGAGTGTTGTCCTCGCCCACTTGCCCTGCACCTCGACGCCGTCGCGGAACAGGAGTGCCTGGCCGCTCGCGTGTGTGTACAAGTTCGCCTGCACCTCGAGCCCGCCCTCTGTGTTCTCGAGCCACGGCCCGTACGAGACGTTCACGAATTGCACGATGACGTTCGCGGCGCTGTTCTGCACGCCGTTCGTGAGGGTGTCCGGCGTTGTCCTGTAGAAGCGGAGGAACCGCTTCTCCTTGGCGTCGTAACTCCAGACGACCGGGGAGTACATCGAGAACGGGACCGATACCGACTGGACGGCACTTCCCGCCGGCACCTTGTGTGAGTAGGTGAAGACCGGCTGCGGTGGCGACTTGGCTGTCCCCTGCATTCCCCAGATGGTTGTCGTGGAGGTATAGGTGTCGTACGGAGCGACGCGGCCGGCGGGTTGCTGGATGGCCGATCCGTAGTCGCCGAGCTCGAAGTCCTTGACCGGGGACGCGACGATGTTGTCGATCACCGGTTGGATGCCGCCCACGTGCACGAGCAGCGGCTGGCCGAACTCGCCGAGGATGCCGACGTCGATGTTGCGGGCCGAGCGGACGGGGCCGACCGTCGCGGTCCCGTGGCACTGGAAGACGGCGACGAAGCGGGTGATGCCCCCTTCGACCGGCTCCTCGAAGACGATGTCGGCCGCTGTGAGCCCCGTCTGAGGTCGCGCTGTCAGGTAGTTGTCGACCTTGACGGCGAGGGCGGACCGTTGCGGGATCTTGCCGCCCGGCGCCGGCGTCCCCGTGAGGGGACACACGGGGCCGCTGTCGGCCGCGACCGGCGCCGTCGGGCCCGGTGAGACGGCGTCTGTACGGACGTGACGGTGACGGTGCGGCGCGCCACTCGGCGCTCCCGCGGAACAGCCGGCGATGGCGGAGCCGGCCGCGACGAGCACGAGGGCGCGGACGAGCCGCGCCTTCGTCCAGGGGCGCGCGCCGAAGCGCGGCCACAGCCTTCCCGTTCCCCCGCTCACCATTTGGCCGGCAGTCTGACAGAACGCGCGCGTTCGCAGGAGTCGGGCCACGTCGGCAATTCTCCGTGCTCGGTGCGGCGTTGTGGGGGATGGTGGGCGGCCCGTGGTCGCTTCCCGCGTGCCCGAGCCGTTCGGGCTGTGGGGAGTAGCGTCCCGAGCAGGAAGGACGCGTGGGGGGTGTCTCGGAAGCATGCCCAAGGCGGTGACGGTGACCGACGACCTTCGTCGGGCGCGCGAGGTGGCCCGCGTCGCGTTCGGCCGGCTCCGTGACGGCTGCCTTCGTGATAGCCGCCTCCCACGGGCAGTGCGCGGGGCGGTGCGCCGGGCGGTCGCCGAAGCCCTCCGGTCTGCGTGGGACTGGTCGGCGTTCGCCGCCGCCGTCGGCGCCGACGACCCGCGGGCGCGGCGCTTCGCCGGCTTCGGCACGGGAAGCATGCTCGCCTTCCCTCCGGGCGCGATCTTCAACGAGGGCTCCATCGCCATCGGCGAAGCCACGATGGTCGGTCCGCACGTCTCGCTCACTGCTGGGATGGCCCCCGGCCAGGAGCTCCTGTCGTCCCCGGTCGTGCGCGTCGGCGACCGGTGCGTGATCGGCCGCGGGAGTCACATCGTCGGTCACTGGTCGATCGACATCGGCGACGACGTCCAGACGGGTCCGTACGTGTACATCACCGATCAGAACCACTCCTACGAGGACCCGGCGCAGCCGATCGGCCGCCAGTGGCCGGTCGAGGCAGGCGTGACCGTCGGGGACGGGAGCTGGCTCGGTGCGAACGTCGTCGTCCTCCCCGGGGCCCAGATCGGCCGGCACGTCGTGGTGGCGGCGGGCGCCGTCGTCAGGGGTGCCGTCCCCGACCACTGCGTCGTCGCCGGCGTCCCCGCGCGCATCGTGCGCCGCTGGAGTCCCGAGACCGGGTGGGTGGACGTCGGCGCCACCGTGCCCGGGTGAGCATGGGCGGAAAGGAGATCTGGGTCGCCGTCGCCGGGGCGGGCGCGTGCGATGCCGCGATCGAGCATGCCGCCGAGGAGGTCGGCGCGCGGATCGCCCAAGCCGGCGCGGTCCTCGTGTGCGGTGGCCTCGGCGGGGTCATGGCGGCGGCCTGCCGGGGCGCCCGGTCCGCCGGAGGGACCACCGTCGGGCTGTTGCCCGGGGAGTCGAGGGCGGACGCCAACTCCTGGGTTTCCGTGGCGGTTCCGACCGGTCTCGGGGAACTTCGCAACGGCCTCGTCGTCCGTGCGGGCGATGCCCTCATCGCCGTCGGCGGCGAGTACGGGACGCTCTCGGAGATCGCGCTGGCCCTGAAGCTCGGTCGCCCGGTGATCGGACTGGGCACCTGGGGCCTCCGGAGGCCCCTCGGGGGGACCGAAAACGGGATCCGGGAGGCCGCGAACCCGACGGCGGCCGTGGCCCTGGCGCTCGAGCTGGCCGCCTCCGATCCCGGACCGGTCCGTCCTTCGGGCGGGCGAGGCGGTGGCCCGAAAGGGCGTCGGGGCGGCACGAACGGTGGCGTTCACCCGTCATCTGCGGCCTGACCAGCGGGTTCCGTCACGACACCCTTTGCGTCCGTTGAAGACGTGCTATGCTCTCGGAGAGCTGTAGTGACGCCAGCGGGAGAGGGGAAGGTGGCATGGGCAGCGAGCGGGGGACCAGCAGTACTGGGGCCGCTCCGACGCTTGCCGACGCCGCTTTTCGAATCGCACGACAGGATGTGTGCGGGCTCGCCTGTCCGGTAATCACTCATAGATCGCGGACCGTGTGGTTCCCTGTGCTCCATGGGCGGGGGTTGATCTAACGGTCTGTGAGGTGTCGGCCCCCCTTCCCCATCCCCATCCCCCGGGGGGCCGACACCATCTCCTCCCAGGAGGAGCTCTCTCCGTCTGAGGGTTGAGCGGCGCGTCCGTCACGCGTTCGGCGCGATGACGGCTCCCGCAGTTCCGCGTGCTGGCCGAGGTAGCGGGCGATGACGAGTGGCTGCACCGTGCGAGCACCCGCGTCGCACAGCGCCGCGGCCGCTGGCTGCAGGTGCGCTCCGGTCGTGTAGACGTCGTCGAGCAAAAGGACGCCCAACCGGGCGAAGTCCGACGTCGGCCGGTACGCGGAGAGCCGGGCGTCGGTGGTCGACCTCGTGGTCCCCGGCCGACAACCCGTCGACGACCGGTGGCAGTCGGCGCGTCAAGGAGGCGACCCGACTGAGCGGGTGCGGCGTGCGGTGGACCACCCCCGGAAGGGACGACGACCGCGACGTCGAGCCTTCGGCGAGCGAGCTCGGGAAGTCGCCGCACGAAGAACGCGTCGAGAAGGCGTCCGAGCGTCTCGGTCTGACGACGCGCCACCCCGGCTCGCCCGACCAGACACGCGCGCCACGGGAACGATCGGCACGAGGGGCCGACCCATCGCGAGTGCGACGTCGCGACAGGAGGTGCACACCGACCAGCCGGAGCGGGCGCGTGCCGAACAGATCCGGCACGACGACGTCGTCGACGCGCGCGCGGTCGGCGAAACGATGGTGCCCGGAGCCGGGACGTCCGCCATGGAGGGACCGTACCGAGAGGGTGCGCGAGAGCCGTGTCCCGGAGCGCACCTCACCGACGCCCGGGTATCCCGACGCCGCGTGCGGGGCGGTCGGGCGCGGTCCCGCGGGGACGGCCTTGGCGGCGAGGTAGGGGAGCCGAGAGATGGGCGGTCGGGGGCCTTGTCGCCACTGACGGACGAAGGCGGTCTCGGGTCCCGGCCTGGTACGATGCCCGCCACAGCACTCGCTGGGCATGGGGGACAGGGGATGAAGCGAAGGTCGCGCACAGAGCTCGCGGACGACTTCGTCCCGCGCCCTGAATCGAGCTCCTCGCAGCTGCTCGTCGTCGGACTCGACGCCTCGAGGCGCATGCGTTTCGAGTACCGGCTTCTCGAGGCCGGCTTCGCGCTCAGGAGCGTGGCCTTCGCCGAGTCGCTCGGCGACGCGCGCAGCGCCCTTCAGAGGATCGCGCCCGAGTGCATCCTCGTCGATCTCAGCCTGCCGGAGCCCTCCGGCGTCCACGCGGTGACGGTGCTCGCGGCGGCGGCCACGGAGGTGCCGATCGTCGTCATGAGCACCGCTGACTGCGACCCCGACGTGGTCTACGAGGCGCTGAGCGCGGGCGCCGTCGACCACATCGTCGACGAGGGATGGCAGCCGCTCGCGCTGCGTGAGGTGATCACGCGCGCCTACCGCCGTCACGAGGAGGTGCGCGTCCAGGGCGAGCAGCGGCAGGCGATCGCCTCGGTCCTCGACACCGTCGAGGGCATCGCGTGCGTGCTCGACGGAGGTGGTCGGATCCTGGCGGTCAACGCCGCGTGGAAGGCCGCGACCCAGGCGCGAGGCGGCCATGCGTCGACCTCGGGGGTGGGCGTGAACTACCTGCGGGTGTGCGAGCGGGCCGCAGGGCCCGACGCGGAAGGCGCGCTCGAGGCCGCCGACGGGATCCGCGCCGTCCTCGAGAGCAAGCTCCCGCGCTTCGTCCTCGACTACCCGTGCCGGTCGAACGGCGCCGAGTGCTGGTTCTCGCTTCGCGCCGCGCCCTTCGGCGCGCGCGGCGGGGGAGCGGTCATCGTCCACCAGGACATCTCCGCCCTGAAGGAGGCGGAGCACCAGATGCGCGCCAGCACGGAGTGGGTCCACCGTCTGCTCGACGAGGAGAACCCCGTCTTCGCCCTCATCGCGGCAGACGGCACCATCTCCCACGTCTCGGAGTCGACCCTCGAGCTCCTCGGCGGATCCGAGAGCCTCGTCGGGCTCCCGAACTTCTTCTCGATCGAGCCTCACGACCGGGAGATGGCGGAGGAGACCTTCGCCCGTGTGGTGAGCGAGCCCGGTGCCCACGAGCGGATGCTCATCCACGTCATCGACGGGACCGGGCGCGTCCGCGAACTCGACCTCGACGTCCGGAACCGCCTCGACGATCCGATGGTCGGAGCCGTGACGGTCTCGGGCAGTGACGTGACCGAAGCTCGGCGACACCAGATCGGGCGCCACCTCGAGTCCGGGCTGCTCGAACGCCTGCCTGCCGCGGTGGTCGTCTGCGACGAGCGCGACGTCATCGCCTACTGGAACCTCGAGGCGACGCGGCTCTTCGGCTACGACGCCCAAGAGGTGTTGAGCAGGCCCGTGCTCGAGATCGGCATCTGGCCCTCGATCGCGTTCGACGGCACCTCCTGCGCGGTCTCGTTACCCGACGGTCGCTGGGAAGGCGAGCACGACGCGCACCGCGCCGACGGGACGACCGTGCCCGTCCGGCTGATGCTCGAACGCGTCGACGACGACGAGATCGACTTCCACGGCGTCGTGGCGGCGGCGATCGACATCACCGAGCGCCGCGAGCTCGAGCTCGACCTCGCCTACCGTGCGCTCCACGACCCCCTCACGGGTCTCCCGAACCGCCACCTCTTCATCGAACAGCTCGAGCGGGTGCTCGCCAAGGATGCGCGCAACGCGCGCTTGACGGCCGTCCTCTTCCTCGACCTCGACGACTTCAAAGAGGTGAACGACCGGCTCGGACACGTCGAGGGCGACGCCCTGTTGCGTTCGGTCGCCGTCCGCCTCGCCGGTGCGCTGCGTTCCGGCGACCTCGTCGCGCGCCTCGGCGGCGACGAGTTCGTCGTGTGCTGCGAAGACCTGGCGGAGCACGGCGAGGCGATGGCTCTCGCTGAGCGCGCGCGGCAGGCGCTGGCGAAGGCGCCACCGACAGATTCCGAGTTCCACGCGGTCTCAGCCAGCATCGGCGTCGCCGTCTCGGATCCCGAGTCGCAGCCCGAAGGGCTCCTGCGCAACGCGGATGTCGCGATGTACCTGGCCAAGGAGAAGGGGAAAGGTCGCGTCGAGCTGTTCGACGACGAGCGGCACCGTGTGGCGCGAGAGCAGCTCGAGATGGCCGGGGACCTCGAGGAGGCCATGGAGCTCGGCGACATCGAGGTCGTCTACCAGCCGATCTACGTTCTCGCCACCGGAGAGCTCTTCGGCTTCGAGGCGCTCGCCCGCTGGACGCACCCGGAGTGGGGGCCGGTCACACCGGGCGACTTCATCCGCGTCGCGGAGCTGAGTGGCAGCATCGCGGCGCTCGGTGAGCGGGTTCTCTCGATCGCCTGCTCGGTCCTCGCCTCCATGCTGGGCGACGGTTCGGGACCCCGGCTGTGCATGACGGTGAACGTCTCGGCCCTCCAGCTCACCGACCCCGGATTCGCCGAGACCGTCCGGCGGGTGGTGGAACGCACGGGGGTTCCGGCGGAGTGCGTCTGCCTCGAGATCACCGAGTCGGCCCTGGCCGACGACGAGCCTGCCGCAGCCGCCCTCCGGTCCCTGAAGGGGGTGGGTGTCCAGACCTCGGTGGACGACTTCGGGACGGAGTACTCCTCGTTGTCACGGCTCCACCTGTTCCCGATCGACTTCCTGAAGATCGACAAGAGCTTCGTCGCCGGGCTCGTGGACCGTCCGGTGGATGCGGCGATCGTTGACGCGTTGCTGGGCCTCGCCGGCTCGCTCGGCATCCTTGCCGTGGCCGAGGGCGTCGAGGACCGCCAACAGCTCGAAGTCCTCGAGGTGGCCGGCTGCGACCTCGGACAGGGGTTCTACTGGAGCAAGCCGTTGCCCGAAGTCGAAGCGGTCGCGCTCGTCCGCCCGGACTGACTTCCGGCCCCGGACTCCGCAACGACCGGTCGCGTCCGGTTTCAGCGAAGCTCGACGAGGTCCAGGTACTCCTCGCGCCAGAAGTCGAAGCGTTCGAGCGGAAGGAGCAGCGCGCGCGTCGGCTCGAGTGCCTCGACGAACGCGCGGTCGTGGCTCACGACCACGATCGTCCCGGGCCATCCCGCGAGCATCCCCCCGACGGCGTCGATCGATTGCGGGTCGAGGTTGTTGGTGGGCTCGTCGAGGACGAGCAGGTTCGCCCACCCCGCGGCCAGCATCGCGAGAGCGAGCTTCGCCCGCTCTCCGCCCGAGAGGCTTCCGGCGCGTTGGGTGGCGAGTGTCCCGGCAAGTCCGAAGGACCCGAGCAATGACCGGCGGTCGACTTCGGTCTGGAGGACCGAGTCGTCGACGTTGTCGAGCGCGGACTTGTCGAGATCGACCTGCTCGTGTTCCTGCGCGAAGTACCCGAGCGCCACGTTGTGGCCGAGCGCGACCTTGCCGGCGGCGGGTTCCTGGACGCCGGCGAGGCACCGAAGCAGGCTCGACTTCCCGGCGCCGTTGCGACCGACGACGACCACCCGGTCGCCGCGTTCGACCGGCATGGTGACGTCGCGCAACACACGGAGCCCGTCGTAGGAGACGGCCAGCCCCGACACCTCGAGCGCCGTCCCACCGGATCGCGGGGGGTCGGGGAGGCGGAAGCGGACCTGACGCTCCCGACGCACGCGGGGCGCGGCCGTGCGTCGGAGGCGCTCGACGCGCTTGTCCAACGTCTTTGCGACCCGCGCCCGTTTCTCGGTGCTCGCGCGCATCGAGTCCGCGAGCGACGAAAGGCGCGCGATCTCGCGAGCCTGGCGTTCGGCGAGCCGCGCCTGCTGGCTCTGGCGCTGCGCGACGGTCGCACGGAAACTCGTGTACGTCCCCTTGTACTCCGCGAGCCGGCCGGCGTTCACGTGGAGCACCTTGGTGATCGAGCGGTCGAGGAGCCGCAGGTCGTGGCTCACGAGGAGCAGAGCTCCGCTGAAGCGGTCCAGCTGGTCCATGAGCCAGCGCTTCGACGGGACGTCGAGGTGGTTCGTCGGCTCATCGAGCACCATGACATCGGGGTCGGCGAAGAGCACGCGCATCAGGTCGAGGCGTCGGCGTTGACCGCCCGAGAGGCTGTCCACGTCTTCGAAGAGCAGGCGCTGGGGGAGGCCGAGCCCGTCCGCCATTCGCGCGAGGGTGGCGTCCGCGTCGTAGCCGCCGAGCGCACGGAAGCGCTCCTCGGCCTCGGAGAACCTGGCGATGCGCTCGGCCGTCGGTTCCTCGGCCATCGCACGTCGCGCGCCGCTCAGCTCCACGTCGAGGACGTCGAGCCCGCGCGCCGAGAGCACGTGAGAAAAGGCGCTCGTGTCCGCTCCGAGGCCGCCGTGGACGGGCACCTGTGGGAGATAGGCGACGGTGCCCGTGACGGTCACATCCCCGGCGAACGACAGCTGTGGTTTCGGGTCGCCGACGAGAACCGAGATGAGCGAGGTCTTCCCCGCGCCGTTGCGTCCGACGACCGCGGCCTTGTCACCCGGTCCGACGGTGAACGACGCGCCGTCGAGCAAGGTGCGACCGCCAATGGCGAGCGAGATGTTCGAAGAGGTGAGCACGGGAGGAAGGCGCGGCGCCCGGCGTCCGCCGGAGTCGAGGGCCGGAGAACAAGGATAGCGGGCGACGCGCTCGGGATCGCGGGCGTGCGCGTCAGGGGTCCCGCGTCGTGCCAGGGTCCACGGCCGACGACGGTCCCGCCTGACGCGTGCACGCACGGCGTACGCTTCGCCGGTGGTCGCCCGCGGTCGAGGCACGCCGCGCCTGCGCGTCGATGCTCCGCTCCTCCCACGGCGCGGTCGCCCGAGGGCTCGAGCTGCATGATCGCGACCATCACGCTTCTCGCGCACCGCCTGACCCGGTCGTCTGTCGGGCGCCTGGTCGTGCTCGGCGTCCTCTGCCTCCTCGGCGGCGCAGTTGCCTTCTCGCTCACCCAGCACATCGCTTTCGGGAACGGGCTCTACTGGGCGGTCACGACGGCGACGACGGTCGGCTACGGCGACGTCACGCCCAAGAACCCGGCCGGCAAGGTCATCGCGTCACTCGTGATGCTGACCACCATCCCGCTCTTCGCCTCGGCCTTCGCGACGTTCGCGGGCGCCGTCGCGTCAGCGCACCTGCGTAGGCTCCTCGGAATGGAACGGCGCGAGCCGACCGGACAGGAGGTCGTGATCTTCGGCATGAACCCGGTCGTGCCCGTCGTCGCGGACGAGCTCGTGAAGGCCGGGCGCGAAGTCGTCATCGTAACGACCGCCGACCGTTCGGCCTTCCCTGATTCGGCCCACGTCGTCGACGCCGACCCGACCACCGAGTCCGCCGTCCGCCACGGGCACCCGGAGAAAGCGGCGAAGGTGCTGATCGCGGGAACCGACGACGCCTCGGTCCTCATCACCGCGGTGCTCGTCCACGAGGTGGCGCCGCGAACGCCGACGATGGCGATCGCGTCGTCTCCGAATGTCTGCCGCGCCCTTCGCGAGCTCGGCGTCGAGGCCGTGTCGGGCGACGAGGTCCTCGCACACACGGTGGCGAAGACGATGGAGGCGCCCCACGCCGGTGAGCTGTTGCTGCGCATCCTCGATTCGGAGGGGTTCCGCCTGCACGAGATCCCCGTTGGCGACGACCACGCCGGCCGTCCCCTCAGCGCCTTGCGCGACGGACAGCGGGGCGTGGTCATGGGAGCCGTGCAGGGGGGCAGGGTGGTCATGGGCGTGGTCGACGACCCCGTGCTCGGTTCCTCCGACCGGCTTCTCGTCCTCAAGCCCGAGTGACCGCCGGCCGCGCGGAAGTGCGGGCGGGGCCCGACTCGCAGATCGGCGACCCGAGACCGCGCTGTGCTCGACGCGTTCCATGTCGAAGGCCCGATCGGCGGGCGACCCGCCCCCTCCCGACGACGACGCACGAAGCGCTGAGTAACGTCGTCCGGCGTGCTGAACGACCCGAATGAGCCGCATGCCCGACGGGGCATGCGTCCGAACGACATCGCCGACGTGCGCCAGGTGGAGGACCCACGCGTCGCTCCCGACGGCTCCCTCGTCGCCTTCGTCGTGAGCGACGTCGAGATGGAGGGAAACCGCTACCGCAGGCGCGTCTTCCTCGCGTCGGTTTCGGGCGGCGCCCCGCCGCGGCCCTTCACGACCGGTCCGCTCGACACGTCGCCGAGGTGGTCGCCCGACGGTTTGGTCCTCGCGTTCGTCGCCGGGGAGGAGGATGGTCCGTCCGATCTGTGTGTCCTCCCGGTGCGACGCGGGGGCGAGCGGATCGTCGTCGCCCGTCTGGCCGAGCGGCCCTCGGAGCTCGAGTGGTCGCCCGACGGGACCGAGCTCGCCTTCGTCGTGAGGGACCCTGACCCGGAGCACTACGGGGAGGTCGGCGAGAAGCGCGAGCCCCGTGACGTGCCGGCACGTCGCATCACGAGGTTCTATTCACGGCTCAACGGCGAGGACTTCGTCGTCGACCGCCCGAAGCGGTTGATGGTGGTCGCGGCGGACGGGTCGGGCGCGCCGCGCCGGCTGACCGACGGGCCGTTCCAGGCGGGTGACCTCGCGTGGTCCCCCGACGCGACGCGGCTCGCCTTCTGCTCCGGGCGCCACGACACCTGGGACTTCGACGCGGCGGTCGACGTCTTCGTGATCCCGTCCGACGGCTCCGCTGCGGCGGAACGCCTGACCGAGACCGTGGGGTCGTACTCCTCCTTGTCCTGGTCGCCCGACGGCGGGCGGATCGCCTATCTCGTCGACCCGACGCCCATGGAGTCGCCGCGCCACGAGCGGCTGGGCGTCCTCGCGCTCGGCGATCGCTCGCGCACCGACGTGACGGGGGGCATCGACCGGAACCTCCGCCCGTACGGGTCGTCGAGGCCACCGGTGTGGGCGGGGGAGCGCATTCTCTGCCAGGTCGAGGACGCCGGGAACGTTCACGTGTACGCCTTCGGGGCGGACGGGAACGGCAAGCCCGAGCCGGTCGTCGAGGGCGCGCGCTGGGTCGGCACCTTCGACGCGGCCGGCGGCACGCTCGCGGCGGCGGTGACGAGTCCCGCCAGCTTCCCCGAGCTCGTCGTCTGGGCGCTCGCAGCAGACGCGACCGCCACGGACGAGCAGCGGCTCACCGATGTGTCGGGGGAGTTCGCTGCGCGGGTCCGCCTCGTCGAGCCGCAGCCCTTCGTCGCGCCGTCGCGGGACGGGACCGACGTGCCGTGCTGGGCGATGCCGCCGGTCGGTGTCGAGACGGGACGCCGCTACCCGACCCTCCTCAACGTCCACGGCGGCCCGTTCACCTCCTTCGGCAACCGGTTCTTCGACGAGTTCCAAATGCAGACGGCAGCCGGTTTCGGCGTCCTGTACTGCAACCCGCGCGGAAGCTCGGGGTACTCGGAGGCGTGGGGTCGCGCCGTCCGATGGCCCGGTGCCCGGAACGACCCGGGATCGGGGTGGGGGGGCGTCGATTACGAGGACGTCCTCGCCTGCGTCGACGAGGCCGTCCGCCGCTTCGACTGGGTCGACCCCGACCGGCTCGGTGTGCTGGGCGGCTCGTACGGTGGCTACATGGCCTCGTGGGTCGTCGGCCACACGGACCGGTTCAAAGCCGCCTGCTCCGAGCGGGCCTGCAACAACCTCCTCACGCTCGAGACGTCGTCGGACATCGCCACCGGGTTCCGCGGCTACGTCGACCGGACGCACCTCGAGGACCCCGGGGCCTATCTCGCGCACTCACCCATCTCCTTCGTCGGCGAGATGCGGGCGCCGGTCCTCATCCTGCACTCCGAAGACGACCTCCGCTGCCCCATCAACCAGGCCGAGGAGCTCTTCGTCGCGCTCCGCCTGCTCGGCCGCGAGCCCGTCCTCGTTCGCTTCCCGGGAGAGAACCACGAACTCTCTCGCTCGGGGACCCCTCGTCACCGGGCGGAGCGCGCCGAGATCATCCTCGACTGGTTCAGGTTCCATCTGGTCGGCGCCGACTCCTGACGCGGACCTCGGGTACCGCGGCGCGTCACCCCGGCGGCGGTCGCCGGGGGCGCCGGATGTCGCGCACGACCCGCCGCTCCACCTGAGCGCCCTCGGTTCGCCCGGGCGCCCACCGGCGTTCACGTAGGCTGCCCGGGTCCCGGTCCGCATGCGCCGGCTGACGTGCCGGCCGCTCCGACGAGGTGCCATGTCCTTCTTGCAGGCGATCGTGATCGGCCTGATCCAGGGGATCACCGAGATGTTCCCCGTGTCGAGCCTGGGCCACACCGTGCTCGTCCCGGCGCTGATCGGGGGCTCGTGGCGGCGGCTCGTCACGCAGCAGGCCTCGCCGGAGTCGCCGTATCTGGCGTACGTGGTCGGGCTCCACGTCGCGACCGCGCTCGCCATCTTGTGGGCAATGCGCGGGGAGTGGGTCGGGATCGTCCAGGGCTTCGGACGGAGCCTCCTTCACCGGCGCATCGTCGACGACCAGGGTCGCCTCGCCTGGCTGATCGTGTTCGCCACGATCCCGGTGGGCGTGCTCGGCATCTCGCTCGAGCACCAGCTCCGCACCTTGTTCGCGAAGCCGCTCGCCGCGGCCTGTTTCCTCACGGTGAACGGCGTGATCCTGCTCGTCGGAGACGGCATCCGGCGACGCTCCCGTGCGCGACGGACGAGGACACGGAGGTCGGCGGACGGCACGCCCCGGTTCCCCTCGCGTCGAGGGACCGGGGAGTTCCGCGGGGTGACCGTGCACCGGACTTCGGAGCCCGGACCCGCCGACGTCGTCGCCGCCCGGGACCGTGGCGACGACCGGGACGTCGACGTACCGGCGCCCGCGACAACGACACCGGCGGTGGCGAACGCTCGCGGGTCGGCCAGCGACCGCTTCCAGTCTCGTATCCGCTGGGTCGACGCCGTCGGCATCGGCATCGTGCAGTCGGCCGCTCTGCTTGCCGGCATCAGCCGCGACGGCATTTGCATGGTCGGGGGCCTGTGGCGCGGACTCAGCTACGAGGACGCCGCCCGCTTCGCGTTCCTGCTCTCTGCGCCGCCGATCCTGGCCGCCGGCCTGCTGAAGGTCCCGGACCTCATGGGACCGCTCGGCAACGGGATCCGCGGTCAGGTGCTCGCCGGCAGCGTCGCCGCGTTCCTCACCGCGAGCATCGCCGTGCGCGCGCTGCTCCGATGGTTCAAGAGCCGCAGCCTTCGCCCCTTCGGGGTGTACTGCCTCTTGTTCGGCATCTCGTGCGTCCTGGTGTTCGCCTGACCTGACTGCGGCCACGGCGCCGACCCGTCTCGGCTCGAGCGTCGGCGCCTCGTCACAACGCGTCATCGTCCCCGTGGCCTCCTCCGATGAGTCGTGCGCGCCGCGTCCGTCTCAGGAGCGGAAGGCCACGACGGCCGACGAAGAAAGGAAGACAGCGATGACGACCACGGCGACCCGGATCCGCGGGCTGAACCTGGTGTGCGTACCGACGGTCGACCAGGACCGCACGATCGAGTTCTACGAGAAGCTGGGTTTCGAGAAGCGCAGGGACGACGCGTTCGGCGGTGGCTACCGCTGGGTCGAGGTGTACCCCCCGGAGGGGACGGCCGGCATCGCCCTCGCCCCGCCACCGCCGGGCCAGGAGATCGTGCCGACCCTGACCGGGATCACGCTCACCACCGACGACATCGACGCGACGCACGCCGAGTTGAAGTCGCTGGGCGTCGACGTCGACGAGCAGGTGGCGCGGATGGGGGATCCGGTCCCGCCGTTGTTCTGGTTCAGGGACCCGACCGGGCACACCCTGATGGTGGTGGAGCAGCACTGAGGCGCCCCCGTGCGTGGCGTGGTCCGGGAGCGAACCATTCCGCCCGGATCACGCCACGTGCGCCGGGAGCAGCTCGGGCGCGAAGGCCGCCCGGAGCATCCGGGACATGACGCGGCGCGCCGCGACGACAGGGAGCCCGCTCACGTCCCTCACGTAGTGCCAGACGTGCCAGGAGACGGCCGCGTCGATGGCGGTCATGAGCTCTCGGCGTCCGCGCCCTGCTGCCTGGAGTTCGGGGGCGAAGGTCCGCTCGAGCCGGGACTTCAACATCGCGTGCGTCTCCACCAGGCTCTCCGCGACCGACTGGTGGCGCGTCGACAACAGTGCGGCGTTCCAGCCGAGATGACCCATCGACTGGTACAGCTCCGATCGTTTCTGGACCGTCCGCTCGATGCGTTGATCCAGCGGGAGATCGGACGGCACCTCGGGGATGTCGCGCCGGTACCGCTCGAACTGGATGGCGGAGACGAACCGGTACAGCGCGTCGAGGTCGTTGAAGTGGTGGAACAAAAGACGCGGGGTCACTCCCGCCCGCGCCGCGACGTCGTGCGCGGTGGGAGGTCCGTTCATCTCGGTGAGCAGGCAAATCGCCGCATCGGCGATCTGAAGCCGCGTGCGCGCGCCGCGTTCGCTTGGGATCTCCCCGCGCCGGCGCACCTGATTCGTCCGAACCGTCGCGCTCGGCGTTCTCCTGCCGATCTTCGCCGGCACGGATGCCGCTTGATGTGGCACGCCCACCTCCCTCGTTCGGACCCTCCAGAGCTGAAGGCCCCTTCCGATGGTCGCTCTGCGCGGTGGACTGGGAATGTTTGACGGTCCCCCGGCGAATCGGGAAGGGATCCGAAATGATGCTATCCCCCTGCGAGCGAGTGGTTGGGGAGCACACCGGCGCGCCGCGGATCCGGTCGCGTCGTCTCGGCCCGAATCCCGCCCGGCCCCTACGGACGTCCGGTGAGAAGCTGTCGGCGTGTTCGAGCGCTTTACCGACCGCGCCCGACGAGTGCTCGTGTTGGCCCAGGAAGAGGCGCGACTGCTCAACCACAGCTTCATCGGGACCGAACACATCCTCCTCGGCCTGGTCCACGACGGCGAGGGGGTTGCGGCCAAAGCGCTCGAGTCGCTCGGGGTGACCCTCACAGCCGTGCGTCTCCAGGTCGTGGAGGCGATCGGCCTGTCGGACAGTCCCCCGAGCGGGAGCCCCCCTTTCACTCCACGGGCGAAGAAGGTCCTCGAGCTCGCGCTCCGAGAAGCGCTGCAGCTCGGCCACAGCTACATCGGCACCGAGCACCTTCTCCTCGGGCTCGTTCGGGAAGGCGAGGGTGTCGCGGCACAGGTCCTCGTCAGTCTCGGAGCGGATCTTCTGCAGGTCCGCTCGGTGGCGATCCGGCTCATGGGGGGCGGACCGGGAGCGGTGGACGCGGTCGAATGGAAAGAAGGTGTGCGTGCTCGCGTCCGTCCCCGCCGGACGGTTTCCCCGGCGGCCACCTGCGCGCTCTGCGGAAGGGACCTGTGGGAATCCGCGCACTTCGTGACCGCAGGGCGTGTGTCGATCTGCGAGGCCTGCGTCCGAAGCGCGTCCGACCTCTTGGAGAGCGCCAAGCCTGAGCAGCGCAGCCTCCACATGCCGCCACGAGTCTTCGGAGAGGCCCCCGACGACGACACCCTGCACGAGGTGGTCGGCGCGTTGCGGTCCGCGCTCAGCGTTTCGACGCAGGAGAAGGTCAGGAGCACCGTCGTCGAGGACGCCGATCGAGTCGCATGGATGCTCGTTGGGTTGACGGGGCGTCTCGCCGCGGAGCCAGAGGATGTGCGCGTGGTCCGGGTGCGCTTCCCGACCGCCGACACCGCGGAGGTCCGCGTCGAGGTGAGCGCGGTGGACGGCACCCAGTCGCTCGCCGACGGGCGCGTCGTAAGGCGAGACGGCCACTGGGTCGTGTCCTCGGACACGGTCGCGCGCCTGCTCGGGGGCACCCTGCCGCCGGTCTCCTCGGACGACTGAGCAGACTCGCCGGTCCTTCGAGAACGCATGACCCCGGCCTTCGGCGACACCGCGACATGACGCCGCCCGAGGACCGGTCCGAGCCGACCTAGGCCACGTGAGGCGGCGCGGCGTCCTGGGGCGTTCGCAGTTCGGCTTCCACAGCGCGCAGGTCGCCCTCCTCGTCGGCGAGACGACGGACACGGTCGAACCCCGCCTGGCGAAGAACCGTCGTGAGCAGGTCGTCCTGATCCCCTCCGAGCTCGAGGAGCAGAGAGCCACCGGGACGCAGGAGCCTGTGACCCGCCCAGACGGCCTGCTCGAGAAGCACGGTGCCACCGGGGCCGCCGTCGAGCGCACGTCGGGGCTCGAAGCGCTGGACGTCGCTCGGCAGGTAGATCAACGCTTCGCTCGGGACGTAGGGGACGACGGCCACGACGACGTCGAACGATCCCCCAAGTGCGTCGGGTATCGGGTCGCCAAGGTGTCCTTGATAGATCTCGACGTCGTTTTCGGCCGCGCAACGGCAGGCTTCGGGATCGACGTCGGTGGCGACGACTCGCGCCGTCGGCCTGGCACGGCGCAAGGCAACCGCGACGGCGCCCGAACCCGTGCACAGGTCGGCGGCGAGACCGCCGGTCGGGAGGAGTTCGACCGCCCGCTTCACGAGAGGCTCGGTTTGGGGACGGGGCACGTACACGCCGCGCAGGACCCGCACCCGGGCGCCTGCGAAGACGACCGAACCGGTGATCCACGCGAGAGGCTCGCCGTCGAGACGCCGAGCGAGCCAATGTTCGAGCCGCTCCGGGTCCGCGTGCGCCGCAGCGACGAGCTCGCGCGCCTCGTCCGCCGGCGACACGAACCCTGCGTCCCTCAATCTGGAAGCGACGCTCCGTTCGAGGGAATGTCGCCTCCTCGAGCCGTCACGCCCCGCCGGAAGCAACCTCCATCTCCCCGAGCATGGACCAGTCGTCCTGCTCAACGGTGACATTCACGACCCGGGGGGTCTCCGCGAGGTGCCGCGGGAGCTCCCGGCACGCGGCGGCGAAGTGGGTCGACTGGACGTGTGCCTTGCCCGACTCCTCGTCACGGAACGCTTCGACGAGCACGTACTCGGTCGGGTCCTCGAGGCTCCGCGACCATTCGAACCACAGGCATCCCGGTTCGCTGCGGGTCGCCCGCGTGAAGGGGTCCACGATCTCTCGCCACCGGTCGGCGTCTTGTGCGCGGACTCGGAACTTCGCGGTGATGAAGATCACTGGAGGTGACCTTAGTTCGGACCTCTGCGCGTGCCGCCGAGGCTGCGCGTCCCCTTCATCACCCTCGACGGGCGTCCGCCCGGGGCGCTCGGGCGTTCGCTCGGATCGACGAGCGGCGGATCCGCGCCAGACTGGGGCCTGATGGATGCCGGCGTTCGCGCGTCGCGGTACCTCGAATGGTCGGTCCGTTCGGCTCTGCGCCGGTACGCGAGTTGCACCTGGACGAGCCCTTCGACTGGACCGGACGCAGAACCGGTCCTGCCCGATGGGTGCATGGACCTGATCTGGGACGGCTCCCGTCTGATCGTGGCCGGACCGGACACGGTTCCGACCATCGGCACCGACGACGGCCTCCTCCGGGTCGGGCTCCGTTTCCGTCCCGGTATGGGCCCCCTCTTCTTCGGCCCTCCGGCCGTCGAGTTGCGCGACGCCCGGGTCGAGCTCGCACAGCTTTGGCCGGACGTGGACACCCTGGCCGCCCGACTGTCCGAGCCGGGGTCTCCAGGCGTGGCGCGCGGAATCCTCGAGGACGCCGTCGCCGACCGACTCCCGAGCGTGTCGGCCCCGGATCCGCTGGTCGAGGTCGCCGTGCGGGCGTGGGCGACCAACCCCGCAACGGCGGGTGCCGAGTATCTCGCGTCAGTGTCGGGACTGAGCGCCCGACAGGTCCATCGTCGTTTCGTCGCGATGGTCGGCTACGGACCGAAGTACCTCCAGCGCGTGCTGCGCTTCCAGGCCTTCCTTGCCACGAGCGCAGCGCCGGGCCTGGGGCTTGCCGAGCTCGCCTGCGTCTGCGGCTACTCGGACCAGCCGCATCTGAACCGCGAGACCGCCCGTCTGTCGGGCCGCACGCCCGCCGAGCTCCGCGCGGCGCGCCGCGGTGTCCGAATCGTCCAAGACGCGCGCTGACGCCGTCCGTTACACCTGAGGGATGGCGATGACTGTGACACTCCCCGCGGCCCGACGGTTCCTTCTCTGCGAGGCACGGCTCCTCGAACGGCTCGTGGCCGGAACGCTCTTCGACGGGGAAGACGCCGGCGGTCCACTCGCAGCTCTCGCCGCCTACCGCAATGACGACGGGGGCTTCGGCCACGGGCTCGAGCCCGATGTCCGCGCCCAGGCGAGTCAGCCGCTCGACGTCGAGATCGCCTTCGGGGTGATGGACACGATCGGCCGCGTGGACGGCGAGCTCGTCATCGGCGCATGCGACTTCCTGCGCTCGATCGGTCCGGGTGTCGGATGCCTGAGGGAAAGTGCGCTCGTCGAGCCAAAGGCCCCGCACTGGGAGGAGTGGGCGGACAACCCGTCGCTCAATCCGACCGCCGGCCTCGCGGCGTACCTCTGGAAGTGGGACCTGGATCATCCCTGGCGCGACGAAGCCACGGCGTTTTGCCTGGGAGAGCTCGGATCGGGTCTCCCGGGCGACGCCCACACCCTCGGTGAGGTGCTCGCGCTCCTCGACGCGCTGCCCGATGTCGGGCGGGCCGAGGCGCTCCTCCCCGACGTCGAGCGTGCCCTCCCGGATCTCGCGCTGTTCAATCTCGAGCCGGCTACCGACTACGGACTGACGCCGCTGCACTTCGCGACGTCGCCTGCGAGTCGGTGGCGCCGCCTGTTCGCAGACGACGTCATCGACCGCCACCTCGACGCCCTGGCGAACGCCCAGGACGACGATGGCGGATGGCCAATCAGCTGGGAGACGGTCGGTCCGGCCGCACGCCAGGAGTGGCGCGGGATCGAGACCGTGCGGGCGCTCCGGACCCTGCGCGCGTACGGGCGACTCGGATGACGCTCTGCCGTGTCGCGGTTGAGTTCGGAACGCGGCGGTGGTGGGTCGGTTCGACGGCGCGCGACATCGCATCGTGAAAAACTGGGTTTCAGTGTTGGCGAACCCGTCGACAGGTCGTACAACGGGCTCTCGCCGAAGCGGACGGCTGACGTCGTTCGTTTCGCTCGCGTGCTTCGACGTGGGTGGACCGCTGGTTCTCTACTACTCCCTGCGGACGTCGGGATCGTCGGCCGTGGTCGCGCTGCTCGTCAGCGGTTCGCTGCCCGCAGTCGGGATCAGCCTCGGCATGTGGCGGCACCACGGACGCGTCGACGCCGTCGGCGTCGTCGTGCTCTTCGGCATCCTGACGGGTGTCGTCGTCGGGCTCGCGAGCGGGAGCGCCCGACTGGTGCTGCTCGACGGAACGGTCCCGACCGGCGTGTTCGGAGCGGCCTGCTACGTGTCGCTCCTCAGTCCGCGCCCCTTCATGTTCCGCGTTGCGCTTCAGTTCCTCGGTGCAGACTCTCGGCAAGGCCGGGACTTTGCGAGCAAGTGGCAGTACAGGGAATTCAGGCACATGCTCATGGTGATCACGGTTGTGTGGGGAGCGGCCTTTCTCGTCGAAACGGGAGCCCAGCTCGCGATCGTCCAGTCCGCGTCGCTCAACACCGCCAAGACCACCTCGAATCTGATGCCGATCGCCGTGGCGATCCTCGTCGCGTCGTGGACGTTCCTGTACGGCCAGCGAGAACGGGCACGGGGCGAGCGCGCGTCGCAGAGCACGGAGACGCAAGAAGGAACCGACACCGCGGTGGCATTGGCCGATACGTCGGCCGTTGACCCGTGAATCCGCGAGAAGCGCTGGGACGTGAGGCGCGACGCCCGCGCCTGCCCGAACACTCCGCGCTCAGGCGTCCCGCCGTACGAGCAGCACCGTGCCGATCGCCAGCACGGCCACCGCGTACCCACAGAGAATCCCGAAACCAACCCACGGCGAGAATGTCGCGGGACCGCCGCCGACCTTGACGATCTCGTGATGGACGTGCGGACCGAACGTCTTGATGACGTGCTTCGCAGCCGATCCCACCGCCGACACTGTGATCATGGTGTGGCCCATCTGCAACGGCTCGTACCGGCGAACGGCGTTGATGATCGACTGGGGCATCGCCGCCACGATGATCGGGAAGATGAGAAGCACCCCGACGAAGGCACCGATGGCGCCGGCCGTGTGTCGGACGATCACGCCGAGGCCGAGCCCGAGCAGCCCGATGGCGCAGACGTACAAGCCGCTCCCGACGACGGCTCGCAGTGCCCCGGGCGTCGACAGGGTCGCATGGACCGCCGGCGCCGTCAGCAATGCCTGGCCGATGAAGAACGAGGCGAAGGCCACTGCCTCGGAGAGCACGACTGCCGCGCCCAAGAACACCGCGGTCTTGGCCACGAGCACCAGCGGCCGGCGGGGCGCGGCCGAGAAGGTCGCCCGAATCGTGCCGGTCCCGTACTCGCCGGTCACGACCAGGACTCCGAGCACTCCGATGACGAGTTGAACGCCGAGGATCCCGATGAGGCTCGTCTGCGTGGGGTCGAAGCCGGCGTGTGTGACGTGCTGCCAGTTCGCCCGGGACTCGGCGGTGGCGAGGATGCCGATGCCGACGCCGAGGACCACCACGAGCACCGACGACCACCGGGTGGATCGGAGGCTCCGGAGCTTGGTCCACTCGGACCGCACCAGGTCGGCGAGGGAGTAGCGGCCGTCAGGAACGGGAGGGGCGAATTGCCGTCGGGCCTCGACAGCGGTGGACATCAGCGTGGACCTCCGTCGTTCGTCGTGGTGAAAAGGCTGTCGCCGTGGAAGTCGAGGCTGTCCTCGGTCAGCTCCATGAAGGCTTCCTCGAGCGACGCCTCGTGCGGAGCGAGTTCGTGCAGGGTGATTCCCCGGGCGGCCGCGACGTCGCCGATGGCTGCCGGCCGCATGCCCCGCACGGACAAGGCCCCGTCGGGTTCCGTCGTCACGGCAGCACCGGCGCGCTCGAGGGCGGCTCCCAGCGCCGCCGCCTGCGGGGACCTGACGGTCACGTAGCCCCCCGCGGTCGAGGCCGTGAGCTCGGCGATCGGGGCCTGGACGATCAGCCGTCCCCGGCCGATGACGATGACGTCGTCTGCGGTGAGCGCCATTTCGCTCATCAGGTGGCTCGAAACGAACACCGTGCGGCCCTCCTGCGCGAGGCCCCGGAGCAGGTTGCGCACCCAGCGGATCCCGTCGGGGTCCAGTCCGTTCACCGGTTCGTCGAAGAGCAGCACTCCCGGGTCTCCGAGGAGCGCTGCGGCAATGCCGAGACGCTGGCTCATTCCGAGCGAGAACTTGCCCGCGCGCTGCCCGGCGACCCCGTCGAGGCCGACCTGATCGAGCACCTGCTCCACCCGCGATGCCGGGATGCGGTTCGTCTGGGCGAGCATCAGCAGATGGTTGCGTGCACTCCGACCCGGGTGGATGGCTCTCGCCTCCAGGAGCGCGCCCACCTCGCGAAGGGGCCAGTCAAGATCATGGAACCGCTGGCCGTTGATCGACGAACTGCCCGCGTTGGGGGCGTCGAGACCCATCACCATCCGCATCGTGGTCGACTTCCCGGATCCGTTGGGCCCGAGGAAGCCGGTCACCACCCCCGGGCGCACGGTGAAATTGAGATCATCAACCGCCACCTTCGCGCCGTAGCGCTTGGTGAGGCCGCTCGCCTCGATCATCGCCTGCCCTCCTCGCCCATCGTCGAGCACCACTTGGTCCCACGGACAAGCTTACGGAGGGTCCCCGTCTGCGTCCTTGGTGCCGACCGGTCTCTTCGGACGGGGGTTTTCCTCCCTGGCGCGCTGCGGCTGTCTGTAATCCGGATCGCACCACCGAATGTGTCCGAGTGGTGACCGACCTGTGCGCCGAACTCACACAGCACGGGTCTGGCGGTGGGATCGACGTCCCGACGGGCGACGTACGATCGAACGACATGGAGACGAGCACATCGCAAACGGCGAAGCCCTCCTCTCGCCGAGCGGGGGCCACGCCGAGGGGCCATGAGGATTGGCGGCACGCCACCCTGTCCCGGTTCCGAACGCTGATCAAGCAGGCCGACCCAGACGTCGTCGAGGAACGGAAATGGGTCAAGTCGACGAACCCCGAAGGCGTGCCGGTCTGGTCGCACGACGGCATCATCTGTACCGGCGAGATCTACAAGGACCACGTGAAACTGACCTTCGCAAAGGGCGCCTCGCTCGAGGACCCCTCGGGGCTGTTCACTTCAAGCCTCGAAGGGAAGGTCCGTCGCGCCGTCGACGTCCACGAGGGCGACCGCGTCGACGAGAGGGCGTTCAAGGCACTCGTCAAGGCGGCTCGGGCACTCAACGAGGCTTCAGTCCGGCGCGGCTGAGTCGCACGCTCATGCCGCATGCATGACGAGGCGCGCCCCAGACGACAAGGCGAGCGCGACTCAACAGCGAGCGCGACTCAACAGATGGTCTGCGCGGGCCGATCCCAGCACCTTGGGATTGAGAGTCGACCCTCGAAGCTATGCGCTTCGAGCTGCAATGATGCTTCGCCGCTCTCGGCCTCTCGAGGGGAGATCACGCTCGCGCGGCGGATATCCGGAACCATGGAGCCGTGCGCCCGGATCGGGAGATGCGACACGTCCGGGCAAAGACCGGATGGCCGAGGTCCACTGTGCTGAGCTGAGCGGACAACTTGTCCGCCGACTTGGGTTCCCACATCTCCGTCCTCGTCCCCCTCCGTCGACGACAACATCTCGTCCAGGAATTCCCTGCGCCCATCCCGACGCCCTGGCGATCACGAGCCCTCATAGGGTCGAAGAAGGATTCCTCTCGTGAACGACAACGGTCGGACAGCGGGCGTGTTCGAGGCAGAACCGACTGACCGAACCAAGAGCCCAGCGCTGGATGGGATTGAGGGTCCTCGCCCCCACCACGAGGAGGCACGCATCAGCACTTGCGTTCACCAGTGCTTCCCCCGCGGGTGGCGACTCGCTCCGGCCGACCGCCTCGAGGCCCGGAGCGACGGCCCGAGCCAACTGCAATCCGTCTGAGAGGATCGCCCGCTCGATCTCGCACTCACCGTGCAGGGCTGGCACTTGCTCGAGCTCCCTTCGCCACAGATCGGCGTGCACCACGTTCAGCTGGCACCCTCGCAGCGATGCTTCCTTCGCGGCCCATCGCACGGCGGCGCGTGCGGCTTCAGTCCCATCGAATCCGACGACGATGGGACGGGGTTCGGGCGCCCTTGCCTGCTCCGGAACAGCCAGTCGCGAAACAACCGTCACGCCCTCAAATGGTGTGCGAGGGGAGGGACCGACTGCAGGGGAAAAAGTCCCGAACGCGCCCGAAATAATCGCGCTCCGCGCGGCTGGGGAAGGCTTGGCACTCGGATGTACACGGACCGAGGAATTGTGTAGAGCGCGCAACGTCTTCACGATGACCGCGGCGCTGATTCCCTTCTGCCACGAGAACTCCCCACACGGGCGTCACCTCCGCAGCAGTGGCGACAGTCGCCGCCATTAACATGGCCACGAGCGCGCTCGAGCTCATGACCCGGCGTGACCCGCCCGGGGATCAAAATCAGGGACCAACGTCAGGTCCGCCGCCTCGTCGTGGGCCGACGCCTTCACTTTCGAGCCGGAACGCCCCCATCAAGGGTTTCGGTGCCCGGGTCATCGACGTGCCCGTCAGGGCATCGACCCTTGCTCGTACTGGCTCGCCCCGACGCGCAGGTGCTGGACGTGGTCCTTCAATGGCTCAACGGCGGCACTGACACGGCTCGAGGGTGGGCAATCGGGCCACCGGTCCACGAAACGAAGCCTTGATTTCACAATCTGTGGCAATCTGCCGCCTGCTGCCCGGGGCGTGTTGCTCGTCCATCCGAGGCTGACGTCTCTACGTGAGCACCCTGCGCATGCGTGCGGTCGCCAGGACCAAGAAGGCAGCGGCGAACGCAGCGAGGATCGCGACGTCGGGGAAGATGGTGGCGAGGGTTCCTCCGCGGGACAACAGGTTGGTCCAGGCATCGACTGCCCAAGCCTGAGGGGTGATGTGGCCCAGCTGGCGCATGAGCGGGGTCACGATCGAAAGCGGCCACATACAGCCGCCGAGCATTCCGAGAGAAATGCCCAATACCGGACCGACGGCACTCGCCTGTTCGGGCGTCCTGAACAGCGTGCCTGCCAGCATCCCCGCACTTGCCCCGACCAGTGACCACGTCAGGAGCAGCACCCCCGCCGCGAAGGGGTCGCCCCACGAGACACCGAAGGCAACCGAACCCACGAGGACGATCAAGAGCGACTGCCCAAGAGCGATCGTCAGGTAGTTGAGCGCCTCGCCAGCGACAATGGACCGCTGTCTGACCGGCGCCGCGCTGATCCGCTCGTAAATGCCGAGACGGCGGGTCTCGACGATGGCGGCTCCCGCTGCCACGGCGCTCAGGAACACGAAGAGCACCAGCTCGGTGGGCGCGCTGTAACTGAACCCCTCGGGAAGGGTGCTCGACGCCCGTTGCGCCTGCAGCGTCTCGACCTCCACGCGTGGCAGCGTTCGTTCCACGCTCGCTGCGCGGGCGAGATTGTTCTCGAAGCTGCCGCCCGCGTGGCGGGTGGCGAACTGTGCTGCTTGCACCCTGGCCCCGACGGCGCTCACGACGCTGTTGATGGCCGCCGCGGCCGCCTGCGAGGAGCTGTTGGCGTGCTCGACGAGGAGCGCGACCTTCGCAGGTCGTCCGGCTCGCTCTGCCTGCGTCAGCCGTGGAGGCAGGATGGCTCCCGCGCTCAGCTCGCCTCGGGCGATGGCAGTGGCCAGCGCACGCTCACTCGCATACCGGGTGACGGCGAGGTCGTGGGCACCATCGAGGGCCTTGGTGATCTCCCGGCCGGCGCTGCCGCCGCCCATGTCGACCAGGCCCACCCGCCAAGTGGAAAACCCGCGCACCGTTGCACCGACGATCACGATGATCACGATCGGGAGCACGACGATGAACAAGAGCGCCGTGCGGTCACGGAGGAGTCGCATGAGCGAAGACCGGGCGATCGCGAGCGAGATCATGAGCGGACCGCTCGGGGCGCGAGACGTGCAGCGACCGCTGCGACCACGACGGTGATCCCGAGGACGGCGAGGAGCGGCGTGGCGACGGCCCCGATGCCGCCTCCCAGGGTGGCGAGGTCCGTGAAGCCGCGAAGCGCCCAACCGTTGGGAGTGGCAAGCGCAAGCGACCGCATGAGCGGCGGGGCTGCGCCCAAGAACACGAAGTTGCCGCCGAGGAGGGCCAGCCCGAACACGAGGATCGACGAGATCGCTTCGGCTTGGCGCTGCGTCCTCGCCAGGCCGATCACGAGCGCGGTGAGCGCCACGACCGAGAGGGTGAGAGCAACGCACAGGGCGGCAGCTGCCACTGGACTGCCCCAGTTCGCACCGAAGGCGGCCGTCGTCACGGCCGCGATCACTCCGAGACTCACCACGCCGTACACGAACACCGAGAGAGCCTTGCCGAGGAGGATCTCGACGGGGCGGACGGGTGCGACCCGCATGCGCTCGATCATCCCCTGGCTGCGGTCGACGAAGAAGCTCCGAGCCGTGAAGCTCACCATGAAGAGCAAGAAGAAGATGGCCATCGCAGGCGCGAAGTAGCTGATCGGCTTGAGTTCCCTGGCGCCGAGCGGTCTGTCCACGGCCGAGATGGGGATCCGTAGCTGGGCTGCGAGGGACGCGAGCTGACGAGCATCGGAGGGAGCCGCCCCACTTGCCAGGGCGGTCGCCACCGAAAGCCGGTCGGCGTTCAGTTGGGCGGTGAAGGCCGAGACGATCGATTCGGTGGTGTTTCCGGCCAGCGCATTGTCGACGCTCGTCACAGCGGCAAGCGCCTTCGGGTGGCCGCTCTCGGCACCGGCCGAGAAGCCGGCGGGGATGACCAGCGCGGCCGCAACCTTCTTGGCACGGACCTCTGCGATCGCCAGCGTGCGGCTTGGAAGTGGTCTGGTCGTGACCACTCCTGCGAGTTCAGGCTGGTGGAGCGAGTCGACGAGGGCCGCCGCGAGGGGGCCCCGATCGGCGTCGACCACTCCGAGAGTGAAGTGGAACGTGTCGATGCCGCGAAACGCCAGGCTCATGACCGCCGCGATGCCGATCGGGGCAACGAGGCCGACGACGATCGCCGACCTGTCCCGGAGACGCTGCCGGAGATCCTTCCGGGCGATGACGAAGGCGGCGTTCACGGTCTTCGCTCACTCACGCAGGGCAGTCCCGGTGAGGTGGAGAAAGACGGCTTCGAGATCGGGCTCGACGACGTCGACGCTGTTGACCGCCAGGCCCGCACGCTCGGCGGCCTCGATCATAGCCGGGAGGATGCGCCGGCCGTCCGTCGCCAAGAGGTTGACCGAGCCGTCGGCGATCGACACGGCTTCGACCCCGCTGACCGTGCGGCAGGCCGCGGCCAGCTGTCCGAGATCGCCGTCCGCACCGAGCTCGATCCGGTCCTTCTCGCCCAGCTTGGCGACGAGCTCCCGGCGCGTCCCCTCGGCGATCAAGTGGCCGCGGTCGATGATCCCGACGCGGTCGCAGGCGCGTTCGGCCTCCTCCATGTAGTGGGTCGTGTACACGACCGCCATGCCTCGGCGGCCGAAGGCCTGGACGTGCTCCAAGATGGCGTGCCGGCTCTGGGGGTCGACACCCACGGTCGGCTCGTCCAACACGAGGAGTTCAGGGTGGTGGAGGAGACCGGCGGCGATGTTGAGCCGTCGCTTCATCCCTCCGGAGAAGGAGTCGACACGGTCGGCCCCTCGGCTCTGGAGATCGATGAGCTCGAGGGCCTCGTCGACACGTTCGGCGAGCTCGCGACCCCTCAGCCGGTAGAGACGGCCGAGGAACGCCAGGTTCTCCCGAGCGGTGAGGTCCGGGTACAGCGCGACGTCCTGGGGGACGTAGCCGACCAACCGCCTCACCTCGAGATTGCCTTCGGTCCCGATCCCCCCGATGGTGATCGACCCCCGATCCGGAGCAAGCAGCCCACAGATCATCTTGATGGTCGTGGTCTTCCCTGCGCCGTTGGGCCCGAGAAGCCCGTAGACCTCGCCTGCGCGAACGCGGAAGCTCAGCTCTTCGACCGCGACTCTCGACCCAAAATGATGCGTGAGTCCCTCGCACACGAGCACGTCGTCTGCCACACTCCGATCGTGCAGCAGGGGCCGCGTCCGGGAGAAGGGCCGAAGGTCGGAACCTCGTTGAACTCTCGCTGACCCAGCAGGCAACGAACGCTCGTGGGCGCGGGGCACGTCGAGACGGCCTCGATCCGTCGACCGCATCTCTACGGGCGGGTCGGATCCCAGTGTGGGCGCGGTCGACCAGAAAGGGTCTGCTCGAGAGCTCGCGCCCGTCCCGTGCGCGAGTTTCCTTCCGAGCGCTCAGCTTGCGGCCGGGCGTGCCGACATCGTGATGAAGTCCGACGTGGACGCGTCACCCAACGGCAGACCGCGTGACGATGCGCTGACCTGCGGGAATGGAGCGGGTATTCGACGATGCCCTGCACAAACCCTCGCAAAAACTAGGGGAGAAACTAGGGATGGCCCGTCTATTCCGCGTCCATGATCCCCTACACGTAGGGGGGGCTTCGCTCATCGACGCGAGGCAACTACGATGACGGCGGCAGCTCTTAGGAGCTGATCTCGGACAGGCACGACCCGCAGTCAGCGACCCATACAAGGCGGGGGAGTTCGCCCGCGCTTGTCGCCCCTGCTTGGTGACCGCGGGCACCACGGTCTGTCCCCGGTGCTTGATAACCGCGGTTTATCACGGTCGTCCCCGGTGACTTGACTACAGCCGTAGTCAAGCCGACGTGCCCCCCTGCCGACTCTGTAAACGGTTGTTTACAAGCCTGGCTCGCACCATCTCTGCGCTTGGTAACGGCCGTTATCAAGCCTTCGATCCCGCGCCCCGCTTGGAGACGGGTCGCGGGCTTCCAAAGGAGCTCGGGTGTCAGTCACCCAACTGCCCGGTTGGTTCACGATCCCGGACGCTGCGCGGGCGTGCGACGTCTCCGCATGGACCATCCGTCAAGAGATCAAGGCTGGTCGGCTGAAGGCACGACGCATAGGACGGTTGGTTCGCATCCTCGATGAGGAGCTGAGCCGGTGGATGCGTGGCAGCGAGGACGAGGCGTGACGGCCGCGTCCCATCACGTGGTGGGGATTCGAGGTGTGATCCCCAGTGACGATCAACCGGAGGACACGAGCTCACCGGTGAGCGCATCACCATCTTCGCGCTCGGGGTAGAGCTTGGCCATCGAGCCT
>Ga0209579_10000173_pt1 | contig 95506 bp, 81 predicted proteins | sample Coa_R1_2_FD_187152 | JGI IMG/M metagenome (GOLD analysis project Ga0209579, IMG submission 187152) | Surface soil microbial communities from Centralia Pennsylvania, which are recovering from an underground coalmine fire - Coalmine... | ecosystem: Environmental > Terrestrial > Soil >... | reverse complement strand
CCTTGCTCCGGTTTCGGCCCGGCTGAAGATCACCCCACCGACGAAGACCTGTCGATGGGGACCCCGATGAAGCCGTGCCCTTGTTACAAGGCAGCGAGCCTTACGAATAGGTTGCAAAATGCAAGCGATACTGGATAGAGTGATCGCGTGGCGGGCAAAGCCAAGTCGAAGGCTCGTTCGGGATGCCCGGTGTGCGTGTCGCTGGAGCGGTTTGGCGACCGATGGTCACTGCTCATCATTCGCGACCTGATGGTGCGCGGCTATCGCACGTTTCGCGAGTTCCAGAATGCCGGGGAAGGAATTGCCACCAACATCCTGTCGAGCCGCCTGCGCAAGCTCGCAGCGCACGGAATCATCACGACCGAGCCGTCTGAAGAGGACGGTCGCAGAATGCATTACCGCCTTACAGACAAGGGGATCGCGCTGGCTCCGGTGATGCTGGAGCTTCTGTTGTGGGCGGCACGCCACGAAGAGACGGCGGCTCCCTGCGGGTTCGTTGAGCAGATGGAAAAGAATCGCGAGGCAGTTCTCAGAGAGACTTACCGGCGCTGGGAAGAGCGTGACTCCACGCCGCTGATTCCACCTTTTCAAGCCCCAACCAAATCCCCGAGGAGGAGAAGCAACAGATGAAGCTTCAAACTTATTTGAATTATGGCGGGAATTGCGCCGAGGCATTTCGTTTTTATGAAAAGAATTTGGGAGGAAAGATCGGCATGGTGATGACCCATGACCAGATGCCCGGAGGAAGCAGCCTGAAACCGGAACTGGGAAAAACCGTTCTTCACGCCAGCATAACCATTGCCGGCACGGTCATTATGGCGAGCGACGTCCCGCCTGATCGCTTTCAGCCGATGCGAAGCGTCTATCTCTCGCTAAGCGTGGATAGCGATTCGGAGGCGGAGCGCAGTTACAAGCTGCTGAGCGAGGGCGGCGAGGTCTTCATGCCGATGCAGGAGACGTTTTTCGCGTCGCGCTTCGCGCAGTTGCGCGACAAGTTCGGAACGTCATGGATGATTCTTCACGAGAAGCCGATGGGACCACCGCAGGCCTAATGGTTCGTTGCGCCGCGATGAGGGGTTGGGGGGCTGAGGGGCTCAACCAACCCTTTCGGGCCAGCGCGGCGAGATCCTGATCAGGTCGAGATCGCCCAGGTCCTGGACTGCGAACATGGGCGAGGAAGCGGGCACGCACACGATCCCGCGTGGAGGCAGATCGATCTCAGCAAAACTTGGACTGGTAATCCGGCCCGCGCCCGACGCGGCAAAGAGGTAGGAGAGGCCGGCGTTTCTTTCGTCGGAGCCAGGCAGCGTAGAACTTGCGCGGCTCACGGATACCGGAATGCGCTCGACGCAAAAATAATCTTCATCGACGAGAATGGTGCGGTCGTCGAGTTTTCTGGGAGGAACCTTGCCGGCGCGGGTCGCCAGCCGCGTGGCTTCGAGCGATTTGTCGATGTGCAGTTCGCGCGGGCGACCGTAATCGAACATGCGGTAGGTGATGTCGGAGTTCTGCTGGGTCTCGAGCAGGATGGAGCCCGGCCAGATGGCGTGGACCGTTCCCGCGTCGACGAAGATCATGTCTCCCGCGGCTATGGGGACGGCCTGCAGGCTGGCTTCGAGTGTACCGTCGTGGATTTGCTGCCGGATTTGCTCGAGGGTGACTCCCGGCTTGAGGCCGGCTGCAACCTGGGCGCCGGGATCGGCTGCGAGCGCGTACCAGCACTCGGTTTTTCCGCGGGGCTGGCCGTACTTGCGCGCCAGCCAGTCATCGGGATGCACCTGCACGCTGAGTTTTTCGCGGGCAAAGATGACCTTGATGAGGATGGGGGAATCGTGCGACGGCGCGGATTTGCCGAGGAGAGCTTCGGGCGTCTCTTTGAAGATTTGCGCCAGCGATTTGCCGGCATGAGAGCCGGTGGCGACGAGGCAATCGTCGCCGGTGAGCCAGACTTCTCCGATGGGATCGCCGGTGTCGACCACGCGGTCGTACCAGGGACGAAGGTCGTTGTATCCCCAAACGCGGGATACAAATCTTGGATCGACTCGAAAGGGGGATAGCGCCGCGAACACGGATTCTCCGTCAGCAACTTGAGATGAGGGGGCCGGCTTGCGAAACCACCTGAAGCGTGCCATCTCGTCGGCGTCCTTTAAGTGCCGGATCGTCGGGGAGGTTGGACCGGAGCCCGCAGGTCCACTGTAGCAGAACCAAGGGAGGGCAAAAATTGACTCGGATCACCGCGCCGCACCCTAGAGATGCTGCGGGAGCGTGGAAAGTAGCGGGATTGTCGAGCGCTGCGCCGGACGTGTAGAGTCACTGTGCGCCTTCGAAACGCCGTTCGGCGCCGAAAACCGATTTTCTCGCGGACTTTGCGCGAAATTCGTCGCTTCGATTTTGGTCCATGAAAATGAGGGCCCGGCGACACCGATAAGAGCAAACGCATGCGAAGACTGATCCTTTTCGCACTGGTCGCGTGGACGGCGCTTCCCGCCATGGCCTCGAAGCGCGTGACCGTCGCCCAGCTGGAGCAAACGATTGCGGCCGACAACCGGTCTCATCGGCCGGATGAAGAAGTCGCCCGCCAGATCAACAAGCTGGAGATGACGGAGCGGCTAACCGAGGCCACGCTGGACCGGTTCGCGTCGACGCTGAATCCGCAACCGCACACGGCCCTTGCTCTCAAGCTGCTTGCCGATCAATCCGCGTTTCTCGATCCGCCCGCAAATGAGTTTGCCGCGCTGCCTGCGCCGGACGCGGAAGCGCAACAGCGCATGCTGAGGGCCGCGAATGTCTATTCAGTCGAGCGATGGGTTCACCTGCCGAATTTTTTTGCGACGCGGGAAACGCGGCGTTTCGACGATACGGCACAGTCACTCCACGAAGGCGACTGGCCGGTGCGGAACGGGCTGCACCTGGTGAACACTTCGAGCCGGGAAATCACGTTTCGCGCGGGTAAAGAAGTGCAGCAGGCAACCGAAACCGCAGCTGCCGCGGAGGCGGACGAAGAGAGCGGATTGCGGAGCTGGGGTGAGTTCGGGCCGGCGATGGAAGTTGTGATCTCGGATCTCTCGGGACATCCACCGACTTTCAGCCACTGGGAAAAGACTTCGGACGGGGTGACCGCGGTGTTCCATTACAAGGTGCCGCACGAATCGTCGCATTACGCTGTCACGTTCAGCTACCACAACGTGAACGACCGGTCTCAGCTCGTACTGAGCAGCGCGGGCCGCGGCCTGCAACAGGTGACCAATGCAAGTATTCCGGCTTCCAACGCTCTCCACACGTACAGCGAGACGCCTGGCTATCACGGAAGCATTTCGATCGATCCGGCAACCGGGGCGGTAGTGCGCATTACCATCACGGCGGAGCTCGGCTACAAGGATCCGCTGCTGCGCGCGGAGACCGCTGTCGAATACGGACCGATCACCATCGGTGACCGGCAATTCATCTGCCCCAGGCGCAGCATCGCCGTTTCACTGGAACCGGGCAACCTGGCCGGGTGCAGGACGGCGCAGCGCTCCGCCGACAGTGGCGGCGACAATCCGCTGTGGCAGAGCGCGGTGAACAGTTGCGAGAACGATCCGGTTGTCCTGATCAACGAGACGAGCTTCAAAAACTACCACCGGCTTGGGTCGACCGCGCGCATTCTGACGGATGCAGCGGGCGGTAATTCGGCCCCCGAGGCGGAATCGCCGGAGGGGACGAACCAGACTGCGGCGAGCGAAGCGGGGGTTGCGCCAGGCGGGGATAGATCAGCGAGCGAAGCGACTGGGCCTTCAGGACAGAACGCGCAAGAGCCGGGCACTCAAACAGCTTCTGTGACCGCGCCGCCACCGCCCGCCGCGCCGCCTGAGGCTGCGGATCGCGAGATGAGCGTGACGGAGGCAAAAGACCTGCCCGATTCCTCGCCGCCTTCGGAGGCAGGAAGCGGGTTTTCGCTGAAGGTGACTTCGCGGCTGGTGGATGTGGGACTGGTTGCGTACGACAAAAAGGGCCGGCCGGTGAGCGATCTGAATCCCGGGGACTTCGCGCTCTATGACAACGGCCAGAAGCAGGACATTCATTTCTTCGCCGCGCCTGCGCCGCGATCCGCGCCTGCGCCGGCGGATGCCGCCCAGGCTGCATCGCAACCCGGCGAAACGGAGTTCAGCAATACGGCCGATGCGAGCGCGGCCGCTGCGACACCTGAAGGCAACGCAACCATCCTGTTGATGGATGAGAGCCACATTGCGTGGAGCGACATGAGCAATGCGCGGGGCCAGATCCTCAAGTTTCTGAGCGCAGTTGCGCCGGGCGAACGCGTCGGGCTGTATGTGATGAACGGCCTCGGATTTCACGTGCTGACCGAGGTCACGCGGGATCGCGCGGCACTGGTTGCGCGCATGCAGAAATTCATGCCGACGGCGCAGTCTGTTTCGGCGGCGCAAGAAGAAGAGACACGCAACCGGCAGCATTTCGACGAGGTGCACAACGTCGCGGACCTGAACTCAGTAAACGGCAACCATATCGACACGCCTGATGGGATGCAGCCGGTGGACCCGCAACTGCTCACCATGGGAGATGTTCCTGTCCGCGCCTCCATGATTGTTCTCTCTCAGGTGGCGCGGCACCTGCACGGCATTCCGGGGCATAAGAATCTGATATGGGTATCGAGCGACAACGTTTTTGCCGACTGGCGCGACCAATCTGTCGGAATCGACAAGAGCGCAGACGTGGCGAAGGCATATGAGATGCGGGCGCAGGAAGCGATGAACGATGCGCACGCGTCGGTGTACCCGTTTGACGTGTCGCAGCTGGAAGCGGCCGGAGTGAGCGCCGATCTGCAACACCAGAACATCACGCTGACGCCCGCAGCCCAGGACGCTGCCGCGTTGGGAGGGGGTCCGGCCATGTCGCGCAGCGCTTCGACGGGCCGTATGCAGGCCGAGATGAGTCAGGAGATTCATCCGGTGCAGGGACAGGTGCGCGACGTGGCTACAAATACAGGTGGGCGCGTGATCCGGCGGGCGAGCGATCTTACGTCACAGCTCAACGGGATCGTGGCCGACGGCGACGACACTTACATGCTGAGCTTTTCGCCGCCTGGGCCGGCCGACGGGCGTTATCACAACATCACCGTCAAGCTCACGGATCGCCGCGGATTGACTTTGCGGTATCGCACCGGATACCTATTCGACAAGGAACCGGCCACGCTAAGGGAGCGATTCCAGCAGGCGGTCTGGAAAGCGACGGACGTGAATGAAATCGCGGTCACGGCGCATGTGGCTGGGGCGGGCCGAGACACAAAGGTGCAGCTGAAGATTACCGCCGGAGACCTGGGACTCGAACAGCAAGCCGGCCGCTACATGGACAAGCTGGACATCTTCTTCATTGAGCGGGATGATGCCGGGGTGCATGCGCGCGTGGAAGGCCAGACGCTGGGATTGCGCCTGCTGCCCGCCACCTATGAGCAGTTGAAGCCGACGGGGATTCCGTTCGAGCATGCGGTGGAGATGCAGCCGGGGATGGCGTCTCTGCGGATTCTGGTGGTGGACGAAAACTCGGGGCGGATGGGGACGGTGACGATCCCGGGAATTGCGTTGAAGAGTGGCGGATAGAGCAGGGCCGCTTTGAACCCCGGCCTGGATTGCGGTCACGAGAGGTTGCTCTCGGATCCGTAACAAGGCGCGGTTATCCTCGTTGCATGACCCACTCCGTCCTGTTCGACCACATGTTCGGTTTGCCGCTTCCCTTCCTCGAGAAGCTGCTGCGCCCGGTGATTGTCTATCTCGTGCTCGTCGTGCTGCTGCGCATCTTTGGCAAGCGCGAACTGGCGCAATTGAATCCCTTTGACCTGGTGGTACTGCTCTCGCTCTCGAACACGGTGCAGAACGCGATCATCGGCGACGACAACTCGGTGACCGGCGGGGTGATTGGGGCGTTCAGCCTGCTTGCCATCAACTGGCTGGTGGTGCGCATCCTGTTCCGATCGCGCAAGCTGACGCGCGCATTCGAAGGCCGTCCGACCATCCTGGTACGAAATGGGCAGGTGGATATGCGAGCGCTTCGGCACGAGATGCTGAGCCGCGAAGAATTGCTGTCGGTGATTCACCGCCAGGGTTTCGAGGGCTTTCACAACGTTCATCGGTGCGAACTGGAGCCGAACGGAACCTTTTATGTCGAGCCGTTCGAGCCAAGTGCCGATGAGAAGCGCCATGAGGAACTGCTCGCGAAACTGGATGCGCTGGGTCGCGAAGTGGCGGCGATACGCGGACGCCCCTGAGGCTACCTTTTGGATTTTCATAGCGTCAGAAACAATAACTTCTTGAATGGCGGCGTCTTCCCCATGCATTTGTCAATTCGCTCGTTTCCTGCAAGGCTCCTGGTCATCTGTTCCCTTGCGCCGATTCCCGGTTATTCCCAAACACTGCAACATCGGCCTCCACCCACGCCGGGGACCCCGACAACTCCACCAGTGAAGGCAGAGCCCGCGCATCCGACCGTACCGGCCGGTACCAGCCTGCAGGTGGAGATTACGCGGCAGTATCCCATGAAGGCAGGCGAGGCCCTTGAAGGCCGACTGATGCACCCCATCTTTGTGGACGGCAAACTGGTGGTCCCGGCAAACACGATGCTGAGCGGCAAGGTGGTGGCGCTCAGGCCGGACAAGAAGATGCGTCTGAATGGCCGGTTGCGCGGTGACTTCACGCCGTTCGACGACGCCGAGGTGCGATTCGATCGGCTGCTGCTCACGGGCAAGGCACTACCCATAGCGACTGCAAGCGCGGCCAATGGCGCACCGGTTTTGTTTCTCTCCACTCCCGGCGCCAAGCCGAAGCAGTCTCTCATCGCCAGCGAGTGGGCCTCAGCGAAAGCCCGCCTGCATCAACAAATCGCGTTCATTACCGATCCGGGACGCGGCGAACGCGCAAAGCAGTTGCTGTATCACCAGCTGCCGTACCATCCGCAGCGTATCGCCGCACACACGGCCTGGTCGTTCGAGCTCACGGCTCCGCTCGAATTACTCGATGAACCACCGATAGTTGCAAACGCTGATCCAGCCGCGGAAAGTGCAAGACCCGGCAAGGCGGAAACCTGGTCCGTACACGCGCTGCTGATGGGCGGCCTGAGCTCTGCCAGCGCCAAGCCCGGCGATCCCGTGAACGCCCTGGTGGTCGAGCCGGTATACGACAAGGACAAGAGTCTTGTGGTGCCTCAGGGCTCTAGGCTGGTCGGCAAAGTGACTTCGGCAAAGGCCGCGCGATCGTTTGGGCGCAACGGGAAGCTTCGATTTACGTTTCAGCAGGTGCGCTTTCCTGAAGGATTCAATCGCCAAGTCGAAGGCTCGCTGGCGGGCGCTGCCACGGAAAAGGCACAGAACCTGCAACTGGACGCCGAAGGCACCATCAGCCCAAAGAATCAAGCCAGTGCCATCGCCCCGATCCTGCTGACCATGTTGGCAGGCCGCGCTCTCGACCAGGACGGCAATGTCACGGCGCAAACCGGAGTGGCCTCGAACGGCTTCGGCCTCGTGGGCCGCATCGTGGGCGTCGCAGCGGGCAATCGGAATCTCGCCGCCGGCATCGGTTTCTATGCCGCCGGACTGTCGTTCTATGACAATTTCCTGCGCTCAGGCCGCGATGTCATCTTCCCCAAGGATACGCGGATCGAGATCGAGACGACGCCGCTGCGCGCGCCTGTCCTGACGCCCAGCGGCCAATAACTACCAGCCCAGACTCAGAATTGGACGAAGCGCCGAATATTTCTGTTGCAGATATATCCATAACAGATATATTCTGTTTTCGTGACTACAGGAACCCAACCCGCAACACCGCTCTCGCCTGCTGTCTTCGCCATTTTGCTTTCGCTGGGCGAGGGCGACAAGCACGGCTATGCCATCATGAAAGACGCGCAATCGCCGCGGGGCGGCGCCATCCGCATGGGGCCGGGAACGCTCTACGGCTCGATCGACCGCATGATGCGCGACGGACTGGTGGAGGAATCGGGCGTCTCGGACGATGAGCGACGGCGCTACTACCGCCTGACCGGGCTTGGGCGGCGCACGCTGGCGAGCGAGCTCGAGCGGCTGGATGCGGCAGTGAGTTCGGCGAAGTCGCTGGGGCTGATGCGGCGCCCGCTGGCGAAGGGAGGCCGAGGATGAAGGCTCCTCGAAGCCGCTTCGAATATTTTTACGCGGCCGCGCTGCGGCTTTATCCGGCACGGTTTCGCGCGGCGTATGCTGCGGCGATGCAGCAGGCTTTGCATGATGCGCTTGCCGATCCGGATGTCTCCCGCGCAACGTTTCTTCCGCTTCTCATCCGGGACCTGATGGTCTCACTCGTCAAGGAGAACATTGCCATGGTGCGCGAATCTCTTGCCCGTCCTGTTCTTGTTTTCAACGCGCTAGTGCTGGCGGGGATCGCCAGCGGCGTGGCGCTGGCACTCTATGCCATTCCACAACAGGTGCTACGCCAGGGGCTGAACGATCCGCAGATCCAGATGGCGGGGGACGTGGCCGCACGGCTGGAGCACGGCGGGACGCCGAACGAGACGGTTCCGCAGGGAGAACAGGTCGACATGGCGCAGAGCCTGGCGCCGTTCGTGATTGTGTATGACGAACAGGGACATCCGCTGGCATCGCAGGCAGTTTTGAATGGGGCGGTGCCCGCGCCTCCCAGCGGCGTGTTCGATTATGTGCGGCAGCACGGCGAGGAGCGGGTGAGCTGGCAGCCGGTGCGGGGCTCGCAAACGGTGAATGGCGTACGGATCGCGGCGGTGGTGGAGCGCGTGAGCGGAGCGCATCCGGGATTTGTGCTGGCCGGGCGGAACATGCGCGAGGTGGAAGCGCGCGAAGGGCAAGTGCGGGAAATGGCGGGGCTCACGTGGCTGGGGATGCTGGGAGTGATTTTGGTGGGATGCGTGGCGTTCGGGTGGTATACGCGGCCGAAGGCGGGCCCGCCGACGCACGCGACGCCTGCGATGTGAGACGGAGAGTTCGAGGGGCTGGGAAAGCGGTCCCTATCGCGCCATCGCTATATAACCCTAGGGGGTCGACAAAGGCGGAGGGAGCATTTACAGGCGGGTGGCCGACCCTTTTGTCCTGTCATATCTTCGCTCCCCGTTGAACGTGGGTGCCCCATCCTTTCGGGCCGGTGTTGGCCGAAAGGGTGGGAGCCGAAATCGTCATCCGGGGCGCCCGACTTTGATCGCGTCTCGACGCCGTCCAAAAGGACTCGATCTCCACCGTGCCTTCGACGCCGATTGCATAGTGGCGAAAACTCGACCACGGCCAATCTTCCGGTTTGGCTACTAATCCACGAACCACTGGGTTGCGGTGCATGTAGTGCAGCTTCTCGGCGCGCTTTTGCTCGCTCCACACGTTGAAATCGTAATAACGCCTCAGCCAGAACTGCGCGGCGCCCTTGCCCTTAAGCTTCCGCGATGTCTCCTGCTTGAGAACCTGAAGCGCAATCGAAAGCGAAGCCACCCGCGTTTCGCCCAACAGAAGATGCACATGCTCGGGCATCAACACGTAGCCGAACACAGAAAAGCCGTACCGGCACCGAACCCATTCCAGTTCCTGCTCGAAGCAGCGATACGCCGCAGTGGAGTTCAGCAGAGGCAAGCGCCGATAGCAGCTGAAGGTGACAAAGTGAAACGATCCGGCTTTCTGGTAGCGGACCAGCTTGCCTGTCATGGTGAAGGATGAGTTGTATCGCCTCCCACCCTTTCGGCCAACACCGGGCCGAAAGGATGGGGCACCCAATTCTGTCACTGGTCCAGGGTGCGCCACCCGCCCTTTCTGGTAGCGGACCAGCTTGCCTGTCATGGTGAAGGATGAGTTGTATCGCCTCCCACCCTTTCGGCCAACACCGGCCCGAAAGGATGGGGCACCCACTTCTGTGAATGGTCCAGCGTGCGCCCACCAGCCCTTTCTGGTAGCGGACCAGCTTGCCTGTCATGGTGAAGGATGAGTGTATCGCCTCCCACCCTTTCGGCCAACACCGGCCCGAAAGGATGGGGCACCCACTTCTGTCACTGGTCCAGGGTGCGCCCACAGACCGGTTGGGTGGTCCACCTGGCGCTACTCCCACTCGATGGTGCCGGGGGGCTTCGAGGTCACGTCGTAGACCACCCGGTTGATGCCGCGCACCTCGTTCACGATGCGGCTGGAGATGCGCTTCAGGACTTCGTGCGGGAGCGGGACCCAGTCGGCGGTCATGCCGTCCTCTGAGTGCACGGCGCGAATGGCCGCGGTGTAGGCGTAGGTGCGCTGGTCGCCCATCACGCCCACGCTCATCACCGGGAGCAGCACGGCGAAACTTTGCCAGATGCGGTTGTAGAGCCCGGCGGCCTTGATCTCGCTGACCACGATGTCGTCGGCTTCCTGCAGCAGGGCCACGCGCTCCGCGGTCACTTCGCCGAGGATGCGCACGGCCAGGCCGGGCCCCGGAAACGGCTGCCGGCCAAGAATGTCTTCGGGCATGGCGAGATCGCGTCCGATGCGCCGGACTTCGTCTTTGAACAGGTCGCGCAGCGGCTCGATGAGCTTGAGCTTCATGCGCTCGGGCAGTCCGCCGACGTTGTGATGGCTTTTGATGGTCTGGCTGGGGCCTTTGACGCTGGATGACTCGATGACGTCGGGATAGAGGGTTCCCTGCACCAGCCAGTCCAATGACTGAGCGGGACCACCGGTTTTTTCGGCGATGCGGGTGGCTTCGTCGTCGAAGACGGCGATGAACTCGGCGCCAATGATCTTGCGCTTGGTTTCGGGATCGGTGATGCCGGCCAGTTTGGTCAGGAAGCGCTGACTGGCGTCGACGGCGACCAGATTCAATCCGAGCTTGTCGCGCAGATTTTTCTGCACATTGGCGAACTCGTTTTTGCGCAGCACGCCGTTGTTGACGAAGACGCAGGTGAGCTGGTTGCCGATGGCCCTGTGGACGAGCACGGCTGCAACGGACGAATCGACTCCGCCTGAGAGAGCGCAGATAACGTGCCCCTTGCCGACTTTGGCGCGAATCTGGGCGATGGTGCTCTCGATGAAGTGCGCGGGAGTCCAGTCGCCTTTCGCTCCGCAGATGTTGAAGACAAAGTTGCGAATGAGCTGCGGGCCGAGGGGGGTGTGGTGCACCTCGGGATGGAACTGCACGGCCCAGATGCGCTGATCCGGGTTGGCGATGCCGGCGAGGGCATTGGACGTGACCGCGGTGCGGTGGAAGCCGGGAGGCAGTTCGAGGGCTTCGTCGCCGTGGCTCATCCAGACGTGGATGGATGCCGGGAGGCCGGTGAACAAGGGCGTGTCGCCGTCCTCGATGGTGACCTCGGCATGGCCGTACTCGCGCTTCGGTGCGGTGCGCACACGGCCGCCCATGTGGTGGACGATGAAATGCAGCCCGTAGCAGATGCCGAGCGTGGGGACGCCGAGTTTGAGGAGGGCGGGATCGGCCGCCGGAGCGTCGGGATCGTAGACGGAGGAAGGCCCGCCGGAAAGAATGATGCCGAGCGGCTTGTAGGCCTCGATTTCTTTGAGGGGCACCGTGCAGGGGAGCACGACGGAGAAGACGTTCTGCTCGCGAATGCGCCGGGCGATGAGCTGCGTATACTGCGAGCCGAAGTCGAGGATGACGATGGTCTGGGTGTCCACTCCCTAGTGTGGCAGGGGGTGGTGCGGGCTGTAAAGCGCAGTGATCTCATCGATTACGGGAGGTTGCGGGGCGCGGGGAGATGGCGGCGGGCTACCGGGTAATCGAAAGCTTAATTACCTTCCGGGCTATTGGCACATCCACAAGGGGCAGTTACCTGCCCACCAAAGCCGCATTGTCCCAAGCCTTTATCTGTCCTACTTTTGAGTTGCACGACGGAAGTTCCGGTGGCTGTGATTGGGCTCACTTCAAGGATTGGATTCCGGGGATTCTTGAGGGCTCCTCAGCAGAAATGGGACGCCGGGTGCAACGGCAGTATGTGAGGGGACTTGATGAACACTGCGATGCAGAGTGCCGACTGGTCCGTAGTTCGCGAACATCTGCCTTATTTTGCTGCGCTGCTTTTTTCCCTTCCTCCGATCAGTTTCGTGCTCATCAAATTTGCGCTGGCGGCCAAGTCTGCTTCGAAGCAAACGAAGCAATGGCAGGTAGCGCCACCCAGCCAGGATGAGATTCCCTCGGTCGCGCAGGCCCGGACATTCAGTTCGTCGCAGGCCACCAACCAGAGGGGGGTTCACGAACTTCTGCGTTCCATAGAGATGATGCGCGCCGAGGAGACGGTTGCGAGTGATCAACCCTCCGAGGCGCTCATCGTCGAAAACATATCTGACGTGGAGATCGAGTCATTCGAATCGAGTGAAATCGTGGCTCCGATCGAGATGGCGGAGGGCATGGAGCGTCTCGAATTCGCCGCGCCGGCCGAAACGGCCGAAGCGGAAGAGGCTGCGGAGTGCTTCGACGCCTTTGAAATGTTTTACGCGCCGATGGAGTCGATCGACGGGGCTGACCCGATCGAATTTGTGGAATCGATTGAGGAACCCGAGGCGATTGAGCCGGTCGCGGTGGCGGTTATGGATGCGAAGCCTGCGCGTCTTTGTAGATCACGCCGGCCTTCATCACGAACTTCACGTTCTGAAGAAGCCGGACATCGTCGAGCGGGTTCCCGTCGACGCCGATAACGTCGGCCCACTTGCCCGGCTCGAGCGTACCGGTCTTTGCCGTCCAGCCCATCAGATCCGCCGCATTGATGGTTGCCGTCTGGAGCGCTGCCAGCGGCGCCATGCCAAGCTGATTCACATACACGTCCAGTTCATGAGCGTTGAGTCCGTGCGGATACACGGCCGCATCGGTCCCCATGGCAATCTTCACGCCTGACTCCATGGCGTGCCTGATGTTCCTCTTGGCCACCGCGACCACTTCGACCATTTTCTGGTGATAAAAGGGCGGCAGGTGCCCGGACTCAACGATCCAGTCTTCGAGATATACGGTGGGCACCAGGTAGGTTCCGCGCTTCTTCATTTCGGCGATGGCGGCGTCGTCGATGTAGCTGCCGTGCTCGATCGAGTCCACGCCGGCTTCGGTGGCCCACAGGATTCCCTGTGCTCCGTGCGCATGCGCAGCCACTTTTCGGCCGAGGCGATGCGCGTCGGCAACGATGGCCTGCATCTCTTCGAGCGTGTATTGGGAAGCCTGGGGATCGTCTCCCTTTGAAAGGACGCCGCCTGTCGCGCAGATCTTGATCAGGTCGGATCCGTACTTGATGTTCTCGCGGACCTTGTGCTGCACCGCCGCGATGCCGTCAGCCACACCATCGCCGACCTGGTGATATTGGATGGGCAGCAGGTTGTCGTCGCAGTGGCCGCCGGTAATTCCCAGAGGAGGGCCGCTGACCAGCATGTGCGGACCGGGAACCTGTCCGGCATTGATGGCGTCGCGCAGATCGACGTCGACAAAGCCGCCGGCGCCGACGTTTCGGACCGAAGTGATTCCGGCCATCAGGGTGGTTCGCGCATTCACGACGCCATTGATGGCTTCCCTGGCATTGGTGCCGGTCACTTCGCGGAAGGGGTCGAAGTCCGGATTGCCGGTGAGGTGGGTATGGACGTCGATGAGACCGGGCAGGATGGTGAGATTGCCGAGATCGACGACTTTGTCGCCGGGGCCGGCGGTGACGCTGCCGGTCGGCGCGATGGATTGGATGGTATCGCCGGTGACGATGATGGTCTGGCTGTCGAGAATCTTGCCGGTCTTCACATCGAGCAGATGGCCGGCGCGAACCAGGGTTCGCTTCGCCGCCGGGGGAGCCGGCTGGGCAGAGGAAAATGTTGAGCCAAGGACAAGCGCAGACGAGAGCGCAAGAAACCGGAGAGGAACCATGCCGCAGGCCTCCAACGGGGATCGTGAGGGGAGTGTAGCAAACCGATCCCCGCGCGAAGCGATTGCCATTCTCTAGGCCCAGGTCTTCCCCATTGTCTCCAGCTTGGCTTTACCGAGGTCTTCGGGCGTCATGGCAATGCGAAACTCGACTTCGGCGTTGAAGGTGAGGAACCAGGGTTCAGCGAGTCGCGGCACGTCGGAAGGAGTGGCCACCTCGACGGCCATGACGCCGCCCCGGTGTCCGTTGCGTTCGGTGAAGTAAACAGTCTCGGGCTTGATGGCGTCGAGGATCTTCTTGATTTTTGCTCCCGCGGTTCCCTTGCGAACAAATTCGTTGAATGGTTCAAGCGGCAGCTGAACGAGCATGAGCATGCGCATGTGTTGCCTCCGAGCCGGGGATCGCTTTCGAGAGCAGCGAGCGGCACGCGAGGGAGGATACACGAAAATGACCGGGAGTCAAAGAACCAGGACTGGACCAATCGAGTTTGCTTTCTGAAGCGCTGATGGCTCCCCAGGTGCAGGCGTTTCCCGCGACTCAGCCGCAAACTCCCGACATCTCCACGCGCTAAACTAAGCCCAATGGATCGTCTCGCCGCTTTTGGTCTGTTCGCCGTCTCAGCGATGCTGATCTTTTATGCGCTGGAGTCGCGGAGCCGCTGGTTCATCCTGGCTTTCGCCGGATCGTGCGTACTTGCGTCAGTCTATGGGTTTCTGCAAGGGGCATGGCCGTTTGGGATTGTGGAAGGCGTCTGGTCACTTGTGGCATTGCGACGCTGGTGGAAAGCGACGGCATCGCTCCACCAGGACACAACCGGCTGAGCGTCACCCACGCGTTTCCCGCGCCTCGCATGATAGGCTGCTATGCGACGCAGCGTGCACTGAATCCGCTGCGATTTCGTTTGTTCCGGACTGACCTTCCCCGCGCACGTTGCGAGTCCGGTTTGCCGTTCAAACCTTCACGAGGGCTCTTCATGAACCGTTTTCGACTTGTACCTGTCCTGCTGCTTGCGGCCGGGGCCGCTGTTACCTGCGCCCAGTCTGCCAATGATGAGCAGCCCGCACCGCCCCCCGTCATCAAGAGCTTCGATCTTTCGGCCATCGACAAGACCGCCGATCCATGCACGGATTTTTACCAATACGCATGCGGCAACTGGACGAAGAGCAATCCGATTCCGTCGGACCAGGTGCGCTGGGCGCGTTCGTTCTCGCTGGTGGCGGAGCGCAACCGATACCTGCTGTGGAAGGAGCTCGACGCCGCTTCAAAGGATCCGAAGACGGCGCTGCAGAGGAAGTACGGCGACTTCTATGGATCGTGCATGAACACGGGCGTGGTGGACGCCAAGGGGCTGACGCCGCTGCAACCGGCGCTCAACCGCATTGCGGCGCTGAAGGACTCCAAGCAGGTGGGGACGCTGATGGGCGACCTGGAAGCGGCTGGAGATCCGGCGCCGCTGTTCCGCTTCGGCGTGCAGCAGGACGAGAAAGACTCGTCGAAGCAGATCGCTGTGATCGCGCAAGGCGGTCTTTCGCTGCCGGATCGCGATTACTACATCTCCGACTCGAAGCATTTTCAGACCATTCGCCAGGAATATATCGAGCACATGAAGAAGATGCTCGCGCTGGCAGGGGACAAGCCTGACGAAGCAGACAAGGAAGCGGCGGCGGTTCTGGAAATTGAGACCGCACTGGCGAAGGCCTCGACCAGCCGCACCGATTTGCGCGATCCGGCCAATCATTACCACATTTACACCGTGGATGATTTTCAGAAGCTGGCGCCGGATTTTGATTTCGGTGTGTATTTCAAGGATGTGAAGGTGGGGCATTTCGACAGCCTCAACGTGGCGACGCCGAATTTCTTCAAGGAAGTCAACGACCTGATTGGATCGGAGCCGGTGAGCGCCTGGAAGTCGTATTTCCGGTGGCATTTGATCCACGGTTCGGCGGTGAACCTGCCCAAGGCGTTCTTCGATGAGAATTTTGCATTTTTCGGCAAGACGCTGGCCGGCCAAAAAGAACCGCAGCCGCGCTGGAAGCAGTGCACCCAGATGACCGACCGCGCGCTGGGTGAGGCTGTCGGCCAGGAATGGGTGAAGGAGAATTTTCCGCCCGCAGCCAAGCAGAGCATGGACAAGCTGGTCGCAGCGCTTGAGAAGGCGCTGGGGGAAGACATCGAGACCCTGCCGTGGATGAGCGACGAAACCAAGAAGGCGGCCGAAGAGAAGCTGTCGATGATCCGCAACAAAATCGGCTACCCGGAGAAGTGGCGGGACTACTCGGCGCTGAAGGTCAAGCGGGATGATCTGATCGGCAACATGGACCGTAGCGCGGTGTTCGAGCGCAACTATGATCTCAGCCACCTGGGCAAGCCGGTGGATGAAAAAGAGTGGGGGATGACGCCGCCAACCGTGAACGCGTATTACGATCCGCCGATGAACGACATCAACTTCCCAGCCGGGATCCTGCAGCCGCCGTTTTTCGACCCAAGCATCGACCCGGCGGTGAACTTTGGCGGGATCGGCGTAGTGATCGGCCACGAGATGACGCACGGGTTTGACGATCAGGGTTCGAAATACGATGGCAAGGGCAATCTGCGCGAATGGCAGACCGCGGAGGACCGCAAGAAGTTCACCGAGCGCACGGATTGTGAAGTGAAGGAATACGACGGGTTCGAGGCCGCTCCCGCGCACGGCGAAGCGCCCGAGCAGAAGCTGAACGGGAAGCTGACGCTGGGCGAAAACACGGCGGACAACGGCGGCCTTCGGATCGCCTACCGGGCGCTGCTGGATACGCTGGCGGGCGAGGGCAAATCCGTCGACGAAAAGATCGATGACTATACCGAAGCGCAGCGGTATTTCCTGGGATTCGCGCAGGTGTGGTGCCAGAACCAGACGGAACAGTCAGCGCGGCAGTCGGCGCTGGTCGATCCCCACTCGCCGGGACGGTGGCGCGTGAACGGCACGGTGCAGAACTTCGATGAATTCGGCAAGGCGTTTGGCTGCAAGAAGGGCCAGCCGATGTATCCGGAAAACTCCTGCCGCGTGTGGTAGCCGGGACCGCCGAGATTCGAAGCTGCCGATGCGGCTCCGGTCGCCTGCGGGAAACTTCGCGTGTCGACGGCAAATGCGGTGACATTTCGGGTAAATCAGCCGTCCAAACTCCATTCGAATCAGGCGTTGGATCGCGTGAGGCACGGCGCGCACAGGAATCTCCGGGCAGCGGCCGCACGCAGTGAGTCGATTGAGTCGTGGGGCCGGAAACTAGGCACAACCGAGCTTCGCCTTTTACAATGCAGCAGGGACCCATCCCAACCCAGCTCTGCTGCGGAACGACCAAACCTGGCGGCGCACACCGACCCAGGATGAAGGAATCGCATGAAGTTGACGAAATTCCGCAAGGCCTTTCTGATGAGCGCCCTATCATTGGGGATCATCGTAGGTGTTACGTCTTGCGTCCAGAGTTATACAGTCGGCTATTTGTATGTGACGGGAACTCAAACCACAGGAACTTCGACGTCGTCGCAGAGCGGCAGCAACAACGGGATTATCAGCGGCTTCAAGATCGACCATAATACCGGCAATCTGGTTCCGATCCATGGGCTCCCGATCTCTTCCGGCGGATCGAATCCCGCGCGCGCGGTTCTGCTGACCGGCGGCCGGTTTCTTTACGTGCTGAACCAGGGGACCCCGGCGAACAGCGGGACCTCCTGCACGGCGACAACGATGTGCCAGGCGACGATCACGCAGTTCGCGATCGGCGGCAACGGCGCTTTGGCTCCGCAAGGCGTGGGCGTGCAGCCCGAGGGCTTCAACTCATCGCGCATGGTCGGGGACAGCACCGGGAAGTTCATTTACGTGCTTGATGACATCGCTCCCTCTTCTTCAGCCTGCGCGCTGGCTCTTGGGGGCGGGGTTGATTCGTGCGGCGACATTACCGCTTACCAGGTTGATCCGAATACCGGCCGGCTGACGCTGGTGGTGAATTCGCAGGTCACTTCGGCCACCGGCGAACCGCTGCCGTATTTCCCGGTTCCAGCCAATCCGATTGATTTCATTCAAACGGGCGGCTACGTGCTCACGGTGAGCGGCACGCCGGCAACCGGCGATATCGTCTTTCCGTACACCTACAGCTCGAGCACCGGCCAGCTGAGCATCAATCAGAACGGCACTCAATCGCTCAATCTTTTCCAGGCAACCGCCATCATCCCGGCAGCCAGCGGGGTGTTCGTGCTTTCGAACGACCCGTTGGCGACCAGCTCCGGCCCAGTGCCGAGCCAGATTGTCCAGTACTCGATTGGAACCAACGGATCCTTACAGGCAGTCCAGGGCGGCGGAGTGACTGCGGGTCCCGCATCGCTCTCTCATCCGATTTACCTGATCCAGGAAAAGAACGCGAAGTGGGCTTACGTCGCGTTCTATGGCGACAACAACACCACGACCGGCAACACGGAGAGCGGCATTGGCGGTTACGTCATCGATCCGTCGAACAAGACGCTCGACCAAGGGCAGAGTGCGGATAGCCCCTATGGTACGGGTTCGGGTCCGGTGTGCCTGCTCGAAGATCCGTCTGCCCAGTTCATCTATACTGCCAACTTCAACGATTCGACGGTGAGCGGTCTCGTGCTCGACCAGAACGTCGGTTCGCTCCAGCCCTTGAGCCAGAATCACAGCAAAATCAAGGACACGTTCGCGCTCCCCGGCCCCCCGTCCTGGTGCGTAGCGACGGGACGCACCAGCTAAAAGCGGTTATCCCAGGCAGGTGTGGTAACAGCCGGCCTGGTGGTGATCACTCGGGGTTCCGGGTGACGCAAAACGGGCCGCGGACGAGCTCCGCAGTTCGATTCTGAGGGAATGTTTCGGGCCAGAGCTTTTGGGTCCGCTGATTGAAAGATGCGCATGAGGTTCAATAGAACGAGCCAGCTTCTGCTGGTGTCCGCGATCAGCCTGGCAGGCGCCGGGCTGTTGACTGCCTGCGGCACGCTCACGGTTGATTTTGTCTACGTGACGAGCGCGAAGGCTGCCGGGGCGAACAGCTACGGGGAAATCGACGTCTACGAGGTGAACTCCGAATCGGGACACATGCGGCAGATTCCGACTTCGCCGTTTCCCTCCGGAGGGCGCAATCCGGTTTCGGAGGCGACTTCGGCCGACAGCACGACTCTTTATGTAGCCAACGAGGACGATAACTCCATCGTCCAGTTCACGATCGGGAACGACGGCAAAGTCTACCCGCAGAATACGGTGAATACGCCGGGCGTTTTCCCAGTGAAGATTGCGGCCACGGGCGGCTTCCTGTTTGTGGCGGACACCTATCAGCCGCTGCCGAGCTGTTCCACGGCGGCGCCGTGTTCGGGCTCCGTGGCGGTGTTTCCCATCCTGACCGCTGCCCAGGCTGCCGCTCTCACGCCTGCCGAACCGCCTGACACACTTGGATCGCCTGTCGCCAACGATGCGATCGGTGCAAACTACTGGCCGCTCGCGCTGGCTGCAAAGCCGCAGGATGTGATTACGCCCACCAGCATCACGACGGCGGGATCGGGGGCGTATGTCTATGTGGCAGCTGTCGACACCACAACACCGGGCGGTTATCTCTTCGGTTTCGCGGTCAATTCCGATGGCACGCTGTCGGCGCTGCCCGGCTCGCCGTTCGCGGCGGGAACTCATCCCTCGTCCCTCGCGCCGGATCCGGGAGGCAGCTACCTGTATGTAACGGACATGGGAGCAAACCAGGTACTCACATTTTCGATCAATTCAGGCGCGCTCACGGAAGTGGGCAGCGCGGCTTCAGGCAGCCAGCCGGCAGCGGTGGTCATCGACGCGCAGGGCAAGTATGCGTACGTGGCCAATTCGCAGGATTCCAACCTATCGGCTTATTCCGTGAGCAACGGAGCGCTGTCGCAGCTGGGAACCTACACGACGGGCCTGGATCCGATTGCGATCGGAATCGATCCTTCGCTGAACCAATATATCTACACGGCAAACTTCCTGGGCAACAGCGTGACGGGGTTCCAGTCGAATGCCAATGACGGATCGCTCCTGAATTCGCAGAATTCGCCGTACGGAGCGAACGCAAATCCGACCGCCATTGCCGCGATTCCACACGGGACGAAGACCAAGTGATGACGCCGATGGAGAGTGGGAACGGCATCGCGCCGGAATCGAACCGCATTGCAACGGGTGGCCCGGGGATGGTTCGCAGAAGCATGAGCAAGGCTTTTACAATGACTACGGGGCAACCAAAAACAGCTTTGAATGGGCTCGAAACCGGCCCACAACGAAGGAAGCGCATGAAGTTGAGCAAAGTGAGCCAGCTCATTCTGGCCTCGTCGATTGTCCTGCTGGTGGCTACGTTTTTGACGGCGTGCCAGCTTGTCACGATCGATTATGTTTACATCGCAATTTCTTCTGGTTCCAATGGCCAGATCGAAGCTCTCGCAACGGACTCGCAGTCCGGCGCTCTGCGCACGGGGCACCCGGCGGTTTCCTCCGGCGGCGTGGACCCGGTTGCCATGGCGCTTTCCGGCGACTTCGCCAACCTGTACGTGGCCAACCACGGTGACAACACGATCGTGCACTTTGTGATCGCCGCGAACGGGGTTCTGACCCAGAAAGACACGCTCACCCTGAATGATGCCCCGGTCGCGCTGGCAGTCGATTCTGCTGGAACCTATCTTTATGTTTTGTCGGGGACGACAACCGCAACACTGTCGGAGTACTCCCTCTCTTCGGGAGCCATAGGGTCTCTCACTGCATCGGAGCCGCTGACCATTCCGGGATTTGCCTCGGATCTGGTGGTGCCGACCGGTGTGGACGTGCTGGTGAACACGGCCAACGTGCAGGGGGCGGCAGTTTACGCGACGGTATACGATCAGTCGGCCTACAATCCCGGAGGAACGGTCACAAGCACAGCGCATCCCGGCTGGGTGTATGGATTTGCGATCGGCTCGGGAGGCACCCTGACGCCGTCGGCGGGCAGCCCATACCAAGCGGGGGTCAAGCCGAGCGGAGTGGTTTCCGATCCTACGAATTCCTATCTGTATGTGACGGACTTTGCGTCGAACCAGTTGATCGGCTATTCCATTCACTCGGGAAGCATCCTGACTTTCCTTCTGAATGGCCCGTTCAGGACCGGCAACGAACCGCAGGCCATCTCGATCGATCCGCGCGGGAAATTCCTGTACATCGCCAATGCGCTCGATTCTTCGGTTTCGGCGTTCGTGATTAACCTGTCGAACGGAACTCCATCAGCGACGGTGAACCCGACGGGCAGCTCCACGAACTCGACCGATACGGAGCCGGTTGCGATCGCTGTTGACCCTGCGCTGGGGCGCTTCGTCTATACCGCCAACTTCCTCGGCAACTCGGTCTCGGGGTTCCGTCTCGATCCAACCGCGGGCAATCTCTCCCCCACCCAGGCGACACCCTATCCAACTGGGACCGCGCCGAGTGCGGTGGCGATTGTGCCGCACGGCAACCACTCGTTAGAGAACATCACGCGATAGAAGCTTCATCAGCGGGAAGAACACAAAGCCCGGCCGATCTGGCCGGGCTTTGTGCATGCTGCGGAGGCTTTCGGACCGTGTTTCCGATTTCTGTTTTCAGGACGCTCCCATCATCTTTCTGAGTTGACGTTGCGCCGGCTTCTCAATGTAGTAGAGGGCGAAGAGGGCCATCAGGATGAGGAGGGCATAGCTGATCCAAGGATCGAACTGGTTAAGCCTCAGGGTATCGAGCACGTGCGTGGAGTGAATCAGGTTCCACATGTTGAAGTGAAGCAGGTAAAGGCAGTAGCTGGCCTCGCCAACAAAGACCAGGGGACGGGAGCCGATGACGCGTGCCAACGGATTCTCGCCGGCGAGGCCGAGGATGATGCAGCCGAACATCGGCATGAGCAACCCATCGTGGAGCAAAGGGTAAGGAAGCTCCGGCGCGAGCTTGAGAAGGGTGAAGATGCCGCCGAAACCGGCGATCCCGAGCATGAGGCGGAGCCATCCGGGCCGCGGCATGATCTCATCGAGCCCGCACAGGAGAACGCCGAACGCAAAGCTGGCCAGGTGGGGCAGCGGCGTGTATTTGAGGGCCTGCAGCCACGCGCCGGTACTGAACCGGTCGGGGTGGGCGATGCCGTCGGGATTGAAGATGATGTAGAGCGCGCCGGGAATCAAGCCGAGCAGCCACACCAGGCCGAGCTTCCAGAGTTGATCGCGCCGCCGGGCGGGGCGCTTCCATGCCGACATCAAGGGAAAAATCGTGTAGTAGAACGCCTCGGCCGACATGGTCCACGCCGGGGTGTTAAGGAACGTGGCGATGGGCGCGACCCATCCCTGGAGGAGAAGAGGCGACAGGACGATGCCCGTCCAGAACATGGGGTGGGTGTGGGCCTCCCACTCCTGCGGAATGATCTGCCAAGCGAGGATGAGACTGAGGATGTAAATGGGATAAAGGCGCGTGAAACGGGCCTTGTAGAAGCGCTTCACATCGAGCTGGCCGGCGCGCGCGCGAGGGCCGTAGTTGTAAGCGAGCACAAATCCCGACAGAAGGATGAAGTAGCTGACGGATGCGTAACCCGCGTTCACGACGGGTGCCAACGGGCCGAACCAAAGCGGGTTTGAGAAGTGGAAGAAGACGATGTTCAAGGCGGCGAAGCAGCGCAGCCCGGTGAGCGCCTTCAGCGGGGCTGGTTTGCGCTGCTCGACCGGCCTGTCAATGGCTTCGGGCCAGCCTTCGGGAATTTCCGCGCCGCGCCTCAAGACAGGAACCTGCAAATCGTCCACAAGATCGACTGCTTTTTAAGCCGTTACCAGCGAGCCGACCTTCTCGCCGAGAACCACGCGCCGGATATTGCCGGGCTGATTCATGTTGAAGATCACCATGGGAAGATTGTTGTCTTTGCAGAGGCTCACCGCGGTCAGATCCATCACTTTGAGGCCCTGCTTCAGAATATCCATATAGGTAATCTCGTCGTATTTCACGGCGTCTTTGACCAGCACCGGGTCTGCGTTGTACACGCCCTCCACCTTGGTGCCCTTGAGAAGAACATCGGCCTTGATTTCCATTGCGCGCAAGCTGGCCGCTGTGTCGGTTGAGAAGAAGGGGTTGCCGATGCCGGCGGCAAAGATCACGACGCGTCCCTTTTCGAGATGCCGCACGGCGCGCCGGCGAATGTACGGCTCGGCGATCTGATTCATGAAGACCGCGGTCATCACGCGGCATTGAATATCACGCGCTTCGAGGGCATCCTGCAATGCGATCGCGTTGATGACGGTGGAGAGCATGCCCATGTTGTCGGCCGCCACGCGATCCATTTCCTTGGCCTGCTGGGCCACTCCGCGAAAGAAGTTGCCGCCGCCGACCACGATGCCGATCTCGACGCCAAGCACATGGACATCGGCGAGTTCGCTGGTAATCTCGGCCACCTTGTCGGCGTCGAGGCCAAAACCTTTGGGCCCCGCCAGCGCTTCGCCTGAAAGCTTGAGAACAATCCGCTTGTACATGCCTTTTTGAGTATCGCATAGGCACTGGCGGGCGGCGCGCTCAGGAAATCTCACAGGATGAGCCGGTTTTTTGAGTCTTTCAAGCTGCGATGCGCTCTATGTTCAGGAGGGATTTGAGATGCATTTCGCGCGCCTGGGCAACACGGGACTGCTGGTTTCAAAACTCGCTTTCGGGGCCATGACGTTCGGATCGACCGAGGGCCCGATGGCTGCCGTGGCCAAGCTGGACCAGGGTTCGGCTGACAAACTGGTTGGCGCAGCTCTCGAAGCCGGCATCAATTTCTTCAACACGGCCGATGCCTATGCCGGCGGCCAATCGGAGACGATGCTGGGGAAGACGCTTGGCGGCAAGCGCAAAGATGTTGTGATCGCCACCAAGGTTGGATTCCGGACGGGGGACGCGCTGGTGCATACGGGCTTGTCGCGGCACCATATTCTTGGGTCGGCCGAGGAGAGCCTTCGCCGGCTGGGCACGGACTATATCGATCTCTACCTGGTGCACCGCGTCGACCCGTACTCGCCCATCGAGGAGACGCTCGAAGCACTGAACGACCTGGTGCGGCAGGGCAAGGTGCGCTACATCGGCTTCTCGAACTGGCCGGCGTGGCGCGCCGCCCTGGCGCTTGGGATCCAGCGGCAGAATGGATGGGCCGAGTTCAAGGCGGCGGAGATGTACTACTCGCTGGTGGGCCGCGACGTGGAGCACGAAATCGTTCCCTTCGCGCTCGCGGCGGGCATCGGCCTGCTCATCTGGAGCCCGCTGGCCAGTGGATTCCTGAGCGGTAAATACACGCGGCAGAATCCGCAGGGTGACGGCGGACGGCTGACGGCATTCGACATTCTGCCCGTGGACAAGGAACGCGGCTACGACCTGCTCGAGACGATGAAGCAGATTGCAGCGGCGCACCGTGCTACCGCGGCGCAGGTCGCGATCGCGTGGCTGCTGACGCGACCGGCGGTCAGCTCGGTGCTGCTGGGCGCGAGCAAGCCGTCGCAGCTGGAGGACAACCTTGCGGCGGTGAACTGGTCGCTCAACGAAGATGAGTTGCGCCAGCTGGACGAAGCGACGCGCCCAACGGCCATTTATCCCAACTGGTTCAACGAGAGGATCTTTGACGCGCAGGCGAAAGAGGCCGTCGAAGGCAGGTAGCCGGCGGCGGGTCTAGAGGGAGTCGGAGCCTATGGGTTCTTCGGCGCGCATCACGCCTTGGAGGCGGAAGTAGCGCCTGGCGCGCGCCACATCCTTCATGATCTGCGCTTTTAGCGTGTCGGGCGAGGGCCATTCGATTTCGGGCCGCAGGCGCAGCAGGAAGGAAAGCTCAAGGGGCGTGTCCGCGGTTAGGTCGACCGGCTCGAAGTCGAGAATGTGGGATTCGACGGCGAACGAGGCTTCGCCGAACGTGGGGCGATTCCCCACATTTGTGACTGCCTGAAAGCAATTTGCTCCGACGGCGAGGCGCGTGACATAGACGCCGAAGGCCGGCAGCAATCCTGTGTAGTCCGCGAGATTGACGGTGGGCACGAGAAGACGCGTACCGATGCCTCGTCCGCGTGCCTGAGTGGATCGCACGGCAAACGGACGCGCCAGCATCCAGCGTGCGCGTTTCATATCGCCGGCGGTGACAAGGTTGCGCACGGCGGAGCTGGAAACATCGAGCCCGTGGACACGCACTCCGCCGTGGACACGCACTTCGAATCCGAACTCCTTGCCGAAATCCGCGAGTTCGTTTACGCCGGCTTCGGCGCGGCGCCCGAAGCGAAAGGTGCTGCCTTCATGGACCGACTTCACGCCCAGCAGATCGACCAGCACGCGGCTCACAAACTCGCGCGCGGAGAGGCTGGAGAACGACTTGTCGAAGGGGATGACGAGGATGGCGTCGATTCCGGTTGCCGCCAACAAGCGAATCTTTTCATCGCCGGGAGTCAGCAGCTTGGGAGCGGTCTGTGGGCGCAGGAAGTGCTCGGGGTGCGGATCGAAGGTGACGGCGATGGAGCGGGCCCCGGTGGAGCGCGCTTCGCGGACGAGGCCGCCGAGAATCTCCTGGTGGCCGCGATGCACTCCGTCGAAGTTGCCGATGGCCGCGACGCTGGGCCCAAAGCGCGCGGGAACTTCGGTGAGGGAACGGTAGATTTGCACTGCACGATCCGGATCGTTCATAGGCTCACAGGGAAGGACAGTCCGTCGTGGGCCAGCGCCATCCCCGCCGGCAGCGCCTTGTTGGTTTCTTCGTGACCCAAGTCGTGCGCAATGTGTGTAAACCAGGTTTGGCGAGCGCCCACGCGCCGCGCCCACTCGATCGCCTGACTGAGTGTGGCATGGCTGGGATGCGGCTTGCGGCGCAAGGCGGAAACAATGAGGGTGTCGAGGCCCTCGAGCAGCGCAAAGCTCGACTCGGGAATCTCGCTGACGTCGGTCATGTAGGCCGTGCTTCCAAAGCGAAACCCTGAGATTTCCATTTCGCCATGGAGGACCGGTATCCGCACGAAGCGGACACCGTGGAGCTCGAACCGATCGCGCAACGGCTGGATGCAAACACGGGCGCGAGTGGGATAGGTGGCGTTCGGGGAGAACGTGTAGTCATACACGCGGCGCAAAACCTCTGCCGTTTCGTCGGAAGCAAACAGAGGAATCGCGGTTCCCTCGCGAGCCATGGCAAAGCTGAGGGGCCGCAGATCGTCGAGACCGAGAATGTGATCGGCGTGGCTGTGCGTATAGAAAACGGCATCGACGCGAGCCAGGTGATTGCCCAGCGCCTGTTCACGAAAGTCCGGACCGGTGTCGATGATGAGGACGCGGTCGCGGTGGGCTTCGTTCCAACGCAGCAGGCCTGAAGGCCGGGTGCGCCGATCATGGGGATCGGACGAGGTGCAAACGGCGCATCCGCAGCCCAGCGTCGGAACTCCCATCGAGGTCCCGGTCCCCAGAAATGTGAACTGTCCCTCCATGAGTCCGGCTTAGCCCCGTTATCTATCGCTTACCCGGCGGGACGGGCTGGGGCGGCTGAATGCCCTGCATGGTGATCATGTTGGAGAGCTCGAGGAACGCCATACGCGCTTCGAACAAGGCCGATTGCAAAGTACGGTCCTCGGTGTCGCTCAAGTTGCCCCTGGTTTTTTCGGCAAGCAGACCGAGGAGATCGACGGTTTGCCGGGCTCCGAGAATGTCGACGCGCGCGCGCTGGCCTTCCTGCGCCATGAGACCCAGCTGGATCATCGCCGTGACGTAGAGCTGCTGCACCAGATGGTCGAACGTGACGGGCGGTGGAGCGCCGGCCGCAGGATTCTGCGCGCGCACGAGGTCCTCGATGCGTTGGGCGGAGGCGTCGTAGGCCGTTTTCTGCTCGCGGCTCTCTTCGGCGGACGGGGCGGCGGGCAGTTCAACCGCGTCTTCGGCAGCAGCCTCCCCGGGTGACGGAGTTTGCGGCTCTTCGGCAGGTTCCGGAACCACCAGCCTGGGGCCGGACGTCTCTTCGGCCTTTGCTTGTTCCGGCGGGGCCGCGGGAGCCTGGTTGCTTTCCTGTTCTTCTTCCGCCTTGTACTTCCGGCGGTCAATCACTTCGAATTTCGGCGTATCGCTCATAACTCAGTCCTGCAATTGAAATCAAAGGGCCGGCGGATCGGCCAGCAATCGGGCGGCACCCTGGTTGGCGCCCTCGGCGTAGGCAAAAGGCAGGTTGCGCTCCTCGGCCTCGGCCCGCACCATACCCAGCGCGAACCGTCGGCTGCCTGCTGGCAGGGACAATTCGGCCGCGCTTCTGACCTCTCCGACGGCGTTGCCTTCCAGCTTTAATTCTGTTCCCTGCGCGGGGATCGGTCCATCCAGCTCGAAACTGCGGAGATGCCTGTGCACATTGCCCCGAGACCGGATGCGTTCGACGATCTCCTGGCCAAGGTAGCAGCCTTTGTTGAAGTGAAGAGCCCGCAGCTGGGAGGTCTCCTGCGGCAGATCACGCTCGTGGATATCGATCCCGTACGCCGGAATTCCCTCGGCAATTCGGAAGGCCTCGAGCGCGGCAACTCCCACGGGCGTGGCGCCAGCGGTTGTCAGGGTTCGCCATAGCCGCGTCAAGCCGGGCGCTGAGGCCCAAAGCTCGTAATGGGGAGCGAGTGTGCCGTAGTTGCGCAGAATCCTCAAATCCAGCCCGTTCCATTCGACGCGCGTGCCGGTCATGGGTTCGGGCAAGGTTGGCAGTCCCATGCGTTCCAGAACCTGGTCGGCCTGAGGGCCTGTCAATCCAAGCGCGGTGTCCGCAGCGCCGTTTTCATGACCCAGCGGCACGAGTTCCACATCATCCATGATGATGAAGTGCTCGAGGTGGGCGAGGAGCTTCGCATACTGGTCCGCCGCGATCTCCGCTTCGAGGTCCTCACCCTCGCGCCAGACGGTGAGGTCGCCCTGGATTCGCCCCTGCGCATTCAGCACAAAATTCCAGGCGCCGCCATTTGGAGGGAGGTCGCGCACCATGTTCGAAACCATGCCGCTCAGCCAGCGAAAGCTATCGCGGCCGCGCACGGCCACGCGGCGCATCCAACCAAGGTCGTGGACCGCCGCGCCCGACGCGAGAGCGGCTGTTTCGAGCGCTGGCGCGTCCAACTCCCGTGGGGACAGCGTGCCCCGGTACTCGACCAGCTGGCACGCCTTGTTCTGCGAGGCCAAGAGGTTCGCGAGCGTCGTGACAGGAGCCGTGGTTGCCAGATCAGAGTGCGCCATGGGGGAACAATTCCATTATTTTGAGCCACTTTTGCGGCCGTGACATCGCGTTCAACCGCATCTTGATTATAGCCTTGAGATTGGATGCCTTGCCGGTGGCGCAAGGCGCATCGACGGACCGAGAATGGAGATGGAATGATCGAGAAGATTCGGAATGCGGGAAGAGGCGCGCGCGCATGGGTGCTGATTGCGGCAATATGTGCTACGGCGTTCGACGCTCCCGCGCAACAGCCGGCCCCCGATGGCAGCCCCTCCACCCCGGCCAAGCCGCAAGCCACCTCGCCGGGCCAGGCTCCGAAGAATCCTTCTGACAATTCGCAGCCGGGGAAGCACATCACCCCCGATGAGGCCCGGCAGCTGTTCGGGATGGTCGACCAGGAGATGAAGTTCTCGTCGGATGAAACCGGCCTGGCGATCAAGAGCGAAGTGAAGCGCAAGCTCACGACCCGTGAAGAAGTCGAGAGCTTTCTGCGCGAGAAGTTCGACGAAAGTGAAGATGCGAAGCGGATGCAGCGCAGCGAGATCGTGCTGAAGAAGTTCGGCCTGCTCGATCGCGATTTCGATCTGAAGCCTTTTCTACTGACGTTGCTGAAAGAGCAGATTGCGGCGTTCTACGATCCGAAGACCAAAACGGTGAACCTGCTTGACTGGGTGGGAGCGGATGAGCAGAAGCCGGTGCTCGCGCATGAGCTGACGCACGCGCTGCAGGACCAGCATATCGATTTGGACAAGTGGAGCGACCCGAGCCCGCCGGATGTCTCGCTCAACTCGAGTGAAGACACAACTCACCTGGCCCAGGATGAGCTCGACAGCGCGCGCGAGGCTGTATCAGAAGGCCAAGCGACTGCCGTGATGGTGGACAGCATGCTGAAGCCGATGGGGCACAGCCTGCTGAAAGATCCAGAGGTAGTGGATGTTTTCAAACAGCAGATGAACACATCGGAGGATTCGCCCGTTCTGTCCCGCGCACCGCTGCTGCTGTCAGAGACGCTGATGTTCCCTTACAAGGAGGGTCTCAGCTTCGAGCAGGACTTGTGGATGGACCAGGGGCAGGCTGCCGCGTTTCCAGGCGCGCTGGATCACCCGCCCACGTCGACGTGGGAGATCATCAATCCTCGGGAGTACGAGAAGAAGCACATTCCGCCGGTGCCGCTGCTTCCGGACATTCACCCTTTTGTGGATTCCCTCTACAAGGCATACGACATCGGCCAGGTGGGACAGCTCGATGTGCACATTCTGACCGGCATTTTCGGAGGCGAAGAAGCGGCGCGCAATCTCACTCCTGCCTGGGATGGTGGAATTTACTGGGCCGGCCAATTGAAGGACGCCACTCCAGCACAACTCGGCACCACTGCCTCGGTTTCACTTTTTTATCTTTCAGCGTGGAAGAATACGCCGGCCGCGCAGTCCTTTGCCCGGCTGTACACGGAGGCATTGGGACGGAAGTACTCAGGGCTGAAGCAGGTCTCCGACAAGACTCGATCGACGCCCGGCAGCGGCGCACAGGCGGGCCCTGAAACGCGCGAGCAAGTGTTCACGACCAGCGAAGGCCCGGTGGTGATTACCACACGGGGAAAACTGGTTTTCGTCGCCGAGAGCTTTCCGCTGGATCTGGCGCGCAAGCTTACGGGCCTGATTCTCGACGCGCAGGGCACGGGCGCGATGCAGACCGCGATGCTGAGGCGCAACGGATCGCAAGGATCCCGGGTTCGTTCGGCGGAGCGGGGACAGCCGCTTTCGGCGAGCTTCGTGGATTTCATGGCCCGCAGCGGCGTGATGAAGGCGGCAGTGGACGCCGCGGAGGCAGCGGGGAGATAGTCGCCAACGAAAAAGCCCTGGAGCCCACTTGTGCGGCACTCCAAGGCGAAGTCGTGAGTGGGCGGCTTACTTTGCGCGGCCCATCATCAGGATCATCTGGGTACCGGTACCCAGATGGATGTTCTTGTCGGTGCTGGTGAGTTTAGCGCTGCAACCAGGTCCACCCGAGGGGTCCAGCTTGATTTTTGGATATCCGACGACGATGCCGGGTTTGACTGTATTCGGGGTGCCTCCGGGGTTGAGGAGCGTGTCGTATTCGGTCGTGGTCCCGACAGTATCGGAGATCCTGCGGCCTCCTCCCTTCACAGCCGTCGGCATCGCATCGTGTGCAGACTTTAGTTCATCGGGGGATGCCAGCAGAGCAATGACCCAGAATTTCAAATCCTTTTTGTGCCCCGAGCAGTCGGCGCGATCGAATTCGATGGACAGCTCCGATCCATCCTTGCCGCCGCTTGCCGACGTCACTTTGCCGTAGACATCCGAATCGCCATCGAGCGAGCACTCGGTGAAAGCGATGGGGAATGCCACTTTTACCCAGAACTCCTTGCCGGGTTTCAAGTGTCCGGAGTCGAGCCAGCTATCGACGCGCGCATTCACGACCTGATTCAACGGCACCTCGGTTTCAGCGATCTTGGGGCACGAAGATTGATCGGCCTGGCCGGCGCCGGCCTGTGCTGCCTCCTGCCGCTTCGACTCGCCCGAGCCGGTGAGAAGCGCCGCGTCGGCTGCCGGCTGAGCGCTTTCGGCGGCCACAACCGCGGGCTGCGCGTCATCATGAGTGGAAGAGGGACGCGCCGCAGTCTGCGCGAATGCCGTACCGGCGGCGAGAGTCACTACCAGGCCCGAGACACAGCCCGCGATCCGGATCAAGCGAAAAGGTTCAACCATAGGGGCACTTCTCCCGATTGCGAATGGACAACATGAGGAGTGTACAACTCTTTGCGGAAGGACGCCGTGACGGAATCACGGCACCGGTTCAAACAAGGAGTGGCGGGAATTGCGGCGGACGCGCGAGATGGGGGAAAGTGCAACTGCTTTCAACTCAAGCGAGCTCTTTATGAACCAGGTACTCATCGGCGAGTTCCGCGACGAGAACGGCTGTGGGGACGGCCACGAGGGAGCCCATCACGCCCGCGAGCGCAAATCCAATCAACAGCGCCACGAGGATGGCCAATGCGGGGAGTCCGACGCGCTGCCTCATGATGCGAGGCGTGAGAAAGGTGTTTTCGACCTGGAGGTAGACAAGGTAGAAAATGGCAACTCCCAGGACTTTGCCCCACGAGTCGATGGCGGCAACAAACAGCGAGAGCACGATGCTGATCGCCGCTCCCAGCACGGGCACAAAATTGAGCAGACCCGCGATGGTGCCAAGCGCATAGGCGTAGCGGACATGGAGCACAACAAACACGATGGTGCTGGTGATGCCCAGGATGAGCATGAGAGCGCCCTGACCAACCAGCCAGCGATCCATTCTGACGCGGGCGCGCTGCAAGGTTCGATCGAGGCGCTCGCGATTTGCCGGCAAGAAGAAGGAAAGAAACCAGCGGTAGGCCTCGCCGCCCTCCACGATGAAGTAGATGGTGAGGATGAAGGTGGTGACGAATGTCATCACCTTCCCTGCCAGTTCCTTTGCTGAAGACATGAGGTAAGCAGCGCCGCGGCTGGCGACGTCCTGGATCTTCGCTTCGAGCGCCTGGGTATCCATGCTGTCGAGGATGGGAATTTTTTGCGCCTTGGCGAGCAGGCCGGGCGAACCCTCCGGCACCTCGCGGCTGAAGTGCTGCAAGTCCTGGACCACCGGGGGAATTGCATAGAAACCGAGTCCGGTAAGAACCCCGGCCATCAGCAGCAGCAGAACCAAGATCGCGACGCCGCGGAAGGGACGCCTTTTGCCAATACGCAGGTGCGACACCCACAGCACGAGGGGGCGAAGGACGACGGCAAGCAGCGCGCTCACATAGAGCAGCACCAGTTCGTCGCGAAGAATCCACGCAACGTAAAGGCAGAGCGCAAGGGCAAACGCAAAGAGAATGCCGTTGCGCAAGGCACTGCCATTTTCCAGGATTCCGTTCATTCGCAGGTTCCCGTGGCTCGACAAGTCGTGCCGCACAATCAACTGCCCAGCCCGGAGTTCTGAGCCCCGGGCAGCCCTATTGATCTCCGCTCAGGATTGAACCGACAATCCCGCCGAGCAACGCACCGCCGGCCGCGGGCGCTATCTGGCGGCGTTCTCCGCTCGGCAGATACTCACTGATCTGATGCGCTAAACGGGAGATAGGTAATGTCTGCAGCCAGACCGTGCCGGGTCCCATCAGCATTGCCAGGAAGATGCCATCTCCGCCAAAGATCGCGTTCTTGATGCCCGGCACGGTGGTGATCTGGAAGCTGACCGATGCCTGGAAGGCGCCCACGTGGCCCGGATGCACGCGCAGCATTTCGCCGGGAGCCAGATTCTTCATAACCAGTTCGCCGGAGAGTTCGAGCCACGCGGTGCCCATTCCGCTGAGGCGCTGGAGGAGGAAGCCATCGCCGCCGAAGATGCCCGCGCCGAGAGACTGCTGGAAACCGACGCCGATATTCACCTGGGTGGTCGCGCAGAGGAATCCATGGCGGTGCACCATGAACTCCTGTCCCGGCCCCACCTGCACCGGCACAATGTGTCCGGGGACCTTGGTGGCGAACGAGACCTCGCCTGGATATTGCAAGGCGCGGTACTCGGTCATGAAGAGGCTGCCGCCGCCGGCGACACGCTTCAGGATCCCGAACAGCCCTCCACCGCCGCCCATCTGGGTGTGGGTGGTCATCTGGATCGAGGCTGTCATCCACGAGAGTTCGCCGCTCTCAGAAAACACGCTCTCATTGGGATCAAGTTGAATGTCGAGCACGGGCATGGTCGTGCCCTGAATCCGGCTTTGCATTGCGATCCTCCTGTTGGGGGAAGTCTACACGGGACACGATAAATTTCTCATCCGAAAAAGTCGGTCCTTCTCAATTACGGTGCAATCGAGACGGCGGTTCCCTCACCATGTCTCGAATTGGACCCGCTCCGCGCCCTCGCCATCGCGGCGCAGCACGGAATGTTTTAGAAAACACTGGTCATCTCGCTGCGGATGGTCATTGCGGAAGTGGGCGCCACGGCTTTCGGTGCGTGCCATGGCAGATTGCAATATGGCGTGGGCGATACGGCACAAGGACCGAGCCTCGACGAGTTGACGGCTCTGCTTGGCCTCGGCGGCGATCTGTTCGAGACGTGCTTCGCATGTCTGCTGCGCTTCGATTCCCTCGCGAAGCCTTTGCTCAGAACGCAACAATCCGGCATGCGCCCACATCGAGGCCTGGAGACCCGCAATGAGATCGTCCACTTCGCGTGTCTCGCTTTCGGATAATGGACTGGTCTTCTTCGCGGAGGATTCGGTTGCACACGTCTTTGATTCGTCGGTCAACATGGCTTTTGCCGCGCGCGCGCCAAACACAAGCCCCTCGAGAAGCGAATTCGATGCCAGCCTGTTGGCCCCGTGGACTCCAGTGCATGCTGCCTCGCCGGCTGCAAACAAACCGCGCAGGATGGTGCGGCCATCGAGATCGGTGCGGATTCCGCCCATGAGGTAGTGCGCGGCGGGCCGAACCGGAATCAAATCGCGATGCAGGTCGAAGCCGTAGCGTGCGAGGAATGCGCTGATCCCAGGAAAGCGCTTGTGGAGATCGATCCCGGCGACGTGGCGCATGTCGAGATGCACGAGGCGCGCTTCGCCCGTCTCGGAATCAAGGCCTTCGCGCGTGATGGCCCGCGCCACCACATCGCGCGGGGCGAGTTCAAGCAGCGGATGATAGCGCTCCATGAACCGCTCGCCCTGGTCATTGCGCAGGTACGCGCCTTCACCGCGCAGGGCTTCGGAGAGCAGAAAGCGAGGCGCTCCGGCTAGCGAAAATGCGGTTGGGTGAAATTGGTAAAACTCCATGTCCGCGAGTTCCGCGCCGGCGTCGATCGCGAGCGCAATGCCGTCGCCGGTTGCCACCGCAGGATTCGTGGTGTCGGAGTAGACCTGGCCTGCACCGCCCGCCGCGATCAGCACGGCCCTCGCGCTCACGCGCTGGATGCCATTGTCGCTATCGAGCAGGTCCGCGCCCGCCACCTGTCCCTCAGCGACCACCAAGGCGGTTACGGTCGTCCACTCTGCGAACTGAATCCGTTCATGCGCGCGGGCAAACGCCGCCAGAGACCGGCTGATCTCCGCGCCGGTGGCGTCTCCATTGGCGTGGAGAATGCGCGGAAGGGAGTGCGCGCCTTCCCGCGTGCGGACCAGATGGCCGCTTTCGCGATCGAACTTCGTACCCCACTCGATGAGCTCTTCTACGCGCAGCGGACCCTCGGCGACCAACACTTCCGCCGCCGGCCGATACACAAGGCCGTCGCCCGCGCCTACGGTGTCCTTAAAGTGGAGCGCAACATCTTCGTCGCCCTCCATCGCAACCGCGATGCCGCCCTGCGCGTAATGCGTATTCGATTCAGCGACCGATTCTTTGGTGACGACGAGGACGCTTCCGTGATCGGCCAATTCCACGGCCGCGCGGAGTCCGGCCACTCCCGCGCCCATCACGATAAAGTCCACATTCCGCGGCACTGCCATAACCTTTGAGGCTATCATTCAGCACATTGGGAATGCTTATCGCTCATTATCCTGAAGCTTTGCACAGGCAATGGGTGGTTGGCTGCAGCCGCGAGTTGCATCGGGAGATTTGCGGAGATCGAGATGATCATCCACACGCCAAGAAGCCGGCCTGCGGCCTGGAAGACGCGAAGGCAGAGTGCCTCGCATTCGTGGCTGATACCTTTTGTCGCGATCGAGTGGGGATGGGAGTGGGCGGCCTGCGCACTCAGCAACTGGGCATTTCTTGAAGTGCTGGAGTATCTCGGAACGTTCTCAGTGCTGGTGGCCGTCATCTTCTATTTCTCCGAGTCGGGGGACCGGATCAAGCAGAGGCACTACCAGGCCTGGCAGGTGATCAATACCGCGCAGGGCAAGGGCGGCAGCGGCGGGCGCATCGAGGCGTTGCAGGAACTCAATCACGACAAGGTTCCGCTGGTGGGGGTGGATGTCTCCAGCGCTTTTCTGCAAGGGCTGGAACTGCACGACGCCAATCTGCTTCGCTCCGACTTCAGTTCCGCCGATTTGCGGAACAGCAATCTCTCCGGCGCGCGGCTGACACTGGCAAACCTGAACTCCGCGAACCTGCGGGGCGCGAATCTGGACCACGCACGATTCGAGCAGGCTGACTTGCGCAATGCGGATTTGAATGGAGCCAGCCTTGTTGGCGCGGACTTTTCGGACGCCGCGCTTGACGGCGCCGACCTTCGCTCTGCGAATGTGGAGGACGCGGCCTGGCAACAGATCAAGAGCATCACGGCGGCAAATATTGCCGGAGTGCGCAACGCGCCTCAGGGATTCATTGAATGGGCGCTGAAGCACGGAGCCGTGAACGAGCCCGGCGCGGAGAACTGACGGCGCAATCGGCTCGGCATGGCGGCGAATCCTTTAGGATGAAAGCAGCGTGCAAACGATTCGTGTAGAAACACCCTCGGCCCGATACGACGTGATTGCGGGCAGCGGTCTCATTCCTACGCTTGGGTCCCGCATCGAGCGCATCCTGCGCAAGCTGCCTCGGCGCGTCTTTGTGCTCACGTCGCCGGAGATCTGGGCACTGTGGGGCGCGAGTTTCCTCGAGTCATTTCGCGAGGAGCCCATCGTGCTGTTTCTGCCCGCCGGAGAGAAGCACAAGACGATGGCCAGCGTGGAAAAGATTACGCGACAAATGGCGAAGGCAGGGGGGGACCGCAGTTCCCTGCTCATCGCGTTCGGCGGGGGCATCGTGGGCGACGTGGGCGGATTCGCGGCCGCGGTCTTCATGCGCGGCATTCCTTACGTGCAGGCGCCCACCACTTTTCTCGCGCAGGTCGACTCATCGGTTGGCGGCAAGACCGGGGTCAATCTGCCTGAAGGAAAGAACCTGGCCGGGAGCTTCCATCATCCGATCGCCGTATTCGCCGATATCGATGTGCTGGGCACGCTGCCCGACCGTGAACTCCGCGCCGGGCTCATGGAGAGCGTGAAGGCGGGCATTATCCGCGATCGCGCCCTGGTGCGGTTCATGGAGGAGCATGCCCGTGCGATTTTGCGCCGCGAACCGAAGGCGCTCGAAAAAGTGATCGCCGCTTCCATTCGGATGAAAGCAGGCGTGGTGAATCGCGATGAACGCGAGAGCGGGCTACGCATGATCCTGAACCTTGGACACACGCTGGGCCACGCGATCGAGCAGGCCACGCGCTACAAGTCCGTGCTGCATGGCGAAGCGGTGGGCTGGGGCATGATTGCGGCGCTCTTTCTGGCTGTGCGCCGAGGAACGATTTCGCCCGCGCAAGCTGAGCGGCTTGAAAACCTCATCTACACGTATGGGCCGTTGCCTGCGCTGAAACTTCGCGCGGCGAAGCTGGTTGCGGCTTCGAAAGGCGACAAGAAAAATACGGGCGGTGTTCGGCACTTCGTGTTGCCCATCGGCATCGGCGATGCCGGCGTGGTGGATGATGTGACTCCCGCTGAACTGGAAGCGGCAGCACGGTTCATGCTTTCGAGCGCCACGGAGCGCAAACGCTGATGCCGTCCACCGGCGCCCGGCCGAGAGGCGCGGAGGACGAAGCGGACGCCGCGCGCGCGGTGCAGCAGATGTTCAACAGCATCGCGCCCCGCTATGACCTGCTCAATCACGTTCTCTCTGCCAATGTGGACCGGCTGTGGTGGCGGCGGACGGCACGCAAGTTTCGGCCGATCCTCGCAAATCCAAATGCAGCGGTGCTGGACATCTGCTGCGGCACCGGCGACATGACCATGGCGCTGCTCAAGCACCGCCCCGATGGAGCGCGGCCCATCGTCGCCGCCGATTTTGCGCGGGGGATGCTCGACCTCGCAATTCCCAAATTCGCAGCGCGCAGCAGAGGGGCAGGCGCGCTTGCCCTCGAAGCCGATGCGCTGCATTTGCCGTTGCGGCCGGAGTCACTCGACCTGATCGTGACGGCATTCGGATTTCGCAACCTTGCCAACTACGAAGCAGGCCTGCGCGAGTTTCATCGCGTGCTCAAGCCCGGGGGGCAACTGGGCATACTCGAGTTCAGCGAACCCGGCGGCCTGATCGGCAAGGCGTACGCCGTCTACTTCCATCGCATGCTTCCTGCGATCGGCCGGCTGATTTGCGGGAAGACGTATCCCTACCAATATCTGCCCACGTCGGTGGGAGAATTTCCACCTCCGAGCGAGCTGCTGGCGCTCATGCGCACAACGGGCTACGAACGCTGCGGATGGCAGCCCTACACCTTCGGCATTGCCGGGTTGTACACGGCAACACGAGCCGCTGTAGCCTAGGTACACATGTCTCCCGCGGCTTCCAATTCGATCGCTTCTATCCCGGCTGCGTATTCCGCCGAAAAGCGTCGGGTGGCATTGCATTCGATGCTGGCGGCGGCGGCGATGACGGCGCTGAAACTCGCCGCGGGCATCGTCTCCGGCTCGCTCGGCGTGCTCTCGGACGCGGCCCACTCTGCACTCGACCTGACCGGCGCCGCGCTGACGTTCTTCTCGGTGCGCGTCTCGGACCGGCCCGCCGACGAGAACCATCCCTACGGTCACGGCAAGGTAGAGAACATCTCCTCATTTGGCGAAGCCGGGCTGATGGCCCTGTCGTGCGCATGGATCATCTGGGAAGCCATTCATCGCATCCGTCACGGCGCCATCGAACTGCACCACTCCATCTGGCCGGTGGCGGTCGTCTGCACATCCATCGTTGTGGACTTCTGGCGATCGCGGCGCCTTGCTGCGGTCGCGCGCCGCACGGGTTCGCCGGCCCTTACCACCGACGCATTTCATTTTGCCAGCGACATCTGGGCCTCGGCGGCAGTGCTGGCGGGTCTGGCCGCCAACTGGGTTGGCACGATTCTTCAGATCGACTGGTTGCGCTATGCCGATCCGGTCGCGGCCATTGTTGTCTCGCTGATGATCCTGCGCATCACGTTTGTTCTGAGCCGCGAGACGGTCAGCGTGCTGGTCGACCAGGTTCCGGCCGACACGCGCTCGCGGATTATTCACGAAGTGGGGCGAGTGGATGGAGTCCTGGACGTGGAACAGGCACGCGTGCGGCGTTCCGGCGCAACGTATTTCGCGGATCTCACGCTGGCGTTGCCGAGCCGCTTCACCTTCGAGCACACGGGCCAACTGGTGCAGGAGGCCACGGAAGCCGTGCAGCGCGTGCTTCCGCGCGCCGACGTTGTGATCCACACCGTTCCTCGCCAGGCTCGTGCCGACAGCATCTTCGATCGCGTGCGTGCGGTGGCTGCGCGCAACAACGTGAGCGTGCACGACCTCAGCGTGCAATCGCATCACGGCCGGCTGCGCGTTGAGCAGCATGTGGAACTCGACGAGAAGATGCCGCTGGTTGAAGCGCACAGCTTTGTGACGGCGCTTGAAGCGGAAATCCTGCGGGAGACGCCGGAGATCGACTCGGTGCTGACGCACATTGAGAGCGAGCCGGCCACGATCGAGCAGCCGGAGGAACTGGTTGCCGAAGATCGCCGCATCGAAGAAGCCCTTCGCGCCGCGGCCCGCTTCTCGCCGGAGATTGCCGACGTGCACGAAATCACCGTCGGCCGTTCTTCCGAACACATTTCGGTATCCTGTCACTGCACGCTGCCCGACGACTTGACGATGCAGCGCGTTCACGAAGTGATTACGGCACTCGAGGACCGGTTCAAACTGGAATGCCCTGAAGTCTCCCGAGTTACCATCCACCCTGAACCAGCAACCGACAACACGCGATAGAGCAGGGGAGCAGCATGGTCGGGTACAGCGAATGGAAGCACGATGAAGTGTTTGAAGCCCACAACGAGAAGGGCAACAAGGTGGTGATTGACGCCGACGCGGCACACACGCATGGTCCCGGCCCGCTGGAGGCCGTGCTGATGGCGCTCTGCAGTTGCACATCCGTCGATGTTGTCAGCATCCTGAAAAAGAAGCGGCAGCATCTGACCGGACTGCGCGTCACGGCGAAGGCAACCCAGGCGCCGACGCCACCCCGCGTGTTCACGCGTATCAAGCTCACCTACGCCGTGCGCGGAAAACTGAGCCGCAAGGCCGTCGAGGATGCGGTCTCGCTTTCGAAGAACAAATACTGCTCGGTGTCTCTCATGCTTTCGAAGGCTGCCCCGGTCGAATACGAAATCGTCTATCCGGACGGAGAACCGGAGCCATGAGCGACCATTTTTTCATCCGTTTTTTTCGGATGGCTTCGCTGATCATGATTCTCGTCGCCGTGGGGCTGCTGGCGGCGATCACCACCATGCACTTCGCCATTCATGGCGCCGAGGTGCAGGTTCCCGCGCTCAAGGGTATGACGGTCCCCGAAGCGCGCAGCGAAACCGCGGGCATGGGCCTGAACCTCGACGTGGACAACCGCTACTACTCGGCTGAGGTCGCCGCCGGCCATATCCTTTCGCAATCGCCTCCGCAGGGGACGATCGTGCGCCGCGAATGGCGCGTGCGGGTTGCGGAGAGTCTTGGCCCGCAGAAAGTGGATGTGCCCGACACTGTGGGGAGCGACGAGCGCCTGGCCGCACTGCGATTGCGGCGTGTCGGGCTGGAAGTCGGCACGGCTGCCAAGCTGCCCGATGCCGCAGCGGCCGAAGGAATCGTGATTGCGCAGGATCCGCCCGCGCATTCGCAGGGGATCGAACAGCCGGCGGTGAATTTACTAGTGGCGGCGCCTGACGATGAAGCTCCCGATGGCTATGTGATGCCCGACCTGGCCGGAATGCCGATTGTGGCGGCGCAGGCGATGCTCGCCAAGGTGGGACTCAAATCGGGTTCGCCGACGTTTGCCGAAGTATCGGTGCCGCCGGTCGGGAACGGGAATGCTCCCCCGAAACCGCCGGTCGCGCCGGGCTCGGTGATTGCGCAACAACCGCCAGCGGGGGCGCGCGTGGATGCAACGATGGAAGTGAAGCTCACCGCGGCCAAATAGCGGGGCCTTTCCGCACGCCTGCCGCATCTAAAACCAGAGCGCATGACGCCCCGACCCGATCCGCCTTCATCTCCTGACACACCATCCGCCGGGCTCTCGCACGCATGGCGCGCGCTGCGCCATCGCAATTTTCGCCTGTTCTTCGGCGGCCAAACCATCTCGCTCATCGGCACGTGGATGACGCGCATTGCGACGTCATGGCTGGTTTACCGCCTCACCAAGTCGGCACTGCTACTCGGCACGGTGGGTTTCGCAGGACAGATTCCGACGTTCCTGCTGGCGCCGTTTGCCGGGGTCATCGTCGATCGCGTGGACCGGCACAAGGTGCTGGTGTGGACGCAGACGCTGGCCATGCTGCAATCGTTCGCGCTTGCAGCGCTCACGCTCACGCGGCTGATCACGATTGAAGAGGTCCTGATCCTGAGCGCTCTGCAGGGCTTGATCAATGCCTTCGACATGCCCGGCCGGCAGTCGTTCATGGTGAAGATGGTTGAAGATCGCGACGACCTCTCCAACGCGATCGCGATCAACTCGTCGATGGTGAACACTGCGCGACTCATTGGCCCTGCGCTGGCCGGGCTGCTGATCGCCGCTACGAATGAAGGATGGTGTTTCCTGGTCGACGGCGTCAGCTACATCGCCGTCATCATTTCGCTGCTGATGATGCGGCTGCCGCGTGAAACCGCGAGTCCCGCGGCCGCGGCCACGATGCTGGCGCAGATGCGCGAAGGATGGACTTACGTTTCGGGATTCGTCCCGATTCGCACCATCCTCATCCTGTTTGCCTTGCTCAGCCTGATGGGATGGCCGTTCATGGTGCTGATGCCCATTTTTGCCGCGCAAACGCTGCACGGCGGTCCGCACACGCTGGGATTCCTGATGGGCGCGGTGGGCGTGGGTTCGCTGATCTCGGCTCTCTCGCTGGTGGTGCGGCGGTCGGTTCGCGGGCTCACCAAGATGATCCCGGTGGCGGCGGTCGCCTTCGGAGTAGGGCTCATCTGCTTCGGTCTCTCGACTCAACTGTGGTTCTCGCTGGTGATGATGCTGGTCACGGGCTTCGGCATGATGCAGGGGATGGTGGCGAGCAACACGATCCTGCAAACCCTGGTCGACGAGCACATGCGAGGGCGGGTGATGAGCTACTACACCATGGCGTTTGTCGGCATGGCGCCGTTCGGAAGCCTGCTCTCGGGATTGCTGGCGCACGCCATCGGCGCGCCGCGCACCGTGATCGTCAGCGGCACGGCCTGCATTCTCGGCGCGCTCTGGTTCTGGTCGCGCCTGAAGGCGGTGCGCCGCGACATGCGGCCGATCTACGAGCGGCTCGGGATCGTGCCGCAAACGAACCTCGCCATCGAAGAGAGCGGCGAAAGCTGAGAGCAGCCTAGGCTGGTATTCAGTAAGCCGTGACGTGGTTCCGATTATGATGGCAATGCACGAAAGGACTGTCCCGAATGCCCCTGAACGAAGACATAGAACGGATCGCTCTGCAGGAGCGCGAACTGGTGTTGCCGCGCCTGGACGCGGAGATGGCATGGGAGATTGGATCGCGCCTGCGCCAGATGGCCGTGGAACGCAAGCTCACCGTCGTCATCGATGTGCGGCGCTTCGGGCAGCCGCTCTTCTATGCAGCGCTGGAAGGGACTACGCCCGATCATGTCGAGTGGGTGCGGCGGAAGAGCAACGTGGTGGCGCGATTCCTCACCAGTTCTTACACAGTGGGCCTGCGCGAAAAGGCAAAGAACCAGAGCCTCGCCGAATCACAGGGTTTGCCGATTGCGGACTATGCCACGCACGGAGGATCGTTTCCGCTCAGCGTTGCAGGTGCGGGCGTGGTTGGCAGCGTGACGATCTCGGGCCTGCCGCAGCGCGCCGATCACGAGCTGGCCATCGAGGGGATTTGCGCGGTTGTCGGCAAGGATTATAGGCAGCTTTGTCTCGGGCCTGAGTAGCGCGTTTTCAAATTCGTTCGATGATCGCGACAAAGAATCCATCGGTGCGGAAGGCGCCGGGCAGCAGCCGGAGATAGCCTTCAGCCGTCACGGATACGCGCAACCGCTCCGCGCCCGAATCCGTGACGATGCCTGCCTGCATGAGTCCCTGGATGCTATCGTGCGCGGGGATCAGATGCGCATCCAATCGCCGAGCGAGCACTGCAGCCACGACCTGCTCATTTTCTTCCGGCTCCAACGAACAGGTGGAATAGACGACGCGGCCGCCCGGCCGTGTCGCTCGCAACGCGGCGTGCAGAATTGCCTTCTGACGTTCAGACTGACGCGGCAGGTCATCCAGTTGGAGCCGGTGGCGGATTTCAGGGTTGCGCCCCAAGGTGCCTGTTCCGCTGCAGGGCACATCGGCGAGCACGAGGTCGTATGCGGAATCGTCGGCCAGCGCCGCCGCATCCGCTTTGCGGCACGTGACGCGATCGCCGAGAAACGCAAGCCTCGCTTGCAGCGCGGCCAGTCGCTGCGCATTCCACTCGCAAGCCACGATCTTCGCCTGCGGATTTCGCTCAGCCAGGATCAGCGTCTTACCGCCTGGAGCCGCGCACGCATCCAGGATGGTTGCTGGTTTGCGATTCGAATGCGCCGCGATCTCCGCGATCAGCTGCGAGCCTTCATCCTGCAGCCGGGCGCAGCCCTCGCGAAATGCGGGGGTCGCGGTCAGGTCACCGGAAACCACGATTCGCGCGGAGGTCAGGAGTTCGCCCGGTTCTAGCCGGATGCCTGATTCAGCGAGTTCTCTCTCCGTGGCCGCGTCTGCGATGCGCAGAGTTTGCGTGGGCTGCATTTGTCCGTGGCGGCAGATCGCCGTCGCTGCATCGGACCCGTAAAACGATGCCCATCGCTCCACCAGCCACGCGGGATGCGCCTGGATCGCATCTTCGTCGGACAGGACCGCACGCGAGGCGGTCGCGATTTTACGCAGGACCGCATTCACCATGCGCGAAGCAAACTGGTGGCCGGCCCTTTTCGCGAGTTCCACGCTCTCGTCGATGGCTGCGTGCGGGGGAATGCGGTCCATGAGCAGCAACTGGAACGCGCCAAGACGAAGCGCGATGCGCACCGGGGTATCGAGCTTTGCGCCGGGCCGCGCAAGCCGTTGGGCGATCTCGCGGTCGAGCCGGATTTGCCAGCGCAGCACGCCGAGAACAAGCGCTGTGGCCAGATTGCGGTCCGCTGCGCTCAAGGCCGAAACAGACGCACCGCGCAGGAGATCATCGGCATGCGCCGACCCACGCGCGACGGCCATCAGCGCGTCGAACGCTGCCTTGCGCGCCGGCGAAATCGTCTGGGGCTTGGCCTTCATCATCGCAACTCGTTCAACCCTGTTTTAGCCGACTCGCTGACTCGCTGACTTGCTGGTGACTCACTGACGCAGCGCCTCAGCCCAGCCGAACACCGGAACGCAAGCGAGCGCCGCGCCAGAACTCGGCTGCTCTCATGCTGCGCTTGCCTTCGGGCTGAAGCTCGCAAACTTCGAGCCATGTTCCCCGCGCACACGCAAGGAACAGCCAGTTGGTGGCGAAATAGAGTTCGCCGGGCTGACCGGCGGGAAGGTCATTGGGGTACGGCCCAGAACCAACCAGCAAGCGGGTGAACGTCAACTTGCGGCCATCGAGGACCGTGAATGCTCCGGGCCATGGCTGAAAGCCACGCCAGCGATTCCAAAGTTCTTTTGCCGTGAAGGCTGCAAAGTCCATCCGCCCATCGTCGCGTTGGAGCAGGGGCGCCAGGGTGGCTTTTGCATGATCCTGCGGACGGGGTTGGACGGTCCCATCGGCGAGGCCATGCAGTGTCTCGATCATGAGCGGCCCGCCCTTCTGCGCGAGCACGCTGAACAAGTCGGCTGCCGTCTGCTCCGCGCTAATATCCACTTCCTGTTGCAGCAGAATCGGGCCGGTATCGAGTCCTTCTTCAAGCAGCATCGTCGTGTTTCCGGTGACTGTCTCTCCCATGGCGACGGCCCACTGGATCGGCGCCGCTCCGCGATATTTGGGGAGGAGAGATGCGTGCAGGTTGATGCAGCCGAGGCGCGGCAGCGCCAGCATCCAGGGCGGAATGATGCGCCCGTAGGCCACCACCACGATCGCGTCGGGCGCAACGGCCTCCAACTGCGACCGAAACTCCTGGTTGTTCTTGATCTTCTCGGGCTGCGTGACGGGCAGGCCGGCGGCGAGCGCGGTCTGCTTTACGGGCGGGGCTGTGAGCGCCTGCGTGCGGCCCACGGGGCGGTCCGGCTGCGAAACGACGAGCGCAATCTCATGTCCCGCAGCGTGCAATGCCTCAAGCGTGGGAACCGCAAACTGCGGCGTGCCACAGAAGACCAGCTTCACGGCCTACCACGTTCCTTCGCGCTGCATCTTGCGAATCCTGCGCAACACCAGGTCGCGTTTCAGCGCGCTCATCCTGAAGATGAAGAGCATTCCGTCAAGATGGTCGATCTCATGCTGGAATGCGCGCGAGAGCAATTGTTCCCCGTCCATCTCGAACCACTTGCCGCGTTCATCCTGCGCGCGTATCCGCACCTTCGCGGCGCGCGAAATCTTTTCGCGAATCTCTGGGAAGCTGAGGCAGCCCTCTTCCTCGTATTGCTTGCCTTCGCGGAAGATGACCTCGGGATTGATGAGCACGAGTTTTTGCGCCGGATCTTTGCCCTGGCTGAGGTCGATGACGGTGACGCGCTTCGCCACTCCCACCTGCTGCGCTGCCAGGCCGATGCCCTGCGAGGCATACATGGTCTCAAACATGTCGGCGACAAACTTGCGCAGTTCGCTATTGAATTCGGTCACCGGTTCGCCGGGCTGTTGCAACACCGGCTCTGGATATTTCACGATCTTCAGGATCATTGCCGTTCGTTAAAAGCTCCCTATCTGTTCGATGTAACCCGCGAAATTTCGCTTCAACTCGGTCGCGGAATCGCCGCCGAACTTCTCGTGCGCAAGTCCTGCAACCGTCAGAGCCACCATGGCTTCCGCCGCCACTCCGGCAGCAGGCACCACGCAGATGTCGCTGCGCTCGTAGCTTGCGCTGGTGGCCTCGCGCGTGTCGAACCTAACCGACTCAAGCGGTTTTCGCAATGTCGAAATCGGTTTCAGGTAGCCGCGCACGACCAGGTCTTCGCCATTCGAAATGCCGCCTTCAATTCCACCGGCATTGTTCTGCGAGCGGGTGAACCGCGTGGGCCGATCGGTCTTTTCGCCGGCGTAATGGATCGCGTCGTGCACTGCCGACCCGAATGACTCGGCCGCGATCATGCCGCGACCGATCTCAACGGCCTTTACCGCCTGCAAGCTCATCACGCTCCAGGCCAGCTGCCCATCGAGCCGCTCATCCCAGTTCGCGTAAGTACCCAGGCCTGCAGGCACATTGTGTACGACCACTTCGAAGACGCCGCCGACGGTGTCTCCGGTGCGCGAGGCAACCTCGACTTCTTCTTTCATTCGGGTTTCGGTGGCGGCATCGACGCAGCTCAGAACGATCTCATTGCGTGCCGCGACGCCAGCAATCTCATCCCACGTGGCCGGGCGTTCCAGTTCCACGCGGCCTACGCGAATGACGTGACTCGCGACTTCGATGCCGATCTCGCGGAGCAGCAGCTTGGCAAAGGCTCCGGCTGCGACACGGGCTGCCGATTCGCGAGCCGAGGCGCGTTCGAGCACATACCGTGCATCAGGAAAGTTGTACTTGAGCGCTCCAGCGAGGTCTGCGTGGCCAGGTCGCGGAGAGGCCACGGGTTGATGCTTGGCGGGATCGCCCCCTTCGACCGGCAGCTTCTCTTCCCAATTTTTCCAGTCGCGATTCACGAGTTCGATGGCTACAGGCGACCCGATGGTCTTGCCATGGCGCACGCCCGACAGCACATGCGCCTTGTCGGTCTCGATCTTCATCCGCCCGCCGCGCCCATAGCCCTGCTGCCGGCGCCACAACTCGCGGTTCACAAAGTCGAGATCGACGGGAACCCCGGCCGGCAAGCCGGAAATCATCGCAATCAGAGCCTCTCCATGCGATTCCCCGGCGGTTGAAAAGCGGATCATATGCTCTCGATTGTAATGGAGGAGAAACAGAGAAACGGAGAAACGGAGAAACAGAGAGACAGAGATCAGCTGTCAGCGGTCAGTTGTCAGTTGTGAGCTCGATGACGCAGGAATGGGTGTGCTTCGGCTCGGCTTGTTGTGTATATTCATTCCGTGGTGCACGCAGCGAATGAATCACGGATCGCTGAGCCCTGATCCCAGTTTCCGTTGCTGACAACTGATCCTGATCCCTGTTCTTATGCCCTATTTCCTCTTCAAGTCCGAGCCTGGCGTTTACTCCTTCGACGACCTTGTGCGCGACAAGGAAACCGTGTGGGACGGAGTCACGAATCCGACCGCGGTCAAGAACCTGCGCGAGATGAAGAAGGGCACGGAGTGGATCTTCTATCACACGGGCGAAGAGCGCACCGCCGTCGGCACCGGCTCGGTGGTGAGCGTGGACGCGAGCGATCCGAAGGTTCCTATCGTGCGCGTCAAGTCCGGCAAGCGGCTCAAGAATCCGAAGACGCTGGCTGCGATCAAGGCCGAGCCCATCTTCAAGAGCTCACCGCTGGTTCAGATCGGCCGGTTATCCGTCGTCCCGCTCACTGAGGAACAGTGGAAGTGGTTTCTGAGCTGACCGGTCGTCTGTCCGCATCGACTTTGTTTCGTCCGCTGACAGTTTGCCGCTCTCGAGCCATGCCCGCGTATTGAGCATCTGCCGGTTATCGAGCGCCCAGACCCGTCCGGTGAGCTCGTCGGCGGCTTTGCCTTCGCGCGCCGATTTCTCGAACTCGCTGGCGACGGCCTGCATCTTGGCATCGAGGTCGTCGAGGAAGTTGAGCACCAGCGCTTCAGGAATCATGGGCAGCTTGGGCGAGCCAAATTCGAGCTTTCCGTGGTGCGAGAGGATCAGGTGCACGACCAGCGTCCGTAGGCGCGGCGGAAAATCGGGCAGCTTGTCGATGGCCTTTTCAACCATCTCGACGCCCATGGGAATATGTCCGAGCAGTGTGCCCTCGACGGTGTAATCGAAGCCAACCGACCACTCGAGCTCGCGAATCTTGCCGATGTCGTGGAGGATTACGCCTGTCAGCAGGAGGTCTCGGTGCAGCACGGGATAGTGCGGCGCGACGCGATCGCCCAGCTTCAGCAGACTCACGACGTGCTCCAGCAATCCACCGAGCCATGCATGGTGGAGCTGGCGCGCGGCCGGAGCTTCGCGATACGACTCCGCCACCGGAGGGTCGCTCAGCATTGAGGTCAGCAGCTGCTTCAGGTTCGGGTCGGTGAAGCTGTCGACGAAGCCGAGCAACTGCTGCCAAAGCTCGCTCACGTCGTAGGTGGTGGCAGGCAGCAGATCCGTCCGGTCGACTTCGCCGTCGAGCGCTTTGCGCAGCTGGTCGATCTTCATCTGCAGGCGGTCGTCGAATCGCGAGACGCAGCCGCGCGCCTTGATGATGTCGCCCTTGGCCACGTCCTTGTCGATACGCGCGTCGGTGACGTCCCAGATGCGTCCCTCGACCTGACCGGACTTGTCGCCGAGGATGAGGTTCAAATATGGCTTGTTGGTTCTGGTGCTACGCTGCTGCCGCGAGAGAACGAGAAAAAAAGCGTCAAAGATCCTGGTTTCTTCAAAGCCCGCCAGGTCGGAGACAAAGATATCTTTCATTGGGATACTTTGAGCATAATCCCTTCCGGACAGGCTTGAACGCGAGGCGGCAGCGACGCTGCGCTTCGGGTTGGCGGCTGTGGCTTAAGACGAGAAGGCAGCAGGCGGAATTGTGTTCCGCCCGCTTTCGATCAGAATGAGAACCGCGTACCGAACTGGAATTGGCGCGGGGAGTTGACGGTTGAGGTGATCAAGCCAAACTGGGCGGCCTGGGAGGGATCGGTCTGGACGGCGGTGATGCTTGGCGTACCCGGCATTCCGAGCTGGGCCCGGTTGGCGATGTTGTAGGCTGAGACCTCGAAGCGCAGGTCCCGCTCCTTGCCGAAGGAGAAATGCTTGTAGACGGAAAGATCGAAGTCCTGCGCGCCCATGGTGCGAACGTGATCGAGATACGCGGGTGCGTTCCCGGCAACGAAGGGGCTGGCGGGAATGGCGAAGCAGCTGTAGTTAAACCAGGTGGTGTAAGTGTGCGGGGCTCCGCTGCCAGGGTTGCAGGTGAGGTCGGGCCGCTGATTGAAGTAGGAGGTGCCGGCGCCTACGCCCGGCGAGGCGATCGGCACACCCGTGCTGAGATAAGCGATGATGTTCGCCGTCCAGCCGCCTACGACGGCATCGCCTACTCCGCTCATGTTCACGGCGCGCCCGTGGCCCACCGGCAAGTCGTACGATGCCTGCCCGGTGAACTGATACTTCACGTCCTGCGGGCTGATCGAGTGCTCAAATTGAAGATCCTTCGGATCCTGGGGGCTGCCCAGGTGCGATCCCACAAATCCCAGCGGAGGATTACCATCGTCGGTCATCAGCTTGGCCCAAGTGAAACTCGCCAATGCGGTGAAGTGCTGCGTCAGCCGCTTCTGTAACTTTGTTTGCAGCGAGCTGTACTCGGAGTCGCCGCCTGGATAGCCGTGAACGATCACGCCATTCCCGTTGCCATAGCTGCCATTGCCGAACTGCGGAAACTCCTGCAGCGAGACCCAGAGCGGCACGGTGGGCGACCCATAATTCGCATTGGTCGCCGGCTGAGTGGCTGCCCATTGGTTGGGCACGTTGGTATTCAGCAGCGCATCCTGATTGGATGCGATGGTCGCCAGATCTAGCTGGTTCAGGTCGAATCCGCCCAACGGAAGGAACAATCCACGGCTTCCGACGTAGCCTGCGCTCAGCACGACCTGGTGAGGAAGTTCATACTCGAGGCCGAAGTTGAAGTTGTAGGTCGTCACCGTGTGCTGGTGATGAAGCATGGTGCTCAGGGTCGTGCCAAGGTTGTTTCCAAGGCCGGTTGGATTGGCGATGGTGGGCACCACGCCGTTGGGGAAAGGGTTGCTGATGGAGGTGATCTCGACCGAATTGCCCTGGTCGCCGCTGCATACGCCTGCATTGGCGCAGTCCCAGGCAATGGTGTTGGGATCTTCGTTCCAGTTGGTCGCGTTCCAGGTTGACTGCGAGGAATATCCGTCGCTGTCGAGCCCAGTGCCGCCCACCATCTCCGCGCTGGGCCCGAAGTAGATTCCGCCGCCGCCGCGGACGACGAGCCGCTGCGCTGCCTGCCACGAGAACCCGAGGCGCGGCCCGAAATTCGTCAGGTTGGTGGTGAAGGGCGAGCGGTTTCCGCTGCCGGCGTAGACCTCCGCACCGGTATACGCGACGCCGCTGACCGTATTGGCCGCGGTTGGATCAAAGTACTCAAGGCGGTTGTGCCGCTCTGTCTTGCCGCCGAAGATGTCCCACCGCAGTCCGGCGGTAATGGTGAAAGCCTTGGTGGGCCGGAACGTGTCCTCAACAAACGCCGCGTAGTAGGGATTTGATTCGGCCTCAAACAAATCTTTGGTGAAGTTCGGATAGTCACTTGATTCCGAGCCGGGCGTTGTTCCCATTCCGACGAGGAAGGAAGCAAAGTCACTGCCGCCGATGGCGGAGTTCACGGTCTGGTCGGTTGCCGAGATGTCGAACAGATAAGAGCCCGAGGGCGCGGGCGGCTGGCCGACATTCATGAAGCGTTTCATGTATTCGAAGCCGGCCGAAAGCTCGTGCTTGCCAAACAACTTCGTAGCCGACACGTTGGCGTCGCTGTTCTCGCTTGCGTATTGGAAGGTGTTGTAGTCGGCGGTGCCGCCGATGCCGCTGCCGTTATCGTTGAAGATCACGAACGGCAGCAGCTTGTAGACCTCTTCGGAAGCCAGGGATGCGGGGAATCCCAGTTTTGTGATGTCATAGCCGACCTGCGAGGGATCGCCGCCCTGATTCTCGTAGTGGCGGGTGAAGGAGTAACGCAGTTGCAGGAACAAACTCGAGCTCAGAGTCAGATCGTCTCCGAGCAACACATTTCGCCCGTTGGTCACGTTCTGCGCGTAATTCAGATCCCACATGTTGCCGAAGGCGTTGAAGGTCGAGGTAAACAGGCGGTCGAACGAGAAGCGGCCGAAGAGGCGCTGCTTGTCGCTTTTGGCCCAGTCCATGCGAATGTCGAACCGCTGCGCACTGGTCGGATCGAGCCCCGGCTTGAAGAAGTTGAGGGAGATGTCATCGGAGCTGGAGTCGCAGGTCGTGGGGTCAGGGTAATTGCACTTGGGGAAATTGGAGAGAAAATTGGTTGCAATCTGGTTCGGGCTGGTCACCATGTTGTTGGCGAACGCCTGCCGCGTGCCGTCGGGATTGTCGGGCACCAGCGGGTTGTAAATCGTGAACGGATCGGCTGAAAAATCGCCGCTGCGTTCGGCCGTCGTCGGCACAACAAAGTAGTTTGAGCCGTCGAATTGCTGCTGCTGGGTTGCCTCGTAATCGGCAAAGAAGAAGAGCTTGTTATGCATGATGGGGCCGCCGATCGCAGCACCTTCCTGGTAGCGGTGAAAGGCAGGGGGCGTGTTCGATGAGCCGTTGCTGAGCTGGCTTTGCTTGTTGAAGTATTCGTTGGCGGCCAGGACGTTGGGACGGAAGACGCCGAATCCATCGCCATGCCAGTTGTTGGTGCCTGACTTGGTGACGAGGCTGATGACGCCCGCGCCGCCGCTCTGGTAGGACGCCGGCGTGTTCTGCGTTTCAACGCGTGTCTCCTCGACGCCGTCTTCAGGAATGTCGAGCGCGGGAATGATCGCGCCTACGTTGTTTTCCGCGATGCCAAGGGGGCTGCCGTCCACCATGTAGTAGACCGACCCAACAATCGCCCCGTTGATGGTGTAGGAGGAGACATCCACGCCAGGGCGCCCGCTGGAGATGTTTTCGATGGCGAACGAACTGGAGGAATTAGGCGCTCCATTGGCAGGCGTGACGCCGGCGCTGAGCTGCACGAGGTCGAATACATTGCGCGTCAACAGAGGCACGCGGTCGATGGTGTCGGCTGAGATCAACTGCCCCACGGTCGAGTTGCTGGTATCGACAAGTGAAGTGGCTTCATTGACGGTGACCACTTCGTTCACTTTTCCTACGGCAAGGGTCACGTTGGCGGTTGTGACCTGGTCGACATTGACGCCGATGTTCTTGAGGACCGATGTGTCGAAGCCGTTCGCAGTCACCGTTACCTGATACTTTCCAGGAGCCAGCGATACAAATGAATACAATCCGGCCGCGGTGGAAGCGGCAGAGAACCTGGTTCCAGTGGCCTGGTCGAGCAGCGCGACGGATGCGCCCGGGACAATGGCGCCTGTCTGATCGGTAATGAGCCCGCTGATCCCGCCTCTGCCGGCCTGGGCCCAAGCCGCAATCCCCATGCAAAGGATCAGGAACGAAACGGACAGGAGCCTGCGCACGATTGCGGTGCATGCATTCGGGATTGTCATTGGCGATCTCCGTAGTTTGTTGTTGACATTCAAACGTTTGAATATTAGAACTGCAAATCTAGGAGCAAACACCGCGACTGTCAAGAGAAAAGATCGGGCCGCCCGGGGCGCCAGCGGCGACCTCGCAGCTGCACGCCCGGCGGCGCGGATCAAGCCGCCGTCGTCCAACGGCAGGCAGGCGGACGCGCAGGGGAGGCAGGGCATGGGACAGCAAAAATCCGGCCACGTCACCTTGCTCGATATCGCTCGCGCCTGCGGGTTCTCCGTGTCGACGGTCTCGATCGTGCTGAGCGAAGCGCCGCTCTCGCAAAACGTGGCCTCTTCGACGCGCGAGAAGATCCGTTCGATGGCGCGCCAGCTTGGCTATCACCCTGACGCGTTTGCCCGCTCGCTGCGACGCCGCCATAGCCAGACCATCGGGGTGCTGGCGTACGATCTCACCGATCCGTTCTGCATCCCCATCGTGCGAGGCATCCAGGCCGGCCTTCATCCCACCAATTACCTGCCGCTGCTGATGGACGCGCAGACCCAGCGCAAGCTTTTCGACACGTATCTCAAGATGATTCTTGAGCGGCGCGCGGAAGGCGTGATCGTGATCGCCAGCTGGATTTTTGAAGAAACCAACCTGCTGGCCGATATCGAGAAGAACCACGTACCCATCATCATTGTGGGCCGCGACCTGACCCGACGGCGCATCAGCTCCGTGTTTGTCGATAATGAAGCGGGCGGAGCGGTTGCGATGCGTCATTTATGCGAACTAGGCCATCGCCGCATCGCCGTGATTCGCGGGCCTGAGGAGCTTTTCGATAGCGCACCACGATGGGCGGGCGTGCAGCGTGTGGCTGCCGAGATGAACATTGAACTCGATCCCCGCCTTGTATTCCAGCTGCCGAACCTGGTCGATTCCATCTCCAGTTTTGAAGGCGGCATGCGCTGCACCAGGCAGATGCTCGCTTCGGGCATAACATTCACCGCGGTCATTGCATTCGACGACCTCACCGCATCAGGCGTCGTCCGCGGCCTGACAGAAGCGGGGATCCGCGTACCTCAGGATTGTTCCGTTCTCGGCTTTGACGACGTTCTGCCTGCGCTGGTATCGACGCCGGCGATCACCACGGTGCGGCAGCCGCTGAAGGAAATGGGTTTGAAAGCTGTTGACTGGGCGCTGCATGCGCTCGACAACCGCGAGCGCGGTCTCGATGCGCGACCTAAATTGCACAAAGCTACTCCGGAACTGGTCGTCCGCATGTCGACCTGCGCGCCCCCCAAGCGAAAAACCTGAATCGGGCACGAATTGCATCGCGTTCACTGCATCTTGAAAACCGGCTGCTTCGGGCAAGCCAAATCGCAATCCCGGACCTTGATTGGGAAAGAGACAGATGACCAGACACAAATTGCCGTTCCTTCTTGCATGCGCTGTTGCTCCTCTCCCGCTCTATGCGCAAAACGTCACGTCTCTCCACGATGGCTGGCAGTTGCAATCGGCCTGCAAGCCGCAGGCCACCGGCGACGTCATTTCGGCGGCGAACTTCGCTGCGGACGGCTGGCTCAAAACCACTGTGCCGAACACGGTGCTGGCCGCGCAGACCGCTGATGGAGTGTTTCCCGATCCCTACTTCGGCGACAATTTGCGCAAGATTCCCGGCACCAGCTATCCGATCGGGCGTAACTTCTCGAATCTTCCGATGCCGGCGGACAGCCCCTATGCCTGCGGCTGGTGGTATCGCACGGAATTCACGGCGCCTGCAGCGTCGACGCAGGGCCAACGGTTCTGGCTCCATTTTGGAGGCATCAACTACCGCGCGGACATCTGGGTGAACGGCCGCAAGATTGCCGACACATCCATGGTCGCCGGGGCGTATCGCACGTACGACTTCGATGTGACGGAAGCACTCAAGCCGGGCAAGTCGAATGTACTTGCGGTCGAGGCCTTCGCGCCCACTCCGAAGGATCTGGGCATCAACTGGGTGGACTGGAATCCCTGCCCGCCGGACAAGGACATGGGCCTGTGGGGTCCGGTCAGCCTGGTGACCACCGGAGCGGTGACCTTGCGCTCGCCAATGGCGGTCACACACTTTGAAGATGACACGCTCGCTGTCGCCGACTTGACCGTCTATGCCGAGTTGCACAATGCCGCGGACCACGCGATCAAGGGCGTCGTTGCGGGCACTGCCGCGGGTGCACGCTTCGAGCAGCCTGTCGAGTTGGCCGCGCATGAAGACCGCACCATCGTCTTTTCGCCTGAGCAGTTCCCTGCCCTGCGCCTGCAGAATCCGAAGCCGTGGTGGCCGTACCAGATGGGCGATCCGCACCTCGAGCAGCTCAAGATGAGTTTCAGCGAGCAAGGACATATCACGGACGAGCAGTCCACTGAATTCGGCATCCGCGAGATTACGTCGGAACTCACCGCCAATGGCAGCCGCCTGTTTCGCGTCAACGGCAAGCGCATTTTGATTCGGGGCGCAGGCTGGTCGCAGGACATGCTGCTGCGCACGAATGAGACACGCCTTCGCGATGAGATTCACCTGGTGCGCGACATGCACCTGAACACGATCCGACTTGAAGGGAAGCTTGAAACCGAGGACTTCTTCCGTCTCACCGACCGCGAAGGCATCCTGGTGATGCTTGGATGGTGCTGCTGCGACCACTGGGAGCGCTGGAAGACGTGGACCGACGAAGATCTCCAGATTGCGACTGCTTCGTTGCGCGCGCAGATGCTGCGTCTTCGCCAGCACGCCAGCCTGCTGGTGTGGCTGAATGGCAGCGACAATCCTCCGCCGGCCGATGTGGAAAGCGCCTATCTGAAGGTGGAGGCGGAGACGCACTGGCCCAACCCCATTTTGTCGTCCGCGACATCGACGCCGACGACCGTGACGGGGGAGAGCGGGGTGAAGATGACGGGGCCGTATGACTGGGTCGCGCCGAGCTACTGGTATTTCGGCGTGCACTACGGCGGTGCTGCCGGGTTCAACACCGAAACCAGCCCCGGGCCCGCGATTCCGTCGAAGGCCAGCCGCGAGAAGTTTCTTCCGGATCCGGATGCGTGGCCGCCCAGCCCTGATTGGAGCCTGCACAACGGCGGCGGCGAATTTGCCAACCTGAACGTGTTCAACGAGGCCATGGAAGCTGTCTACGCGACTCCGAAATCCGCGGCCGACTACGAGCGCATGGCGCAAACCATGGAGTACGCGTCAGAGCGCGCGATGTACGAGGCGTACAGCAAGAACAAATACACATCTACGGGCGTCATTCAGTGGATGCTCAACAACGCATGGCCGTCGATGATCTGGCACCTCTACGACTACTATCTGGACGCGGGCGGCGGATACTTCGGCGCCAAGAAGGCGTGCGAGCCGGTGCACATTCAGTACTCGTACGATGACCGCTCGATTGTTGTCGTCAACAGCACCTACAAGCCTGTCCCGGGGCTGCATGCCACGGTGGACGTGCACGATATCGCGTGGAAGGAGCTGTTCAAAGCCGATGCGCCCGTTGAAGCCGCGGCCGACAGCTCGCAACGCGTGTTCGACATCCCCGAGAATCTCTATATGGGCTCCGAACGCATCTTCTTCGTCGATCTCACGCTCGCCGATGCCATAGGACACGTGGTCAGCCACAACTTCTACTGGGTTCCGGTCACCCTGACGACGTTTGACTGGGAACGCACCGACTACACGCACACTCCGGCGATGCGCCAGGTGGACCTGTCGGCGCTTACCACGCTCCCGCAGGCCACCATCCAGTCGAGTGCGGAGATCGAATCGAACGCGCAGGGACGGGAGCTGCGGGTGCAACTCAAGAACACGTCGTCGAACCTTGCTTTCCAGGTCCGCGCCGCAGCCCGCAACGGTTCGGGAGCACTGATCGCGCCTGTCTTCTGGTCAGACAACTGGATCGAGCTAACTCCCGGCGAATCGGCTACACTCACGGCACAGCTGCCGGAAAGCGAGACTGCCACTCCTGTGATCGACGTCGATGGGTGGAACGTCGCGCCGTTCACGCTGACTCCCACGACCGCGGTCGCTGCGGGGCACTAGGATCACCCATGGCAGGCACTTCAGAAACCGCGAGCTCCGCCAATATCAGCCTGAAGCGGAGCCTCACTTTCTGGGATCTGATGCTCTACGGCATCGTGCTGATCCAGCCCACGGCGCCCATGCCGGTGTTTGGCGTGGTCTACAAGGAAACGAACGGCGAGGCTGTGATCGCGATCCTGCTGGCGATGATCGCGATGCTGTTCACCTCGATCAGCTACGGACGGATGGCGCGCGTTTATCCGCATGGCGGCTCGGCATTTCTTTACGTCGGCAAGGAGATTCACACCAGCCTTGGCTATCTGACCGGATGGTGCCTGGTGATGGATTACGTGCTGAACCCGCTCATCTGCGTGATCTGGTGCAGCCGCGCGGCCATCAATTTTGTGCCGGAAGTTCCCTACATTGTCTGGGCGATTTTGTTTGCAGTGATCTTCACGGTGCTCAATTCGATGGGAGTGGAGACCTCGGCGCGAATCAACCTGCTGATGGCCACCGCCCTGACGATCGTGATCGTGCTGGTGCTGGGCGCGGCGGCGAGATGGGTGCTCCACCTTTCGCATCCCAGCGCGGGATTTTTCATGCAGGCGCTTTACGATCGGTCCTCATTCAACTCGAGCGGCCTTTTGCGCGGCACCTCGATTGCCGTTCTCGCGTATATCGGATTCGACGGCATCTCCACGCTGACGGATGAGGCCAAGGACCCCGCTCGCAACGTGCCGCGAGCCATCGTTCTCACCTGCTTTGCCACCGGCGTGATTAACGCGATCGAAGTCTATGCCGCACAACTTGTCTGGCCGCGCGGCGCGGCTTTTCCGGATCTCGACACGGCTTATGTGTTTGTCGCCGGCCGCATGGGCGGGCCGATTCTCTTCCTCATCGTGAATAGCGCGCTGCTGGTCGCCAACATGGGTTCGGGCATGGCATCGCACATGGGCGCGGCGCGGCTGCTCTACAACATGGGACAGGATGGAGCTTTGCCGCGCAACTTCTTCGGCGCCGTGCATCCCAAGTCGCGGGTGCCGCGCAACAATGTCATCCTTATTGGCGCTGTCTGCCTGATCGGGGCGCTGATTTTCAGCTACCAGCTCGGAACCGAATTGCTCAACTACGGCGCGCTGCTGGCCTTCATGGGAGTGAATCTCGCATCGGCGCTGCGCGGCTGGCGTCACGGACGCATGTCGCAGTGGTTCCCCATCCTGCTCTCAATGGCCGGCTTTGCAACCTGCCTCTTCCTGTGGATCAATCTCGGAACGCTCGCGCGGATCGTCGGCTCATCGTGGGCGATCATCGGAGTGCTGTTCTGGGTGGCTCGCCGGCGCAAGACGGTTCTGCCGGGCGAAGCGGTGTGAATCGATCCCAGAAAGACGCCGGGCCTGGGATTCAATCCCAGGCCCGCATTGCCTGCCGGCTTTGGCTGCTTATGGCTGCGGCTGGTTCTGTGGTGCGCTGGCGGGCGCCGGAGCGCCGGGAACAGGGGCGATAGGGGTGGGCTGCTGCTGCTCCTGCGGCGGCGTGTTGGATGGAGTCTTCTTCTCGTCGCTCAACCGAGTCTTCTCGCCGGTTGTGGTTCCCTTCTTCTTTTTCTGCTTCGAGGTGTCTCCCGAAAGGCCGAGCGGAGCTGACTGCTGCTGGCGATCGGCAACTTCCGCCGCATCCGGCGGAGCCGGGGCCGATGCATCGCGCTTTGCGCTCTTACCGCCCTTTTCCTTCGGCTTCTTTGGTTCCTTCAGGCGATCGCTGTAGCGCGTCTTTTTGGCCTTGGGCGTCTCTTCGAGGGGATTGTCCGGGGTGGCGTTGCTGGCCACATCCTGCGGCACCCCGCCCGCATCCTCCGTCTGCATGGCGGGAGAATTGGGCAATGTTTCCTGCGGAGCCTTGCCGAAGCGGATCTTCTCTTTCTTGCCCGGCTTCATGGAGGCCTGTTCAGTCTTATCCTTCTTTTTCTTGTCGTTGCTGTTCTGGGCGCTCTTGTCGGGCGGCGGGGCGGCCTGCGCGTCCTCTGCGGTCGCGGATTTCTGCCGGAAGCCGCGCGTCGTTTCGCGGAAACGCGTGCGCTCCACCTTCTTCTTCTTTTTGGGTGAGGGCGGAGTGTAGGCGCTGTAGGAGATGGTGGGATGCACTTCATTGGGAGTCGCCGAAGTGTCGGTGTATCCCTGCCGGATGGTGATTGCCGCCTCCTGCCGCATCTCGGTCAGGTAATCACGCATGGCAGGCTCCATCTTGCTCATGTAATAGGCCTGCTCGACGTCCTGCTCCACATCCTTGTATGCCGGAGCACCGGCGGCCGCGTGCTCTTCAACCTTGAAGATCACGAAGCCCTGCTTGGTCTGAATGGGCGTCGTGACGTCGCCCGCCTTCAGCCCGAAGGTCGCATCTTCGAAGACCTTGTTGAGCTCGCCGCGCTTGTAGCTGCCCATGTCGCCGCCGGTGGCGGCGGTGGTTCCGTCGCTGAAGCTTTTGGCGAGCTGGGAGAAATCCGCTCCACTGTGCAGCTTGGCTTCGATGTCGTCGGCCTTGGCTTTGGCCGCAGCGACTTTCGCATCGTCTCCGGAACCGGTCGAAACGAGGATCTCAGCGAGCTTGACGCTCTCCGGCTTGGCATAGTCCTGCTTATGCGCTTCAAAGTACCGCTCCGTCTCACCGGGCGTGATGGAGATCTTGCGGCCGACCTCTTCGCGCATGACTTCCTGGGTGATGATCTGGTTGCGGATATTGGCCTTGAAATCCTCGTAGGAGACGCCTTGCTCCTGTGCCGCCTTCTCCAGGTCTTCGAGCGTGGCCAGGTTGTATTGCTTACGGATCTCGTTGAGCCGGTTGACCAACTCGGTCTCGCCGGTGATGTCGAGCTCCTTGGCCTTGGAGAGCCACAGCTGCTGATCGATCAGGTTCCGCAGCAGATCCTTGTGGGCCTCAGAAATCTCCTGCATGGAGGCGCCGTGCTGGCGTTCTTCCTGATCAAGTTCCTTCATCGCGCGGTCATAGTCCGAGGTGGAAATGACCTGGTCATTGATGCGGGCGACGATTTCTTCCACGACATTGCCGCCATAAGGGCTGGCCGGCGCGGCCTGGGCCGCAGCCGGGACTGCATACAGCGCCGCACCGAACACCAACGCCGCTGGGAGGTAAAGGAGTCTCAGATTCATAAGGTCGGCGCTACTGGGGCTGAAGTGGATTCCGCCTCTTAGCATAGACGCCATTGTAAATGGCCGGATAGCAGCCATGCGACGATGCAGCGCCGCATTTTGACCTCGCGCAAGCCGTTCGCTTCGGGCCGGTTTCCCACCGGCCTTCTGCCGGCGACCAGCTACCATTCGCTGCCGAAAGCGTCCAACTCCAGTGGTATACTTTTCATCAAGACCGCCTTGCGGGGCTCCTTCACGGCGCCTGCCGCACCTGACGTCCGGAGGTTCCTCCCGCCTATGACTCCCCGCGCCCGCCGGGCAATTTTTACCCTCCTTCTTTTCTTTGCCGTATGTGCCGTTGTCGGCACCTTCATGCAGCGCAAGGTCGGGGCGCAGTCGTCGCAGGACGAGAGCCAGATCCGAGACAGCCTGAAGACATTCACGGACGTTTACTCGCTGGTGGAGCAGAACTACGCCGAGCCGATCACGGGCGACAAGGCGGACGCGGCCATTTACGACGGCGCGATCCCCGGCATGCTCCGCGTTCTCGACCCGCACTCCAATTTCTACGACCCGAAGGCTTACGCCCGGATGCGCGAAGATCAGCGCGGCCACTACTACGGGGTCGGCATGGTGATCCAGCAGCAGGACGACAAGGTCTACGTGATCACGCCGTATGAGAACACCCCGTCGTTTCGGGCCGGCATCCGTCCCGGCGACGTGATTACCGCCATTGATGGGAAATCGGCCAAGGGCATGTCGTCTGACCAGGTTGCGAAATCGCTCAAGGGCCCCAAGGGAACGCACGTCCAAGTGACGATGACCCGCGAGGGCCAGGCCAAGCCGCTCGTTTTCGACCTGGTACGCGACGAGATCCCGCACCCCTCGGTGGACCTGGCGTATGAGATTCGCCCCGGCATCGGCTACATCCACCTGACCCAGTTCCAGGAAACCACGGGCCAGGAAATCATCGATGCGGTCAATCACTTCGGAAATATCAAGGGGCTGGTTTTCGATCTGCGCAACAACCCCGGCGGATTGCTGAGCCAGGCTGTAGAGGTTTGCGATCACCTGCTCAACAAGGGACAGGTTATCGTCTCGCAGCGCGGGCGCGCCTATCCCGACCAGGTTTACACGGCCACGCACGGCAACGACGGCAAGGCGTTCCCCATCGTCGTGCTGGTGAACCACAATACCGCGTCGGCTGCTGAAATCGTCTCGGGCGCGTTGCAGGATCACGACCGCGCGCTGATCGTGGGCGAAACCACCTTTGGCAAAGGGCTGGTGCAGACCGTCTACAACCTCAGCCAGGACACCGGGCTCGCGCTGACGACGTATCACTACTACACGCCGTCGGGCCGCCTGATCCAGCGCAACTACAGCGGCGTTTCGCTCTACGACTACTACTACAACCACGCCGGCGCTTCGCCCTCCAACTCCACCAACCGCGAGGTGAAGCTCACTGACTCGGGCCGCACAGTGTATGGAGGCGGCGGCATTACGCCCGACGAAAAAGTCGAACCGCCGAAGAGCAACGATTTCCAGGATGAGCTGCTTTACCGCTATGCCTTCTTCCACTTCGCGCCGTACTATCTTGCGAACCACACCGTGGACGAGAGCTTCCAGGTGAACGACCAGGTCATCCATTCGTTCAAAGAATTCCTGACAAGCCAGAACATTCCGTTCAACGACAACGACATCAACGCGTCGCTGGATTGGATCAAGGTGAACATTCGCGAGAACCTGTTCATCAGCCAGTTTGGCGAGCAGAAGGGCCTGCGGGTCCTGGCCGATTGGGATCCGATGATCCAGAAGGCGCTGACGTTCCTGCCCGAAGCCCAGGCACTGGAAGATCACGCACACCAGGTGCTGGCCGAGAAGGCTGAAGCGCGCACGAACGGTGCGGCACAGGGTGCAGCCGCAGCGCAGCAATAGGCCATTGGTCAATTGCAAATCAAAGGCCATCCAAGCGGATGGCCTTTTGCATTGATCAGATGGATGCCGCACGGTGTCTGGAATGCGTACGAAGCTCCTTGCAAGGACAGTTATCCTGGCTGTCCCAGGCGTTGCGTCCCCGAGATCTGCCGCATGCGCCACTCAGGATTGGGGGATCGACGCTGACTGGCCGGCTCATCGTTCGTTATCACTTTCTCGATGCGGGAAGCCAGACTGCGCGCGAAGGGCGCCGTCACGTGGTTCGAGTCCATATAAGCGGGAATTCCCCCGATCACGGTGTGACAGACGGCACCATCACAGAAAACATCCTTGAAGTTCAAATAATCGACCTCTCCAGCGGGCAGCAGCGCCACGGCGCGTCCTAGCGGCGAACTCGCCGGAATCTGGCTTTCGTTGACGGTGCATGGATCGTTGTTGGTTCTTGCTCGAGCCAGGCAATCGGGCAGCGCGAACGGCAGATTCGGGACGTCGTCGATCACGATTACTCTCATTCCGGCAGCGCGAAAGCGCTCCAAGATTTCGGCAATATCGCGACCGTCGTCTTCAGTCCAGTCTCCCGCTTGATTCAGAGTTTTCTCCCTGTAGGCGTTGTCTGATATGACGACGGTATCGATCTGCTGGTCGGCGATGATCGCCTCTGCAGCTGCCCGCCGCCAGATTCGGCATGCATCGCGATCCTTGGGACTCAGATAGAACTCGAGCGATCGGTCATCGGCGGTGACAGGACAGGATGCCGCGAGGAACGATCTAAAGCGTATTCCAAGGGGCACGGCGAACGTAGCCAGAGCCGGTTCCCACATGCCGGCGTGAGAATCGCCGAAAACAGCGATGCGTTCCCTGGTCGCGTTCTCCGCAGCGCCGAACTCGCAGGGAGCGACGGTCGGATCACCCACTTCATTCTGGCAAAACGACACATGGGGAAATCTCACGGTAATAGCGCCACTGGGGAACACGTTGACCTGCGTCTTCAAGTTTTCCAGAGCAAAATCTCTATCGGCCAAGTAATGGGAATTCGGACAACTGGCACCAGGCTCGGTCGCACGCGCGCCAAAGCAGGGGCCTGGATTCATCGAAAGGCCGTAAAGCTTTTCTCCGACCTTGATGGATTCGCCTTCGAGAAATCGGGCGCCCAGGAAGGCGAGTGTTGCGACGCTTGCCGACATCAGCAGATAGGTGGCGAGAGCGGGTGCGTTGCGCTGCGACGAGGGCGCCTGTGGTGGAGCAGGCCGGACAAAACGGAAGCGGTCTTCAACATGTCGCTTGGTGATCGCCGACAGAGCGAATGAGATCAGAAGCAGGACAATTCGAAGGGCGGTTCCCAGCTTTGCGACCCCGAGAGCGAGAGGTGTGAGAATCAACAGCGGCCAGTGCCAGAGGTAGAGCGAATAGGAAATGTCGCCTAGCCATTGAATCGGCGTAAACGCTATGATCCGGCTCGCCAGAGGTGAAGCGTGATCGTCGCCGATGACAAGGATGATCGCTGTGGCCAAGACTGCCGGTACCGCAGCAAGACCGGGAACACCTGACTCGGGCCGGAGAAGCCTTCCCGAGGCCATTAGCGTCAGCCAGGCAGCAGCAAAAAGGAGTTTGATCCAAATCCCCCGCCACCGATTCTTCAGGTTGCCAATCATCAGACCGGCGAGGCCGCCAGCGGCGAATTCCCAGGCTCGGGCGTAGGTGAGAAAATAGGCGGCTGTTGGATGATGACGAATTGCCAGGATGGCCGAGATCAGCGAAAACGCCAGGATGGTAGCCATGAGAATCCCGATGACAACTGGGATCAGGCTCTCCGCGGTACGCCGGGTTCTGGCCATCGCGATGCGGAGAGAGAAATACAAGAGCGCGGGCCAGACGAGATAGAATTGCTCCTCCACCGACAGCGACCAATAATGATTGACGGGCGAAGAGACGGCGCTGTCAGCGAAGTAGTTAACCGCATTGGCCGCAAACCGCCAATTCACGCAATAAATAGCGGCTGTGGCAGCGTCCTTCAAATTGGCCACTTGCCAAGCCGAGGGCATCGATAGAGCGACGGCAGAACATGTCAGTGCCAGCACCAGCAGAGAAGCGGGCAATAATCGGCGGGCTCTTCGCAGATAGAAGCGGCTAAAGTTCAAGCTCCCACCCTTGAGTTCCTTGAGCAGATGCGAGCTGATCAGGAATCCCGAGACCACGAAGAAAATGTCGACGCCAATATAGCCTCCCGGAAGACGAGCGGGGGAGAAGTGGTTCAGAACCACGAAAAGGACTGCAATGGCGCGTAGCGCCTGTATAGACGAGACAACGTCGCGGTCCCCGTGCAGCATGCGAACCTTCCAAAAATCCGTTTGAGGGCCGAATCGCAGGTGCGACTCAGCAGTGTTCTCAGCGCGCTAAACGTCCCGCCGAAAGACGACGAATTACGGGCGCGAAATAGTGCGCGCTCGCGATTGCCTGAATTGAATGGGATTAGAGCGAGAAGGGAGAGGGAGGTGCGCGAGAAGAAGCCGGTGAGCGGGGTTCGGATGGAGCCACGAGCAGATCAAGCCAGGATCTCAGGTGTCCGGACGCATCACCGCGGAGGATAGAAACTCGTCGCTTGCACCCCAGTTCGAAGCCACGCGATACGGGAACGCAAACTGCCGAAGGGACCGGGATCTGTCGCGCGCGCCACACCGGCCTCGCCGGATTCGGCGGCGGATAGTTCCCGGCCGTAGCCCTGTGAAAAGCCCCGTGCCCATCGTTGAGGTACACCTCGAGCCGCTGACGGGAAAAGGCCTTCTCGATGACGATGTCTTGTGCGCCGTCTTGATTTACATCGAGAGCTGAAATCGACAGATCAGATTCAGCAGAGGAGAAGCTGATTGCATCGTTCTTCCTGGCCGTAAGGTGCACTTCGATGCGGAAGGAGCGATGTCCATTCAGGGACCCTGTTTCCAGGAGAACCGCCCCGTCTGGCTTTTCATCGTGATCAAAGTCGGCTGTCGCAAGCGGCGACGAGAGCCGCGGCATCGCATGCGGCGTTGTTCCGATAAGAGAAAAGGCCCCTGGCGCACCGTCCTGAGCCCTTGACATGGGCACACAGAGAACAAGGGAGAATAGAACAACTCCGACGTTTGAGTGCCGAAGCTTCATAAGTCATAGAGGCGCGTTTTACGCCCGATCGATCAGCCCAATGTGTGCTGGTGAAGCGAATTATATTGGTCCCATCACTCTTCAACGCATTCGATTGCTTGATCGTCCATCCACAAGGTAACGGCACATTATTACTTTGAGGGTATTCTGCCCCTCGCCACCACGCCCGTCGTGAATGGGATCCCACCCAGGGAACTGGTTGCACGCGGATGGGTTGGCTCGCTACTGACGCGACTCGACACTGTCTACCGGAGCAGCTTCCTGAAACTATCGTCATCCAGCATTGTGTGTTGCCTCTGGCGTTCGAGGTACCTGACCGGGACGGCGAGGCGGGTGGCAAGCGAGCAGCGTTACGAACGCACACGCAGATTTCGGCCTGCCGATTGGGGTCCGCACAACGATGCCGTTTGAACCAGGCAGGCCATGCCCGGCTATGTCGCGAGGGCAGGGAAAATGCCCTTACCTCTGACTGGCCTCGCCGGTCATGACTTTCCGGTTGAAATCGGCCGACTTGTTCCGCGGCACGCTCAGCGATTGCCAGTGGTCGCACGCAAAATGTTTCGCCAGCAGCACGATCTGTCCCACGTGCTGCGCATAGTGCGCCAGTTGCCGATTGATCCCCTGCATCACCGAATGCGCTTCGCCGCGAATGGTGATCGTCCGGGAAAGATCGGCATCGGTGAGCGGCTCGATGGCGGCGAAGACGCATCGCCAACCATCTTCCCATTCCTTGAGCAATGCTTCGCGCGTTGCGGGAGGATCGACAAACTCCGAGTCGCGGTTCCGGTTCGGCTTCTCGCCGTCGGTGGTTAGAAAATCCGTCCAGCGGGACCGCATGTTTCCGGTCATGTGCTTGACGACGATCGCAATCGAATTGCATTCGTCATCGAGCACCGCGAACAATTGCTCGTCCGTGACCTGACCCATCGCGCGCTCGGCGAGCAGCTTGTACTGGCGAAATACCGCCAATGCATCTTCGATATACGAGGTCGTGAATTTCAGCGCCATGCCCAGAGTCTAGCAATTCTCATTTCGGAGGAACAGGCCACCGCGTCCGAAACGGACGAGGGGCATGAGCTCATCTCATGTTGATCTCGCATGGGCGGGGTTGTGCCGGATGAAATATGCGCAATGTTCATGGATGGGGCAGGCTTCGCAATTCGGCTTTGTGCTCTTGCAGATCTGCTGGCCGTGCTGCTTCAGCAGCAGGTAGGCGCGCTCCCTGGCGTGGAATTGACTGGGCACTTCGGCTTCGATGAGTGTCTGCGCGGTGCGATAGGTCGCGCGATAGTCCTTGCCCTCGCGGCCGGATTCGATTCGCACCAGGACATGCGCGCAGTTCGAGGGCACCGCGGCCAACGCGGCGAGATGACCGAAGAGCAAAATGCGATCGGCCCCGGGATCTCCGATGCTATGGAATCGTTTGAGCTTCTTGCGCACCTCGTTCAACCGGCCAACGAGGGCTGCGCGAAGATCGCCGCCGTATTCGTCCTGGACACATCGCGCAACCTCTTGAAGCCGCATGGCGCGCGTCTCAGGGAACATGCCGCTTCCCTTCAAGGCGGCTGCAAGCCTGGCCTGGGATGCAGCAAGAATCTTTTGCGGGGCAACACCGACCTGGCTGGCGAGCGCATTCCATCCCCGCGAGCACGCGACATCGCTCGCCGGATACCCGCAGTACCACCAGATCAGGAATTCATACGGATCGACAGGCCAGCACGGCTGCTGGGGACCATAGATGGCTTCGAGCCGGTCAAGCAACTTTGCGACGCTGAGAGGCTGAAATCGCATTCCTGCTCCAGCCGCTACCGTGCCGTTGATTCAGGCTCTCACGGCAGTCTAAACCGAATCATCCTTGCTGTGCACCGCACGAAACTCGCCGGCTCACGAAAGGTGGTCGCGTCTTGAATCGATCATTGGAACCGAACGCGCAAAGCGATCCAGTCAGGCTGCGAACGTTTTGTCAGAGCTTTGGTCTCCGAGTCCTGCGAGCAGCCCTGCGACGGAAATGTCTTCATCCATCGCATCCCAATGCAATCCACGCCTGCTGATCCGCACCATCTCTCGTTCTTCAGGCGTGCAGCTCAACAATCGCGGAAACCATGCCAATGGCACTCCGAGCGTTCTTCCGTCGCTCAGCTCGACCCACATGCTGTCAGCATCAAAACGAACCTTAGTCGCTTTAGCCGCAGAGCTCATTCCACGCCCTTTCAATTTCATCTCTGCGCTCAGCAGCCAGGGCTGCGAGCTCGCGTAAGGTGCGAGCGTCATACCCGTCATTGTAGGCCAGTTGCACCATCGGATTCAGCCAGAGTTTCGCTTCTTATCATCCTTTTCAACGTGAATGTGTACCGGCTCAAGCGGAGAACCCTCGTTGGAATAAAAGAAAAATCGGAAGCCTCGATGGCGAAGTGCAGTGGGCATGGCGCTTTCTCACATCGTATGCCGCACTGCCCTTACGGCTCGTCGTTATAGACGCCGATCTCGAGCTTGCCGCCTTCCGACAACCTCGCGCGAAACATCCCCGGTGTGTTGAAACTCCAGGCCATCTGTCCGTCGGGAGTAATCGCAATCACGCCGCCGTCGCCGTGCATCGACTCGAGCTCATGGTGGATCACCTCGTCGACGGCCGCCTGCAACTTCATGCCGCGGAACTGCACCAGGTTGCACACCTCGCGCGCGACGCCAAGACGAATGAAAAACTCGCCTGTGCCCGTGCCCGACACCGCGCAGGATTTGTTCGAGGCATAGGTTCCCGCTCCGATGATGGGCGAATCGCCGACGCGGCCCGGCATCTTGCCCTGCAGACCGCCTGTCGATGTTCCGGCAGCGATATGACCTTCGCGATCGAGGGCCACGACGCCTGTGGTTCCATACATGTGCGTGTCGGGTCCTTCATCGAGCACGGCAACGGGAACCGTTTTCCCTGGAGGCGGCACTCCGGCCGGGCGGGGAGGAACCGGCAGGCCTTCTTTCTCCAACTGCTTCACCAGGCCTTGCCAGCGACTCTCGGTGAAAAAGTAGCTTGGATCCACCTGCTCCACGCCCACACTTGCTCCAAACTTTTCAGCGCCCGGTCCCACCATCAGGACATAGGGGGACTTTTCCATCACCGCACGCGCCAGGCTGATGGGATGTTTGGTGTGGGTCACGTCGGCCACGCCGCCGGCTTTGAGCGTGAAACCGTCCATGATCGACGAATCCATCTCGTTCTTGCCTTCGCGGGTAAACACCGCGCCTTTGCCGGCGTTGAACAGCGGATCATCCTCAAGGACATGGAGCGTGGCCTCGACCGCATCGAGCGACGATCCACCGGAATCGAGCACCTTCGATCCCGCTTCGATAGCGCGCTTCAAACCGGCGCGGTAGTTGACATCGCCTTCCGGTCCCAGTTGCGAACGCTCGATGACACCCGCGCCGCCATGCACCACAATCGCCCAATGATGCGCTTCCTGCTGCGCCATCGCTCCTTGCGCGCACGCTGCCGCCACCGCTGCCACCGCAATTCCCATTTTCAAACCCATCGGTTGACCTCGCCCTCCATGGTATAACTCCGCATCCGGCGGCCGCCCGCATCGGATACCATCGCAGCAATGAACGTGTTCATGCGATCTGTTCTGATCGGCTGTCTTGCGGCCGCTGTCGGCGCGTCTGCGCTGGCAAAGCCGAGGCCTATCGCGGTCAAAGTGGTGGTGGTGGCCATGTTCGAAGTAGGCGAGGACACGGGTGATACGCCGGGCGAACTGCAGTACTGGGTGGAGCGCGATCATCTCGATCTGGTTTATCCGCTCGCCGCGGCCTACCACGCGGTGCGGATGAACGACCGAGGCGAAATGGCCGTGCTGACCGGCCAGGGCACAGCGAACGCGAGCGCCACGATCATGGCGCTGGGACTCGATCCGCGGTTCGATCTGCGCCACGCCTACTGGATCATCGCCGGCATTGCGGGCGCCACGCCGGAGCGAGCCTCGCTCGGTTCCGCAGCATGGGCGCGCTGGGTGGTTGATGGCGACCTCGGATACGAGATCGATGCGCGCGAAATTCCATCCGACTGGTCGACCGGGTACCTGCCACTGCGCAAGACGCGTCCTTTCGAAGAGCCCGCCGCTCCGCTGGAGGGCCAAGTTTATGCGCTCAACACCGGGCTCGCCGACTGGGCATTCCAACTGACGCGCAGCGTTCCCCTTGCCGACACCGAGAAGTTGCGGCAGATTCGCATTGGGTTTGACGGGGCGGCAGCGCAGCGGCCTCCCTTCGTCACCATGGGCGATGAAGTTTCGTCGTCGCGCTACTGGCACGGCAGGTATTTCGATGGCTGGGCCGCGCAATGGATGAGCTACTTCACCGGAGGGCAGGGCCAGTTCGTGACCACCGCGATGGAAGACACCGGGACGCTGCTCTCGCTCAGGAATCTCGCGCGCACGGGCCGCGTCGACTGGAACCGCGTCATGGTGCTGCGCACCGTCAGCAATTTCGACCGGGAGCCCCGGGGCATGAGCGCCGCCGACAGCCTTGCGCGCCAGCGGGTCGGCAACTACAGCGCGTACCTTCCGTCACTCGAAGCGGCTTACACCATCGGGCACACGGTGGTGAATGAACTGCTGACGAACTGGGCGAAGTACAATCCGATCGTACCTGGGAGCTCGAATGATAACGCCCGCTGATCATCCGGAACACGTGGTCGAATTGCTCGACCACGCCTTCAACCGCGGCGATGTCGAAGCCGTGCTCGCGTTCTATGAAGAGGCCGCGACCGTCGTTGCAACGCCCCCAAACATTCTGCGCGGTAAAACACAGCTCAGATCCTTCTTCAAAACTGCCCTGCTGTCCGGGTCCCGCGCAAAGCAGCTGAAGGTTCGCGTGATTGAGACGGATGGCATTGCCCTGTTCCTTTCCCACTGGAGTCTTGTTCCAAAGGACGCCGCACCAGAGGCTGCCGGCCAGGTATTCTTCGCCACAACTGTTTTCCGGAAGCAGTCAAATGGCTCATGGAAGGTGCTGATCGACAATCCATTTGGCTCAGCTGCGTTGGAAAGCGCAGAACGCCCACCCGTTCACCCTCAAACGTGAATCGCCAGCAGCAGGCAAACCCACGACGCCACCAACGCGGCAATGCGAACCCGGTGCCGGGTATCCCAAGTGCGGTGTTCGCGCCAGACCTGCTCGGTCCACGATCCCGTGTCGAGCTTCGCCAGGCGGCTGTTGATGGGGACAAGAAACAGAAGCGTCAGAAGAATCACGGCCGCCCAGATGGCCGACGACACAATGAGCAATGCCGAGCCGGACCCGTGCCACCCTGCGAACAGTTCCACCAGCAAGAGCACCATGCTCACCGAGTACCAGACGGGCATCACGGCACCCAGGTTGCGCGCAAAGGCGCGCACTGTTCCGGCCCCGGCAGCCGGGTCGAGCTTCCACAATACGGGATTCACGAACACAGAAACCGCAAGCTCAACGCCGGCCAATAGACCTATGCAAACCACTGCCAAGACATTCAACCAAATCATCCTTAGTCAACTCCTGGGTATGAGATTCGCATTGGGAGTATACTGACTCAGGTAGATGTACTGACAAATTTGTCAGTATTAGAGAGTTCCCGTGCCGGTTTCGAAGAAGGAATGCTCCCCCTGTCCGATTGACGCCATGCTGGCGGTGATTGACGGGCGCTGGAAGGGCACAATCCTGTGGCGCCTGTCTGAGCGCCCGATGCGCACCAGCGAGTTGCGCCGCAGCATTCCGGAAATCACGGAGCGCATGCTGATCCGCCACCTGCAAGAACTGGTACGCGACGGCATCCTGGTCCGCCGCCAGCAGAAGACGGTTCCTCCGTGCGTTTATTATTCGATTTCGAAATATGGCTGGACGCTTGTGCCGGTGCTGGAAACGATCTGCGCGTGGGGACGGAATCATCTGAAGCTGACCCAGACCGCTTCTCGCGCGCACTGATTCCCGCGCGCGAACGGACTGAGTGTTCAAAGACGCTTGCGGAAATGCACGCAGCGATCGACGACTTCGAATCCGAGCGCGCTGTGCGCCCGAAGCGATTCTTCGTTGTCGATCAAGGCATCGCTCGCCATCTCCATGCAGCCGTTGGCCCGCGCCCACTCTTCGGCTGCCATCAGCAATGCCCGTCCGATTCCGTTGCCTCGCAGCGACTCGCGCACAAACCAGCCCTCGACGAAGGCGACAGCCTGCGCGGTATCGCATCCATCGGCGTGCGAGCGCAACCCGACCTGCAGGAAGCCTGCCGCGCTTCCGGATTCCTCCACGGCCAGCAGCATGGTTGCCGGCAGCGTGCCGCACATCCCGGTCCGGATCAGTTCCTCGGCCTCGCGCCGGAACTCCTCGACGGTCCCATCCGGCCACAGCAGGGCGCACATCTCCGCGATTGCATGCTCATCACCGACACGCGCTTCGCGGATCTCCATGCACTGATTCTACGAGTGCTCGATTGAACCGTTCCGATCGGGCTGCGTCGAAGCTGAACCGAGTCAAAGCTGAACCGAGTCAAAGCTGGCCGAGTTTTTTGAGTTCGGATCGCGGCAATGTCCTTGGCGAATCGAACCCCCGCAGTGCACAATGCAGGAGTTCCGCAAATCATTCGCCTGGTTGCGTCCCGCGCAATCGCAAGGAAGCCCGCATGCATTCACTCTGGTTCGGCGAGTTCTTCGGCACACTGTTTCTCGTCCTTCTTGGCAACGGCGTGAACGCCGCGGTCACGCTGCGCAAGTCGTTCGCTGCCGATGCCGGGTGGATGGTGATCACCACGGGATGGGCGCTCGCGGTTCTTTGCGGCGTCCTGGTTGCGCAGGCCTTTGGCAGTCCCGCCGCGAACCTGAACCCTGCGATCACTCTGGCAAGCGCGGTGATTACGGGTGACTACTCGCACTTGGCGAGCATGTGGTCGGCGCAGCTGCTGGGCGCTCTTGCCGGGTCATCCCTCATGGCGCTTCACTATGCGCCACACTGGCGCCACACGCCCGACCAAGCCGCCAAGCTCGGCGTGTTCTGCACCCATGGCGCGGTACCGAGTCCCGTGCTCAACTTCATCAGCGAAGTAATCGGCACGATGGTTCTGGTGATCGTAGCCGGCGCTATCTTCTCTCGCGGAGTTTCGGCCACCGGTCCTGCCGCCGGCGTCGGACCATGGCTTGTCGGCAGCCTGGTGTGGGGCATCGGTCTCAGCCTGGGTGCGACGACGGGATACGCTATCAACCCCGCGCGCGATCTCGGTCCGCGCATCGTGCACGCGATTCTGCCCATTCCAGGCAAGGGCGGATCCGACTGGGGCTACGCGATCATCCCCGTGGCCGGACCGTTAGCCGGCGGAGCGCTTGCCGGCCTGCTGCTTCACTTTGCGAACATCTAGAGGGGGGCGCGAGTTGCCGCTATCGAGCTGAGCGTCCCGCGCTCCGGACGCATTCATCACTTTGTCGCGAGTCTGGCCGACCTCATTTCAGGAGCAACTTGAAGGCGTGGGTCCACTGGTTGCGCGCGAAGCCAGGCTGACACCACAGGGCGCAAAGCGGTTCGATGGCGCGGGCCGATTCCACTTTGCTCATGTCGGCCACTTCCCATCCAAACTGCTCGCAAATCTGGCTCACCTGCTTCTTTGCGCCGGCATCGTTGCCGCAGATGAACATGGTGGGCTTGCCATCGGCATAATGAGGATTCACCATCAGAGGCGCACCCACGGAATTGAACGCCTTGACCAGCTTTGCTTCAGGAAACTCACGCTGCAATTGCTCCATCAGCGAGTTGTTTTGCGTGGTGTAAAACTGGAGGACCCCGTTTACCGGCGGCGCATCGGCGATCGGATTGCAGGCATCCATGATCACCTTGCCAGCCAGGTTCTTCGCCCCTGCCTGCCGCAGAGCATCCGCCGCTACGTTGCCTTTTACCGCGAGCATGATCAGTTCGCCAAATTCCGCGGCACCCGCAAAGCTGCTCACCGTCGCACCCTTGTTCTCCGCGGCCCACTCTTTCAGTTTTTCGGGCGACCGGGTTCCGATGGTCACCGAATGCCGGTGCTTCAGACATCCGCTCGCAAGAACTTTCGCCACGTCGCCCGATCCAATGACTCCAACCTTCATTTCTACCTCCGTGAGGTGGAGTTTAAGCCGCTGACCCGCACGGTTCAATGAATACAGTGTGGATTACCATCGCGCACCATCAATCAACATCCGTTTGCACATCTGCGGTATTCTCAATGAGAGCGAATGAAGGGTGCGTGCGCCCCAAGATGATTCTCACCAGCACAAAAATCTGGGGAACCGCCGCCGCTGTCGTGGTCGCGTCTGCCGCGGCAGGCACGGTGTGGTGGTTGCGCCGCCGCCGACCCACGATCGACGAGATCGAGCAGGCGCGCCGGGCGCGGCTTTCGATTGCCGGCCGCCTGGTGGACGGCATGTTGCTCGACCTTCGCGAGATGGCCGACGAGAGCGGCCGGACGCGAACCTTCCTTTTTTTCAGCTACTCGATCGGCGGCGTCGAATACGAATGCTCCCAGGACATCACGGTGTTCCGCGAGGCCCCGCAGCCTGCCCAGGTGCGCGCCGGCTTTCCGTGTTCAGTTCGCTACCTGCCCGGCAGCCCTGAAAACAGCATCGTTGTGGCTGAAGACTGGTCAGGGCTGCGCATCGAGCCGCCGCACTTCACGCCTTCGCCCAAGCTGAAGAATCCAGGCCCTGTCAGTACCTCCTGACTGCTTTGCTACACCTGTCTTTTCGCCGATGGCGAGCGAACCCTGCCACGTTTAGACTGAATGCATGCATGTCCACGCGGCGCCCACCGGCCCCGGAGCGAAAAGGACACAATCCGTATTGCGCTTCTCGCTCCTGGCTACTTTGGCCTACGTGGTGGTCACCTTTGTCGCTGGACTTCGCGCCCATTCGCTCGCGCTGCTCTCTGAATCGGGCCACAACGCATCGGATTTCCTGGCGCTGCTGCTGAGTTTTGCGGCTGTTTATTTCCAGACAAGGCCCGCCGACGACTCGAAGACGTTCGGCTACCAGCGGGCCGGCGTTTTAGCGGCCTTCGTCAACGCCGCTACCCTTATCCTCATTTCGATCTGGATCGGCATTGAAGCGGTGCATCGTCTCAGCGCACCGGTGACGGTTCAGCCGCGCCTGATGATGATCGTGGCGGCAGCCGGCGTGGTGATGAATGGCGTGATCGCGGCGCTGCTTTGGGGGGTGGCCCGCGATCTGAACATGCGCAGCGCGTTCCTTCACATGGCGGGCGACACGTTCTCGACGGCAGCCGTGATCGCCGGAGGCGCCGGGATCCTGCTCACCGGCCACAACTGGATCGATCCTGCGCTTTCGCTGCTCATCGCGGCGCTGATCTTGTGGTCGAGCTTCGGCATCGTTCTCGAAACGCTGAATATCCTGCTTGAAGCGACGCCGCGCGGGGTCTCGCTGGCGGCCATCCGCACGAGCATGGAGGCCGTCGAAGGCGTGGTGAACGTACACGATCTCCACGTCTGGAGCCTGGGCTCGCATACGAGCGCGCTGGCCTGCCACGTGACGATTGCGGACATCCCGCCCTCGGAGAGCGCCTGCATTCTCGTCAAGCTGAATCACGTGCTCCGCGACCACTTTCATATCCGCCACACCACGGTGCAGTTTGAGCACGTTGGCTGCGAGGAGCTGGAACACTGCGTGGTTCCGATGGAGGAAATGGCAGGCAGCGAGCCGCGCGGCCATCACCACGGGCATGTACATTAGTAGGCATTCCGGAGGGACCTCCATTGGTACAGCTTCGTGTTGCCGCCGTTTTTCTCTGCCTTGTTCTAGCGCCTGCGATTCCTTCTCTCGCTGAGCCGACATCGCAAGCCCCCTCTGCCGCGCCGACAGCCGACCGGCTTCAGGCGCTCACCGGCGAGTACACTGAGACCGACGATCCGGCCGTGCCACTCAGTTTCTATGTGCAGAACGGAAAACTCGTCGCCGAGTCTTACCACCTGGTTCCGACCGAGCTTACTCCGGTTTCCGCCACCGAGTTCAGCCTGCCCGGCGAGAAGGCCACGCTCAAGTTCACGCTGGATGCCTCGGGTCGCGGCTCGACGGTCTCGCCTTCGTATGCTCCCGAGGATGTCTACCACCGGACGGGAGAACCGGTGCACCACGAGTTTCACGATTACCAGCGCTCCGAAGTCATGATCCCGATGCGCGACGGGGTCAAGCTGCACGCCGTCATTTTGAAGCCCGCCGATATCACCACGCCGCTGCCATTCATCCTGTCGCGCACTCCCTATGGAGTGGACGGCAGCTCGCGCGCTGCGATCTTCGGCTATCGCCCTGAGCTGGCGCGCGCCGGCTACATCTTCGTCGATGAGGACATTCGCGGCCGGTTCAAAAGCGAAGGCGATTTCGTGATGATGCGGCCGCTCGGCGATCACAAGGACCCGAAATCTGTCGACGAAAGCACCGATGCCTACGATACGGTGGCGTGGCTCCTGAAAAATGTGCCGGGCAACAATGGGCGCGTGGGCGTGATCGGCACGAGCTATCCCGGCTTTCTCACCATGATGGCCGGCATCGATCCCAACCCCGCGGTGAAAGCCATCTCGCCGCAGGCGCCGATGATCGATGTGTGGATGGGCGACGATTTCTTCCACAACGGGGCATTTCGCCAGACGTATGGCTACGACTACGTAAAGGCTCTGGAGTCGAGCAAGGAAACCAGCGAAGTCGAGTATGGAAAGGACAAGGACGGCAAGCCCGTCGACGGCTACGACTACTTTCTTCAGCGAGGGTCGTTCGCAGAAGATGTGAAACAGTCCGGTTCGAAGATGCTGCCAACCTGGAAGCTCTTTCTCGAGCATCCGGCCTACGACGACACATGGTCATCGCGCGCCGTCGAGAACCACATGAATGCAGTCACGGTGCCGACTCTCTCTGTCGGCGGCTACTACGACCAAGAAGACATGTGGGGACCGCAGGAGGAGTATGCAAAACTGGAGCCGCACGACAGCAACCACGAGAATTTTCTCGTGCTCGGCCCCTGGCGTCACGGCTTCTGGTCGTCATCGTCGAACCATCTGGGAAACGTGCTTTATGGCGGCCCGATCGGCATGCAGTTCCGCACCAACATCGAGGCGAAGTTTTTTGCGCATTACCTCAAGGACGAAGCCGGCTTCAGCCTCGAAGACACGGCCAGCTTTCAGACGGGGTCGAACACGTGGCAGTACTACTCGCATTTCCCGCCCATCAAATCAGAACCGACCAGTCTCTATCTACAGGGCGGTGGTCTGCTGAGTTGGAACAGTTCCACGACCGATGCAAAAACCAGCTACACAAGCGATCCTGCGGATCCTATCCCCTATCGTCATCGCCCCATTCAGCCAACCTACGGCAACGATTCACACTGGTATAACTGGCTGACCGAGGATCAGCGCTTCGTCACCGATCGCAAAGATGTTGCCGTATTCAAGCTGCCGGTCCTCAAGAAAGACCTCATTGTCACCGGCGAAGTCACGGCCGACATCTTCGCCGCATCGACGGGGACGGACAATGACATGGTGGTCAAGCTCATCGACCAGTTCCCCGACGATGACCCGGACCCGGCCCTGCGCGGCTATCAAATGCTCACCAACGCGGAGATTTTCCGCGGGCGCTATTTGAACAGCTTCGAGAAGCCGCAGCCGCTTCGCGCCAACTCCCTTCATGAATACCGCTACAGCCTGCACGACATCGACCACGTCTTCAAGCGCGGGCACACCGTCGTGGTGGAAATCCAGAGCACCTGGTTCCCGCTCTACGATCGCAACCCGCAGACCTTTGTGCCGAATATCATGACGGCGAAGCCCGAGGACTACAAGGCGGCGACGATCACGATCTATTCCGACGCGGACCACCAGTCGAATTTGCTGCTGCCGCTGATGAACGCCTGCGACCACATCTCGTGCTTCTGATGCGATCGCAGCGCTCTTACCAGACGACGCAGCGATCCGCCTCGGGGCGCACCATGGCTGAGCCGGCCTTGCATTGAAACGCCGCGGCAAATGGCGGAAAGTTCGACATCGGCCCCAGCACGCGGTACTTCGCGACTGGATGCGGATCGCCCTGCACCATCAGCTTTTGCGTCTCGGGCCGTGTTTCGTCGCCGCGGAACTGGCCCCATGCGATGAAGAACTGCTGATCGGGTGTAAAGCCGTCGACCATCTCGCTCGACTGTCCTTGTGCTGTCTTCTTGAATGCGCGGTAGGCGATCTTTAGTCCGGCCAGGTCGCCGATGGACTCGCCCAGCACCAGCTTGCCGTTGATGTGGATGTCGTCGGGCCCGTCGATGCGATAGCCGTCAAACTGCTTCGCCACGCACGCGGTTTTTGCCTGGAACTTCTTGAGATCTTCGGGAGTCCACCAGTTCTCGAGCTTGCCGGTTCCATCGAATTGCGAGCCCTGGTCGTCGAAGCCATGCGAAATCTCGTGGCCGATGACCACGCCGATGGCGCCGTAATTCACGGCATCGGTGTAGTTCATGCTGAAGGCCGGCGGCTGCAGAATCCCTGCCGGAAAGACGATTTCATTGAGAAGCGGATTGTAATATGCATTGGAGGTTGGCGGCGTCATGCCCCAGCGGCCGCGATCGACGGGCTTGTTGATGGTGGACAGATTGTCTGCCACGACAAAACGCGAGGCTGAAACCGCGTCCTCGAAGTAGTGGGTTCGATCGATCTTGACGCTCGAATAGTCTTTCCACTTGTCGGGATAGCCGATCTTCACGTTGAATGTCGACAGTTTGTCGAGAGCTTTCTGCCTGGTTTCCGGCGTCATCCAGTCCACGCTCTCGATGGTGTCGTGCATGGCCGACAGGATGTTCGCCACCATCGCCTTCGCGCGTTCCTTCGCTTCCGGCGGGAAGTACCGCTTCACATATTCCTGTCCCAGCGCCTCACCCAACAAGGCATCCGTCGCTTCAGCGCAGCGGGTCGGGCGCGGCTTCAATTCGCCGACTCCAGCAAGCTGCTTCTGATAAAAGTCGAAATGCGCATCCACGAAGGGCTGCGAGAGAGTGTCCGCCCACGCATTCAGGAGCTGCCAGCGCAGGTATGTCTTCCACTGTGCGATCGGCGTTGAGGCAAGGAGCCGTTCGACCTCGGCCATGAACTCGGGCTGATCCACGTTCATCGCACCCGGCGCGATGCCCGCGTTATTCAGGTAGGCCGCCCAGTCAAAATGCGGCGTCATCTTTTGCAACTCATCGAGCTTCGCGGGGTGATCGGTATTGTGCGGATCGCGCAAGGCGACATTGTCGAGCGAGGCTTTTGCCATCGCCGTTTCCATGGTCATTACGGTCTGGGCCGCGGCCTTCGCATCGTTTTCGCTCGCGCCGCTGAGGGTGAATATTTTCGCGACGTAAACCAGGTATTCGGCGCGCGCATCAGCGAAGCGTTTCTCAGGCTTCACATAGTAATCGCGATCGGGAAGACCCAGCCCGGCTGCGCTGACGTCGGCAATCACATCGGTAGGCGAGTGGACATTCTGTTGGCCGCTGAACGCGAATGGCACCATGACGCCCATCAGGCTCAGGTCGCGAATCTCCTTCTGGAGACCCGGCGCATCGTGAATCGCATCGATTGCGTCGAGGTATGGCTTGAGCGGTGTGATACCCGCTGCGTCGATCGCCTTGACGTTGGTGCAGGACGCGTAGAAGTCACCGGTCAGCTGCGCCGGACTGGCCGCCGGCTGATCGCTCTTTGCCGACACATCGTCGAGGATGACGCGCAGCTGATCCTTGTTATCCTCTCCGGCTTTCCAGCGACGGCTCCAGCGGTCCATCGATGCTGGAATCGGATTCTGCCTGCGCCACGTGCCATTCGAAAAATCGTAGAAGTCATCGCATGGCTTCACGCTGCGATCGAGGTCAGCCGTTTCGATTCCCTTGAGCGTCTGCGCCCTTGCGCCTACCGCGAGGCCCACTGTCAACACTGCTGCCGCTGCAGTCTTCTTCAGCTTCATGCATCCTCCATACCACATGTCATTGTGCACTATACAGTTGCGGCGTGCGAAGCGTTTGTGACCACCCAGCGGCATCGACGCGCAATGCGATGCAAATTTCGCAATTCGCGTTAAGATAGAAGAGGAACGATGAACCTCCATCAGCCGATCCCGGCCCTTCTCTAGCGGCGCCCGCCGCATATACCTTTCCACGCCTTCGACCTTCGAATTACTTTGCCAGAACCCGCGTGCCGGAGGGCCACCATGCTAGATCGTCTTGAACAGATGGAGCAGCGCCATAACGAGCTGCAATCGCAATTCACGCTTCCCGAGGTGATCAACGACCACGAGCGCTACAGCAAGGTCTCGAAGTCGCTGCGCGAAATTGAAGAGCCCGTCGAAAAGTATCGCGAACTGAAGCGGGTCCGGCGGGCGCTGGCCGACGCACGCACGATGCTCGTCGAGTCCGACGCCGACCTGCGCGCCATGGCCGAAGAGGAGGTCGCCGCGCTCGAACCGCGGGAGTCAGCGCTCGAAGAGGAGCTGAAGATCCTTCTGCTTCCGAAGGATCCCAACGACGAGAAGAACGTGATTCTCGAAATTCGAGCCGGGACGGGCGGCGACGAAGCCACACTGTTCGCGGCCGAGGTCTTCCGCATGTACACGCGGTTTGCGGAGCAGAAACGATGGAAAGTTGAAGTCATGTCGATCTCCGAATCGGGCGTGCACGGCTACAAGGAAGTGATCGCGATCATTGAAGGCGATCGGGTGTACTCGCAGCTGAAGTGGGAGTCGGGCGTGCATCGGGTGCAGCGCGTGCCGGCAACGGAGACACAGGGACGTGTGCATACGTCCGCGATCACCGTCGCCGTGCTTCCTGAGGCGGAAGACGTGGACATCAAGATCGAAGCGAAGGACATCCGCATCGACACGTTCTGCTCCTCGGGGCCGGGAGGCCAGTCGGTGAACACGACGTACTCAGCCGTGCGCATCACGCATTTGCCCACGGGGACGGTAGTGAGTTGCCAGGATGAAAAATCGCAGATCAAGAATCGCGAAAAGGGTATGCGCGTTTTGCGGTCCCGGCTTTACGAAATGGAGATGGAGAAGCAGCAAGCCGAACTGGCCAAGGAACGCAAATCGATGGTGGGCTCGGGCGATCGCAGCGAGAAGATCCGTACCTACAACTTCCCGCAGAACCGCCTGACGGATCACAGGATCGGCCTCACCCTGCACCAGCTCGACCTGATCATGGACGGACGTCTGCAGCCGATTGTGGACGCGCTGATTACGCACTACCAGGCTGAACAACTCAAAGGCGACAGCGCGGCCGCGTAATGCGACTTCGCGATCATCTCGATCTTGCCGAAGCGCAGCTGAGCGCAGGGCCTCATGCGGACCGGGCCCGACGTGATTCCGAGACGCTTCTGCTGCACTTGACCGGGAAAGATCGCGCCTGGCTCATCGCCCATCGTGATGACGACTTCGGCGGATGCACTGCGGTTCATTATGCCGGGCTCGTCGATCGCCGCGCCAAGGGAGAGCCTATCCAATACATCACCGGGGAGTGCGAGTTTTACGGCTTACCCTTTCGCGTCACGCCCGACGTGCTGATTCCCCGGCCAGAAACGGAACACCTGGTGGAGAAAGTCGGCGAATTCGCTCCCCGGTTTCGCGCACCGCGCATCCTTGACGTTGGCACCGGATCGGGTTGTATCGCGATCAGCATTGCCCACGACTGGGGGGATGCCGATATCACCGCCGTCGATATCTCCGATCGCGCACTCGAAATTGCTCGAGGAAATGCGAAGCGGATCGGTTTTGCCGAACATATCCGCTTCCTTCAGGGCGATCTTCTCGCGCCGGTTGCGGGGAAGCGATTCGAGATTATCGTCTCCAATCCGCCCTATGTTCCCAACACTGATCGCGCCCTGATTGCGGTGGAGGTCCGCGAATATGAACCCGCGGTTGCGCTCTTTGCCGGCGCCGACAGCGTGGACGGCCTCGACATTTACCGCCGCCTCATTCCTGCTGCGTTCGATGCTCTTGTTCCCGGCGGCTTCATCGCGCTCGAGATTGGATTCACGCAGGCCGACTCGGTGCGGGCGCTTCTCTCCGCGAGGGGATTCACTGCGATCGAAACCACTCCCGATCTGCAAGGCATTCCCCGCGTCCTCACGGCGCAACGACCATGAACATCTTCGAGCGGACCAGCATGTGTGTTCCGATCCCTGACACTTGATCCCTGTCCGCTGATTTATGCTTTTCTGCGGAAAGGATTCCTGATCATGCCCGCTTCAAAAGGATTCGCAGCCAGCAACGCGCATTCGCCGCTGGCGCCTTACAATTTTTCGCGCCGCGAGCCCGGCCCCACCGAGATCACCGTCGACATTCTTTTTTGCGGCGTCTGCCACTCTGACTTGCACATGGCCCGCAATGAATGGGGCAACGCCATTTATCCCATGGTTCCAGGCCACGAGATCGTCGGCCACGTTTCCGCCACGGGCAAATCGGTAAAGAAATTCAAGACCGGAGATATTGCAGCCATTGGCGTCATCATCGATTCGTGCCGTCACTGCCCTCCATGCGAGCGCGGCGAAGAGCATTTCTGCGACGAGGGCTCCACGCTGACCTACGCGGCCAAGGATCGCGTGGACGGCTCGATCACCATGGGCGGCTATTCATCCAACTATGTTGTCGACGAGCGCTTCGCACACACCGTTCCATCGAATCTGGACCTCGCCGCGGTGGCGCCGCTGCTGTGCGCCGGCATCACGACCTACTCGCCGCTGCGCCACTGGAAGGCCGGCCCGGGCAAGAAGGTGGGGATCGTGGGACTCGGCGGACTGGGGCACATGGGCCTCAAGTTCGCCCACTCGTTCGGCGCGCATGCGGTTCAGTTCACCACGTCGCCCAGGAAGAAGGCCGACGCGCTCAAACTAGGCGCCAATGAAGTGATCGTGTCCACCGATCCCGCGGCGATGAAGGCGCACACCAAGACTTTCGATTTCATCCTCGACACGGTGTCGGCGCCGCACTCTCTCGATCCGTATCTGTCTTTGCTGAAACAGGACGGCACCATGACCCTGGTCGGCTTGCCTGAGCAGGCGCCCGAGTTCGCTGTCTTCAGCCTGATCGCGCGCCGCGCATCGGTGGCCGGATCGATGATCGGGGGCATGGTGGAGACGCAGGAGATGCTCGACTACTGCGGCAAGCATGGCATCACGGCCGACGTCGAAGTGATTCCCATCCAGAAAGTCAACGAGGCCTTTGAGCGCCTGCTCAAACAGGACGTGAAATATCGCTTCGTCATCGACATGAGCTCGCTGAAGTAATGCTCGCGGAGTCGATCGGGAGCTGGCGATTCCATCCTGAACGCATTTTGGCGCGGAACTTCCTCGGTCCCGCGCCAATGCAGTGCCTGCTTCGGAATCAGCTGAACAGGTCCTTCATCTTGTCGAGCAAGCCGGGCGACGTCGGCTTGTTCTCCACGGTCAGCGATTCGGCGAGTTGCGCCACCAGGTCGCGCTGCGCGCGGCTCAGCTTCTTCGGGATTTGCACCATCACCTTAACGATCAGGTCGCCGCGGCCTTTCTCGTTCAGGTGCGGAACGCCACGCGCCCGCACGCGGAGTTCTTTTCCGCTCTGGGTGCCCTCGGGAATCTTGAGGCTCACCGGGCCGTCCATCGCGCCGATTTCGATCTCGGCGCCGAGCGCCGCCTGCGGAAAGCTGATGGGAATGACGCAGTGCAAGTCGTATCCGTTGCGCTCGAAGAAATCATGCGGCCGCACCGAAAGCACGACATAGAGGTCGCCGCTCGGGCCGCCGGATCGTCCCGCATCGCCTTCGCCGCCGAACCGGATTCGCGTGCCTTCATCGACGCCCGGGGGCACTTTCACGGTCATCTTGATTTCCCGCGTGATGCGCGTTTCGCCGCGGCAGGTCGCGCACGGATCGCTCACGATGCTGCCCATGCCTCCGCACGCGCTGCAGGTTCTGGCCACCGAGAAGAAACCCTGCTGGTAGCGCACCTGACCGCGCCCATGGCATTGCGGGCACATGCTCGGCCCGCGCCCTGACGCGCTGCCGCTTCCCTTGCAGGTCTCGCACATCTCGAAGCGGCGCACTCTGATCTCGGTTTCTTTCCCGAAGATCGCATCCTCGAAATCGATGGCCATGTCGTAGCGCAGATCCTCGCCGCGCCGTTGCCGCGATTGCCGCTGCGCGCCGCCCATGTTGAACATCTCGCCAAACAAGTCGCCAAAGATGTCGCCCAGGTCGACATTCGCGCTGAACCCGCCAAACCCGCCGGGTCCTGCCGCGCCGACTCCCGCATGGCCGAAACGGTCGTATGCTGCGCGTTTATCCGCGTCGCTCAGCACCTGGTAGGCCTCGCTTGCTTCTTTGAACTTCTCTTCCGCCCCGCGGTCTCCCGGATTGCGGTCAGGATGATACTTCAGCGCCTGCTTGCGATAGGCACTCTTCAACTCCTGTTCGCTGGCATCGCGAGAGACGCCCAGCACCTCGTAGTAATCAGCTTTGCTCACGTTTGTCCCGGAACCCATTCTCTAAAAAAATCCCCTGATTCAGTCGTTCGTCTGTTTCGGATTCGATGCCACGCGCACCAGCGCCGGCCGCAGCAGCCGCTCGCGGATTCTGTAGCCGCGCCGGATCTCTTCAGCCACATGCTGGTCGGGCACATCATCGCGCTCCACGGATCCCAGCGCCTCGTGGTGGTGAGGGTCGAACGCTTCGCCAACAGACGCAATCGGCTGCACCTGCATTTGACGCAAAATCTCATCCATTTGCTTCACGATCAGCTCGACCCCGGATCGCAGCTGCTCGGTGGTGCCCGTCGATTTCAGCGCCAGCTCAAAGTTGTCGAGCACGGGCAGGAACTTTTCGACCACGTTGCCGGTGGCAAGATCCTTGAACTCCTGCTTGTCGCGCTCCGCGCGCTTCCGCGCATTCTCAAATTCCGCCTGCAACCTGGCCAGGCGATCAAGCAGCTGATCGCGTTCCCCTTTGAGCTGTTCATAATCCGCCTGGAGCTTCTCCAATTCGGATGAGCTCGCGGACGCAGCTTCGTGTGCTTCCTTCCGTATCTCAGCGATCGATTCGCTGCCTTGCGAACGGGCGTCCGCTTCCGGCGCCTGAACCTGTGTTTCCTCTGCCATGTTTCTTCTTGAACTCCAGGGAGTTTTCTTCATATTCCATTTTAGATTCTGACCGGCAGACGGCGATACCCGCCGCCGCTACGAACCTAACTCATTCCTGTTGTGAGATGTAGACAGCACCCCGTGCGATCATCGCGTGGGCCCTAGTTTGGTGGAAACCCAAAGAGGCGTTCTGACAGACCCGCCACATAGCGCACCGCCTGAATCATCTCCTGGTATTGAATGCGGGTGGGCGCAATGACTGCCACCGTTCCCAGGTTGGACCCGCCCAGCCGCGCCGGCGCGCCGATCAGCACCAGGTCCTGCATGGCCGGGGAAGCCTTGTCGAGCCCCACTACCACGCGCACCTCCTGCTGCCGGCCATCCACGTAGGCGGTCAGCAATTCCACCAGCCTCTGCTTGGCTTCGAGCGCCAGGAGCATCTGGCGCAGGCGCTCGCGATCGGCTTCGACCGCGATCAGGTTTGCCATTCCTTCGACGAAGATCGCGGGGTTCGATTCCCCGCCCTCCAGCGCACCCTTTCGGCAGAGCTCCTCCACATCCTTGAGCATGTTGTGGTAGGCCTCGCGCTCCGCATCCATGCGACGCGCTACTTCGACCCTGATCCGCTCGATCGGCCATCCCCGAAAATTTTCATTCAGATATCGCGCCGCCGTATCCAGGTCAGAAAGCGACAACTCACGATCGAGAGTCAGGGCGCGATCGAGCACCGCTCCGCCCTGTGTGACGAGGACAGCGAGTACGCGCCCGGCCGACAGGCGCGAAAAATGGATGTGTTCGAGAACCTGTGCGGCGGTCGAACTGGCCAGCGCCACGCCCAGCCCTCTCGAAATCAGCGCAAGGACGTGCGACGTGCGTTCGAGGAACTCACTGCCGCTGGATACTCCCGAGAAGCTGTCTTCGATCTGCTCTCTCTGCTCCGCGCTCATGGGCGCTGCTTCGCGTGGCGCGCCGCTCCAGGCCGCCGCACTCTGCCGGCTCACCAGGACATCGGGCCGGGTAATCTGCTCCACGTAGTAGCGAAAAGCTTCGGCTGTCGGCACACGGCCAGCGGAGGTATGGGGCTGATCGAGCAAGCCCGCATCGCCGAGCATGGCCATCACGTTCCGAATGGTCGCCGAGCTCAATCCGTCGCGGTTTGCGAAGGCGTGCGCCACGGCCTGCGATGCCACGGGTTCGCCTGTGGCGATGTATTGTTCAATGATTGCCGTGAGCACCAACCGCTCGCGCGGGCTGATTCGCGTTTGAGTCATCGCGCTCCGTGCCGGGCCGAACTGTAGTCCGAGGCTTCAGAACCCGGCCGAGGTCCCCATTCACTCCCATTACATCAGATGCAGAATTTTCAATTTGGATGGAGTAATCCTCTTTAATCCTAGGGACTTACGCTCTGTGCTGTCAAGGATTCAAGCGGCTGCGCGCATCTCACGGGCAACCCCGCTACTTTCGCTTGTGTTCTCAAAAAACATGGGGTTGCGAAGTCCCGCAAATCCTACATCCGCGAGAGCATGCGTGGCCCTGAGCCCGTCCACGCCCGCAGCCCTGTCCTCGGCCGGCCCGTAGTCAGAGCCACCGGAAAGGTCTTTTGTATGCCGACGGTGATCACCTGGCAAGAAATCGCGCTGCGCTTGATTCTGACCGTTCTCGCCGGCGGCCTGCTCGGGATGGAGCGCAGCCGCACGGGTCACTTTGCCGGCCTGCGGACGACCCTGCTGGTCGCCCTTGCCGCCTCGGTTTCGATGATCCAAATGAACCTGCTGATCCCGACCAATGGAAAGCCGCACGATTCCTATGCTGTGATGGACCTGATGCGCCTTCCGCTCGGCATCCTCACCGGGGTCGGATTTATCGGCGCAGGCGCCATCATCCGCAAGAAAAACGAAATGATTGTCGGGGTCACGACGGCAGCGACGATGTGGTTCGCCACGATCGTCGGCCTCTGCCTTGGAGGCGGCCAGAAGATCCTTGGCGTGGTGGCCGCCGTGCTCGGCTTCCTGGTGCTGTGGGGATTGCGCCGCTTTGAAAATCGCATTGAGAATTACCAGACCGCCGCGCTCAGCCTCACCATCGCCGAAGATCGCATGACGGCAGAGCGCCTGCGCGAGCAGTTGGTGAAAGCGAAGTTCCACGTCAAATCACTTTCCGTGGCGCATCGTGTCAGCGAACACCACAAGAAGTTCGATTGCGACGTGCGCTGGCCATCGTCGGAAGGCGGTCCGGCGGTTCCAAAACTGCTTGCGGAGCTGGAACAGCTTCCCGGCATCATCGAGCTAACATGGAAAGCGATCAGTTCGGCGCCGAGTTAACTTCGCAGTTAACTAGTAAACCTCCTTATGGGCGCATGTAATATCCTGAGTTAGTTCTAGCAGTAACTCCAGGCCTATCCAGGATAACTCGCAATTCGTGGTATGTTGTAGCCTGGTCCGCGACCGCGGGGTTGAAGCTGATCCGGTAAAATGCGTTCGCGTCTGCAACACAACGCGCGATCTGGCCTGCCACGTCATTGTCCGGACCCAGCACCTCGCCACCGCTCTGAACCGCCAGCACCTTGAGAGCAAGATTGGCTGAATCCGCCTGGCTTGCGCTTTTCACGCCTTTCAGATACCCCATGTACGCCGTGTCCCGCATCCCGGCCCCGTTCGACGAATCCTGCGGAGAAACGCTGTACACTGCCATTCGCGATTTCCGCAAACCCGTCGACAGCGCCACGATCGCATCGAAGTAACGCAGTTGATCCTTGTTCGAGAACGAACTGAGCTCCTGCCTCGTCAGCATCGGCCATCCCGGACCAACCCAGATCAGCAGCTTGCGGCCCGGGGCTTTTGCTTCGTTGTCCGCGATCGCTTCCAATTGCCGCACGCTCAACTGAAAGCGCTCCAATGCGCCCTCGCTGCCCATCGCGGAGCTGATGCTGCTCACGCCACCCTTGATCTGGTGCACCACGGCGGCCTCCGCATTCCCATCCATCGTCGCTCTCGGCTGCACGCGAATCCCTGCGTCGCTCAGCAAAACCAGCGCGGTGGGCTGGTTCAGGTGTCCGCCATCCGCTCGCAGAAACTCTTCCACCTGGTCGCGCACAAACGCCACCTGCTGAAACGTCAGATTCAGTGTGTCGATCACCAGGATCACTTCCACCGCGGGATCCGGCTTCACTCGAACGCCATCGAATTCCCGAAACGTCAGGATTTTCTCCGGCTGTCCGTTGTCGAGCACCTTGAAATCCCACGGCCCGAGCCCTGCCACCGGCTTGCCCGAAGCGCCGGCCGCCACTACGTCAAGCTGAATCCGTCCAGCCGCCGCGATCACACTCGCTGCGCCAGGCTTTCGCACCGGCGGCCGCTCCTTCAGCACCGGGTTATCCGGCTGGCTCTGCTGTGCGGCCAGAGCACTCACCATCACGCAAGGCCCCAGCAACATCGCAACACGAATCCAGCCATTCAGCATGAGTCCCCCTGTTCCGATTGCACCGCTCCGAGTCTAATCTCAGCAGTTCCCGAAGGCATAATGTTAGCTGTGCCTCACCGGAAGCATCTGCGTGCGTTCCCTCGTGGTCGCCGTGTTGCACAACTTCTCGCTCTCACCCTGTCTCTCGCAGACGCTCTGCCCCTCTCCGCTCAGAACCAGTCAGCTTCGCCGAATTCCTTCGACACCGCTGCGTGGCTCCATGAAACCCAGCAGTGGCGCGCCCAGCGGGCAGCGGATCTCTCCGCGCCCAATGGACCGCTTTCTGTCGCGGATGTTGAGTGGCTCAAGACCGGCGTAAACAGCATTGGCGCCGCCGCGGGCAACGGCCTTCAGATCGCTCACGCTCCGGACCACATCGGGCTTCTCACGGTCAGCGGAAAGTTGCCAGGTAACGCGATCGTGCAGCTTCTTGCGCCGCCGGGCGGGTTTCCTGCCGATCTCGAAATCGACGGCAAGCCCGCCCGCGAAGGCCCGCTGGACGCCGGGGATCAGCATCCCTCTGTGATCACGTGGCACGGCCTTTCGCTTGCTGTCGTCGGCCGCGGCGATCGCTTTGCGCTTCGCATCAACGATGCGGACGCGGCGAACCGCAGCGGCTTTCACGGCCTGCGGTGGTTTCCCGCCAATCCCGAATTTCGCGTGAACGCACGCTGGATTCCGAACCCTCCGCGGCAGGTGGAAAAGATCCCTACGGCCCTCGGCACCAAGATCGAGATGCCCGCGCCGGGCGTCGCCGAGTTCCTGCTGGATGGCAAGGTCGTTGTGCTGGAGGCGGTGATCGAGGGCGGCGACACCAGCAAGCTGTTGTTCATCCTCAGCGACAAAACGGGTCCAGCAGCCACGAACGCCGGAGGCCGCTACCTCACCACCGATTTGCCCGATCACGGACTCGACAAGCCCGGCAACCTGGTCCTCGATCTCAACCGGCTGTCGAATCCGCCCTGCGCTTACACGCAATCCGCGACCTGCGCTATGCCGCCGGAGAGGAGCCGGCTTCCGATCGAGATCGAAGCCGGCGAGCTTCGCTATCTGCGCTGAAGCGCAGGTGCGGTTTGTGCCTCGCGACGCGCTGAGGCACACGAATCCGCGCCTCATTTTGCAGTGTGGAAATCAGATGGATGGTGTTCCGGACGCTCTAACGCGCCCGCTGCTGGCCCGCGCCCGCGCGGCGGTTCTGTTGCAGGACCCGCTGGGCATACCGTGCCGAGGGATCTTCGCCCGCTTCGAAGAAGATCGGCATGCCATTCTCGTCGCGGTAAGGCGCCAGGAACTTCATGCCTGAATCCCTCTGCGCGTCCTTCTGCTTCGCGGCACGGCGCAGGTCGAAACCCACAAATGCCAACAGCGGCAAGGTGATCAGAAGAAAGCCAAAAATCCCCATATGATCCGTCAGAGCCGAGGGGATGATGAACGATATCGCTTGGTGCATAGGCGTCACTCCAACATCGCTTGATCGGCCGCCCCGGGCCGCGCATCAACGACAAAGGCATCAAGGCCGCCGTTCTCCACGGAGCCAGATACCGCACAACAGAAACCAATTCGGGATTGCGTTCCTTATTCTTCGGTACCGTCCCGCTTAACTTCAATGGAGCTTTGGGGTCATTCGGCGTCCCCATAGTTACGCAGGTAATTAGACAAAACGGATGTTGAAGCCGGTTTCCTTTCATTCCTGGCGTTCACCGCGACCGGCGCGAAGCGGTTTGAGACTGCATGCGACCCCAGACGGAGCGGCCTGCATCGCCCAAATTCACATTCCGTTCATCTCTTATTCATCTGCCCCGTATATCCCTGTTTCAAGCCGATTTCTGCGTTGTCCCCCACTCGAACGGCACTGTTTTCCACCCCACTGGAGCTTCCCATGGCCGATATGGCAACCACCGCAGGCGCCCCGCCTAGAGGGGCATCTCTCCTCGACAAGAAAACACACAAGTTTCCCGCATGGATCAGCGGGGCCATCGTCCTGGTCGCGCTCGCCGGCGGGCTGGGCTACATCGGATTCCACGTAGCAGGCGACCTGAGCCGCGTGACGACGACGAGCTTTTGGGCGTACATGCTGCTGTTCGTCGCCCTGCTGATCGCGCTCGCTTTCGAGTTCGTCAACGGCTTCCATGACACGGCCAACGCCGTTGCGACCGTCATCTACACTCACTCCCTGGAACCCAACCTTGCTGTCGTCTGGTCTGGCCTCTGCAATCTTCTCGGTGTCCTCACATCGGCCGGAGCCGTCGCGTTCACGATCATCACGCTGCTGCCGGTGGAGCTGATCCTGAAGGTCAGCTCCGGGGCCGGCTTCGCCATGGTGTTCGCGCTGCTGATCGCCGCCATCCTCTGGAACCTCGGGACCTGGTACCTCGGCCTGCCCGCTTCGAGCACTCACACGATGACCGGCTCGATCATCGGCGTGGGTGTCGCCAACCAGCTCATCAACGGCACCGGCGGGACATCGGGAGTGGACTGGGAACAAGCCGGAAAGGTCTTCAAAGTCCTGCTCATTTCGCCTCTGGTAGGCTTCGGCGCTGCCGCCTTGCTGATGCTCTATGCCAAGTATGGTGTCAAGCATCCCTTCTTCCGCATCGCTGTTGGGCTGTTTGGCGGAGCGGTTGGCTGGACCATCTCGAGCCTCAACTTTTCTTCATGGATGATCAACGCGTCGATCGCCGTGGTTGCCGGCGTGGTGGTCGTGCTGGCTTCAGGCTGGCTCGCCAACTACCCAGCGATCTTTGAAGCGCCCAAGGACAACACGCCTCCGCCGCTACCGGTTCGCGCGCTGCTCATTCTTACCTGCACCGGCGTGAGCTTTTCGCACGGATCGAACGACGGCCAGAAGGGGATGGGCCTTATCATGCTGATCCTGATCGGCACGGTGCCCACCGCGTATGCGCTTAATCACGCCGTAACCAACCGCGACATGCAGCAGTTCATCACGGCTTCAGAGCGAGCGGTGGCGGTTGTGGATTCGCGCGTTGACAAAAATGCGATCATGGGCGGCGATCCGCGCACCGAACTCACCGAATATCTACGCACGAAGAAGCTCGAGCCCGCGACCATGACCGCGTTGCGCGAATCGATTCGCGATCTGGAAGGCGACGTACGCGCCTACGGCGATTACAAGAGCGTGCCGCCCAACCAGCAGAGCAACGTCCGCAACGACATGTACGTGACCAGCGAAACGCTCCGCGTGATGGCCAAGTCGAAGAACCCAACGTTCACGCCCGCCGAAGCGGCAGCGCTCAACAGCTACAAGAGCCAGGTGGACAAGGCCACGAAGTTCATTCCACCCTGGGTGAAGGTTGCCGTTGCGCTCGCGCTCGGCCTTGGCACCATGGTGGGTTGGAAGCGGATCGTCGTGACCGTCGGCGAGAAAATCGGGAAGGAGCACCTGACCTACGCGCAGGGCGCCTGCGCCGAACTGATTGCCATGGCCACCATTTTCGCAGCCGACAACTTCGGCTTGCCGGTGAGCACAACGCACGTGCTGAGCTCGGGCGTCGCCGGCACCATGGCCGCTAATCGGAGCGGATTGGAGATGTCGACGATCCGCAACATCGCAGCGGCGTGGGTCTTCACGCTGCCGGCCGCGGCCGTCCTGTCAGGAGTGCTTTTCTACCTGTTCTCTCTGATTTCGCACTAAGCTTGGCTGCTCAAACTCGCGAAGCCGGGCGTCCGAATGGATCGGACGCCCTCTTTTTTTTGCGGCTCGTCCTGGAAGGGCGGACCCGGTCACAAGTTTCAACGCAGCGAGACGGGTCTATTCTGCTGCCGTCTCGAGCGCGGCGGTGCGTGCGCCCTGCGCGGTGGCCTTCATCAGCGCCACATAGACGGTTCCCGCCGTAAAGAACCCGACGAACCATGCGTAGTCGTACAGGAAATGGAGCGGCTTGAAGAAGAGGCCGACGAGGGCGAGGCCGACGCCGAGCGCCAGCGCAAGAATCGCGCGCGGGTTCACGCCCCTGGTGTAGTGATATGCGCCTTCGCGATGGTAGAGCGAGTTGACATCGAGTTCGGTGTGGCGGATGAGGAAGTAGTCGGAGACCATGATGCCGGCGACGGGTCCGAGCAGGCCGCTGTAGCCGACCAGCCAGCCAAAGATGTAGGCATCCGGCGTGGAAAGGAAATGCCACGGGCACATGGCGAGGCCGAGAAATCCGGTGATGAGGCCGCCGGTGCGGAAGCTGATCAAGCGCGGATAGAGGTTAGAAAAATCATTCGACGGCGAGACGACGTTGGCGCCGATGTTCACGTTCATGGTCGCCACAAGGATCGCGATCATGGCGATGAAAGCGACGACCGGCTGGTGAAACATTCCGATCAGGAGCACGGGGTTCCAGATGGGGTGGCCGAAGAGCACGGTCGAAGCGGAGGTGACCGAGATGCCGACGAAGGTGTAGAGGGTCATGGCGACGGGGAGCCCGAAGGCCTGTCCCCAGGACTGCGCATGTTGCGATTTGGAGTAGCGCGTGAAGTCGGGAATGTTGAGGGCGAGCGTGGCCCAGTAGCCCACCATGGCGGTCAGCGAGGGAAAGAAGACGGCCAGAAACGCGCTGGTTGAATGGAACTGCGACGGGGTGGAGAGCATGGTGCCGAAACTGCCCGCCTTGGCGCGCACCCAGATCATGAGGAGCGCGGCCATGATGAACATGAAGGGCGCTCCGAAGGCCTGGAGGTGGCGGATGGACTCGACGCCGCGCCAGACGACGATCATGTTGAGCAGCCAGAAAAGCAGGAAGCTGGCCCAGAGCACCGCGCTGACTCCGGCCAGTGAAGGCCAGATGACGACGAGCATCGAGTCGATGGCCTGGCCGCCGATCCAGGATTGAATGCCGAACCAGCCACAGGCCACGATGGCGCGCAGGATGGCGGGAAGATTGGCGCCGCGAACGCCGAAGGGAGCGCGGATGAAGACCGGGAACGGAATGCCGTACTTTGCGCCGGCATGTGCGTTGAGCAGCATGGGGACGAGCACGATGAGGTTGCCGAGGAGCACCGTGCCGAGTGCCTGTTTCCAGTTCATGCCGTTGGCGATGAGGGAAGAGGCGAGCTGGTAGGTAGTGATCTCCATCGACATGGAGAACCAGAGGGCGATGTAGTTGTACATCGTCCAGGTGCGCCGTTCGGGCGGGGTGGGGCGGAGGTCGGAGTTGGATAGAGATGGATCGTTGACGGACAAAGTGCGGTCTCCGCGTGGAGATACTTATACAGGAATGGCAAAGGATAAGGCGATAAGGAAAGTGGGCTTTCAATCGCCAAGGATTTGCAGTTCCGATGCGCTGCGGCGTGTGGGCACGGCGCAGAGACCGACCGAGAGCGTAATCGTCATTGGAGCAGCACTTAAGTAATTTTCAGGCGGCGCGGTTGATGGCTACAATTGCAAAATCCCTGGATTCGCAGATCTCGTCAATTTTGCTCAAGCACCGGAACGAAGATGCTCGCAGGGTAGCAAACGAAGATTGCGGGCAATTCGGTCTCACAGTCGCCAAAGGCGATTCTTTTTTTCAACGAGAGACGAAAGGATCAGAAATGCAGGGACCCGCTGAGAAACAAAACCCGGAATCGATGATCGGGAAAACGATCGTGGTGAAGGGTGAGATTATTGCTTCCGCTCCTCTCTATGTGTATGGGCGCATTGAAGGCTCGATCAACGCACCCGAGCAGCGCGTGACCATAGCGAAGGAGGGTAAGGTGAAGGCCAGTGTCAGCGCGCGCGAAATCGTGGTGATGGGCGACGCTCGCGGCAAACTCGATGGCAGTTCTCGCGTGGAGATTCGCAGTGATGGCTCACTGACCGGCGACCTGGTTACAGAACGGATCAGCATTGAGGAAGGCGCGATCCTCAAGGGCACCATTCACGTGAGGACGCCAAAGGAAGCAGACCGCGTGGAAGCACGAAAGGAACCGGAGGCCGCGCGGGAGCCGCAGGAAGCCGAGGATCCAGTTGAAGCGGAATTCGATGGCGAGGAGTTGGAAGCTACCGCAGTGTCGTAGGGGTGGTTGCATCGCTCGGAGCTAAAGTGTCCGCGTGTTCTGGCACGACTGATGTTCACCCCACCGACGAAGACCTGTCGGTGGGGACCCCGATGACCACCCCACCGTAACATCGAATGCGGACCGAACTTATTTCCAGGCGCCACCACGGGCGGCACGGCGCAGGTATTGGCCGCGGCCGGGCGTGCCGATGAATTCGCCCTTCGACACGATGAGTTCGCCGCGCGAATAGACGTCGCGGGCGTTGCCCTTGACCTTGAATCCTTCGAACATGGAGTAGTCGACGCGCATATGATGCGTGGCGGCGGAAATGGTGTGGGCGGCCGCGGGATCCCAGAGCACAATGTCGGCGTCGCTGCCGGGCTTGAGCGCGCCTTTCCTGGGGTACATGCCGAAGATGCGCGCCGGCGCGGTCGAAACGAGTTCGACGAAGCGGTTGATGGAGAAGTTGCCCTTGCCCACGCCGTGGTGATGCAAAAGCTGAAGGCGGTTTTCGATGCCAGGGCCGCCGTTGGGAATCTTGGTGAAGTCATCCTTGCCCAGCGATTTTTGATCTTCAAAACAAAACGGGCAGTGGTCGGTGGAGACGACCTGAAGGTTGTCTTTGCGCAGACCTTCCCACAGCTTGGGCTGATTCTTCTTTTCGCGCAGCGGCGGCGTGAAGACGTATTTGGCGCCCTCCCAGCCTTTGTCCTGCATGTTGTCTTCGATGGAGAGCAACAGATATTGGGGGCAGGTTTCGGCGAAGGCAGGCAAGCCGCGGTCACGCGCTTCGCGGACCTGGTTCAACGCGTCCTCGCTGGACAGATGCACGATGTAGACGGGCACGCCGGCCATCTCGGCCATGGCAATCGCGCGATGGACGGCCTCGGCTTCGGCGCGCGTGGGCCTCGTGAGCGCGTGATGGATGGGCGCGGTCTTGCCTTCGGCCAGGGCGCGCTGCACGATGACGTCAATCACCGATCCGTTCTCGGCATGCATGCAGATCAGGGCGCCGTTGTTCGCGGTCTGACGCATGGCCTTGAAGATGGTGGCGTCGTCGACCATGAGGACGTTGGGATAGGCCATGAACAGCTTGAAACTCGCCACGCCCTCGCGCACCATGTCATCCATGTCCTCGAGGCCGGCGTCGGGCAGGTCGGTGACGATCATGTGCAGGCCGTAGTCGATGCAGGCCTTGCCTTCCGCCTTCTTCCACCAGGTATCGAGCGCGGTTCGCATTTTGGTGCCGCGCGCCTGGATGGCAAAGTCGACAATGGTGGTGGTCCCACCAATCGCGGCAGCCCGGGTGCCGGTCAGGAAGTCATCGGCGGAGTTGGTGCCACCGAACGGCATGTCGAGATGCGTGTGCGCATCGATGCCGCCAGGCAGTAGCAGCAGACCCGTCGCGTCGACGATAGTCTCGGCCGCGCTGGTAGGAATGCCACGGCGCATTTCCTTGATGACTCCGCCGGTAATCAGCAGATCGGCCTTGGTGGTGGCGTCGGCATTGACGACGGTGCCGTTCTGAATGAGGGTCGTTGGCATGAATTAGCGAGTCAGCGAGTTAGCAAGTCAGCAAGTTGGCGGAGTTAGCGGGTTAGCGGGGTCAACGGAGTTGGCGAGTTCCATTGAAAGTTCATGAGCGTTGCGGTTCGGGCGTGGCGCACTCGGCGCCGCGCGTGCGTTCGTCCCAAGTCTGAGCCGGCAGGCCGGTTTCCACGGACACCATCGTAATGCAGTCGTCCACCGGACACACCAGCGAGCACAGGTTGCATCCGACACACTCGGTTTCGTCGACACGGGGAATGCGCGCGAGCGGCGTTGGATAGGGTCCATTCGGCGCGAAGGCTGCCTCGCGTTCTTTGCGCGAAACGGGGGTGACGGAAATGGCTTGGCGGCTCTGCGCCTCGATCTGCGCGGGTGTCGCGTGCTGAGCGGCATGCCCATCGGCCGCCACGTTGACGCGGTCGAGATGAATGCATTGATGAGCGCCATCCCAGCAGGCAATGTGGCACAGGTCGCAGCCAATGCATTTCTGCTCGTCGATGCGCGCGACAATCTTGTAATTCAGATTGAGATTCTTCCACTCGGTCACGCGATGGAGCGAAGCGCCGCGGAAGTCGTCGAGCGTGTTGAAGCCCTTGGAGCGCATCCAATCTTCAAGGCCTTCGGCCATGTCTTCGACGATGCGATAGCCATAGTGCATCACCGCGGTGCACACCTGCACGGTGCCGCATCCGAGCAGGAAAAACTCCGCTGCGTCGCGCCACGTTTCGATGCCGCCAATTCCGCTCATCGGCAGTGCAGCCTCGGGGTCGCCCATGACCTGCTGCACCATGTTGAGCGCGATGGGCTTCACGGCCGGGCCACAATAGCCGCCGTGCGTGGTTTTGCCGTCCACGTTGGGCCGCGGCACCAGCGTATCGAGGTCGATGCCGGTGATGGAGTTGATGGTATTGATTGCGGAAAGGCCGTCGGCGCCCCCGCGCCTGGCCGCGCGCGCCACGGTGCGGATGTCGGTGATGTTGGGTGTGAGCTTGACCAGCACGGGCGTGCGCGCTTTCTCCTTCACCCACGCGGTGATCATTTCGGTGTACTCGGGAACCTGTCCGACTGCCGAGCCCATGCCGCGCTCGCTCATGCCGTGCGGGCATCCAAAGTTGAGCTCGAGGCCATCGGCGCCGGAATCTTCAGAGCGCGCGACGATGTCGTGCCATGCCTCGCGATTCGACGCAACCATCAACGATGCAATGATGGCGTGATGCGGATAGCGTTTTTTCACCTCGGCGATTTCGCGCAGGTTGATCTCGATGCTGCGGTCGCTGATGAGCTCGATGTTGTTGAAGCCCATCATCCTGTGCGACTGCCAGTCAACCGAGGAATAACGCGAGGTCACATTGGTGATCGGCTCGCCGATGGTCTTCCACACCGCGCCGCCCCAGCCGGCATCGAATGCGCGCATGACCTGTTCGCCGCAATTGGTGGGGGGCGCCGATGCCAGCCAGAACGGGTTTGGCGAGTTGATCTTGCCGGCGAAGTTGCGCACGCGGATATCAGGCATAATGCGCCTCCGCAATCTTGATCATGGCCAGCGCGGACCGCTTGCCGTCGGCGACCGCATCGACCACCTCGCGGCCGCCGTTGACGCAGTCTCCGCCGGCAAAGTAGCGGCGATTGGCTGTCTGACCGGTGGCGCGCTCGGCCACGATTTTGCCGTCGCGCATTTCGATCTTGCGCTCATCGCCGATCAGTTGCATGACGGGCGACTGGCCGATGGCCGGCACGATCAGGTGGCAGGCAATGGTGAATTGCGAATCGGGGATGGGCAGCAGCTTGCGATCGACTTCGCGCAC
>Ga0209579_10000172_pt1 | contig 96146 bp, 101 predicted proteins | sample Coa_R1_2_FD_187152 | JGI IMG/M metagenome (GOLD analysis project Ga0209579, IMG submission 187152) | Surface soil microbial communities from Centralia Pennsylvania, which are recovering from an underground coalmine fire - Coalmine... | ecosystem: Environmental > Terrestrial > Soil >... | reverse complement strand
ACCGATTATGTGGTGATCGGCGCCGACGCCGGCTCCAAGGCGGCGCGCGCCGCGGCGCTCGGGGTCGCGACGCTCGACGAGGCGCAGTGGCTGGAGCTGGCCGGCCTCGCCGACGCCGCGCCCTGATCCGAGGCACGCATGGCGCGGCCGGACGATCTCCTCGACCGCTTCAGGGTCGACCCGGCCGCGGTGGGGTCTGTTGGGGAATCGCCGAAACTCCGGCCCGAGCCGGCCCTCGTCGTGGGCATTGCCGGTGGCGAGCAGGCCCTGCCGCGGCTCGACCCGGCGCGCGCGGCGGGCGCGCCGGAGGCGCGGGCGCCGGCCAGCCGGCAGCGGGGCGCGCTGTTGGGCGTCGTCGGCTCGCTCGCGCTGCATCTGCTGCCGCTGATCCTGCTCATGGATTTGACGCCGGCGCCGGCCGCGCTGCCTGCCGCGATCCCGGTGCAGCTCGTCGTCGAGCCGCCGCCGGCGCCCAAGCCACCGCCGGCCCCCAAGCCCGAGGCGCGCAAGCCGCCGCCGGGGCGGCTCGCCTCGGACGATTTCGGCGAGACGGCGCCGCCCGACAAGCCGCCGGCCACGGCGCCGCCGGCCGCCGCCGGCGAAGCGGAAAAGCTGGTCGCCGTGATGCCGCCGCTGCCGGACGCACCGGCGGCGCCCGCCGAGCCGGTGCCGACGCCGGCCGCCAAGCCGCCGCCGAAACACATGGTCGTGGCGCGGCTCGCGCCCAACCGCGAGCCCGCGCCGCTTCGCGCGCGCTTTCCCGGGCCGGCGGCGACGCGCGACGAATACCTCGCCTACTGCATGTCGCTGATCCGGCGCTATTACGATATGCTGCCGCAATCGTTCCTCGCCGGCCGCCGCGGCAATACCGTGCTGTCGCTGGTGGTGCTCGACGACGGCACGATCGCGCGCGTCGCGGTCGCCCGCAGCTCGGGCTACCCGGACATCGACAGCCGGGTCGAACAGATGGTCGCCGCGGTGCGGCGCTTCCCGCCGCTGCCGCAATGGATCCAGGGGCCGCGCATCACGCTGAATTATTCCCAGTCCTTCCCCGACGGACTGATCCGGCAATAAGCGGCTGAGCGGATAGGATCTCGCGGGTGCCAGTGGACGATCTTATTGAACGCTCCCCGGCTCGCCCGCCGGATAGACCGCCGGACCGCTCCCCGGCTCGCCCTACCGCGCCGTTCGAGATTGCCGGGGCGGGCGGCGCGGCGCCCGAGGGCGGGCACCCGGCGCTGGTCTGCGCCTGGGCGCCGTTCCCGGTCGAGTTCGGCGGCAGCTGGTGGCTCGATCCGGCGGCGGCCGCCGGCACCGTCGAGCCCGAAACGGCGCTTGCCTTTGGCTGGGCCCCCTTTCCGGTCGAATTCGGGCAAACCTGGTGGCTCGACCCCAAGGGCGCGGCGGAGCCCGAACAGTCGCCGCCGCCGGTGCTGCAGCGCGGCTCGCGGTGGGGGCTCGTCGGTTCGCTCGGGGTGCACCTCCTGCCGCTGCTCCTGCTGCTCGGCGGCACCACCGCGCCGGCCGAGCTCGCCGGGGCGATCCCGGTGCAGCTGGTGATCGAGCGGCCGGCGGTGGAGAGCTTTGTCGAAACGCCGCTCGAAGCGGCGAAGAGCGCGCTGCCGCCGGCTGGGACGCCACCGGCCGAGACGCCGCCCGAGACAAAAGTCGCCACCGTGCCGCCCAAACCCGCCGCGCCGCCGGAACCGCCGCCAAAGCCAGTCGCGATCCCGCCGCTGAAGCCCAGCCCGCCAAAGCCCAGCCCGCCAAAGCCCAGCCCGCCACAGCCCAGCCCGCCAAAACCCCGGGCGGAGCCTAATCCGCCGCACGAGGCCCCGCCGCACGAGGCCCCGCCGCACGAGGCCCCGCCGCGCGAGGCGGCGCCGGCGCCCGCGGCGCGCCAGCCGGAGCAGACGGCGAGCGTGGCGCCCTCGGTCGCATCGGTGGCGCCGACCGCCGCCGGCGACACCGGCAACGGCAACTATCTCGACTACCTCGTCACCCTGACCCGGCGTCACGCAGACATGCTGACGGCCGCCTTCCTCGCCGGGCGCCGCGGCGAGACGGTGCTGTCGGTCGTCGTCCTCGCCGACGGCACGATCGGCAGCATCGCGATCAAGCGCAGCTCGGGCTATCCCGACATCGACGCGCGGATCCAGCAGATGGTTGCCGCGGTCGGCCGCTTTCCGCCGCCGCCGGCGCGCTTCCAGGGCCCCGACCTCGCCCTCGATTTCAAGCTGATCTTCCCGGACGCGTTCCAGTAGGAGGGCGAGCCGCCGCCGGTCAGCCGGCGCCCAGCCAGTCGAGCGCGGCGCGCAGCCGCACGACCTCGCCGACGACGACGAGCGTCGGCGGCTCGATGCCGGCCGCAGCGGCGTCGCCCGCGGCCTCGGCCAGCGTCGACACCAGCACGCGCTGCCCGGCGGTCGTTGCCTTGCTGACGACCGCGACGGGTTCGTCCGGCCGCCTGCCGGCCGCGATCAGCCGCGCCGCGATGCGCCCGAAATGCGGCAGGCCCATGTAGAAGACGAGGACCGGCGAGCCTTTGGCGACCGCCTCCCAGTCGACGCCCTGCGGCACCCCGCCGCTGCGGTCGTGGCCGCTGAGAAGGGTGACGGCCGAGCCGTGATCGCGGTGGGTCAAGGGGATGCCGGCATAGGCGAGCCCGCCGATCCCGGCGGTGATCCCCGGCACGATGCGGAACGGCACGCGCGCCGCCGCCAGCGCCATCCCCTCTTCGGCGCCCCGGCCGAAGACGCAGGGGTCGCCGCCCTTGAGGCGCAGCACGCGGCGGCCGCCCCGCGCCAGCGCGATCAGCCGGGCCGAGATGTCGGGCTGGCTCGGCGACGGCCGGCCGCCGCGCTTGCCGGCATAGTCGAGCGTGGCGCCGGGCCGCGCCAGCGCCAGGATGCGCGGATCGACCAGCGCGTCGTAGACGACGTTGTCGGCTTGCTCCAGGGCATGGAGCGCCAACGCGGTCAGGAGGCCGGGGTCGCCCGGCCCGGCCCCGACCAGCCAGACGCTGCCTGGGCGGAACTCGGGCAATTGGAGACGCGCGCCGTCGATCATCCGGGCAACGTACACAAAGGCCGCGCCGCGGGGTAGGTCAGCACGGCGATTCAACCAGGGCGAAAGTTGCTCTAAGATCGCGCGATGGCAGGGGACGCACAGGCGCCGTTGCGCCGCGGCTGGACCACCGGCGCCTGCGCCGTGGCGGCGGCGCGCGCTGCCTTCAGCGCGCTCCTGACCGGCCGCTTCCCCGATCCCGTCACGATCCGCCTGCCGCGCGGCCAGGCCCCGCGATTCGCGCTGGCGCTGGCCGAGCGGCGGGACGGCGTCGCGCGCGCCGGCATCCTCAAGGACGCCGGCGACGACCCCGACGTGACGCATGGCGCGCTGATCGTCGCCGAGCTCGCCTGGGGGACGCCCGGCAGCGGCATCCGCTTCCGCGCCGGCGCCGGGGTCGGCACCGTGACGCGGCCCGGCCTGCCGCTCGCGGTCGGCGAGCCGGCGATCAACCCGGCGCCGCGCGCGATGATCGCAGCGGCGCTCGCCGATGTCGCCGAAGCGAACGGCGCGCCGCCGCCGGACCTCGTCGTGACGATCGCGATCCCGGGCGGCGAAGCGCTCGCCGAGCGGACGATGAACGCCCGCCTCGGCATTATCGGCGGCCTCTCGGTGCTCGGCACCACCGGGGTCGTCGTGCCGTATTCCTGCGCCTCGTGGATCCACGCGATCCACCGCGGCATCGACGTCGCGCGCGCCGCCGGGCTCGAGCATATCGCGGCGGCCACCGGCACGACCTCGGAACGCGCGGTGCAGCGTCTCTACTCGCTCTCTGACCAGGCGCTCATCGACATGGGCGACTTTGCCGGCGGCACCCTCAAATACCTGCGCCGCCACCCGGTGAGGCGGCTGACGGTGGCGGGCGGCTTCGCCAAGCTCGCCAAGCTGGCGCAGGGTAATCTCGACCTGCATTCGAGCCGCAGCCGGCTCGACGGCGACGCGCTCGCCGGCCTTCTCGCGGCGGTCGGCGGCGGCCCCGTCGCGGTTGCCGCGGCGCGGCGCGGGGAGAGCGCGGCGGCGGTCCTCGACAGTGCCGGCGAGCATCGCGCGGCGCTCGCCGCGGCGGTGGCGCGGCAGGCGCGCGAGGTGGCGCTGGCGACGCTCTCGGGCGACATTGGGGTCGAGGTCGCGGTGGTTGGCCGGGACGGCGATATTCTCGCCCGCAGCGGCGGAGCGGATTTTCCGGGCGCGGCGGCATGAGCGAAGGCCGCCTTTTGATCCTCGGCGGCACCGGCGAGGCGGCGGCGCTGGCGCAGGGCGCGCTCGCCCGGTTTGGCGACGCGATCCGGGTGACGACCGCGCTGGCCGGCCGCACCCGGCAGCCGGGGCCGCTCGCCGGCGAGGTGCGGATCGGCGGCTTCGGCGGCGCGGTGGGGCTTGCGGCCTACCTCGCCGAACACGCGATCGACCGCCTGATCGACGCGACCCACCCGTTCGCCGCGGAAATTTCGCGGGCGGCGCGCCTCGCCGCCGAGCAAACCCGGGTGCCGCGCCTCGTGCTGCGCCGCCCGCAATGGCGCCGCCATCCGCTCGACCGCTGGATCGAGGTCGACAACCTTGCCGCCGCCGCGCGGCTGGTCGGCCGCGTCGGCCGGCGCGCCTGGCTGACGGTCGGCGCCACCGGGCTCGAAGCGTTCGCGCCGGCCGAGGGCGTCAGTTTCGTGGTGCGCCTGATCGACCAGCCGCGCGCGCCATTGCCGCTGCCGCGGTGCGAGATCGTGCTCGGGCGCGGCCCGTTCGGCGTCGTCGAGGAGCGTCGGCTCATCGCGCGCCACGCGATCGACGTCCTGGTATGCAAGGCGAGCGGCGGCGCCGCCACCGAGGCGAAGCTCGTCGCGGCGCGCGAACTCGGCCTGCCGGTCGTCATGGTGCGGCGGCCGCCGGCCGAGCCGGGCCCGGCGGTCGAGACCGTCGCGGCGGCGCTCGACTGGCTCGCCGGGCTCGAGCGGCCGGCAGAGGCGCGGCGCCTGCCGTGAGCGCTCGCCTGCCGCGCCGCCTTGTCGCCGCCTGCCTCGGCCTCCTCGTGGCGGCGACCAGCGCCCGGGCCGATATCGGCCTCTTCGGCTCCTATTGGGACAATGTCGCCCGCATGGCGAGCGCCAACGATGCCCGGGCCGTGCAGCGGCTGGTCGGCGGCGGCCACGACGCCAACGAGGTCGACGAAGAGGGCCGCACCGGGCTCCTCATCGCGGCGCTCAACGGCAATCTGCAGATCGCGGCGATCCTGATCAAGGCGGGCGCCCATCTCGACGTCAAGGACAAGCTCGGTAACACGCCGCTCCACTACGCGGTCGAGCGCAGCCGCGTCGAGCTGGCGCAGCTGCTGCTCGATCTCGGCGCCGCGGTCGATCCGCAGAACCGCAACGGCATGACGCCCTTGATGCTCGCGGCGAGCCGCGGCAACGTCGCCCTGGTCCAGGCGCTGCTCGCCAAGGGAGCCAACCCGCGGGAAGCCGATTTCACCGGCCGCGACGCGATCAGCTGGGCCGCCGACAGCCACCGCCCGGCGGTGATCCAGGCATTAGAGCGCGCCGCCGCGAAACGCTGAAGGCCTTGCCCTCAGGCGGCGCCGTGATCCTTGAACCAGGCGAGCATCCGGGCCCAGCCGTCCCTGGCGTCGGCGGCGTTGTAGCTCGACCGGTAGTCGGCGTTGAAGCCGTGCGGCGAGTCCGGATAGATTTTGTTTTCGCAGGTCTTGCCGGCGGCTTGGCAGGCGGCGCGGCGCTTGTCGATGATTTCCGGCGTGATGCTCTTGTCCTGGCCGCCGTAGAGCGCGAGCACCGGGCATTTCAACTCGGCCGCGATTTCGGCCGGGTTTTGCGGGGTGAGCGCGGTGAGTTTGCGGTCCGGCCCATACCAGCTGACCGCCGCCTTGAGGGCGGGATTGTGCGCCGCATACATCCAGGTGACAAACCCGCCCCAGCAGAAGCCGGTAATGCCAAGCCGCGCGGTGTCGGCCTTGCCGCTCGCCTTGGCGTAGATGACGGCGGCGTCAAGGTCGCTCATCAACTCGGCGGTCGGTACGCCGGCCAAGAGCTTGCCGATCTGCGCCGGCTCCTTGAGGGCGGCGGCATTGCCCTGGCGGGCGAAGAGTTCGGGGGCGATCGCGTAATAGCCGAGCTTCGCGAAGCGCCGGCACAAATCCTTGACGTGCTCATGGACGCCGAAGGCCTCGTGCACCACCAGCACGGTCGGGAACGGCCCGCCCGCCTCCGGCATCGCGCGATAAGTGGGCATCTCGCCGTCGGCGGTCGGCACCTTGACTTCGCCCGCCAGCAGCCCTTGCGCGTCGGTGGTGATCGTCTCGGCCGAGACCGGCTGCATCGAGAGCGCAAAGCCGCTCGCCAGCGAGGTCATCACAAAGCCGCGCCGCGACCAGCTGCCGCGCGGCAACAAGCCCTGCGTTTCCAGTTCACGTTCGATCAGCGCCATCGCGTCCTCCCTTGAAGCCCTTTTCATTGGCTCAGGAGATGGGCGGCATTGCCGGACGGCCAAGCGCCCGGTCGCGCAAATGTGAAACCGGCTTCTAGCCGGCCTTGCGGGCGGCGGCGGTCGCGATGCGCCGCTTCAGCCGGCGGATTTCCGGCGACAGTTTGGCGTCCGCGGCGCCCTTGAGAAAGGCGTCGATCCCGCCGTTTTTCTCGATCGTGCGGATCGCCGTCGTGCTGAGGCGCAGCCGCACCGCGCCCAGCGTGTCCGACAACAGCGAGATGCGCTGCAGGTTGGGCAGGAAGCGCCGCTTCGTCTTGATGTTGGAATGGCTGACATTGTGGCCGACCTGGACACCCTTGCCGGTGACGGGGCATTTGCGGGCCATGCGGCACCTCGTTTCAGCGACAGCGATAATAAATGGGGCCGCGGTTTCTAGGCCGCCAGAGGGCCGCGGTCAAGCGCGGCGCAAGCTGCTGTCGCGCGAGCCGCCGATCGATTACTATCGCATGAGGCGAGAGGCGGCGCGATGGCTGATCTGGCGGTTGCGGGCGAGGGGATCGGCGCGCCGCCGCGCCGCCCGCCGCGTCCGCTCGCCGCCCTCGGCGCGGCCCTGGCCGCCGAGGGCGAGCGCCGGGTGCTGTGGCTGGTGGTGTTCCTCGCGACCGGCATCGCGCTCTATTTCACCCTGACGGTCGAGCCGCCGGCCGGAGTGGGTGTTGCCGCGATGCTGGCGGCCGCCGCGGCGGCGGTCGCGTTGCGGCGCCGGCCGTCATTGCGTGACAGCGCCATCGCGCTGGCCTTTGTCGCGGCCGGGTTTGCGGTGATGCAGCAGGCGCGCTGGGAGCGCGGCACCGCGATGCTGGAGCGCCGGCTCGGCCCGCTCGCGCTGAGCGGCCGGGTCATCGACATCGATGCGCTCGATCGCGGCTGGCGGGTCGTCGTCGCGCCTGACCCGCTGCCCGGGCTTGGCGCCGACGAACAGCCGCGCCGCCTGCGCATCCACATCGCCGCGAGCAGCGACCCGCTGCAGCCGGGCGACCGGGTCACGATGAAGGCCAAGCTCTTTCCGGTGCCGGGCCAGGTGTTGCCGGGCGGCCGCGATCTGCAGCGCGAGCTCTATTTCGCCGGCATCGGCGGGGTCGGCTACAGCTATGGCGCGGCCCACCTGCTCGCCGAGCCGGCCGGAGGCGATGCGCTCGCCGCCGCCGGCGGGGGCTGGCGCGAGTGGCTGCTGCGGCTGCGCGCCGAGATGACCCGCCGCATCAACGCGGCCTTGCCGGGCTCGACCGGCGGCGTCGCTTCAGCCGTCATCACCGGCAAGCGCGGCACGATGGCGGAGGAAGTCAAGCAGGCGTTTCGCGATTCCGGCCTGTCGCACCTCTTGGCGATCGCCGGGCTGCATCTCGGCCTCGTCGGCGGCTTTGTGTTTTTTGCGGTGCGCGGCGGGCTGGCGCTGATCCCGGCGGTGACGCTGCGCTACCCGATCAAGAAGATCGCGGCCGGCGTCACCCTTGTCGTCCTCTTCTGCTATTTGATGATCTCGGGCGCAGCGATCCCGACCGAGCGCGCCTTTGTGATGAACGGCATCGTCTTCGCCGCGATCGTGATCGACCGGCTGCGCCTGTCGATGCGGATTTGCGCGATCGCCGCGCTGGTCGTCTTGCTGTTGCAGCCCGAGAGCCTGGTCGGCGTCAGCTTCCAGATGTCGTTCGGCGCGGTGGTGGCGCTGATCGCGGTCTACGAGACTTGGGGCGAGCGGCTCGGCCGCTTCTTCCGCAGCCGCTCGTTCGGCGGCAAGCTCCTCTCTTATTGCGGCGCGGTGGCGCTGACCACGCTGATCGTGACGCTCGGCACCGAGCCCTTCGCGATCTATCACTTCCATCACGTCGTGCTCTATTCGCCGCTCGCCAACGTGGTCGCCGTGCCGATCTCGGCGATGTGGACATTGCCGTGGGGCGTCGTCGCCTGCCTCTTGATGCCGTTCGGCCTCGAAAAGCTGGCGCTGGTGCCGATGGGCTGGGGCATCGATTTGACGATCGCGGTGGCGCGCTGGGTCGCCGCGCTGCCCGGCGACGTCTGGTCGGTGCCGCGCCTGCCGACCGCCGGCGCGGTGCTGGTGGCGCTCGGCGGCTGTTGGCTGTGCCTGTGGCAGGGCGGCTGGCGGTGGTGGGGCACGATCGGCATCGCGGCCGGCATGGCGACGCTGCTGCTGACCCGCCCGCCCGACATCATTCTCGGCGATTTCGGCCACTTCCTCGCGGTCCGCTCCCCGGACGGCGGCTACTTTGTCGCCGCCGGCGCCGAGCGGCTGACCCGCTCGCTCCTGACCGGTGAAACCGGCGCGGCGCTGTCGGAGTGGCCCAAAGGCGCCGCCGGCCCGCTCGATTGTGCGGAGGCCGGGCGATGCACCTATGCGGCGGCGGGCCAACGGGTGGCGCTGGTGACGGCGGAAGCCGGGCTGCCGGTGCCGTGCCAGACCGTCGACGCGATCGTCGCGCAGATCCCGGCGGGGTTCGCCTGCCGCGGCCGCATCCCGGTCGAGGACCGCATCGACAGCTGGCGGCAGGGCGCGATCGCGCTGTGGCTCGAACCCGGGCGCGTTACCGTCGAGGCCGCCAACGCCAGCCGCGGCGACCGGCCCTGGGTGCCGCACCCGGTCTCGGCCCGCGAGCGCGCCGCCCGCGCGGCGGCCGCGCCTTAAATTTCGAGCGGGAAGCCCTCGGAGATCAGGCAGTGTTCGAGGATGTAGCGGCCGCGGTCGGGCAGGCGGCGGTCGCGGGCGAAGCGCTCGAGGGCCGGCGCGATGCCTTCGGGCCGGCGCTCGCCGCCGGTTGGCAGGTATTGGATGAGGTTGTCGCGAAAGCCGTGCCGCGTCACGTAATAGGGGGCGAGCCCCTGCGCCGCGGCGACCGCGCTCAGCGCCTCCGCCATCGGCTTCACCTCGCGGTTGGTCGCGAAATCGGCCCAGTTGACCGCGAGGCAGCCGCCCGGCGCCAGCGCTGCGAGGCAGCGCGTCCAGAATGCCGCGTCGAACTTCGCCGGCCCCTTGGCGTCGTAAAGATCGACCAGGACCGCGTCGAACAGCTGCCGGTTGCCGGCGAGAAAGCGCTCGGCGGTCTCGATCACCACCGGCTGGCTGAGATAAAACCAGCGCCGCGCGAGCGCCGCGACCGCTTCGTCGGCATCGACCAGGATGGGCGCGCATTCCGGCACATAGGCGCGCATGAAGCGCCACATCGCGGCGCCGCCGAGCCCGAGCAGCAGCGCCGTCACCGGCCGCTCGACCAGCGCGAAGGCAAGCGACATCAGCCGCTCGTAATGAAAGACGAGATGCGCCGGGTAAAGCAGATCCATGCTCGACTGCTCGGTGACCTGCGGCGCCTCGGGGTCGAGCGCGCCGAACGAAGGACCGAACGAGCCGAAGGTGCGGAAGTGCCGCACGCCCCGGTCGAAATCGACGACGAACACCGGCGCCCCGAAGGCCGGCGTCTGGCGCAGCACGCGCAGCCGCGAGGCGGCGCCGAAATATTCCGCGACGAGGCGGCGCAGGTGCTGCTCGTCCATCCGGTTCTGCACCGCCCGGCTCTGCATCAATTGGGCTCGACGGGCGGCGCCCGGGTCGGGGATTGGCGGGGCGGGAAGTTGCGGCGGGGGCTCATCGTGCTGCGCTGAGGATGCGGAATTTGGCCGGCCTGCCAAGCCCCTTTATGCGATGGCACCCGGCCGCGCGCTATACTGCGCCCCGGCGCCGCGGCGGAATGGCGCGAGGGCGCCGGATTCGGGGGCCGACAGATGCGCGCACAAGTGCTGACCGCGATCGGGCAGCCTCTCGTCGCCGCCCAACTTCCGGCGCCGCGGCCCGGGCCGGGGCAGCTGTTGATCCAGGTGCATGCCTGCGCCGTCTGCCGCACCGATCTGCACGTCGTCGACGGCGAATTGCCCGATCCGAAACTGCCGCTGATTCCGGGCCACGAGATCGTCGGCCGGGTCGTCGAGCGCGGCCCCGGGGCCGAGCGCTTCGCGGTCGGCGAGCGGGTCGGCGTGCCGTGGCTCGGCTGGACCTGCGGGGAGTGCGAATACTGTCGCGGCGGGCGGGAGAATCTGTGCGACCGCGCCCGCTTCACCGGCTACCAGATCGACGGCGGCTACGCCGAGCTGACCGTCGCCGACCAGCGCTATTGCTTTGCGCTCGACCCCCTCTTCGCCGATGTCGCGGCGGCGCCGCTGCTGTGCGCCGGCCTCATCGGCTACCGCACGCTGAAGCTGGCCGGCGAGGGCGAGCGGGTCGGCCTCTACGGCTTTGGCGCGGCGGCCCACATCGTGGCGCAGCTGGCGCGCCACCAGGGACGGCGGGTCTTCGCCTTCACCCGGCCGGGCGACCGGGCGGCGCAGGATTTCGCGCGCCGCCTCGGCGCCGCATGGGCCGGCGGCTCCGACGAGGCGCCGCCCGACAAGCTCGACGCGGCGCTCATCTTCGCCCCGGTCGGCGGGCTGGTGCCGGCCGCGCTGGCGGCGACCAAGAAGGGCGGCAGCGTCGTCTGCGGCGGCATCCACATGAGCGACATCCCGGCCTTTCCCTACCGGCTCTTGTGGGAGGAACGCATCCTGCGCTCGGTCGCCAATTTGACGCGCCGCGACGCCGAGGAATTTCTCGCGCTGGCGCCCGCGGCCGGGATCCGCACGACGACGCAAGGCTATCCGCTCGCCGAGGCGAACCGCGCCCTCGCCGACCTGCGGCAGGGCGCGCTGGAGGGCGCCGCGGTGCTGCTGCCGTGACGCCAGTCGGGGAGCCGGGCTTTATTCCTTCATGATCTGTTGCTTGGCGCGCTCGCCGAAATGGTCGAGCTCGAAACGGATCTGCGCCGGCGTGCAGGCCTGGCCCTTGGCGGCGAGATCGGCGACGAGCTTGTCGATGACACGGTGATCGCCGCCGCCGAATTCGGCCTCGACGATCTCCTTGGCATAGGCTTCCGCGGCGTCCCCCGTCAGCCCCATGCGCTCCGCCGCCCATAGGCCCAACAGCCGGTTGCGGCGCGCCGTCACCTTGAAGCGCAGCTCCTCGTCGTGCTTGAAGCGAGCTTCGAAATCCTTTTCGCGTCCATCGAAGGTGGTCATGATCCTCGCTTCCCGTGTCGCATTGCCGCGACAATACCACAGCCCGACGCCGCGCGGGTGGGGACGACGATGTGCGGTAGTGTCCTAATTTGACGTGCGCTCAACCAATTCGTCGAGCGACCATAGCCGATCGCTCACCCCGGCTTCCATCGCTGGCGTGAATTCGGCTGGCTTCCGTTGGGAGGGTAGATGCCCGTCCTAGACCGCTACCATTTTGCTTGGGCGCTGAATGTTCTAGCGATTGTCGGCCTGCTGTTTAGCAAGTCACCGATGCTAATCGGCACGGGGATACTCACATGGGTCTACATTGATTGGATCGTGAGATGTCCACGCTGCAAACAACGTTTACAGGCAAACCGAGGGAAATTTCTTCGCATATTCGCTCGCCGAATTTGCTCAAAATGCGGCCACGACCTGACAACACCTTAGCTGACGGAGCGCCCCCTTATGCCGTCGCTGAATCAAATTAGGACACTACCCGATGTGCACCCTGGTGATCCTGCGCCGGCCGGCGCACGCTTGGCCGGTGGTCATTGGCGCCAACCGCGACGAGATGATCGCGCGGCCGGCCAAGCCGCCCGGCCGGCATTGGCCGGACCGCGCCGAGATCGTCGCCGGTCTCGACGTGCTGGCCGGCGGCTCGTGGCTCGGGGTCAACGATTGGGGCGTCGCCGCCGCGGTTCTGAACCGCCAGGGCTCGCTCGGGCCGGAAGTAGGGCTGCGCTCGCGCGGCGAACTGGTGCTGGAGGCGCTCGACCATGCCGACGCGGTCGCCGCCGCCGCTGCCTTGGCCGACCTCGACCCCAACGCCTATCGCAGCTTCAACCTGATCGTCGCCGACAACCGCGACGCCTTCTGGCTGCGCCATAGCGGCGTTGGCCCGATCGCGGTCGAGCCGCTGGGCGAGGGGCTGGCGGTGATCGCCGCCGGCGATCTCGACGATCTGGCGACACCCCGCCTGGCGCTCGCCCGGCCGCGGTTTCTCGCCGCCGCGCCGCCCGACCCCGACCGCGACGAGTGGACCGCTTGGCAGGACCTGCTCGGCGACGACACGGCGCCCTCGGGCCTGCCGCCCGAGGCGGCGCTGCGCTTTCGCACCGGCCGCGGCTTCGCGACGCTGTCGAGCGCCCTCGTCGCGCTGCCGGCCGAGCCCTCGCGCGAGCGCGGCCCCCTCTTCCGCTACGCCCAATGGCTGCCGGAGCCCGTGCCCTGGGGCACCGTCGCGGCAGGTTAGGCGACCCGGCCAGCCGACATTGCCGGCGCCCGCGGCAATGCCCATATCTGGCCGCGCCGATCACCTTTGCGCAGAACTCGCATGACCCGCCGCCGGCAGATCTACGAAGGCAAGGGCAAGGTGCTGTTCCAGGGCCCCGAGCCGGGCACCCTGGTGCAGCATTTCAAGGACGACGTCAGCGCCTTCGACGATCAGAAGCCCGGCCAGAAACACGGCACCATCGTCGGCAAGGGCGTCCTCAACAACCGGATCAGCGAATTCCTGATGCTGCGGCTGGCCGAGATCGGCATCCCGACGCATTTCGTGCGCCGCCTCAACATGCGCGAGCAGCTGGTGCGCGAAGTCGAGATGATCCCGCTCGAGGTCGCGGTGTGCAACGTCGCCGCCGGGCCGCTCGCCAAGCGGCTCGGGATCGCCGAGGGCACCGCGCTGCCGCGCTCGATCATCGAGTATTATTTCAAGAAGGCCGAGCTCGGCAATCCGCTGGTGTCCGAGGAGCACATCACCGCGTTCGCCTGGGCGAGCGCGCGCGAGCTCGACGAGATCACCCAGGTCGCACTCCGGGTCAACGACTTCCTGACCGGCTTTTTTCTCGGGATCGGCATCCGGCTCATCGATTTCAAGCTGGAATTCGGCCGGCTTTACAATGACGAGGAAACCCGCATCGTGATCGCCGACGAGATCAGCCCCGACAGTTGCCGGCTGTGGGACGCGCGGACCAACGAGAAGATGGACAAGGACCGCTTCCGCGAGGATCTCGGCCGGGTCGAGGAGGGCTACCAGGAGGTGGCGCGCCGGCTCGGCATCCTGCCCGATGGCGGCCCCGGCGATTTCAAGGCGCCGAAGACGATGCAATAAACGCGCTAGGGGGCAAGAGCAGACGTGAAGGCGCGCATCCATATCAGCCTGAAAGAGGGCGTGCTCGATCCGCAGGGTAAGGCGATCGGCAACGCGCTGCAGGGGCTGGGCTTCGCCGGAATTGGCGAGGTTCGCCAGGGCAAGCTGATCGAGCTCGAGCTCGCCGACACCGACCCCGCCGCGGCGCGCGCCCGGGTCGAGGACATGTGCCGGCAGCTGCTCGCCAACCCGGTCATCGAGAATTATGCGATCGAGATCGGCTGAGGCGCTCGCGCGGGCGCTCCTCATCTGCATGCTCGCGACCGCGCCGCTGACGGCCGTCGCAGCGTCCTCGCAGCACTGCGTCGCGGCCGAAATCGTGCTGTGGGGCGACGGCCGGCATGACGACACCAAGGCGCTCAACGCCTGGCTCGCCGGCGCACCGGCGATCTGGAACGACAGCGGTGAGGCGGTCGGCGCGGCGATCGCCGGGCACAGCTTCCGCCTGTCGGCGGCGATCTACGTGCCGGGCGGCACCGGGCGGCGCATCGCGGATTTTCACTTCATCTGGCCGGAGCGCGGCGAGAGTGTGAGCGGCGGCTCGATCGCCGCCGGGCGCGACCCCGATCAGGCGCCGATTCTCTCAGGGGTGAGCATCGTCGGCGGCGACCCCGGCGAAGGCAAGCCGTTCGACGCCCCCGATCCCGATCCTGTCCGTGGCGCCGCCAAGTCGGACCCGGAGGCGAGCTGCGCAACTTCGTGATGGCCCGCGGCGTTCATTCGCCAGCAGGACCTCGAGGAGATTTGCGTTGCTGGCGATCGCATTGCTGCAAATGGCGTTGACCGCCTTTTCGCTGATCTTCGGCAGCCTCGGCGTGTTCTTTCTCTATCTCAGCTTTCTGCAGCCGGCCTGCGGCGCGCATGCGCTGATTTTCCTCGGCGCCGCGAGCACGATCGTCTGGTTCATGCCGCCGAAATAAGCGCCGCGCCCTGCTTGCGAAGCCGCCCCGACGCCCCGGCTCGAACCGTGGCTTGAACCGTGGCTTGAACGCCCCGCCGGCGCGGCGTATGTGACGGGCGTTGCCGCCCTTTGTCCGGCCGATGCACGCTGCCGTCATCATCTTCCCCGGCTCCAACCGCGAGCACGATTTCTGCCGCGCCTGGAAGCTCGCGAGCGGCCATGAGCCGCGGCGGGTCTGGCACCGCGAGGCGGCGCTGCCCGAAGCCGATTTGATCGTGCTGCCGGGCGGCTTTGCCTATGGCGATTATCTGCGCTGCGGCGCGATGGCGGCGCATTCGCCGATCATGCGCGAGGTCAAGGCCCGCGCCGCGCGTGGGACCCCGGTCCTCGGCATCTGCAACGGCTTCCAGATCCTGACCGAAGCGGGCCTCCTGCCGGGGGCGCTATTGCCCAACCGCTCGCTCGCCTTCACCTGCAAGGACATCCACCTGCGGGTCGAGAACAGCCAAACGATCTTCACCTGCGGCTACGCGGCCGGCCAGACGATCCGGGTGCCGGTGGCGCACCACGACGGCGGCTACACCGCCGACCCCGCGACACTCGACCGGCTGGAGGGCGAGGGGCGCGTCGCATTCCGCTATTGCGGCCCGGCGGGAGAGATCACCGATTCCGACAATTTCAACGGCTCGGCCCGCGCCATCGCCGGAATCTTCAACGAGGGGCGCACGGTCCTCGGGCTGATGCCGCACCCCGAAAACGCCACCGACCCGCTATTGGGCGGCACCGACGGCCAAGCGTTTTTCGCTGGCCTCGTCGGCGCGCTGCAGTGACTGGACCGGCTTCAGATGCCATGAGCGCGGATTTGTACATTCTCCGGTGCGCCGATGACTCTTATTATGTCGGAACGACCGTTGCCGGGGTCGAGAAGCGACTTGCGGAGCATCAGGCCGGCGCCTTCGGCGGCTATACGGCGCTTCGACGACCGGTTGAGCTGGTCTTCCATCAACATTTCGAACGGCTCGACGACGCAGCCACAGCCGAACGCCAGGTCAAGGGATGGCGCAGGGAAAAGAAGGAGGCCTTGATTCGCGGCGATTTTGCTGCTCTTCCGCTGCTCTCGGGTCGAGGCGCAACGGCGCCGCGTCCTTCGAGACGCGCTGCTCCGCAGCGCTCCTCAGGATGACGTCCTGTCTCAATGCAACCTGCACTAGATCGTCATGCTGAGGAGCGCCTGAAGGGCGCGTCTCGAAGCACGCTAGGTTGGGACCCACAAAGGCCAACTTGGTGATGGGCTCCAACGTCACCGCGGCGCTGGCGGCGGAGCACGGGCTGAGCGCGGACGAGTTCGCGCGCGCCTGCGCCATTCTGGGGCGCACCCCGAACCTGACGGAGCTCGGCATCTTCTCGGCGATGTGGAGCGAGCATTGCTCGTACAAATCCTCGAAAATCTGGCTGAGGACGCTGCCGACCGCGGGGCCGCGCGTCATCTGCGGGCCGGGCGAGAACGCTGGTGTGGTCGATATCGGTGACGGCGAGGCGGTCGTCTTCAAGATCGAGAGCCACAATCACCCCTCGTTCATCGAACCCTACCAGGGCGCCGCTACCGGGGTCGGCGGCATATTGCGCGATGTTTTCACGATGGGCGCGCGCCCCGTCGCGATGCTGAATTCGCTGCGCTTCGGCAGCCCGGACCACCCGAAGACCCGTCATCTCGTCGCGGGCGTCGTCGGCGGCATTGGCGGCTACGGCAATTGCGTCGGGGTGCCGACGGTCGGCGGCGAGTGCACCTTTCATGCCGCCTATAACGGCAACATCCTGGTCAACGCGATGTGCGTCGGCCTCGCGCCCGCCGACCGCATCTTCTATTCGGCCGCCGCCGGGCCGGGCAACCTCGTCATTTATGTCGGCGCCAAGACCGGGCGCGACGGCATCCACGGCGCGACGATGGCCTCGGCCGAATTCGGCGCCGACGATGCCGGCGAGAAGCGCCCGACCGTGCAGGTCGGCGACCCGTTCACCGAGAAATTGCTGATCGAAGCCTGCCTCGAATTGATGCAGGGCGATGCGATCGTCGCGATCCAGGACATGGGAGCGGCCGGCCTAACCTCCTCGGCGGTCGAGATGGCCGGCAAGGGCGGGCTCGGCATCGCGCTCGACCTCGACCTTGTGCCGGTGCGCGAGGCGGGTATGACGCCCTACGAGATCATGCTGAGCGAAAGCCAGGAGCGGATGCTGATGATCCTGGCGCCGGGCAGCGAAGCCGAGGCGCGCCGGGTCTTCGACAAATGGGAACTGGATTTCGCGGTGATCGGCCGGGTCACCGAGACGGGGCGCCTCGTCTTGCGCATGCATGGCGAAGTGGCGGCCGAGATCCCGGTCGGGCCGCTGGTTAGCGAGGCGCCGCTTTACGAGCGCCCCTGGGTGCGGCGCGACCCCGAAGCCGAGATCGACCCCGCCGGCCTGCCGGCGCGCGACCCGCTGCACTGCCTGATGCGGCTCCTCGCCTCCCCGGACCTCGCCTCGAAGCGCTGGATCTGGGAGCAGTACGATCACCTCGTCCAGGGCAATACGGTGAAGCGGCCGGGCGGCGACGCGGCGGTCATCCGTATCGGCGAGAGCGGCAAGGCGCTGGCGCTGAAGACCGATTCGACGCCGCGCTATTGCCGCGCCGACCCGGTGCGCGGCGGCATGCAGGCGGTGGCCGAAAGCTGGCGCAACTTGACCGCGGTCGGCGCCACGCCCTTGGCGCTGACCGACAACATGAATTTCGGCAACCCGGAAAAGCCCGAGATCATGGGCGAGTTCGTCGGCGTCATCGAGGGCATGCGCGAAGCATGCGTGGCGCTCGACTACCCGGTCGTTTCGGGCAACGTCTCGCTCTACAACGAGACGAGCGGCAGCGCGATCCTGCCGGCGCCGGTGATCGGCGGGGTCGGCCTCATCGCCGACGCGCGGCGCGCGGTCGATCTCGCGCTGAAGGCGGAAGGCAACGCGCTGATCCTGGTCGGCGACACCGACAAATCCAACGGCGGCCATCTCGGCGCCTCGCTCTATCTGCGCGAGATCGAGGGGCGCGAGGCCGGCCCGCCGCCGCCGGTCGATCTCGCCGCCGAGCGCCGGAACGGCGATTTCGTGCGCGGCCTGATCGAGGCTGGGCACGTCGCCGCCTGCCACGACATCTCCGACGGCGGCCTCCTCGTCGCGCTGGCCGAGATGGCGATGGCCGGCGGGCGCGGCGCGGCGCTTGACGCGGCGCCGGGCGGCCTGCCGGCGCACGCCTGGCTGTTTGGCGAGGACCAGGCGCGCTACCTGATCGAGACCGCCGATCCCGCCGGGGTCCTTGGCGCGGCCGCGGCGCGGGGCGTGCCGGCCCGGCGGATCGCCACGGTCGGCGGGGCCGCGTTGACACTCCCCGGCGCCGGTGCCATATCGGTCGCGGAATTGACGGCCGCGAACGAGGCTTGGCTGCCGGCCTACATGGCGGCGCAGGGCTGAGGCGAAGGAACCGCTGATGGCGATGGACGCGGCGACGATCGAGCGGCTGATCAAGGAGAGCCTGCCCGACGCCCTGGTCTCGATCGAGGATCTGCGCGGCGACGGCGACCATTACGCGGCCCATGTCGTCTCCGGCGCCTTCCGCGGCAAAAGCCGGGTGCAGCAGCATCAGCTGGTGTATCAGGCGCTGCGCGGCCGGATGGGCAATGAACTGCATGCGCTGGCCTTGCAGACCAGCGCCCCCGAAGATTGAAGTCGGATCACCCAAACCGCAGTCGAGGACCAACGCACATGGACGTCACCCTTCAGGATCGCATCCGCCAGCAGCTCGGCGAGGCCCCGGTCGTGCTTTTCATGAAAGGCAGCCCGGTCTTTCCGCAATGCGGCTTCTCGGCCGCGGTGGTTCAGATCCTCAGCCATTTGGGGATCAAGTTCAAAGGCATCGACGTGCTCGCCGATCCGTCGGTGCGCCAGGGGATCAAGGAATTCTCGAACTGGCCGACGATCCCGCAGCTCTACGTCAAGGGTGAGTTCGTCGGCGGCTGCGACATCGTCCGCGAGATGTTCGAGACCGGCGAATTGAAGCAGCTGTTCGAAGAGAAAGGCGTCGCCGTCCGGGCCTAGGCCGTCCGGGTAGGCGCCATTGCCGCCGCGCGTCGCTGGCGGCATGCGCCCGTTCTCCAAACGCGAGGCCGCGGAGTTCTACCGCCGGCTGTCGGCGAGCCGGCCGATCCCGCGGACCGAACTCGAATTCATCAACCCGTTCACCCTCCTCGTCGCGGTCGTGCTGTCGGCGCAGGCGACCGATGTCGGGGTCAACAAGGCGACACCGGCGCTGTTCGCCGCCGCCGACACGCCGCAGAAGATGCTGGCGCTCGGGGAAGAACGGGTGGCCCAGTTCATCCGCACGATCGGGCTCTTTCGCACCAAGGCGAAGAACGTCGTCGCGCTGTCGCGGTTGCTGGTGGAGCAGTATGGCGGCAGCGTGCCGAAGGACCGCGCAGCGCTCGAAACGCTGCCCGGGGTCGGGCGCAAGACCGCCAATGTCGTGCTCAACGTCGCGTTCGGCGAGCCGACCATCGCGGTCGATACCCACATCTTCCGGGTCGGCAACCGCACGGGCCTCGCGCCAGGCAAGACGCCGCTCGCGGTCGAGCAGGGGCTCGAGGCGGCGACCCCGGCGAAATACAAGCTCGGCGCTCACCACTGGCTGATCCTGCACGGCCGCTATGTGTGCAAGGCGAGGAAGCCCGATTGCCCCGCCTGCGTCGTCGCCGATCTGTGCCGTTACGGCGCCAAGACCGCGCCGGCCGAACTCCCCGCGGCGATGATCGCGGCGCGCGCCAAGGCGGCTCCCACCGGTCGATCCCGCAGCGTGAAGCCGAGTTAGAGCTGCGCGACCCCGGCGCGGGCGCAGTCTTCGTCCTCCTGCGAGGTGCCGCCGCCGACGCCGCAGGCGCCGATCACGATACCGCCGCGGATGATCGGCACCGCGCCTTGGCCCAAGATCATGTGGCCGCCCTCGGCCGCCGCGATGCCGCGCGGCGTCGGCTGGTCGGCGCGGGCGCTCAATTCGCCGCTGGCCCGGCCGAACGCCGCCGAGGCGACGGCCTTGCCCTGGCTGCCGTACGCGCTGGCCCAGATCGCGTTGTCCATGCGCTGGAACGCGACGAGGCGGCCGCCGGCGTCGCATACCGCGGCGCTGATCTTGATGTTGAGCTCCTGCGCTTTCGCCAGCGTGGCGCGCAGGATTCGGTTGGCTTCATCGAGCGTCAGACTCATCGCTTTCCTCCCTATAGGCGCCCGCAGCCTAGCACAGCCCGGCGCCGCATCATCCCTTCTCGGGCGTCGGCCCGGTCATCGCCTCGGGCTTGACCCAGGCGTCGAACTCGGCGTCGCTGAGATAGCCGAGGCGGATCGCCGCCGCGCGCAGGCCGAGCCCCTCGCGCTCGGCGAGGCGCGCGATCTCGGCCGATTTCTCGTATCCGATATGCGGCGACAGCGCGGTGACCAGCATCAGCGAGCCTTCGAGATGCGCGCGGATGCGGCTCGCGTCGGCGGTGATGCCGGCGACGCAGCGCGCGCCGAACGAGCGGCAGGCTTCGGCCAGCAGCTCCGCCGACTCCAATAGGTTGTGAAGGATGACCGGCTTATAGGCGTTGAGCTGGAAATTGCCCTGGCTGCCGGCGAAGGCGACCGCGTGGTCGTTGCCGAACACCTGCGCCGCGACCTGGGTCAAGGCCTCGCACTGGGTCGGGTTGACCTTGCCCGGCATGATCGAGGAGCCCGGCTCGTTTTCCGGCAGCACGAGTTCGCCCAAGCCGGCGCGCGGGCCGCTCGCGTACCAGCGGATGTCGTTGGCGATCTTGAAGAGCGCCACCGCGAGGGTGCGCAGCGCGCCGCTCGCGGTCACCATCGCGTCGTGCGCCGAGCCGAGCGCGAAGAGATTGGCCGCCGGGCGAAACGGGTGGCCGCTCTCCGCGGCGATCAGTTCGGTGGCGAGCGCGCCAAAGCGCGGCGGCGCATTGAGCCCGGTGCCGACCGCGGTGCCGCCGAGCGGCAATTCGTAGAGCCCATCGAGCGACGCCGCGATCGTTGCCGCGGCCTGGTCGAGCTGCGCGGTCCAGCCCGAGAAGAGCTGCCCGAGCGTCAGTGGCGTCGCGTCCATCAGGTGCGTCCGCCCGATGATGACGATATCCGCCAACACCCGGTCGCGCTCGTCGAGCGCCGCGCGCAACCCGGCGAGGGCAGGGAGCAGCCCGCCGGCGATCGCCTCGACCGCGGCGATGTGCATGACCGCCGGAAAGGCGTCGTTTGACGACTGGCTGCGGTTGACGTCGTCGTTGGGGTGAATGGCGGTGCCGCCGCCCAGCTGGCCGGCGCGGCGGGCGATGACCTCGTTGGCGTTCATATTGGTCTGCGTGCCCGAGCCGGTCTGGAACACGACCAGCGGAAATTCGCCGTCATGGTCGCCGTTGATGACCTCGCCGGCGGCGCGGACGATCAGCTCGGCCTTGTCTTCCGGCAACTGGCCGAGCATCGCATTGGCGCGCGCTGCCGCCTGCTTGACGCGGCCCAGGGCCCGGATTACCGGCCGGCTCCACACAAAGCGGCCGCGCCCGATCGGAAAATTCTCCAGGGAACGCTGGGTCTGCGCCCCCCACAAGCGGTCGGCCGGGACATCGACCGGTCCGAGGCTGTCATGCTCGCGCCGCGTCTTGCTCATTCGCCTGCTCCCGCCTGCTGCGCCAAGTGGCACCCCGCCAACAGGCGATCGGGCCGCCGCTATGCAACAGTAACGCGGATCAGGCGGTCGGTGACGCGGGTTCGGGCGGTTTCGGCCAGCGCCGCCCGCAAGATCGATGCGGTTGCTTCGTCGGGCGCGGCGACATGCACTTCGGTGCCGGTGAAGGAAGCGCGCATCGTCGCGCCGGCGACGGTGTCGATCGCCAATATCGCCACCCTCACCGGATCCGGCACCGCATCCTCGGCAGTGGAGCGGCCGGGAAGCAACATCCGCAACAGCGATTTGCGCTTGGCGTGCTTGTCACGACGGCGGCGCATCCGCCGGCCTGCCGCGGCGAGATGCGTCATCGTCGCGTGAAAGGCGCGATACTGCACGGCGGTCCTGGTCTGCTCTCGGTCGATCACGGCGTTCCCCTCGCGGTGATGCCGCGACCCTATCGCCGATCGATGACGGTTTAACGACGCCCGGGCGAAGCGCACCAATATCTGGGGTCTTCTAGAACCGCTTCATACCCGGACTTGACCTTCTTTACGCGAGCATCTGCGGCACGACCAGGAAGAGATCGGTGTCGTCGGTCGCTTCGCCGGCGGCGGTGATGAGCGCGTGCGCCTGGCCGCGGTGGTGCGTCTGGTGGTTGAAGAAATGCGTCACCAGGAGGCGCTTCGGGGCGCTGACCTCGCGCCCGGCGGCGCCGCTGAACCAGGTGAGATCGGCGTTGAGCCAATCGTCGTCGACCTTTTCGGTCCAGCGCGTGATGTCGGAATCGGCGGTTTCGCGCCGGGCGCACAATGCCGGCCATTCCTCGATGAAATGGTCGCTCTCCTTGATCGGCGTTCGGGGCCGCTCCCAGGCGTCGAAGCGGCTCATCCACTGCGCATCGCCCCATAGGATGTGCACCAGCGTGCCGTGGATCGAGTGCCAGAAGGCGCCGCGGTCCAGCCGTCGCTCGGCTTCGCTGAGGCGGCCCGCGGCATCGTAGAGACGACGGTTCATCGCGGCGTTGTAGGCGGCCATCGTTCGGACATAGGCGGGGGTGATCATCGGCGCCTCCGGTGAGAGTGCAGATTCCGTTTGCCGTAAAGGAGCGCCGGCAGCAACCTTGATTCCGCATCAACCTGGGGAATTTCGCCATGCCGGAGGGACAACGCGCGCGGCCGCAGCCGACGCCCGAGACCATGCATTTCTGGGAAGGCACGCGCGCGGGCGAATTGCGGCTGCAGCGTTGCAACGCCTGCCGCAAGGCCTATTTCCCGCCGCGGCCGTTCTGCCCGCATTGCGCGGCGCGCGAGGTCAGCGTGTTCAAGGCGACCGGCCGGGGCCGGCTCTACAGCTACGTGATCCATCACCGGCCGGTGCCGGGCTTCACGCCGCCCTACGCGATCGCGGTCGTCGAACTCGACGAGGGGCCGCGGATGATGACGAACATCGTCGAGTGCCCGCAGACCCCCGAGGCCCTCCAACTCGACATGAAGCTCGAAGTCGCTTTCGAGAAGATCGACGACGAGATCACGCTCCCCCTGTTCCGGCCCTCTAAAAGCTAACCGGCGAAAGGCTAAAGGCCATGAAACCGAAATCGATCGCCATCGTCGGCGCCGCCGAGACGACGGAATTGGGCCGCATCACCAATTTGTCGCAGATCGGCCTCCACGCCGACGCCGCGCTCAACGCGATGCGGGACTGCGGACTCTCGCCAAAGGACATCGACGGCATCGCGACTGCCGGCGAGACCCCGGTGACGATCGCGCATTACCTCGGCATCACGCCGAACTGGGTCGACGGCACCGCGGTTGGCGGCTGCTCGTTCATGATCCACGTGCGCCACGCCGCCGCCGCACTTGAAAGCGGCCTCTGCAAGACGGTCCTCATCACCCACGGCGAGAGCGGCCGCTCCGGCATCGCGCGCTCGCGCCCGGCGGTGTCGCCGGGCAGCCTCGCCGGCCAGTTCGAATTGCCGTATGGGCCGATGGGGCCGCCGACCCTCTTCACGATCCCGGTGCTGCGCTACATGAAAACCTACGGCATCACCGAGGAAGAGCTCGCGACGGTCGCGGTGGTGCAGCGCGAATGGGCCGCGAAAAACCCGCGCGCCACCTTTAAGGACCCGGTCACCGTCGAGGATGTGCTGGCGTCGCGGATGATCGCCTACCCGTTCCGCCTCCTGATGTGCTGCCTCGTCACCGACGGCGGCGGCGCCCTCATCCTGACGACGGCCGAGAGGGCGCGCGATTTTCCGACAAAGCCGGTCTACCTGCTCGGCACCGGCGAATCGGTCGAGACGCCGATGGTCAGCCAGATGGAGGATTTTACCTCGTCCCGCGCGTTCCGCGTCGCCGGCGCCAAGGCCTTCGAGGAATCGGGCATCGCACACAAGGACGTCGACCACCTGATGATCTACGACGCCTTCGCGCACTTGCCGATCTACGGCCTCGAAGACCTCGGCTTCTGCGCGAAGGGCGAGGCGGCTTCCTTCATCGGCGCCGGCAATACGCGGCCGGGCGGAAAATTGCCGCTTAACACCAACGGCGGCGGCCTCTCCTACATGCATTCCGGCATGTACGGCATGTACGCCCTGCAGGAGAGCGTGCGCCAGATGCGCGGCAGCGCCCCGGCCCAGGTGCCGGGCGCCAAAATCAGCGTATGCCACGGCGTCGGCGGCATGTTCGCCGCCAGCGGCACGATCATCATGGGGAACCAACAATAAACCCTCGCCCCCACCGGGGGAGAGGGCAGGGTGAGGGGGCGTCGCGGGCGAGGCTCTGTCGGTTGAAGCGCCCTCACCCGGCCGCCGCTTTCGCGTCGGCCACCCTCTCCCGCGGCGCGGGAGAGGGGCTGAGGCTCAAGCGGGGCAGCGGGTGTCAGTAATCTGCGTTACATATTTGAATTAAGCATAAGTTCGGTGCAGCTGACACGCCCCTCTGCGCCGCATTACTCAAGTTTCGGTGATGTCATTGCATACGAAATGGGCACATCGCATTACGGCGCATCTCGCCAGACGACGCCCCCCAACGCGTCGCGGCGGCGGCTGGAGGGTCCTGTTTTTGCATGGCTCGGGGCTGACCTATGCGGCGAAAGCGCGCGTCGCCGCGGATTTGCGTGGTACAGTGCATGCATGGCCCGGCGTTGCCGGGGACCTGGAGGATGCGCATGGCCTATGATCTCGTAATCAAGAACGGCCTCGTCGTCGACGGCTCGGGACTGCCCGCTTTTCGCGGCGATGTCGGGGTCAAGGATGGCAAGATCGTCGAGATCGGCAAGCTCTCCAGCCCGGCGCAGAAGACGATCGACGCGGATGGCCGCGCCGTCGCCCCCGGCTTTATCGACAATCATTGCCATTACGACGCGCAGGTCACCTGGGACCCGCTGTGCACCTTCTCGCCCGAGCACGGCGCGACCAGTGTCATCTTCGGCAACTGCTCGCTGTCGCTGGCGCCGGTCAGAAAGGGCACCGAGGAGCGGCTCGCCGAGTTTCTCTCCTATGTCGAAGCGATTCCGATGGAGGTGCTGCGAACCGTCGAGTTCGATTGGGAGACGATCCCGCAATACATCGAGCAGCTCGACAGCAACCTCGGCATCAATGTCGGCAATCTGATCGGCCACACCGCGGTGCGGCACTACGTGATGGGCGACGATTGCCAGAAGCCGGGCGCCACCGAGGCGCAGGTGAAGGCGATGCAGGACGTGGTGCGCGATGGCATGCGGGCCGGCGCGCTCGGTCTCTCGGTGTCGCGCGAAAAGGGCCATTTCGACCCGCAGGGCGTCCATATTCCGGCATTGTGGGCCGATGAAGCCGAGATCTTCGCGCTGGCCGACGTGCTGCGCGACATGGCGACCGGCACGATCCAGGCCGGCGGCGGCCAGTATGTCGAATTGAAGGACGGCATGATGCGGCGCCTCGCCGAGGCGACCGGCCGCACCGTCGTCTACAACTCGCTGTCGCAGACGATGCGCCGTCCGACCGAGTGGATCGAGCACATGGCGCGGATCGAGGAGACCGCCGCCCTGGGCATCCGCGCCTACCCGATGTGCAGCCCGAACCGGGTGACGCAAGACTTTACGATGAAGAACACGCAGGTGTTCCGCGGCCTGCCGACTTGGCACCCGATCCTGTTGATGTCGGACGAGGAAAAGCTGCGTCTCTACGCCGACCCCGAGATCCGCGCCAAGCTGCACGAGGAAGCCGTCGTCAACAAGCCGGACGGCGCGGTCGGCATCTCGAAGACCTGGTGGAACTACATCTGGGTCAACGAGCCGGCGCTCGAAAAGAACAAATGGATGCAGTTCAAGTCAGTGGGCGAGATCGCCGAGAAGCAGGGCAAGCGGGTCATCGATGCCCTGCTCGACCTGGTGGTCGAGGAGAAGCTCGAAACCCGCCTGCTGCAGGCCGAGAACAACATCGACGACGCGGCATTGACCAAGATCCTGACGCATCCCAACGCGGTGATCGGGCTCGGCGACGGCGGCGCGCACGTCCAGTTCCACGGCGGCTACGGCTATTTGACCAAGCTGCTCGGCGAATGGGTGCGCGAGAAGCAGGTGATGACGCTGGAGCAGGCGGTGCGTCGCTTGACCTTCGACTCTGCCTCGACCTTCGGCCTCTACGACCGCGGCCTGCTGCGCCCCGGCATGGCGGCCGACATCGTGATCTTCGATCCGGCCACCGTGAAATGCGGCAAGGAAGAGGTCGTGCACGATTTCCCGGCCGGCGGCTGGCGCATCAAGGAGACCTCGGAAGGCGTCTCGTACACGATCGTCAACGGCCAGGTGCTGCTCGAAGACAAGAAGCACACCGGCGCACTGCCCGGCCGCGTCCTGCGCAACAGCTACTGGCACGCCAACCACTGAACCCGAGGAACCGCACTCAAACCGACACTCAGGCCGACACTCAAGACCCGCACTCAAGGAGGAAATCATCATGCCGATGCCGCAACGCGTTCAATACCCCGCCGCGATCGAACCGCTGGTGCAGTTCATCGAGGAAACCTCGCCCGACGAGATTGTCGACCGCACGCTGGAGAAGCTGCGGGCCGGGGTGTCGACGCGCGACATGCTGACGGCGTCGGCCCTGGCGGTGACGCGCTCGACCGAGATGCCGCCCGGCCATCACGGCGGGCCGCTGCACCCGTTGGCCGGTCTCTACGCGCTGACGCACCTGATCAACCGGCTCGAGGGTGAAGACAAGTTCGTGCCGGTGGTGCAGCACGTCGCGCTGTCCAACAAGCACATCAACCATCCGGCGATGGGGCCCTACCAGCTCCTCGAATTCGAGCCGGAGGACGCTGGCGGCGTCGAGGCGACCAAGGAAGCGTTCTGGACCGCGGTCGGCCGCGGCGAGTGGAACAAGTCGGATCATCTCTTCCAGTGGCTGTGGCAGAACGCGCCGCCGATCGAGGCGTTCGACCTCCTGATGAGCGCGGCGATCCCGAAAAACTACCACGACGACCACTACTTCATGTTCCCCGGCACGCTGTGGCGCGCCTTCGAGGAGGGCGTCCTCGACAAGGAGTACCTGCCCAAGCTGATGCGGCCGGCGGTGCGCTTTGTGACGCGCAACCCGGTCGCGCCGCCCAACCCGATGGGTTCGCCGCTGGTCGCGATCGAGGATCTGATCACCAAGCATGATCTCCTGAACCGCATCCTGCGCCAGCGCTCCGGCGACGACGAGACGGCGGCGATCGGCAAGCTCGGGGAGACCATCGGCTGCGTCGACAGCTTCGCCGAAATTCCGGTGCTGGTGTCCGAGGCTCTGGTCGCCGGGCTGTCGATGGAAGGCGCCGGCGAGGCGATGTCGATCGGGGCGGCCGCGCTCTTCATGCGCTCGCTCGGCGGCAATCCGATGGACGTCCACCTCCACACCAGCATCAATCTGCGGCGCTACCTGCTGCGGCAGGAAGGCTTGAGCCGGCGCAACAAGCTGCTGCTGCTGTTGACCTGGCACACCGGGCCGGAGATCCGCTCGACCGCCGGCCGCATGGAGCCGCCGCCGCAACCCGACATGAAGGCGGTTGCCGCCTTGCCGGCGCGCTCGCAGCAGGAATTGCTCGATGCGATCAAAGACAGCGTCTACAACCAGCCGCCGACCGACTGGTCCCAGGTCAGCAACCTCGGGATGATGCGCGCGGTGCCCGAGGTCAAGCACACGGTCAACCTGGCGACGCAGTATATGAAGTGCGGCTACGATCCGCAGGCCTTCATCGCCTGTCTCGCCGAAATTGTCTGCCACGACAATTTCACCGAGATGCACGCCTTCAAGCACCACCAGTCGATCGTCGAGGAATATTACGCGACGCGCGAACAGTGGCGCTGGATGCACCTCGTCTGCGGCGCCCAGGCCGCGGCGATCTCGTTCGGTAAGAACATGGCGGTCTACGAGGAATACCTCGACCTCCTCCACGCCGCCTAACCGCGCCAAGGCTCCCGCGCGCGGGAGCCCAACCACAACGGAAAACGCCCCGGATCGGGGCGTTTTCTTATTTGCGCTCGGCTTGGAGGCTGGGAGTCAACTATTCCGATGTAAGCGCCGCTACCCCCGGGAGTTCGCGGCCTTCGAGCCATTCGAGGAAGGCGCCGCCGGCGGTCGAGACGTAGCTGAGATCGTCGATCACGCCGGCGGCGTGCAGGGCGGCGACCGTGTCGCCGCCGCCGGCGACGCTCATCAGGCGGCCGGCGCGGGTCAGTTCGGCGATTTTCTTGGCGATCGCGACTGTGCCGCGGTCGAAGGGCGGCGTCTCGAAGGCGCCCAAGGGCCCGTTCCACACCAGGGTGCGCGAGGCGTCCAGCGCCGCCCCGAGGCGCGCGACGCTCCACGGGCCGATGTCGAGGATCATCGCGGTCGCCGGTACCGCATCGATGCCGACGGTGCGGGTCAGCGCGCCGGCTTCGAGCTTTTCGGCGGTCACCGCGTCCTCCGGCAGGATGATCTCGCAGCCGCACTTCGCCGCCTCCGCCAGGATCGCGCGGGCGTTGTCGGCGAGGTCGCGCTCGCACAGAGAACGCCCGACCGGGCGGCCCTGCGCGAACAGGAAGGTGTTGGCCATCGCGCCACCGATCGCTAGGCGACCCACCTTGCCGATGATGAATTTGAGCAAATCGAGCTTGGTCGAGACCTTGGCGCCGCCGACCAATGCGATGACCGGCAGCTGCGGGTTTTCCAAGGCGGCGCCGAGCGCCTCCAATTCGGCCTGCATCAATTTGCCGGCGGCGCTCGGCAAGAGATGCGCCAATGCGGCGATCGAGGCATGCGCCCGATGCGCCGCCGAGAATGCGTCGTCGACATAAAGATCGCCGAGCGCCGCCAGCCGGCGCGCGAAATCGGGGTCGTTTTTTTCTTCCTCGGGGTGAAAGCGCAAATTCTCCAGAAGCGCGACCTCGCCCGGGCGCAGCGCGCGCACCACGCTCTCCGCCTCGGGGCCGACACAATCGGCGGCAAAATGCACCTTGCGGCCGCCGATCGCGCGCGACAACGGCGCGACCAGCGGGCGCAGCGATTGGGAGGGGTCGGGACCTTTTGGGCGGCCGAAATGCGACATCACCACCACCTTGGCGCCACGCTCGACGAGCGCCGCGATGGTCGGCGCGAGGCGCTCGATGCGGGTCGCGTCGGTGACCTTGCCGTCCTTGACCGGAACGTTGAGGTCGGCGCGCAGCAGCACGCGTTTGCCGGCGACGTCGAGATCGTCGAGAGTGTGAAACCGCGGCATGGCCGATCCGCTCCCTGCTGATGCTGCCGCCTGTTTATCGCCGGGCGTGCCCCCTTGGCAAACCCGCCGGCACGCCATACCTCGCTGGGCGATGCCAGACACCTTCGACAAATTCGCTTTCGACAAATTCGCCTTCGAGACGGCACAGGCGGCGCGAATCGGCTGGTTCTTTGGCCAGAAGCTGCTGGCGGCGCGGCTCAGCCGCCCGGTGCCGGCGCCGCCAGAATTGGCCGGCCGCGAGATGCCCGACCGGCGGCGCCTGCTCGCCGACCTTTGGCGCCTGGTCGAAGCCGATTGGCGCAGCGTCGCCTCTGGGCTCTATGCCGCGCCCGAGGACTGGCGCGGCGGCCCGCTCGAGGCGCTGCGCCGCGCCCTCGACTTCTTTGCCGATCTGCGCGCGGTCGAACAGCGCCGTCACGGCGGCGCCGCGGCGGCGCTGCTCGATGCTGCCGAGGCGCCGCATTATCCCGCCTATTACCGCCGCAAATTCCACTTCCAGAGCGACGGCTATTTGAGCGAGGCCTCGGCCGAGCGCTACGACCATCAGGTGGAGGTGCTGTTCGGTGGCGGCGCCGCAGCGATGCGCCGCCAGGGGTTGGTGCCGTTGCGCGCGGCATTGCGGCGGCACGCGGGCGGGGCGGCGACGGCGCGGCTGCTCGACATCGGCTGCGGCACCGGCGCCTTCCTGCGCGAGGTCAAGCGCAATCACCCACGCCTCGCGGTGACCGGGCTCGACCTGTCGGCGCCCTATCTCGCGGTGGCGCGGCGGCGGCTCGCCGATTGGTCGCGGGTCGCGCTGGTCGAGGCGGCCGCCGAGGCAATGCCGTTTGGCGCCGCAGAGTTCGATATCGTGTGCTGCGTCTACCTGATGCACGAACTGCCGGCGCGGGTTCGCCGCGCGGTCGTGCGCGAGATCCGCCGGGTTTTGCGGCCCGGCGGCACGCTGATTTTGGTCGACTCCTTGCAGACCGGCGACGAGCCCGATTACGACGCGCTCCTAGACTATTTCCCTTTTGCCTTTCATGAGCCATACTATCAGAGTTACTTGACCGAGGACCTTAACGAATTGGTCAAGCCCGGCTTCACCCCTGCGGAGCGCTCGCTCGCTTACTTCTCGAAGGTGATGACGTACCGGCGTGGCGGTTTTCCCCCGACTGGCCACAACATGTAGATACTGGTTGGCGCCGAGCCACAAGAGTGCTACTCTATCTTGTGGAGGCTGTGAGCCCAGCCACCGTATACGGGGGAACGAGGATGGATGGGGCCTGGACTCTGGAGCCGAGTGAGGAAGCTTGCGCGCCCGCGCGCGTCGAGCCGACATGGACTCCGGAACGCATCGAAATGCTCACCAAATTGTGGGAAGAGGGGGTGACGACGGCCGAGATCGGCCGCCGCATCGGCGTCACCAAGAATGCGGTGATCGGCAAGGTCCACCGGATCGGGCTGGTGCCGCGGGTGGTCACCGAAAAGCCGCCGCCGCGCCGCAACGTGTTCGACTTCAACGGCGCGGTCTGCATGTGGCCGATCGGCCATCCGGGCGACGAGGATTTCCACTTCTGCGGAACCGCGCCGATCGGCGGCAAGCCCTATTGCGCCAAGCACGCGGCGCAGGCCTACATCCGGCCGAAGGACAAGCCCGAAGCCGCCTGAGGTCGCCGCCGCCCGGGGTTTCGGTCGGCCGGCTAGCGGTCGAGCCGGCAGCGGGCGACGAGGTCCCAGTCGAGCTCGAGCCCAAAGCCTGGGCCGCGTGGAACGTCGATCATGCCGTGCGCGATCGGCGCGCGGTTTTTGATGAAGCTCGCCCATAGCGGGTCGCGCTCGGGGTCGGGGAAGCATTCGACGTAGGTGCCGTGCGGCACCGCCGCCAGCAGGTGGGCCGCGATTTGCGGCTCCTCGTGATGCGCCATCGCGATGCCGTGCACCGCGCACATTCCGGCGGCGCGCCGCCACTCGGTGACGCCGCCTCCCTCCGAGGCGTCGAAATTGACGAGGTCGACCGCCTCGGCCGCGATCAACCGCCGCACTCCGTGGCTCGAAATCTCGCTCTGCCCGGCATTGATCGGGATCGTCGTGCGGCGGCGCACCTCGGCCATGCCGGCGGCGTCGTCGTACCAGTGACAGGGTTCCTCGAACCAGCGGATGTCGTAGCGCTCGATGAGGCGGGCGAACTTGACCGCCTCGCCGACCGGCCAGCCGCGATTCGCGTCGACCGCGATGATGAAATCCGCGCCGCCGCCGTCGCGGCAGGCGGCGACGCGGGCCGCGTCCGCCTCGGCCGAGAGGCCGCCGACCTTGACCTTGCAGCCGGCCATCCCCCTTTCGCGCAGCCAGGCCATCTCGCGCCCGAGATCGGCCAGCGTCTTGCCGTCTTCGTAGTAGGCGGCGATCGCGATGATCGGCAACCGCTCGGCAAACCCGCCGAGGAGCGTGGCAACCGGCGCGCCGAGCGACTTACCGAGGAGGTCCCATAGCGCGGTATCGACGCAGGCGATCGCCTCCATCACCTCTTTGCGGTCGCGGTTTGGCACGGTGAGCTGAAACATCTCGGCCCACAGCCGTTCGATATGCCGGGCGTCCCGGCCGAGCAGCAGCGGCGCCAGCTCGTCCATGATGATTCGCGCGATGTCGCCGCCATGCGCCCGGTTGTCGCCGTTGTAGACCTCGCTCGCCAGGCCGCCCGAGGTGCGGATGCGGGTGACGATCGTGTTGCGGCTGGCCACCCGGTAGCCGCTGCCGCTGAACACCTTCTTCAGCGGGATCTCTATCGGGATGGCCTCGATGCTGTCGATTTTCATGGCGCGCTCCGCCGCATTGAGAGGCGCATTATCGGCCAGCCAAGAGGCCCGGCATACGGTTTTTGCGGGCGGTCGCCTGCGGCGGCTTGTGCCGCCGGCGGGTTGCCGGCAGGATCGCCGCGGTTATAGTCCGGCGCCGGAATTCACGGCCAGATTGAGAGCAGAGGATGCCGCATCGCTCGTCCGTTGGCCTATCTCGTCGGCAGCGCTGGGGCCTCGCCCTGCTGCTCGCCTCCGCGGCCGCGCTATTGTCCGCGGCGCCGGCGTTGGCGCGCGAATTCGTCGACGCCGCCCGGCGGCGGGTCACCTTGCCGCCGGTCGTCGAGCGCGTCCTGCCCGCCGAGCGCAATGCCGAGGTGCTGACGTTTGCGCTGGCGCCGCAGAAGCTGGCGGGGCTCAGCGCGCGGCCGATGCTGCTGCGCCCGGCGCGCCGGCCGGTGCTCGAATGGGGCCTGCGCTCGACGCCGGCGAGCATGGCCGCGACGGCTCGGCAGGTGGGTGCCGATCTGATCCTCGACGCCGGTCCGGTCACCCCCGAGCGCGCCGCCTTCGCCGACCAGGTGCAGCAGCTGAGCGGCATTCCCTATGTCCTGGTCGACGACAGCTTCGCCCGTATGCCGGCGATGCTGCGCTCGCTCGGGCTGCTCCTCGGGGTCAACGAGCGGGCCGACGATCTTGGCCTCTACGCCGAGCACGCGATCGCCGGATTGCGCGGCCGCCTGCTGATCGCGGCCGCTGACACCCGGCCGCGGGTCTATTACGCGCTCGGCGCCAACGGCCTGACGACGGCGCTGCCCGGCTCGCCGGCCGGCGAGGCGATCGAGGAAGCCGGCGCCATCAACGTCGCGGCGGCGCTCGGCCGCGGCGGCGAGGCGGCGGTGAGTCCGGCGCAACTCGCGGCGTGGAACCCAGAGATCATCATAGCCGAGCGCCGCAGCTTCTACGACGCGCTGCGGCGCAACCCCGGTTGGCGGCGGCTCGCGGCGGTGCGCAGCCAGCATGTGTATCTCGAGCCGACCAGCCCCTATGGCTGGATCGAGGACCCCTCGGGGATCAACCGGCTGATCGGGCTCTACTGGCTGTCAAAGCTGCTTTATCCGGACGCGACGCAGGACGATCTGCGCGCGACGACCTGCGAGTTTTACGACAAGTTCTACCGCATCAAGCTGACTAACGCGCAAATCGAGGGGCTGGTGGGGCCGGCCGGGGCGGCGCCAATTGAGGCGCGGCGCCCGATGAGCGAGCCGCTCGTCGGCTTGGGGGCGGCGCCGTCGTCGAGCCTGCCTTCCAGCACGCCCGGCGCGGCCAAGACCCCGCCCGCCACGCTGCCACCCGTCGCGCCGGCACCCGCGCGCTCGGACGCGCCATCGAGTGCGTCGGCTGAAGCGGGGGTCGGCGCTATCCCGTCCGGCGTCGAAGGCGGCCCCAACGACAAATGCACGATCCCCGGCGGGCCGTCGCCGCTGGCCATGCCGGAAACGCTCCCGGCGCCCGGGACGACGCCGCTCGAAGGCGTGCCGCCACCGGGGCGCCGCGGCCGGCCGGTGCAGGGGCTGCCCGGGCTCCCGGGCCTCAACGAGCCGAGCGCCAACCCGCGCTGAAGGCCACCCCGCTACTCGGCCGCCTGCTGCTGCAGCGGCGTCGGGCGCCAGCGCAATACCGGGTGGCGCGCCGCTTCGGTTTCGTCGAGCCGGCGGCGCGGCGTGAGGCTCGGCGCCGCACGGAAATGCGCGGCGTCGCCGGCCCCCGTCTTGATCGATTGGGCGCGCTCGGCAAGGCCGCGCAGCACCGCGATGAACTGGTCGAGCGAGGCCTTGCTTTCGCTCTCGGTCGGCTCGATCAGAAGCGCGCCGTGCACGACCAGCGGGAAATACATCGTCATCGGGTGAAAGCCCTCGTCGATCAGCGCCTTGGCGAAATCGAGCGTCGTCACCCCGGTATCCTTGAGGAAACCGTCGTCGAACAGCACCTCGTGCATGCAGGCGCCGGGGAATGAGAGGGTCAGCACGTCGCTGAGCCTTGCCCGCAGGTAGTTGGCGTTGAGGACGGCGTCCTCGGCGATCTGGCGCAGCCCGTCACTGCCGTGGCTCATCATGTAGGCGAGCGCCCGCACGAACATGCCGATCTGGCCGTGAAAGCCCTTGAGCCGGCCGATCGAGTGCGCCGCCGGCGCTTCGGCGTGCTCGACCAGCGCGAAGCCGTCCTTGCCGTGCACAATCCACGGCACTGGCGCGTAGGGCGCCAGCTCCGCCGCCAGCGCGACCGGGCCGCTGCCCGGTCCGCCGCCGCCATGCGGGGTCGAGAACGTCTTGTGCAGGTTCATGTGCAAGGCGTCGATGCCGAGGTCGCCCGGCCGCACCCGCCCGACCAGCGCGTTGAAATTGGCGCCGTCGCAGTAGAAGAAGGCGCCCGCACCGTGCACCGCAGCGGCGATTTCGAGGATCTCGTCCTCGAAAAGGCCGCAGGTGTTGGGGTTGGTCAGCATCAGCGCGGCGACGCCGCCGTCGAGCTGCGCCTTGAGCGCGGCGAGATCGACCCGGCCGCGCGAATTGGCCGGGATCGCCTCGACCGCATAGCCGCAGGTCGCGGCGGTCGCCGGGTTGGTGCCGTGCGCCGATTCAGGCACCAGCAGGCGCAGCCGCCGGTCGCCGCGCGCTTCGAGCGCGGCGCGGATCGCCATGATGCCGCACAGTTCGCCGTGCGCGCCGGCGGCCGGCGACATCGCGATCGCCGGCATGCCGGTCAGCACCTTCAGCCAATGTGCCGTCATATCGATCAGTTCGAGCGCGCCCTGCACGCTCGCCACCGGCTGCAGCGGGTGCAGGTCGGCGAAGCCGGGAAGGCGCGCTAGCTTTTCGTTGAGCCGCGGATTGTGCTTCATCGTGCACGACCCGAGCGGATAGAGGCCGCTGTCGATCGCATAGTTCTTTTGCGAGAGGCGGGTGAAGTGGCGCACGATCTGTGGCTCGCTGAGCCCCGGCAGGCCGATCGGCCCCCGGCGCTCGAGGCCGCCCAGCCGCTCGCGGAACGGCTCGGGCTCGGGCAGATCGACGCCGCAATGGCCGGGCGAATCCTGCTCGAAGAGAAGCGGCTCCTCGATCTGGAGCCCACGATTGCCGCTGATTGTCGGCGGGCTCATCGCAGCACCTCCTGGAGCGCGGCGGCGAGGCAGTCGATGTCCTGCGGCATCACCATCTCGGTCGCCGCGACCAGCAGCAGGTCGGCAAGCTCGACCCGCCCGGGATAAAGCCGGCTGACCGGGACGCCGGCGAGGATGCCCTGTGCGGCCAGCGCCTCGACGATCGGCGCCGCTGGGCTGGGCAGCCGTACAGTGAACTCGTTGAAAAAGCGCTCGTTGACCAGCGCGACGCCGGGGATCGCGGCCAGCCGCTCGGCGGCGGCGACTGCGGTCGCATGGTTCAAGCGGGCAAGGCGCCCGAGGCCCGCTTCGCCAAGCAGCGCCAGGTGGATCGTGAAGGCGAGCGCGCACAGCCCGGAATTGGTGCAGATGTTGCTGGTCGCCTTCTCGCGCCGGATATGCTGCTCGCGCGTCGCGAGCGTCAGAACCCAGCCGCGCGCGCCCTCGGCGTCGATCGTCTGGCCGACAAGGCGCCCCGGCATCTGCCGGACGAACTTTTCGCGGCTGGCGAAGAGGCCGAGATAGGGGCCGCCGAAATTGAGCGCGTTGCCAAAGGACTGCCCTTCGGCGGCGACGATGTCGGCGCCCATCTCACCGGGCGGCAGGATCAGGCCCAGCGACAGCATCTCGGTAACGACGACGACCAGCAGCGCGCCCGCGGCATGGCAGCGCTCTGCCAGCGCCGAATAATCGCGGATCTCGCCCCAGAAATCGGGGTTCTGCACGACGACGCAGGCGGTCTCGCCGTCGATCAGCGCCGCGAGGTCTTCGCCGCCGCCGGGCGCCGCATCCTGTGCCAGCAGCTCGACGCCGGCGAACTGACCGTAGGTCTCGCACACCGCGCGATACTGAGGGTGCAGCCCGCCGGACAGCACGGTGCGGTTGCGGCGGGTGACGCGATGCGCCATCGCGACGGCCTCGGCGCACGATGTCGCGCCGTCATAGAGCGAGGCGTTGGCGACCTCCATGCCGGTCAGCAGCGCGACCTGGGTCTGGAACTCGAACAGGTATTGCAGCGTGCCCTGCGCCAGCTCCGGCTGGTAGGGCGTATATGAGGTCAGGAACTCGCCGCGCTGGATCAGGTGGTCGACCGCCGCCGGGACGTGATGGCGGTAGGCACCGCCGCCGAGAAAGCACGGCGCCGCGCCGGCGTTCAAATTCTTCGCGGCCATCGCGGCGAGGCGGCGCTCGACCTCCAATTCGCCCATCGCGCGCGGCAGGTCGAGGAGGCCGGGGTGCCGCGCCGCCTCGGGCACATCGGCAAACAGCGCCTCGATCGAGGCCACCCCGATCGAGGCCAGCATGTCGCGGCGGTCGGCGTCGGTCAGCGGCAGGTAGCGCATCAATGCTGCTCCTCGGCGATGAAGGCCTGATAGGCCGCCTCGTCCATCAGCGCCTCGAACTGCTTCGGGTCGGCAAGGCGCAGCTTGATGAACCAGCCCTCGCCCATCGCGTCGGCGTTGACCTTGGCCGGTTCGCCGAGAAGCGCGTCGTTGACCGCGACGACCTCGCCCGAGACCGGGGCGTAGACTTCGCTGGCCGCCTTCGCCGATTCGACGACCGCCGCTTCCTTGCCCTGTTCGACCGCGCGGCCGATCTCCGGCAATTCGACGTAGACGACGTCGCCCAGCTGCTCCTGCGCGTAATCGGTGATGCCGATCACCGCGGTGTCGCCGTCCAGGCGGACCCATTCGTGGTCCTTGGTGTAGCGGGTGAGGCTCATCGGGTTTCCTCCTGATGGGGCGCGGTGCTCAGCCGCGGTAATAGCGGGCCGGGACGAAGGGCAGCGCGGCCACCCGCGCCGGGCGCGGTACCTCGCGCACGACCAGCGCCAGCGCGCTGCCCAGTGCGGCGTGGGCAGTCTCGACATAGCCCATCGCGATCGGCGCGCCGAGGGACGGGCCGAAGCCGCCGCTGGTAACCCGGCCGACCGCTTTGCCGGCCGGATCGAGGATCGCGGCGTCCTCGCGCGCCGGGGCGCGGCCGTCCGGGCGGATGCCGACGCGCCGGCGGCCGGGGCCGTCGGCGAGCTGGCGCAAAATCGTCGGCGCGCCGGGGAAGTTGCCTTCGGCGCGGCGCCGCTTGGCGATGGTCCAGGCGAGCCCGGCTTCGACCGGGGTGGTGGTCTCGTCGATGTCGTGGCCCCAGAGGCAGAGCCCGGCTTCGAGGCGCAACGTGTCGCGGGCGCCGAGACCGATCGGCGCCACCTCCGGCTGGTCCAGCAGCGCTTCGGCGACCGCGACGGCATGTTCGGCGGCAAGCGACAATTCAAACCCGTCCTCGCCGGTGTAGCCCGAGCGGGTCATGCCGCACGGCGCGCCGGCGATCCTGGCTTCGGCCGCGCTCATAAAGGGCAGCCGCTCGATCCCCGCGACGAAGCGCGCCAGCACCGCGGCCGCCGCCGGGCCTTGCAACGCCAAGAGAGCGCGCTCGAAACGCGGCACGATCGCGACGCCCGGGTCGAGCCGCGCGGTGAGGTGGGCGAGGTCGGCTTCCTTGCGCGCCGCGTTGACGACGAGCGTCAACCCGTCATCGGTGCGCGTCGCGATCAGATCGTCGAGGATGCCGCCCCTCTCGTCGAGCAGCAGCGTGTAGCGCATGCGGCCCGCCGCCAGGCTCTGCAGGTCGCCGGGGACAAGCGCTTCCAGCGCGCTCGCCGCGGCGTCGCCGCGCAGCCGGATTTGGCCCATATGCGACACATCGAAAAGGCCGGCCTTGGCGCGCGTGTGGAGGTGCTCGGCGATGATCCCCGTCGGGTACTGCACTGGCATCTCATAGCCGGCGAAGGCCACCATGCGAGCGCCCTTGGCGCGGTGCAGCTCATAAAGCGGGGTGTGCCGCAACGGCGCCGCTTCGGGGACAGACACAGGGCGCACCTCCACCGGCGCGGACGCAGGCTGCGTCCGGGAGATGCCCCCTCTGTCGTGGACCCTGAGAGATTCACCGCAACCACACCCTACCGGGAGCGTTGCGGCTTACTCCTTCGGTGAGCGGCGAGCCCTCAGGGCTCGGCCGCCGCTTTCCAGAGCGCCCTTCCGCCCGCAGTCCTTCTGCCTGAGAGTTTCCGGGGCGGTTGCTCCTTCGGCGTCGCCCGGGCCGGTCGGGCCGGGGCGATCTCTCCTGCGGGCGTGCATACGGCAGCCGCCTCTTTAGCACCGCCGCCCGGTGGAAGCCAGCCGTTCCGCAGCTTGCCGCTAGCGGCCGCGGAAGTGGCGATAGAAATCAACCACGTCGGGACTTTGCTGAAAGCCGAGAACGATGCTGAGATCGCCCGGGGCGCGGCCGGCGAGCGGGATCGTCTCTTCGACATGGTCGGTAACCCCGGCGCGCCGCGCTTCCGCGGGAACCTCGATGTGGACGGGCAGCGACCGCTTGCTGAGGATCGCCTGGTTGGGTCCGGTTACCGCGACGAAATATTGCAGGTCGACGCCGGTCCCGCCGCGCGCCGAGGGGCCCCGCTCACCGATGATGACGATATCGAGCGACACGCGCACCACGTCGCCGCTGCGCTCGCAGTGGCTGCTGACGTCATCGAGAATGCCATAGAACGCGACCCCCACCGGTTGCGGCTTCGCGCCGGGCGCGAACATTGCGGTCTGGCGCAACGCCTGCAGGATGACCGCGCTAGGGCAGGCCGCCGGCGTCGGTCCGCTCGACCCGGCGGAAGAGCCGAGTGGGTTCAGCGAGGCAAGCGTGCTGCATCCGGCAAGCGCAGCGAAGCTGCACGCCGCCAGAGCGCGCGCAACAGCATACCAGCGCCGCGGGCAGCTCGATCCGTAGCGCAATCCGACCTACCGGGCGATCAGAGGTTCTTGTGCGTGCCGTCGCAGAAGGGCTGGCGGCCGGTCGCCTTGCAGCCGCACAGGTAGACGGGGCCGCTCTTCTCGGCGGTGAAGGCGATCGGGGCGAGGCCGACGGCCTTGTGCGAGCCGTCGCAATAGGGTTGTTGGGCGCTGCGGCCGCAGGCGCACCAGAAGTAGCGCTTGCCTTCCTCGACCGTGACATTATAGGGCGCCTTTTGCGCCGGTATCGCTGCTTCCATGCTTCTGCCCCCGTGTTGGCCTTGCTACTGTCCCCTAGCGCAACGGATTGGCGCGACTTTAGGCGAGGCGCGCCTGGGGCACAAGCCGGCTTGCCACGCGGTGAACGGGCTCGCGCGCGAAGGACAAGTCTGAGGCATGGCGGTCTATACCGAGATCGGCGACGACGAATTGCGCGGGTTCACCGCGCTCTACGATCTGGGCGAGGTGCTGTCGTGCAAGGGCATCGCCGAAGGCGTCGAAAACTCGAACTTTCTGCTGACCACCGAGCGCGGCAATTTCATCCTGACGCTTTATGAAAAGCGGGTGGCGCGCGCCGATCTGCCGTTTTTCATCGGGTTGATGGACCATCTGGCGCATCACGGCGTCGCCGCGCCGACCCCGGTCAGGGCGAGGGACGGCGAGGCATTGCGCGAATTGTGCGGCCGCCCGGCCGCCATTGTGTCGTTTCTCAACGGCATGTGGCCGCGCCGCATCGATCCGTCGCACTGCGCGGCGCTTGGCGCGGCGCTGGCGCGGCTGCATCTGGCCGGCGCCTCGTTCGAGATGGCGCGGCCCAACGATCTGGGCCCGGCCGGGTGGCGACGGCTCTACGACGGCAGCCGCGAGCGCGCCGACGAGGTGCAGCCGGGGCTCGCCGCGGAGCTCGGCGACGAATTGCTGTCGCTCGAAGCCGCCTGGCCGCACGATTTGCCGCAGGGCGTCATTCACGCCGATCTCTTTCCCGACAACGTGTTCTTCCGCGATCACGAGCTGTCGGGGCTGATCGACTTCTATTTCGCCTGCACCGATTTTCTCGCCTACGACGTCGCGATCTGCCTCAACGCCTGGTGCTTCGAGCCGGATCTGAGCTTCAACGTGACAAAGGCGCGCCTTCTCGTGCGCAACTATTGCGCCGCGCGGCCGCTCGCGGCGGGCGAACTGGCGGCTCTCCCGCTCCTGGCGCGCGGCAGTGCGCTGCGCTTCCTCTTGACCCGCCTCTACGACTGGCTGAACCAGACCCAGGGCGCGCTGGTGCGCCCGAAGGACCCGATAGAGTATCTGAGGAAACTGCGCTTTCACCGTGGCATCGCGGGGCCCGCCGCCTACGGCATCGATGCCTGACATCGAGATCTTCACCGACGGGGCGTGCAGCGGCAACCCCGGCCCGGGCGGCTGGGGGACGATCCTGCGCTACGGCGAGGTCGAAAAGGAATTGTCCGGCGGCGAGGCGCCGACCACCAACAACCGCATGGAAATGATGGCGGCGATCGCCGGGCTCGAGGCCTTGAAGCGGCCATGCCGTGTCGCCCTCTATACCGACAGCCAGTATCTGCGCGACGGCATCACCCGGTGGCTCTCGGCGTGGAAGGCGCGCGGCTGGAAGACCGCCGACAAGAAGCCTGTCAAAAACGTCGATCTGTGGCAGCGCCTCGAAGCCGCCGCCGCGCCGCACGACATCGAATGGCACTGGGTGCGCGGCCACGCCGGTCACCCCGAGAACGAGCGCGCCGACGCGCTGGCGCGCGCGGCCATCAGGACGCCGGCGGATTAACGCCAAAATCTTTATCCGTCATCCTCAATAAGATCCGTCATACCGGCGCAGGCCGGGACCCACTGAGCCGCTGACGAGCGTTTGGTCGATAGGTCCCGGCCTGCGCCGGGATGACGGATCTGGACGAAAGTTACCGGCCGACCGCGTAGGTCTGCATGCCGCGCGGGTTAGCGCCGGCCTTGAGGATCGTGCCTTCGGGGGTTTCCTCGCGGGCGCAGGCGGTGAGGCGGCCGCCCGACCAGGTGTCGCCCATCCGCACCTTGTGGCCGCGCTCGGCCAGGGCGCGCAGCGTTTTTTCCGGGAAGCGGCCCTCCAGCGTGAGGCCGCCGGGGTTGGCGGTGCGCGGGTAGAACGAGGAGGGCGCGTGGTCGTTGTTGAATTCCGGGCAGTCGATCGCCTCCTGCAAATTCATCGCGTGATGCACATGGTGCAGGAAAAGCTGCGTCGACCATTGGTCCTGCCCGTCGCCGCCCGGCGTGCCGAATGCCATGAAGGGTTCGCCCTCCTTCAGCGCGAGCGTCGGCGAGAGCGTGCTGCGGGGCCGCTTGCCGGGAGCCAGGGCCGAGGCCGAGCGCTCGTCGAGCCAGGAAATCTGCAGCCGCGTGCCGAGGCAGAAGCCGAGTTCCGGGATGACCGGCGATGATTGCAGCCAGCCGCCCGACGGCGTCGCCGACACCATGTTGCCCCAGCGGTCGATGATGTCGAGATGGCAGGTATCGCCGGCGACGACGCCCAATTCGCTGGTGGTCGGTTCGCCGATACCGGCCAGAGCCCCGACCGTCGGCTCGCCGATCCCGGCCGGCGCGGCGACCGCCATCCCGCCGACCAGCACGTAGGGTTCGCGCCCATCCGGGCTGCCCGGGCGCAATTCGAGCGAGGCGCGCTCGCCGACGAGCTTGCGGCGCGCGTCGTTGTAGGCGGGCGACAGCAGGGTCGCCATCGGCACGTCGACGAAATCGGGGTCGCCATACCACGCCTCGCGGTCGGCATAGGCGAGCTTGGCGCATTCGGTGACGAGGTGGACGAACTCCGGGCCTACGGGATCGAGACCCTCGAGGTCGAAGCCGGCGAGCAGCGCCAGTTGCTGCAACAGCACCGGCCCCTGGCTCCACGCCCCGCCCTTGACGACGGTATAGCCGCGATAATCGTAGCTGACCGGCGCTTCGACCGGCGCCTGCCAGCGCGCCATGTCGTCGGCGGTGAGGACGCCGTTATGCCGGCGGCCCGAGGAATCGAACACCTTCTGGGTGCGGCAGAAGCGGTCGATCAGCTCGGCGACGAAGCCCTTGTACCAGGCGTCGCGGGCGCGCTCGATCTGGCGGACGCGATCGCCGCCGCCGGCCGCCGCCTCGGCCAGCACGCGACGGTAGGTTGCCGCCAAGGCCGGGTTGCGGAACAGCCGGCCGGCCGGGGGCGGGTTGCCGCCGGGCAGGTAGACCGCCGCCGAGGTCGGCCATTCGCTGCGGAAAAGTTCGGCGACGGTGCCGATCGTCTCGCGGATGCGGCCCACCAGCGGGTAGCCATTCTCGGCATAGCCCAACGCCGGCTCCATCAGCTCCGGCAGCGGCAGCGTGCCCCAGTCGCGCGCGAGGCGTGCCCAGGCGTCGAAGGCGCCGGGCACCGTCGCCGCGAGGAGCCCGGTGCCCGGGATCAGGTCGAGGCCGAGCCCCTTGTAGCGGGCAATCGTCGCGGCTTGCGGCGCGACCCCCTGACCGCAGATCATGCGGCAGGCCCGCTCCCGGGCGCTGTAGAGGAGGATCGGCGCCTCCCCGAGCGGGCCGTTCAGATGCGGCTCGACGACCTGCAGCGTAAAGCCGGCCGCGACCGCGGCGTCGAACGCATTGCCGCCCTTTTCGAGGACGCTCATCGCGACCGACGACGCGAGCCAGTGCGTCGCCGCGACGACCCCGAAGGTGCCGCGGATCTCGGGCCGCGTGGTAAAGCCGGGCATGAGGATCTCCCTGTGGCGGCCGGCCTACGCCAGCCCGAGGAACACGGTAAGCGCGCGGTTGACGGCGCGCAGCGTGGCATCGTCAGCATGGCCGATCACGGCGCCGAAACGTTGGATGCGCGATGTCTGGGCCTTGTCGATTTGGATTTGCGATGGCCGCTCGAGGCCGGCCTCAGGGCCAATCCCGATCCGAATTAGCGGTGCATCGACGAGGTGGCTTGTGATCGGCAGTACCGTCAGCGACTCGTCACTTTCAAAGATGTCCGATTGAACCACCAGAGCAGGCCGCGGCTTTCCGTAATCGCCCGGCAGCGAGGCAATGACAATGTCACCTCTTCTCATCCGCGATTGCCTCCGCTGAGGCAGCCTCCCAGGCGGCGTCCTCAGCATCGCTCTCGTCCGTTCTGCTGTCTCGGATCAGCCGGAGTTGCCGCCGGCATTCCTCCTGGAATTGCGGGTTGCGGGTATCCGGCAACCATAGCTGGACCGGGCGCAATCCAGCCGCCCGCAGCTTTTCGCGGCGACGTGCAACCCGCTCCGCTCGTGACTTCGGCTCCGCCATTCACCGTCCTCCGCGTTACATGTAGCGGCCGAGGCGGATCGCTGCAAGCGGCATTCGGATGACGAGCGCGACGCTTGTCATATCCGCTCGAAGGCGATCGCTTGGGCGCCTTGCCACAGGGTCAGCTCGCCGAGCGGGCGCAGCTGGTCGAGCCCTTCGACGATCGTCAGGAAATGGTTGCCGGCGAGCTGCCCCGCTTTGCTGGCGAAGCGCGTGGCGCCGTAGGCGAGGAGGATCTCGGTTTCGCTGACGCCGCCCGGGTACAGCAGCATCTGCCCCGGCGCCGGGTAGCTCGTCGCGTTTTCGTGGCCGAGGCCGAGATCGAGCGCCCCCAGCGGGATCCAGCAGGCTTCGCCGCTCCACCGCACGTGGATGAGGCGCTCGCGGTAGGGCAGCATCGCGCAAAAGCGTTCGCAGGTCGCCGGCGCCAGCGCGCGCTCGAGCCGCGCCAGGAAGGCGAACGGGCCGGCGGTGATGCGCAGATCGGCCATGCGCCGCTAGAAGTCGCGATCGAGGATTTCGACGCGGCCGGCCGCCGGGTTGATGCGCAGCCGGTCGCCCGAACGGAAGAGCTCGGTGACATCGCCGTCGAAGCGGTCGACCAGCGCCACCCCGCCGAAGGCGGCGCCTTGCGCCAGGATCGGGTTGACCCGGTTGAAAACGAGCCCCAGCGGCACGATGCCGCGCTCCTTCATCTCGCGCAGCATCCACGCCGTGGCGACGCCGCCCTTGGCTTCGTTGAGCACCAGGATGCGGCCGGCATAGCTCTGCCCGGCGAGCACATGGCTCGGACGGGAAAACACCCCGGCCTTGCGGTCGAGGTCGTAGCGGGCGCTGAAATTGTCGCGGGCGACCAGCGCCTCGCCGCTGACCGCCGGGCCGATGCCGGGATGGCAGCGCAGCACTATCGGCATCGGCGCGCCATCAGACGATCCGTCCGACAACCGCCGAGGCGACGCAGCGTTCGAGGTTGGCGAGCGTCGGGCGGTAGCCGTAGCCGCCGATGATGTTGACGAGCTTCGCCGAGTTGGTCAGCAGCCGTCGCCAGCCATTGGCCTCGGCCATTTCGCCGGCATAGCTCTGATAGAAGCAGATGCCGGCGGCGACCACCGCGCCGGTCGCCTCGATGCGCGACGTCAGGCCCATGCGGTCGGCGGCGTGCTTTACTTCCGGCGAGGTCGCGACGATCAGCGTCGTCGCGGCGTGCACCCGGCGACCGTCAAGTGCGTCCGCGACCTCGGCCAGCTCGACGAGCGAGAGCTGCGGCGCGGCGAAGACGACGACGTCGACCTTGTCGCCAGTCGCCCCATAGGATGCGACAAAGGCCTCGATCTCGGCGCGCCCGACCGTTTCCGATTGCAGGCCTGCGGCCCGCAATGCCCCCTCCCTCCCCCGCAAGCGGGGGAGGGAGGGGTGGGGGTCCTCGGCGGTCACCCCGGGCATATGGAACAGCGCCACCGAGCCGTAGCTCGCCATCGCGGTGCCGAGATGCTTCAGCGCGTCGGAGCCGGGCACGGCATCGACGCCTTCGATCAGCGGCACCTCCCAATACGACCCGCAGGCGCGCCCGACGATGCCGCCGAGCGCGCCCCATTCGCTGAGGTCGCGGGGTGCCGTCGCGAGCCGGAAACGCCGTGTGGCGCGGCGGCATTCGTCGAGGTGATAGCCGTAGCGCGGCGTGCGCCCCGTTAGCGCCGCCGCGAGGGCCGACGGCCCGCCCTCGAAATTGCTGCGGGCGCCGAAGACGCTGTTCGAATAGATCACGACGCCGGTGTCGCCCATCGCGAGGTGCTCGCCGCGGACGGGCGGCATGATCGTCTGGTAGTTGATGCAGGTGTCGGTCATCAGGACGCCGAAGGCGCGCAGTGCCGCGATCGCGCGCGCCTCCAAGGCGCGCATCGCCTCGCTCTGTCCCAGCCGCTTGTAGACCGCGACATCGAGGCCGCGCGGGTCGGTCAGGGTCGGAACCCGAACCCGCCGCTCGGCCGCGGGCGCCGCCGCCAGGCTTTCGAGAAAACGCACTCCAGATTCGCCGAGCGACTCGGTGTCGGCCATGATGTGGGCCTGCGCCACCGGCACGAGATCGGCGGCGTCGAAGAATTCGCCGACCGCGATCTGATGCTCGATCGCCCAGCGCCGCGGCTCGCCGAAGGCCCCGGCGCGCATCGCCTCTTCCTCGTCGGTGAGCCGCATCAGCGCGGCCGCGCGGCGCCCGACCGGGCGGTCAGCCGGGCCGGGCCGGGGTGGCGCCGGCCAGCCCGGTGCGCACCGGCGGCGGCTTCGGCTTTGCGCCGTCGATCTCGATGTTGATTTCCAACAGCGAGGTCTCGCCGGATTTGCCGAGATTGACGCGGATCATGTCGTCGCGGATCTGGACGTAGCGACCGACCACCTCGATCAGCTCGTTCTGCAGCTTGGGCAGGAAATCGGGCGCGTTGCGCCCGGCCCGCTCGTGCGCCAGCACGATCTTCAGCCGCTCCTTGGCGATCGCGGCGCTCTGCCGGTGCGGCGAGAACAGTAGATTGAACAACCCCATTACGCCCTACCGAACAAGGCACGAAACAGATTGCGGCGCTCGGGTTTGACAAAACGCATCTCGCGCTGCTCGCCGAGAAACCGCGCGACCGCGTCGAGATAGGCGCGACCGGCCGGGCTGTCCTCGTCGAAGGCGACCGGCGTCCCGGTGTTGGACGCGCGCAACACCGATTCGGATTCGGGGATCACCCCCAATAGCGGGATCGAGAGGATCTCCCCGACGTCCTCGACCGTCAGCATCTCGCCCTTGGCGACGCGCGCCGGGTCGTAGCGGGTCAACAGCAGATTGACCTCGACCGGCGACTCGTTGCGCTCGGCGCGGCGCGAGCGCGACGCCAGGATGCCGATGATGCGGTCGCTGTCGCGCACCGAGGAAACTTCCGGGTTGGTCACGATGATCGCGCTGTCGGCAAAGTAAAGCGCCGTGATCGCACCGTGCTCGATCCCAGCCGGGCTGTCGCAGATTATGTAATCGAATTGCTGCTTCAGCTCTTCAATCACGCGCTCGACGCCTTCGCGCTTCAGCGCATTCTTGTCACGCGTTTGCGAAGTCGGAAAAATGAAGAGAGAGTCGTTGCGCTTGTCTTTAATCAGCGCCTGATTGAGGTTGGCGTCGCCGTTGATGACATTGATGAAATCGAACACGACGCGGCGCTCGCAGCCCATGATCAGGTCGAGGTTGCGCAAGCCGACATCGAAATCGATGACCACGGTCTTGTGCCCCCGCATCGCCAGGCCGGCGGCGAAAGCCGCGGCGGTGGTCGTCTTGCCCACCCCACCCTTGCCCGACGTGATGACCACTACCTTCGCCAAAACTCCTCCTTCGCACGCCCCCTCGCGTCCGCGCGCCTATTTTCCGGCGCGAGACACCCGATTCGCAACCCTTATCGCCGGGATGAGGCGTCAATTTCGGCTGATGGTCAATCGATCATCGGCGAGCGCGATCTGCACCGCCGATCCATGGTGCTCCGGCGGCAGCTGTTCGCTGACCAGGTAGCGGCCGGCGATGCTGACGAGTTCGGCTTCGAGGCGCGAACAGAAAATGCGCGCGGCGGTGTCGCCGCCGGCGCCGGCGATGGCGCGGCCGCGCAGCGCGCCGTAAACATGGATGTTGCCGTCGGCGACCAGTTCGGCGCCGGCGCTAACCGCGGCGGTGACGACGAGATCGGTGCCGCGGGCATAAATCTGGGTGCCCGAGCGCACCGGCTGGGTGATTAGGCGGGCGGTGGCGCGCGGCGGGCCCGATGGCGACACCGACGGCGCCGGTGCGGCCGCTGGCGCAGCGGCTGCGGCCACGGCCGGCATCGCGGCGCGCCGGCTCGGCTGGGCGGCGGTCGGGGCGAAGCTCGCCAGCCCGGCCTCGGCCGCGGCCGCGAGCTGCCCCGGCTCGGCGTTCTGCACGCCGACCAGCGCCAGCGTATAGTCATGCAACAGCTGCCGGGCGCCGGCAAATTCCGCTTCCGTCGTAAAACCGTCGGCGCCTTTCAGGTCGAGCACCACCGGAGCGCTCTGAAAGAACCGTGGGCTGCGCTCGACCTGCGTCGCCAATTCCTGGGCGAAGGCGGGGTCGCGCAGCATCCCGGCGCGAACCACCATCACGGTAAAGAGCGTGCCTTGAACGAGGTTGCCCGCCGCCATTGGATACCGGCGTCCCGAAGCCCTAGCCGAGCGCTACCCGTTAGCGCCAAATCGGCGCTGCCGCAACGCCTTTCCCGGCGCCGGCCGGAGCGGGGAAGGCTGGCGCGTCGGGCGTTTCCCGCCAAGCGCGGCCTTGATTTTCGCAGGCTCCGGCACGACTTCGTGTTCGACTGGCCAACCCAAGCCGCCCCGCGCACGCAATTCGGCAAGCGGAACGAGGCGGAGTTTGCTAAGTTAGCCGAGCATTCGGTTTTCCGGGGTCGTCTAATGGGTTCTCTGAGCATTTGGCACTGGCTGCTCGTCATCGGCGTCGGCGTGCTGTTGTTTGGCGGCAAGGGCAAGGTGTCCAGCGTGATGGGCGACTTTGCCAAGGGCATCAAGGCGTTCAAGGCCGGCATGAAGGAGCCCGACGAGGACGCCGCGGCGCCGGCCGTCCAGGTGCCGCCGCCTGGGGCATCGACCGCGGCAGGCACCAGCGCTGCGGTCGGGGTCGGCGATCGTCCGCGCGACCACGCCTGAGCCTCGTCCCGGCTGAAGGGTCGCCGGCGTGGCCCTTTCCGCGGTGCGCCGCGAGCGCACCCACGGCAGGTTGCGGCCGGTCCCCAACGACAATCTCGAGATCCGCAGCGATCCTGCGAAAGGCCGCGGCGTTTTCGCGATCGCGCCGATCGCCGCCGGCGCGCTGATCGAGGCGGCGCCGGTCATTGTCGTGCCGCCGGCCGAGCGGTTGCTCCTCGATAAGACGGTTCTGCACAATTATTATTTCGATTGGGAGGGCGGCGCCGAGGGCGGCGGCGCGGTCGCGCTCGGCCTCGTCGCGCTGTGCAACCATGCGCGCCGGCCGCGCGCCCGGGTGAGGCGCAATTTCGCGCAAGGCACGCTCGACCTCGTGGCGCTGGTGCCGATCGCGGCGGGCGACGAGGTGACGATCGATTACAATTGCCCGCTATGGTTTGCGGCGCAGGATTAGTGCCGCGGGTTTATCGCATCATCCTTCACGGCAACGGACAGCACCGGCAATGCAACGTTTCGAGGGCACCGAGAGCTATGTGGCGACGCAGGATCTGCGGGTCGCCGTCAACGCCGCGATCGCCTTGGAGCGGCCGCTCCTGATCAAGGGCGAGCCGGGGACCGGCAAGACGATCCTCGCGCATGAGGTTGCCAAGGCGCTGGGCCTCAATCTCATCACCTGGCACATCAAGTCGACCACCAAGGCATTGCAGGGGCTTTATGAATACGATGCGGTGTCGCGCCTGCGCGACGGGCAATTGGGTGACGAGCGGGTGCATGACATCGCCAACTACATCAAGCCCGGCAAATTGTGGGACGCCTTCGAGGCCGACGCGGCGCCGGTCCTCCTGATCGACGAGATCGACAAGGCGGACATCGAATTCCCCAACGACCTGCTGCTCGAACTCGACCGCATGGAGTTCTTCGTCTACGAGCTGCGGAAAACCATCGTTGCCCGCCAGCGGCCGATCGTGATGATCACCTCGAACAACGAAAAGGAATTGCCCGACGCCTTCCTGCGCCGCTGCTTTTTCCACTACATCCGGTTTCCCGACCGCGAGACGATGGGGCGGATCATCGAGGTGCATTTCCCCGGGCTGAAGCCCGATCTGGTGCACGAGGCGCTGACCATCTTTTTCGACATCCGCGAGGTGCCGGGCCTGAAGAAAAAGCCCTCGACCTCGGAACTCCTCGACTGGCTGAAGCTGCTCCTGGTCGAGGACGTCACCCCCGAGGTGCTGCGCACCCGCGACCCGAAAAAGCTCATTCCCCCACTGCACGGCGCGCTCCTCAAGAACGAGCAGGACGTCCACCTGTTCGAACGCCTCGCGTTCCTCAACCGAAGGGAACGGGGCTAACCTCCGAAAAATGACTGTTTCACTGGTCGACGACTATAAGGCTGGGTTCGTAGCCGCGATGGGTGACCCGCTAGGCGAGCAGTTTCATGCGCTCTGGCTGGACGTTACTTGGCTCACTATAAAGTGGTCTCAATTCGTCGAAATTTTTGGCACAGCTGCTGAACGAATAAGCTTACTCAATAAAGCAGCGCCATCGTTTTTTCTTATGGTCGAGAACGCCTTTTGGCAGGATACCCTCTTGCACCTTACGAGATTGACGGATGCGCCCCAGTCGGTCGGAAAAGACAACCTGACGATCGCAAATCTGCCCGATTTGATCGCCTGTGCTGAAACGAGCAAGGCCGTGCGCGAACTGGTGAATATCGCCAAGAAAAGTACCGAGTTCTGCCGTGATTGGCGAAATCGTCACATTGCCCACCAAGATCTGAAGCTCGCGCTCGGAGACGACGCAATCCCTTTAGCGGAGGGAAGCAGGGATCACGTCACAAAAGCGCTAGATGCTATCTATGAGGTATTGTACGAGGTCCGAAGAGCTTACCTGGGCTCTTCACCACCGTTTCAAGCCGGACACACGATCGGTGGCGCCACGGCTCTTTTGCGCGTTCTAGAGGGCGGCGTTAGCGGCAAAGCATCGAAGGAATGACACATAGCCATGTTCATCTCCTTCTTCCTCGAATTGCGCGCGGCCAAGGTGCCGGCCAGCTTGCGCGAGTTTTTGACGCTGCTGGAGGCGATGCGGCAGGGGGTGGCGCGGTTCGACATCGAGGAATTCTACTTTTTGGCGCGCGCGGCGCTGGTCAAGGACGAGCGCCATCTCGACCGGTTCGACCGGGTGTTCGGGCATTGCTTCAACGGCATCGAAACGCCCGCCGATCCGCAGACCGAATTGCCCGAGGAGTGGCTGCGGAAACTCGGCGAGCGCCACCTGAGCGAGGAGGAGAAGAAGGAGATCGAGGCGCTCGGCGGCTGGGAAAAGCTGATGGAGACGCTGCGCCAGCGCCTCGCCGAGCAGCAGAAGCGCCACCGGGGCGGCAGCAAGTGGATCGGCACCGGCGGGACCTCGCCCTTCGGCAATAGCGGCTACAACCCGGAGGGCGTGCGCATCGGTGCGAAATCGCAGGGCAACCGCAGCGCGGTCAAGATCTGGGACAAGCGCGAGTTCAAGAACCTCGACGACACGCTCGAACTCGGCACCCGCAATATCAAGCTGGCGCTGCGCCGGCTGCGCCGCTTCGCCCGCGAGGGCGCCGAACTGGAGCTCGACCTCCCCGGCACGATCCGCTCGACCGCGCACAACGCCGGCTGGCTCGACCTGAAGCTTGTGCCGGAGCGGCACAACGCGGTGAAGCTATTGTTGTTCCTCGATGTCGGCGGCTCGATGGACGACCACATCCGGGTCTGCGAGGAATTGTTCTCGGCGGCGCGCGGCGAGTTCAAGCACCTCGTGCATTTCTATTTCCACAACTGCCTTTACGACACGGTGTGGAAGGACGCGCGGCGCCGCCATGTCGAAGAGACCCCGGTCATCGAGATCCTGCGCACCTACGATCCCGGCCACAAGATCGTGCTGGTCGGCGACGCCAGCATGAGCCCCTACGAGATCGACAAAGAGGGCGGCAGCGTCGAGCGCTGGAACGACGAGCCCGGACGGGCGTGGGTGCAGCGCCTCCTCGACGCCTATCCGAAGGCGGTGTGGCTCAACCCGGTGCCCGAGAAATACTGGGACGGCACCACCAGCATCGGCATGATCCGGGCGCTGATGGAAGACCGCATGTTCCCCCTGACCTTGGGCGGCATCGACCGCGCGATGCGCGCCCTGACCCGCTAGCGAGGCTCACGACCCGCTCAATGCGCGCCCGGGCAGGGCTGGACCTCGATCGTGACATGTGAGAGGCCGACGATGTCGGCGAGCCGCGCCTTGTAGGCGGCGGGCGCTTGCGGCCGGTCGCAGACGATCGAGACGACCGCGGCGTGATGGCCCGGGCCGACTCGCCATAAATGCAAATCGGCGATGCGGTCGCCGCCCGTTGCTTCGAGACGCTCGGCGATCGCGCGGGCGATGCCTTCGGGGCGCATGTCGAGCAGCACCGACCCGGCGGCGCGGGTCAGGCTCCACGACCAATTGAGAATGACCAGCATGCCGATAATGCCCATTACCGGGTCGATCCACACCCAGCCGAGCGCCCGCGCCGTGACGAGCCCGACCAATGCCAGCACCGATACCGCCGCGTCGGCGATGACGTGGACATAGGCGGCGCGCAAATTGTTGTCGGCGTGGTGGTGGTGATGGCCGTGGCTATGGTCGTGACCATGGCCATGGTGGTGATGCCGCTCGGCCGGCGCAGCGGCCTGGCTGTGGCCGCTTCGGTCCTGCAATAGCCAGGCGCTGACGAGATTGACGGCGAGGCCGAGCGCGGCCAGCGGGATCGCCTGGTCGAACGCGATGGCGACCGGATGGAACAGTCGGTCGAAGCTCTCGTAGCCAATCAAGAGCGCGATCATCGCCAGCACGATCGCGCTAGCAAACGCGGCGAGGTCGCCGAGCTTGCCGGTGCCGAACGCAAAGCGCTCGTCGCGCGCGTGGCGCCGTGCGTAGGCATAGGCCAGCGCGGCGATGACCAGCGCCCCGGCATGGGTCGACATGTGCAGCCCGTCGGCCACCACCGCCATCGAGCCCCACAGCCAGCCGCCGGCGATCTCGGCCAGCATCATCGCGCTGCACAGCACGACGACGGCCCAGCTGCGCCGCTCGTTGCGGGCGTGCTGCGACCCGAGAAAGACGTGCTCGTGGCGCCAGGAATCGAGCGAGTCGGCGTGCATCGGCGGCCTCCGCAATCGGGCCTTTAATATAGGCGCGATTTTTCGGCAGCGAGCACGCCGGGGTTGCCCGGCTATTTGAAAAACGTCGCGTCGATATGGCGGACCCCGACCAGGGTCAATGTCGTGCCGTCGGGGAAGCTGACGATGGTGTGCGTGGCGGTCGATTTGGCGGTGGCGACGACGTGGTTGATCAGCGCCGTCGTTTCGCCGGCAAAGCTGATGCGGTCGCCGCCGATTTGGTCGAAGCCGGTCACCGTGGCGCTGCTCTTGATGCCTTTATCGACCACGTAGTCGGCGCCCGAACCGAGATTGATCGTCGACGGCCCACCCCCGAGCTCGATCGTGGGGTCGCCCGAGGTGCCGAAAACCGTGTCGTGCTGCGCCGCGACGATCGTGCTTTGTCCGCTGCCGGCGGTGATTTGCTCGTGACCCGCGCTGCCGTCGACCGACAACGTGCCGCTGCCGCCCGCGATCGTGTCGTACTTGCCGCCAACGATCGTCGCCGGGCCGGTGCCGCCGCCGACGCTCTCGTGCGCGCCGGCGTAAATCACATCGGCGCCCGAGCCGCCAGCGATCAGCCGGGTGGCTTTGCCGCCGTAGATCGTGTCGTTGCCGCTGCCCGCGATGATCGTGTCGGCGCCGCCGCCGGGGCCGGTATCCCGCGCGCCGTAATTGCCGCTCGCCAGAACCAGCGTCTTGCCGTCGGGCGACATCAGGGCAACGCCTTGATATCCGGTTGGGACGACGGTCGGGCCGCTCAGCGAGGTTACCAGCTCCAGGTTGAAGGACGCTGGATTTGGCTGTGGCAGGTGCCTGCCGTCTGGGGTGACGACGACATTGACCGCTGCACCTTGGGAAAAAAATGCGTAGTGGGCGCCCCCTGTCGACGCCATAACCAAGCCTCCCATGTTAACTAATATGATTTATGTTAATTTGATGTGCATGAAAAAGTACAACACATTCTGCTAAATTTTCGCGGGTGCTGCAGACGGTTTTCTATCATACGTTGTGCACTCATTGGCGGCCTGAGCGCCTTTGGGCTCGATGCGCCTAGGCCCGCTCGCCGGCCGTGTGCTAAATATCCTGCGCAGAGCAGCGGATCTTGCGACGCAAGATGGATTTTTCGAACGCGACGATCCTGTGTTTCGGCGACGTGATGCTTGACCGCTTCGCCTATTGCGACAGCGAGCGCATCTCGCCCGAGGCGCCGGTGCCGGTGTTGCTGCTGCGGCGGACGCAGAGCATGCTCGGCGGTGCGGGCAACGTCGCGCGCAACATCGTGGCGCTCGGCGGCAAGGCCGTGCTGCTCGGCCTCATCGGTGAGGACGCGGCCGGCGCGGAGGTGCGCGCGCTGATCGCGCAGAACCCTGGCCTCGTCGATCGGACGACGCGGAGCCGCCGCCGACCGAGCGTCCGCAAGACCCGTTACATGGCGGCGCACCAGCAGATCCTGCGGGTCGACGAGGAAAGCACCGGCGAACTCGATAGCGAGGAGGAAAGCGCGCTGATTGCCGCCGCCGACGCCGCGATGCCCGGGACCGACGCGGTGATCCTGTCGGATTACGGCAAGGCGGTGCTCGGCCCCCGGGTGCTGAAGGCGGCGATGGCGCGGGCGCGGCGCCTCGGCATCCCGGTCTATGTCGACCCGAAGGGCGAGGATTTCGCGCGCTATCGCGGCGCCGCCTGCATCACGCCCAACCAGAAGGAGCTGGCGCTGGCCGCCCGCCTGCCGGTCGCCAGCGATGCCGAGATCGTCGCCGCGGCGCAGAAGGTGCTGCGCGAAGCAGGCGCCGGCGCGATCCTCGCGACCCGCTCCGACAAGGGCATGGTGCTGGTCGAGGCCGCGGGCGGGGTGCACATCGAAGCGGCCCGGGCGCGCGAGGTCTACGATGTCTCCGGCGCCGGGGACACGGTGGTCGCGGTCATGGCGCTGGCCTGCGCCGCCGGCTACTCGATGGCGCAGGCGATGCGCCTCGCCAACACCGCCGGCGGGATCGTTGTCGGCAAGCTCGGCACCGCGACGGTCGAGCTCGACGAATTGCTGCTCGAACTGGCGCGCGACGTGCGCGACAAGGAATGGCACCACGCCAAGCATTACAGCCTCGCCGAGACAGAGACGCTGGTGCGGCGCTGGAAGAGCCGCGGCCTCAGGGTCGGCTTCACCAACGGCTGCTTCGACATCGTCCATGCCGGGCATGTCGCACTGTTGGCCGCCGCGCGCGCCCAGTGCGACCGGCTCGTCGTCGCGCTCAACGACGATGCCGGGGTGCGCCGCCTGAAGGGGCCGCAGCGGCCGGTCAACCCGCTCGCCGACCGCGCCGCGGTGATCGCCGCGGTCGAGGCGGTCGACGCCGTCATCAGCTTCGCCGAGGAAACCCCGATCGAGCTGATCCGCCGCCTCAAGCCGGACGTGTTGGTAAAGGGCGGCGATTATACGGTCGATACGGTGGTCGGCGCCGATGCTGTGCAGGCGGCGGGCGGGCGGGTCGTGCTGGTCGACCTCGTCGAAGGGCGCTCGACGACGCGCCTCATCGACGCGATCCGCGGTCCCGCCGACGAAGACGCCGCCTGATGCCGCCCGTCCGATGCTGGTGATCACCGGCGGCGGCGGCTTTATCGGCTCGGTGCTGGGCGCCGCGCTCAACGAGGCGGGCCGCGCCGATCTCGTCATCGTCGACCGCTTCGGCGCCGACGACAAATGGCGCAACATCGCCAAGCGCGATTTCTGCGAGATCCTGCCGCTGGACGCAGTGCCGGCGTGGCTCGAACGCCATGGCGGCGAGGTCGAGGCGGTCTTTCACCTGGGCGCCAACTCCTCGACCACCGAGCGCGACGCCGACCACATCATCGCCACCAACCTCAATTCCTCGATCGCGCTGTGGCGCTGGTGCACCGCGCGGCAGAAGCGGCTGATCTACGCGTCCTCCGCGGCGACCTACGGTGACGGCGCGGCCGGGTTCGACGATGCGGGCGGCATCGCCGCCCTGAAGCGCCTGCGCCCGCTCAATCTCTACGGCTGGTCGAAGCACGCCTTCGATTTGTGGGCATTGCGCGAGGCGGCGGCCGGCCGCGCTCCGCCGTTCTGGGTCGGGCTCAAGTTCTTCAACGTGTTCGGCCCTAACGAATACCACAAGGGCGAGATGATGAGCCTCGTTGCCAAGAACTGGCAGGCGATCGCCGCCGGCGAGACCATCCGCCTCTTCAGGTCGCACCGGCCCGATTGCGGCGACGGCGAGCAGCGCCGCGACTTCGTCTACGTCAAGGATTGCGCCGCCGCGATGCTGTGGCTGTGGCGCCACGGCCGTGCGGCTGACAGCGGCATCTACAATCTCGGTAGCGGCGAAGCGCGCAGCTTTCTCGACCTGATCAACGCGACCGCCGCCGCCTGCGGCGTCGCGCCTAAAATCGAATACATCGACATTCCGCCGGCGATCCGGCCGAGCTACCAGTATTTCACCGAGGCCAAAATGGGCCGGCTGCGCGCCGCCGGCTACGATGCCCCCTTCACCCCGCTCGAAGCGGCGGTCGCCGACTGCGTCCAGAACCACCTCGCCCAGCCCGACCCCTACCTGTGAACGAGCCTGTCAACGCAGATGGAACGAGCGGGCTGACGCCGCCATCGGATCCGCCTCCAGCAGGCCTCCGAAAGCCTGCACATGCGCTGGGCATCATTTTCATCGCCGATGATTTTGATGCACCAATGCCCGACTTGGGGGCTGCCTTCGAAGGTGACGCTTGAGAGCCCTATTTCCGAGGCATCCCAGCGAAGGCGAAGGCCGGGACCCATGACCGCCATGGATGCCGGCCTTCGCCGGTAAGACAAAATGGGTGCGGCCCGCTGATCAAAAGCATTGCGGTGTGCCCTGCAGCAGCGGCACGATTGCCGCCAACCAGAGGGAGGACCGCGTCATGCAGGGCAAGAGCCATTGGGTCGGCACCTGGGCGGCGGCGCCGGCGCCGGCGGAAGGCGTCGTCGGCTTCAACAACCACACGCTGCGGATGCACCCGCGCGTCTCGATCGGCGGCGATCGTCTGCGCGTGCGCATCTCCAACGCCTACGGCAACCGGCCGCTCCTGATCGGCGCCGCCCGCGTCGCGCTGCGCGACAAGGGGCCGGCGACAATCTCCGGCTCGGACCGCAAGCTGACCTTCGGCGGCAACGACGGCGCGGTCATCGCGGCCGGCGCGGTGCAGTTCAGCGACCCGGTGGAATTGCCGGTCAAGCCGCTCGCCGACCTCGCGGTCAGCATCCACCTGCCGGGAGAGGTTCTCCCCGCGTTCCAAATCACCGGCCGCTACGCTCGGCAGACCAACTACGTCTCGCCGCCCGGCAATTTCGCGGCCGAGACGGTGATGCCGGTCGGCAATTTGACCGACCAGTGGTTTTTCCTGTGCGGCGTCGACGTGCTGGCGCCGGCCGAGGCGGGCGGCATCGTGGCGCTCGGCGACTCGTTGACCGACGGCAACATCTCGACGATCGACGCCTATTGCCGCTGGCCGGACCAGCTGGCGCGCCGCCTCATTGAGCGCGGCGGACGGCCGATCGGGGTGATGAACAACGGTCTCGGCGGCAACCGCATCTTGCACGATCTGCGCGGCGACAGCGGCCTGCGGCGTTTCGACCGCGACGTGCTGGCGCAGCCCGGAATCACCCATGCGATCGTCATGCTCGGCACCAACGATTTGCGCAACCGCTGGGCGAAGCCCGAGGAGGAAGTGACCGGCGAACAGATGATCGCCGGCCTCGCGCAGATGGCGGTGCGCGCTCACAGCGCCGGGGTCAAGCTGATCGGCGCGACGCTGACCCCGTTCGGCAACGAAACTTTCATGGCGAACGCGTGGAACCCGACGCGCGAAAAACACCGGGTGACGCTAAACACCTGGATCCGCGAAGGGGGCGCCTTCGACGGTGTCGCCGATTTCGACGCCGCGCTGCGCGACCCACAGATCCAGACCCAGATGCGCGAAGAGGACGATTGCGGCGACGGCCTCCACCCCTCCGACACCGGCTACTGCAAACTCGGCGACGCGATCGATTTGGCGCTGCTGGATTAGAATTTCTGCCGGGGAAGCACGGGGCTTTCCCACCAAAGCGCATTCCCGGCGAAAGCCGGGACCCACCGGGACCCGGCTGAGCGGCGGATGAGTGGGGCCCGGCTTTCGCCGGGAATGCGGATATTCTGTACCTTTGTCTCCTCCGTGTCGCCATGGTGAATCCTGGAGGGTGTCGGTATGCAGACCAGCAAGTCCCGCTATGGCGTCGGCGCGTCGCTGTTGCGCAGGGAGGATGACCGGCATTTGCGCGGGCGCGGCGAGTTTGTCGCGGACATCAGGCTCCCGGGCACGCAGGAGGTGGTGTTTCTGCGCAGTCCGCATGCGCATGCCCGCATTCGCGCGATAACCGTGCCGCCCGAGGCACGCGGGCGCGTCTTCACCGCCGCCGATCTGCCGCGGATGCAGGCGGTCCGGGTGGTGACGCAGGCAACGGGGGCCAAGTCGCCGCCGTGGCCGCCGCTGGCGACCGACAAGGCGCGCTATGTCGGGGAAGCGATCGCCGCCTGCGTCGCGCCGACCCGCGCCCTGGCGGAAGACCTCGCGGCCAGCGTCACGGTCGATTACGAAGTGCTCGACGCGGTCGTCAACGCGCCGGCCGCGCTGCGCGGCGGCGGCGCGCTGGTGCACGAATACTGGGGCGACAACCTCTATCTCGAGCGCGGCATCGACGTGGGCGACATCGCGGCGGCCGCGCGCGACGCCGACATCGTCGTCAGCCGCGAATACCGGATGAACCGGCAATCGGGATCGCCGATGGAGGGCCGCGCCGTGCTCGCGACGCGCGACCACCGGCTCGACGAAATCGTGATTTACGCCTCGACCCAGACGCCGCATACGGTGCGCGTCGCGCTGGGTGAGATCCTCGGGGTCGAGGAGCGCCGCATCCGCGTTGTCGCGCCCGATGTCGGCGGCGGGTTCGGGCCGAAGGCGCGGCTCTACCCGGAAGAGATCATCCTCGCCGCGCTCGCGCTTGAACTCGACCACCCGGTGCGCTGGATCGAGGACAGGAACGAGCATTTGCTGACCGCCGCGCACACCCGCGACCACCACTACAAGCTGACCGCCTACGCCGACCGGCGGGGGAAAATTCTCGGCATCGACACCGAGATCATCGTCGACGCCGGCGCCTATGGGCTGTGGCCGCAGGGGCCCTACCAGGAAGCCAACATGGCGGCCCGCACGCTGCCCGGCCCCTACACGATCGCCAACTACCGGGCGCGCTTCCTCACGGTCGCGACCAACAAGGCGCCATTAGGTCCCTATCGCGGCGTCGGGCGGCCGGGCGCCTGCTTCGCGATCGAGCGGACGATCGACGAGGTGGCGCGCGCGGTCGGCCGCGACCCGGCCGAGGTGCGCATCGAGAACATGATCGCGCCGGCGGCGATGCCCTACACCTCGGTCACCGACATGCGCTACGACACCGGCGATTATCCGGCGAGCGTGCGCCTCTGCGCCGAACTCGTGGGCTTGCCGCAGATCCGCGAGCGGCAGCGGCGGGGCGAGCCCGATGGGCGGCTGATCGGCGTCGGCTTTGCCAGCTTCACCGAGCAGACCGCGCACGGCGCCGCCGAATTTGCTTCGCGCGGCGCCGCGATCATCCCCGGCTTCGAGAGCTGCACCGCGCGGGTGCTCACCGACGGCAGCCTCGTCCTGATGGTCGGCATCCAGTCGCACGGCCAGGGGCTTGAGACCGCGCTGTCGCAGGTCGCCTACCAGGAGCTGGGGATCAACCCGGCGCACATCTCGGTGCGCCACGGTGATACGGAGAGTACCGCCTTCGGGTTCGGCACCTTCGCTTCGCGCAGCATGGTAATGTCGGGCGGCGCCGTGGCGCGCGCCAGCCGCATGCTGCGCGCCAAGATCGAGCAGATCGCCGCGCACCTCCTGCAATGCGAGCCGGGCGCGGTGCATTGCGCCGAGGGCATGGTGGTCGGGCCGCAGGGCCGCTCGGTGGCGATCGGCGAAATCGCCAAGGTCGCGCATCTGCGAATGCACGAATTGCCGCCCGGGGTCGAGCCGCTGCTCGACGCGACAGCGACCTACGAGCCCGGGATCTCGACCGGCGTCTTCTCCTACGCGACGCACGGCGCGGTCGTCGCGGTCGATCCCGAGACGGGCGCGGTCGAACTTCTCGATTTCGCGGTCGCCGAGGATTGCGGGACGATGGTCAACCCGATGCTGGTCGAGGGCCAGATCAGGGGCGGTGTCGCGCAGGGCATCGGCACCGCGCTATACGAAGAAATTCCCTACGACGCGCAGGGCCAGCCGCTCGCCGCGACGCTGCTCGATTATCACCTCCCGGGCGCCTTCGAATTGCCGCCTATTAAGATCGGCCATCTGCACAACCCGGCGAGCGCGACCGAATACGGCATGAAGGGCATGGGGGAGGGCGGCGCCGTGGCGCCGCCGGCGGCGGTCGCCAACGCGGTGCGCGACGCGCTCGCCTCGCTCGGCGCTGAAGTCAACGAGACGCCGATCACCGCGCCGCGCGTGCTGGCGGCGATCCGTAGGCGGCGGAGCGCTTGACCGCATGGACACGGCGATCGAAACGCTGATCGACGGCCGGCCGTTCGCCTGGCGGGCCGAAGGCGAATTTGCCTGGGGCGAGGGGCCGGCCTTGTGCCGGCTCGACCGCGACCCGTTGCTGCCCGGCCTCGGCGCCCTGGGGTTCCGCGTCGTCGATCTGCCGGCGGGCTGCGCCGACGAACTGGCCGACCGCACCGCCGCGCTGCTCGGCTGCGCGCGGGCCGAGCTGGCGGAATCCTATCACCGCCAGGTCGACGAGGCGGGGCATCTGGCGACCATCGAGAAAACCCGGGAGTTGCGCTTTCGCGACCTCGCCATTGCGCCGCAGCCGATGATCGAGGGGTTCGCCGCGGCGCTCGGGGTGCGCCTGTCGCCCAACGTGCCGGTGCTCGGCCACGACCACGTGATCCTGCGGCTCAACCGTCCGGGGTCGAGCGACTACAACCCGCCGCATCGCGATGGCGCGCTGGCGATCTGGGCGAATACGCTCAATGTGTGGATCCCGATCGCCGGGGTCGACGGGCGCACCAGCCTGCCGGTCGTGCCGGGCTCGCACCGGATCGCCGAAAGCGAGTGCTGGCAGACCGAGCCGGGCGGCGCCGCGATCGGCGGCCGGCCTTATCGGGTGCCGGCGATCGCCTGGCTGCGCGCCGGCCCGCTGCAAATGGTGCGCGCCGCCGTAGCGTTCGGCCAGGCGCTGCTCTTCACGCCCTACCTCATCCACGGGCTGGCGGTGAACCGCAGCGACCACACGCGTATCGCGCTGGAGCTGCGCCTCGGTGTCACGGGTTCGTAGGCAGCGCCGGTCAGTCGCGCTCGGCGAGGGCGCTCTCGATGCCGCGCGCCACCGCGAGGAGGCGGCGGTCGGCGCCATGCTCGCCGACCACCATCAGCCCGACGGGCGCCTTTCCGGGCGGCTGGATCGGGATGGTCGCGGCGCAGCGGTCGAGAAAGTTGATCGCCGAGGGATTGCGCAGGATGAGGGCGTTGAGCCGGCGGTAATCCTCGTCGCGGGCGAAGGCGGCGACCGGCGGCGCGGTGATCGCGACGGTCGGCAGCAATAGCGCGTCGAAGCCGGCGGTGCGGCGAGCGAGCCGCGCGATCAGGTCGGCGCGCGCCGCGCAGAGCTCGATGTATTCGACCGCACTCATGCCGGCGGCGCGTTCGATGCGGCCGCGCACGCGGGGGTCGTATTCGACGCCGCGTCGCGCCATGAGCGCCTTGTGCCAGGCATAGGCTTCGATTGGCGCAAAGCCGCCGGCGGCGTTGATCGCCGGGATCTCGTCGAGTTCGGCGAGCGGCAGGTCGACCAGCCGGGCGCCGGCTTGCGACAGCCATGTGCAGGCGGCTTCGAAAGTGCCTGCCACCTCGGGGGCGAGGCCGTCGAGCAGGTAGCATCGCGGCACGGCGAGCCGCATTCCCTCGATCGGGAAGGATGGCGGCGTCTCCGGCGGTTCGCCGGCCATCACCGCGTCGGCGATCGCGCAGCAGGCGATGCTGTTGGCCAAGGGGCCGATCGAATCGAGCGTCGTCGATAAGGGGATCGCGCCGTCGCGCGAGATGCGCTTTTGCGTCGGCTTGAAGCCGGCCAGGCCGCAGAGCGCGGCCGGGATGCGCACCGAGCCGCCGGTGTCGCTGCCGATCGCGACGATTGCCTGGCCGTCGGCGACCGAGACCGCGGCGCCCGAGGAGGAGCCGCCGGGGATCAGGCTGCGGTCGTGCGGATTGCCCGGAGTCCCGAAATGCGGGTTGATGCCGACCCCGGAAAAGGCGAACTCGGTCATGTTGGTGCGGCCGATCAAGACCGCCCCGGCGGCGCGCAGCCGCGCCACGACCGGCGCATCGCGCACGGCCGGTGGCCGGTCGTCGAGCGCCTTCGAGCCGGCCAGCGTTACGTCGCCGGCGACGTCGAAGAGGTCCTTGATCGACACCGGCAGGCCTGCGAGGGGCGACGCGACATAGCCCGCGAGCTGCAGCCGGTCCTGGGCGTCGGCCGCCGCCCGCGCGTTGTCGGCATAGACCTTGATAAAGCTGCGGGCTCCTTCCCCGGCGGCGTCGGCGATCCGCGCCAGCGCCAATTCGACGAGGGCGCGGCTGGAGGTGCGCCCGGCGGCGAGATCGGCGGCGAGGCTCAATACGCTCGGCTGCTGTTGGGGCATGATGACCTCCGCTATCTGATCTCGCCGATCGCCGGCATCCGCAAGAGGCCGGGGTTGTGCGCGATCGCCTCGACGCTGGCGGCCAGCGACGCGAGACCCTCGGCGAACGCCCGCGCCGCCGACGGCGAGGCGGCGTCGCCCTCCTCGTCGCGCCCGGCGAAGCGGTCGTAAAGCCGCTCGATCGTGCTTTTGGGGCGGGGAAAGACCGCGAGTTTGAAGGGCTTGTCGGCCGGGAGCTTCGCCGCCGCGACGGCGAGCCGCAGCGCCACCTCGTAACCGCCTAGCGCGTCGACCAGGCCCTTGGCCTTCGCTTCCTCGCCGGTCCACACGCGGCCCTTGGCGACCGCCTCGACCGCGTCGGCCGTTAGGTGGCGGCCGGATGCAACGCGCGCCTTGAAGCCGGCATAGAAATTGTTGAGAAAGGCGTCGAGGTGCTGCCGTCCCGCGGGCGAGAAATCCGCCCAGGGGCTGAACATGCCGGCGTTGGCGCCGCGCTGCGCCGCATCCGCGGTGACGCCGAGCTTGTGCATCAGATCGGTGACGACGAACTTGCCCGCCAGGACGCCGATCGAGCCGGTCAAGGTCGCCGGCTCGGCGACGATCTTGTCGGCCGGCGCGGCGATGTAATAGCCGCCCGAGCCGGCAACGTCGCCCATCGAGACGATGACCGGCTTGCCGAGGCGGCGGGCCTCCACGACCTCGCGCCAGATCGTCTCCGAGGCGACGGCCGAGCCGCCCGGGCTGTCGATGCGGAAGAGGATCGCGCGGACCTCCTTGTCGCGCGCCGCCTGGCGGAAGGCGCGCGCGAGCCGGCCGGCGCTGAGTTCGCTGTCGCCGAAGAGCGGGTTCGCCGGGCTGCTCCCTTGGGTGACGAGCCCGGTGCCGTAGATCAGCGCGATCGTCGGGCCGCTGCGGTGCGGCCGTCCGGCGCGTGCGAGATAGCGCGTCAGCGACACGAAGCGGGCGCCGGTCCCGGCGCGGCGGCGCGCCTCGGCGCCGGCCTCGTCGAGATAGCCGATGCGGTCGACGAGCCCCAGCGTCTTCGCCTCGTCGGCGACGAACGGGCCGCGGTCGATCAGCGCCGCGACCTGGTCCGGCGTGAGCTTGCGGTCGGCGGCGATGCCGGCGGCGACCTGGGTCGCGCTCGAACCCAGCAGATCCTCGACCTCCTCGCGCTGCGGCGCGGTCATCGCGGTCTCGGTAAAGAGGTTCGTCGCGGTCTTGTATTCCTCGCGATGAGCGAAGCTCGGCAGCACGCCGAGCTTGTCGAGCGCGCCGCGCAGAAACGGCTGGTCGCTGCGCAGCCCGATCAGCCCGACCGCGCCCAGCGGCTGCAGCCAGATCTGGTCGAAGGCGGCGGCGAGGTAATAGGGGCGGGTGCCCGGCCCGAACTCGCCGAAGCTGGTGGCGAAGGCGATCGCGAACTTGCCCTTGGCGCGGAACGCGTGGATCGCGTCGCGCACCTCCTGGCAGGTGGCGAGCGCGAGATTGTCGGCCCCGAGGCTGACGTAGATGCCCTTGACCCGCGGGTCGCCGCCGGCGCGCTCGAGCGCATCGAGAAAGTCGCGCAGCGTCTGCTTCTGCGGCGACCAGAGGCGCGACAGCGCATCCTGGCTCGGGCCCTCGGCCAGGCTGCGGTTGAGGTCGGCCTCCAGCACGATCCGTTGCGGCAGGCTCGGCCGGCTCGGCGCGAGCCGCCAGGCCAGTGCGCCTAGCCCAATGATCGCGAGCACCACGAGGATGCCGATTGTCGCAAAGAGGCCGAGAAAGAAGCGGCGCATCTGGGTCGTGTCTCCTGGAAGTGAGTTCCGCCGCCGGCGATCTTAGCGTTGCGGCGCGCCGCGCGCGAACCGTTCAAGATCGGGCGCGGCAGTGCTACAAAGAGGGCCAGCAGAGGAGGACCGAGATGGACGACAAGACCCGCACCGAACTCGAAGCCGCGACGTACCGCGCGCTCGTCGCGCATCTGCGCGAGCGCACCGACGTGCAGAACATCGACCTGATGAACCTCGCCGGTTTCTGCCGCAATTGCCTGTCGAAATGGTATCGCGCGGCGGCCCAAGAGCAGGGCGTCGCGCTGAGCGATCCGGAGGCGCGCGAGATCGTCTACGGCATGCCGTACGACGAGTATCGCAAAAAGTATCAGACGGAGGCGAGCCCCGAGCAGAAGGCCGCCTTCGCCGCCTCGCAGCCGAAGCACGCACGCATTTAGGTAGGGGGATCGATGCCCGACGTTGGGGGGATTGCCGGCGAGCGGCTGCGCTCATTGATCGAGCGGATCGAGCGGCTCGAGGAGGAGCGGCGCACGTTGGCCGCCGACATCAAGGAGGTCTATGCCGAAGCGAAGGGCACCGGCTTCGACACAAAGATCATGCGCCAGCTGATCCGCCTGCGGCGCATGGACAAGGACGACCTCGACGAGCAGGAGACGCTGCTCGACATCTATAAGCGCGCGCTCGGCATGCTGCCGGAGGCGGCAAGCGCCGCGGCCGAATAGGCCGCGTCGTGCCGCTCCGGTGGCGGGCAGCGGCGGCTAGTTGCCGCCCTGCTGCCGCAGGCCGCGCTCGGCGTCGAGCTTGACGATTGCCGCCTTGGCGAATTTCTTGGAAAAGGCGTCGATCGCCTCTTCCAGCACCTGGAGCTGCGCCTGATCGGCCTCCAGCTCCTGCAGCTCCGCGGCGTGCCGGGCCAGGATTTCCGCCCGCCGCAGGCCCAGTTCATGCTTCGCGCGATCGAGATCGCCCGGTGTCACTTGATCCCACGCCATGCTACCTCCTTCGACGCTGTCGGCCTTTGGAGCGGGGGCGGGCGGAGCAGCGATAGTTGCGACGATGATCTCTGTTGGTGCTTCTGGGGGTGCTTCTTCGGGTACTTCCTCTGCTGCCGCTTCCGCCGGTTCCACAACCGGCGGTGGCAGGCTCTCCACTTCCGCCGCTGCGGCGTCGGCCGCGGCCTGTTTGGCGGAGCGCTTCTTGCCGCCGGCTTCCTCGGGCGCAGGCTCGTCGAGCGGCGCCGCCGCCGGCGGATACGTGGCGCCCGTCGCCTGGGCCTTGGCGCTGGCCTCGGCGTCGCTGGCGAGATTGGTCGAAATGTGCGCGAGGAGCCGATCGCGGCGTCCTTCGGCCGCCCTGATCTCGTCCTCCAACGCGCGGACGCGGCCTTGGTCCTTGGTGGATCTGGCGGCCGTCAGGCGCGAACGCGCGGTGGCGATTTCGGCGGTAAGGGTCTGCAGCTCCATCCACTCGAACGAACTCATCGTGAATTCCTTCAATCACTTACCGGAGCAGCGGCACCTGCACACACCGATATCAACCTATCGTCGTAATTTGATCGATCAAACCGTAACGAAGCCTTCCACCTGCGTCAATCGTCTGGACGCAAGGCCCGAGACGGCCCTCAAGCGCGATACTTGGCGATCGCGGCGGCATCGAATTCGAGGCCGAGACCGGGCGCTTGCGGCATCAAGAGGTCGCCGTCGACCGGCTGCGGCACGGCCCGCCACAGCGGGAAGAGCCGCGGCATGTATTCGACGGTCAGTCCGTTCGGTACGGCGCCGACCAGGTGCACGTGGATCTCCGGCACACCGTGACTAACAATCGGCAGATTGAAGGCTTCGGCCATGCCGGCGATCTTGAGCCACGGCGTGATCCCGCCAGAGCGCACCTGGTCGATCATCACGATGTCGACCGAGCGGGCCTCCAGCATGTGGCGGAACGGCACGATGCCGTAAAGGTATTCGCCGCCCGCCACCGGCGTCGCCAGCGCCGCCGCGACCCGCGCGAGGCCGGCGTAATCGTCGGCCGTCGTGACGTCCTCCAACCAGAAGAGCCCCGCCCCGGCCTCTTCGACCCGGCGGCCGATGTCGATCGCCTGCTCGGGGCGCCAGCGCTGGTTGATGTCGCACATCAAATCCATGTCGGGCCCGACCGCCTCGCGGATCAGGCGCGCCTGCTCGACTTCGCGCGCCGGCGAGGTAATTCCGGGCAGCCCGAGCTGCATCTTGGCCTGGCGGTAGCCTTTGGCGCGCAGCCGTCCGGCCGCGGTCACCGCTTCTTCGAGCTTGAGGCCGCGCCGCAGCGCGCCGCTCGCATAGGTGCGGATGCGGTCGCGCCCGCCGCCCAGGAGCTTCCACAGCGGCAGCCCTAATGCCTTGCCCTTGATGTCCCACAGCGCGACGTCGATCGCCGACATCGCCAGCGTCAGGATACCGGCCGGACCCGATGCGCCGGCGGCGTCGCGCAGTTTCTTCGCGATTCCCTCGACGCGCAGCGGGTCTTCGCCGATCGTCAGCGCCCCCAGTTCGTCGACCGCGTGGCGCAGGCTGCGGGTGAGCGCGCCACCGAAATAGCACACGCCCAGCCCCTCGATCCCGTCGTCGGTGCGCAGCCGCAGCGTGACGATCGGGTTTTTCGCGTTGGGGTTTTCCGAGAAGCCGGCGAGCGGCTCGTCGTTCGGCAACAGCACGATGCCGGTCTCAAGCGAGGCGATTTTCATGGTGCGCTCCTCACTATGGGTTCGATCCTCAGGCGACCTGCAGCGCCTGTAACACCGGCAGCCGCTTGTCGATGAAATCCGTCGCCTGCGTCACTAGTTCGGCGAGATTGGCTTCGGCGCTTTCGAGCCGCTCGCCGTCCTTGACGAGGCGGTGCCCCTGCGGCCCGAGGATGTCCCAGGCAACGCGCGCCAGCTCCTCCGGTGTCTCGCTTCCCTGCCGGCGGGCCAGCAGGAACAGCAAGAGGAAGCGCGTCACCGCGACCCCGCCGCCCGTCACCGGCGTCGCGAGATGGGGCAGATCGCCGCTGCCGCGCGCCTTCTCCTGCATCAGCAGGTTGAATTTGTCGGTGTGCGGCTTCGCCCGCGCCTGCTCGTCGTCATCCTGCACCGGCGCCAAATCGCCCTTACCGATCAGCACCATGACCGCCTCGAAAATCGTGCCGAGTTGCGGGTCGGGCCCCTTCACCGCCGCCTCGATCTCGCCGATCGTCTTCGCCCGGCGATCGGCGAGCACATCGAGGATCGGCCGGTAGACACCGGTATTGAGTTCGCGCTGGCCGGCCGCTCCCTGGACGGTGAACTCGACATCGCGCGGATCGGACAGCAGCATCAACTTGAGCCGCCGCACCGCCTCGGCCTGTTCGAAAGGCGACAGGCGGATGCCGCCCTTGACCCAATAGTCGCGGCGAAACTGCTGATTGATGATGAAATCGCGCAGTTCCTGGCGGAACACCGGATCGGGGATCTCGGCCACGAAGCGCTGCTGCTCGGGGCTCAGGTTCAAGGCGTCGATGTGGTCGGGGTAATGGGCCGAGCAGGCGAAGGTTAATTTCGCCGGCGCCAGCCGCTGCGCCATCTCGGCAAACGGCACGGCGCGCCAGTCATGGTTGAAATATTCGTGGGCCAGATAGTGCCGATCGTGGCCTTTGAGGGCGGCGAAGCGCTCGCCGAGGCTGGGGTGGGCGAGGGCGAACAGCGGATTGAGCGCGAGCAGCCGTTCGGTGAACTCGATCGCGGCGTCGATCTTGGCGACCATGCTGTTGCCGGGTGGCGCCATGATCTCGGCATGGGTCGCCAGCAGATGGCGCAGCGGTACCATCGCGGCGTGGCCCGGCTGCGTGTTGTAGCTGATGTAGAGGACGCCGCCCGGCTTCAGCTTGCGCCGGACGAAGTCGACGATGACATTCTGGTTTTGCTCCGACACCCAGCTCCAGATGCCGTGCAGCCCGATGAAGTCGAAATCGGGAAGCTCGGCGCGGCCGCAGAATTCGCCGAACGATTGATCGAAGAGCCGTGCGTGCGCCCCCGACGCGGCGGCCAGCGACTGCGCGAAGGCGGCGTGAGCCGGGTTGAAGTCGGTGCCGTACCAGCGTGTGTCGGTCGCGGCGGCGTGGATGTTGGCCGATATGCCCTGGCCGAAGCCAAGTTCGCAAGCGGTGGCGATCGCCGGCGGCGCCAGCGCAACATTGAGAAACGGCGCGGCCAGGCGCAGCGGGTTCAGTTCGCTGTAATAGCCGAATGTGTACGGGATCTCGGCGACGTAGCCCTCGGTCCAGTCGCTCACCCGCTGAAATCCCCGCCGGCGCCCCTGGTCAACCCCCGGGTCACGCCTTGTAGCGGTCGAGCGTCGCCTGGTCGAATTCGAGGCCGAGGCCCGGCGAGACCGGCATCGCCAGTTCGCCGCCCTGCTGCAGCGGCACCTCTTTGAAGAGCGGCATCAGCCAGGGCATGTATTCGACCGTCAGCCCGTTCGGCACCGCGCCGATCAGGTGGACATGCACCTCGGGAATGAGGTGGCTGACGACCGGCAGGTTGAAGGCTTCGGCCATGCCGGCGACCTTGAGCCATTGCGTGATGCCGCCGACCCGCACCAGGTCGATCATCGGTACATCAACCGAGCGGGCCTCCATCATGTGGCGGAACGGCACGATGCCCCAGACGTATTCGCCTCCCGTCACCGGCGTCGAGAGCGCTGCGGCGACCCGCGCGAGCCCGGGATAATCGTCGGCCGTCGTCACGTCCTCCAGCCAAAATAACCCGACCCCGGCGTCTTCGACCCGGCGGCCAATGTCGATCGCCTGCTCCGGCCGCCAGCGCTGGTTGATGTCGCACATCAGCTTGATGTCGGGGCCGATCGCCTCGCGGATCTTGACCATGCGCTCGACTTCCTTGGCCGGGGTCGTCTCGCCGGGCAGCGCCATCTGCGTTTTCATCTCGCGCCAGCCCTTGTCCTTCAAGGTGGCGGCGGCCCGTACCACCCGGTCGAGCGAAAGCCCGCGCATCAAGGCGCCGCTGGCGTAGGTCGGGACCCGCGCGCGCGCCCCGCCGAGGAGCTTCCACAGCGGCAGGTTCATTGATTTGGCGCGGATGTCCCACAGCGCGATGTCGAGCGCCGACAAGGCGAGATGGTAGATGCCGCCCGGTCCGGCCGAACCGCCGGCGGCGTTTTTCAATTTCTGCTGCACCGCCTCGACCAGCACCGGGTCCTCGCCGACGCACAGCGCGCCAAGCTCGTCGATCGCGTGCGCCAGGCTGCGGGTCAGAGCGCCACCGAAATAGGCAACCCCGATGCCCTCGAGGCCAGCGTCGGTCGCGACCCGCAGCGTGACGATCGGGCGCTTGCCATTGGGGTTCTCGGCGGCGCCGGCCAAGGGCTCGTCGGCCGGCAGCTCGACGATCTGGGTGCGGGCTGCGGTGATTTTCATGGCGTTACCTCAGGCGGGTTGGAGGCGGGTTGGCGGGTGACGGTTGCCACAGCGTCCCCGATGTCGGGACGCGAGGCAACAGCGCAAGATCGGGTAGCCGGCCAGCGGCGGCGCAGCAGGAACATGCGCATCTTGCCGAAGTGCTTGGCGGCCGCGGTCATGCCGACGTAATCGCAGACGAAGGCGTCGGCGTTGTGCAGCGCGAGCACCGCGGCAAGCGTCTCGGTGACATAAATGCAGCGCTCGGGTGTCACCGGCTCGATCCGCGCGGCGCGGCTGACATGGGCGCCGAAGAAATTGTCGCGCTCGATGATCGGGTCGCGGGCGGTATAGACCGGACCCAGGTGGCCGCCAAGCCGCAGCGCCAGGTCGGCTGGCAGGCCGGCGGCCGCGAGATCGACGCCGGCGATCGCATCCTGCAGGTCGAGCGCGCAATTGGCCGCCTGCCCGGCGTCGTCGAACACCAGAAAGAGGCCGTCGCCCCAGGTGTTGGCGAGCAGAATGTCTGCGCGGTAGCGCGCGACGATCGCGGCCGAGGCGCCGAGCACGCTGGCGACGAAGGGGGGCAATTGGCTGTCGGTCAATTTGCTGAAGCCGCGGATGTCGCCGAACAGCATGGCGCGGGTCCGCCGCCCGGCGCTGGCGGCAGCCGGGCGGGGAGCAGCTGGGCGGGGCAGCGTGCTGCCGGGATCGATCCGGGTCGAAGGATGCCCGCCCAAGCGCCAATTCGCGACATCGACCGCGGTCCCCGCCGGCCCGGCCGGCGCTTCGCCGTCCCACACCGCCAGTTGCTCGGCCGCGGTCGCGAGGAAGCGCGCACGCAAGAGGGCCAGCCCCATCGCCAGTTGGCTACAATAGGCGAAGAGCTGGTCGTCGCCGAGGTAGCGGTCGCGCGTCGCATAGCGCACGCTCGTCGCCGCGGCGAGACAGCGCTCGAAGCGCCCGGTCCATCCCGCTCCCGACGGGCGCACCGACTGGGCGACAAACTCGCGCCGATCGAACGGCAGCACCACGTGCAGGCTGGCGCCGCGGGCCAGCACCGCCTCGGCGACGATGATGTCGGCGCCGGCGGCAAGCGAGCCATAAGCGAAGCCGATATCCATCGCGGCGAGCCGGCGCTCGATCTCGTCGCGAACCCGCTGCTCCGCCGCGGCCGGGAAGCGGCCGCTCTGCCCCGGCGCGGCGATGATGTGGCCGCAATAGTGCACCACAAGCGGCGGCGCGAGGGTCGCCAATACCGAGCCGTCGATCCCGTTGGCTTCGACCACCAGGCGCAATTGGGAGATCGTGCTGGCGAGCCCGCGGTAATCAGCCTCGGCGCTGCCGGTCACCTGGGCACGGGCGCGCAGCATCAGGGCGCGCGCCGCGTCGACCTCGCCGAGGATTAGGTGGGCTTCGGCGGCGCTGACCAGCTCGTAATAGCTGGGCGCTGCCCCAATTGTGTCGAGCCGGGCCAACACGTCGCGCGCCAGCCGGGTGGCCGCCTCGCGGTCGCCCGCTAGCAGCCACAGCGTCGCGGCATTGACCCCCGGGTAGTAGGAATCGGGATTGCTTGCCGCCACCTCTCGGTGGAAGCAGCGCTCATAAAGCTCGGCCGCTTCCCGCAGGTCGCCGCGGCCGGCGGCGCCGGGGGCCTCGAGCGCGGCGTCCTTGCGCAAGCGCGCCTTCAGGCACGCGATATCCATGCGCACGGCCGGCGGCAGTTGGGCGATCTCGGCTTGCCCGAGGTCGAGCCCCAGCCGCTCGAAGAGGCGGATCGCCTGGGCGGTCGCATGTGTCGAGGCGAGGCACAAGACCGCGCGGTGCTTCAGCCGCAAATCGTGCGGATGCTTCGCCAGCCCCTGCATCGCGATGTCGTAGGCCTGGAAGAGGCCGCCCTCGCGCTCGGAACGCTGAGCCAGCAGGAGCCAGTCACCGGCGGTTCGCGATCGCGGCGCCCTGCCGCCCAAGGTTTGCATCTCCGGCACCGGCCGCAAAAGCTATCGTGACACCAAATTCTATCGCCGCCGCAAGCGCTGGCTGGCGTGAGGCTCACAGATCGGCGAGGCGGATCCAGGCGCCGAGCGCCGCCGCGACGATCGCGCCGAGCATGACCATCGGGACGCTGGCGCCACCGAACAGCAGGAGCCACAGCACGAAGACGACGACCCCGGTGAAGATGCCGCCGATCAGCGACGGCAACGCCCGCTTGACGTGAGCCTCGGCCATCTGGTCAGGCCTTCGCCGCCTGCAGGCGCGAATCCGCCGCGGTGGCGCGCGCCTTTTTCAGGTTGGGCTTGCGGAAGCGCGTGTCGTAGCCGTTGAACAAATGGCCGAGGAGGCCGCGCTCCAGGTCGCTGGTGCCGAACAGCCAGTCGGCGAACGGATAGGTCAGGTTCATATTGGTGCCCATCATGATCGCCTGGTCGTGGTGCGCGATGTGGTGGCGCCGGATCGTGTTCATGAACGGGACGTGGCGGACGATACGGTCGTCCTTGACGTGGCAGCCCCAGTGGAAGAGCTCGTAATTGAGGTAGACGCCGGTCGTCGTCGCGACCAAGAGCCAGCCGGCATTGGCCGACCACAGCGCGCCAAGCACCAAGCCGCCCGCCGCGGACATGCAGATAAAGGTGGTCAGCGCGTAGGGCGGAAAGAACGTGATGCGAAAGTCGCGCGCGGTGTCGATCGTCGGCTCGTGGTCGGTGAAGAACTGGTGGTGCGCCAGCGTGTGGCGCTTGTAGATACCCATGAAGCCCTTGACCGGGCGGTGCATGATAAAGCGGTGCATCGCCCACTCGAAGATGTTGCAGGCGACGAATGCGGCCGGCACGACGAGCCATTCGAGGAGGCTCGGCCGCTCTATGTTGCGGGCGCAATACCAGATCGTCGCGACGCCGATCGCGGCGATCGCCAGCACATGGCCGAGCCCGCTGTACCACGGCGAGATGCGGGCGCGGTAATCGGCGCGGAAGGCCGTCTGGCGCGGGGTCATCATCCGGCGTCCTCCTGTCGTCCCCGGCGCGCGGTCGACGCCGGCAAATCCCCTTTGACAATTCGAATATAGCGCGCGCTGCTGTCGGCGTCAGCGGCGGAGGCGGGCATGAAGTTGGGCGTCCTGCAATTCTTCAGCTGGCCGGAGCGCCGGGTCGAGCTTGCCGCGGTCTATGCCCGCGCGCTGCAGCGCATCGAGATCATGGACCAGACCGGCTATGACGCGGTGTGGCTCGCCGAGCATCATTTTTCGAGCTTCAGCGTCTGCCCGTCGGTGCACATGATGGGGGTGCTGGCGGCTGCCCGCACATCGAGGCTGCGGATCGGCACCGGCGTGTCGCTGGCGCCGTTCTACCACCCGCTGCGCCTTGCCGAGGAGGTGGCGCTCCTTGATGTCCTGTCCGGCGGGCGCGTCAACTGGGGCGCCGGGCGCGGCTTCGCCCGCGTCGAGTTCGAGAATTTCGGGGTGCCGCCCGAGGAAAGCACGTCGCGCTTTCGCGAGGCGGTCGAGATCGTGCTGAGCGCCTGGACCGACGAGCGGCTGACCTTCGCGGGCGAGCATTTCCATTTCGAGGATGTCGAAGTGCTGCCGAAGCCGGTGCAGCGCCCGCATCCGCCGGTGTGGATGGCGGCGACCTCGGAATCCGCGATCGACTGGGCGGCCGGGCGCGGCTTTTCGATCTTGATGGACCCGCACGCGGCGCACGCCGAGATCGGGCGTAAGCGCCGCTATTACGTCGGCCGCCTGGAAGCCGCCGGGCATTCGCTCGCCGGACGCGACCTGCCGGTGGCGCGGCTCGTGGCGCTCGGCGATACCGCCGCCAAGGCCGCCGAGGTGGCGCGGCGCGGCGCGCAGTGGATCGTCGATTCCTATTTCGGCGTGGCCCACCGCCCGGTCGGCGTCAGCGACCCGAACGCGCCCGGCGTCGATCCGGTGCGGCGCTACCTCGACGAAGTCATCCTGCACGGCACCCCCGAGGCGGTGCTCGACCAGATCATGCGGCTGCGCGAGGAGATCGGCCTCGACTACCTCCTGTGCGCGCCGCTCAGCCACGAAACCTTCACCCTCCTGACCGAGCAGATCCTGCCGCACCTTCCCTAGCCACCCACCGCCCCCAACCGCCCTCCCGGCGCAGCCGAGACCCACCCGTGAGCTGCTCGTGCGGTGGCCGGATGGGTTCCGGCCTTCGCCGGGATGATGCGAGTGGGTTGCGAATGGCGCTTAGATGCCGTCGAGCGTGTAGTCGTGGTCGTGGAAGACAGCGCGGCGGCTGAAACGCCAGGTGCCCGCTTCCTTCACCGCCTCGCATTCGTAGCGGCCGGGCGGCAGCCGGCGGCTGGTGCCCTCCTCGGTGATCAGCACCAGCAGGTAGGCGCTCGCCCGGGCCCGGTTGCCCGCGGGATCGACTTCGGCGGCGATGTTGGTGACCATGTGGCGGAACTGGGTGCCCGCCGCGCGCTGCGCCGCGAAGCGCTCGGCGAAGGCGCGGATCGCCGCGCTGCCGGCGATGCGTCCGATGACCGGGCTTTCGAGCACCGCGTCGGCGGTGAAGCAATCGACGACAGTCGCGACATCGCCGGCGTCGAGCGCCCCGACATAGCGCACCAACAGTTCGCCGATCGCCAGCCGGTCCTCGATCGAGCCGCCGGCCATCGCCTCACTCGATCGGGATGAACAGCGAGTGGCGGATCTTGTTTTCGATGTGGTCGGAGAGGTGGCCCTTGCCGTGGGTGTCCTCGACCAGGATCACGTCGCCGGCGGCGATGAAACGTGCCTCGCCGTCGCTCGCGGTGATCTTTACCCCGGCGTCGAGGTTGACGATGTATTGCCGGCGCGGCGCCGGGTGCCAGTCCACGTTATGCTCGGCCGCGGTCTCGCGAAAGATCACGCCGGTCGCGGGCAATTTCTTCGACAATTTGCTGCCGCGCCGCGTTTCGATCCATTCCACCTCGATGTCGCGGAAATGCGATTCGCCCTGCGCGTCGGTATAGAGATTGTGGATTTTCATCGCGTTCTCCCTATTCGGCGGCCTGTTTGGCCGGCTCCTCGTCGATAAAATGCGGCATCACCTCGGCGGCGAAGCGGCGCAGGCTGGCTCTCCCGCGCGCGCCTCCCCCCGACCCGCCGCCGTTGATCAGCACATAGCCGACGCCGGCAGCGCGTAGTTCCTTGAGCTTTTGCGCGATGTCGTCGGGGCTGCCGTACATCGCGCTGTTGCGGTTGACCGCGTCGGGGTCACCGGTGGCGCGGTCGGGCCCGCCATGCACGGTGCCGTCGGGCTGGGTCGCGAGCTTCAACTGGCGCACCCGGTTGGCGAGCCGGCGTTCGAGCGCCGCTTCCTTTTCGGCCGCGCTATCTGCGACGAAGAAGGCGCGGGTGACGCCGACCGAGAGCGGGTCGAAGCGCCGCCCGCTCGCTTCGACCGCGGCCTTGTAGGCGGCGATCGAGCGCCCGACATCGGCGGGCGAGGCATATTGCCCGAGCAAGAGGTTGTAGCCCTTCTCGGCGCAGCGGCGCACCGAGCTTTCGCCGCCGGCGCCCATCCAGATCGGCGGATGCGGCCGCTGCGCGGTCGGCGGCTCGACGACCACCTCGTCGAATTGCCAATAGTGCCCGCGGTGAGAAAATTTCTCGTTCGAGGTCCACGCCTTGACGATGACCCCGAGGCATTCGTCGAAGCGCGCGTCGGCCTCCGCCATCGGCACGCAGAACCCCGCGAACTCGTTGTAGCGGTAGCCCTTGCCGATGCCGAAATCGAGCCGGCCGCCCGAGAGGAGGTCCAAGGTCGCGGCCTGTTCGGCGAGCAATACGGGGTTGTGCCACGGCAGCACGATGACCGCGGTGCCGAGGCGCAAATTCGTGGTGCGGGCGCCGAGCCAGGTCAACAGGTTGAGCGTCGCCGACACCTGGCCGTAGCCGGTGAAATGATGCTCGACGACAAAGGTGCCGCGAAACCCCAAGGCCTCGGCTTCGACATTGTAGTCGATGAAGTCGCGAAACCCCTCGCTGCTGTCGAACTCGCCCGATTCCGCGCTGGTGGGCCGCCGCGCTGCCGCGCTGCCGAACAAACCAAACTGCATGCTGCCGCTCCTCTGCGCCTTGTGCGAGGAAGGTAGGCGCGGATGTGCGATGTTCAAAATACCGGTTGTTTATCCCCGTCATAAGCTGTTGGCATGATGACAACCTCCGGCCGCCTTAACTTCTGTCATCCCGGCGCAGGCCGGGCCCCACCCTTCAACGTCTCGGGCGCCGATCAGTGGGTCCCGGCCTTCGCCTTCGCCGGGATGACGGTTAGAGTGGCCGCAACAGCGCCGAGCCGGCTCCGGCGGGCGGGGGAGCGGTTGCGCGGGGTGAGCGCGAGGCGGTCGCCCTGTTCCATATCGGCGACGACTTGCGCGATCGTGCGCACCACCGCCTCGCGCGCCAGCGAGGCGGCGCGGCTGGCGCGCACGCCCAGGGCGAGCGTGCGGAAGATGCCGTCGTCGGTGATGCGGTGCGCTTCGAGGAGGCCACCGGCGCATTCGCGCGCGACCGACGAATAGGGCAGGATCGAAGCGGCGGCGCCCTGTTGCACCATCAGGCGGATCGTCTCGTCGTCATTGACCTCGATCGCGACGTGCAGGTCGATGCCGCGCCCGGCGAGCAGCGCATGCATCGCCGCCCTGAGGCCATCGCCGAGGACGAGCGGGGTGCGGCCGAGTTCGTCGCCACCAACGATGCCGGGCGGCCGGGCGCCGGGCCGCGTTACCAGCACCATCTCCTCCTGCGCGAGGCGGGTCGAGACGACGAGGCGGCTGCGCGAAAGCTCGGACAGCAGCGCGACATCGGCCCGCCCGTCGATGACGAATTCCTCCAATCGCACCATGCCGGCATGCATGACTTTCAATTCGACCCGCGGGAAATCGCGCCGTAGCCGGGCGAAGAGCTCGGGCACCAGCACCGGGCACAGGGTCGCGGTGATGCCGAGGATGATGCGGCCGCTCGGCTGCGCGTCCTGCGCGCGGATCTCGTCGCCGGTGCGCTCGACGTCGCGCAGGATGCGGGTCGCGCTGTCCAATAGCTTCTGGCCGGCCTCGGTCAGCCGCACGCCGCGGTTGGCGCGCGTGAAGAGGGCCACCCCCAATTCCTCTTCGAGCCGCTGGACGTGGCGGGTCAGCGCCGGCTGGGCGAGGTGCAGGTGGGCCGCGGCGCGGGTGATGCTGCCGAGTTCGGCGATGCGGACGAAATAGTGGAGGCTGCGCAGTTCCATGGCCCCAAGCATACACGAAGCCCGCAGCCATGCCGATCCGTTATAGCCTGGATCGTCGATCGGCATTTGCGCGATGTCCGCGGCGCGCCTAGCCTAAAGGATAGGTCATTCCCGTTCGTCGAGGAAATCCGTCATGGAATTCGGCTGGTATCACGAATTTCACCGCCAGGTGGCAGGCCAGGGCGACGCCGAGGCGTTCGAGCAGGGCTTTCAGCAGGTCGACGCCGCCGAACGCTGGGGCCTCGACGTGTTCTGGCTGGCGGAAATCCACCAGCAGGCGCGGCGCTCGGTGTTGTCGGCGCCGATGAACGTCGCGGGCCAGATCGCCGCGCGCACCAAGCGCATCAAGATCGGGACCGCGGTGCACGTGCTGCCGCTGACCCACCCGCTGCGCCTGGCCGAGGAGACCGCGACGGTCGACGTCGTCAGCCGCGGGCGCTTCATCCTGGGCGCCGGGCGCAGCGGCAATCCGCGCGGCTATGCGGCTTATGGGGTGCCCTATTCGGAAAGCCGCGAGCGGTTTTTCGACACGCTGGACATCCTGAAGAAGGCGTGGACGCAGGAGAGTTTTTCGCACGACGGCAAGTTCTACAGCTTTGACGAGGCACGCGCGGTGCCGCGGCCCTACCAGAAGCCGCATCCGCCGATCCGCATCGCCGGCGCCAGCGAGGACACCTTTCCGCATTTGGGCAAGCTCGGCTACCCGCTCTTCGTCTCGGTGCGCAGCGCCTCCTTGTCCGGCCTCGCGCCGGACCTCAAGGCCTATCGCCAGGCCTATGTCGAAGCGGGGCATCCCGGCCACGGCGAAGTGTATCTCAGGCTCTCGATGCATGTCGGCGACAACGACAAGCAGGCGATCGAGGAGGGCGAGCCGAGCATCATGGCCGGCTACCGCTCGCTGATCACCCGGCTCGAAGGCTCGCCGAACGTGCGGCGCCGCGCCGAACTCGAAGAAATCCGCACGGTCAGCTACGAAACCGTGCTGCGCGACAAGGTGGTAGTCGGCGGGCCGGAGCGGGTGACCGACCGCTTGAAGCAGCTCGAAGACGAACTCGGCATCGACGGCATCCTGTTCGAACTCAATTTCGGCGCGGCGATCCCGGCCGAAATGATGATGCGCTCGCTGCAGCTGATCTGCGAGAAGGTGATGCCTCACTTCAAGTAGGCTGGGAGGCTGGCGCTGCTGCGCCGGCCGCCATCAGCTTTCAGACGGCGGAAGCTGGGGCGGCGTCCCGGTGGGCCGGCAGCGGCGCGCCAGAGCAAAGGCCAATTGGTCCAGATCATTCGCCAATCGCCACAGTTCATCGGCTATCCCGGCATCGATTACCGCTAGCGCTCGCAATCGAATCGCCATGTCGTGCAGAATTTCAAGATCTTCCATCATGTGGGTATTAACGGGTATCCACGAAGATATGGTTCCCCGCGTAACCTAATCTTGACAATACGCGTGAATATATCGAACTTACGTACGAAGTTGTCTGCTTGTGACATCGCCTGTTGCACGGCGCAACAATTGGCGACAGTGGGGCGCCGGTGCACAGCATTCCGGATTCATCGGGATTCGGTTCGCGCACTCGGCCTATTAGCGTCAGCAGGGGTCCGGGACCCTCGCGCTTGCCGGGATTGCCGAGGCTCGACGGGTCGTGCCAATCTCCGGGCGATAATTGAGATCGGGAGGAACGCGATGCGCTACACGGCCCCGCTTGTGTTGCTGCTTGGGTTGGCGACGCTCGGCTCGCCGGTCTGGGCGCAGGCGCCGATGCCGGCCCCCGGCCCGGCCCCACCCGCCGCAGGCCCCGCCTATGTCGTGACCTTTCTCGAAACCGGCGCTCCGTCGGCGGCAAAAGCCGCGGCGCAGCTGCATAAGCTCGCCGCCGCCAGCCGCGGCGAAGACGGCAACGTCGGTTTCGTCGCGCTGCGCGAAAGCGGGCGGCCGGGGCGGTTTGCCCTCATCGAGGCGTGGCGCGACAAGGCCGCGCTTAGCGCCCACGATGCGGCGGCCAAGGCGATCGATGCAAAGTTGCGGCCGCTGCTGGTCAGCCCGCCCGACCGGCGTCCCTGTGTCGGGCTCGACGTCGCGGCGCCGGCGGCCGGCGCCGCCGCGTCGGTATACGTCGTGACCCATGTCGATGTGATCCCGCCGGCCAAGGACGAGGCGATCGGCCTCGTCAAGCAGCTTGCCGCGGACAGCCGCAAGGACAGCGGGGTCGGGCGCTTCGACGTGTTGCAGCAAGCCAGCCGGGCCAATCACCTCTTTCTCGTCGAGGCATGGCGCGACCGCACCGCCCGTGACAGCCATGTGATGGCCGATCACAGCCGCGCCTTCCGCGCCAAGCTGCTGCCGCTACAGGGCGCGCTCTACGACGAGCGGGTCTACGAGTCGGTCCGCTAGCTCCTAATCGACGACCGCGATCATCTCGATCTCGACCATCGCCTCGGGTTGCGCCAGGCCGCTGATCTGGATCGTCGTGCTGGTCGGGGAGGCGACCCCGATATAGCGCATCCGCACGTCGGAGCATTTGGAGAACGCCGCGTAGTCGGTGACGAAGGTGTTGGTCTTGACGACATCCGCCCAGCTCGCGCCGGCTTCCTTCAGGCAGAGCTCGAGGTTTTTGAAGGTCTGCTCGAGCTGCGCCCGCATGTCGCCCGGGCCGACGATGTTGCCGGCGACGTCACGCGCCAATTGCCCGGCGATGTAGATCGTCTTGCCCGGCCCGGTGACCGTGACGACGTGGGAATAGGCGGCCTTACCCTGCTGCATCCTGACGTTCATGCCCTCGGGCTGCCGGCGTTCGATCTTCACGGCCATCGCTCGCTCTCCCTCGCGTGGGTTTTCGCCGGGCCATGCGGTAGCATCGCGGCGGGCGAAAGGGAAGTCGGAGGGCGCAGACATGAGGGCGGACACATGACAGCAGCAAACCCGGTCGCGCGGCATTACGGCAGCGCCGGCATCGCGGGACGCGTGCTCGCCGCGTTGCGGGCGGCCAACGGTGCCGACGCGCCGGTGACGCCCGAGGCGCTGGCGCCGATGGATCATTTCCACGGGCGCGGCGTCGTCGCGACGGCGGAACTGGTCGCCCGGCTCGATCCGCTTCCCGGCGAGCGCATCCTCGACATCGGCTCGGGCATCGGCGGGCCGGCGCGCTGGATCGCGGCACGCTGCGGCTGCCACGTGACAGGTGTCGATCTGACGCCGGAATTCTGCGCCGCGGCCGTGGCGCTGACCGCCGCGTGCGGGATGGCGGACCGGGTCAGAATCATCGAGGGCAGCGCGCTCGACCTGCCTCTGCCCGACGCCGCCTTCGATCGCGCCTATTCGCAGAACGTCATCATGAACATCGCCGACAAGCAGCGCTTTTACCGCGAGGCGTTCCGGGTGTTGCGTCCGGGCAGCCGGCTCGCCCTCGCCAATCTGTGCGCCGGCGAGGCGGGGCCGCCGTATTTCCCGGTGCCGTGGGCGGCGACCCCGGCGACCAGCTTTCTTGCGACCCCGGCCGAGATGCGCGCCGACCTCGTCGCCGCCGGGTTCGAGATCGTCAGCTTCGAGGACACGACCGACGCGCTACGCCCGGCGCAACTGCGCGAAAGCGAGCGGCTGCGCCGCGAAGAGCCGGCGCCGCTCGGCCTCCATGTCGTGCTCGGCGAGCGGATCCGCGAGATGCGCATCAACTCGGCGCGCAGCGCCGGCGAGGGGCGCACCCGCACCGTCGAGGCGCTGGTCCGGAAGCCGGTCTAGAGCCTAGAGCGGGCGGCGCACCGGCGGCCGGCGCAATGCCCAGAAGGCGGCGATGCCGCAGACGTAGGAGGCGATCGACAGCATGAAAGCGACCCGGTAGCTGCCGCTGACATCGAAAATCCACCCGGCCGCCCACGAGCCGAGCGCGGCGCCGAGCCCGCTGCCGATCGTGATGACGCCGAGGATCGTGCCGAGCTGCGGCCCGGGAAAGAGGTCGGCGGTCTTGGCGGTGATCGCCGGGCCGCGCGCCCCCCAGGTCAGCCCGAAAAAGCAGGCATGCAGCCACAGCAGCAGGTGCTGGTCGGGCCGGGTGATCAGCAGCGCGCAGATGACGCCGACGATCGAAAACCCGTAGGCCATGATCGCCGAGACTTCGCGGCCGACGTAATCCGACGCGGTGCCGGTGACGATCGTGCCGAACACCGCGAGGAGCGCGCCCATGCCGAGCACCTCGGCGGCGTAGATGCGGTCGAAGCCGACATCGATCGCGAAGGCGAGCTGGTGCAGCGAGACAAAAAAGCTGCCGAGCCCGGTGAACAGGTAGACCGCGAAGAGCAGCCAGAAATGCGGCGTTCGCGCCGCCTCGCCAAGGGTCCAGCCCGGGCGCGGCGCGGCGGCCGGCGACGCCGACCCGCCATCGTCCTCCGGGTTGCGCTCGGCGGCGGGGGGCGCTGCACCGAGGTCGGCGCGGCGGAAGAGGCGTGCCAACGGCAGCGCCACCACCGCCATCATCACCGCCTGCAGGAGGTAGGTCTGGCGCCAGCCGACGGTTGAAATCGCCAGCTGGACGAGTGGCGCCGAGACCGCGCGGGCGAAACCATTGGCCGATTGCACGATCGAGATCGCCATGCCGCGCCGGCGGACGAATTGGCGCGACAGCAACGGCACGAAAACCACCAGCCCGAGGCAGTTCGCCCCGGTCGTCATCACCACCCCGTACAGCACGACGAGCTGCCACAGCGCCGTCACAAACGAGCTGCCGACAAGGCCGACGACCAATAGCCCGGTGCCGAGCAGCAAAAGGCGGCGCGGCCCGAGGCGATCGACCAGCGCCCCGACAAACGGCGAACTGCCGCCGGCGACCAGCTGTGACATCGAGTAGGCGACCGAAGTCTCGCCGCGTCCCCAGCCGAACGCCTCGATAAAGGCGACGAGAAAGACCGTGTAGGAATGCATCAGCCCGGCGCCGATGGTGAACGCGGCGAAGGCGCCGCCGAGCATCAGCCAGGGGGTCGGCAGCCTCGGTCGCAGCGGGATCGCGCGGGCGCGGTTCATTGCAGCAAACTGCGCGAAGTCGGGACGCGCGTCATCCGCGAATCGCGGCAGCGCAGGCCTGCGTCCGGGCGGTGGGTGAGGGTCGGCGGCGCCGGTTGCCGGTGAGGGAGGGGCCTGCTATCAGCGTCTGGGAAACGCCGGCCGCAGACCCCGAGGTGACGCCATGGCCCAATTTTATCGCCCGCCGCTCGACGGCTTGGAAGAAGACCCGTTCGCCCGCGACGGCGACGACAAGCTGATCCGCCGCGCCTATTGGCTAGGGCTCAGCGACCGCTCGCTGGTGATGCTGATGGTGCAAGGCATCGGCACCCGCCTCACCGCCGACGAAAAGCGCGCCCACCTCGCCGACATCCGCCGCGAGCACCTGATCGACCAGATCCTCGCCCCCGAGATCCTGCCGCCCGAGCGCCGGCTGTAACCCTCCCCCGCAAGCGGGGGAGGGCAGGGTGAGGGCAATTGCGGGTTGCCGGTCCGCCGCGCCGTGCTACGGTTCCTCCGCTTCAGCCAATCCCAAACTCCTGCGGAGGAAACCATGGCCCAATCAGCGAACCCGTCGCGCGACGCCGTCCGCGATGTCGTGCCCGACCTGATCAAGTACAGCGAAACCGTGCTGTTCGGCGAGGTATGGGAGCGGCCCGGCCTGAAGAAGCGCGACCGCAGCCTCATTGTCGTCGCGACGCTGATCGCCCTGGGGCGCGAGCGGCAGCTGGTCGGCCACCTGCAGCGCGCCCTCGACAACGGCGTCACCAAGGCCGAGATCAGCGAGATCATCACTCACCTCGCGTTCTACGTCGGCTGGCCCGCCGCGATGACCGCGGCACAGATCGCCAAGGACGTCTTCGCGAAGAACCCCTGAGCCGCTGAGAACCCCTCTCCCGCATCGCGGGAGAGGGAGGGACCCGGCGCGAAGCGCTGGGAGGGTGAGGGTCTTTCGGTTGCAGACGCCCTCACCCGGCTCGCTCCACTCGCCACCCTCTCCCGCATTGCGGGAGAGGGGCAATTGAAACGCCGGGAGAAAATCCATGAAGGTTGGTTTCATCGGGCTCGGCACGATGGGTGCCAGCATGGCGGCGAACCTGCAGAAGGCGGGGCACGACCTCGTCGTCCACGACGTGCGCCGCGCCGCCGCCGAGCGCCATCTGGCGGCGGGCGCGGTGTGGGCCGACACGCCGAAGGCCTTGGCCGAGCAGTGCGAGGTGATCTTTACATCGCTCCCCGGCCCGCCCGAGGTCGAGGCGGTGGCGCTGGGCGACAACGGCCTCCTCGCCGGTATGAAGGACGGCAGCGCGTATTTCGACCTGTCGACCAACTCGCCGACCCTGGTGCGCGAGATCAACCGGCGCTTTTCCGAAAAGCACGTCTACATGCTCGACGCGCCGGTTTCGGGAGGTCCGAAGGGCGCCGCCTCCGGGCGCCTGGCATTGTGGGTCGGCGGCGACGAGCAGATCTTCAACCGTCATAAGAAGGTGCTCGACGCGATCGGCGATCAGGCGCGCTATATCGGCCCCATCGGCGCCGGTTCGGTCGCGAAGCTGGTGCACAACTGCGCCGGCTATGCGGTGCAATGCGTGATGGCCGAAGTCTTCACGATGGGGGTCAAGGCCGGCGTCGAACCCTTGGCGTTGTGGGAGGCGGTGCGCCAGGGGGCGGGCGGCAGGCGGCGCACCTTCGAGGGGCTGGCCGACCATTTCCTGCCCAACAAATACGACCCGCCCGATTTCGCGCTGCGCCTCGCCCACAAGGACGTGACGCTGGCGACCCAGCTCGGGCGCGAGATGAAGGTGCCGATGCACATGGCCAATCTCGCACTCGACGAATTGACTGCGGCCCTCAACCGCGGCTGGGAAAACCGCGACTCGCGGGTCGCGATGCTGCTGCAGCAGGAGCGCGCCGGGGTCAAGATCGAGGTCGCCGAGGCCGAACTGAAGGCCGCGATCGAGCGCGACGGCAAATAAGCCGCCTGGATTAGCGCAGCGCGAGCAGGGCGAGCAGCAGCACCAGGCCGGCGACGGCGAGGCTGGCGTGGGTCCCGACGAGGATCGCGGGTGGCCGGCGCCCGCGCCAGGCGACGTGCGCCAGCACCAGCCCGAGCGCCAGCGCGAGCGAAATGAGAGCGGCGGCACCTGGACCGAACCCCTCGGTGCCCATCCCTCCTTGCGGCAAGCCGCGGCGCAGCGTCAGCAGCAAGGCCAGAAGGCTTGCCGCGCCGAGCCCGGCGTGCAGCGCCGCGATGCCGGCGGGCAGCGGCCGTGCCGCCGGACCTCGCATATAGCGGACAGCAAGACCGCCTCCGATCGCCGTCGCCGCGCACAGGAGGCCGAACGCGAGCCTCAGCATCGGTGGCGGTCGGAACAATCAGTTGGCAGCTTGTGGTCCCTGTCTCAGCCGAGCCAGCGCGCCGCCGCGGCGTAGCCGGCACGCGCGCTTGGCGGCACCTCGCGGGTCGCCGCCTCGTGCGCGATCATCTCGCCGACGAGGTCGCGGCTGCCGGCCTGCATCGCGGCATCGACCAGCATCTGGGTGAAGAGGTCGCGCTGCGCGTTGCTGCCGCCCAAAAGACGGATCTGTTCGCGCCGCGGCGCCAGCAGGTCGACCACGCGGGCGTAATGGCCCTGCCGGTGCGCCACCGCTGCTTCGCACACCGGAATGACCGCGTTGGTGAGCGAGGCCGCGGCAAACTGCGCCTCATCGGCGGCGCGCTCGCACAGCGCGGCGATGAAGCGGTCGGCCGCCGCAAACCGGCCGCTTGCCGCCAGCGCCATCACCAGATGCGGCAGCATCAACAGGTGGCCGGTCTCGCCGATCCGCGCCTCCGCCTTGTCCGCCAGCTCCTGCCAGCGGTCGCCGACCTGGACCCCCATCCGTTCCAGCCGCCACAATATCGCCGGCGCGTTCTGCAGGTCGATGAAATGGTCGGGCGTCGCCCGGGTCATCGGTTCGTCGAGGTTGCGGATGTTGCGATCGTAGCTGTCGAGCACCGCGCCCGCTTCGCCGAGCTCCAATTCCATCAGCGCGCGATGCCACCACAGATGATGGATCAGCTGCGCGCCCCGCCCCCAGGTGCCCGCCTGGCTCGCCAGCCAGTCGCGGCCCTCGCGCGGCCGGCACTCCATCTCCATGACATGCGCCTTGACGTGCTGCGCGAAGTAGTTGGTGCGGTCCTGCGCCAATGCCTCGTCGACCGCGCGTTCGGCGCCGGCGGTGTCGCCGGCTTCCTCGTGCGCGAAGGCCCAGATCGTCTGGAAGCAATCGTAGCCCGGCAGCCCCGGCGACCAGTGCGGCGCCAGGCGATCGGCCTGTTCGAGGATCGTCGCGGTCTGGCCGTAGCGGAACCAGGTCGTGTCGCAGATGCGCGCGGCCAGGAGGTCGGTCGGGTGGTCGTCGAGGATCTGCCGCCAGATCGCGAACGAACGGCCGAGATCGCCGCTCGCCCAGGCCGAGAAGGCGGCAGCATGGCAGCGCTCGCGCTCGGTCGCCGCCGCGGCGCCGGCCTCGGCCGCCTGCAATGTCGCCGCGATCGCCGGCACGTGCGCCGGGTTGGCGGCGCTGAGCAGCAGGTAGCCCTTCAGGCAATGGCCGAGGGCAAAATCGGGGTCGGCCGCGGCGATCTGGCCGACCAGCGCCATCGTGTCGGCGTGAACCTTGAGAAAATGCTCGACCGCACGGTCGAACAATGCCGCGGCGTCGCTACTGTCGGTCGACAGCGGCAGGCCGCGTTCGTCACGGATCATCGAAAATCCTCCCCTTATACGACGACGCGGAAACGCTGGTCGTCGTCGCTCGCCATGTCGTGGACGAGGTTTATTTCCCAGGTCAGGTATTCGCGCATCGCCGCCTCGCGGTCCTGGCCGCGCTCGCGCGCCGACAGCACCACGTCGTCCGGCTCGCTCGCCATGTGCGTCGCTCCGGTTTCGAGCTTGAAGCCGGCGCGCACCCACGCCGTAGTGCCGCCCGCCAGCGCGATGACCGGGGAGGGCGCCTTGTTCGTCAGCTCGGCCGCGGCGAGCCGTGCCAGCGCGCCGTCCGGCGAGGTCAGCACGATCGCCTCGGCTTTCGGCAGCTTGGCCAACGCGTCGGCGAGGTGCGAGCGGATCGCGAACCAGGCGCCGGGAATATGGCCCTGGCCGTAGTTTCGGCTGGTGTCGACGTCGACGACCACTGCCGTGCCCGGGGCGAGGCGCTCGCGCAGCGCGGCCGGCTCGATGGTCGAGACGGCGAGGTTGTCGAGCCCAAGCACGTGCGGCACATGCGGACCGGTGACCCAATCGCCGTCCGCCGGGCGGGCGACCAGCACCGCGACCTCGTCCCACCCCATCTGCTTCAGCCACGAGGCGGTCATCGTCGCGCGCACCCCGTTGTCGTCGACCAGCACGACGCGCGCACCCCAGGTCGCGACGTGCGCGTCGGTTTCCTGCACCAGCTGGCCGCCCGGCGCCGAGCGCGCGCCCTGGAGGTGCCCGGCCGCGTATTCCTCGGGGGTGCGCACGTCGAGCACGTAGAGGCTGCGGCGCTCGGCCTCGCCGCGCCACAGGGCGAGCGTCGCCCGGTCGATGCGGCGGACCTCGCCGCGCGCCGCGACCCGCGCCGCCGCCTCGCTCGCCACCTTGAGCCCCGCCGCCGAGACCGCGGGCGGCCGGGCGGTCGCGCCCTGCACGACATCGAGCCCGGCGAGGTGCCAGGCCATCGTGCCGTCCTTCAATGACATGATCTTGTTGGCGAAGCCGGCGTTGATCAGCGCCTGGGCGCCGATGATGCTTCGGGTGCGGCCGCCGCAATTGACGATGATCGTGGTGTCGGGCGACGGCGTCAGGTCGGCGAAGCGATAGACCAGCTCGGCGCCGGGGACGCTGATCGCGGTCGGAATGCTGTTGTTGTGGTATTCCTCATAAGAGCGGCTGTCGTAGATCGCGATGTCGGCGCCGCTGGCGATCAGCTTTTGCAGGTCGGGCGCCGAAATCCATGGCGTGCCGGCCTCGTGCTCGACGACTTCGGCGAACGCCTTGCTCGGCACGTGGACGCCGCTGTAGACGCGAAATCCGGCCGCTTCCCAGGCGGCAATACCGCCGCCCAGCACCGCCACATCCCGGTAGCCGAGGCTGCTCATCCGCGTTGCGGCGCGTGACGCCGAGCCGTCGCCGTCGTCGCACCAGACGACGCGCGCCGAGCGGCGCGGCACCAGATCGTCGACCATCAGTTCGAGCCGGCTCAGCGGCACGCACGACGCCAGCAGCAGGTGTCGCCGATTGAAGACGCCCTCCTCGCGGGCGTCGAGCAGCGCGATCTCGCCGCCATCGTGCAGCGCGCTTTTCAGCTCGCTCGCGCTGATCTGTTTGAGGTCGGCGGTCATCGGCGGCCCTCCTTCGCGGTGAAAAAACGGTTGTCCGGGCGCGGCAGGCCGAGATTTTCGCGCAAGGTGCGGCCCTCGTATTCGCGGCGGAAGAGGCCGCGGCGCTGCAGTTCCGGCACGACGCGGTCGACAAACTCATCGAGCCCGCCCGGGACCCACGGGAACATGATGTTGAACCCGTCGCAGGCGTTGCCGAAGAAGAATTCCTCCATCTGGTCGACGATCGTCTTGGGGGTCCCGACCATCGCCAGCCCGCCATAGCCGCCGGCGATCTGCGCCAGCTGGCGCACCGTCAGATTGTCGCGCCGGGCGCGCGCGATGACGCGCTCGCGGCCGCTCTTCGAGGCGTTGCTTTCCGGGATGTCGTCGGGAAGCGGCCCGTCGAGATCGAATCGCGAGGCGTCGCAGCCGAGCGCGATCGACAGCGCGGCGATGCCGCTGTCCGGATGCACCAGGCTGTCGAGCAATGCCCGCTTCTTTTGCGCCTCCTCGACCGTGTCGCCGATGACGACAAGGCAGCCGGGCAGGATCTTGATGTGGTCGGGATCGCGGCCGCAGCGCACCGCGCGCCCCTTGATGTCGGCGTAGTTTCTTTGTGCGTCGGCGAGCGGGCCACCGGCGGCGAACACCATCTCGGCGGTTTCGGCGGCGAGCTGGCGGCCGGCGTCCGATGCGCCGGCCTGGACGATGACCGGCCAGCCCTGCACCGGACGCGCGATGTTGAGGGGGCCGCGCACCGACAGGAACTCGCCCTGGTGGTCGAGCACGTGCATGCGGTCGGGATTGAAATAGATGCCCTCCTCGACGTCGCGGACAAAGGCGTCCTCGGCCCAGCTGTCCCACAGCCCGGTCACGACGTCGAAGAACTCGCGGGCGCGGCGGTAGCGCTCGCCGTGCTCCATGTGCTCGGTCAGCCCGAAATTCAGCGCCGCGTCGGGATTGGAGGTGGTGACGAGGTTCCACCCGGCGCGACCGTTGCTGATGTGGTCGAGCGACGCAAACCGGCGGGCGATCATGTAGGCCGGCTCGAAGGTCGTCGAGGCGGTCGCGATGAGGCCGAGATGCTCGGTCGCCATTGCCAGCACCGGCAGCAGGGTCAGGGGGTCGAACGAGGTCACCGTCGCGCTGCGTTTGAGCGCCGCCATCGGCATGTTGAGGACGGCCAGGTGATCGGCCATGAACCACGCGTCGAAGCGGCCCTCTTCCAGCTTTTGCGCGAAGCGGATCAGGTGCTGGAGATTGAAGTTGGCGTCCGGGTAGGCGCCGGGATAGCGCCACCACGCGGTGTGGATCCCGACGGGGCGCATGAACGCCCCCAGCCGCATGTGTCGCGTCGCCGTCATTCCCTCTTGCTCCTGCCTCAGGTGTCATTGCGAGCGTAGCGAAGCAATCTCCGTCCGGCGAGCCTCTGGCGGCGCCAGATTGCTTCGTCGCTGCGCTCCTCGCAATGACGCGACGTCGATATTAAACTCCCCCGGCGACAACGAGGGTGAAACGAAATGAGTGCTCAGCAGCGGCAGATGCATATGGGCGTGTTCGTGCTGGGCACCGGCAACCATTCGGCCGGGTGGCGCTACGAGGGCGCTGCCGTCAGCAACAACGACCTCGCGGTGACGCGCGAGATCGCGCGCATCGCCGAGCGTGGCAAGTTCGACCTGTTGTTCGTCTCCGATGGGCTCGTGATGGACCCGGGCGACCACCCGTCGTTCCTCTGCCGCTTCGAGCCGACGACATTGATCTCGGTGCTCGCCGGCTGCACGACGCATCTCGGGCTCGGCGCGACGGTCTCGACCAGCTTTTCCGAGCCTTACAACGTCGCCCGCATCTTTTCTTCGATCGACCATTTGAGTAGCGGCCGCGCCGCGTGGAATGTCGTCACCAGCTCGCTCCCGAAGGCCGCGCTCAATTTCAGCCGCGACCACCACATGGAGCACGAGCTGCGCTACGAGCGCGCCCAGGAGTTCGTCGATGTCGTCAAGGGCCTGTGGGATTGCTGGGAGGAGGGCGCGATCGTCGCCGACAAGGCGAGCGGGCAATACGTCGATGCCGCGAAGGTCCGCTCGCTCGACCACAAGGGCCGCTTTTTCCAGGTCAAGGGCCCGATCAACATGGCGCGCGCGCCGCAGGGCCACCCGGTCATCATCCAGGCCGGCGGCTCGCCCTCCGGCCTCGATCTCGCGGCGCGCACCGCCGACGTCGTCTTCTCGGTGGTACAGGAATTGGAAAGCGCCAGGAAGGCCTATGCCGACCTGAAGGGCCGGCTCGCGAAATTCGGCCGCACCCCGGACCAGCTGGCGATCCTGCCCGGGGTGATGCCGATCATCGGCCGCACGGAAACCGAGGCAAGGGACAAGCTCTCGCTGCTGCAAAGCTGGCTGACGCCGACCAACGCGCTGACCCTCGTCACCGGCCGGATCGGCTATGACGTCTCGGGTTATCCGCTCGACGGGCCGGTGCCGGCGCCGCCGCCCGGCGAGACCGGCAGCCAGACCTTCCACAAGGTGCTCTACGAGATGGCGCGGCGCCAGAACATGACCCTGCGCGACCTCTACAACCTGACCGCGGCGGCGCGCGGCCACTGGGTCGTCTGCGGCACGCCGGTGCAGATCGCCGACACGCTGGAGGAATGGTTCGTCGCGGGCGCCGCCGACGGCTACAACATCCTGCCGCCCTATTTCCCTGGCGCCTTCGCTGATTTCGTCGACCTCGTGGTTCCCGAATTGCAGCGCCGCGGTCTCTACCGGCGCGAATACCACGGAACGACGCTGCGTGACCATTTCGGGCTGGCGCGCATCCCCGCGCCGCCGGCGCGGCGCGCGGCGGTCGGCGCCGAGTGACAAGAAGGAGCCGCGGTGATGGCTGATGCCGTTCGCCTCTTGATGATCGTCGGCGCGGCGACGCCGCCCGGTCGCCTCGCCGCCGCGGTCGACGTGGCGGCGGAGAGCGCGCGAGCGGCGCGCGACATCGCGGTCGACGTCCTCAACCTCGCCGAGACCGCGGTCGAAATCTGCGACGGAAGACCGCTCGACGCCTATGGCGCCGCGACCCGCCACGCCGTCGCGCGCATCGCCGGAGCGACCGCGGTGCTGATCGCCGCGCCGGTTTATCGCGCGAGCTATCCCGGCGTCCTCAAAAACCTTCTCGACATCGCGCCGGTCGAGGCGTTGCAGGCAAAGCCGGTCGGCATCGTCGCGATGGGTGGCTCGCCGCATCATTACCTCGCCGTCGATACCCAGCTGTGCGGCGTATTGGCGTGGTTCGGAGCGCTCGTCGCGCCGACCGCAATCTATCTGACCGGCGGCGACTTCCGCGACGGCAAGCTCGCCTCCGACGCGGCTCGCGCCGATCTCGCGGCGCTGACCGCCACGCTGATCACGCTGGCGCGGCGCCTCGACCCGGCGACACTCGGACCGCCGCCGCTCGCCGCCAAGTTCGCTTGAAGGAGCCGGCGCAAGTGGCCACCCTGACCGCGGTTCCTGCCCGCAAGGGCAAGGCGGCGTACCTCGCGGCGGGCGAGCGGCTGCGCCTCGTCAACACGCACGGCCAGCAGGTCGTCGACACCTGGGCGTTCAACCGCGACGATCTCGGCGAATTCCTGTCGATGGCGCACAGCCACGCGCATCTGTCGAAGATCCTGCCGACGACCGGCGACACGCTGGTGTCGAACCGGCGGCGCCCGATGCTGACCTTTATCGAGGATAATTCGGGCGGCATCCACGACACCTTGATCGCGGCCTGCGACCGCTGGCGCTACGAACAGCTTGGCGTCGCCGGGCATCACGACAACTGCGCCGATAATCTGCGCGCGGCGCTCGCCGAGTTCGGGCTCGATCCGCCGGTGATCCCGGCGCCGCTCAACATGTTCATGAACATCCCGGTCGGGCGGAACGGTGCGGTCTCGTGGGAGCCGGCGATCGCCCCGGTCGGCAGCCACGTCGTGCTGCGCGCCGAGATGGATCTGGTCATCGCGTTTTCGGCCTGTCCGCAGGATATCGTGCCGATCAACGGCGCCGACTGCGTGCCCAGGGATGTGCATTTCGAAATCATCCCCGCTTGACCGAAGCGGCGGGAGGCTCGGGCAGTGAAGCCGCCGCCGTTCGAGTATTATCGCCCCGGCAGCGTCGCGGAGGCCGTCGCGCTACTGGCAACCCACGGCGACGACGCGAAGCTCCTCGCCGGCGGCCAGAGCCTGGTGCCGCTGTTGAATTTCCGCATGCTGCGGCCCGGCGTCCTCGTCGACATCAACCGGGTAGCCGCGCTCGATTTCGTGGCGGATCACGACGGCCGGTTGCGGATCGGCGCGCTGACCCGCCATCATACGCTGGAAATGTCGCCGCTGGTGCGGGTGCGGTTTCCGGTGCTCGCCGCGGCGATGACGCATGTGGCGCACCTGGCGATCCGCAACCGCGGCACGCTCGGCGGTAGCCTTGCGCATGCCGACCCGGCTGCCGAACTGCCGATGCTCGCGCTATTGCTCGACGCCGCGATCCATACTAGCTCGGCGCGCGGCGCCCGGATCCACGCGGCGGGCGATTTCTTCCTCGGCCCGCTGACGACGGCGCTCGCCGCGGACGAGATGGTGACCGAGGTCGCCCTTCCCGCCTTGCCGCCCAACACCGGCTGGGGCTTTGAGGAAGTCGCCCTGCGCGACGGCGACTTCGCGATCGCCGCGGCCGCGGCGACGATGACCCCGTCCGGTTCGACGATCACCGGAGCGCGGCTCGCCGTCATGGGCGTCGATGCGACGCCGCTCAGGCTGCGCGGTGTCGAGGCTGCGCTGGCCGGCCAACACTTCGCACCGGAACTGGTGGCGGCGGCAGCGCAGCAGGTGCGCGACACAGTGCAGCCCAACAGCGATCTGCGCGGGTCGGCGGACTATCGCCGCCATCTCGTCGCGGTGCTGACCGAGCGGGTGCTGACTGCCGCCTGGAGCAGCGCCGCATGAGCCGGGCGCATGCCATCACCGTCCGCGTCAACGGTACGACCTATCAGCGCTCGGTTGAGCCACGGCTGCTGTTGAGCGACTTCCTGCGGTATCGGCTGGGCCTCACCGGCACCCACGTCGGCTGCGAGCACGGCGTTTGCGGCGCCTGCACCGTACTGATCGACGGGCACAGCGCCCGCGCTTGCCTCATGTTCGCGGTGCAGGCCGACGGCGCCCAAATCGAGACGGTCGAGAGCCTCGGCACGGTCGACAATCTCTCGCCGCTGCAGGAAGCCTTCCGCGAGCACCACGCGCTGCAATGCGGCTTCTGCACGCCGGGCATGCTGATGACTTGCGTCGACCTCTTGCGCAAATACCCGCTCGCCAGCGACGACGAAATCCGCGCCGGCCTCTCCGGCAATCTGTGCCGCTGCACCGGCTACGAGCACATTGTCCGAGCGGTGCGCTCGGTGGTGGCGAAGGGCCGCCGATGAGCGACACTCACGTGCTGCGTCCGAAAAACATCGGCGCAAGGGTCAAGCGCGTCGAGGACCCACGGCTTCTGACCGGCCAGGGCGCCTTCACCGATGACCGTACGGTGCCCGGCGCGCTGCAAGTCGCGTTCCGCCGCAGCGACCACGCGCACGCGCTGATCTCGCATATCGACACAGAAGCCGCCGCCGCGCTGCCCGGCGTTTTTGCCATCTACACCGCGCCAAACCTGCCCGGATTGGTCGGCCCGCTGCGCGCGACCTCACGGATGCCGGACTATCATCCGACCGAATTCTATCCGCTGGCGCGCGGCACGGTGCGCTACGTCGGCGAACCGGTGGTGGCCGTGTTGGCCGAGGACCGCTACCTCGCCGAAGACGCGCTCGAACTGGTCGACATCGAGTATCAGCCGTTGCCGGCCGTCAGCGATCCCGAAACGGCGGCGCGGCCGGAGGCGACGCTGCTGCACGCCGAGGCGGGAACCAATGTGCTGGCGACGCGGAGTTTCGCGCGCGGCGATGCGCCGGCGGCAATCGCGGCGGCGCCGCTCAAGGTCGGCGGCCGCTTCCGCTTTCGCCGCAAGACCCCGGCGGCCATCGAAAACCGCGCCTGCCTCGCCGAATACGATTGCGGGCGGCGCGCGCTGACCCTGACGCTCTCGACCCAGATCCCGGGCGTCGTCCGCGATGTCCTCGCCGATCTCCTCGGCCTGCCGGGGCATCGCATCCGTGTCGTCGCGCCCGACGTCGGCGGCGGCTTCGGCGGCAAGGCGTCGCTCTACCCGGAGGAAATTCTGGTCGCGGTGCTGGCGCGGTATCTCGGACGCGCGGTACGCTGGACCGGCGACCGGCTGGAGGATTTGCTGTCGACCAGCCAGGGCTTCGACGAGATCGTCGACGCCGAACTCGGCCTCGACGCTGAGGGGCATATCCTCGCGCTCGCGGCCGACGTGGTCGGCGATGTCGGGGCCTATTCGATCTACCCGTGGACGGCGGCGCTCGAGCCGGTGCAGGTCGTCAGCTTCATGCCCGGCCCCTACCGCGTGCCGGCCTATCACGGCCGAGTGCGCGCGGTCGCGACCAACAAGGCGCCGATGGGACCCTATCGCGGCGTCGGCCGGCCGATCTCGACCTTTGTCATGGAGCGCCTCGTCGACATGGCGGCGCGCCGCCTCGGGGTCGACCCGGTCGAGCTGCGCCGGCGCAACCTAGTGCGCGAGGACGAATTTCCGTACCGCACCGCGTCGGGCATCGTGTGGGACCGCTCGGCCTTTCTCGGCACGCTCGAAGGAGCCTGCGCCGCCGCCGACTACGCGAAGCTGCGCGAAGGGCAGGCGAAGGCGCGCGCCGCGGGCCGACTTTACGGCATAGGCGTCGCGACCTATGCCGAATTGACCGGCATCGGCTCGCGCATTTCCGCGGCGCCCGGCATGCCGATCAACACCGGCACCGAAACCGCGTCGATCCGTCTCGACTCAACGGGGGCGGTCAGCGCCGCCTTCGGCATCGCGTCGCACGGCCAGGGGCTGGAGACGACACTGGCGCAGGTCATCGCCGACGAACTCGGCGCCCGCATCGACGACATCGAAATTCAGCACGGCGACAGCGCCCTCGTGGCGCACGGCACCGGCACCTATGCGAGCCGCAGCGCGGTGCTCGCCGGTGGCGCCGCGACACTGGCGGCGCGGCTCCTCAAGGAGAGGGTGATCCGCGCCGCCTCGCACCTGCTGGAGGCGGCGGTCGCCGACATTGACGCGGCGGACGGGCGGGTGTTCGTCGTCGGGACCGACCGCTCGCTGACGTTCCGCGAGATCGCCAAGGCGGTCTATTCCGAGATGGGCCGCCTGCCGCCGGACGCCCGCGAAGAACTCGAAGTCACCAAGGTCTACGACCCCGTTTTCGGCACGACGACCTCGGCGACGCATCTCGTGGCGCTGGAGATCGACCCCCGGACCTGCCAGGTCCGGATCGAGCGCTATGTCGTCGCCGAGGATTGCGGTCGGGTCATCAACCCGCTGATAGTCGATGGGCAGGTGTATGGCGCCGTCGCCCAGGGGATCGGCGCGGCGCTTTACGAGGAAATCGTCTATGACGCCAACGGGCAATTGTTGACCGCTAGCCTGGTCGATTACGTGATCCCCGCGGCGGGCGAGGTGCCGGCGATCGAGACCGCGCATATCGAAACGGAATCGCCAACGACTGTCGGCGGCTTCCGCGGCATGGGCGAGGGCGGCACGATCGGCGCGCCGGCGGCGATCGCCAACGCGCTGGCCGACGCGCTGGCGCCGCTCGGCGCCGAGATTTTCGAATTACCGATGACCCCGGAGCGCCTCTTCCGCCTGATCGAAAAGGCCAAGGCGGGCGGGCGAGGAGAATAGCAATGGATCTGGGCCTGGAGGGCAGGCTGGCGCTGGTCACCGGCGGCACCAATGCTGTCGGGCGCGAAATTTCGGCCTGATGAAGTCGCTGGCGCGCGAATACGGCCGCTTTGGCGCCACCGCCAACGTCGTCTCGCTCGGGCTGGTCGAAACCGATCACGACCGCGGCTGGGTCGAAACCAACCGCGACCGGCTGGTGCGGCTCTACCCGCTGCGCCGGCTCGGCCGGCCCGCCGACGTCGCGCCGCTGGTGGCGCTGCTCGCCTCCGATCGGGGTAGCTGGATCACCGGCCAGGTGATCAGCATCAGCGGCAGCTACAGCATGGTTTAAGCCCGATCCCAGCGTGCAAGGGTCGCGCGGGGCCCGAACGGCGATTGATTTCGCGCGCGGGTGCCGCTAGACCCATCGCGCCGCGGCCGCCGACGTCCCCATCGTCTAGAGGCCTAGGACACCGCCCTTTCACGGCGGCAACACCGGTTCGAATCCGGTTGGGGACGCCAATCATTTCAATAGTTTAGGGTTTACGGCGACTGCTGGTGTCCCGGATGTGTCCCGTCATCTTATGAGGTAAGCCGTGAGCGCGGACGCAACAGAACACCCAAAAGCCGATGTCCGCCCGGTTTTTGAGTTTACTGATCGTCAAATCCGACTGATATCGCAGTCCTTGCCGGCCGAGACCGACCCGGAGCGTAGGCAGCAATTGGAGGAGACCCTTCGGGACTGGGGAAAACGCAACGTACCCATATTCTTGCTCTACCTCGAGTTGAGACTAGAGACCAAGCATCGGCGTAAAGCGACAGCGGTTGCAAAACACTCTGCTGCGCTCGCGAAAGCGATTGCTGTGCTTGATCCGGTAACGCGAAAGCGGATTGGGATGATGCTCGCGAAGCCTGACGGCGAGCGTCGGTCGTGGTGGTGGTTGAACGAAGAGGTGATTTCCACCGGATTGCGTCGTTTCCATCAGTTTTTCGACAGCCTAACTGAACTGCACCACGCCGCCGTCGACGTCGCGGAAGGCGGCGCGATTCAGGAGGTCAAGGGCGGCGAGGAAGCCAAAGAGGGTGGAGTAACCAATCGTCGTCGTAAAATGGCCGGCCGCCATCGCGAGATTATGTCGACCTTCCTGCTCAACGACCTGTCCGACATGTGCGAGCTTGCGACCGGGCTGAAAGCTACCCGCCGTGTCGATCGCGAAGCCCCGGAGGGCGGGCCGTACGACGTTGGACCTTTTTATGAATTTTCGGCCGCGATTTGGCCGGTCGTTTTCCGCAATGGCGACGCCGGCCTGTCGGCGGCCTTGAAGAATTGGGCCATGGCCTTTCCCAATGGTGGAACGGAGTTGGCCCGGGAATTCGGGCCGGCCTTCATGGCCGATGCATTTCCTGAAAGGAGAGCAAGGGTTTATCGGCCCAAGCAGGGGCAATAATGCTCAGTTGATGGGGGGAATCGTCTATTCCGGGTACGATTTCCCCCTTGTGACGGCAGCGGCACGAGCTGCGACATCATCCACACGAACCCAAGCGGAGAAAGGTGGATGAGCCCTATCGCAGACATGCCGATTACGGTGACCGTCGCCGATTTTTGCCGGCTCACCGGGATCGGCCGCAGCACGACGTATGAGTTACTCGCCGATGGCGCGCTCAACTCGCTGAAGATCGGCAAGCGGCGCCTGATAATTGTCGATAGCTACCGTAAGCTGATCGAGCGGCGGCAGGCCGCGTCAAATCCCAACAGCCAGGTCGGGCGCGATTGGCTCGACCCCAAGCACTATCTGCACGATTTGTCGTCGACCGACCGGCGCAACCCGACAGTCAACGCCTATGGCCTCATCTATGGCGACACCGAGCTCAGCACCAGCCTGCAGCCGGT